>LNFM01000320.1_pt1 | contig 244357 bp, 236 predicted proteins | sample 596031 | NCBI WGS metagenome assembly LNFM01 (sample SAMN04254537, study PRJNA301005) | activated carbon metagenome | isolation source: dual media filters at the Ann Arbor, Michigan drinking water treatment plant | place: USA: Ann Arbor | reverse complement strand
TGAGGCTGGCGCTCGTGTTGCGGCTGGACGCCCATTGCGAACGCGTCCTCGCCCGATCGGTCCGATGGCGCAAGTTTGTGGTTCCAACCGCCGACGCAGTCGCTGCCTCGGCTATGGAAACTATAGTCTCGCTCTATTGGACTTCGCGCCCGGCGAACTTCATTCTTCCGCTTCGACTTATCGGACGAGGGGACGCCGCGTGAAAGAGCAGGCGGGTCGCAGCGAGCGCTTTCGACATAGAAATTTCTGATGTGCGTCCCGGACATCCTCATCGCGTGCTATCATTGAAGGAGTGATAAGAATGACGATTGCAACTGCCGCTGCGCCCGCATCGCCGTCGGATCTGGACGAACGAGCGGCGATGACGGTCGCCGACGCACTGAAGATCATCCTGGCCGACAGCTACGCGGTGTATCTGAAAACGAAGAACTTCCACTGGCACGTCTCGGGCCCCTATTTTCGGGATTATCATTTGTTGCTCGATGAACAGGCGGCCGAAATTCTCGCGGTGACGGATGCGATCGCCGAGCGCGCGCGAAAGACGGGGAACACCACGATCCGCTCGATCGGCGATGTGGCTCGCCACCAGACAATCAAGGATAATGATGCCGACTTCGTGAAGCCGCAGGACATGCTTGCCGAACTGCGTGCGGACAATCTCAGCATGGTGGAATCGCTGCGACGTGCCAAGGACATCGCGGACGCCGCCAAGGATAATGGAACATCCGGTCTCATCGACACCTGGACCGACGAAGCTGAACGCCGGGCCTGGTTTCTCTACGAAGTCGGTCGCACCGACTGAGTGACATGGCAGCGCGCCGTTCAATCAGTGCAAGGGCGGCGCGCCTTGGCGACAGACATTGCGGAGTCTGTTCCGCATGGATCGCATGCTCGCCAATGGCGGCTTCGCCAAATTGGGTAAGGGGTTCGTTGACGCGCAAAAAAGGCGGCCTGAAAGGCCGCCAAAGTTGAATGGAGGAGCCCTCCATTTGGGTCGCACGGACGCGCATACATCCGCGCCCGACCAGCGCTATCGAAATCGGCCAGCCGCAACGGAATGCGGCGCCCATGATGCAATCGCGCAACAGTCGGCGCCCGATGCTCCGATGCCTGCGCGTCAGCGCCTCTAGCGCGGTGATCGCTAAATCAGCTTGGCCATCGCCAGCGCGGTGTCCGCCATGCGCGTGGCAAAGCTCCACTCGTTGTCATACCAGGCGAGGACGCGAACCATCCTGCCATCGATGACGTCTGTCTGAGGCAAGGCGACGATGGAAGATTCGGTGCGGTGCGTCAGATCAACGGACACCAAAGGCTCGGCGGTCACAGCGAGGACGCCGCTCATTGCGCCGTCTGCGGCGTGCTGAATGGCGCCGTTCACCTCTTCTATCGTAACCTCCCTCGCGGCCGATACGGCCAGGTCGATGACGGATACGTTCGGCGTCGGGACGCGGATTGACGATCCATGCAACTTGCCTCGCAATTCAGGCAGAACCAGTCCGATCGCCTTTGCAGCCCCGGTCGAGGTCGGAATCATCGATAGCGCGGCAGCGCGTGCGCGGTACAGATCCTTGTGAACAGTATCCAGGCTCGGCTGGTCACCCGTGTAGGCGTGGACTGTGGTCATATAGCCGCGTTCGATCCCGAAGAGATCGTTCAGCACCTTGGCGACCGGCGCGAGCACATTTGTCGTGCAGGATCCGTTGGAGACCACGACGTCCTCTGCGGTCAATGTTTCGTGATTGACCTTGAAGACGATCGTCTTGTCGGCCCCGTCGCAAGGCGCAGAAACGAGAACGCGCTTCGCACCTGCTTGACGGTGGGCACTCGCCTTCTCCTTCGAGGTGAAAAATCCCGTACATTCGAGCGCGATGTCGACGCCGAGGCTTGCGTGCGAAAGATCTGCCGGATCGTGCTCCGATGACACCATGATCTTCCCGGACCCGACATCGATCCAGTCTTCGCCGGTTTCGATGGATCCCCGATACGGACCATGGACCGAGTCATATCGCAGGAGATGCGCCAGCGTAGCGACGGGGCCGAGGTCATTGATCGCCACGACCTCGATGTCCTCGCGGCCCAGTTCGATGATCGAACGCAAGGTAAGACGTCCGATGCGTCCAAAGCCATTGATAGCGACCCTTATAGTCATTCACGTCTTCCTTTGTTTCGCAGAACCAGCCCTGCCTTTGCGCGCAGTGTCGCACGGCGCGGTTGAACTGGGCGCCGAACATCAGACGGTGAGAGCGAATGCATGGCACGTCACGCAGATATATGCGCCGCGCATAGACCTATCCGTGCGTCTCATGAACGTCAACACGACAAGTGGCGGCGGAAGTGGTAACGGCCTACCGAGTTGGCCGGGCCAAACCTTGTTCGCACGACTGCATCCCGCAGGGCACGAGGCTGGCGGATCGGCCGGGAAGGAGGTTCTCGATCGATGACCAACTTCGACGCTGAGAAAGCGATCGCTGCGGCGAAAGCAGTCGACGAGGTTCGCGACGGCATGATCGTTGGCTTGGGGACCGGAAGCACCGCTGCTTATGCCGTGAGAAGTCTCAGCGAGCGCATCAAGCGCGGCCTTCGCATCACCGCGGTGGCCACATCCCAAGCGACCGAAGCCCTGGCTCGCCGTCTCGCGGTGCCGCTGGTTCCCTTTCAACAGCTTAGCGCTGTCGACCTGACGATCGACGGCGCCGATGAAATCGATGATCGCTTCCAAGCCATCAAGGGCGGAGGCGGCGCTCTGCTGCGCGAGAAGGTCATTGCGGCCGCCTCCACGCGCGTGATCATCATCGTCGATTCCAGCAAGCTTGTTGCCCAGCTCGGCAAATTCCCCCTGCCGGTGGAGGTGGTCCCTTTTGCCAGCGAGTTTGTCCGTGCGCGACTGGCCGAACTCGGAGCCCGTGTCACTCTTCGCTCAACCGATGGCACGCCGTTCCTCACGGATCAGGGCAATTACATTCTGGACGCTGCCCTGGATAAGATACCAGCGCCGCGCGCCATCGCCGCCACGGTCGCCGCAATCCCGGGCGTCGCGGAACATGGTCTGTTTCTCGATGAAATCGATACAATCATCATCGCTCGCGGGGACATGGTGGACGTGCGACACCGCTGACAATCTCGCGGCTTGCGGACAGTCACTCGCGCGGCGGCGCGGTCACGCTGCAATTCTCAGCCGCCACCTCGAGTAGTTTCCCTACCGGAGAGATGCACGCCATAGCCTCAAGGTATCAATCCGACCCACTCTCTCGATAAGATGGACGCGTTTTTTTTGGCGCGCTCTATCCGTCGGTAGAATCAAAACCCCTATAAAACTGCGATTTCATCGTCCAAAGCGCGGCTGAAAGGAGGCTAGGCAATGACTTGCTGTCTATGCTCCGCGCACATATAGACGCGGCGATGGATGGACCTCGAGACCGCAATATATTTGGCGCGTTCGCACTGATGATCAGCGACGACATCGTTCGCGCTAGTTCGTCGCGGGCGCCGGAAGCGGGCCCCGCCGGCTCGGCACTGGCGCTGCTCGCGCACCAGCCCGGCCTCTCGATTCGCATGCTTGCGGTCGGGGTGGGCCTTTCCCATGCAGGGACCGTTCGCCTAGTGGATCGATTGGCTGCCGAGGGATTGATCGAACGCCGGGAGCATTCGTCTGATGGGCGCACGCGGGCCCTCCATCTCACGCCGGCCGGAATGATCGCGAGCGACGAGGTTCTTACCGCGCGCGATGAGGTCATTGCCGAAGGATTATCGATCCTGAAGCCTGACGAACTGAAAATCCTGTGCAACATAGCCGAGCGCGTCCTGCGCGATCGCCTGGAGAACCTGGAGCATTCCTACCGCATCTGCCGCCTGTGCTGCTACGAGGGCTGCCCCAACTGCCCCATCGATGCGGAATTGCTTGAACGAGGGGTGGACCGGACGAAGGACGGCGACGCATAAGCTCCCCAAACGAGAACGCCGCCTCCCTGTCGCTTCGGAAATATGCTACGCTTGGTTTGCTCGAAGCGCAGCGCCCGTGATGCGGGCAAGCCGTTCGATGTAGGCGCGATCCGATCGTCCGCCCAGTACCGCGATCCGCCAATATAACGGGGCTGCGATGAGGTCGGCTGCCATCTCACGGTCCACTGAGGGCGACACTTCCCGACGTTCGATCGCCCGATCTATCAGCCCGTTGATCCGCTCGCGTCGGGCACGTTGGAAAGGCCGGATCGCCAATTCCAATGCCGGCGTCCGCTCGATCTCGCCATGAAGGTCGGTCAGAATCCGCCGCACCTTGGGATGCCTCAGAACGCGGCGGATAGCGAGAAGCACCGCTTGCAGATCAGCCTCCAGCGAGCCGTGCTCTTCCACGTCGGTCATCGTCAACCCGACCTGCGACAGCAGATCGCTGGCCATCGACACCTTGTCCGGCCAGCGGCGGTAGAGCGCCGCCTTGCCGACCCCTGCAGCTCGCGCCACCCGTTCGAGGCTCAGTCCCGCATAGCCCGTCCTTGCCCATTCTTCGAAGAAGCTGCGCGCCAGTGCTTTCGTCACGTCAGCGCGCATGACCGCTGCTCCGCTTAAAACACGGGCCGCTTTCGGGATTACGTCGGAACGCTTGTGTTCCATCGATGCCTTCCTATATCTCTATGCGGAACGCTACCGTTCCAACGGAATGGGATTAGTTCATGACAGACAGTGTGAAAAGCTTTTCAGCGATGCTGCGAAAGGCATTGGGAAATCGTCTTGCTCCGGAGGCTGCCACCTTTCTCGACATGCTGGCCGACGACGGGGTCATGGAATTTCCTTATTCGCCGCCTGGCCTCGCGACCCGGCTGGAGGGCAAAGCTGCTATCGCGCAGCACCTCGAAGGCCTTGCTGACATGATTGCCTTCGACCGCATGGGCGAGCCGGTCATCCACGCTACGGCCGACCCCGATGTGACCATCGTGGAGTTCGAAGGGTTCGGGCGCGGCGTCACAACCGGCGAATCCTACGACCAGCGCTACATATCTGTGATCCGGACACACGCGGGGCGCATCGTCCATTATCGCGATTACTGGAACCCGCTGGTGGTCCTGCGCGCGCTTCGCGGCAGCGCGGTTGTCGATGCTCTTTGCGAAGGAGGATCAGACCATGGTTGATCGAGTTCTGGTGACCGGAGGCACGGGCAAGACGGGCGCGCTGGTTGCGCAGCAGCTTGCGGCGCGCGGTGTCGACGCTCGCATCGCAACCCGCAACGCCACGATGCCGGAGCAGGTTCGCTTCGAGTGGGGGGATGTTACCTCCCACCGTCCTGCACTCGACGGTGTGGGCGCGATCTACCTGGTCGCCCCGACCGACCGAACGGACCACCTGTCCGTCATGCGCCCGCTGCTCGAGCAGGCGGTGGAGCAAGACGTGGCCCAGCTGGTGCTGCTGAGCGCATCGTCTATCGACGAGGGCGGGCCGATGATGGGTGAGGTTCATGCGTGGCTCCGCGCCAACGCACCCCGCTGGGTGGTCCTGCGCCCGAGTTGGTTCATGCAGAACTTCGTTACCCAGCATCTCCCGTCGATCGTCGCCGAGGGATGCATCTACTCGGCGACGCAGGATGGGCGGGTACCGTTCATCGATGCCGCCGACATAGCGGCGGTCGCGGTCGAAGCCCTGGTGGATCCAGCTTTAGCGTCAGGTGCTAGAATCCTGACCGGTCCTGAAGCTCTCTCCTATGACGAGGTAGCGGATCGAATCACTGCCGTGGCCCAGCGCCCCGTCCGCCACTGCCGGCTATCGGTGGAGGAGCTTGCACAGCGCTACGCCGGATTCGGCATTCCTGAACATTATGCGGACACGCTTGCGCGCATGGACGACGCGATCTCTCATGGGTCGGAGGACAGGACCACGACAGAGGTCGAGCAAATAACGGGACGCATGCCTACCAAGCTGACCCAGTTCCTCGCGGCTCATAGCGAGGCATATCTTCAGCGTGGTACAGACTGAAGGCTCCTCATATGCCGGAGGAACAGGCCTTTTGGGCACTCAGCAAAAGTGGCCTGATTGTCACGAGAACAGGTCCGGGAAAACAGGCTCGGCATGAGAGAGCGGCGTGATGTCGAAGCGCGTTTTCCCGCGAGACTTTCCTGATCGGTAAGGGGCGGCCCTGTTCGGACTGAAAATGGGTAACGGGAGCGCTGCCACTCGGCGCGCGTCGCCGCATCTTATGACGACCGCGAAACAATCATCCATGTTGCCGGTGGCGTGCTTGTCCGTGTGTGCAAGCCTTCCCGGGCTTGTGCCTCTACCATCGCAGGCGGCATCGCACGCGGCCCGCGCTGCGCGCACTGATCACATGTCTTCAGGCGGACATCGCCCAGTAGCGCTGGCGGGAAGGGTATCCGCGGTATCCCGTGCCTTTACGAGAGAGCTTCGGTTGTCGCGGCGGTCATCGATGTTGAGACTCTGCGCCTCGGTCAAGCTGGCCTCGCGGAATCCGCAGCCTGACCGGTAATCGAAAGTTCGGTCTGCACGTCCGAACCCCGGATGAGGCTGAGATCGACGGGGCATCGATCAGCGATGGCAACAATCCGAGCGCGCTGATCGTCGCTCAAAGGCCCATCGAGGACGATGGTGCGAATGAACCGGTCGGGCGGCATCATGTCCGGTACCTTCTCGTGCTGCACGGTCGTGCTTGCCCGTTCGAGCGGAAAGCCCTTGCGGTTCGCATAGAGACGCATCGTCATCACGGTGCAGGCTGCGAGGCCCGCGGATACCAGTTCATATGGAGATAGTCCGGTTCCAAGGCCCCCCACCGACGCCGGTTCATCGGCAAACAGCATGTGCTCGCCGCTGCGGACCTTGAGCTGGAACGTCCCTGCAAGAGTTTCGGTGGCGACAACGCCCTGGGCCATCTCGACCTGCGGAAGATCCGCCGTGAGCGGTGGGAGAAAGCGGCTGGCCCATACTGCCACCATAGCCGAGGCGTAATTCGCGTCTGCCAAATCGGTGAGAAGGTGATCTGCCGTGTCGAGCGAGATGAAGCTTTTAGGATGCCTGGACGCGACGAAAATGCGCGACGCGTGGTCGATGCCGACCACCTGGTCCAGCGGAGAATGCATGACCAGCACGGGACGTCGCAGAGTGGCTAGAGCCTTCTCGACGTCGATCTCCTCGAGCGCCTCCAGAAAGCTGCGGCGTATGACGAAAGGTCTGCCGGCGATATCCACCGACGCCTCACCCTCGCTCGCGATAGTATCCAGATCGTTTGGTCCGAAAAAACGCAAGATATGTTGAAGGTCTGCTGGCGCACCGATCGTCGCGACTGCCGCAACGTCAGGCAAGTCGGCAGCGGCTATGATCGCAGCGGTGCCGCCCAGACTGTGCCCGACAAGAAGAGAAGGTGACATACCCGCCGCCGCCATCGCCGTTGCGGCTGAGCGAAGATCCTGGACGTCCGAGGCGAAGCTTACTTCTCCCCCCATCCCACCACTGATCCCGGTTCCGGCGAAGTCGAACCTCAAGACCCCGATACCCGAGCGCGACAGCGCGCGCGAGACGTGGACGGCGGCGCGACTGTCTTTCCCGCAGGTAAAACAGTGGGCGAAGATCGCCCAGCCCCGCGGTGTTCCTTCCGGGGGTTCGAGGTGACCGGTAAGCTGGGTGCCTGCTCCGCCGACAAACATGAATGTTTTTTCCGCCATAGAAGGCTCTCATTATCTTGAGGGGCACCCGATACGCTGCCGCTTATGCGCTGGCCATTGCACTGACTATCGCAGCGCGCGCAGGATTTATCCAATCGGCTGTGCCTATAGTTTCGATAGCGGCGGCGCTCTTCGTGTCGTGGTCCCCAGATGGAGCGGAGCGCATCTCCAAGCATCGTTTCGCGACAAATTTTATATGCGCGGCGCATATAGACAAGACGCACCATAATGATTATATGCGTCGCGCATACTTATTCCGCCTCTCCCAGGAACGCGGTCTTTCGGAAGAAGCATCAGTCAGGCGCATGGATCGACGGACTATGGAACTCAATCAGGTCAGCTATTTCATCAACTTGGCCGAGACGCTGAATTTCACGGCGGCTGCTCGCCTGAGCGGTGTGTCGCAGCCGAGCCTGACCCGCGCGATCCGCCGCCTGGAAGAGGAGCTTGGCGGGCCGCTGATCCATCGCGACGGGAAGAACAGTCGGCTGACCGGTCTTGGCCGGGATGTCGAGACAGAGTTCCGGCGCGTGCTGACGGCGATGCGAAGCGTTCGCAATCACTCCGAGAACTGGGCGATGGGCATGCGCCGCGTTCTGGATGTCGCCGTCGCGTCCACCGTGGGACCGCAGGAATTTGCTGCGTTTTTCGAGAGTGCCTTTGCAGAGGTGCCATCAATCGAAATCAAGCTGCACGCGCTTCAGCCGAACGAGGACACCTCGGACATCCTGTCCGGAAAATATCACGCCTGCATCATGCCGCGCGAGACAAAGCCCGAACGTAAGCTCGATGTGCATTCGCTATTCAGGGAGCGCTTCGTGCTCGGCTGTTCCGCAAACCATCCCTTGGCAGCCAGCGAAATCGTGCGCAGCGAAGAGCTGATCGAGTATCCTTTCGTCGATCGGCTGACATGCGAGTTTCGCGATCAGATCCTCGATCACTTCGCGCGGCAGGATCTGCTCATGCAGCCCCGCTTTCGATCGGACCGCGAGGACTGGGTGCAACACTTCGTCGCCGATGGCACCGCCATATGTATTCTTCCGGAGCGGTCGGCCACGGCGCCCGGTCTCGTTACGCGGCCGATCGAGGGATTTGCTCTGGATCGCGAAATCGTGATCGCGACGGTGTCCGGGTCCACGGCACCCGTCGAGATACGGAAGATCGCCCAGTTGGCAGCCGGCTACGCGTGGAATTGAGCCAAGTTGAGCAAGGCATCCATGCTATGAAAACTATAGACACAGCCTATTGGATAAATCCTGGGCGCACTGCGATAGTAGGCGCAGTGACTGACACGATAAGCGGCGTCTAGGCTCTCTCAGATCGAAATCGGAGACAATCATGAAGTTCGAAAAGTCGCAAGAAGCTGTTGATCGCCTCACCGCAGAGCAACGCCGCGTGACCCAGGAGTCTGGCACCGAACGGCCCTTCACGGGAGAGTATGACGCCAACAAGGAGCCGGGGATCTACGTCGATATCGTTTCGGGGGAGCCGTTGTTCGCCTCGGCCGACAAATTCGACTCGGGTTCTGGCTGGCCAAGCTTCACCAAGCCGATCGTCGCAGCAAATGTGAACGAGCTGCGCGATGACGCGCACGGTATGGTGCGGACGGAAGTCAGATCGGTGCACGCCGACAGCCATCTCGGTCATGTGTTCCCGGACGGTCCCTCAGATCGCGGAGGTTTGCGCTACTGCATCAATTCCGCGTCGCTTCGCTTCATTCCACGCGAGGAGATGGAGAGCGAAGGATATGGCGAATATCTCGATCAGGTAGAGGAGGGCTGACATGCATCAGCGCGCTGTTCTCGCAGGCGGATGTTTCTGGGGCATGCAGGATCTGATCCGCAAGCAGCCCGGCATCGTATCGACGCGTGTCGGCTACACCGGCGGCGACGTTCCGGACGCCACCTATCGCAATCACGGCACGCATGCCGAGGGGATCGAGATCATCTACGACCCGGCTGTGACCAGCTACCGGAACATTCTGGAATATTTCTTTCAGATCCACGATCCGACGACGAAGAACCGCCAGGGCGGTGACATCGGGCTGTCCTACCGGTCGGGTATTTATTACGTCGACGAAGAGCAGAAGCGCGTCGCCGAGGACACGATCGCCGACGTAGATGCCTCCGGGCTGTGGGAAGGCAAGGTGGTGACAGAAGTCGTGCCGGTCGGCGATTTCTGGGAGGCCGAGCCGGACCATCAGGATTATCTCGAGAAACGCCCGGGCGGCTACACATGCCACTTCGTCCGTCCCGGCTGGGTGCTTCCGAAGCGCCAAAAGGTCGACGACGAGGAGCCGGCTGCGGGGACGGCAGCCCACTAGGCTTCACTGCCGTTGGCGCTCCGCCGATCCCGTTCGCAATTTTCATGACCGCGTCGTACAACGGCGCGGTCATCGAACCCTGCTTCGGAGCGGCGGGTCGGTCCATATAGTCGCCATCGCAGCACAGGATCGCAGATTATGCCAGACCTCTCGTCCTTTCCGATCACGCAGCGCTGGCCGGCATTGCATCCCGATCGCCTGCAACTCTACGCCGCTCCCACCCCCAATGGCGTCAAGGTCTCGATCATGCTCGAGGAGACCGGCCTGGCGTACGAACCCCACCTGGTCGATATCTCGAACAACGAGTCGAAGGACCCAGCGTTCCTATCGTTGAACCCCAACGGCCGCATTCCCGCGATCATCGATCCATCTGGCCCTGACGGGGAAGCCATTGCGGTATGGGAATCGGGTGCGATCCTCCTCTACCTGGCTGACAAAACGGGCCAGCTAATCTCCACCGCTCCCGCCCAGCGTTACGAGACGCTGGCCTGGGTGTTCTTTCAAGTGGCCGGCGTCGGGCCGACCTTCGGCCAGCTTGGCTTTTTCCTGCGATTTGCCGGTAAGGATTATGAGGACAAGCGGCCTCGGCAGCGCTTTATCGACGAATCCAAGCGTCTGCTCGGGGTTCTGGACCGCCAGCTCGAAGGCCGCGACTGGCTTGTCGACGATTATTCGATCGCGGATATCGCGACGCTCGGCTGGGTGAACGCGCTGGTCGAAGTCTATGCGGCCGGCGACATTCTCGGCCTCGGCGATTATGCGAACATCCAGGCATGGCTCGGACGCGGACTGGCCCGGCCGGCGGTGCAGCGCGGCCTGCACATCCCTGCGAGGCCAGCATGAGCATCATCGCCGCATATTATTATAATGAAGGCAAACGCGTCCGGGAAATCGCGCTTGATGAGTGTGTCGAGCTAAACCAGGACCGCTCGGGCTTCTGCTGGATAGCCCTGAGCGAGCCCACCGCCGACGAACTCAGCGCGATCCAGACGACGTATAATCTCCATCCGTTGGCGATCGACAATGCGATGCACCCGCTCTGCCCGCCCAAGCTCGAAGCTTATAATGACGAGCTATATGTCGTCGCTCAAACCGCCGAACTCGACGGCGACCGGATCCGCTACGGCAAGATGGCGATCTTCACCGGTCACAACCATCTCATCAGCGTACGGCACGGCAACGGCGGAGCGCTCGGCAATCTTCGCGAGCAACTCGAGGCTTCGCCGACACTCTTCGGCAAGGGTGTCGATTATGTGCTGCATGCGATCCTGCACCGGATCGTCGATCAATATCTTCCTATCTTCGAAATGATCGAGGATGACGTTCTGGCGATGGAAAAACGATCGCTCGACGACTTCCTCGGACGCGAAGAAATCGACCGCATCTTCGGGTTGAGAAGCGAACTCACCCGCTTCCAGCGCACCCTCAGCGCCATGGCTGAACTAGTCCGGAAACTCGTCCGAGGCCATTTCCCCTGCATCAGTTCAGAAATCAGACCCTATTTCAGCGACGTCGCGGATCATGTCGATCGTGTGCAGACCATGGTCGATGGGCTCCTGCAGGTCTTATCCACCGTCTTTGAATTCAGCAGCCTGCTGGAAGCGCAAAGAACGGGCGTAACCACGCGCCAGCTAGCGGCTTGGGCGGCCATATTGGCGGTGCCGACCGCTATCGCCGGGATTTATGGCATGAATTTCAGAAATATGCCCGAGCTCGACACGGCCTATGGCTATTTTGTCGTGCTCGGGCTGATGACGATGTTCTGCCTGTACCTGTTCGTGCGGTTCAAGAAGGCCAAGTGGATATGAACAGCGCGCGTCGCTTTTCATCTCCCACATCTGCGTGACGTCAGCGCCCCTGATATTAGAGCGTGTCCAATGCCATGCAAAACCAAGGTGCACCAATGACATCCCAAGTGACCGACGTCCTAGCAGCAGTCCAGTCGTTCGTCGCGAAAGGCTACGACCGCGAATATCGCGTCAAGGACGGGCATCTCGTCGATCTTGAACTGGGCTCGACGCTCGATCCATGCGGCATAATCGTCGACGCGGGTTTACGCCTCGAAAGCGGTAATGAGGGTGAAGACGCGTCCAATATCTACGCGATCACCGATCCGGCGACCAACCATAAAGGGCTGTTGATCGACGCGTTCGATGTGTTCGATGAAATCTGTCACCGCGACCTTTCCGAGCGGCTAGTCGCGGATCGGCAAACGACGTCGGCGGGTGACGAGGATGTCCCAAGCAAGCACGGCCTGCGCAAAGTCTACAAGAACGAGTTTGACCGCGATCCCGAGCGTTATGTGCTGCGGGAGGGGTATCCGGACTTCCCGCCATGCCCTTTCGGCGGAGCCTTCAGCATTCTCGGCTTCGATACCGCCGAGCAATCCTATGTGTGGCTTGTGACAAGCATCATTCGGGATCCACGGCTGATCAGGGCGCCCTATCAGGGAGATGACGCCCCGAGCGACGAATAGCGGGTCAGCAAGACATTGAGGCCCCTTCCGCGGGGAGGGCCGACACGCCGACAATCAAACTATCGCAACACAACGAGGTGATGATGAACTGGAATAAAAGCCACATCCGCGAAACCATGCTTTCGCTGGAGACCGCCGCTTTGCATAGCGCTCGCACCAATTATCTGGATTATGTTTCCATCGCGCGGCTGGATCGGAGCGAACCGATCGAGAATGACGAGCAGGCTCAGGCCGAAGTCGCGAGCGACTTGGCTGAAGCGCTTGACGACACATTGCATGACTATGCCGATAAACTTGAAAAGCTCAGGACGATCGACTTCGGCCCCAAGTCGGCAGTGGAGGAGGGGGCTGTCATCAAACTGTCGGGGCGCCATTTCGTGATCGCAGTGTCAACGAGCAAGTTCACCTGCGATGGGCGTGAGTTCATGGGTATTTCCACGATGGCGCCGATCTTCGAGGCGATCGAAGGCGCGCGAGCAGGAGAGACCGTGCAGTTCAACGGCCGGGACCTCATCGTAGAAAATGTCGAATAGAACGCCTGGTGCAGCCGGCGCGCTAGTGCCGGGTGCCCTTCACCTCTGACTCCATGCAGATCATCACATCAAGAGATCCCGTGATCATCGGTGTGCTCGGAGAGCGGGCAGCCTTGGCGTCGATGCGGCGCCTTGGCTGCCTGCGCCCGATAGCCAACACAGCCAAAATGGCAAGCAATGCGGCCGCATAAAGGAACAGGCCACCGGGGCCGGCGATATTCATCGCAGCTCCCCCGATAAGGGGGCCGGCGGCTGTCCCGATCCCGTTGAGCAGCAGAAGCCCGCGCGCGGTACCGAGCAGCCGCCCGGCCGGAAGATCGTCGTTGGCGACCGCGAGACAAAGGGAATAGATCGGGATGCCAAAGCCGCCGAACAGCGCGCCCGCCGCGAGGAGCAGGGGCAGGGGCGCCTCCACCGCAAAGGCGACGCCGACGGCCGCCGCCGCGGACGCCATGGCCGCAGCGGCGATGACGAGGTTCCGCGGCACGCGATCCGAAAGCCAGCCCAGGGGCCACTGCAAGAGAAGCGTCCCACCCAGCACCGCAGCCATGAAAGCGGAGATGCCGCCGACATCGAGTCCGATCCTCTGGGCGAAGTTCGGGCCCATGCCCCAAAAACCGCCGATAGCCAGGCCGGCGAGGAAAGCGCCAGCCGCGGCGAGCGGCGATGCGCGGACAAGCTCGCTGAACGCGACCCGTTCCTGCGTCACCTGCGCTGGCGGGTGGCTGGGTAGCAAGGTGATCGGAACCACCGCCGCGGAAATCAACAGCGAAACGATAAGGAACAAGGTCATGTCTGCTGGCGGGGCGACGTTGAGCAAGGCCTGGCCGATGGCCCATGAGCCCATCGAGACGACTCCGAAGATCGACAGGAGCTGTCCGCGCGTGGATGGCACTGCATGGGCGTTGAGCCAGCTCTCCGTTGCGAGGATCATGCCCGCATAGGCGAAGCCGGTGATCAGGCGAAGCGGGATCCAGGCGATCGGTTCCACGAGCGCGACATGAAGAAGGGCAGTCATCGAGGCGATAGCTGCAAAGCCGGCAAAGGTTCTGACATGACCCACGGCGACGATGATCCGCGGCAACATAAGCGCGCCGATCGTGAAACCCGCAAAGTAGAACGACATCATCGCGCTGATCGCGCCGGACGAGAAGCCCTCCTGGCCGGCCCTGACGATCAGGAGCGTGCCCAGCAAACCATTGCCCAGCAGCAGCGCCGCGACGCTCGCCAGCAACGCCGCCACGGGTGCGAGCTTGAGGCCACGTCGGCCCGCCGACCGCATGCTATCCATCGCCGGGCTCATTTTAGCGCCTGACGCGACGGTCGATACGCCGCCGCGCTGATGAACTGGTCGAACGCTTCGCACCAGATGACGACCGTGTTGTAGTCGCGAACATCGATCCCGACAGGAACGTCGACGATAAAGCCGTTGAAAGTCTTCACGTCGCCCACGCGGATCGACCTGTCCTTTATCAACAGGAAGGCTTCTTTCGTATCGACGAAATTTGGCGCAAGGTAGAGCTTGTAGTCCGGGCCGGGTGCGAGATGACCTATGTGACCGATCCGACTTCGCGATAACCGGACTTCGCCTTCGCCCCAATGCAGCAGGTCGCTGCCTTTGAGATCACGAGCCAGCCGCCCCGTGTAGAGTGTTTCGGTTGCGATGGCCTGATAGGCTGCCGGGTTCGGCGGCTTGGCCGCGGTGAGGATTGGCAGAGTATAAATGCCGGCCGCAAAACCAATGCCGAGCATCGCGAGATGGCTGGCGGTCAGGATGAACCAGCGCCGCATGATTACTCGAGCTCCATGTCCTTCACGAGGTTGTCCGCATCGAGATGGAAATCCGAGAAAATGATGCGGCCGCCCGCGTCGATAACCGAGAACCAGGGCGTTCCCCGCGTGCGATAGTCCTCCATGAAGGTGGGAAATGTCGCGCCGGCCGGTGGTTCGTCATGGCCGAAGGCGAGAGGAAGCGCATATTTAAGCTGATTTACGCGCAGCTTCTCGAAGGTGTTTTCATCCGCTCCTTCGAAGACGGTCTGGATCACCGCAAATCCCACGCCCCTGGGGCTCAATGCACTATGCAATCTTTGTAGCGTCGGGAAGCCATGCACATGGCATCCGCGGCACCAGTGCTGGAAGGCGAACAGGATCTTGGGGCCGGAGCCGAGATCCGGCAGCTTGAGCGGCGCGGTGCTTTCTCCGTCCGCGCCGATCCATTTCTGCACCCGAAGATCCGGCGCTTGTCGTTCGAGCATGCTCATCTGATCCGCCAGCGCGATGAAGAACCGCGGCGCAGAGTGGTGCGCGCTATCATGATATGTCATTCCAGACGCATCGGACCCCGGTGTCGTGCTCCGCGACGCGATCAACAAGCGTGGCGACGGATTCCTTGGTTGCATCGAAACGTTCGCGATCTTTGCCCACGAGCCTCAAGGAGAGGCTGTCGCCGTCTGCAGTCAATATAAGGTCGCCGCCCGGAAGCTGGATTTCGGCTGTCAGCGCGTCATATCGAACCGGATAAGTGTGAACCCACGCCTCAGCGAGTCTCGTCAGATATTTACTCGATTCGATCGTAGCGATGCGTGCCTCGGCCTCAATCATCTAAAAACTCCCGGTGTTGTTGTTTGGGCGCATAGCTAGGTCAGCGCCGTCGTTTGCCTCAGACCTTATAGTCGACCGGGTTCACCGCACGGCCCTCACCTCAATCAGAATATCATATCCCGCAGAGACAGGCTGGGGCCGTTCGAGATCGACCAACGCAGCACCCCCGGCGACGGACCCAGGACCTTGTCAGCAACCGCTTTCATCAATGTCTCCATCTTGCTGCGCCCCAAAGTATCGATCGATCGGATAACCAATTCTTTGAAAATTCGCACGGTCGAAGGGTTTCGCGCGCTATACTATGAAGATATGCACCGACTATTTCCAATAGCAGCGGAACATAGTTTCCATACCTTGTTGCCGTGCTATCGCTGAGCGGCGCCGACGAGTTTGCGAGCCGCGTCAGCCAGTCCGGAAAGCCGGCGCGCCAAGTCTAACGCCTGTGCCGAATTCAACCCAGCGTGATGCGGGCGTAATTATTCAAAGCTATAAAAACTATAGCGATAGGGTATTGGGAAATTGGACTGAGGTCGCGTTATAGTCGATGCGCATAAATCACCGATTCACGCAAATGCGATCGTCGATATCCCGATGAAGCATCGGGCGTTTCCGGCTTCAGGCCATCGGTTCGTACCGCGGCTACGCGTATCAGGATCTGGCGCGGGATTCTGAAGTGAAGCAAGTTCTTGACTGTCGCATCGAGCAAAAAAAGGAGGGGCTATGGTCACGAGAGGTTTCACCGGTCGCGGGTCAAGTGGCGACCATTCCGGCCGGATTCCACCAGGGCAGCATCTTGTAGAGAATTTTCCGGTACTCACGGCGGGGCCGACGCCGAACGTGGAGCTGGCCGATTGGAAATTCACCGTCAAAGTCGGTCCGAAGCCCGCCAAAGTGTGGAATTGGAGCGAATTTAACGCCTTGCCGAAGACCAAGGTGACCAAGGACATCCACTGTGTCACCTCCTGGTCGAAGCTGGATACCATATGGGAGGGCGTCCTCGTCGAGGACATCCTTGCGGATGCCGGGCTCGACCGGCCCACCGATTTCGTGCTGGCGCATTCCTACGACGATTATTCGACAAACGTCCCGCTGGCGGACCTGCTGTCCGGGAAAGCGATGGTCGCTCTCAAATTTGCGGGCCAGCCGATTACCCGCGATCACGGCGGGCCGGCGCGTCTGCTGGTTCCGCATCTTTACTTCTGGAAGTCCGCCAAATGGGTGAAGGCGCTCCAATTCACGACGCGTGACGAGGCCGGCTTCTGGGAACTGCGCGGCTATCACATTTACGGCGATCCGTGGCGCGAGCAACGATACACCGATGACTGACAACGGCACGCAAATCGTTTCATGGCAATCCTGCATGGTCGAGGCAATCGTCCAGCAGACGCCGAGCATCAAGAGTTTCTTCCTGCGATTGAGCAGGCCGTTCGCGCACATCGCTGGCCAGCATGTCGATGTCCGGCTGACCGCGCCTGATGGCTATAGCGCGATGCGCAGTTACTCGATCGCGTCATCGGCAGCCTCGTCGCCGATCATAGAGCTCGCTATTGAGCGCCTGCCCGATGGCGAGGTATCGGCCTATTTTCACGATATTGCGATAGTCGGCGATGAAATCGAGCTTCGCGGTCCGCTCGGAGGGCACTTCCTATGGCCTGAACCGGCCGTAGATGCGGTGCTGTTGATCGGGGCAGGATCGGGCCTTGTGCCGTTGATGGCGATGATCCGGCACCGCAGCACTCAGGACCCGGCCGTGCCAACGGCGCTGCTCCTGTCCGCGCGCACGGCTGAGGATGTTCTGTTTTCGGAAGAACTGCATTCCGTCGAAATCAACGATGCCGCGTTCGTCCTGGCGCTGGCGATCACGCGCGAAGATCCGATCCGCGCATCGGACTTCGGGCGGCGGATCGACAGCGCCATGGTCAAAGAGGTTCTCGCCCGGCTTCACCGAAAGCCCACACAGATATTTGTTTGCGGATCCAACGATTTCGTCAACATCGCGACCGAGGGCGCGCTGCGGGCCGGGCTCGATCCCTCGATAATCAAAACCGAGCGCTATGGTGGCTAGTGGCGCATGCTCCCTCGCGTCCCAACTTCCACCCTGCGGATAATATTTGGAGAACGTCATGAGCCGCTTTGCTGAACCCGTCTTTGTCGCCGCCGGCCTTCGCACTCCCTTCGGCCGCGGCGGAGGGGCTTTGGCTGCTTATGATGCCGTCTCTTTGTCCGTCCCTCTTGTGCAGGCGATGGCGGCGCAAGCAGAGCCGGATCTTCTCATCTGGGGTACCGTGATCCCGAATTTGGGCTGGAGCAACATTGCTCGCGAGACCTGGCTTGACGCCAAGCTCAATCCGAATGTCCCCGCATTTTCGGTCGTTTTGGCATGCTCTACCAGCATGACAGCAACTTTCGCTGCGGCAGGGATGCTGGGCGGAGGAACCGATCTCACGATGGTGGGCGGTGCCGAAGTCATGAGCCGCCCTCCCATCGCTCTGACGGCCGATGCATCGAAGCGGCTCACCGACCTCTTTGCGCAAGATCCGGCGGCCGCGCTTGCAGCCCTCCAATCTCTTGCCCCCCACGACTATGTGCTCCCGACCAAGGGTTGGGCCAACCGGATCACCGGCAGGACGATGGGCGATCATATGGAGGACACCGCCAAGGCCTGGCAAATCTCGCGCGAGGCGCAGGACGATTGGGCGCTCAAGAGTCACCAGCGGTCGGTCGCTGGTTGGGACCGAAGTTTCTTCGACGATCTTGTGATTTGTCTTCCTGAACTGGCGCGCGATGCGAACCCGCGCGCCGATACGTCGGCCGAACGGCTTGCCGCCCTCAAGCCCGTATTCGATCGCGACAGTGGCAAGGGAACGCTGACGGCCGGCAACAGCTCCCCGATAACGGATGGCGCGGCCGGTTGCTGGGTGGCAAACGAAGCCGGCGTGGCACGACTGCCCGCGGGTACCCCCTGCGCGCGGCTCATCGATTACGAGGTGTCAGCCGTCGATTTCCACACCGAGGGTCTGTTGATGGCACCCTCCTATGGCATTCCGCGTCTGCTCGCGCGGCATCGACTGAGCTTCTCGGACATCGCCCTTTGGGAAATCCACGAAGCCTTCGCCGCCCAGGTCCTGGCAAATGTCGCGGCCATCACCGACCGGGAATGGGTGCGCGAAACCGCCGGTGTCCAGTCGGATATGGGCGACTTCAACTGGGACCGCGTCAATCCCAACGGGGGCTCGGTAGCAATCGGTCATCCCTTCGGCGCGACAGGCGCGCGCGACCTCAGCCAGGCCGTGAAGGAACTCTGGGACATGCCGAGCGGATCACGGGCAATCGTCAGCATCTGCGCCGACGGCGGCCAAGGCACCGTCGCACTCCTCGAACGCCCCTGATTCTCGGGCCGTTGCGAACGCCGTACCATTTGACAATATGAGAGGATATTCCGTTGGTCTCAGCAGTTTGGAACGACACCACCATCGCCGCAAGCGACGAGACAATCGTCGTTGAGGGAAACCACTATTTTCCGCCTTCCTCGGTCAATCAGGACCTCCTTGAAGCGAGCGCACACACTTCTGTCTGTCCGATCAAGGGCACGGCCAGATACTTCCATATCCGCGTAGGCACCGCACTCAACGCGGACGCGGCCTGGTCATACCCCGATCCGAATCCGGTCGCCGAAGCCATCCGGGATTATATCGCCTTCTGGAAAGGCGTGGAGGTTGGGTAACAGCCGACGCCCAGTGGGGCTTCGCTGATGGCCGTGTCGCTTCATGCGCGCTTCCTTGATCATCTCGCGCGGGGAATTGACGATCTGCAGTTGGCGAAGGATTTTCCTGCGGGCCTCCAGCGGGCGGGACTGACCGTGGAACGGCCGCGCGACCCGGCACATGGCGATCTGTCGACCAACGCGGCGATGGTCCTGGCAAAACTCAGCGGCACGCATCCGCGCCCGCTCGCTGAAAAACTGGCGGACGGGCTCGCCAAGCTGGAGGATGTCGCTGCCGTGGACGTTGTCGGCCCGGGCTTCATAAATATCCGGCTGACCGACCAGGCATGGCGAGATGAACTGGCGGTCATCGCGGACCAGAAGGACCGCTATGGCATGTCGCCCATCGGTGCGGGCAAGACGGTGAATATCGAGTTTGTCTCGGCCAACCCGACCGGTCCGATGCATATGGGCCACTGCCGCGGGGCAGTTGTCGGAGATGCGCTCGCCAACCTGCTCGCGTTCACCGGCCATCGCGTCATCCGCGAATATTATATCAATGATGCAGGCGGGCAGGTCGACGTTCTCGCTCGCTCGGCACACCACAGATATCGCGAGGCGTTGGGCGAGAGCCTCGGCGAGATAGCGGAAGGCCTATACCCGGGCGATTATCTGAAGCCGGTCGGGGCGGCGCTGGCCGCCGATTTTGGGGACCGCTATGCCGACGCCCCGGAGACGGACTGGCTCGCAATCTTTCGGGCGCGGGCCGTCGCCGCGATGATGGAGACGATCCGCGAAGATCTGGCGCTGCTCGGCATAAGTCACGACCGCTTCGCGTCCGAGGCGGACCTCGTCGCTGCTGGAAAGCCGGATGATGCCGAGGCCTGGATGCGCGCGCGCGATCTTGTCTATGACGGCGTTCTCGAACCTCCGAAGGGCGAAATCTCCAAGGACTGGGAACCGATCGCGCTGCCGCTGTTCCGGTCGACGAGATTTGGCGATGACCAGGACCGGGCTATCCGTAAACCGGACGGGGGCTGGACCTATTTCGGCGTGGATCTTGCCTATCATTTCGAGAAGGCGCGCGATGCCGACGAACTGATCGACATATGGGGCGCCGACCATGCCGGGACCGTGAAGCGCATCGTGGCGGCCGCCGAAGCTCTAACCGAAGGCAGGAAGCGGTTCGACGTCAAGCTGGTGCAGATCGTGCGGCTGCTGCGCGCGGGTGAGCCGGTCAAGATGTCGAAGCGCGCAGGCAATTTCGTCACGCTGGCCGATGTCATTCGAGAAGTCGGAAAGGACGTCGTTCGCTTCATGATGCTGACCCGCAAAGCGGAAGCGCCCATGGACTTCGACTTTGCGACCGTGGTCGAGGCATCGAAGGATAATCCGGTCTTCTATGTGCAATATGCCCATGCTCGGATTTGCTCGCTAGCAAACCGCGCGGCCGAAGCTGGTATCGAGCTGGGCGACGCGCCCGATCTCGCTCTCCTGGACGGTCCGAGCCTTACACTTGTGAAGCGTGCGGCAGAATTCCCCCGCATCGTCGAGGCGGCTGCGGCAGCGCGCGAGCCCCACCGGATCGCCTTCTTCCTCGAGGGGCTGGCCGCGGATTTCCATGCGCTGTGGAACATAGGAAATGCCGACCCGGCGCGCCGCTTCGTCTACCCGGAAAACCTGCCGGTGAGCCGCGCGCGGTTGTTCCTGGCCAGCGCGATCGGGCAGGTCATCCGCAATGGCCTCGCGCTGATGGGGGTTGAACCGACACATGAGATGGAGAGGGCCTAGTCGATTGCGCGCTTGTTCCTGTGGCTCGTTGCGCGCGCCAGTGTCGGCGGGCCCGAACATGCTGTGCGTCTTCTGATACTGGTGGACCGAGATGGAGCTTACCGATTTCGACGCTGCCTTCAAAAGGCTTCCCGAGGGTCACAGCGAAGGTCTTCATGAAGGCCGGCGTTTCGGCTTGATCGTCCGGCGATCCGACGACGGGCGCCGCAACAGCCTGTTTGCCAGGGAGTTGGCTGGAACCGACATCGTGAGCTTCAACCTATATCGGTTTACTTCGGGAAAAACATCGCTCAAACCGTGCGAGATGTCGGCGAAAAAGGTCGTGGATTTCGTGCTCGGGTTCCGGCCAGATTAACGCGTAAGACCATGTCTCGATCGACGCTTCGTTCGTACGGGTGTCATTGCACTTCGCATATCTCTACTGGGTATTGAAACTATAGACCTTCGTTATTGGACTTCGTCTGACGATGAACTCATCCTCCATGCGGTGCCAAGGCGCGGCGAAGCGGGCGCGCCCACAGTGGCATGCCGGTGCTTGATGCGGACGATTTGGATAGCCGCGGCGGGGATTGGTCGAGGCGGACATCGCCGGGTGAACTTGTGACAGAAGGATTTGAGCAATGCGTCTTGCAATGATCGGCCTCGGCCGCATGGGTGCCAATATCGCGCGTCGGCTGATGCGCGGCGGGCATGAGATCGTCGCCTTCAACCGCGATCCTGCCGCGGTCACTCAGCTTGCCGGTGAAGGTGCCATCGGAGCGAATTCGCTTGAAGATGTCGTCGCCAAACTCACTGCGCCGCGGATCTTCTGGGTAATGCTCCCGGCGGGCGCTCCCACCCAAGACGCGGTCGACAAGCTGATGGAATTGGCTGAGCCGGGAGATATCATCATCGATGGCGGCAACAGCTTCTACAAAGACGACATCAAACGTGGTGCCGCGGCAAAGGCGAAGCACCTCCACTATATCGACGTCGGCACGTCGGGCGGGGTCTGGGGGCTCGAACGCGGCTACTGCATGATGATCGGCGGCGATAAGCAGACCGTCGATCTGTTGGATCCTGTCTTCGATACACTCGCGCCGGGCTATGGTTCGATCGTCCGCACCGCTGGACGCACCTCGCCAGACAATCGCGCCGAGCGCGGCTATATCCACGTCGGCCCCACCGGCGCCGGCCACTTCGTCAAGATGGTCCATAACGGCATCGAATACGGGCTGATGCAGGCTTATGCGGAGGGCTTTGACATCCTCAAGAGCAAGTCGTCCGAACGGCTCGCCCCCGAGGAACGCTTCGACATCGACCTGACGGATGTCGCCGAGGTCTGGCGTCGCGGCAGCGTGATCTCGTCTTGGCTGCTCGATCTGTGCGCGATCGGCCTGGTCGCTGATCCGATGCTCGAACAATTCACCGGCCATGTTTCGGATTCGGGCGAGGGCCAGTGGACGATTGACGCGGCGATGGAAGAGGCCGTCCCGGCCTATGTCCTCTCTGCAGCCTTGTTCGCGCGTTATCGCAGTCGCGTCGATCACACTTTTGGCGACAAGCTTCTCTCGGCGATGCGCTTCGGCTTTGGCGGTCATGTCGAAATGCCGCAATGATATTGGCCCGTCCCTCCGTTGCAGTGCCGGCTTGCTTATCCCACACGATGGCCGAAGTTGGGGCGCATCGGCGTGAGCGCTAGACCAATTCGCCTGCTGATTTCCGATATCGACGGCACCTTGGTCCGCCGCGACAAAAGCTTGTCTGACGGCGTTGTTGCGGCCGTTCGTCGCGTCCTGAGCGCGGGCATCCCGGTAAGCCTGATCAGCGCTCGCCCGCCGAGCGGGATGCTATGGATCGCGCAGCGGCTGGGCCTGGAAGGCCCGATCGCAGCATTCAACGGTGGTACGGTGGTGATGCCCGACGGCCGCGTTGTTTCGCAAGCTACCCTCGATCCCGCTACTGCGGCCGCGGCGCTCGCCCGGATCGATCGCGCTGGAGTGACGCCCTGGCTGTTCGCCTATGGCAAATGGTACGCGCGTGACCGCACCAACTCTAATCTTGGCCGTGAAAAGCTGGCGGCCGGTCTTGAGCCGATCTTCGACGTCGATCTCTCAGCCCATCTCGATCAGGCTGATAAATTAGTCGGGGTGAGTGCCGACCACGATCTGCTCGCCACGATCGAGGCCGAAACTCAGACGGTTCTCGGTAAAAACGCGACGGTGGCGCGCTCGCAGCCCTATTACCTCGATATCACCGGTCCCGATGCCAACAAGGGCGCTGGCGTGGCCACGCTCGCCGCGGCGTATGGCGTACCGCTTTCGGCGGTCGCGGTGCTCGGAGACCAGCGCAATGATTTGCCGATGTTCGCGCGCGCCGCGATGTCCGTTGCGATGGGCCAGGCACCCGAGGCGGTCCGCGCAGCAGCGAGCCATGTCGCGCTCTCGAGTGAGGAGGACGGCGTCGCCGACGCCATCGATCGCTTTGTATTGCCCGCGATCGTGGCATGACCCGTTCGCTGGAGAGACGCTGAATCGGACTGGCGAATGACGCGGACGAGGCACCGCGTCCCCCGGTTACGCTCATTGAAGTCCCGCCTATCGTAACGACCGTGACTGGAAGATGTGCTCAAGATCCTTGAGAGCAGCTGCGGCAGTCGCAATCGGGCCAGAACCGCCTCCGATCGCGACGATCTCGCCCATGGCGTCGGTTTCGATGCGGATCGCCTTGTTCTTGCCGGCAATATGGGCAAACGGGTCATTCGGCGGATATGTGCGGATGCCCACACTGGCGCGAAGCGCATCGCCGTCACGGATCACGCTACCGACCAGTCTAGGTGCGAGACCGTCTGCCCGCCACTGCGCGATCTGCCCTGAGGTAACTGACTGAATCCCTTCGACGGTCAGGTCTGTCATCATAAGGTCGGCACCGAGACCGAAGTTTGCGAGGATGAGCAGCTTGCAGGCGGTGTCCCACCCCTCAATATCGTTGCGCGGATCGGGTTCTGCAAAACCGCCCGCTTGCGCTTCGGCAAGCGCCTCGTCCAGTCCGACGCCGCGTATCATCATCGCGTCGAGCAGATAGTTGGACGTGGCATTGAGGATGCCGTCGACCCGTAGCGTCGTGCAGCCCGCCAAATTATAGTGCAGCAGGTCGATCGTTGGCAGCGCCGCCGCGGTGGCACCGCTGATCTTGAGCATCGCGCCGGAGGCTCGCGCACGATCCCTGAGGGCCCTGCCATCACACACCAGCGCGCCCTTCGAAATGACGATCGTGTCCACGCCGCCGGTAAGCGCTGAGCGGATATAGTCGAGGCCGGGACCACCTGTGCGAAAGTCGCTCGGGCCAGCCTCGATCAACACGTCGGCGCCGCTCGATGCAATGAAGTCGGGGCCGGACAGGCCAGCTTCCAATACGTCGAAGCGGTCGGGCGCCAATCCTGCCGGGTCGAACGCGCCGCTGCGCGATCCGCACACCGCGACGAGACGCACATCGACGCCAAAGACGGTACGATAGCGATCGCGCCGAGCGAGCAACAGGTGCGCGGTCGCGCGGCCGACCGCGCCGAACCCGGAAATAGCGATGCGGGATGTGAGCATCACCTATTTCGCGAACAGCTGGCCGATATCGGCGAATGCCTTCTTCTCGATGGCGTTGCCGCTAGGGCCTTTGAAGACCATTGTCGCCTGCTCCCCGGCTTTTCCCTTGAAGCGAGCGTAAGGCTCAATCAGGAAGTCCATGCCCGCTGCGGACAGGGTATCTGCCGTCTTGTTCCATAAATCCATCGGCAGCACGATCCCAAAGTGCCGGATCGGCACGCCATGGCCACCGACTTCGTTCGCCGACACGAGGCCAATTTCGGCAGGCGAAAGATGGCCAACAATCTGGTGTCCAAAGAAGTCGAGGTCCACCAACTCTGTTGCGCTGCGCTCCTCGGGGCAGCCGAGCAGGTCGCCGTAAAGCGCTCGTGCAGCCGCGAGATCGTGGACCGGAAATGCGAGGTGGCAAGGTGCGCTCATTGTTCAACTCCATCGGCAAGGGATGGAAACGTTTTCGTCAGGCCGGTAGAAGCCCAGTTCCCCGGTAGGTTTCGATCAAGCCATCGAAGAGTGCGACGTCCGCGCGGCTACGCGCCAGGAGCTGCGCCCCTGAAACCGCCGCGAAGATTGCACGGGCATGGGCGTTGCTTGCTCCAGTATCACCATCGCCGATGGCCGAAAGAAGCTTACTCAGCCAAGCGACGTTGACGTCGGCGAACGCCTGAACCTCCGCCTTCACAGCCTCTGGCAAATCGCTGAATTCCGCCGCCATGAAACTGCCCAAGCAAAGGCGATTTCCGTTCTCGAGCGAGCGGCGGAAGATAGATGGATACCGTTGCAGCGCGCTGCGCGGATCAGACAGCTCTGCGAGCAGCCCGTCCAGCTCCGCGGCTGTGTCCTCCCAGTAGCGGCGCGCGACCGCGGTGCCGAGGTCGGCCTTGCTCGGATAATGATAATAGATGCTCGCCGACTTGATCCCTACGTCTGCTGCCAGATCGCGGAAGTTGAGACCTGCATAGCCACTCTCCTGTGCCGACCTCCTGGCCGCTGCCAAAATTGCCTCTTTTGCATTCATAGTCATGGCCGTCCAGGTTGCCTACCAAGTGACAGATAGGCATTGCCAGCCGAAATAGAAAGCTCTAGTTGTCGCCTACCAACTGGCAGGTAGGAGATTCCCAGATGATGACGATCTACGACTGGCACACCGGTCCATATCCGGCCCGCGTGCGCATCGCTTTGGGCGAGCTTGGGATGCAATCGCAGGTCCGCTTCGTTTCGGTCGACTTGTGGAAGGGTGAGCACAAAACGCCGGTGTTCCTCGTCAAAAACTATTCGGGCACGCTCCCGGTGCTAGAACTCGACGATGGGACGCTGATCGCCGAGTGCACCGCGATTACCCAATATCTTGATGCCCTGAACGACAAACCCATGCTGACGGGTGTTACGCCACGCGAGCAGGGGGTGATCCACATGATGAGCAAGCGTGCCGAGATCGAACTGCTCGACGCGGTCAGTGTCTATTTTCACCATGCGACACCGGGCCTGGGGCCGGACGTCGAGATCTACCAGAATGCTGAATGGGGTCTTCGCCAGCGCGACAAGGCCGTGCGCGGAATGCATTATTTTGACAGCGTTCTTCGGCAGGTGCCCTTCATCGCTGGAGACACTTTCTCGATGGCCGACATTACCGTGATCGGTGGCCTGATATTCGCCGGCCTTGTCAAACTTTCCGTGCCGCAGGAATGCGAGGCGCTGCGCGCCTGGTACGAGCGGATGCTGGAACGCCCGAGCGTGCAAAACCGGATTGTAATGTCGGAACCTGTGACGATCTCTGCCTGAGGCTGCGCAGCGCATTCTCAAGGTGGGATGGTTTCCTGGCCGATGGTCAGCGATCCACCGGAAGAGAGGAGGGGGGAGGGATCGGGGGAGCGGATTGGCGCTTTAGACCGGAGGCCCACCCCTTGCAACAGGACATCACGCTGCGTTGCCAGTAGGCGCTTGACCCGTGGGCTCTTACCACGACCGCCGCGTCGCTGCACGCGATCGATAACGCGATTACGGACTGCCGCAATGCCGGTAAGGACCGCGAAACCGCTTCGGCCGTGACCCTCTTCGCGCGCTATCCGGGCATCATTTCCGCGCGCGCCGCGGACGACGCGGCACTGCGCCTTACATGCACCGACCGGATGCCGAGATCCGGCGGCATCCCGTCCTGCGCACACTCGCTTATCGTGGCGTCGGCTATGACGAAGCGGCCAAGCGTGTCTTCCATGCGGAATGCCGCACGGCCACCTGCTTTGGGGGAATGGCGAATAGGCGGTTTGGCCAATGGGCTGCATGCAGACACGCAGCCCATTGTCCCGCTCAGGCAGCGGCGGCCTCAAGCTCGTGTTGAAGCGTTTCTATGAATCCGTCCATCGTCGTCTCGCGCATGTCGACCGCCTTTGCACCGCCACCGGCCACGACGGTGACGTCGGTGATGCCGATCACGCCGAGAAGCAACCGCAGGTACTGCGTTGCGATGTCGCGGTCGCGGATCGGCGAACCTTCGGTGTAGACGCCGCCGCTCGCCATCAAGACCGTGGCGGTCTTGCCGGTCACGAGTCCTTTGCCGTCGAAGCCGAGCGTCAGCCCCTTGCGAACGATGCTGTCGATCCACGCCTTGAGCGCGGCAGGCACGTTGTAGTTGTAGACCGGGGTCGCGATGACGAGGTGGTCGCAGGCAAGCAGTTCTGAGACGAGTTCGTCTGAGAGGCGCAGTTCGGCCTTCATCTCGGGCGAGTGTTGCGCATCCGGCGTGAAATAGGCCTGGAGCCATGGGGCAGTGACGAACTGCAAGTTGGTCTCTGTCAGGTCACGGACGACGACCTCGCCGTCCGGGTGTGCCGTCCGCCATTCCGCGACGAAGCGACGTGTCATGTTGCGCGAGATCGACTGATCGCCGCGGGGGCTGGTTTCAACAACGAGAAGCTTGGCCATGATTATTCCTTTCTTGAGATTCGATCAGCCGAAACGGAAGCCGGATATCGGCTTGCCGAGAGCGTGGCCGTGGAAGTGAACGACGCCGGGCTCTCCAGAGGCGGCGCCCGCCGCGACCATCAGCGGCAGCAGGTGGTCCTCATGGGGCTGCGCGACACGGGCATGCGGCGCGTCTTCCCATCGGATCAGAGCTTCGTCGCGAGTTGCGCCGTCGATCATGACGGAGCGCAGCCAGGCGTCGAAGACCTCCGCCTTCTCGTCATTCGCCCCGCCGCCGAAGAAGCCGCGCATGTTGTGGTATGTCTGACCGCTGCCGAGGATCAGCACGCCCTCGTCGCGCAGGGGCTTCAACGCCCGCCCGATGGCAAGGTGGGCGGCCGGATCGAGACCATGCTGCAGTGAAAGCTGTATGAGCGGAATCTCGGCTTCGGGTAACATGACCTTCAGCGGCACGAAGATGCCGTGATCCCAGCCCCGAGCGTGCTCCGCGCCATTGGCAATGCCAGCGTCCGACAACAGCTCGCTTACCCGCGCCGCGATTGCGGGGGCGCCGGGCGCAGGCCAGGTCAAGCGGTAGGTATGTTCGGGAAACCCGTCATAGTCGAACAGAAGCGACGGGTGCGCGCCAGCGTTGACGGTCGGCACCTTCTCTTCCCAATGCCCGGATATGGCGAGGATGGCGCGCGGCTGCTCCGGCAGCGTCGCCATAAAGCCCCGCAAATAGGTCTCGAGGTCGCGCCACGTATCGCGCATCGGCCCGGGCTCCAGGAAGAAGCAGGGACCGCCGCCGTGATTGATGAAGAAGGTGGGTTGCATGTGCGCTATATGTTGGGTGGACGATCGTCATGGAAGTGATAAAGATGTGATAGTCTTTATCGGCTGAGGTGATGGATGATTGGGAATTTCACGCTGGACCAGCTCCGCGTCCTTACGACTATCGCCGAGACGGGCAGTTTCTCCGCGGCCGGGCGCAGTCTTGGCCGCGCTCAATCCGCCATCAGTCAGGCAGTTGCGACGCTCGAGGACGTGCAGGGGGTAACGCTGTTCGACCGATCCGGCTTCCGGCCGGTCCTGACCGATGTCGGCCGGGTGCTGGTGGCACAGGCGCGCTCGGTCCTTGCGAGCGCCGCCCGGTTCGATGCCATAGCCGCCAGCACGCGCGAGGGGATCGAGGCCGAACTGGCAGTCGCGATCGATCCGCTTGTGCCAACTGCTGCCTTCATCGACAGCTTGCATGCGCTGCGCGCCGCATTCCCATTCCTTCCGGTCAGCTTTTCTACCGAGGGGCTGGGCGGAGCCGAGCGACGACTGCGACGCGGGGACGCGGCACTGGCGTTCTGTATCCTGTTGCCAAGCGTACCGGATGACATCGTAGCGCTGCCTTTGCTTGGGATCGATCTTGTGCCGGTGGTGTCGCCCGCCCATCCCCTCGCCTTGCTAAATCGGCCTTTGGCAGCTGGCGACCTGGAAGAGCATATCCAACTCGTCCTCTCCGACCCGGCCGCACCCGATGGCCCGAGCTACGGCATCATCGGCACCAGGGCTTGGCGGTTCGTAGACCTCGCACGGCGAATGGATTTCTTGCTGGCGGGCCTGGGATGGTGCCGGATGCCCGAGCATCTCATCGCGCCACATCTGGCCGATGGTCGCTTGGTTGCATTGACCATTGAAGACGATTCGGCGAGCGCGACCGGTCCGCTGATGATCTACGCCGCCCACATGCGGAATCGCGCTCCAGGCCGCGCGGGGGCATGGCTGCTAGGCGAGCTGCAGGCGAGGCTCGGCTGATCGGAACCCCGCAAAAATCATCGTCTTGGAAATCGACTACGCCTCACAGCGATCCGCCTTAAGCTCTGATTCCATTGATATGCGCTGAAGATCGTAATTCAGGCGGCCGCAAGGCGCCTGACAGATGCGCGATCCAATTTGGCTGACGGACGATCGATGGCTCGGCTTCAGCCGTTGATTTCCAAGAGCCTTGCCGCCCTCGCGTGGATGACAGGGTTTCGACAAGCCAATGAAATCGGAGACTTAATCGGCATTAATCTTCGGCACGCAGAGCTGCAGAAGTATGAAAACTATAGGCACAGTCTATTGGATAATTTTCTGGCTCACTGCGATAGTCGGCAACGGCTACCACACCAGCGACGGCGTGCCTGACGCCGCTCCGGGATGAATGAGAGTGTCTTAGCCGGACGCACATTATTCAATGGCGCCGCGGTTAGCCAAAATAGATGGGCCGCCAAAGCGATGAAGAGAACAAGGGAGCCGCGTCACAGTGCTGCACCTCATCGAGCCAGAGATACTTCCATCCGGCGCTTTCATCTTCACGCCGCTGGAACTGACGGTCATCGCGCTGGCGCGGCGCGAGAAATGCCAAAAGTTCGGATCGGGGCGCCATCTCGCGCAGGCCCTCTTCCAGAAAGATCAACTTCTTCCGGGAGGGCGTGAAAACGGGACACTCGCTGATCCCCGGCTCGAAGTGCTCCGCGCGTTCGTAAAAATTCTCGATCGGCGGGGCCAGCGGTTAGCTGCGGCGACGCAGATACTAAGGGAGGCCGGCTTCAGCAGTCTGCAGGAAACTTGGCTTCGCTCTGAATGTGCACGACCGCTTTGATCGTTTGCGTACCTTGAACCCTACTACCGGAAGGCAATGATTCATGACCAATATCTCCGGGACTCCCCTTTGGCTCAACCGCAGAAAATCCCTTGCTCGGCGCGCCCTGCACCTTGCATTGGTCGCTTTCGTGATCCTTGGTTTAGTCGGATTGTATTTGCGTCCCGCCATGATGCATGTCCACAGTCCGCTGTTTCCGGCTGTTCTTATCGGCGCGCTGATGCTTTCGTTGATTGCGTCCACAGTCATAAGGCTCAGGCGCGCGCGACGGCCCTGATCTGCGGCAAGAATATGTCCCGGAGCGAGAGGTGAAGATGACGAAGATGGGCTTTGGAGGGGGCTGCCATTGGTGCACCGAAGGGGTGTTCCAGGCGCTGCGCGGCGTTGCGCAGGTCGACCAAGGCTTTGTCCAATCGGACGCTCCGGCAGATAGCTGGTCCGAAGGGGTGATCGTGACCTTCGATCGGTCAATTATCCCGGTGGCGACGCTGTGCGAGGTGCATCTCAGGACGCATTCAGCCGCCCGTGCCCGCTCACCTCGCGACAAGTACCGCAGCGCGATCTACATCTTCGATGAAAGCCAACGCCATGAAGCCGAACAGGAGATCGCCCGCTTCGCCGAGGGGTTCGGCAAGCCCGCGCATACCCAAGTTCTACCGTTCAGAGGTTTCAAACCCTCGGACGAGCGTTACCAGAACTACTATCGTACCGATCCGAGCCGGCCCTTCTGCCGCCGCTTCATCGATCCCAAGCTGGATTATATCCGGCAGCATTTTTCGGACGTGGCCCTGCCTGAATCGAACGCTGTCGCCGAACACGCTGTAGATCGCGGCAATGTCTCGCAGGACCGCGACAGCGCTGCGATAATGACTGACAATTCTTCATCCGTCGAAACTCAATCAAGGACGTCGCCATGATGACCAAAAAGCTATTCACTGTTGTCCCTCTCACCCTGGCGCTGCTTGGCCCGATATCCTCTTCTTCCGGTTTAGCGGCTCCGACACCCGTCGCAGTCCCCGACACGATAGCCGGGACCGTTCGCCAGACCGCTCCCGCAATCTATCGATTTACGATTGGTGATGCCCGGATAACGGCATTGTCGGATGGGTCCGTCCCGCTGGACCTGCACCAGTTGCTGCGCGGCGTCACGCCGCAAGCGATCGACGACATTCTTGCCCGCAGTTTCCTAGCCAATCCCGCAGAGGCTTCGATCAACGCGTATCTGATAGACTTCAACGGGCGGCGGATCCTTGTCGATGTCGGTGCCGGCGATCTTTTCGGCCCAGGCAATGGCGGCAGGCTGCTCGAGGCGCTGGCAGCAGCCGGGGCCGCGCCGGAGACAATCACCGACATACTCATCACGCATGTCCACAGCGACCACAGCGGCGGTCTCACGAAGGCTGGCAAGATCGTCTTCCCGCGCGCGACGGTCTATGCCGGCGGTGCAGATATTCGCTTTTTCTCGGATGTTGCCAACGCAGCAAAGAGCGGGCTCGACAAGCGCTTCTGGACCGAGACCGAGCAGACGCTGACACCCTATGTCACGGCTGGCCGGGTGAAGCCGATCGATACCGATGGCGAAGTCGTGCCAGGCATTCGTGCCGAACTCCACCCTGGGCACACCCCCGGCACAGCCTTCTACACCCTGACCAGCAAAGGTCAGAGCATCGTCTTCGTCGGCGATGTCATCCACGCCGGCGCGGTTCAGTTCCCACGCCCCGACGTGACGATCACGTTCGATGTTCGCCAGGACGGCGCGCGCGCCGTACGCAAAGCTGCGTTCAGCCGCTTCGCTCGCGACCGCATGATGATCGCGGCGCCCCATCTTCCGTTCCCGGGGGTGGGCCATATCGCCGCGGACGGGTCCGGCTACCGGTGGTACCCCATCGAACAGACCGATCGTGAGCCCATGAAGGAGAGGCTCAAGCTCTGAAGCCCGGATCGCCTCTTGCATTCTCCAGCCACTGCGTTATTTATATGCGCGGCGCATATATATGGGAATGCGATTGACCAAGGACGCTTCACCTTCCGATCGGCTGATCAATCTCTTCGGCGCCCTCGCGCAGGGGGTTTCGGACGAGATGCGCGGTGCGATATCACAGCGCTTTCCGGCCGGCGGGGAAACCGCGGCGGCATTGAGCCTCATCGGCCACGAACCGGGGCTTTCGATCGACCAGATCGGCAAGGCCCTGCGCCTGTCGCATGCCGGTGCTGCCCGCGTGGTCGAACGGCTGGTCGCTCAGAATTTCGTCTTGAAAGCGCAATCCGCTTGCGATCGCCGCGTCATGCACGTGTCTTTGACGCCAAGCGGCGAGACGGAACGGATGGCGCTCCTGAATCTGCGCAGCAAAGCGATCACCGCGTTGCTTGCTGCGGTGGGCGAAAAGGACCGCGCGGCGCTGGAGCGCGTCGCGGAAACCATCCTCGCGTCATTGCCGCGCGACGACGTGCGCGCGCGCACGACCTGCCGTTTCTGCGACGAAGAGAAGTGCACCAACTGTCCGACCGACATCGTCGGTCCCGGAATTACAAACTGACGCCTCTCGCCACATTTCCATCAACAAAAAGGGCATTGATTATGAGCTTATCGGAAAAATATTCATTCAGCGTCCCCGAGCATCAAATGCGCGAACTCGCTCTGCTGCGATGGGCTCTGGTCCTCGTCTTTCTGTGGTTCGGCGGCATGAAATTCACGGCTTATGAGGCGCAAGGCATTGCCTCCTTCATCGAACACAGCCCGCTTATGGGCTGGCTTCACTCGCTGTTCGGCGTCCAGGGCGCGAGCCAGATCATCGGCACGCTCGAACTCGCCACGGCCGCCGCCCTGATCCTCGGCGTTTACAAACCGATTTTTTCTGCCCTTGGCGCCGCCATGTCGGCGACGACCTATGCCATTACCTTGACGTTCTTCCTGTCGACGCCGGGTGTCGCAGAGCCGACTGCCGGCGGGTTCCCTGCCATTTCGGCCGTACCCGGGCAATTTTTGTTGAAAGACGTCGTGTTGCTTGCCGCTTCACTGGTACTTCTCTCGGCGGCCGTCCGACGGAAAAAACCTGCCGGCGCTCCTGGCTAGGGTAAATAGGACGCTCAAGTCATGATGCGGACCTATCGGCGGGAGCCGCGAGGCTTACCGTCGATGGGGGCCGCGAGCATGGCTTACTGCCCGTGAAGACATTCCGCCCGGCTGGCGCGGTGAGGCCGGAACGGTATGCTTCGCTCGGATAACCCCCTGCCGAAAGGCAAGTTCGAGGCGAGCGTCCGTTCCGGTTTTCGGCGTCAAGGGATCCGCGGCGCCATCAGCGCGCGTCATGATCAGCGAACCGCGCGCCGATGGCGGTGAGCCAGCGCGCGACCAGCGCAAGTTCGTCGTCGGCAAAACCCTCGCAGAAACGATCGTTCAATCGGCGTCTCTCCAGGACTACCTCGGCCCGCTTGGCTTCGCCTTTGTCGGTCAGGGCGATCAGATAGGCGCGGCGATCATCGGGGTCGGGCTGGCGCTCGAGCAGTCCATCGACCACCATGCGATCGATAAGTCCTGAAAGCGACGATTGGCCGATCGCGAGCTTCGCTGCGAGTGTGCGCATCGGTGTCGCCATGCCATCGGCCGCAAGAACCGTCAGCATAGCCGCGCGGCCCGGCGTGTTACTTCTTTCCTTCCCCCGCAATGTGGCTCGAAGGCCTTGCTGCGCCCGCGCGAACAGCAGTAGGAAGTCAGCGCGGATCTCCGCCTCGGCTGTGCGCGCTCCAGGCTCGGGCAAAAGCTCTGCCGGATTTGCGCCGTTGCCAGACGCCAAGGGTTGATCCGGGCTGAAGGAGCGCACGGGTTGGCCTAGCCCCCCGGACCACAGTCAATGCAGCGCAGCGGCGGGTTCGGGCCGAACCCGAGTTGGTGATTCAGGTGGCGAAGCGCGGTGCGTAGCCCCTCCTCGATGACTGGATGATAGAATGGCCGCTCGAGCACTTCTGGCACAGTGAGCCGGCTCTCGATCGACCAGGCGAGGAGATGAGCAAGATGTTCCGCGGCGGGACCGAAGATTTCGGCGCCAAGCAGTAACCCGCTCGGCCGATCGCCATAGACGCGCAGCAAACCCCGGTTGAGCCCTAAAACGCGCGCGCGTCCCTGGTCTTCGAACGACACTTCGCCGATGGCGAAATCCATCCGGTCGCGAAGAAGCTCGGCATGGCTGCGCCCGGCGATGGCGATCTGGGGATCGGTGAAGACGATCGTCAACGGGGTTCGGCGCGCGCGGCGGTAGCTGTGAGGATAGCGCGCCGCATTTTCGCCCGCCACGCGGCCTTCATCCGCAGCCTCGTGGAGCAGCGCGAGATGGCCCGCCGAGTCGCCCGCGATGAAGATGTCGCTATAACTGGCGCGCATCGACAGATGATCATAAGTCGGAACGCCATCGGCATCGAGCGTGAGCGAGGTGTTTTCCAGTCCGAGATTGTCGACATTGGCGCGTCGGCCTGCGGCCGCGAGGAGATAATCGAACCGCTCCTCGCTCCCCGCTGACCGGACGATCACAGCGTCCCCGTCGCGCGCGACGCTTGCATCGGCTGCCATCCAGTCGACAGGAATTTCGCTCGAGATATGGGCCGCCGCATAGGCCATAACGTCCGGATCGGTCAGCGGGCCGACGCTGCCGCCGCGCCCATAGATATGCGTGCGGACGCCGAGGCGATGCAAAGCCTGGCCGAGTTCGAGGCCGATCACGCCGGTGCCGAAGACTGCGACCGAGGACGGCAGATCGGTCCAGTCGAACAGTTGGTCGTTGAAAATCAAGCGATCGCCTGCCCCTTCCAGGCGCGTGGGCACGATTGGGCGCGAGCCCGTGGCGATCACGATGCTGCGCGCGCTGATCTGCTTCCCGCCCGCGAGTTCGAGCCGATTGTCATCGACAAAACGCGCGTGCTCGCGAAGCAGGCCTCCGGGTGCAAACCCCGCAATTGCATCGGTGACGAAGCCGACAAAGCGGTCGCGCTCGGCGCGGACGCGGTTCATGACCTCCACCCCATCGACCTCGACGGGGCCAGAGCGAAGTCCGAACATGCCAACGCTTTCAGCACGGTGGCGCGCCTCTGCCGCAGCGATCAGCAATTTCGACGGCATGCAGCCAACGCGGGCACAGGTAGTCCCCAAGGGCCCGCCATCGATCATCACGACGCGATCGCTATATTTGATGGCTTCCCGGTACGCCGACATTCCAGCAGTACCCGCGCCGATTATCGCCACGTCATAGTCGAAATCGGCCATCCCGCTTAACCCTCCCTGATTACATGATGTGCATAATGCGCGCATCGCGCGCGCAAAAACAGCTCACCCTTGAGCATGGTTTCTATGCTCTGCGGGAATAGTTTGTAAACGCGAAGATAAGCGTAAGGGTCAAGGTCATCCCGAAATAGGCGGTCAGGGCATGGGGAGCGAAGGAGGGCAGCCCGTAGACGATGATCACCCCATTGCCCCCCGGGATGAGTTGCGTTGCCGCCCCCATGACGGTGCCGCCAGCAAGATGCCGCGAGCCTTGCCGAAAATTTGTGCCGCGCAAGCGGAAACTGGAGGATCGAACGGCGGCAAACAGCCCGCCGGCGACCATCATCGCGGTGCCGAGGAGCGCGGGCAACGGCGAGCTTGGGGTAAAGTCGCGCATGACGATCTGCGAGGCGTAACTCGACAGGAGGCTGAGATAGGTCCAGTTCCCGGCACAGGCGTAAAGCAGGCCGCCGCCGACGCCGATAATGAGCATCGCTTCGAAGGGCCGCATCCGCGCGCGTCCAAGCATAATCCTGCGCCAGCGTGACGGATGGCGCAGCAGCCGAAGCCGAGGCCAGCTCCACCAGCACACCGCCGCGAAAGCCAGCCAAGCCGCGATTGCGGCGAGCGGTGATGTCTCGAGCAGCGAAGGCGCAGGCATTTGTTGGGATCTGTAGACTTTGGACACCAAGGAGGCTCCGATCACCCAACCTAAGAGCGTGAGAAGATATCCGAGCCTGCCGCCCGTCAAATGCGCCAGCGTTCCAAGTCCGCAAGCCTGGTTTGCCCAGGCACCGATCCCGAAAAGACCCCCGAACAGGAGGGCCTGGATAAGCTGGTCATAGCCGGGCGACAGGTGAAAAACAGCCGGCGCTGCCCATGCCAGGGGAACAATCAGAAGCCCTGACCAACAGGCCGCCGTCGCGAATCCGATGAATCTGTCGGGTCGGCGCCGCACGACAAGGTCCTGCGCCGCAACCACCACGCAGACCGTCCCGCGCCGGATCGCGAAGCCCATCGCGAAACTCAGCACCGACGCTGCGACGGCGACAGCAATAGCGTTCATGCGTGCAATCCGGGTTGCTCATCGGCAAAGATCGCGTTCATCTGCGGGCGGAGCCAGTCGAGAAAAGCGCGCACTCTCGCGGTCTGGTCGCGGCCAGCCGGCAGCAGCGCCCATAAATCGATGTCTTCGAGCATATGGTCGGGCAGCAACTCGACAAGATCGCCGGTATCGATCAAATCGGCGACGAAGGGCCGGGGCAACATCGCATAGCCGAGACCGGCAAGCGCTGCCGACCGGGCCGCGTCGTCGCTGTCGAGAATGAGCGCAGGATGCACCATGATCGCGATGCGCGCGCTGCCGTCGCGAAAGACCCAGCTGTTCTTCGCATGATGAAGGCGCGAGATGATCGCGGGCTGCCCCATGAAATTGTGCGGGGCGTCGAGACCATTTTCAGCCTTGTTCGCGACCAGCGCCATCCGCGTGCGCGCCATGCGCGAGGCGACCAGAGCGGTGTCGGCGAGCGTGCCGATCCGCAGCGCGATATCCACGCCCGATGCCACGACATCGGTCTCGCGATCAGTGATCTCGAGATCGAGCGTGACTTCGGGAAATTGATCAGAGAATTCCCGGAGACGTGGCACGAGATGCAGCCGGGCAAGGCAGGTCGGGACCACGACGCGCACCGGGCCAGCGAGCCGGCCCCCGTCTTCCTTGGCGGCAAACTCCGCGGCGGCGGCGGCTGCAATCGCACGCTCGGCGCCGTCGCGGTAGCGCCGCCCCGCCTCGGTGAGCGTCAGGCTGCGGGTCGAGCGCTGGAACAGCCGGACGCCGAGATAGGCCTCGAGCTGCGCCACGGCTTTCGAAATCGATGGCTGACCGACATTGAGCCGCCGCGCCGCCGCGGAAAAGGAACCCGCCTCGGCCACGGCGAGGAACTGCTCCATGACGGCAAGTCGGTCCATTTCATTCCCCTGCGGAATAGGTCCTATCGATTCAACCGGTCTGCCGCAAGCGATCGCTGCAGCCTAAATACGGCTCATCCGCAAAAACGGACCCGAGACAAAGCCTCCTGGAGTTTTGAGATGACCATCATGAATGCCAGATCAGAACCGACGCCGGTTGCGCGACCCTGGAGAGCGCGGCCCGTTTGCTTGCGGGTTGCGGCGGCCTTCCCTTACCGCCGCAAAGCCTCGAGTCCGGACGCGACGTCCCAGCCGGTAATTCCCCTTCCCGGCATCGTCGCTTCGCTCGATCCACCTTGGGCTGGGCGTGACTCCCGGCGCCCGGCTCGAGGTGGACATTGAAGGAAAGGCTGGCGCGAGCCGCGCCAGCCTTTCCCCTCCCGAATTTTCGATGCAGAAGAGTCGAATGAACTTCCGAACGGACATGAGCATGATCGAGCAAGCCTATCTCCAGGCGGCCGGCGAGGATGGGCGGGTGGCAATCGCCGAAGGCGACAGGCAGATCCTGGCAATGGGCATCGAACTCTCGGCCGTCCAGGCCGGTGACATTGCGCCGGAGTTCCTGCTGGAAAATGCCCTCGGCGGCACGGTATCTTTGCGTGGCCGATTGATTGGCGGACCGGTGGTCCTGAGTTTCTTTCGCGGCGGCTGGTGCCCCTTCTGCCGCGCCGAACTGCGGGCGATGTCGAAAGCGGCGCAAGCGGTCGAGGATCGAGGAGCGAGCCTGATCGCGATCTCCCCGCAGCCGCTCGCCGACGGCGTCGCAATGGCGCGGGCCGAGGAAGTGAGGCTTCCGTTGCTCGCCGATTGCGGAATGACGGTGGCGAGCGATTATGGCCTCGCCTTCGAACTGCCCGAGAGTATGCGCCCGGCGGCGCTTGCGGACGGGATGGTCGCGGGCGAGGACGGCACCGACTGGCGCATTCCGATGCCGGCAACCTATGTGATCAGCACCGACGGGATCATCAGATATAGTTTTCTCGATCCCAATTATCGCAACCGGCTCGACCCGGCGGTTCTTATGAGCATCCTCGACCGCCTCTGAGCCAAATATCGAATTTCGGGCCTTTCTCCACCGGCGCGCATGCAGCGCACCGGCGTGGAAAGACGTGCCGCAATTGTCAGACAAAGGAGATATCGAATGACCTACCTCAAGACCAGCGAAGCCATTGCGAAGCTGACGCCCCAACAGCGCCATGTCACACAGGACGGCGGCACCGAGCGTGCGGGCAGCGGGGAACTGCTGCACAATAAGGCGCCCGGCATCTACGTCGATATCGTCAGCGGCGAACCCTTGTTCGCCTCGACCGACAAATTCGATTCCGGCAGCGGATGGCCGAGCTTCACCAAGCCCATCGTCCCCGCCAATGTCGATGAAATACGCGACGACAGCTACGGGATGATCCGCACCGAGGTGCGCTCCGCACATGGCGACAGCCACTTGGGACATGTGTTTCCCGACGGTCCGCGCGACCGTGGCGGCCAGCGCTACTGCATCAACTCGGCTTCGCTCCGCTTCGTCCACCGCGATGATATGGAAGCCGAGGGCTATTCCGAATTTCTGAACCAGATCGAGGAGAATTGATCATGATCGAACGTTCCATCCTGGCCGGCGGCTGCTTCTGGGGCATGCAGGACCTGATCCGCAAACTTCCTGGCGTCGTCAGCACCAGGGTCGGCTACAGCGGCGGCGATGTGCCGAACGCGACCTATCGCAACCATGGCACCCATGCCGAGGCGATCGAGATCAATTTCGATCCCGATCAGATCAGCTACCGCAGGATCCTGGAATTTTTCTTCCAGATTCACGATCCGACCACACGCAATCGCCAGGGCAACGACCGCGGCGGGAGCTATCGTTCGGCGATCTATTATGCCGACGAAGCGCAGCGCGAAACCGCGTTGCAGACGATCGCGGACGTCAACGCATCCGGTCTCTGGCCGGGGAAGGTCGCGAGCGAGCTGGAGCCGATTGGCCCCTTCTGGGAAGCGGAGCCCGAGCATCAGGATTATCTGGAGCGCCGCCCAAATGGTTACACCTGTCACTTTCCGCGCGCCGACTGGGTCCTTCCATCGGCCGGCGAGCGGTCTGAAGCGGCCTGATCGGAGACATGAAATGAAGCCGAACATAATCCTCTATACCAAGGACTATTGCCCCTTTTGTCACCGAGCCAAGGCGCTTCTTCGCGCCAAGGGGGTGACCGACTGGATCGAAGTCGACGTCGAAGATGATCCGGTGCAGTTTCGTGCAATGCTGACCGCGTCCGGTGGACGCAGGACGGTTCCGCAGATCTTCATCAACGGTACGCATGTGGGCGGTTCGGATGATCTGTCGGCGCTCGATGCCGACGGAGGCCTCGATTTGCTGCTGGGCGAAGAGATGCTCGTCTGAAACTAACGGGCGTCCGCCGAACGGCGGGCGCCCGTTAGCGCGCTATCGTGAGCCGCCCCGGAGTTGCTCGCGCTTAGAGCCAACGGCGATCGGCCGTGAAGTCGATCGTGAGCCAATATCCGGGGCGCAGCCCGCCCATCGCGTCCGCGAATTCCTGACGAATGGCGTCCTGCTCGCCAAGCGTCATCGTGGTTGATGCTGCGGCACCGACAAAGCCGATCTCGATAAACCGTGCGCGCCCGACCTGGGTCACATAGGATTGATGCTCGACGAAGCCGTGCCGTGCCGCGACTTCGCGTGCGATGCTGCTGACCTGCGCATCGAGATCGGCTGGCGCAATCTGCAGTATCTCGCGACCGGCCGCTGCCAAGGCCCGAAGGGGAAGCGGAGCCAGGAGGATTGCAAGGAGAATGAGGATTGCCGGATCGAAGTAGGCCGCGAGCTTCTCCGCCTGCGTTCCCTCGAGCACGACCGCGGTGACAAATGCGGCGCTCAGCCCGGCGTTGAGAAGTGCGCCGAAAAGCCACGCGGCCGCGTCGATATTCAGAAGCGAGGACCCGAGGCCGCGAGCGCGGCGCCGGATATAAATATGCATCGCGAAGCCGATGAGCGCGCTCGCGCCGGCATATCCGATACCGGGCCCGAAACTCACGTTCCGTCCTCCCATCATCACGGTGTCTACTCCGTCAATCAAAGCATAGACGCAGGCGAGGAGCAGAACGCTGCCGTTGACGAACCCAAGCATCGGCTCGATGTGCCAGTAGCCAAATTGGAACCGGCGGTCTGCGCCACGCGCGATCAACCGCGCGGCAAAAAAGGCGGCCAGCGTCAGCCCCGCGTCGGCAAGGCTGTACACACCGTCGAACAAGATCGACTTTGCGCCGCTCAACAGGCCAATAGCGATGCCGACAAGTGAAAGGGCGAGGGTGCCGGTGGCGGAGAACAGGAGAAGGCGTTGTTCCTTGCGCTCCGAATGCGGTCCCAATTTCTGTCTCCAATATTACAGCGGTCCAAGGGCCGTCACCTGAGGCAGCTATCGTAGCAAATTACGCGCCCGGCGATGTGTTTCCAATTGGCCCAACCTAAGGATCAAGCCGCAGTAAGATCTGCTATTCAAACCCGCCCCGCATATCAAACATGATGTTGCACGAGCAGAAACGCCGAAAGAAAACCGGTCACGGTAATCAAACCGATCATCGGCGGCGCGTGATCGAAGGCTTCCGGGATCATGGTTTCCGCGAGCATCGCCAGCACAGTGCCTGCAGCGAAACAGAGAATGACCGTCGTTGCTTCGGTGGAGACTGAGCCCAAAGCAAAATTCCCGAAGGCGGCTGTGAGCCCTATCATGAGCGGTATACCCACCCAGACCGCGTAAATGTAGCGCCGTGATCGTCCGGCCAGTTTCATCCCCGAGGCGCTTGAGAGTCCCTGGGGGATGTTGGCGAGAAAGAAGCCGGCGACGACGCCGACCCCGATCTTACCGCCGCCGACCAAAGACAGGCCGATCACGAGCGCTTCGGGAATGCCGTCAAGAACTGTCCCAACAGCAATCGCGACGCCGCTTCCGCTATGTTCTTTTTCGGTCGTTTGCTTCACGCATTCGCCGCACCGTTTCCTGTTTTTCGCGCCGCTTGCGGCAAGATACCAGTTGATGCCGCTGAAGATCGCTGCCCCTCCCAGCAACGCGGTGATTGCAGCGGAGGACATCCCCGTTTCGATCGCGTTCCCCATAAGCTCGACAGCGACGATGGCGATAAGCACGCCGCCGCCAAACCCCATCACGGTCGCGATGAGGCGATGAGAGAGCCGCTTTGAAAACAGGTCCGCGACAACGGCACCGATCAAAAGGCCGCTGGCTGTAAACAGGCCCCATAGGCCGGCTCCGAGGAAATCAGCGATGAAGCGACTTTCTTTCGTTTCGGATTTTACTGGCCTAGCACGGGTTTTGATTAGTCTGGAATGAGGGCGATTACCTTGATCTCGAAATCGAATCCGGCCAGCCAGGTGACACCAAGTGCTGTCCAGTTCGGATAAGGCGCTTCAGTGAAGATCTTGCTCTTCACGGCCATAATCGTTGCGAACTGATTTTCGGGATCAGTATGGAAAGTGGTTAGATCGACGATGTCGTCAAATCCGCATCCCGCAGCGAGCAGGGTCGCTTCCAAATTTGCGAAGGCCAGCCGAACCTGCTCCGCGAACTCTGGTTCCGGCGAACCGTCTTCACGACTTCCGACCTGGCCGGATACGAAAAGCAAACGATCCGACCGGATGGCTGCGGAATATCCATGCTCTTCGTAGAGAGCATGTCGGTTTGCGGGGAAAACCGGGTCACGTTTGGCCATTTGTAAATCCTTTAAATGAAGCGAAGTTTGATATACGTCTTGCATCTGAAGACCATACATACGTACCGTATGTCAATCTGAAAGGACGACCCGATCACAATGAATTCCGTGCGTGCAAGGCCTAGGGGCGAGACGATGGCCGAAAACCGGGCGAAGCTGATCGCGGCGGCACGTAGGGCGTTCGCGACGAAGGGCTTCGCGGCAGCATCAATGGATGACCTGACCAAGGAGGTCGGACTGACGCGAGGCGCTCTTTATCACAATTTTGGGGACAAGGCGGGGCTTCTGCGCGCGGTTGTGGCCGAGATCGACGGCGAGATGGCCGCGCGTGCAAGGCAGCTTGCCGGACGCGCGAGCACCGATTGGGACGAATTACTTGTTGAAGGAGCAGCCTATATCGAGATGGCGCTGGACCCAGAGGTGCGACGGATCGTGCTCCTCGATGGACCCGCTTTTCTCGGTGATCCTTCTCGCTGGCCAAGCCAGAACGAGTGTTTAAACTTGACGAAGCAAGCAGTGCAAAAGCTCGTTTTGGACGGTGTCATGACTGCCGTGGATGTCGAAGCAGCCGCTCGCCTTCTGAATGGAGCAGCGTTGAATGCGGCGCTATGGGTTGCGGCGAGTGAAGAGCCGCATTTGACACTTCCCAAAGCTGTCGAGGCGTTCCAACTGCTCGCGACAGGTCTTCTAGCGAACCGAAGCTGAGCAACGCCATTTTCGAAATGTGCTTTGTCCTAGCTTCGCGGATATGCTGAGCGGATGATGGCCGACACATGGTCATTCCAACTTTTCATCGCTTCGCGCTTTTCATTCTTCCAGTCATGCCGCTGATAGATGCCGGCAACTCCCGCGCGCGATCCCCCCACATGGTTGAGTACGGCTTCGGTCACTTCAAATCGGACACCGAGCCGTTGGAAGCCGGTCGCGAGTGTTCGCCTTAAGTCATGCAATCTCCAGTCCGGGACGGGTTCGCCACCGTCCTGCGACATGAGCAGGTCCAGCTTGTTCTTGCCCTTGCCGTATCCTGTGAAAGGTCCGCCTCTCGATGTCGCGAATATGCTGCCGCTCCGCGGCCAGGTCGTCGATCCAGCAGCGCCATCCAGAACGGCAACCGCAAGGTCGTTGAGCGGAACTCGATTGGGTTCGCCATTTTTTGCGCGTTCGCCAGGTAGCGTCCAGAGCAGCTCCTTTCGGTCAACCTCCTCCCAACGAAGTGATGAAACTTCCTCCCGTCGCTGACCCGTGACGATCAGCAGTCGAACGATGGGGCCAAAACAATGATGCGTGTGTGGCGCGGCGGTCCAGACGCGACCGAGTTCCTCATCCGAAAGCCAGCGATCGCGAGCCTTGACCGCCGGTGGAGTTTCCATGCCTTCCATTGGACTGCGTTCGATATCCCCTCGGCTGACAGCCCAGCGGAAAAGGCGCCGCAAGACCGCAAAGACGTTTCGGATGTTGGCCACCTGCGCCCGCGGCATGCGGTCGAAGACCGCGACGATGTCGACTCGAGTAAGCTTGGGAAGAGGTTTCGAACCTAATACGGGCTTCACGTGAATCCGGAGACTCTGGTTCACGAGACGCCTCCAACCTTTGCCGACACAGGCGTCAGCGAAACGGTCGGCATAATTATCGAAAGCAAGATCGACGGCTTCTCTCCGACGTTGGCGGTCTGCTTCGCCCGGATCGATGTTCTGGGCGACAAGAATTGACAGTCGTTCCGCTTCGGCTCTCGCGGTGACTGGAGTCCACGGCGAGCCATGGCCACCTATCGTGTAACGGCGGGTTTTGGACTCCCGCCCGCCCATTCGGAATTGCAGAACGTATGTTACCGTCCCGGCCTTGGTGCGCTTTGCTCCAAAGCCCTTAATGCTGTCGTCCCAAAGAATGCCGTCCAACTCATTCGAAATGAGGGCATCAATCGATCGCTTTGTGATTTTTCCTCGTGCCATAAATTGGTCTCCCAATACGGCGTTTCCAGCAATCACCCAGCAATCACCGATGCGGAAACTGCCGCGTAATTGGGGAAAAGATAGCATAGGACAAGACTATAAAAAACAAGCCTTTTCAACCCTATAGCACTCCTACTTACGCCTCCAGCGGAAATACCAAACCTCGTGCCCGTACACGGTCCGCGCCTTGTGCTCGTAGCGCGTCTCGGGCCAGCCCGACGGGCGCACCTGCCAGTCGGACGGCTTCTCAACCACCCACTCGAATGTGTCGGTGTGGCGCTGCATCACCATTAGCGCGTGGCGCAGGTAGATGTCATGATCGGTGCCAAAGCGGAACTCGCCGCCGGGTTTGAGCTTGGCGGCAATCAGCTTCAGCGGCCCATCATTCATCATCCGCCGCTTGGCATGACGTGCCTTGGGCCAGGGGTCGGGGTGGAGCAGATAGACCATCGACAACGCCCCATCGGGAATGCGCGCTAACACCTCCAGCGCATCGCCCAGATGCAGGCGGATATTTGGCAGCCGCTGATCCTCGATATGGGTGAGCGCCTGCGCCACGCCGTTGAGGAAGGGCTCGGCCCCAATGAAGCCGTGATCGGGCAGCAAGTCGGCGCGGTAGGCGAGATGCTCGCCCCCGCCAAAACCAATCTCGAAATGCAGCGGGCGCGCATCGCCGAATAGCACTTCGGACGTCACCGGCCCTTCGGCAGGCACAGCAACCTGCGGCAGCAGAGTGTCGACCAACCCCTGCTGACGCTGGCGCAGTTTCTTGCCGACGCTGCGGCCATAAAGCCGCGCGATGGTGGTGGGGTCACCTTCCTTATATGCTGTCATGACGGCGGCGATTGGCAGGCGGTTCGTCATGGGTCAACCGCGACCATGCATGCGGCGAACAGGCCCACAAAAAAATCGTGCTGGACGCCGCTGCCCAGCCTGTGGTGATTCAGTGCCATGTCGTCCCCGCCCTCCATCTCTCCCGGCACGCTGACCGACAAGGAGCTCGAGATCCTGCGTTTGCTGGCGGGCGGTCACACTGTGAAATCGATCGCCGCAAGGCTGGAGCGCTCGGAAGCCGCAATCAACGAGCGGCTGCGCGAAGCGCGGCGCAAGACCGGAGCGGGCAGTAGCCGCGAACTTGCCCGCCTGCTCGACGCACAGAAAATCTGGGACAGGAAAATCGATCTGTCCTCGCACACATCATCGTCCGACGATCCTGACAGGCCGCCGTCTGGGCGCGGCCGCTGGTCGAAAGGACAGATGATGATTTTAATCGCAATCCCGCTGGCAGCCGCCGGGCTACTGGTCACCGCGACGAATACGCTGGAGCGCGGTGAACCCCCGCGCCAAGCTACGCTGACCATCGACGCAACCTCGCCGTTGGTCGGGCGCTGGTCACTCGATGTAGCGCAGATCCCGGAAGCCGAGCGCCCCCGCGCGGTGACCATCGCCTTCAGTGAGGCGAGCGGCGGGCGCTGGAATACCGTGGTGGAGATAGTCGCGCCGGATGGATCGCGGATGGAGGGCCGCTCCACCGCCACGCTCGACGGGGTGGCGGTGCCGGTGGTGGGTTCGATGGGCTTCATCGACAGCGTCTCGCTGCGCCAGCCTGAGGCCGGCACGCTGGTAATGACACTCGGCAAGGGCGGGAATCGGGTCTCGACCCGCGTCTACACGGTCGCGAAGGACGGCAAGAGCATGACCGAAACGATCGTCTGGGCCGCAGAGGGCATGCCGGATATCGTAACGACCACCTTCAACCGCATGGACTGAAACGCGGAACGCCCGGAGCCAGAGCCCCGGGCGTTCCCGTTGACAGATCGCTGGAGAACCATACCGGCCCAAAGGGCCGCGAGGCCACGCGGCCGAGCCGGAGGCGCCCGAGCCCATAGGGCTCGGATCAGCGCCGAGGAGGCACCCGCGGAGGCGGGTGCCCCTATGGCTACGCCGCTTCGACCACTTCTTCGTCGTCGCGCAGCACGTAGCCACGGCCCCAGACGGTTTCGATGTAGTTTTCGCCGCCGCAAGCAAGGCTCAGTTTCTTGCGCAGCTTGCAGATGAACACGTCGATGATCTTGAGTTCGGGCTCGTCCATCCCGCCATACAGGTGGTTGAGGAACATTTCCTTGGTCAGGGTGGTGCCCTTGCGAAGCGAGAGCAGCTCAAGCATCGCATATTCCTTACCGGTGAGGTGCACGCGGGCGCCATCGACTTCGACCGTTTTGGCGTCGAGGTTCACGGCGAGCTTGCCAGTGCGGATGACCGACTGCGAGTGGCCCTTCGAACGGCGCACCACGGCATAGATGCGGGCGACCAGTTCTTCGCGGTGGAACGGCTTGGTCACGTAATCATCCGCGCCAAAACCGAAGCTGCGGATCTTGGAATCCATTTCGCTGATGCCAGACAGGATCAGCACCGGGGTCTGCACCTTGGCGACGCGCAGCTTTTTCAGCACGTCATACCCATGCATATCGGGCAGGTTCAAGTCGAGCAGGATGATGTCGTAATCATAAAGCTTGCCCAGATCCAAACCCTCTTCGCCGAGGTCGGTCGAATAGACATTGAAGCCTTCGGTGGTGAGCATCAGCTCAATCGCCTTGGCGGTGGTCGGTTCGTCTTCGATCAGCAGCACACGCATTGCAGTCCCCTGTCCTTGCCCTTGGTAACCCCTGCTTAGGAGAGGTTGCCGTGTGTTAACCACGCTGCTTCTCACCAAAAAAGGTTAATAAGAAGTTTAGGGCGTTAACTTTTTGGAGTGAGTCTTTCGAGTCACACTCGGGCGGGCGAATTCAATGTGTGAATTTATGGGCCGGGAGCAGGCCTGTCGCGGGCGGGAAAGTCCTAACGCGCACCGGCGAGTTTTTTGGCCCTTCGCCGCTCCGCGCTCGATCCCAACCCGATGGCCTCGCGGTACTTGGCCACAGTGCGCCGTGCCAAATCAAAGCCCTCTTTCTGGAGCATTTCGGCCAATTGCTGATCGGACAGGATGTCCTTGGCCGTCTCGGCATCGATCAGCGCCTTGATCCGCGCCTTGATCGCGGCGGACGACGCGCCTTCGCCATCGGCAGACGCCACTCCGCTAGTGAAGAAGTACTTCAGCTCAAACGTCCCACGCGCACAGGCGAGGTATTTGTTGCTGGTTACCCGGCTGACAGTGCTTTCGTGCATTTCGATCTTCTCGGCCACTTCGCGCAAGGTCAGCGGGCGCAGTTCGGAAACGCCGCGGCGGAAGAACCCGTCCTGCTGACGCACAATCTCGGCGGCGGTTTTGAGGATCGTCTTCTGCCGCTGGTCGAGCGCGCGTATCAGCCAGTGCGCGTCCGCCAGCTTTTCCTTGAGCCAGCCCTGCGATTCCTTGTTGGTGGCGCCTGCATTGAGTTCCAGAAAGTAGCCGCGATTGACAATCAGTTTGGGCAGGGTGTCTTCATTCAGCGCGATGTCCCACCCGCCTTTGCCATTATCGCTCAGGAGGATGTCGGGCACCACCGTGCTGGCGGTCGACGCGGCAAAGGCGAGGCCGGGGCGCGGATTGTAGCTGCGCAGTTCGCGCAGCATGTCAGCGAAATCCTCGTCATCGACCTTGCACAGGCGTTTCAGCTTTTCCACTTCGCCGCGCGCAACCAGATCGAGATTGGCGATCAGCGCCGCCATGCAGGGATCGTAACGATCCGCCTCACGCGCCTGAATGGCGATGCATTCGGCGAGATTGCGCGCGCCGACACCGCTGGGGTCGAGCGATTGCACCAGCCTCAGTGCGGCTTTGGCGTCGAACAGATCGACGCCCAGATCATCGGCCACCTCATCGATCGAGGAGCTGAGATAGCCCGCTTCGTCGAGCATTCCGATGATGTGGCGCGCGATGAAGGCGGTTTGCGGATCGGATGCGAGCGCGCCAATCTGCCCTTCGAGGTGTTCCGACAAAGTGATGTCGGCAGCGCGCAGTTGCTCCCAGTCAGGCTGATCGTCAAAATCGCCGCCAGAGCCGGAGCCTGCTGCCGCGCCCCATTCGGCATCGCGGGCGCCCCTGGCATCGCCGTCGCCAGTGTCCCAATCGCGGTCGACCGAGGCGAGGTCGAGCGGCGCATCGCCTTCGCCGCCGCCCAGCGCGATCAGCTGATCGGCGGGCGCATCTTCGGGGAGGGCCACGGTAGCCTCGCCGCGTTCGGGCTCGTCCGGCGCGGGCGTGGTGGTGTCGAGCAGCGGGTTGGCTTCCAGCGCCTCGGCAATGAAGCTTTCGATTTCGAGGTTCGAGGCCGCCAGCAGCTTGATCGCCTGCTGCAATTGCGGCGTCATCACCAGCGATTGCGATTGCCTGAGGTCAAGGCGGGGGCCTATCGCCATGCCTGTCAGCCCTAGAGCGTGAAGCTCTCGCCGAGATACAAGCGCCGCACATTTTCGTCCGCCACCAGTTCCTGCGGGCTGCCGGCGAACAGCACCTGCCCGCCATAAATGATGCAGGCGCGGTCAACGATGTCGAGCGTTTCGCGCACGTTGTGGTCGGTGATCAACACCCCGATGCCGCGCTGCTTCAGATCGCGGATCAGATCGCGGATGTCGTTGATCGACAGCGGATCGATCCCCGCGAACGGCTCGTCGAGCAGCATGATCGACGGCTTGGCCGCCAGCGCACGGGCGATTTCGCAGCGCCGCCGCTCGCCGCCTGACAGCGCCATCGCTGGCGATTGCCGCAGCCGGGTGAGGCCGAATTCGTCGAGCAACCGCTCCAGCTCGGCCGCGCGGGTGGCGGCATCGGGTTCACCCAGTTCGAGCACGCAGGCGATGTTCTGTTCCACGGTCATCCCGCGAAAGATGCTGGTTTCCTGTGGCAGATAGCCCAGGCCCAGAATCGCGCGGCGATACATCGGCAGCTTGGTCACATCTTCGCCGTCCATCAGGATGCGGCCCGAATCCGGCTTCACCAGGCCCATGATTGAATAGAAGCACGTGGTCTTGCCCGCACCATTGGGGCCAAGCAATCCGAACACCTCTCCCTTGGCCACGGAAAACGAGATATCGGTCAACACCGCCCGCTTGTCATAGCTTTTGGCGATCGAGATCACCTCAAGCCCGCTGCCGAGCGGTTGGGTGCCGGTGGCTTCGGCTGCGGCATCGGTGGCCGGTTCTGTCAGGGCGGACGTGCTCATCACCTGCAGTCTTTAGCACCCTTGGAGCGGCTGGAAAGAGGCCGAAGCGGTTTGGCAGGATTTTTGCTTAGTCTGGCGGCAGGGCTTCGCAACCATTGGCCCGTTTCAGCAAAGCTTGGGCGATTCCCGATGCTTGCCCTGCGTGACGTGCGCGGCGCGCAACAAAACTGCAAATTTTGACGCCGTATTGCAACTCTGCACCGGCTTTGCGATACTCCGTCCATAATCAACAGACCGTTGGGGAGCGGCATTATGGGCAAAGCAACCGAGCAAGCGACCACAAACAGCCGGACGCGCGACTGGCGCAAGGCGATGAGCGACCATGTCGCCTATGGCCTGCTGGCCTATACCACGCTGCAGATTTTCGTGACGGTCAAGGCGCTATCCGAAGGAGCCTCGGGGCTGCTGCCTTACATGGCGCTGGTGGTGTTGGTCGCGGGGATTATCCCTGTGTGCCGCTGGTTTGAAAAACGTTGGGCGGTGCTTGACGATGCGCAAGCCGCCGATCCCGCATTTGCGGGTGAGTTCCGGCGCGATGTGATGGCGCTTTGGGCAACGGCGATTGGCCTGCCGTTTGCGCTGACCCTTATGTTCAAGGGTGTGTTGAACGTTATTTGATTTTCCGCAGCCCGTCCGGGCTGCGAAATCCTCGCTCACGCGACCTGAAGGTCGCATCGCTGCGGGCGGCCGCGTGGCTTTGCGGTCGCTAGGCGACCGAAATCAGCGCAGGCCGACCGCCCTTCGCCTTCCGCTTACTTCCCTGCGTTGTAGCGTTCGATCGCTTCGATCGTGATCTGACGCGCTTCGGCGGCGTCGCCCCACTTGCCGACGCGCACCCACTTTTCGGCTTCCAAGTCCTTGTAGTGCGTGAAGAAGTGTTCGATCTGCTGGAAGATGATCGACGGCAGATCGCTCGTCTCGATCACATCGGCATAATACGGGAACGTCTCGTTCACCGGTACGCAGATCAGCTTTTCATCGCCGCCCTGTTCGTCTTCAAGGTTGAGCACGCCAATCGGGCGCGCGCGCACGACGCAACCGGGGATGAAGGGCGAGCGCGAGATCACCAGCGCATCCAATGGATCACCATCGGGGCTCAGCGTGTGCGGCACAAAGCCATAATTCGCCGGATAACGCATCGGCGTGTGCAGGATGCGGTCAACGAACAGCGCGCCTGATTCCTTGTCGAATTCGTACTTCACCGGCTCACCCCCGGTGGGCACTTCGATGATGACGTTGAGGTCTTCGGGCGGGTTGGTGCCGGTGGGGATCTTGTCGATGCGCATGGATTGTCTCTTTGGTTGGGCCGCGCGTGTTCGCTGTCGGCGGAGAGGTGGAACGCTTGCTGCGCCCCTTAATGCGCGGCGCGGCATTGCGAAAGACCCCGCGTGCCCTTAATCGCGCCTCCTATGAGCAAGAAGACACCCCAAGCGATCCGTGGCACCCAGGATATTTTCGGCGCCGATGCCGAGGCGTTTGCCTATGTGGTCGAAACCTTCGAGCGCGTGCGGCGCCTGTACCGCTTCCGCCGGGTGGAAATGCCGGTGTTTGAGAAGACCGAGGTGTTCGCCCGTTCGCTCGGCGAGACCACCGATGTGGTGTCGAAAGAGATGTATTCCTTCGACGACCGGGGCGGGGAATCGCTCACCCTCCGCCCCGAATTCACCGCAGGGATCGCGCGCGCCTTCCTGACCAACGGCTGGCAGCAATATGCACCGCTGAAGGTGGCGACCCACGGACCGCTGTTCCGGTATGAGCGCCCGCAGAAGGGCCGCTACCGCCAGTTCCACCAGATCGACGCCGAAGTGATCGGCGCGGGCGAGCCGCAGGCGGATGTCGAGCTACTGGCGATGGCGGATCAGCTGCTCAAGGAGTTGGGCATCCACGATGTGACCCTGCACCTCAACACTTTGGGCGACGGCGCGAGCCGCGAGGCGTGGCGGGCGGCTTTGATCGAATACTTCCGGGCGGTGAAGGATCAGCTGTCCGAGGAATCGCAGGAGCGGCTGGAGAAGAACCCGCTGCGGATTCTCGATTCCAAGGACGCGCGCGATAAGCCGTTCCTGGCCGATGCGCCGAAGATTGACGCGTTTTTGTCGGACGAGGCTTCGGCCTTCTTTGCCGCCGTGACCAGCGGGCTGGATGCGGCGGGGGTGAAGTGGGTGCGGGCGGAGAGCCTCGTGCGCGGGCTCGACTACTACCGCCACACCGCGTTCGAATTCATCCCCGACGAAGGCAGCGCCTCGGCAGCGGCTTTGGGGAGCCAGAGCACGGTGCTGGGCGGCGGACGCTATGACGGACTGATGGAGTCGCTCGGCGGCGCGCCGACGCCTGCAGTGGGCTGGGCTGCGGGGATTGAGCGGCTGGCGATGTTGGTGGGCGCGCGGGAGGAAGAGCCGCTCGAAGCGATGGTGCTGTTGGAGGATGATGCAGGCCTTGCCGCCGCCGTTGCTTTGCTTGCAGATCTTCGGAACGGCGGTGTTGTTGCTGAGATGATCGCGACGGGGTCGCCTAAGAAGCGATACGACAAGGCAGTGAAGCAGCAGCCACGCGCGATCCTGCGGGTCAACGCCGATGGCTACTACGGCTTTTCGGGTGATGAACTTGATCCCAAGCTCGCCGCTATCTTGCAGGCTCGCATCTAACTACAATCGTCTCCCCGGGCTTGACCCGGGGTCCCGCTTTTCTTCTCGCGGCGGGTCATTAAGTAGCGGGATCCCGGATCAAGTCCGGGATGACGAGTGAAAAACAAAAACCCATGCAAATCCCCCCCGAACGCCTTGAACAGATCGCGCACCGTTTTGCGGAGCTGGAAGCGCGCATGGCGTCGGGCACGCTGGAGGGTGAGGCCTTCGTGCGCGCCAGCCGCGACTATGCCGAACTCGAACCCGTCGCCAAAATCGCCGCCGAGGTGAAATCCGCGCGTGAGGAAATGGCGGGGCTCTCCGAAATGCTCGCCGATCCCGAGATGAAGGCGATGGCCGAGGACGAGCTTGCTCAGATCAAGGCGACCCTCCCCGATCTCGAACGCCGTCTCGCCATTGCGCTACTGCCGCGCGATTCTGCCGATGCCAAGCCCGCAATGCTCGAAATCCGCGCCGGCACCGGGGGCGATGAGGCCGCGCTGTTCGCGGCTGACCTTTACCGGATGTACGAACGCTACGCCGCCGAACAGGGCTGGAAGGTCGAAGCGGTCAGCATCAACGCCAGCGACATCGGCGGCTTCAAGGAAGTGATCGCCAACGTCACCGGCACCGGCGTCTTCGCCAAGCTGAAGTTCGAAAGCGGCGTCCACCGCGTCCAGCGCGTCCCTGCGACCGAAAGTGGCGGGCGCATCCACACCTCGGCGGCTACTGTGGCGGTGCTGCCCGAGCCCGATGAAGTCGACATTGCGATCGAGGAAAAAGACCTCAAGATCGATGTCTATCGCGCGTCCGGTGCGGGCGGCCAGCACGTCAACACCACCGATTCGGCGGTGCGGATCACCCACTTGCCGACCAATACCGTGGTGACCTGTCAGGACGGGCGCAGCCAGCACAAGAACAAGGAAAAGGCGATGCAGGTGCTGCGCACGCGGCTCTACGATGCCCAGCGTGAGGCCACCCAGGGCGCCGAGGCCGAGGCGCGCAAGGCGATGGTTGGCAGCGGGGATCGTTCCGAACGCATCCGCACCTACAATTTCCCGCAAGGCCGCGTGACCGATCACCGCATCGGGCTGACGCTGCACAAGCTCGACGAAGTACTCGCCGGGCCGGGGCTGGGCGAGTTGATCGACGCGCTGATCGCCGAGGACGAAGGCAAGCGGCTGGCGGCATTGAGTGAGTGATGCAGGGCGAGTGACCGGGGCATGACCGTCGCCGAAGCCATCCGTGCCGCCGCTGAACGGCTCGCCGCCACCACTGATACTGCGCGCCTCGACGCCGAATTGCTGATGGCGCACGCGCTGGGTATGAGCCGGTCGGATATGCTGCTGCGGGCGATGCGCGACCCCGCGCCTGAAGGATTCGCCACGTTGATTGAGCGCCGCGCTGAGCATGAACCCGTGGCCTACATCACCGGCATCGCTGAATTCTACGGCATCACCCTCGCCGTCACCCCCGCCACATTGATCCCGCGCGGGGATAGCGAAACGTTGATCGACGCGGCGTTGGAGCTGGCAGGAGAGGCGGGCCGCGCAATCGACCTCGGCACCGGGTCAGGCGCGCTGCTGCTGGCGCTGCTGGCGAACCGTGCGGGCTGGCACGGGGTGGGGGTGGACGCCTCGGCGGATGCCTTGGCGGCGGCGCAGGGCAATGCGGCGACGCTGGGGCTGGCGGATCGCAGTGCATGGCATCACCGCGACTGGCACGCGCCGGGCTGGGCTGACGATCTTGGCACCTTTGATCTCATCTTGTGCAACCCGCCTTATGTCGAAGCGGACGCGGCGCTTGACGCTCAGGTGCGCCAGTACGAACCTGCCAGCGCCCTTTTCGCCGGGCCAGAGGGGCTTGACGATTACCGTGTGCTGATCCCGCAGCTTGGCAAGCTGCTTGTGCCGGGCGGGGCCGCGATCTTCGAGATTGGCCACGCTCAAGCCGAGGCCGTTTCCGCTATCGCCGCATCCGCCGGGTTCACGCCCTCGCTACGTCATGATCTTGCGGAAAGGCCGCGCGCTCTCATCCTTCGGTGAAGGAAAAGCGCTGTAGGGCTTGGCAAAGCGGTTCGGCATCGCTACCTCCCGAATCAGGCCAGATGAATTGCGAAGGGCGCAAATCGCTGAGCCAAGCTCCTAAACTCGCTTGAAACGGCCGTCAGGGCTTGTCCCCGGCCACGGCAGCGCGGAGCGCGCGGCACGTTTTGGCAGGGTCTCACGGCCAAGCCAAACGGTGGCGCGCAAGGGCAAGGGGTCTGTTGGCCGCGCAGGCATTTGTTGCGCCAGGTCGCTGATTAAGGAACAACTTCCTTGAATAACAATAATAATCGGAACAACCGTCGCCGTGGGCGCGGGAACCGTACCCAAGGCGGCAGCGGCAGTCAGCTGAATCGGATCGACAGCCGTGCACGCGGCAACGCGCCGCAGATGCTCGACAAGTTCAAAAAGCTTGCGCAGGACGCCCAGCACAATGGCGACCGGGTGCAGATGGAATATTATCTGCAGTTCGCCGACCACTATTTCCGCGTGATCGCCGACAACAAGGCGCGCGTTGACGAACAGCGCGGCGGTGCCAGCGGTAATACCGGTGGTAATGTGCGCCGCAATGATGAGCGGGATCAGGCCGAAGATTACGGCGACGATGATTTCGATTTCGATCGGGGCCGCCGCACCGAACAGGCCGCGCGTCCGCGTTACGAACAGCAGGATAGCGACAGCCGCGGCGATATGTCCGGCAATGGCTTTGAAGGCGAACCGGGACAGGAAGGCGAATCTTTCCTCAGCGACGATGGCGACGATGATCGCGGCGACCGCACCGAGCGGCAACCACGCCAGCAGAACACCCGCCGCCAGCCGGGCAAACCGCGTGACGATAATCGCGGCAATCGCAACGATCGTCCGGAACGCACAGACCGCGGCCCCCGGCCTGAGCGTGCCGAACGTGGCCCCCGCCCTGAGCGCGCTGAACGTCCGGAACGGAGCGAGGCTCCCCGCAGCGAAAGCCGCGCCGAACCACGCGACGAAAAGTCGGTCGAAAAGGCTGCTGAAAAGCCTGCGCCGCGCGTTCGCAAGCCGCGCAAACCGGCCGATGAAGGCCGCGCGGTGATCGATTCGTCGATCCTTCCTCCCTCGATCCGTGGTGATGACAGCTCGGGTGATAGCGACGGCACGCTCGAAGCAGTCGGCTGATTGATCGCTGGCGCGGGGGCGTTCCAGTGACGGAATCTGGCCAGTGACGGGAGCCGGAACCCTGCGCGCGCGGATCGATGCTATCCCGGCGCTGATGCAGCGCCGCCCTGCGCTCGCCGCGATTGCCCTAGGGCTGATCGCGGCCTGTGCTTATCCGCCGCTTCACCTTTGGCCGCTGGGCCTTGCCGCATTGGCAGGGTTTGTGTGGCTGATTTACACCGCGCCCAATTGGCGCGCTGCGCTGTGGCGCGGGTGGTGGTTTGGCTGGGCGCATCTGACGCTCGCCAATAACTGGATCGCCACCGCTTTTACCCATCAGGCCAAGATGCCCGAGGTTTTGGGCTGGGCGGCAGTGCCGCTGCTGTGCATTTACCTTGCGTGGTATGCGGCCTTTGCGGCGCTGGCTGCGCATCTGCTCGCCCGCCGTGCACCGCTGTGGGCTTTTGGCTTCGTGCTCGCGGGCGCGTGGGTGCTGACCGAATGGGCGCGGGGGATGTTTTTCACCGGTTACCCGTGGCCGCCGCTCGGGTTGATGCTGCTGGGGACATGGGACACGCCGGGGCTGGCGCGCTTACTGCCGTGGGCGGGCACCTATGCGCTGTCAGGTGTGACCATGGTGATCGCCGCAGGCTTGCTGTGGGCGGCTGTTAGCAGACGCTGGCTTGTTGGGGTGAGCGGTGTGGCTGCGCTGGCATTGGTGATGCTGTTGCCAAGCCTTGCGGTTGAGGTGACGCGGCCCGCCAACGCGGTCGCTTACACCCTCGTCCAGCCGCTGCTCAAGCAGTCCGAAATCAACGACGCCTCCAAGTTCGAGGAACAATTCGCCCGCATCGCCGCGCTCACCGCGCCGGGTCAGAACCAGTCGCGGATCGTGCTGTGGCCCGAAAGCGCGATCCCCGATTACCTCGAAGATGGCTATCCCGAGCGCTACTATTTCCAGACAACCGCCGCGGCCGATCCGAAATTCGCGCGTAAGCGCCTCGGACGCGTGATCGGGCCGCAATCGACGCTGCTCACCGGAGTGGTGAACCTCGACATCGGCACGCGCCCTGATGGCAGCCAAGGCGCGGTCAGCGCGCGCAATTCGGTCATTGCGCTGAACGGAGCGGGTGACATCACCGCGAGCTACGCCAAGGCGCATCTGGTGCCCTATGGCGAATATCTGCCGATGCGCCCGATCCTCGAACCGCTCGGCCTGTCGCGGCTTGTGGCGGGCAGCATTGATTACCAACCGGGGCCGGGGCCGCGCACCATTGACCTTGGCAGGCATGGCAAGGCCGGCATTCAGATTTGTTACGAGATCGTGTTCTCGGGCGCGGTGGCGGACAAGGCGAACCGCCCCGATTACATCTTCAACCCTTCCAACGACGGTTGGTTTGGCACCTGGGGCCCGCCGCAGCATCTGGCCCAGGCGCGGATGCGGGCGTTGGAGGAAGGGCTACCGGTGCTGCGTTCGACCACCACCGGGATCAGCGCGGTGATCGATGCGAATGGCGTGGTGCGCGGTAGCATCGGCCCCGGATTGTCGGACAAGCTCGAAGGCTTCGTCCCCGCTGCCAAGCCGCCGACGCTGTTCGCCCGCGCCGGGCACTGGTTGACGCTGGGCTGGGCGCTGGTGCTGATCGCCTTGGGCCTCAGCCTGCCGAGAGTGCTTGCGCTGTCCCGCGCGCGCGGCTAGGGCTTCGGCACACAAGGTCGGACATAAAGGTTTCCTTATATCTGCATAAGGGCCTCAGTCCGGCGCGGCACCGCAGTTTCAGCCCCCCGGAGATTTCATGCGCACCGATTACCTCTTCACCTCCGAAAGCGTCTCCGAAGGCCACCCGGACAAGGTTTCTGACCAGATTTCCGACGCGATCGTCGATCTGTTCCTGTCGAAAGACCCCGAAGCGCGCATCGCTTGCGAAACGCTGACCACCACGCAGCTGGTCGTGCTGGCGGGCGAAATCCGCTGCAAGGGTGTGTACGAAAACGGCGAATGGGCGCCCGGCGCCAAAGAAGAAATCGAAGCTGCTGTGCGCGCTACGGTCAAGCGGATCGGTTACGAACAGGACGGCTTCCACTGGGAGAAGCTCGAATTCATCAACCGTCTGCACGGCCAGTCGGCGCACATCGCGCAGGGCGTGGACGCGGGCGAAAACAAGGATGAAGGCGCAGGCGATCAGGGGATCATGTTCGGTTACGCGACCGACGAAACCCCCGATCTGATGCCCGCGACGCTGTATTACAGCCACAAGATCCTCGAACGCATGGCCGCTGATCGCCATTCGGGCACGGCCCAGTTTCTTGAACCTGATGCCAAGAGCCAGGTGACGCTGCGTTACGAAGGTTCGTTGCCAGTAGCGGCGACTGCCGTGGTCGTCTCGACCCAGCACAAGCAGGGCTATGACGAAAACGATCCGGCCAAGAAGGCCGAGCTGGAAGCCTATGTCAAAAAGGTGGTGGCCGACATCATCCCGCCGGTGCTGCTGCGTGAAACGGTCTATTACATCAATCCGACCGGCACGTTTGAAATCGGTGGGCCGGATGGTGACGCGGGCCTGACCGGGCGCAAGATCATCGTCGACACCTATGGCGGCGCGGCCCCGCATGGCGGCGGCGCGTTCAGCGGGAAAGACCCGACCAAGGTTGATCGCAGCGCGGCCTACATCACGCGCTACTTGGCCAAGAACGTCGTGGCGGCTGGCCTCGCCACGCGCTGCACGATCCAGATCGCCTATGCCATCGGCGTGTCGCAGCCGCTGTCGCTGTATGTCGATACGCATGAGACCGGCACGGTGGGCGACGACAAGATTGAGCAGGCGATCCTCGGGATTGCCAAGCTGGGCGGTTTGACCCCGCGCAGCATCCGCACGCACCTGGGCCTCAACAAGCCAATCTATCAGCCGACCGCTGCCTATGGCCATTTCGGGCGCAAGCCTGAGGGCGATTTCTTCCCGTGGGAACGGCTTGATCTGGTTGCCGATCTCAAGGCGGCGCTCGCCTGAGATTTCGGTTAGGGTGTCATCAATGGTGACACCCGCGCCTCCTCCGTCCGGTCAACGCATCCTCGCGCTCGATGTGCTGCGGGGGATTGCCGTGATCGGGATCGTGGGGATGAACGTCCACGCCTTCGCCCTGCCGGGGCCGGCCTATTACAATCCCTTGAGCTTTGGCGGAGTAGGCCCGGTCGATTACTGGGTGTGGCTGGTGAGCTTTGTGTTCATCGAGGACAAGTTCCGCACCCTGTTTGCGATGCTATTCGGGGTGGGCTGCCTGATCCTGTTGGAGCGCGGCGGGGCCAAAGAAGGTGGGCGCCCGTGGCGCGCGCATTATGCCCGGATGGCGGTGCTGCTGGTGATCGGCATTGCCCACTCCACCTTGCTCGCCAGCAATGATGTGCTGCGCGCCTATGCACTGGCCGGGCTGGCTTTGCCGCTGCTGGCCGGATTGTCAGCAAGGGCGCTAGTGACGGTCGCGGTAGGGCTTATCTTGGCCCATCTTGCCTTTGGCTTGACCGCGCTTGGTGCCCCCTTGGTCGATTTTCACGCGAAACAATTGGGCACTGACGCGCTGCTGTGGGCGGAGCGGCAATTTGGCCGCGACCCGGCGGCGATTGCCGCTTTGCTCGAACAGGGCCGCGAAGGTTTGGGGGCGCGGGTGCTGCGGCGCGGCGCAGGGATCCCGGCGCAATTGATGACGGTGGCGGCGTCCTTGCCGATCAACCTCGCCGCCATCGCGCTCGGCATGGGGTTGTGGAAGGGCGGGATGCTGAAGGGCGAATGGCGCAGCTTCCTGCTGCAACGCCTCGCCGCAGGAGCGGCACTGGTGGCGATTCCGGCGCTGTTGGCGCTGGCGGGGTGGCTGGTCTGGGCGGGCTTCCCGGCCGCATTGGTTGGCCCCGTGGCGCTGGTGCTGTCCGCCCCGTTCGATACGCTGCTGGGAGTGGCCTACGCCGTGCTGGTGATGGCGTTTGTTTCACGTGGAACAGTGGTGACCCGCGTGCTTGCGACGGTTGGCCGGTTGTCGCTCACCAACTACCTGATGACGAGCGTGATCCTTGCCGCGATTTTCGCGCCGTGGGGGTTGGGCCTGTTCGGCGAAGTCACCCGCTGGCAGGCGTTTGCGCTCGGTCTGGTGCCGGTGGCGGCGATGCTGGCATGGTCGCCGCTGTGGGTCGCTAAGGTCGGCCAAGGGCCGTTCGAACGGCTTTGGCGGGCAGGGGCTAGGACGCTTTCCTAACCGTCCTCACCGTGGATCGGGGACGGCCGATCAAACGCCAGTTCCGCGTCCGAGAAGGTGAACGGACTGCGCACCCCGGCCATCCCACCAAGCTCTACCCGCATGCCCCTTGCGATCACCTGCGGATCGGCAAAGACCTCGTCCAAGCGGTTAATTGGCCCTGCTGGCACTCCTGCGGCGTGACAGGCATCAAGCAGGCCTTGCTTGCTCCAACCCGCTGTTGCCGCCGCGATTTCGGCGTCCAAAGCTGCCGCGTTGGCGGTGCGGTCGCCATTGCTGATGAAGCGCGGATCGCTCGCCAGATGGCCCAATCCCAGCACTGCCATCAGCTTGTGGAACAGCCCGTCATTGGCCGGCGCGAGGATCACATGCCCATCGCGCACCGCGAAAACCCCGTATGGCGCGACCTGCGCGTGGGCATTGCCCATCCGCGGCGGATTGTGACCGGTGGTGAAATAATAAGTCGCCTGATTGGCGAGCAGCCCGACCGAACAATCGAGCAGGCTCATATCGACCTGTTGTCCTCTGCCGGTTCGCACCCGCATCAGCAGTGCCGCCTGCACGCCGTTCGCCGCCCACACCCCGGTGGCAAGGTCGCTGATTGAGACGCCCATCTTGACCGGATGGCCAGCCGGTTCGCCTGTCAGCGACATCAGCCCGCTCATCCCTTGGGCGACGAAATCATACCCCGCCTCGTGCGCACGCGGCCCGGTTTGGCCGAAGCCGGTGATCGAACAATAGACGAGAGCAGGATTGGCGGCCGACAATGCACTGTAATCCAGCCCGAACTTGGCGAGGCTGCCGGTCTTGAAGTTCTCGATCACGACGTCCGCATCGGCGCACAACGCCTTGACCCGCGCCAGATCACCCGCATCGCCAAAATCCGCGATGATTGAGCGTTTGCCCCGGTTGCAGGCGTGGTAATAGGCGGCCTCGCGGTGCACCTTCCCCGCCGCGTCGGTGCGCTCGACCCAAGGCGGGCCCCACAGCCGGGTGCCGTCGCCTTCCGGGCTCTCCACCTTGATCACATCCGCGCCCAAATCAGCCAGGATCTGCCCGCAAAACGGCCCCGCCAGCACCCGAGCCAGCTCGACCACTTTCAGCCCGGCGAGCGGTGCATTGGGGTTGCGTGGTTCGGCCAACCACATGACTATTCGCCCAGCTGTACGCGCAGGAAAGCCACGCTGTCCGCCAGCACCGGGCCTTTGCTGCGGAAGGGTTTTGACAGCGCCATCACCACTTCTTCGTGATCGAGCGGGCCATAATTCTTCACCTCCACCGGCGCGCCCAAGGTGCGCAGTTTGGCAGCGAGGTTATTGGCGTTTTTGGGCCTGACAGTCTCATCACCGTCCGATGTCACCAGCAGCAGCGGCGGTGCATCTGCGCGGGCATAGGTGATCGGCTGGGTTTCGACGGGCTGAGGCCATTGGCTGAACGCCGCGATCGATCGGGGGCTGTCGAAGGGGTAAAAATCATAAGGCCCGCTGAGGCCAACCGCGGCTTTCACAATGGCGGGATCGACCCCCGCAGCCTCCAATCGCTTGCTATCCAGCGCCAGCATCACTGCCTGATAGGCACCTGCCGAATGTCCCATGAAAACCACGCGCTCAGCATCACCGCCATATTCATAGGCATTGGCCGCGACCCACGCGACCGCCTCCGCGCCATCGTCGAGAAAAGCCGGGAACCGCACATCGGGCACTTTGCGGTAATCGGGAATCACGACCAGAAAGCCGGCTTTCGCCAAGGCGCGTCCGGCGAACGCATAGGATGTGCGGTCACCCTTGGCCCAGCCGCCCCCGTACCAGAAGATCACGACCGGCCGGCGTATGTCAGTCGAAGTTTCAGCCCCCCAGATATCGAGTGTTTGACCGTGCGAGCCGAACGCAACGTCCTCGGCCACCAGCCGTGCGTTCACCCCACCACCCATGGCGCGGTCGTAGTAAGACAGCAGCCGCGGCGGCGAGGTGAATGCAAGAAAGCCGCCGATCATCAGAAGCAGCCCGAACAACGCGATAGCAATACCACGCAGCATCACGCCTCGTAACGTGCGGTGGTTGTGGCGGCGATTTCGGCCTCGGTCACACCGGGTGCCATCTCGATCAGACGGAAGGGCGAGGCGTGATCGGGCCGTGCGAACACCGCCAGATTGGTGATCACCATGTCCACCACGCCCGCGCCGGTCAGCGGCAGGGTACATTGGGGGATGAACTTCGGCGTGCCGTCCTTGGACGTGTGGTCCATAACCACGATGATTTTCTTGACCCCGGCGACCAGATCCATCGCGCCGCCCATCCCCTTGATCATCTTGCCCGGGATCATCCAGTTGGCGATATCGCCGTTTTCGGCCACTTCCATCGCGCCCAGCACGGTGAGGTCGATATGCCCGCCGCGGATCATGCCGAAGCTCGTCGCGCTGTCGAAATAGGCGCTGTGCGGCAGCTCGCTGATGGTCTGCTTGCCTGCGTTGATAAGGTCGGGATCAACCTCGTCGTCATAGGGGAACGGGCCAATGCCCAGCATCCCGTTTTCGCTTTGTAGCGTGACCATCATGCCTTCGGGAATGTGGTTGGCGACCAGCGTCGGGATGCCGATGCCGAGGTTGACGTAGTAACCATCCTGCAATTCGCGCGCGGCGCGGGCGGCCATCTGGTCGCGGGTCCAGCCTTGGGGGAGTACGCTCATTGGCCTTGTCGTCCTTGGCTGGGGAACACCGGCTCGATCAGGAACCAGCCGTCGCCGATCAACGGTTCAAGCTCTGCTCCGGCTTCGGGGTTGCGCAAATATTTGTAGCGTTCATCGAAATCGACGCGTTCATCCCCGGCGATCGCAATAATGCAGGTGATCCCGGCAAGGTTATCCTTGCGCTGCTGCTTGCGGTCATCGCCGTCGCGGCGCAGCGAGATGATGTCTTCGCCGCGCGGGTCGAGCCCGGATTGTTCGAGCGCAGTGCGTAATCCGCCCGATTCGTTGACCGACAGGTCGGACAGCCAGGCGATCACCACGCCGGCTTCGCGCAGCACCGCGAGCCCAAGCGCAAGGCTGGGTTGCTGCGCCGGGTTGGTAGGAGGAGCAAACACGCCGCCTTTGGGATCGAGATCGATCAGCGCAACCGGCTGTTCCCCCACCGCGCACTGCCGCCGTTGGCCATCAATCGCGATCGGGTCTTTGAGCATGGCTGACAGCGGGGCCTTGCCGCTGCTTCCCGCTGACGCCGCCGCCGCACCATAACGGACAAACTGGGCAAAGCCGGGGCGTTCGGGGGCTGCGGGGGCGGGTGCCACAGCCGGTGCTACAACCGATGGTGGCGGAAGAGCGGCGGGTAATGCCACGGCGACCGGTGGAGGCGCCGGGTTCACAATGACCACCGGTGTGGGCGACGGCGGTGCAGGTGTTACGGGAGCAGGGGCGGCCCCTCCACCTTCGCCATCGATCCTGCTGCCCGCCATCGCTGACCCGGCGATCACCGGAATGGCCACCGCGACGCAGCCCGAGAGCGATGCTCCTGCCAGAGCCAGCAGCGGCAGAAACGCCAACCTGCGATTCATCACGCTGTCTCCCTTTCCCGAACGGTACGAAACTCGATTTTCTTGTCATAGGGCGCGCCGCAGACGATCCGGTTGACGAAAACGCCCGCCAGATGGATCTGGTCAGGATCAAGACTGCCCGCCGGAACCACCTCCTCAACCTCGGCCACGCAAACCTTCCCGCAGGCCGCAGCGGGCAGGTTGAAATTGCGCGCAGTCTTGCGGAAGATCAGGTTTCCGGTGGTGTCGGCCTTCCACGCCTTGATGATCGACAAGTCGGCGAAGATCCCCTGTTCGAGGATGTAGGTCTGCATCACGCCGTCGCGGTCGGGGAAGTCCTTGTGTTCCTTACCCTTGGCGACTTCGGTGCCGACCCCGGTGCGGGTATAAAATCCCGGGATGCCAGCGCCGCCCGCGCGCATGCGTTCAGCCAGCGTGCCTTGCGGGGAGAATTCGACCGCCAGCTCGCCCGAAAGGTACTGCCGCTCAAACTCCTTGTTTTCGCCCACGTAGGAGCTGATCATCTTGGCCACCTGCCGCGTGCGCAGCAGTTTGCCGATGCCTTCATTGTCGATCCCGGCATTGTTGCTGGCGAAAGTCAGGCCGGTCACCCCACTATCGCGGATCGCATCAAGCAGCCTTTCGGGGATGCCGCACAGGCCAAAACCCCCGGCGGCAATCAGCATGTTGTTGCGGAGCACGCCATCAAGCGCGCTGGCGGCATCGGGATAGATCTTTGTCATCAGGCTTGCCTGCTCGCTCACTGGTTCAGCATCGGACACACCGTCAGCGGAATGTCATGCGGGGTGATTAGAGCCTTCCTAGCGACCTGTCACGCCTGTGCGAGCCATCGAGTCGAATCGCGGTTCATGTTGCATTGCGATATGCCCATTTCGGCCAATTTCTTGCCGTGCCTTTGGGCAGATGCCCTAAAAATAGGCAGTTCTGTGCAATGTTTTGCATAAAGCAGCCGTGAATCGGATGATAGATGTAAGATTTGCAACTCACTATGTGGCTTTCGCACTTGCACAAGGAGGATCTGTGCTGCATATGCGAAGTGCCTTTCAGGCATCCTCTCCCAAACTTATCAGCCCGGCCTCGTGCCGGGCTTTTTTTGTCCGGCGCAAATTTTGAGGCCTGCCGGGTTTTTTTCTCACTGCGGCAATTCGCGGCGTAGAGTTCTGCTCCGCAGTCATATCCCGGCCCTTGAGCGATTGCATTCATCTGCCCCTGTTCCTAGCTATCACCTTCGACACGAGACCATAGCAAGCACAGGGGTTCCCTCATGGCCGATACCGAAGCCGCTACGCCCACCCGCACTGTGCGGTTGCAGGTCGCGCCTGCGCGTCAGGAAGAATCGGGGCAGGGCATCGCCCGGATGCCGCGCTCGGCGTTTCAAAAGCTCGGGATCACCGAGGGGGATGTGGTCGAGATCAGCGGAAAGCGGACCACTGCGGCGATTGCCATGGCTGCCTACCCCGAAGACGATGCGCTCGATGTGGTGCGGTTGGACGGGCTCCAGCGCGGCAATGCGCAGGGCGGATCGGGCGAGCATGTCGAAATCACCCGCGCCGAATCGCGCCCTGCAACCCGCGTGGTGTTCGCGCCTGCCCAGCGCGAAATGCGGCTGCAAGGGCCGACCCAGGCGTTGAAGCGCAACTTCTTCCGCAAACCTTTGGTCACCGGCGATCTGGTTGCGACCACCGGGCAGCAGCCGGTGCAGAACATGCCGGCCGATGTGCGCCAGCTCTTGCGCGCGCCAGCCTATGCCTTGACCCAGATCAGGCTCACGGTAGCCTCGACCAGCCCCAAGGGCATCGTCCATATCGACGAGAATACCGAGGTCGAACTGCGCGCCGAATTCGAGGAGGCGGGCGCTGGTCGCGCGGTGGTCAATTACGACGACGTTGGCGGGATGGAGGAGACCATCCGGGCTTTGCGCGAAATGGTCGAACTGCCGCTGCGCTATCCCGAATTGTTCATCCGGCTCGGCGTGGAACCACCCAAGGGGGTGCTGCTCCACGGCCCGCCGGGCACCGGCAAGACGCGTCTGGCGCAGGCTGTGGCGAGCGAAAGCGACGCCGAATTCTTCACCATCAACGGCCCGGAAATCATGGGATCGGGCTATGGTGAGAGCGAAAAGCGGCTGCGCGATGTGTTCGAGGAAGCCACCCGCGCCGCGCCCGCGATCATCTTCATCGACGAAATCGATTCGATCGCACCCAAACGCACGCAGGTCACCGGCGAGGCGGAAAAGCGGCTGGTTGCGCAGCTACTGACGCTGATGGATGGGCTGGAAAAGCGCGCCAACCTCGTCGTGATCGCGGCCACCAACCGGCCCGATGCGATCGACGAAGCGCTGCGCCGTCCGGGCCGGTTCGACCGCGAAATCGTGATCGGTGTGCCAGATGAACGCGGGCGGCGTGAGGTTCTGGCGATCCATACGCGCGGGATGCCGCTGGAAGCGACGGTTGACCTCGACGAACTCGCGCGCGTCACCCACGGCTTTGTCGGCGCGGATATCGCCGCGCTCACCCGTGAGGCCGCGATTGAAGCGGTGCGGCGGATCATGCCCCGGCTCGATCTGGATGAACGCACGATCCCGCCCGAAGTGCTCGAAGACCTGTGCGTGATGCGCGATGATTTTCTCGCCGCGCTGAAACGCGTCCAGCCCTCGGCGATGCGCGAGGTTATGGTGCAGGTGCCCAATGTTCGCTGGGACGATATCGGCGGCGCGGGCGAGGCGATTGGCAAGCTGAAAGAGGGGATCGAACTCCCGCTCAAGAACCCCGAGGCGTTCCGGCGGCTGGGCATCCGGCCCGCCAAAGGCTTCCTGCTTTATGGCCCGCCCGGAACCGGCAAAACCCTGCTGGCCAAGGCGGTGGCCAAGGAGGCTGAGGCCAACTTCATCTCGATGAAAAGCTCCGACCTGCTGTCGAAATGGTACGGCGAAAGCGAGCAGCAGATCGCCAGGCTGTTCGCCCGCGCGCGGGCTGTGGCGCCGTGCGTGCTGTTCATCGACGAGATCGATAGCCTCGTTCCCGCACGCGGATCAGGGCAGGGCGAACCGCAGGTGACGGGCCGTGTGGTCAATACGATTCTGGCCGAAATGGACGGGCTGGAAGAGCTGCAATCGGTGGTGGTGATCGGCGCGACCAACCGGCCAAATCTGGTCGATCCGGCGCTGCTGCGGCCCGGGCGGTTTGACGAATTGGTGTATGTCGGCACCCCGGACAAGGCCGGGCGCGAGCATATTCTGGGCATTCACACCGCCAAGATGCCGCTGGCCAAGGGCATTGATCTGGCCATGCTGGCGGGCAAGACCGAACGCTTTACCGGGGCGGATCTGGAGGATCTGGTGCGCCGCGCGGGCCTTGCGGCGCTGCGCCGGGTGGGCGGCGATGTGACTGAAGTTGGCGCGCAGGATTTTGACGAGGCGCTCAAGGACTCGCGCGCCACGGTCACCCCTGAGATGGAAACCGAGTATGAGCAAATGCGCGGCGAGTTGAAGAAACGCGCCGCCGCCGTGCACCCGCTCGGCTTTTTCCCGCCGGAGACTTTGACCCCGACACGAGAGAAGAAGCACGATTGAGGACGACGGATGTTCGCCGAATGTTTCACGTGAAACATTGACGGAACGCCGCCAATCGGCTCATCGGCCAAGGGGCAAGAGGAGGTCTAGGCGGGGTCTAGGGCGCGCTTAGTTTGGGCCTAGCGCGATCTGTCCCCGCCGGACATCAATGCGCCGCATCCCATGACAGGCCGGTGCCAATATCGACCCCCAATGGCACCGAAAGCGCCACCGATGGCAGCGCGGCTTCGGCCATCACCTGCCTGATAATCGGGGTGGCCGCTTCAACCCGGCCCTCGGGCAGTTCGAACACCAGTTCATCGTGCACCTGCAACAGCATCCGCACATCGTGCAGGCCAGCATCGGCCAGCGCGGGCAGCATCCGCACCATCGCGCGCTTGATGATGTCGGCGCTGGTGCCCTGGATCGGGGCGTTGATCGCGGCGCGTTCCGACCCCTGCCGTTCGGCCTGATTCTTGGAATTGATCCGCGGGAACCACGTTTTGCGGCCGAACAGCGTTTCCGAATATCCCGTGGCCCGCACGCTTTCGAGCGTTTCGTGGATGTAGCGTTGGATGCCGGGGAAACGTTGGAAATAGGTGTCGATCATCGCCTGCGCTTCGTCCGGCGCGACCTCCAATCGGGTCGCCAATCCCCAGCGTGAAATGCCGTAAAGTATTGCAAAGTTGATGGTTTTCGCCCTTGCACGGGTATCGCGGGTAACCTCGCCGAACATTTCGGATGCGGTGCGGCTGTGGATGTCCTCGCCGTTGGCGAACGCCTCCTTGAGGCTGTCCACCCCGGCCATATGCGCCGCCAACCTCAGCTCGATCTGGGAGTAATCTGCGGCGAGCAGGACGCAGCCTGGCTCGGGCACAAACGCCTCACGGATTTGCCTGCCAATCGCGGTGCGCACGGGGATATTCTGCAAGTTGGGATCGGTCGAACTCAACCGCCCGGTTTGTGCGCCGACCAGACTATAGCTGGTGTGCACCCGCCCGGTGGCCGGGTTGATCGCGGCTTGCAGCGCATCGGTATAGGTCGATTTCAATTTCGCCAGTTGCCGCCATTCGAGCACTTTGCGGGCAATCGGCGCACCTTCGACGGCCAACTTTTCCAGCACCGAAACGTCGGTGGAATATTGCCCGCTCTTGCCCTTTTTCCCGCCCTTGTGGCCTAGCTTGTCGAACAGGATGTCGCCCAATTGCTTGGGGCTGCCGACGGTGAATTCCTGTCCGGCCAGCCCGTGGATTTCGCCTTCCAGCCGCCCGATTTCGATGGCGAATTCCTCGGACAGCTTGGCGAGGCGCGCGCGGTCGACGCGGATGCCTTCGCGCTCCATCGCGGCGACCACTGGGATCAGCGGACGGTCAACCCGTTCATAGACCCGCGTGCCGCCTTCGATGGCGAGCCGGGGTTTGAGGTGGCGGTAAAGCCGCAGGGTAACGTCGGCGTCTTCGGCGGCGTAGGCGGTGGCGCGGTCGAGCGGGACTTCGGCAAAGCCAATCGCCTTCTTGCCGGTGCCGCACACATCCTTGAACGCAATCGGCGTGTGGCCGAGGTGACGCTGGCTGAGTTCGTCCATCCCGTGGCCGCCCCCCATGCCTTCTTCGCCGCGTCCGGCGTCCAATGCGAAGCTGATCACCATCGTGTCATCGATCGGGGCAACCGCAATGCCGACCCGGGCGAGCACATTGAGATCATACTTGCCGTTCTGGAACACTTTGAGGACGCTATCATCCTCCAGCAGCGGTTTCAGCGCAGCCAGCGCGTCTGCCATCGGCACCTGCTCGGGCTTTTGCGCAAACATATCGTCCCCGCCGTGAGTGAGCGGGATGTAGCACGCGTCATTCGGGCCAAGCGCAAGGCTGACGCCGACCAGATCGGCGCGGACGGAATCGAGCGAGGTTGTCTCGGTATCGACCGCCACCAGCCTGGCAGCAAAGGCGCGCGCGACCCATTCGTTCAGCGCTTCGAGCGTCTGGACCGTTTTGTAGGCGCTGCGGTCAATGGCGGCCATGTCGGGGAGCGGTTGGCGGTTGGCGCCCTTACTCCCGGCCGCGCTCCCGCTTCCGTTATCGCCAACCGTGCTTGGCTTGGGCGGGTTGAGGTCGGTGGTGCGTGATGGGCTGCCACGGCCTGCATCCAGCCGCCGCAACAACGAGGTGAAGCCGTGGTGTTCCAGAAACGCGGCGAGCGGTTCGGGCGGCACCGGGCCGAGCTTCATTTCGGCAATCGGCTGCGGCAGCACGCAATCTTCGCGCAGTGTGACCAGCACCTTCGAAAGTTCGGCATCGGCGCGCCCTTCGATCAGGCGTTCCTTCAGCTTGGACGGCTTCATTGCCGGCGCGGAATCGAGCACTGCGGTGAGCGAGCCGTATTCGGCAATCAGCTTGCTTGCGGTTTTCGGGCCGACCCCGAAGATGCCCGGCACATTGTCGGCGCTATCGCCCATCAGTGCCAGCACATCGCCAACCAGATCGGGGGTGACGCCGAATTTCTCGGCCACTTCGTCCAGATAGATACGCTGGTTCTTCATTGTATCGAGCATGTCGATCCGCGCGGTGCCATTGGGCGTTTCCAGCTCACCCACCAACTGCATCAGATCCTTGTCGGAACTGACGATGGTGACATCCCAGCCCATGCGCTGCGCTTCGCGGGCGTAAGATGCGATCAGATCGTCCGCCTCCAGCCCGGCTTCTTCGATGCAGGGCAGGCTGAAAGCGCGGGTGGCATCGCGGATCAACGGGAATTGCGGGCGCAGATCCTCGGGCGGTTCGGGCCGGTGGGCCTTGTAATGCTCGTAGATTTCATTGCGGAAACTGATCGATCCGGCATCCAGAATCACGGCGAGGTGCGTCGGGCCGTCAGCCGCATCGAGATCGGCGGCCAGCTTCCACAGCATGGTGGTATAGCCATAGACCGCGCCCACCGGAGTGCCTGCCGGATTGGTGAGCGGCGGCAGCCGGTGATACGCCCGAAAGATATAGGACGAACCATCGACGAGGTAGAGGTGCTGCTTGGTGGGTGCGGTAAGATCGGCCATGCCGCCTGCTAGCACCCGTCGGGCTGCGCGGGTAGGGGGATCGAGCGGGCGCCCAAGTGAGAATATGGCCGGTCAGAATGTGGCAGAAAAAGGGCAAAATTTGGGCGTGGTGCCTTAATTCCCTTGCGTTGCCGCAATCCTGCCACTATTTGGAACTGGAACCGGGGATCAACGCCGGTCTCGACACGGCCCGACAGGGTCGTGTGACACTCGCTGACAAAGGATTTCATATTATGCGTAAGATCATTCTTGCTGCCGCCATCGCTACTTCGGCTCTGAGCCTCGCTGCTTGCTCGGGCGAAACCGCTACCGAAACCGAAGAAGCTGCCGATGCCATGGCTGCTGACGCCGAAGCCAACGCCGACGCCGCTGTCGACGCTGCTGCTGAAGCAACCGATGCCGCTGCTGAAGCGACCACCGAAGCTGCTGACGCGACCGTTGAAGCTGCCGAAGGCGCTGCCGACGCTGCCGAAGCAACCGCCGACGAAGCCATGAAGGCTGCCGAGTAATCGGATCTGACCGGCAACCGTTCAGGCGGTCAAGGTCACATGAGAAGGGCGGCACCTGCGGGTGCCGCCCTTTTTGTTTGTGCGAATGTCAGCGGTAAGCGGTTAGCGATCAGCCGCCGGTGCCGTAAGGCGCGGCCGTCCAGTTTTGCGTCGGGCTCTGCTGCGCTTTCACCGCAAAGCCATCATACAGCGCGCGCGCAATCGCGGCGATGCGTTCTTCGCGGGCGAGCTTTGTGCCTTGGCCGGTCACATAGATCGCAATCGCAATTGCACGGCCGTCGGGCGTCTCGATAATGCCGATGTCGCTGGACGTGTTGTTGAGCGATCCGGTCTTGTGGCTGACCCGCGCTTCCAATGGGATGTGCGCCGGGATGCGCCGCTTGCCGGTCACCGTGCGGCTCATCGCGCTCAGCAACACCTGACGGCTTTGGCTCGACAGAAAGTCACCGCGATACAACCCGGCTAGCAGCCGTACCATGGTGCGCGGGGTGGCAGCATCGCGTTGGTCGATATAGGTCGCCGGATTGTATTGGCCGTCATCGCGCACCAAGGTGGCGATATCGCGGTTGATGCTGAAATCGTTGATCCCTTGGCGCCGCACCCAGTCATTGACCCGCGCCGGGCCGCCCACGGCTGCCAGCAGCGCATCGGTGGCCGGGTTGGATGAGCGGGTGATCATGATCTCGATCAGGTCAATCGCAGGCATATACTGCCCTTCGCGCACCGGAGCCTTGGCCGACGAATACTTGGCGGATCGCACCGGCATCATCAGCGGGAATTCCGAGGTGAGCGAATACCGTCCCTGCTCGACCATTTCGAGATAGGTGGCGGCAACCGCGATCTTGCTGGTCGACGCGAGCGGGAACAGCTGGTCGCCCAGCACCATCACTTCTTCGCCGGTGGCAAGGTCAATCGCGGCGACGCCGATGCGCCCGCCCGCCGGGTTGGCGAGTTCTGCGATGCGCTGTTCAAAGCTCGACGCGTAGATCGTCTCGAACGATTGCGGCTGGCGAACTTCGGTACCGAAGGTGCTGTCAAAAGTGGCCTGGAGTTCATCGCTGCGCGCCGCAGCCGGGCTTGCCACCACTGCAAATGCAGCGGCAAGACTTGCGGTGAGCGCGAGATAACGGGGGCGTGCCATAGGGGTAAGCTACTCCAACAGGGTTTCTGGCGCCTTAACGTCATATCCTAGTCATGCCCGATTCGTCGCGACAAGGCTTCAGTTCGGCTCATGCGGTGAAAGGTGCGCCCTGAGCGACCGGAATAGGTAAATGTCCGCAATTGCAGCTGCTCGACCCGAATGGCGCGTTCGTCGAACGCCGGGTTGCATGGCCAAGCATGGGCTTGACTGCACCGGCGATAAGGGCAGTCTGGCGTTCGAGTATCTACGGATCATCTGCTCAAGGGGACATCATGACCAATCTGGCTTCGTTGCGGGCTTCGCGCGCCGTTCTTTCTGCTTTGCTGCTGTCGGCTTCGGGCATTGCCGTTGCGCAAACCGCGCCGATTGTGCAGCCCGGCGCGCCGGGGCAGGCGAGCCGCACGCTGACCGCCGATGAAGCGACCAAACTGGCAGCGTCGACCTACACCGCAGAAGACGTCACCTTCATGCAGAGCATGATCGTGCACCACCAACAGGCGCTAGACATGGCGCTGCTGGTGAAAGAGCGCACCAATACCAAGGAATTGGTTGATATCGCGGGCCGGATCGAATCCAGTCAGGCCGACGAAATCACCTTCATGAAAGGCTGGCTGACCGAGCGGGGCGAGCCATTGAGCAACGCGATGATGAAGGATCATGCGCATCACATGATGATGGGCATGGCCACGCCCGATCAGATGGCGGCGCTGGCCGCGGCATCGGGGGTTGAGTTTGACCGGCAGTTCCTGACCCTGATGATCGCCCACCACGAAGGCGCGGTCGACATGGTCGAAGACCTGTTCGAGGCCGATGGCACCGCCGCTGACCCGATCCTCTACCGCTTTGCCAGTGATGTCGACAGCGAACAGACCGGCGAGATCGAGCGGATGGACAAGCTGCTCGCCGGGCTTTCGTCCGATCCGCGTTCGGGCCTTGCCGCTGGGTTCGACAATGCGGGTGAGGCGATCATGAACCTCACCAAGGTCGCCAGCCTTGGCAAGCCCGCCGGGTTCTTCAATCCCGAAAACCCCGCCGACCTGCGCCCACCCGCTGCGCCCAAGAAGGACAAGGACGCCAAGGGCGAGAAGGACGCCATGGGCGAGGACATGGCGGCCAAGGATGCCCCCAAGGATGAGGCCAAGCCCGAAATGGCCGCCGCCGAACCTGCCGCCGCCGATGCCGCAGCCACCCCCGAACGCACCGAGGAAGACCTCACCGAATTTGCCGAGCGTTCCCCGCTGCTCGATTTCGCCAACACCGACATGGCGTTTTTTGGCGATGTGCTGGTCGCTGGCTCCTACCACGGGTTCAACCTCTACAAGCTGGGCGATGACGGCGTGCCTGCCTTGATGAGCAGCGTTGTCTGCCCCGGCGGTCAGGGCGATGTTTCGGTGGTCGGCAACCTGCTGGTCATGAGCGTTGAGCAGACCCGCGGGCGCCTCGATTGCGGCTTGCAGGGCGCACCGGGCAAGGTCAGCACTGACCGGTTCCGCGGCCTGCGCATCTTCGACATTTCCGACCTCGCCGCCCCGCGTCAGGTTGGCGCGGTGCAGACCTGCCGGGGCAGCCACACGCACTCGATCGTCAGCGCCGACGCCAACCGCCTGGTCGTCTACAATTCGGGCACGGCCGGCGTGCGCGAGAAAGAGGAGTTGGCGGGCTGCATAGGCGAGATCCCCGGCGACACCCGCACCGCCCTTTTCTCAATCGACGTGATCGAGATCCCGGTCGCCGATCCCTCGAAGGCGCGGATCGTCAAAAGCCCGCGCGTGTTTGCTGACGCCAAGACCGGCGAGATCGCGGGCCTGTGGACCGGCGGCGATCACGGCGACAACACCCAGCGCACCGCGCCGACCGATCAGTGCCACGACATCACCGTGTTCCCCGCCTTGAAGCTGGCGGCGGGCGCTTGTTCGGGCAATGGCATCCTGTTTGACATCAAAGACCCGCTCAACCCCAAGCGGATCGACGCGGTGACCGACACCACCTTTGCCTATTGGCATTCGGCGACCTTCAACAATGATGGCACCAAGGTGATCTTCACCGACGAATGGGGCGGCGGCGGACGGCCGCGCTGTAAGGCGTCCGACCCCAAGACCTGGGGCGCCAATGCAGTGTACGATATTGTCGATGGCAAGCTCGTCTTCCGCGCGCATTACAAAATGCCCGCAGCCCAATCCGACAAGGAAAACTGCGTTGCGCACAACGGCTCGATCATCCCGGTGCCGGGCCGCGATCTGTTCGCGCAGGCGTGGTATCAGGGCGGCATGAGCGTGATGGACTTCACCGACAGCGCCAACCCCAAGGAAATCGCCTATTTCGATCGCGGCCCGATTGACGACAAGCAGATGGTGCTGGGCGGGTACTGGTCGATCTATTGGTACAACGGCCACATCTACGGCACCGAAATCAGCCGCGGGATCGACGTGTTTGCGCTCACCCCGAGCGAACACCTGACCGAAGCCGAAATCGCGGCGGCCAAGGCAGCGGTTTACGCCGGTGGCCGTTTCAACCCGCAAACCCAGACGCAGGTGACATGGGACGCAGCGGTGATCGAAGCCGCCGAGGCCAGCCGCAAGGGCGGGTAAGGGCGCGGGCGGGGGCCATCACCCTCGCCCGCCCGCACGGCGGCTTCTTGGTGCGTTGCGACAAAAGCTGCAGTTCGGGTATCGACCCCTAATGAGACATCGGGTTTGCTGGGCAAAGACCACAGCGGCATCGAGGCTTGTCGTCGCAAATTGTGCAGTCATCCCATGCCAAAAAGTATTAGCTTTCAGATTTATTCATGCTTACAGCTGACTGCTGTCAGCGGTGTAAAAACCCAAGTAGGAGAGAAAAAATGAACCCAAGAGGGATAATCGGACTTATTGTGACGGTAGTAATTATCGTTGTTGTCCTGAGGGTTCTGGGAGTTTTGTAACAGGAAATCCTGACACACGACTATCCAGTCTTCACTATGATTTGACGATAAAAGGGCGTTGCAATTGCGACGCCCTTTTTTGTTATTTCGGAAGTTTAGATCTTGTGGCCGCCAGCACTCCATGTGCCGTTCAACGCCATCTGCCTGACCGAAACGTTTTAGCTCTGTGAGCAGGACAAGGATTTGATGGCTACTCTGATGCCGGAGAATTCCAGCCGCCGGACGCGCCAAAGAGAGTTGGTTATCCCTCCTCCCAATGGTTGGCAACTGAACCACACTGCATCGTGACAGTAGTCGATGCGTGGATGACCACTTCCAACACAATTCCCGTCATTCCAGCCATTCCGAAGCGACACCGCAAGCTGACGTTTTCCCCGACCCCCCACATAGAAGAAAAAACCCCGGCGGATCGCTCCACCGGGGTTTGCTGATGCGGGCTTGAACAACGCGTCTTAGCGGGCGGAGTGACTTAATCTGCCGCAATAATGGCGGTTTCAATCGCCTTGGTGGGCTGGCCGGTCAGGGTTTTGGCGATCTCGCCGATGACCCGCTTGGTCAGCTCTGTGTGATAGTGTTGGCGCATTTCGCCCAGCGTTTTGGGATCGGCGATGATCAAAAGCGCTTCGATCTCTCCCGCGATCGCTTTGGCGTTGAGCCATTCGGTCGCAGCAGCGCCGTGGGCCAGTTCGCCCAGCTGGGTGTTGCCAAGTTTCTGGCCGCCATCGTCCTGATGGCGCACGCCTGCGCTGAAATTGGTCGCGTCCAGCGAAGGACTTTCAATTTCCACCAGTTTGGGTTCGAGCGCCTGACCGTCATTGCAGAACAGGGTGAAGTTTTCGCCGTCAAGCAAGGCGACATGGGCTTTGTGCGGCAATTTCATGGTGGGCGTCCTTTGGTTTGGTTTTGTTGTCGCCCCCGACTGCGCGGCCTCTAACACAAAAACCCCGGCGGAGCGAACCGCCGGGGTTTCGTGTTTTTTGGGTTCGGCGGGACTCGGGCAAAGCCCGAGTCGTCAGTCGGAGCTGCGCTCCGCTGGCCGGATCGGCGCGAGCACCGGCCAGCATGGCTGGCCGGGCCGCTATCCGATCAGAAACCCATGCCGCCCATGTCGCCCATGCCGCCGCCGCCCATGGGCATTGCCGGCTTGTCTTCAGCGCGCTCAACGATGGCTGCTTCGGTGGTGATCAGCAGGCCTGCAACCGAAGCTGCGTCCTGCAATGCGGTGCGAACCACCTTGGTCGGGTCGATCACGCCAGCCTTCACCAGATTTTCATAGGTGTCGGTCGCCGCGTTGAAGCCCTGCGTTTCGTCATCTTCGCGCAGCAGGTTGCCCGCGACCACTGCGCCATCATGGCCAGCGTTCTGAGCAATCTGCTTGAGCGGGGTGGTGATCGCCTTGCGGATGATGTCGATGCCGCGGGTCTGGTCTTCGTTCGCGCCCGTCAGGCCAGCAAGGGCCTTGGTGGCGTAAAGCAGCGCAGTGCCGCCGCCCGGAACGATGCCTTCTTCGACAGCAGCGCGGGTTGCGTGGAGCGCGTCATCAACGCGATCCTTGCGTTCCTTCACTTCGACTTCGGTCGCGCCGCCAACCTTGATCACGGCCACACCGCCAGCCAACTTGGCGAGACGCTCTTGCAGCTTCTCACGGTCGTAATCGCTCTGGGTGTTGTCGATCTGGGTGCGGATCTCGGCCACGCGTGCCTTGATGTCGTCGGCAGCGCCGGCGCCATCAACGATGGTGGTGTTGTCCTTGTCGATCGAGACCTTCTTGGCCTGACCGAGCATACCCACGGTGACGTTTTCAAGCTTGATGCCGAGGTCTTCGGAAATCATCTCGCCCTTGGTCAGGATCGCGATGTCCTGCAGCATCGCCTTGCGGCGATCACCAAAGCCGGGAGCCTTGACCGCAGCAACCTTCAACCCGCCGCGCAGCTTGTTGACCACGAGGGTCGCCAAAGCTTCGCCTTCGATGTCTTCGGCGATGATCAGCAGCGGACGGCCCGACTGCACCACAGCTTCGAGGATCGGCAGCATCGACTGGAGGTTCGACAGCTTCTTTTCGTGGATCAAGATGTAGGGATTTTCCAGTTCCACGGTCATCTTGTCGGGGTTGGTGATGAAGTAAGGCGACAGATAACCGCGGTCGAACTGCATGCCTTCAACGACATCGAGTTCAAACTCGAGGCCCTTGGCTTCTTCGACGGTGATCACGCCTTCCTTGCCGACCTTTTCCATGGCCTGAGCGATTTTCTCGCCCACTTCCACGTCGCCATTGGCCGAGATGATCCCGACCTGGGCGATTTCCGAGCTGTCCGAAACGTCCTTCGAACGGCTCTTGAGGTTGGCGACCACGGCGAGTACGGCCTGATCGATGCCGCGCTTCAGATCCATCGGGTTCATGCCGGCGGCAACCGACTTCATGCCTTCAGTGACGATGGCCTGGGCCAGCACGGTGGCGGTGGTGGTGCCATCGCCGGCCGAGTCATTCGCCTTGCTGGCGACTTCGCGCAGCATCTGCGCGCCCATGTTTTCGAACTTGTCCTTGAGTTCGATTTCCTTGGCGACGGTGACGCCGTCCTTGGTGATGCGGGGTGCGCCGAAGCTTTTGTCGATCACGACGTTGCGGCCCTTGGGGCCCAATGTCACTTTGACGGCGTTGGCGAGGATATCGACGCCGCGCAGAATACCTTCGCGGGCTTCGCGGCCGAACTTGACGTCCTTGGCTGCCATGATTGTTTCTCCTGAGATTGGATTATTGAATGGGGGTAGCGAAGAGGATCAGGCGATCAGCCGATCACTCCCATGATGTCGCTTTCCTTCATGATCAGCAGGTCTTCCCCGTCGATCTTGACTTCGGTGCCCGACCACTTGCCGAACAGGACGCGGTCCCCGACCTTGACGTCGAGCGCGATGCGATCACCGTCATCGTCGCGGTTGCCTTCGCCAACGGCGATGACTTCGCCTTCGCTCGGCTTTTCCTGAACGCTATCGGGAATGATGATGCCGCCAGCGGTTTTCTGGTCGGCTTCGATGCGGCGGACGACAACGCGGTCGTGCAGCGGACGAAATGCCATATTGATGACCTTTCCTTGAATGAATGGGGTGTCTTGGCACTCTCCCACTGACAGTGCCAACGGAGCGCAGATGGTTGTCGCCGCTGCGCAAGTCAAGGCGGCGGGCGCACAAAAATTTTGGGCGTTTGCCAAAGCTCTGGTAAATCGGAGTCGGGAATAGGGATGGGGTGCTGTGCAAAGAGCGATGGGAGATCAATATGTCAGACGAGAAAGCGCCTACCGATTGGGCAGCCGACGTAAAACGTTACGTACCGGACGCCGATGACGGTGTGATTGCAAAAATCGTGAGCTATTGCGGGATCGCGCTGCGAACGCGCGATGCTTCGATGGTATCGTTCACAGATACGGTTGAGACTGACCGGGTGCGCGAGAACTTTTGCAAAAAGAAACTGGCGCTTGAGGATTCGGACGAGGTGATCGACGCCGCGATTGCCAAGGTGGGCGAGCGGATGAGCGATACAAAATATCGCAACCGGGTGACTGTGTACTACCTGCTTGCCGAACATTTCGGCAAGCTCGGCCTGTTCGGCGGAGCGGGGATGAGCGCACCGGCAACGGCAGTGCCCATTGCGCCGTTGGCAGCAGCGGCTCCCGTGGCAGCGCCAGCGCCAGCGCCAGCGGCACCTGCAACACGAGCTCCTGCTACAGCAACCGCACCCGTGACTGCTGCCCCGCTGGCTGCCGCAACCGCGATCCCGCCCGGCGTGCGCGGCGTTTACACGCTGCGTCCCACCGCCCCAATGGGCGCGGCTGCGGGCGGTTCGGGCGATGGCTTCATCGGGCTGGCCGCCGCTATGTTCGGCGGCGCGGCGGTGATCATGATCGGCGCTGCCATCGCTGGCAGTTACATCGGCGGTACATTTGATGCCGAAGTTCCGCTTGCACCTGCGGTCCCCGCCGCGCCGCCTGAGCCCATCGCCGTGGTTGTCCCCGATGGCGCGGGCGTCGTGTCCGAGGTGGTTGAGGGGCGGCCTAAAGTCTCGGTCTATTTCGATGTGGGCAAGATCGACATCGCGCCCGATTTCACCGCCGCCGTCGCACCGATCAAGGCGTGGCTTGACGCCAACCCCGATGACCGGGCGCAATTGAGCGGTTTTTCCGATCCGACCGGTAATGCCGCCGCCAATGCCGAGCTGGCCAAGGGCCGTGCGCAAGCGGTCGCCGCTGCGCTGACCGAGCAAGGCATTCCGGCCGAGCGGATGGATCTGGTTAAACCCGCTGATACCAGCGACGAAGCGGTTGATCTTTCGGCCGCGCGCAGGGTGGAAATCACTGTAACGGGTGGTTAAAGACGGGGGGGCGGCCGGTGTGCCGCCCCTTTCCTCTTTCCCGTGTGAGAGCCTGTGTCCCTATCCCAGAAGACGATTGCCAAGTTCAGTGATGAATTCGATGTCGCCGCGCAGGCGATGATCTGGCTACGCGAAAGCCTGCCGCATATCGCGGGCGCAGTGGCGGTGCTGGTGATCGGCGTCGTGCTGGCACGGCTGCTGTCAAAGGGTGCCGACCGCGCATTGACCCGGTCTGGCCGGATCGAGCCGACGGTCGCCAAATTCCTCAGCAACATCATCAAATACGCGCTGTGGGTGGTGGTGATCGTCACCGTGCTGACCCAGTTCGGGGTGCAGACCACCAGCATTATTGCGGCATTGGGCGGCCTGGCGCTGGCGGTCGGGCTGGCGCTGCAAGGCACGCTCAGCAATGTCGCGGCGGGCGTGATGATTCTGATCCAGCGTCCGTTTCGCGTTGGGGAGGTGATCACCGCCGGCATCGTGAACGGCGATGTGGTGGGCATTGGCCTGTTCACCACCGAAGTCCTGCAACCCGATGGGGTCTATGTGATGGTCCCCAACAACGAGTTGTGGAACAAGCCAATCGTCAACTTCAGCCGGATGCCGACCAGGCGGTTCGAATTGCTGATTGGCATCGGCTATTCCGACAGCATTGATCAGGCCCGTAAGGAACTGCTGTCGCTGGCCGACAGCGATCAACGGGTGCTGGCAGAGCCTGCGCCGGTGGTATTCGTTTCGGCGCTGGCCGATAGCGCGGTGACGATCGGACTGCGGGTGTGGTGCAAGACCGAAGATTATCTCGGCCTGTCGTGGGCGCTGACCGAAGCGGCCAAGACCCGCTTTGCCGAAGTCGGTATCACCATCCCGTTCCCGCAGCGCGAAGTGCGGGCGATCCCGGCGAAGGGTTAACTCCGCGTCAGCCCCAGCGCGTCGCGCCGCCACCAGCGCCAGATCAATAGCACCGCGGCAAAGAACAGTCCGGTGGCCAGCCCGATCCACACCCCGGTGCCTTCGAGCGGGGTAAAGAACCCAAGCCCGATCGAAACGCCGATCCCCGGCACCCAATAGCTGAAAATCGCAATCCACATCGGCACGCTGGTATCTTGCAAGCCGCGCAAAGCGCCTGCCGCCACCGCCTGCACGCCGTCCGCCAGCTGGAAAATTGCCGCCAGCGCGAGATATTGCAGCGCGAAGGCCACCAGCGCGGCATTGGCGGGCGCAGCAGGATCGACATAGATGGTCAGCAGCAGCTTGGGGAACAGCACCATCAGGCCTGCCGTGAACACCATGAACCCGGTGCCGATCGCCAGCGCCACCCAGCCTGCGCGTTGCACGCCCACCGGATCGCGCGCGCCATAGAAATAGCCGACCCGGATCGCGGCGGCCTGACCCACGCCGAACGGCACCTGAAACGCCAGTGCGGCCAACTGCAAGGCGACCGTGTGCCCAGCCAGCTCTGCCGCGCCGAACCGGCCCATCAGGAACGCCGCAGCGCCGAAAATGCCAGCCTCGGCCGTGATGGTCAGCGCAATCGGCGTACCGACCCGCACGATCTGCCGCAGCCGCGCCCAGTCCGGCGACCACAGCCGTCCGAGCACATGATAACGGTGCAGCCGCCGGTCAAACCGGATTGCGGCGACATAGGCCCCCAGCGTGAAAAACGCGGTGATGATCGTCGCCACAGCTGCGCCTGCCAGCCCCAATTCGGGCGCGCCCAGCTCGCCAAAGATGAAGGCATAGTTGGCCCCGGCATTGACGAAGATCCCCAGCCCGGTGATCGCGGTGGCAAAGATCGGGCGGCCCAGCGCCGACACGAAATTGCGCAGCACCGCCGCCAGCAGCATCGGCACCATCGAGAAGATGATGACGATGTTGTATTGGTTGGCAAAGGTGATGATCTCTGGCTGTTGGCCCGACACGCGCATGATCGGATCGAGCAGCAGGCACAGCCCCATCCCGCCAATCCCGGCGATCACCGCCAGCCACAGCGCCATCCGCACCGACCGCCGTACCGCCCGCAGCGCCGGCGCACGCTCACCCAATGCCTCGGCAATCAGTGGAGCGACCGCGCCGGTCAACCCGGTCAACGCCCACAACACCAGCCCGAACAATGCCACCGCCAGTGCCGATCCGGCCAGCTCCTGCTCCCCCAACCGCGCGATGAAGATGACATCAACTGCATAGGTCAGCATTTGTAGCAGGTTGGCAGCCGCAAGCGGGCCCGCGATGCCGAACGTCGCACGCAGTTCCTGCCCCCATCCGGGCGTTTGAAGAGAGGTGCTGTTGTGCGTGGTCATTGTTTGGGTTGGTTCGCTACCCGCCAGCAGGCGAGCCGGCCCGGATAGGCGCAGCGGCGCTTTGGGGAAAGGCCAATCGCCCGCGCGCCGCATAAAATGCCCTATAGTGCGCGGCGCAGTCGCTTTGCCGCGACATGAGCCGGATTGGCACACTGCTATGGAATCCCGGTATTCTGCGGATTCTGCTTTTCCGAATCGGTTGAGAGGAACATAGTCCTGTCAGCTTGGGGCTAATGTGACTAACAATCGACACACAGATGAAGCTGGGAGCAGTGGCGGCGCAACGCGCGCCGGTGCGCTTAGCCGTCTGTTGTGGACCCGCGCTTTGCCCGGCAGCGTGGCCGTGGTTGCGGCGCTGACGATCCCCGAATTTTCGGTCGGTGCGGGCGATCTGACCGGGGCACGGGACCTCGATAAGCCGCTCGATCCACCATCCAAAGCAGGGCAAGGGCTGGGCAAGCGGGTGCCAAACGCGGCCAAGCAACCGCTGGCCGGGGTGCGTTATGGTGCGCTGTTTGAAGTAAGCGCCGCCAACACTTTGTCCGCTGATCCATCGCGCCTTGCCGATCTCGCTCCGGCCGCAATCATCAGCGATGGTGCGACCCTTGCGGTGAGCCCATCGGTCGAGGCGCCTGCCGCGCTTGCTGCCGTGGTGCCGCCACCGGTGGGGGGGCTGAACCCGCGCCAGGCCGGGACCGGGCGCACGGCTCCCTCTGCGGTGGATGCGCTGGATGACGCCGCGACCTATGCTTCCAGTGTGCTCGAAGACTTTGCTGCATCGCCAGGATTGCAGGGCGAAGCCGGACTCGCAGGCGGCGTTCCGGCGATTGCGCGCACGACCCTCGGTGCGCCTGACGCGCTGGATACCGTTGCTGCTTATGCGGCGTCGGCGCTCGAAAAATTTGCGGCAACACCATCGTCTGCGGTGCCGTTGACCAATGAGCTCGGGATTGTCGCTGATGATCGGCGGATCGCTGCGCTGTCGTCGGACTTGCCCCTATCGGTGCTGCATCCCCAGTCACAACCCGCTGTTGGCGAGGCGCCAATCGCCGAGATTGCCGCTCCATTTGCCAGCGCCGTTCCGCAGGCTGCGGTCGCCGGGCTGGCCCAGCCCATGGCGGCGCCGCAAGCGCCCGCGTTGGCAGCGCAGCCCGCCGCCGCGCCCGCTCTCTCCGCTCCGCCGCGCATCATCCAGTCGCCGGCCGCATCGCAGCCCGCCGCCCCGCAAGCCGCCGCCCTTGCACCTTTGCCCAAGCCAGCAATCGCCGCGCCGCCGCCCGGTCTCGGCAAAACCGGCCCGCTCGCGTTTGAAATCACATCGCAGTTGCTCACGCGCGTTGATGGCAAAGCTGCTGGCACGGTGGATTTCCAGCAAACCACCACCGGACTTGCGGTGCGGCTGGGCTCGATCGTCGATGTGCTGGGCGACCGCTACGATCCCGGTGAGATCGCCCGGATCAAGGCGTCTGCGGCGAGCAACCTTTATATTCCGCTGGCTGAATTGCAGGCGCAGGGCATCCCGATCAGCTACGATCCGGTCTATGATGAATTCAACGTTGGTCAATCCGACACCCGGCCCAAAGCGGCGCGCAAGGTGCATATGGATCAGATCACCACGCCCGAACGCGGGCTTGGTACGGCAGTGATCGATCAGGTTCGCCGCTGACAGCTAGTCTTCGGCGCAGCTGCCTTCGATCACCTCGTAAGGCGAGCGGCCCGGTTCTTCGGCCACCAGTTTTACGCACCAATTGTCGCTCGCGCTGGCCCGCATGGTCGAAAGGATTGCGGTGTTACCTGCGGTCAGCGTGGTTTTGCCGCTGTGGCGCGAGGTCGAGTTGCCGGTCACTTCGAGCGTGTAGCTGACCTGCTGCGTGTGGGCAGAATGGCCGATCAATTGCACGTCGATTCCGCCATCGCGCTGTTGCACATCAAGGGTGAGGGCGCGGGGATCGTCGTTCATAGCAGGCACCGTTCCGGGAGCGAGGAGCAGGAAAGCGGCAAGGCCCGCATGATAAATCATAGTCATGGCGCGCCGCCTCCGAGTTGGTTGATGATGGCATTGATCAACGCCTGGGTTTCTTGCCCGAGGCCATCAGTCGCACCCGCTTCATCCTCGTCTGTCTGGGGCGGAGCGGTGGGCGTGGCCAGCGCAATCGAGGCAATCGCCTGATTGCTGAAATCATCGCTCGCCGCGCTGGTGCGGGCGAGGCGTTCGATCACTTGGGTCACGCTGGGCAGGGCGGTGTTGTCAAAATCGCCGCGCAGCAGCCGTTCCTCGGCGCTGAGCGCGCGTTCTTCCACCGGCGTGAATTCCTGCGAGCGGGTTTCGATCCGGGTCTGGCACAGCGCAATCACCGCCGGAACACGCGGCGGATTGTCGCAAATATCCGTGCCTTCGATGGCTTGCAGCAGCACTCGGCGTTCAGCCGCGCTGAGCTGGGCGAGAGTTGCTTCGAGATCGGCTTTCGAGAGCTGCGCGACGCTTGCGCCGCTCTGGCTGAGGCTGGTGATCTGGCTGGCGGGCGCGCTGCCGCCTGCGCGCAGCAGTTGATCGCCGGGCGATTGCATCAGGCTGGGGCGCGGCGCGGGTGCCTGCTGGCTGCGGGCATTTTCGAGATAGGCCTTGCTGGCCGGAGCGCGCCGGTCGGAATCAGGCGCGGGCGCTTCGATTTGCGCGGCCTCGATGCGGCTATCGCGCGCGTCCTGTTCCTGCCCGCTCGCCGTGCTGGCCATCAGCAACAGGCTGGCGCTGACGACGAGGTGGGCGGCGCGTTTCATTGCCGCAGCTACCCGCCCGATCCCGGTGCCGGCATGAATTGCACGCCGCTCGTGCTTTGGGTGACTTGCAGGTTGCCATTGCCGGTCTGGGTGATGCCGAGATCGGCGAGGCCATCGCCAGTCTGGCTCCATTCGAGCCGGTTGCCGCTGTTCAACTGGGTCGCGGTCATGGCGTTATCGTCGCCGTCCTGCGTGAGGCGGGCCTGATTGTCGCTGCCATCCTGCAGGAGCAACAACTGGTTGCCATTGCCCGATTGCTGCACAGCAGCGGCGGAATAGGCCACGCCGTCATCGCTCTGCCGAATGATCGCGGTATTGCCATCGCCCTGTTGCGCGAGCAGCAGCACGGTCTGGCCGGTGCCATCCTGCCCACCATCAACCGCGTTGTTGTCGCCATCCTGTGCGACGACAGCGTAATGGCGTCCGCCTGCGCCTTGGGTCAGCAAAGTGCGGTTTTCGGCGCCGTTCTGGGCCACGCGGGCATAGCTATTGCCCGATGCCTGACGCACATCGGCGCGGTTGGTGTCGCCGACTTGGGTGATGAATACCCCGCGATCTTCGGCACTGGGAAGCGTGATGGGCTCGAACGGATCGGTGCCGCCGCCGCCGTCACCACCGCCAGCATTGCCTTGCTCGCCATCATTGCCGTTATTGCCATTGCAGGGATTGCCGGTGCCTTGGCCCGGTCCATCGCCGCAGGGGTCGCCCGGCGGAACCTTGTCATTATCGGCGAGCGCCGGCGCTGCGCCCATGCCGATCATCAGCGCCGCTGCGAGAGCGGCGAGTGTGGCGGTGCGGAGGCGGGTCTCAACCATCATAGTTCACCTTGTAATCGAAAAAGGTGCCCCGGGCGAGAGTTACCTCCCGCCCGGGGCCGTTGTCGTAAGGCTTAGAGGCCCTGGGTCACGGTGGCGGTGTTGCCGACGCCGTTCTGATCGACGGTCGACATGTTGCCGTTGCTGTTCTGGGTCACGTCAGCGGTGTTGCCGCTGCCGGCCTGCGTGATCAGCGACATGTTGTCGTCACCGTTCTGAAGCAGGTTGGCGACGTTGTTGGCACCCGACTGGGTGATGTTCGAAAGACCATCATCGCCATTCTGTTCAACGTCAGCCGTGTTGTCCAAACCAGCAGGATCAATCTGCGTGATGAACGACATGTTGCGATCGCCGATCTGATCGACAAACGCTGCGCTGCCGCTGCCAGCCTGATCGATGTCACTCAGGTTGTTGTTGCCCGACTGGACAACCGCAGCCTGCGGATCAACGCCGGTCTGGTCGATGAACGACATGTTGTCGTCGCCCGACTGGAGCACGCGCACCGTGTTGTCGAAGGTGCGGTCGCCAGTGAAGCTCCAGTCACCATCCTGCACTGCGCTGGACAGGTTGCGGTCGCCCGACTGGACAATTTGCGCCTGACCGCGGCTCGGGGTGAAGTTGGTCACTGTGCCCGACTGCAACAACGTCGAAACGTTGTCATCACCGCTCTGGATGACTTCAGCAAGGTTGGCGATGCCGGTCTGGTTGACGGTCGAGTTGTTGCGCTCACCCGACTGGTTCACGAAGGCACCTTCGCTTGCGCCGGTCTGGTCGATCGTCGAGGTGTTGTCGGCTGCCGACTGAGTGACGATTGCGACACCCGTGTTGATGCCGCCGAACTCGAGCGTGCCGATAGTACCGATGCCTGCGGCCGCCGACTGACGGACAATTGAGGTCTGACCCTCACCGCTCTGGGTCACCTGAGCAGCCTGTGCATTGGCGGTCTGTTCGATGATCGACGAGCTGTCGTTGGCTGACTGGGCCACGACCGCACGCGAACCATCAGCGCTTTGCAGCACGTCGCTGAAGCTGTTGGTGCCGCCCTGGGCGACCGTTGCGGCGTTGTTATCGCCGGTCTGGTCGATGTCCGAGGTGTTGAGGTCACCGGTCTGCATCAGCGAAGCAACGTTGCCGCTGCCGACCTGGTCGAGGGTGGAGATGTTGTCATCACCAACCTGACCGACGGTCGCCATGTTGAGCACGCCGTCCTGCACCACGTCGGAGTTGCTGCGGTCGCCATCCTGCGTGACCGACGCCGTGTTGCCTGACGACATCGCCGGAACAAAGCTGTTGGTCTGGCTGATGGTGCTGAGGCTGTTCGAGCCGTTCTGCACATTGGTGGCCGTCATCAGACGTGCCGACACCGCGTTGCTGCCACCGAACTGGTCGATGGTGCTTTCGTTGTTGTTGCCGTTCTGGGTGATGCTGGCATTGGCAACGCGCGGATCCGGGCCACCGGCCGGGTTCGGAGCATTGTTGACCGACTGGGTGATGGTCGCATCATTGTCGCTACCGGCCTGAACCACGAAGGCTTCCGAAAGCTGGCCGTTCTGCGTAACGGTCGCTTCGTTGTCGTCGCCCGATTGGTCGATCCCGACGATGCCGGTATCGTTGCCCGAGCTGTTGTCGAACCCGGTCTGCATCACGTCGGCCTGGTTGCCGTCACCGCTCTGGCTCACGTTGAGGTCGCCGCTCGAACCGCTCTGCAGAGCAGTAGTGCGGTTGTCATCGCCGGACTGGTCGATCAGCGCCTGCTGGCTGTTGGTCTGGAACGGATTGCCGTCGTTGCGGCCCTGGGTCAGGTCAGCAGTGTTGCGGTCACCCGACTGGTTGACGGTCGCAACCGAATCCAGCGAGGTCTGGAGGATCGTCGACAGGTTGCCGCTGCCGAGCTGGGTCACAGTGGCATCGCCGCCCGAATCGTCAACTTGAGTGATGTCGGAGATGTTGTCGGCAGCTTCCTGCGTCACAAACGCGGTCGCACCATTGCCTGACTGGCTGACAGTGCTGTCGTTGGTGTCGCCGGTCTGCAGCAGCGTGGCGCTGTTGCCGGCACCCTGCTGATCGACGTCGCTTTCACCGTCGAAGCCGGTCTGCGAAACGTTGGCGGTGTTGCCATCGCCAGTGCCCTGATCGATGTCCGAGTTGTTGTTGAAGGTCAGATCGGTGCCGATCTGCGATTCGCCCTGCAGCACGATCGCGGTGTTGGCGTTGCTGGTCTGCGTGACGGTCGAGGTCTGCTCGTCATCGAACTGGGTCACGTCGGCGATGTTGTTGTCGCCCGACTGATCGATGTCGGATTCATTGGCGAAGATCTGCGACTGGGTGGTCTGCGCCACCGTTGCGCTGTTGCCGTCGCCGGTTTGGGTGACGGTCGAGATCGAGCTTGGCGGCACACTGCCCCCGGCAATCACGTCGCCGTCATCGGCCTGCGTGACGTTCGCGGTATTGTTGGCGCCGCTCTGGATGATATCCGAGTCGCCGCCCAGAACGCCGGTCTGCAGCACGACAGCCGTGTTGTTGTCGTTCGACTGGTCGATGGTCGATTCGTCGTTGGCACCGTTCTGGGTCACCATGGCATCCTGGCTGGTGCCAGTCTGGGTGACGGTCGATTGGTTGTCTTGTGCGATGGCGGGCACGGTCATGGCGAGCGCCAGGACCGAAGCACCGGTAAAGATTGTCTTTTTCATCTCAGTTTCCTTCTAAGGTTGAGTTGCTTGCGACAGGCTTGTTATGCGTACCGAGGTCTTGCGCCCCGGCGTTGGTCATCCGGGCGAGACAACTGCCCCGCCCGGAATAGGTGGATCAGAAGCCCTGCGTGACGGTCACGGTGCCGCCGGTGCCAAGCTGCTGAATGTTCGAGATGTTATTGTCGCTCGACTGCGTCACAGTGGCGCTGTTGAGCGAGCCGTTCTGGAGGATGTCGGACATGTTGCCGTTGCCCGACTGGGCCACATCAGCTTCGTTGCCCAAACCATCGACCGTGCCAGTCTGCACGATGTTGCTGCGGTTGCCGGCGCCCGACTGGGTCAGTTCAGCGGTGCTGTTGAACCCGTCCTGCGTGATGGTCGACATGCCGCTTGCACCCGACTGCGTCACGCTCGCCGAATTTTCCGAACGCGCGCCGCCAGCACCGGTCTGGGTGATGATCGAGCTCGATCCGTCCGAGCCGACCAACTGATCGACAAAGGCGAGATCATTGCGGCCTGTCTGGTTAATGGTCGAAGTCGCACCAATGCCCGCCTGCAGCACATCGGCCGAGTTGTTGAGCCCGGTCTGGTTTGAGTTCGAAGTGTTGCTGTCACCCGACTGCAGCACCACCAGGTTCTGGCCTGCGGTGCCCTGGAAGGCACTGACGATGTTGCTGTCACCGGTCTGATCGATATCGGCGAATGCGCTTTTGTTTTCCTGCACCAGATCGGTGGTGTTGCCATTGCCGGTCTGGTTGATATTGGCTGTCAGCCCCGAGTCCGGATTGGCGATCGTGCCGAAGCCTTGGTCACGCTGCGTCACATTGGCAATGTTGCCGGTGCCGCCCTGGTTCACGATGGCGAGGAAGGTGTTGCTCCCTGCGTTGGCGAACGACTGGGTGATGGTGGTGTCGTTGTCGCCGTTCTGGGTAACCAAAGCATCCTGCGTCACCGACGAAGTGCCGGCTGCCATCTGGTTGATCGTCGCAGTCGCTCCGTTGGCCTGGGTCACTCGGGCAAACAGATCGCCCGATTGGTCGCCGCTCGCCGTCTGATTGAGGGTCAAGGCCGAACCGCTCCGCTGATTGGTGATTGCGTTCAGCTGAGTGGCGTTCAGGCCGGTGGCGAGCTGGTTGATGGTCGAAACCGAGTCGGCCTGCGTGATCGTCGCATGAAGATCGCGCGAGTTGGTGTTGGCCGCAGTCTGGTTGAGGATCGAGTTGCTCGACCCGTTCTGGGTGACATTTGCCCGCAGTGTGCCGGTGAAGTTCGGGCCCAGGGCGTCCTGATTGATGGTCGAAACGTTGTCACCCACAGTCTGGGTCACATTGGCCACGAGGTTGAAGCCCGGGGCAACGGCGTTCTGGTCGACCGACGAAAAATTGTTGTTGCCGCTTTGCGAAACGGTCGATTCCGGATCCGACGGCAGCCCGATGGAGTTCGCGTTCGCATCGTCGACCTGCTTGATCATCGATATGTTGTCGTCGCCGTTCTGAGTCACGAAGGCGCCGCCGCCGAGCGAATCCTGATCAATGGTCGAGCTGTTGCCCGCGCCGGTCTGGGTCGCCGATGCCGCGTTGTTGTTGCCGTCCTGATCGATGTCAGACGTGTTGTTGCCCGATTGGGTAACAGTGGCGCCATTGCCGTTGCCGGTCTGGTCCACGTCGGAATTGCTCTGTGCAAAGGCAGGCGTGGCTGCGGCGAATGCCAGGATCGAAGCGCTGGTCAGGACGATCTTTTTCATTTGATATTATCCAATAAGCTTTTGATAAAATGCGACTATGCGAAGTTTTTTAGCCCGTGATCATTCGTCCCGGCGTCATTGACCATCGCAAGCCGAAAAGGCCCGGACGGGAATTCCCATTGATCCTTGAGGAGAGGCGCGGGCGGAGTTTCCCCAACTGCCCGGGCTGCATGCGACCGACAGCCGCCAGGGCCGGCGCAACGCCAAAGCGTGGCCCGCGCGGGGTAGGGTGTCTGGTGGTCACGCTGTGCTCGGCATTCATGGTTGCATCCGCCCTAACGATAGGCGATACCGAGCATCGGCCACGGCGCGATGAGACGCCGGGCTTTATCAGGTTATCGCATACCTTTACTCGCGCGCATCGGAGTTGCCGCTCCTTTGCGTGCTTTTATTTATTCCCTTTGGCCCGTCACTTTCGCTCGTGTCTGGCCGCCGGGAAATTCAGTGTCGCGTCACGAACCGTCACGCTTTTCATCGTCGTCATCGCCATCAATTACGGTCAGCGCTGACAGGGAACCTGCACGCTTGACCGCTTTCTGGATGTCGCTGGCGTCGTAAACTCCATCACGCTCGGCCCGGTAGGCGGCGATCAGCGGCTGCGCGGCCGCCATATCCTCAAACCGCCACAGGTCGAGATCAATCCCTTCGAGTACAATGCCGTAAACCGCCTTTTCGATCGCCTGCTGGAGCGCGATCTGATCAGGCTCGTTCGAGGTGATCCCGGCTTCGGCTTCGAGCAATTCGCGGAACGCCACGAACTTGAACGCGCTGGCGCCCAATGCCTGGCTGGCGATCGTCTTTGACGCGGTGACATTGGCGAGCACTTCGCCGGTGCGCACTGAAACCGCGCGCAGATATACGGTCACCGTGTCCTGCCGATATTCCGTCCGCGCCCCGATGCCGAGGAACGCCGCGCCAGCGCCGCCGGTGAGAGTGTTGGTATCGTAACCAACGATCCCGCCTTCGAGCAGCACGCCTGCAAACAGCAACGCCGGAAGGGCAGCGGGGTCGACTTCCTGTTCGCCCAGATAGCGCTTGCGCATTTCGCCGATGATCTGGCGTTCGCGCAGCAGGTTATCCAACCGCTCACGCTCGACCACGGTGAACCAGCCGCGGTTGCCAGCGTCCTGCAACGCCTTGACCAGCATCGAGCTGGCGCCCTGCGTGACCGCGCGCGACAGCGTCTGCCCGGTATCGCTTGGCTTGAACTGTCCGGTCTGATCGGTGAAGCCATAGACCGCAATTGCCACTGGACGCTGCGGCGCGGGCAATTGGTTCAGCAGGTTCTGGGTTTGGGTTTTTTTCGGGAAATAGGCGAGGCTGGTGGTGGTCGGCAGCGAATTGCGGCCATCCTGCGCGATGCTCATGCACCCGCTGAGGCCGAGCGCGGCCAGTGTCGTCAAACCGAGGGTGACAAAAGAACGCATCATCCAGCCTCAGTTCACTTCGATGAACAAGGGAACGACGATCCGGGTTTCTTCGCCGGTTTCATCGTTGCGGATGATCAGCGTCACCTCGTCAAGGCTGCGGAAGAATTCGATCGTCTGCCCGCCGAAGCTGATGATGCCGCTTTCCTGCGGGTTATCGCCAAAGATCGCGTCAACGATCTGCGAAGACAGCGCCGAGAGCAGCCGCGATTGCAGCTGGCGGGCAAAGATATCGGCCTGCGAATTGGAGCTGGCTGCGCGCGGATCGCGGGTGTCGTTGTTGGCGTTGGCAACGCCCAACACGTGGTTCGAATTGAACGGATTGCCACCAAAGGTGGGGCTGATGGGTCGATAGACCACATCTTGCGCAACGACGGGGCTGGCGCACAGGAATGCGCCTGCCACAAGGCTAGCCTTAACGATGAACATTAATCCCCCCAACAATACCAAGGAACGCGGATTGGGGTGTTTCCCCCATTGTAACGTTCGAAGTCTTAAGCGACTCGGCGACTCGGTAAGCTGATGTTAGGGGTTATTAACAGGGTGTAAAGTAACTTTGGCACGGTTCGGTTGAATCGTCCCCATCCTACACGGTTGCATTCTCTGCATTAATATTGGCGCCCCCGGTGTCAGCGCCGCGATTAACCTCCATTATGGAGCATTAACAGGGCGGCGTCATCGCTGACGCCGCCCTGTCGGTTGCAAAGGATTGAACGCGCAAGATTGCTGCGCGCCCCGCCCGGTCAGGCTTACTGCTTCTTGTCCATCATGGCGTCTTTATCCATCATGTCGCCTTTGACGCCGGCGAGATCGTTGCCGATGGTCTTGGCGACGTCGACGCGCACCTTGTCGTTGTGTTCGTCGACGGTCATCACGTCCTTGCCGTCCTTGTCGAGCAGCATAGCAGGCTTGCCCGAACCGGCCGGTGCCAACCGCACGATCAGCGGGCGCGGGGAGAGCGTGTTGCTGGCGCCGTTGCTGCCATCAACCGCCGCGCCAATTCCGCCGCCCAGAATGATGTTGCCGAAGGTCGAACCGGCAAGGCGCGACTGGATCAGCACATAGACCGGATCATAACCGGGCTTGGTAATATCGACCCGCGTGTCCGATCCGCGCCGCAGTTCCAGCTCGCACGGTGAGGTGCACTTCAGCCCGTTGAGGAATACGATATCCGCGCCCGAAGGATCGGTTTCGGTGGCATAGTTGAGGTTGGTGCCGTTGATGACCGTTGCACAGCCGCTCAGCGAAGCGCCCGCCATCAAAGCGAGTGCCATCAATTTGATTTTCATATAGGAATTTGCCCCTTGTTGCATAGCCCCTTGCCGGGGCCATCGCGGGTTTAGCGCGAAGGGCGCTGCGCATAAACCAAAAAGGGCGCCTTCCTTGAATAGCGCAATAGCTCAAAGGCACTGTTCGAGAGCGCGCCCAACCGCCAAAACTCCCTCTTTCGTCAGTTCAATTAGCGTAACTCGGCCGTCGGTGGTGCTAGGCCGTCGCTTTATAAGCCCCTCAGATTCCAGCTTGTCGATCTGACGCAGTGCCGTTGTTGGCGGTGCACCCGAAGCTATTGTAATGCTCTTTAGAGAAACAGCGGCGCCACCCGCAAACTGACAAAAAAGCTCCAGAAGCATCTCCCACGCAGGCTCACCAAGCAAATCGGCCGGGATCGTTTTTGTGCGCTCCCGCCGAAAGCGCAGAATGGACTTTGCGTGCTTCGCCAGCCTCAGAGAGTTCCGCTCGATACTAGCAGCGGCGGAAGGCCATCTGAAAGCCGAGCGAACTTTTTCTGGATGCCAATCCTGATCGACAGCATCTGCGATCTTGAGCAGGGTGTGCGCGACGTCGCGCAATTCGTCTGGCTCCAAGTTTTCTAATAGGCCTTCCAGCAACGAACGCTTTTTGGTCGCTGGTTTCTCCCGCTCTGGTGGATGTTCCGACAACCGAATATTGATCGAAGAGTCGATGGCTTCGGCTTCCCTCAGATAGTCGTCGATGCTGCTATCATTGGAAGCGATCAAATAGCGAATCGCTCGGACCTTTTTCCTGGCCTCGTCGACAGATACGCCCGCCCGTAGTGCCGCTTCTTTCAGCGGCATTCCTTGCGCCAGCCCTAACAGCAAGCGCGTCTGAATCCGGTCGTTTGTTTGCTTAGTCGAATGAGTCACCTCACACCTCCGGCTAGGTTAGAGGTTGCGAGTTAACCCGCTAGAATGACTCAGCAACTTAAGAAAACCTTTAGTGTTTCGGATGTGCACAAACCAAAAAAGGGCGACGCCATTGCTGGCGCCGCCCTCCCATCTGCGAGTGCTTCAAGACACCCGCAAAACTTGTTGGCAAGATTACTTGAGCTCGACGGTGCCGCCGGCTGCTTCGATCTTCGCCTTGATGTCTTCGGCTTCGGTCTTGTTGATGCCTTCCTTGATCGCCTTGGGAGCCGATTCCACGAGGGTCTTGGCTTCGGTCAGGCCGAGGCCGGTGATCGCACGGACTTCCTTGATGACCTGGATCTTCTTCCCGCCGTCGCCGGTCAGGATGACATCGAATTCGGTCTGCTCTTCCACTGCTTCAGCAGCAGCGGCGGGGCCAGCGGCAACCGCGACAGCAGCAGCGGCGCTAACGCCCCATGCTTCTTCGAGGGCCTTGGCAAGGTCAGCCGCTTCAAGCACGGTCAGCTTCGAAAGTTCTTCAACAAGCTTGGCAATATCAGCCATGATGGTTCACTCCAAATTGTGGCGGGGCCGGACACCATGTCCAAAACCCCAAGATTGTGTCGTCTGACGAATAGCGTCTCTTAGGCTGCCTTGTCCGCGTAAGCGGCGAACACGCGGGCGACCTTGGCTGCCGGTGCGGTAACGACCTGCGCGATTTTCGTCGCCGGGGCATTGACCAGACCGATAAGCTTGGCGCGCAGCTCGTCGAGGCTCGGCATCGAGGCAAGCGCCCGGATCCCTGCTTCATCGAGCACGACCGCACCCATCGAACCACCGATGATTTCGAGCTTGTCGTTCGTTTTGGCGAAATCGACAGCAGCCTTTGCAGCTGCGACCGGGTCTTTCGACCAGGCCAGCCCGACCGGGCCGATGAGCATTTCATCGAGCCCGACATAGTCGGTGTTTTCAAGGGCGAGCCTGACAAGACGGTTCTTCGCAACCTTATAGGACGCACCAGCATCGCGCATCTTCCCGCGCAAGTCGGTGGACTGAGCCACCGTCATGCCGAGGTTGCGGGTGATGACCACCACGCTGACCTCGTTGAAGACTGCGTTGAGCTGGGCAACCGCGTCGGCTTTCTGCGAACGATCCATGCCATACTCCTTCACATTTGACCGTTCAGGATGGCTCCCGAACGATCGGCTACGTTTGTCCGCATAAGGGGCCGAAGCACCGAGCGCGGGCGAGTCCGTCGAAAGGGAAGGAGGGTGTGTGCCACCATCATGGCGGGCACGCGGGCGGTTGCTTGCGCAAAACCGCCGGAATCTCGTTTCCCCGTCTAGGCTGGAAATTAAGAAGGCCCAATTGCCTTCACCAACTGTCTCGGACGGATGACCGGTTCAGCCAAGGCCTGCCGGTCGAGCCGGGCGTCTAGCCGGATTGGTTCAGGAGTCAAGGCTGCTGAGGGTTTGCGAGCGTTGCGCGCGCCGCAGCGATGGCCTTGTCCAGCTCGGGTTCGGGAAAGTGCGGCTGGACGAGTTCCATGATCCTGAGCGCTGGCGCGAGCAGCGCCGGGTCGCCGTTTGCCTGAAGCGAACGATAGTAGCCCCAGATGGCGACCAGCGGGACATCGATTGCCGCCCGATTTTCGGCCATCGCCGTTTCGAGCGGTTCGGCATCCCCGCCGATCGCCTGCGCCACCAGATCAAGGCTGCGCTCGTCCGCCCAAGGCTCGCGCGCGCGCGGTTGCCGCCCCAGTGCTTGCACCACGGCTTCAGCCGCAGCGGCGACAGAATAGGGGTTCTGCCCGGTGACCAGTCGTCCATCGACCGCGACGTGGGGCAGCATGATCGGGGCTTCTGAAAACTCCGCACCCAGGTGGCGCAGTTCGCTTTCAAGCAGGAACGGGAAGTGCGGCACCCATTCCTTGCCGAACAGAGCTTCCTCTTCGTCCGCGAAGCCGGTCACGCGCCTGCCTCTGATCCACGGCGAGCCATCCGCGTTACGGATGCGAGCGAATACGGCCGGGCCGTGGCATACCGCCGCGACCACTCCGCCGCGCGCTTCGATTTCTACCAACAGGCGTTGAAGAACCAGGCTGAACGGCAGATCGAACATGGCGCCCTTGCCGCCGATCACCATGATGGCGCTGTATTGCCCGGCCATGTCCGTGGTCAGTGGCAGCGATTGCGAAAGCTTGCCTTGCGCGTCGGCATCAACGCCAAAGGCCGCATTATAGGGTTTGGCGGGGTCATAGGCATCTGCGACCACAGGGCCACCAGCGGGGCTGGCGATATCGACGTCCATGCCATTGGCACGGAACACCAGCCAAGCCTGCGCTAATTCGTCCATTTCGTACCCGGGCTGTGCATTGCCGCCTTCGCGGCCGTGGCTGCTGACAACCAGCAGGATGCGGTCGGTGGGCGGGGCCGCGTGGGCCTGAAAAGCACCCAGAAAAAGAGCGCAGAAAAGCGTGATCCAGCGGACCATGATAACCTCCATCATCGATTGGGGTGGGTGGTTTGTGCAGCGTGGGCGGCCCAGAGGTGGGCCGCCCGGCGAAGCGGTTAGTCGGTTTCGTAAGCGAGCAGGTCGCCCGGCTGGCATCCCAACTCGCGGCAGATTGCAGCGAGGGTGGAGAAGCGGATCGCCTTGGCTTTGCCGGTCTTGAGGATCGACAGGTTGGCGAGTGTCAGGCCGACCCGCTCCGCCAGTTCGGTCAGTGTCATGCGGCGGGCGTAGAGCAGGTCGTCGAGCTTCACCATGATCCGGGTTCCTTCGATGTCTTCGTTGATGGGCGGCATCACACGGTCCCTTCGAGATCGGCGCGCATCGCGGCGCCATGGCGGAACACGCGGGCGAGGATGAAGAGGATAATCACCAGCAGGATCCCGCTGAGATCCAAGCCGCCATCGACGTTAACGCCAAGGTCTTCGCCGACTTCCTCACCCACTTTGGCCAGCTGCAGTGCAAAAGGTATGGCAGGCAAAACCAGCAGCTGCACAGCCAGCATCAACCATGCCATCTGGTGCAGTCGGCCCGAATTGGCGGGTGCGAACGGGTCGCCATCGCTGACGGTGTTGATGATTTCGCGCAACTTGCGGAAAAAGACGAACAACGCGGCCACGATTGCCAGCCCGATAAACATCACCCCGAACAGGGCGAATATTGGAAACACCGCATCGGGATTGCCGCTTTCGGCGATGAATTCGGCGCTGATGGTATCTTGGTAGAACAGCAGCGCACCGGCTCCGATGATCAGCGCCGTGGCACCGATCGCCATCGCGATCTGCTTGAATACCGTGATAATCTTGCCAGCCAGCAGCAGCAGGTCATTTCCGGCAGGGTTCATCTGATGTCTCCTTAAAGCGCCCGTCAGGCGATGGCGGGCAGGGCGAGCACAGCGGGAGCTTCGGCCTGCGCGGACGGCACGATGACAATCGCACCGATGGAGCCGAACGTGAGGGCGAAGGCGAAGGCAGCGGCGATGGCAGTATTGAAATAACGGTTCATATCGATCTCCTTTAATCTTCACATTGGTATTCGATAAAGAGTGTCTATGCCCGATTCGGCATATCGTCAATCAATAATATTGCAAAACGATATGACACGCGTCGTTTTTCGCTAAACTGCTCGGATCTCGCGCGTTCCTGACCGGCGGTGATTGACACTGCGCGGGGGCGCTCCTACATGCGCTCCTCGCGCTGACTTCGAGCAAGGCTGATTCATACGCGGTGGATCGGTCCGGGAAGGAAGCAGCGCCTGCCTGTTTCGCGACGTACAGATATAAAGCTGCTGCCAGCACCGCTCCAATGGGCGGGTTGGCCAAGCGGCGTTTGTGCGTTGTAGGGCGGCACCCCTTCGCGCCGGACACAGCGAATTCCCCAGACTGTGCGGACATTCTCCGCGCGGCACAACACAAGAGGCTCTACCCTCCATGGCAACCAAGGCCAAGTCGCCCGTCACCCGCAGCCGCAAGGCGCAGGGCACCGCGAAAAAGCGCATCCGCAAGATCTTTGGAGACATCCACGAAGTCGTGCAGATGCCGAATCTGATCGAAGTTCAGCGCGAAAGCTACGAACAGTTCCTGCGTTCGGACAAGGCGACCGGCTATATCTCGGGCCTTGAAAAGACGCTGCGCAGCGTGTTCCCGATCCGCGATTTCGCCGGCACCGCTGAGCTTGATTTCGTGCATTACGAACTCGAAGAGCCGAAGTACGACACCACTGAGTGCCGTCAGCGCGGGATCACCTATGCCGCTCCGATGAAGGTGACACTGCGCCTGATCGTGTTCGAAGTGGATCAGGAAACCGAAACCCGCTCCGTTCTCGATATCAAGGAGCAGGATGTCTACATGGGCGACATGCCGCTCATGACGGACAACGGCACCTTCATCATCAACGGCACCGAACGTGTGATCGTGTCGCAGATGCACCGTTCGCCGGGCGTGCTGTTCGATCACGATCGCGGCAAGACCCATTCTTCGGGCAAGCTGCTGTTTGCCGCCCGCGTGATTCCGTATCGCGGTTCGTGGCTCGATTTTGAATTCGACGCCAAGGACATCGTCAACGTCCGCATCGACCGTAAGCGCAAGCTGCCGGTCACCGCGCTGCTGTATTCGCTCGGCCTTGATGCCGAGGGCATTCTTTCGCACTTCTACAACACCGTGGTGTGGGACCGGGCCAAGGATGGGTGGAAAATCCCCTTCGTGGCAGACCAATGGCGCGGTTCCAAGCCGACCTTCCCGCTGATCGATGCTGCCACCGGTGAGGAAGTGTTCCCCGCCGGCCAGAAGATTTCGCCCCGCGCCGCCAACAAGGCGGCCAAGGATGGCTTGGCCAACCTGTTGCTGCCGACTGAAGAAGTCGTCAGCCGCTATGCCGCCTGCGACATGATCGACGAAGCGACCGGCCGCATCCACATCGAAGCTGGTGACGAGTTGACGCTCGAACACATCGAAGCCTTCGACAAGGCCGGGATTGACCGGCTCGAACTGCTCGACATCGATGAAATCAACACCGGCCCATGGATCCGCAACACGCTGAAGGCTGACAAGGCCGAAAACCGTGATGAGGGCCTCGAAGCCATCTACAAGGTGATGCGTCCGGGCGAGCCGCCGACGAAGGAAACCGCCGAGGCACTGTTCGAAGGCCTGTTCTTCGATGCCGACCGCTATGACCTGTCGGCCGTGGGCCGCGTGAAGCTGAACATGCGTCTCGGCCTCGATGCCGAAGACACCGTGACCACGCTGCGCAAGGAAGACATCCTTGCCGTGGTCAAGGAGCTGGTCGGCCTCAAGGACGGCAAGGGCGAAGTCGATGACATCGACAACCTCGGCAACCGCCGGGTGCGTTCGGTCGGCGAATTGCTGGAAAACCAGTACCGCGTCGGCCTGCTGCGTATGGAGCGCGCCGTGAAGGAGCGCATGTCTTCGGTCGATGTCTCGACCGTGATGCCGAACGACCTGATCAACGCCAAGCCGGCAGTGGCCGCGGTGCGCGAATTCTTCGGCTCGTCGCAGCTGTCGCAGTTCATGGATCAGACCAATCCGCTGTCGGAAGTCACCCACAAGCGCCGCGTTTCGGCCTTGGGCCCGGGCGGTTTGACGCGTGAACGCGCAGGCTTTGAAGTGCGCGACGTTCACCCGACCCACTATGGCCGGATCTGCCCGATTGAAACGCCGGAAGGCCCGAACATCGGTCTGATCAACTCGCTGGCCTCGTTCAGCCGCGTCAACAAGTACGGCTTCATCGAAACGCCGTACCGCAAGGTGATCGACGGCAAAGTGACCGCCGACGTGATCTACCTTTCCGCGATGGAAGAGCAGAAGCACACCGTGGCGCAGGCCTCGGCCGAACTGACCGAAGACGGCAGCTTCGTCGAAGAACTGGTTTCGGCCCGCCACAATGGCGACAACCTGATGGCGCCGCGTGAACACGTGACGCTGATGGACGTCTCGCCCAAGCAGCTGGTTTCGGTTGCGGCATCCCTGATTCCATTCCTGGAAAACGATGACGCTAACCGCGCGCTGATGGGCTCGAACATGCAGCGTCAGGCCGTGCCGCTCGTCAAGGCCGAAGCGCCTTGGGTCGGCACCGGGATGGAAGAAACCGTGGCCCGTGATAGCGGCGCGGCGATTGCTGCCCGTCGCGGCGGGATTGTCGATCAGGTCGATGCGACCCGCATCGTGATCCGTGCCATCGGCGATGTCGAAGCCGGCCAGTCGGGCGTCGACATTTACACCCTGCAAAAGTTCCAGCGTTCGAACCAGAACACCTGCATCAACCAGCGTCCGCTGGTGAAGGTGGGCGACGTGATCGAACAGGGCGACATCATTGCCGATGGCCCCTCGACCGATCTCGGCGAACTGGCGCTCGGCAAGAACAGCCTCGTCGCGTTCATGCCGTGGAATGGCTACAACTACGAAGATTCGATCCTGATCAGCGAGCGCATCGTGAAGGACGACGTCTTCACCTCGATCCACATCGAGGAGTTCGAAGTCATGGCCCGCGATACCAAGCTCGGGCCGGAAGACATCACCCGCGACATTCCCAACGTCGGCGAGGAAGCCCTGCGCAACCTCGACGAAGCGGGCATCGTCTACATCGGTGCAGAGGTTCACCCCGGTGACATTCTGGTCGGCAAGATCACGCCCAAGGGCGAATCGCCGATGACGCCGGAAGAAAAGCTGCTGCGCGCGATCTTCGGCGAAAAGGCGAGCGACGTGCGTGACACCTCGCTGCGGCTGCCGCCGGGCGTGGCGGGCACCATCGTCGAAGTCCGGGTGTTCAACCGCCACGGGATCGAAATCGATGACCGTACCCGCGCGATCCAGAACGAGGAAATCGAACGCCTCCGCAAGGATGCGGCCGATGAACGCAACATCCTCAACCGTGCGACCTACAACCGCCTGCGTGACATGCTGATCGGCCAGACCGCATCGGCTGCTCCCAAGGGCGCGAAGAAGGGCGTCGAAATCACCGCCGAAATGCTCGATGAGCTTGAACGGTTCGAGTGGTTCAAGTTCGCGGTCGCCGAAGATGGGCGTCAGGCGCAGATCGAAGCGGTGAAGACGCAGTACGACGAAGCCGTCGCCGTGATCGATGCCAAGTTCCAGGACCGCAAGGAAAAGCTGGAACGCGGCGATGAACTCGCTCCGGGCGTGCTCAAGATGGTCAAGGTGTTCGTCGCGGTGAAGCGCAAGCTGCAACCGGGCGACAAGATGGCCGGTCGCCACGGCAACAAGGGTGTGATCAGTCGCATCCTGCCGGCCGAAGACATGCCGTTCCTCGAAGACGGGACACCGGTTGATCTGGTGCTCAACCCGCTGGGCGTGCCATCGCGCATGAACGTCGGGCAGATCTTCGAAACGCACCTCGGCTTTGCGGCCCGTGCGCTCGGCCATGAGATCAAGGCCAAGCTGGACGAATGGCGTGCCCAGCACCCGAACGCTGCCGAAGACTTCGCGGGGATCAAGCCCCCCGAAGCGGTGGTTGACCGGTTGAAGGACATCTACGGCGACCAGTATTTCGAAGATCTCGACAGCCGCACCACGGCCGATATCGTCGAATTGGCGGGCAACCTTGCGGCTGGCGTGCCGATGGGAACCCCGGTGTTCGACGGCGCGCGCGAACCTGACGTGTCGGAAATGCTGATCAAGGCAGGGATCGATTCTTCGGGTCAGTCCACGCTGTATGATGGCCGCACCGGCGAAGCGTTCGATCGTAAGGTCACCGTGGGCATTATCTACATGCTCAAGCTGCACCACTTGGTCGACGACAAGATCCATGCCCGTTCGATCGGGCCGTACAGCCTCGTCACGCAGCAGCCGCTGGGTGGTAAGGCGCAGTTCGGCGGACAGCGTTTCGGCGAAATGGAAGTCTGGGCGCTGCAAGCTTACGGCGCGGCCTACACCCTGCAGGAAATGCTGACGGTGAAGTCCGATGACGTGGTCGGCCGCACCAAGGTTTACGAAGCGATCGTCAAGGGTGACGACACCTTCGAAGCCGGCATTCCGGAGAGCTTCAACGTGCTCGTCAAGGAAATGCGTTCGCTGGGTCTGAACGTCGAATTGAAGTCGATCCTCGACGAGGAAGATGCCGACCAGACCGATTACAGCGCGATCGCAGCGGAATAGAGGCGCGGGGGCCGGAGCGTAAGTTCCCGGCCCCCCGCATCCCTCGCCCATCTGAATTCATCCCATCAGCGGGAAGCAAGTCATGAACGAACTCAGCAAATTCACCAACCAGATCGCGAAGACCGAAACCTTCGACCAGATCCAGATCGGCATCGCCAGCCCCGAGCGCATCCGCTCGTGGTCGTACGGCGAGATCAAGAAGCCGGAAACCATCAACTACCGCACGTTCAAGCCCGAACGTGACGGCCTATTCTGCGCCCGCATCTTTGGCCCTGTGAAGGACTACGAGTGCCTGTGCGGCAAGTACAAGCGCATGAAGTACAAGGGCGTCGTCTGCGAAAAGTGCGGCGTTGAAGTCACCGTGACCAAGGTGCGCCGTGAGCGGATGGGCCACATAGAACTGGCCGCGCCGGTTGCGCATATCTGGTTCCTGAAGTCGCTGCCGTCGCGCATCGGCCTGCTGCTCGACATGCAGCTCAAGCAGCTTGAGCGCGTGCTGTACTTCGAAAGCTACATCGTCACCGAACCGGGCCTCACCCCGCTGGAGAAATTCCAGCTGATGACCGAAGACGAACTGCTCGAAGCGCAGGACGAGTACGGCGAAGATGCCTTCACCGCCGATATCGGCGCGGAAGCCGTGCGCACCATGCTGATGCAGCTCGACCTTGAGAACGAGCGTGACGTTTTGATGGAAGAGCTGGCGACCACCAAGTCGCTGCTCAAGCCCAAGAAGATCATCAAGCGCCTGAAGGTTGTTGAAAGCTTCATCGATTCGGGCAACCGTCCCGAATGGATGATCCTCGAAGTGATCCCGGTCATTCCGCCCGAACTGCGCCCGCTGGTGCCGTTGGATGGTGGCCGCTTTGCGACGTCGGATCTCAACGATCTGTATCGCCGCGTGATCAACCGTAACAACCGTCTGAAGCGCCTGATCGAACTGCGCGCGCCGGACATCATCGTCCGCAACGAAAAGCGGATGTTGCAGGAAGCCGTTGACGCGCTGTTCGACAACGGCCGCCGCGGCCGCGTCATCACCGGCGCCAACAAGCGTCCGCTGAAGTCGCTGTCCGATATGCTCAAGGGCAAGCAGGGCCGCTTCCGTCAGAACCTGCTCGGCAAGCGCGTCGATTATTCGGGCCGTTCGGTCATCGTGACCGGTCCGGAATTGAAGCTTCACCAGTGCGGCCTGCCCAAGAAGATGGCGCTCGAACTGTTCAAGCCGTTCATCTACGCGCGGCTGGATGCCAAGGGTCTGTCGATGACCCTGAAGCAGGCCAAGAAGTGGGTCGAGAAGGAACGCAAGGAAGTCTGGGACATCCTTGACGAAGTGATCCGCGAACACCCGGTGCTGCTCAACCGCGCGCCGACGCTGCACCGTTTGGGCATCCAGGCGTTCGAACCGGTGCTGATCGAAGGCAAGGCGATCCAGCTTCACCCGCTGGTCTGCTCGGCCTTCAACGCCGACTTTGATGGTGACCAGATGGCGGTCCACGTGCCGCTTTCGTTGGAAGCCCAGCTCGAAGCGCGCGTGTTGATGATGTCGACCAACAACATCCTCTCGCCCGCCAACGGCAAGCCGATCATCGTGCCTTCGCAGGACATGGTGCTGGGGATCTATTATCTGTCGATGGAACGGCAGGAAAAGACCCCCGAGTATCTCGACAACGCCGATGGCACCAAGGTTGAGCGCCTGCCGCGCTTCTCCGACATGGCCGAAGTGCACCAGGCACTCGAAGTCAAGGCGGTCACGCTCCACACCCGGATCCTCGCCCGCGTTCCGCAGGCTGATGAAACCGGCAAGGTATCGATGAAGCGCTTCGAAACCACCCCGGGCCGGATGCTGATTGGCGAATGCCTGCCAAAGAACCACAAGGTGCCGTTCGACATCATCAACCGCCTGCTCACCAAGCGGGAAATCGGCGACGTGATCGATCAGGTTTACCGTCACACCGGTCAGAAGGACACGGTGCTGTTCGCCGATGCGATCATGAGCCTTGGCTTCCGCTACGCGTTCAAGGCGGGGATCAGCTTCGGCAAGGATGACATGATCATCCCTGACGCCAAGATCAAACTGGTGGACGAGACCAAGGATCTGGTGGCTGGTTACGAACAGCAGTACCAGGACGGTCTGATCACCCAGCAGGAAAAGTACAACAAGGTGATCGATGCCTGGTCGAAGTGCGGTGACATGGTCGCCGACGCGATGATGGCCGAGATCAAGGCGACCCCGATCGACCCGGAAACGGGTAAGGAAGCCCAGATCAACTCGATCTACATGATGAGCCACTCCGGTGCGCGTGGTTCGCCAGCGCAGATGAAGCAGCTCGCCGGGATGCGCGGTCTGATGGCCAAGCCTTCGGGCGAGATCATCGAAACGCCGATCATCTCGAACTTCAAGGAAGGCCTGACCGTTCTTGAATACTTCAACTCCACCCACGGCGCGCGCAAGGGCCTCGCGGATACGGCGTTGAAGACCGCGAACTCGGGCTACCTGACCCGCCGTCTGGTCGACGTGTCGCAGGATTGCGTCATCGTCGAAGAAGACTGCAAGACCGAAAACGCGCTCGAAATGCGCGCCATCGTGCAGGGCGGTTCGGTTATCGCTTCGCTGGGTGAGCGTATCCTGGGCCGCACCGTGGCTGAGGACATCCTCAACGCGGCGACCGGCGAAGTCATCGTGAAGTCGGGCACCCTGCTCGACGAAGCGATGGTGAAGGATATCGAGGCGGCTGAAGTGCAGTCGGCGCGCATCCGTTCGCCGCTGATCTGCGAAGCGGAACAGGGCGTGTGCGGCACCTGCTACGGGCGCGATCTTGCCCGCGGCACGCCGGTCAACATCGGCGAAGCGGTTGGCGTTATCGCGGCCCAATCGATCGGTGAACCGGGCACCCAGCTGACGATGCGGACGTTCCACATCGGCGGCGCGGCGCAGCTCAACGAAACCAGCCACCTTGAAGCGATTTCGGAAGGCCGTATCGAATTCCGCGATATGCCGACGATTTCGGACAAGCGTGGCCGCATCCTCAGCCTTGCCCGCAACGGCGAGATTGCGGTGATCGACGCCGAAGGGCGCGAGCGCGAAATGCACAAGGTGCCTTATGGTACGGTGTTGATGTTCAAGGATGGCGATCACGTCAAAATCGGCAATCGCATTGCCGAATGGGATCCGTTCACCCTGCCGATCATCACCGAACAATCGGGTGTGGTGAAGTATCAGGATCTGATCGAGGGCATCACGCTCGAAGAACAGATGGATGATGCGACCGGCATTGCCCAGCGTGTGGTGACCGAGAACCGCGCCACGGGCCGCAAAAAGAAGGAAGATCTGCGTCCGCGTATGACCCTTCTGGCCGAAGGCGAAGGCGAGATCGAAGCAGCGCGTTACATGCTCGCACCGGGCACGACGCTTTCGGTTGGCGATGGTGACACGGTGCAGGCGGGCGACATTCTCGCCCGTGCCAGCCGCGAAGCTGCCAAGACCCGCGACATCACCGGCGGTCTGCCGCGCGTGGCCGAACTGTTCGAGGCGCGTATGCCCAAGGACGTTTCGGTTATCGCCAAGATTTCCGGCCGGATCGAATTCGTCCGCGAATACAAGGCGAAACGCAAGATCGCGATCATTCCCGAGGAAGGTGATCCGGTAGAATACCTGATCGCCAAGACCAAGGTGATCGACGTGCAGGAAGGCGATTACGTGAAGAAGGGTGACACCCTTGTTTCCGGATCGCCCAACCCGCACGACATTCTTGAAGTGATGGGCGTGGAAGCACTGGCCGAATATCTCGTTGACGAGATTCAGGAAGTGTACCGTTTGCAGGGCGTGAAGATCAACGACAAGCACATCGAGGTGATCGTTCGCCAGATGCTGCAGAAGGTTGAAATCACCGATGGCGGCGACACCACCCTGCTGCCGGGCGAGCAGGTTGATCTGGCCGAAATGCTGGAAATCAACGGCAAGCTGGGCAAGGGCAAGCAGGGCGCTTCGGGCAATCCGGTGCTGCTCGGCATTACCAAGGCGTCGCTGCAAACCCGCAGCTTCATCTCGGCAGCCTCGTTCCAGGAAACCACCCGCGTGCTCACGCAGGCGGCGGTTGAAGGGAAGAAGGACACGTTGATCGGTCTGAAGGAAAACGTCATCGTCGGCCGTCTCATCCCCGCCGGTACCGGCGCTGGCATGAACCGGTTGCGCGTGACCGCCAACAGCCGCGACGCCGCGCTGAAGGCCGCGTGGAAGAAGCAGCAGGACACATTGGCCGCATCGGGTCAGCGCGAAGCTGAACCTGTGGCCGATGCCGTCGGCTCGGAAGAGAAGATGAAGGCGGCGATGGCGGCAATGGCTGCTGCAGCCCCTGCGGTTGATATGGAAGACGCCGGCGAGGAGTAATCCTTACCCGCCCTTTACAGGCCAAGATTTGCCCCGCCGGAGCGACCTGCTCCGGCGGGGCTTTTCTTTGGGCTCAGCTGCGCATTACGCTATTGCAAGGCACTCGCAATAAGGCTACGCCGAGACATGTTCTCCCCATGCGCAGCGCCAGCGAGGTTTCATGTCCCGGCAACAGCCCCCATCCGCCATCACGCAATCAATTATCGCCGTGCTGGCCACTCCGCCACGGGTCGAGGCGCTCGGCCCGATCGGTGGGCGCTTCGTTCACGCACTGCGGTTGATCGCGCTGCACGAGCGGATGGGACGCGATCCGGTGCCTGAGCTGGCGGTACGAATGGGCGGGGTTGATGTGGCAGCCAAGGCGCTCATCCTCGCCCAGGCGATATCGGCAAGCTGGCCGGAAAACATCGCCGTTTCGCGTTTTTGCTGCCGCTTGCTCAGCCATGACGAAGCGACCATCGGCGCCTTTGTTGACGCAGCAGCGGTCGGCGACCGGGTGAGCTTTGAAGGCGCGTTGAACGGCTTGATCCGTGCCGACCGGATGCACCGCCTGTGGGAAGGAGCCATGGCACTGACCGCGGCAGAGATGCGCGCTCTGTAAGCCTGCCATCGATCACCCCGTCGCTGCTGCACTGGCAGCGCAGGCATGTTATAATGCAAGCATGAGATCGTTCTGCTTCCTCGCCAGCCTTGCTGCCATTGCAGGATGCAGCCAAGCCAACGATGCCGCCGATGTGCCCGCTGAACCAGCCGCGATTGAAGTCACAACCCCAGAGCCAAACACTCCCATCGGCAATCTTGCCGGGGAATATCGTGTTGCAGGAATCAATGGCGCGCCGATCGACGCGCCTTTTGGTCTCGCGCTATCGGTCACGGAAAGCCGGATGTTCTTCGGTGATTTCTGCGGCGGCTATGCATGGGACTACCGGCTTGAAGGTACGAGAATCGAAACGGCCCGCGCTGCATCGCCTGACGCGGCATGCCTTGCTACGGTCAGCAAACATCGCAGCGTCTTTGACCTTGTCGAAGCGCTCGATGCAGTCACCCAGGCCAGTCGCACCCCGTCAAATGGCATCGAACTTGCGGGCGCTGGACGATCTGTCACGCTCTACTCGCAATAGCAGCCAAGCCGCGCTATCGGGCAACGCATGACCGCAATCACACGCTTCGCCCCGTCGCCCACCGGCCTGCTGCACGTCGGCAATATCCGCACCGCGCTCCACAACTGGATGCTGGCGCGCAAATCCGGCGGGCGCTTCATCCTGCGGATCGACGACACCGACGCGGCGCGCAGCCGCGAAGAATATGTCGACGCGATCCGCGCTGATCTTCAATGGCTGGGGCTCGATTGGGACGCGGAAGAGCGGCAGTCGGCCCGGCTTGACCGTTACGAGGCAGCGTTTACCGCGCTCCACGCTGCTGGCCGGATCTATCCCTGCTATGAGACGGCGCAGGAACTCGACGTAAAGCGCAAGATCGCGCTGGGGCGCGGCTTGCCGCCGATTTATGACCGCGCGGCACTGGCGCTGACAGAGGCAGAGCGCACGGCAAAGGAGGCGGAGGGCATCGCCCCCCACTGGCGCTTCAAGCTCGACCATGCCGAACCGATTACGTGGGATGACGGCATACGGGGTGCCCAGAAATTCGACGCCGCGCAGCTATCTGATCCGGTCATCCGCCGCGCCGACGGATCGTGGCTCTACATGATGCCAAGCGCGGTTGACGATATCGACATGGGCGTCACGCAAGTGCTGCGCGGTGAGGATCATGTGTCCAACACTGCTGTTCAAATTCAGATCTTTACCGCACTTTTTGCTGCGGGCTTTGCTGCAACAGAAACCGCAGCAAAAACTCTTCCTGCCTTTGCCCATGAAGCATTGCTGGTGGGGCGTGAAGGCAAGCTGTCCAAGCGGCTTGGCTCGCTGGGATGCGACGCTTTCCGAGAGCGCGGGATTGAACCCGAAGCCATCATCGCGCTTTTGGCCCGGCTCGGCACGTCGCAACCGATCGAGCCAATTGCCGACCGCGCCGCGCTCATCGCGAGCTTCGATCTGACGAGCTTCGGGCGCGCTCCGGCCAAGTTTGACGAGGACGACCTCGAACGGATCAACACCGGGATCGTCCATCTGCTGCCGTTCGAGGCGGTGCAGCACCGCCTGCCCGATGGGATGGACGAAGCGGGCTGGCATGCGATCCGGCCCAATCTTGCGCATCTGGGCGAGGCCGCCGATTGGTGGCGGCTGGTGACCGGGCCGATTGCACAGCCTGAATTTGCCGAGGACGACAAGGCGTTCCTCGCCGAAGCAGCGCGCCTGCTGGCATGGGGCGACAATCCGTGGGGCGAGCTCACCACCGTGCTCAAAGAGGCGACGGGCCGCAAGGGCAAGCCGTTGTTCCTGCCGCTGCGTCAGGCGCTGACCGGCATGGAACACGGCCCTGACATGGGCGAGTTGCTGCCCCTGATCGGCGAGGACGAAGCGCGGGCAAGGTTGACCCAAGCCGCCGCCTGAGCTGCTGCCGCCTCCAAAACCACGGCCGCGCAAATTCCTGAAATGCCCTCTGGAAATATTGTTTCGGCGCGCTAGTCTCTCTTTTGATTGAAAAAAGGGGACATCATGCATCGCCGTCTTACCCACCATGTGGGATATTCGTTTGCGGCCGCGGTGCTCGCCGGGGTTGCTGCTGTTCCGGTGCTGGCGGGTGAAGCGATTATCTATGATGCCGCGCCCGCATGGGTGGATGTCACGCCGGTCGAAGCCAAGGCCGCGCCGTCGCGCGATATCATCGTCCTGCTCGATCAGCAGGCCCGGATCGAGAAGGGCAAGCTGTGGACCTATATCGATACCGCGATCGCGCTGGATTCTCCTGAAGCGCTCACCCGCTTCGGAACGCTCAATGCGACTTGGGCGCCGGACAAGGGTGATCTGATCGTCCACCGGGTGGAGCTGATCCGCGATGGCGCGGTGATCGATGTCCTGTCCGGCGGGACGAAATTTGAAGTGCTGCGGCGTGAAAGCGGGCTTGAGCAGCGCTTGCTCGACGGCGAACTGACCGCGACGCTGGCCGCGCCGGGGGCAAAGCTCGGCGATATTCTGCGGCTCGCCTACTCAACCACGGTGAGCGATCAGGCGCTGGGCGACAACGTGCAATGGCAGGGCGGCCTGATCGCCAAGCCATTCCCGCTGAAAGCTGGTCGGGTTGCGGTGTCCTGGCCCGAAGATATGCCCGTCAGCCGCTTGCGGATGGGCAAGGCCGCGGTGCCCGATCCGGTCGCACAGGGCGGGTTCCTGACGTGGTCAGCCAGCCTGCCAGTGAGCGAGGCTGTGGAAATACCGAACGATTCGCCGCTGCGCTATCAGCTGGGTGAGCTGATGCAGGTGTCGACCTATGCCGATTGGGCGGCGGTATCGCGCAACCATGCCGAACATTACGGCACCGCCGATCAGATCACGCCGGGCGGCGATTTGGCCGCACGGGTTGCGGGCATCGCAGCCGCCAGCCCCGACGAGCTGACCCGCGCGGCGCTGGCGCTGCGGATGGTGCAGGACGATGTCAGCTACCTCCTCAACGGCATGAACGGCGGCAATTATATCCCGCAAGCGCCCGAAGAGACGTGGAGCAAACGGTTTGGTGACTGCAAGGCCAAGACCCTGCTATTGCTGACCATCCTGCGCGAGCTGGGGATTGAAGCTGAGGCGACGCTGGTTCGATCCCAAGGCGGCGATGCATTGCCGCAGCTGGCGCCGATGCCCGGCAATTTCGACCATGTCATCGTGCGCGCGGTGATCGGTGGGGAGAGCTACTGGCTTGATGGCACCTCGGTTGGCACCCGGCTTGATACGATTGGCGAAGTGCCGCGCTTCTTCCATGCCTTGCCGTTGCGGGCCGAGGGGGCTGAATTGATGCCGCTCGGCGCGCGTATGCAGACTGCACCTGATCAAACGGTGCGGCTAACACTGGATCACAGCGCCGGCCTGCGGGTTCCCAGCGTCTACACGGTCGAAATCGAGTATCGCGGTGCCAATGGATCGCGGTGGCGGACAGTGGCCGAACAGGCCAATGACGAACTGCGCGAAGATGCTGTCTACGACGCAGTCAACGGCTTGCTGGGCGATACGCTGCTGGTCGATCATGCCGTGCGCTATGATGCCGAAACGGGCCTTGCGGTTATCACCGCGAGAGGATTGCGCGGCAGTGATTGGGCGCGTGATGGCAACGCCTATTCGTTTGAACCGCCGGCGCAGGTCGCCCGCAATGTCAGCTTTGACGTGGATCGTGCCCGCGCCGCGTGGCGGGCAATCCCGCTGCGGCTCAACGGGCCGATCTATTTCACCGGCGAATATCAAGTGGTCCTGCCCGATGACAAGGTGACCTTTAAACTCGAAGGCACCCCCGAACTGGCCGGCACTATCGGCGGGGTGGAATTGGGATCGCGCGCGCAGTTTGATGGCAAGCGGCTGACGGTCGCGCAGACGATGCGCACCCTTGATGACGAGCTGGCAGCAGACGCGATTGGCGCGGCGCGGCGCGAGCTGACCCGGTTTGATCGGCAGCTACCGATGCTTAAGTCGTCGGGCGACGTGCGCGAACTGTGGCAGTATTTCGGGCGGGATCGGGCGCGGCTTGCTCCGCTTGAGGCGCTCTATGACAAGGCGGTCGCCGATGCGGATCCGGATGAAACTATCGGGCTGACCAACCGCGCAGGTTTCCGCGCCGGGATCTATGATCACGCCGGCGCGCTGGCCGATATCGAAGCGGCACTGGCGATCGAGGATTCGCGCGACTTGTACATTTCGCGCGGCGGGATGCGCTGGCAACTGGGCGATCTTGAGGGCGCACTGGCCGACTATGTCGAGGCGGAGACGTTGCAGCCTGATGGGTCGACCTACAACGCGCAGATCGAGCTGCTTGCTTTGCTGGGACGGGCCGAGGATGGCTTGGCACTGGCGGAGGATTTCGACGGGATCACCAAGGATAAGGTTGAAGGCGCTGCGGTGTTGGCCACAGCGCTGGGATGGCTGGGGGAGGCGGCTGAAGGGCTGACGGAGCTGGACGCGCTGGTTGCTGGGCGGCCCAGCGATGGAACTTTGCTCAACGCGATCTGCTGGCACGCAGCGACATGGTCGCTGATGGACGATGCGCGCTTGGCAACATGCACCCAGGCTGTTGAAAAAAGCGAATATTCAGCCGGCGTTCTGGACAGCCGGGCACTGGCGAACCTGCGGCTCGGCAAGCTGGCGGAGGCCAAGGCGGATATCGACGCGGCGCTGCTGGCCGAACCGGGCCTCACCAATTCGCGGCTGCTGCGCGGGATTATCCTGACGCAGATGGGCGACAAATCCGGCAAGGACGAAATCGCGCTGGCACTGACGATGCAGCCGTCACTGGCCCCGATCTACAAGGCGTGGGGCCTCAAGTTCTGACCGGCCCGGACAGGAGATACGGCTGATACCGTCACATCATCATCGGCGACATCATGCCAAACACAGCAATCAAGCCGGTGACGCCGACCGCCAGCGCCAGCTCGGCTGACAGGCTGCGGCGCAAGGTCGGCAACATCGTGCGGGGATCGGCATCGCTTGATGCGTAGCGTCGGCTGACACGGGCATTGTGCGCGCCGAGGGCCAGCATACAGGCGACCAAAATGAGCTTTGCAGCGAGCAGGAAGCCATAGGGAGTCACAAGAACCGCAGCGCTGTTCTCCAAGCCAAAGATCAGGTGCGAATTGATCAAGCCGGTAACTGCGACAACTGTGACAAGGCCTACGCCCAGCGGCGCGAAGCGGTGCATGACGCTGAGCAACTGCGACACCGCGACGGAGCTTGGCTGCCGGTGGGCTTTGACGGTGAGTTGCAAGAACCAACCAATTGCGCCGAGCCACAGGCCAGCTGCGAGCAGATGCACGCCGTTATTCAGCCGGTGGAACATACCCAGAGCGCCCTCGGTGGCAGCCGCATGGCCGCTCCAGCCGAGCGTGATCAATGCACCAGCAAAACAAACCACCGCGATCAGCATCGCCGACTTGTTTCGATCTGCAAGGGCAAGCGCGCACATGCCAACAACAAGCAAGACAGCGCGAACAAGAAACGCCCAGCCCATATCGGTCCCGACGATCATTGCCTCGGTCATCGGCCAATCGAGCGCCGTGATCGGCGCGCCCATCATTGATGCGATCGAAACCAGCATCAGCGCCAGCGACAGGAACGGCGCGGTGATCGCCAGCCCCAAAAGCCCGCCATTGCGCCGGCCGTGCGGCGACCAATCCAGATCCCGCAGCCCGACCAGCCGGAACGCCGTCCACCCGAACAGCCCGAGCAGAGCTGCATAATGCAGAAAGCGCAAGGCCGGTTCGGTGATGCCGCCCACGCTGCGATCAGCTGACGATGAAGCTGACAGTGCCCTTCATGCGGTGACCATCGGCCCCGGCGGCCTGCCAGCGCACTTCATAGGTGCCTGCGCGCAATGGCTGGCGCAGCGTCAACGTCATGGTGCGATTGCTGTTCGACCATGCCGTGGTGAAGTTGCGGATGACCATCTGGCCATGATTTTCCACACCCGGCATGGCGGTCATGACGATTCCGGCGGCTGCGGTCGGTGGCAGCAATGCTTCGCTAAACGTCAACGTGACAACGCGCGGACGGGCGACGGTCGCCCCTTCGGCCGGGGTCGAGGCGACGACACGGGTATGCGCAAGTACGGCTGGCGGCGATGCTAGTGAAGCTGCCAGCATGGCGGCAGCAGCAAAGGCAGAGGCAAACTTCATCGGATTTTCCTTTGATTCAAAACCAGAAACGAATGCCAACCAGATAGCTGGTGACGCTCGGGTCTTCACCTCGTTCGCGGGCATAATCGGCACTGCCACCCAAGCGCCAGCTTTGCTCGATCCCGATATAGGGTGCAAACTCACGAATGATTTCATAGCGCAGTCGCGCGCCAAACTCGACCGTGTCGATGCCTGAACCGATGCCGAGGCGCGGGATATCCTGCGCCGACAGGTTCACCTCGGCCCGCGGCTGAAGGATGAGGCGTTGGGTGATGCGTTGGTCAACCTCGCCCTCCACGCGCGCAGTAATGTCGCCGCGATGCGACACGAACAAGGCAGCATCAACCTCGAACATGTAGGGCGAAAGGCCCTGCACGCCGATCACACCATAGCTCGTGTCCGGCCCGGCTAAGTCCTGCCGCACTCCCGCTTGCAGATCCCAGAAAGGCGCGATGGCGCGAGCATAAAGCGCTTGAACCTCAGCATCCTCGACGCGGTCGCCGAACGTGCCTTCGCCTTCGCTTTTGAACCAGAAGCGGCTGGTTGGCCCGCCATAATAGCCCTGTAAGTCCCACAGATAGCCGTCGGCTCCGTCGCGCGCTTGCAGCTCAAATCGGTCGCCTTGGAACCAGAACAGCGGGAAATCGCCATGCGTACGTTGGAGCTCTTCGCGCGAGGCCCGCATTGCATCTGCACCCCAGATCGCATCGGCGGCGCGCGGCGGGCCGCTGCCTGCCTCAGGCGGGGGCGGGGTTTCGAAATCAGGGCCGGGGGAGGCTGGAGCGGCCACATCCATCGTTCTACGATCCATGCCGTCCATGCCGTCATCAGGCGCAGGTGCCATCACATGACCTGCGTGCGGATCGTCAGCATCGGGCGCAGGCGATCTAGGTTCAGCGGGCGCAGGTTCAGCAGGCATAGTGTGCCCTTGATGCTGCGCCGCCGCCGGTGCTGCCATCAGCGCGCTGCCGAGGAGCGCCGCCGAAAGTGTCGCTCGCACCCTCATGCGCCGTTAGCCGGGCCGACCACAGTCACCGTCTGCATCATGCCGCCATGCATGTGGTACATCAGGTGGCAGTGAAACGCCCAGTCGCCGGGTTCATTGGCGGTCAGATCGAACTGAGCACTTGCGCCGGGCTGCACGATGACAACGTTCTTGCGCGGTTGATGCGCGGCACTCTCGCCATTGACCAGTTCGAAGAACATCCCGTGCAGATGGATGGGGTGGGCCATCATTGTGTTGTTGACGAGTTTCACCCGCACCCGCTCGTTCCAGGCAAAGCGGATCGGCACATCGCTGACAGCAGAATACATCCGTCCGTCGAACGACCACATGTAGCGTTCCATGTTGCCGGTGAGGTGCAGTTCCAGCAGCCGCGAAGGCTCACGCGTGTCGCGGTTGGCCTCAAGCGCGGTGAGCATCCGATAGTTGAGCACCCGGTGCGGCACATCGCGCAGGCCAAGCCCGGGATCGCCCATTTTGTCGACCGGCGCCATCGACACCATGTCCACACCGGGGCCGATTGCGACATCGGGCGGCAGCAGGGTGGTGTCACGCATCATCATCCCGTCCATGCTCATCTCGTCCATCGCCATGCCCGCCATCGCGCCATCGGCGGCGTCAGCAGGTGTGGCCGGATCGCCATGGCCCATGGCTGCGTGATCCATCTCGCCTGCCGCAACATCTGCGGCGGCGCCGCCATGATCCATCATGCTGTGGTCCATGCCATCAGAGCCGTGGTTCATGCCCATGTCGCCCATGGTCAACAGCGGCGGATCGCGCAGCGCTGGCACCGCCGCGCGCGCACCGGGGCGGCTCGCCAGCATCGCCAGCGCCATGCCTGACCGGTCCATCGATTCGCCCACGATGGCATAGGCATCAGCATCACCGGGCGTGACGATCACGTCATAGATTTCAGCCGTTCCGATCTGGAACTCATCGACCTCAACCGGGCGCACATTCTGGCCATCGGCAGTGATGATCGTCATCGGCAGGCCGGGAATGCGGACATTGAAGAAGCTTTGCGCCGATCCATTGATGATGCGCAGCCGCACGCGTTCTCCGGCGCGGAACAGATATTCCATCCCCTCGGTTGGCCCGCGCCCATTGGCAAGAAAGGTGTAGGTCGGCGCGCCAATATCCATGATGTCGGTCGGCATCATTCGCATTTCGGCCCACATCCGCCGCTCTTCGGCCGACATCGGATATTGATCGGTCCAGGTGCTGAGCTGGCGGTTGAAATAGCCTTCGCCCGTGCGCAACCGGCTCATGATAAAATGCGGGTCCAGCACTGTGAAATCGCTCAGTAGCAGGATGTAATCGCGATCAAACCCGGCCGGCTCTGCACCGGCAGGATCAATGATTATCGGGCCGTAATGGCCAGACTGTTCCTGCAGGCCCGAATGGCTGTGATACCAATATGTGCCCGATTGGCGGATGGGGAAATCATAGGTGAAGGTCTGGCCCGGTTTGATTCCGGGAAAGCTGATGCCCGGCACCCCATCCATATGAAACGGCACAAGAAAGCCGTGCCAGTGTACCGATGTGTCGGTATCCAGGTTATTGGTGACATTCAGGCGGACGTTCTGCCCTTCGCGCAGCCGGATCAGCGGACCGGGCACACTGCCGTTGACGGCAATGCCGGGACCGCGGCGCCCTTCGACAATGCGGTGGCCGCTGCCGACGGCAAGGTCGATGACATCGCCGCTCAGTTCGCCAAAGCCTGCAGGAATACGCGGGCCGCCGCGCCCATGGCTGCCGCCCCGATGCATGCTGTGCCCTTGCGCCCAAGCAGGCAAGGCCGCAAAGGCAGCGCCTGCGCCAAGGCCGCTGATCAGGGTTCGGCGGGAGAGACCGTGCATCACAAATTGCCTTTCAATCCGGTACCAAATACGATACCCCCTATGGGTATTCAAGTTGGAAATGATGACAATGGGGAAAAGCAAAACTGACATCCTGAACCGGCTCAAACGGATTGAGGGTCAGGTTCGCGGCGTTTCGCAGATGATCGCTGACGATCGCTACTGCATCGATATTCTGCATCAGGTGCAAGCGGTTAAAGCAGCGTTAGCAAAGGCTGAAAGCGAAATCCTGCGCGATCACGCCGCATGCTGCGTGTCGGAAGCCATCGCTTCGGGCGACGAAGTCGAACAACGCGCCAAGTTCAGCGAATTGATCGACCTGTTCGAGAAGGTGAAACGATAGTGCCCAAGTCCCCACCGCCGCCGACCGAGATTGCGACATCGCGCGCCAGGCGGCGGATTGTATCACCTCCCCCCAGCCGCGCACTTCCAGAACCGACACAATGATCCGCTTTACCTGCCCGATGCATCCTGAAATCCAACAGGATGGCCCCGGTGACTGTCCGAAATGCGGAATGCATCTCGTGCCGCCCGACGTTGCTGAGGGCGACGGGAAAACCAACGCCAATTGCCATCACACCAGCCAGCCACAGGGCGCCAAAGCTGCAAAAGACGGCCGCTATGACTTGGTTCCTGAAGGCTTTGTGGGAACCGTCTACACCTGCCCAATGCATCCGCAGGTTCGCCAGACCGCCACCGGACCATGCCCAATTTGCGGCATGGGTCTCGAGCCTGAAACCGGCAGCCTATCAGATGATGGACCAAGTCCCGAACTGATTGATTTCACACGTCGGTGGTGGGTGTCCGCAGTCCTGTCTGTGCCACTCTTGATCCTGACGATGGGTGCCGATTTGCTGGGTTGGCATCTCGTGAGTCCAGCGATTTCCCCATGGGTGCAATTGGCGCTCGCCGCGCCGATAGTCCTGTGGGCCGGCGCCCCGTTTTTCGAGCGTGGCTGGGCATCGCTCAAGACCCGTCATTTGAACATGTTCACGCTGGTCTCAATCGGCGTCGGAGCAGCATTTTTATACAGCCTTGTCGCCACGGTTGCGCCGGGATTGTTCCCGCCCGCCTTCAAAATGCACGGCATGGTACCAGTCTATTACGAAGCGGCAGGCGTCGTCATAGCATTGGTGCTGCTCGGTCAGGTGCTCGAACTGCGCGCCCGCGCCGCCACAGGCAAGGCGATCCGCGCGCTGCTTAATCTGGCTCCGAAAACCGCGCGGCGGATCGCGGCCGATGGCACAGAAACCGAAGTGGCGCTCGCAGACGTCATGGCCGGAGATCACCTTCGCATCCGCCCCGGCGAAGCTGTGCCGGTTGATGGCATCGTGGTCGAAGGCAAATCGTCGGTTGATGAATCGATGATCACCGGCGAACCACTTCCGGTCCCAAAGCAAGCGGCCAGCGCGCTGACCGGCGGCACCGTTAACGGCACCGGCAGCCTCGTCATGGAAGCGCAAGCCGTTGGCAGCGACACCATGCTGGCGCGCATCGTCAAGATGGTCGCCGAAGCGCAGCGCAGCCGTGCGCCCATTCAGGCAGTCGCCGACCGGATTTCGGGTTGGTTCGTGCCGCTGGTCATTGCGATTGCGGTCGTCACCTTCATCGTGTGGGGCCTGGTTGGCCCCGAACCGCGTATCGGCCATGCGCTGCTTAACGCGATCGCAGTGCTGATCATCGCCTGCCCCTGCGCACTAGGGCTGGCGACACCGATGTCGATCATGGTCGGCACCGGGCGCGGCGCGCAGGCGGGCGTGCTCGTCAAAAGCGCCGAAGCGCTGCAGGCCTTCGAGAAAGTCGACACGCTGCTGATCGACAAGACCGGTACGCTGACCGAAGGCAAGCCCAAGCTTGTTGGAATCGAAACCGTCGGCGGGATTGGCGAGGACGATCTGCTGAGGTTCGTGGCTTCTGTGGAAGCGCGATCCGAACATCCGCTCGCCCACGCCATTGTGACCGCTGCCAAGGAACGGGCTCTGACCCTGGCCGAACCTGAGGACTTTGAAGTCCAAGTTGGCGCTGGCATCAGTGCGAGGGTGGAAGGGCGAATGGTCGTCATCGGCAACGCTGCGCAAATGCAAACCATCGGTGTCGACCCTCAACCGCTGTTCGAAGCATCGGAGGCCAAGCGCCGCGAAGGCGCCGGCATCATGCTCGTTGCAGTCGATAACGCACTCGCCGGGTTCATCGCTGTGGCCGACCCGATCCGCGCTAACGCCAAGGACGCCATCATTGCCCTGCGCAAGCAGGGGCTCCGCATCATAATGTTAACCGGCGACAATCCGACCACGGCGCAGATTGTCGCCGATGCAGTCGGTGGTCTCGACGGAGTGCATGCCGAGCTCAAACCCGAGGACAAAGCACGCATCGTCACCGAACTTAAAGCTGAAGGCGCGAAAGTCGCCATGGCCGGCGATGGCATCAACGACGCGCCCGCGCTGGCCGCGGCTGATGTCGGGCTGGCGATGGGCACTGGCACCGATGTTGCCATCGAAAGTGCAGGGATTACGCTGACCAAAGGCGATCTTGCCGCCGTCGTCCGCGCCCGAACGCTCGCCAAGGCGACCATGTCCAACATCCGCCAGAACCTGTTCTTCTCGTTCGTGTTCAACGGCGTCGGCGTGCCGATTGCGGCAGGGGTGCTGTATCCGGTGACGGGCTTGCTAATGTCACCAATGTTTGCAGGGGCCGCGATGGCGCTGTCCTCATTCACCGTCGTCGTCAATGCGCTCAGGTTGAACAGGGTGCGGCTGTAGCCTCCCCTGCAAAAGCCCCGCCCTTCTTGCGCGGGCTTTTCCCATTGCACCGATCATGCGACAAAATTGGAAGGTCTACTGGGTTGTATTTCGACAAGTCCGCGGCGTCGAAGATCGAATCGACTGCCGCGAAGGGTCATGCCTCGGGGTAGGAAACCGGTACTGAAACCTAAACAGCCGCTCGGACTATTTCTTTCATTTTCTCTGACGGTTACGTCCGAATTCTGACCACCAAACGGCAACAAACACGATCCGAAGACCGTATTTGAGACGATTTTGTAGTTGTTTTGAGTGTTTTGGTGCCCAGAAGAGGACAAACAAGTAAAAAGTAAGTATTTGATATACTTATCATATATACATTTCGAAGATTGAAATGCCACTTGTCATGCCCCCAAGTCTGAATTGCTTACAAGATTTGGGTCTCTAAGCACTGTTTCAGGCACATTCATCATGTAGCACGATGTATCGTTCCAATGCAAGTTTTTTGGTTCGATTTATTTGTTCCTCCTTGTTGCAATACGTACCGGTTTTGTGTCCTCGCAGTTCGATCGCGCCATGGCATGGCGCCTTCGGCCATGAGCCGCTGATCGTGCTCCCCCAGTCGGAGAGCTGTCGAAAGGGGCAAAGTATCGGCGGCGTGCCCGCTGGCAGATTGATTTGCCCTCAGAGCCTGATGTTCAGCCGCCACAATGCGAGATGATCCCCCGCAGGGTATATTGCGGGTTTATACCTTGCAGGGTATAGGATGGCCAACGGAGGCGGTGATGGATCAGCTCGTAAGACTGCCGAGGCAGCTAGGTGCAATCATCCAGAGCGCGCGCGTGCGGCAGGGAATGACCCAGTCAGACCTGGCCGGCATTTCCGGCACACAGCAGAAAACCATATCAGCCATCGAGAACGGCAGCGTCGGAGTAAAGCTCGGCACGCTGCTCCGCGTGATCGCGAACCTCGATCTCGATATCAAGATCGGGCCGCGAGAGCGTGGCCCTTCCATCGAGGATGTCTTTTAGGGCCATTCAGCGGCTTTGCCCTGCAACCCTATCACGCGCCTTTAGCAGCGTTCCGCGCAAGCTACGACGCCACTTGGCGACGTTAATAGATACAAAAGGTCAGTGTGCCACATAGAAAGCTGCGGGATATCTGACTTGTAGATACCTTCAGTGCGCATAACCCCAGACGTAGCGACGGGCCATGATACGATCTCAGCACGGCGATTTGGCGAAACGCTATCTTCTGGAGGACCTGCCTGGCGCGTCTCAATTGGGCGCTCGCTTGAACGGGATCTTGTTAAAGATCGATTCCGGCGAGCAAGTGACCGCGTTACAGCGCCAGTTTCTTGTCTCCACGGGTCTTCATGCACTCTGCGCCTTGGCCGATGGCAAGATCACTCAAGGAGAATTTCGCCCCCAGGCCGAGCAGGAGCAGGCAGTACGTATTGAGGAAGCCTCGGCGAAGGCTGTGAAGGATGCGGCAGAGCAGGCGGCATGCGAAGAGGCAAAAGCCGCTGCGATCAAGGAGACCTTTGCCGCCATGGCACGGGATCCCGTGCTGCGCCGGAAGCGGGAAGCAAGGGAGCTGCGGCAGCGCTTCGGCATAGGATATGTCGACGGCGAGCACTATCCGCGCGTGATGGCGCTTCTCAGGCAAGTCGCCAATCGGCAACGCCTCAAGGCCGAGGACGTCGCATGGCTGAAGACCGAGGCCGATGACTGCTGGACAGACGCGCTGCAGAAAGCCTTCCACACATTGGAAGCCGAAGCTCTGACGAAAGCATGGGAAACCAGCGGTGATCCCTGGGATGCCGTGAACGCGAGTGCGCAATGGCGCAAGGCAGACCGCCCGGAGGAAGCCTTGCGCCTTACCGAAGCAGTGGGGGTTCAGATCGAGCTAAACCCCAAGCTAATCTCGGCCTTGGCAACAACGCGCGGCGGAGCAATGCGTGACCTGCGCCGCCTCGACGACGCGAAGGCGTTGGCTAGCGAAGCGCATGGATTGACCCCGAGCGACTATAGACCCTGCACATTGTTGGGCGCAGTCCACATCGAGCTTGGTGACCTCCAGGCAGGGCGCGAATGGTATGCCAAGGCCGAGAGCCTTGGCGCATCGCGCCAAGCGATCGACAATGATTTGCGCGGTCTGCTGACGCGCTTGTCCACTGAGGAACGGCAGCGCATCCGCGAATACCTGCTTCGTCACGATCCTCAGCGCTTTGCTTGGCTCCGGCGTTGGCCCGGCACCGGTCAATCGCCCTCGGGTCCAAAGTCCGCACACTCGATCAAAAGCAGAAACGACAACGCATTCGTCAAGGCAGGTCAGCATGATCATCGTACCCGATGATCCAGGTCCTGCGGGTCCTGAAGATGTGTTCAAGGCGGCCGTCCGAAAAGTCTTCGACGGCGATGGCTTTCTGGCAAGCGTCTGGCATCCCTACCGCCAGGCCTGGGTCGAGCGCGTTCCGTTCCGCTTTGCGTTCATCGACGCGCCCGAAATGGAGCAACCATACGGTCAGGAAGCCAAGGACTTTCTGGCCGGCCTCATTGCAGGCAAGGAGCTCCGGCTTGATCCAATCGGCAAGGAATCGACGGGTTACATGCCCATCGACTCGTACAAACGGGTGCTGTGCATGGCATTCCTGACCGAGCAGATGGATGTCGGGACGGTTGACTATTATCACCAAGGCAAGCGGGGCGGCGGATCGGTCAAGCGCGCGCGCCCCGTCACCCGCAACATCGAGCTCGAAATGATTGTGAACGGTTGGGCGTGGGTGGCCGAGCAATACACGTTTGATCGCGAGAATGAGTATTTTGCGGCGCAAGACGATGCACGACGCGATCGGCGAGGCCTTTGGGCAATGGACAATCCCGAGCCGCCGTGGAGCTTCAAGCGTCGGCAGAGACGTCGCAGCAAGGCGTTTGAGGGACAGGGTCAATTGATCTGACTCGAGATTGCCGAGTTTGCCGCGCGCACCTCGATCTGTGGGCCAGCAAGAGCTGGAGCGCCAGCGCGTTGGTTTATCAATAGCAGAAAATGCTAAGTCTGGCTTAGCGAAATTGATCAAACTTAAACTCGACGTTGGTTTGAAAATGTGCCACAAGACTAAGCATGGCTACGCGTTTTGAGGGAAAGCTAAACCAGTTGCAGCAAAAGCTCCCCGAGGGGCTGCTGGTGGATGCTGCCTGGCTGGAAGCTCAAGGCTATTCTTCCGCACTCCGCAGCCAGTATGTGCATGCAGGATGGCTCCATAGCCCCGCGCGGCGCGTCTATCGCCGATCCCAATCCCAGCTGACCTGGGAACAGGTCGTCATATCGCTTCAATACCTCATGGACCTGCCGCTCACGGTAGGGGGGCGCACTGCGCTCGAGGAGCTTGGCTACGCGCATTACCTCTCCGCGCAGATGCGCGAGGTTCACCTGTATGGACCGACCCGCGCCCCGACCTGGCTGGACCACCTGCCCCTCGATATAGACTTCCGGTGGCACAACAGCCTGCGTTTGTTTCCGGGCGATGCTGATGCCCCCGCAGCGCCGCAACCTGTGATGTACAGTGCCGCCGGGATGAGCCTCCCAATACGATATTCCAGCAAGGAGCGTGCGCTGCTCGAACTTCTCGAAGAGCTCCCGAACCGCGAAAGCTTCCACCAGGTCGATATGCTGATGGAAGGCATGTCCGACCTCAGTCCGCGTCGATTGCAGACCTTGCTTGAAGCCTGCGCCAGCGTGAAGGTGAAGCGGCTTTTCTTCTTCTTTGCCGACCGGCACCGCCATGCCTGGCGATCGCGGCTCGACATGGAGCGGGTCGATCTTGGGGCGGGCAAGCGCGTTCTCGTGAAAGGCGGCAAGCTCGATCCCACCTACCAGATAACCGTCCCGTCTGACCTGGGGGGGCAATGAGAGCATGGCTTTCCTTGATACCTACCGGCAGCAAGTCGCGCTCCTGATCCGCACCATCCCTTTTGTCGCCAAGGAGCAGGCATTTGCCCTGAAGGGCGGTACTGCGATCAATCTGTTTGTGCGCGACATGCCGCGCCTGTCTGTCGACATTGATCTGACCTATGTGCCGGTCGAGGACCGCTCCACATCGCTCAAGGCCATAGATGCCGCGATGCTGCGAATTGCAGAGCAGATTGGCGGCGGCATTCCAGGCGCGAAGATCAATCCGTCCCGCTCTGCAGGCGACGACATCGTCACCAAACTGATCGTCCGTTCCGGGGATGTGCAGATCAAGATTGAGATCACGCCGGTGTTGCGCGGCACAGTCTACGAACCTGTCATCACGCCTGTGGTGGCGAGGGTCGAAGAGGAATTCGGTTTTGCCGAAATGCTGGTTGTCTCCTTTGCCGATCTCTATGCCGGCAAGATCGTCGCAGCTCTTGATCGCCAGCATCCACGCGACCTGTTTGATGTGCGCGACCTTCTTGCACACGAGGGCATAGGGGACGAACTGCGCCGGGCATTCCTTGTCTATCTCATCAGCCATAATCGGCCGATGGCAGAGATCCTCGCCCCCGTACGAAAACCACTGGCAGAGGAATACGCCCGGGGGTTTGTTGGCATGACCATCGAGCCGGTTGACCTTGCCGAACTCGAAGCCGCTCGCGAGGCGCTGATCACAGCGATAGTCGCTGAAATGCCCGAAGCTCATCGGCATTTCCTGGTCGGCTTCAAGAAAGGCACGCCCGATTGGGACCTTCTCGGCATACCGGGAGCTGACAAACTGCCCGCCGTTCTCTGGAAGCGACAGAACCTCGATCGACTTCCTGACGGAAAGCGAAATCAGCTGATCGCTGCCCTGGAGAATGTGCTGTTTGCCTAACCGTGTGCGTGGCTCGCTTGCGCCGCACCATGCAGGCCGAATGCACGACTTTCGCCCTCACCAGGGCTTGCAACCGATACTGTTTACGTCGCCAAAGAGGGCTCGGCGAAGCCTGGGCTCGTGACGATAGATGGGCGCAACCGAGTCGCTCAGATTCCGGCCGCGAACGTCGGCATTATGCGCCGCTGCTGCTGCTGATCACCGACGAATCCGAGCCCTGGCTCCCTGCCCATTATATCGATGCAGGACGCGATGTGTCCCAGTGCGTCCGCTTGGGTCCGGGCATTATGTGGAACAGCATTTGATCCCGTTTTGTTCTTTCCAACAGCCAGACGTCGCACATAGCTTCTGATGGTCACTGAAGCTCAGGCAGAGGTGTCGGGTTGAACACAGGAACGTCGTGCGGCTCGCCGAGCGACGGTCAACCCGCCACTCCGGAGGGGAGTGCGGCGCCAGTGACAGAACCTTGAATGAAGAGGAATCTGTCATGTCGAATACCGAATTGATCACCTGCCAGGAGGTGCTGCGCCTTACTGGCATTCGCAGCCGTTCCACCATCTGGCGGAAGATGCGCAAAGGCGGCTTCCCCCACCCTGTCGACATCGGCGGCGGGCGCATTCGCTGGCGCGCGGCCGACATATCGGAATGGATCAACGCCCTTCCGCTGCGCCGCTACTGACCCCCTCAATTGGCGGGCCGTGGCCCGCAGAAAGCATCCCCACAATGTCCATTTTCTCCATGTTGGAAGCCGCCCTGCGCGAGGAAGGCTGGGCGCTCGTTCGCGCCCCGGTCAATGACCGATACAAGTCTCTGACAGAACTGCTGATCGACGATTACGTCAGGCGGCTCAGCCGCCCGGGCCTCGATGGCGGCTGCTACCGCAACTTCATCGTCGACTGGCTCTACTTCGAACGACCCATGATCGATCGCTTCAAGGGCGAGGAATTCTCGGCCCAGTTCGAGGGTCCCCTGGTCGCTATCGGCGAGAAGACATACCCGCTCGGCGGGTTCATTCTCCACAATCTCCAATGGGCCCGATTGTCCCCTGAAGATGCTTTCGATCTGCGCGAGACACTGCGTGGTGTGGTCGATCGGTCAGTGTGCAAGTGGATGCAGGACAAGGACCTCACATTCGTCCCCGCGCTTCCTGAGAAAGCGTTCCCCGACCGTGCTGCCGCCGACGCTGAAGCCGAGCGTCAGATCCGCGCATTCGCGCGAGTCCCTCGGGACCTGGGGGACATCTAGTGAGCCACAGACAGGACCATTCACTGGAACCTATGAAGGGCCACGATGCGATGCATAGGGCCCGGAAAAGGGATACACACCCCACGCACGCGTGCAGCGAGGATTTCTGCGGTTTTTGGAGCGCGCGCAAAGCGCGCTCGCCGGGCGCAGCCATCCGAAACGCGCGCTTCGAGCGCGCGCGGGAGGTGGTGATGGCAAGCTTCATCAAGCGGACCATCCGCCTCAATCCTTCGCAGGCAAGAACGCTTACCGGCTTCGCAAACCGGCGCGGCTTGTCGGAATATGCCTTGCTGCTGAAGGTCATCGATGCAGGCTTCCTAGCGCTCCTGCACGGCACCGACCGGGAGACCGATCTTGCCGAAATGGCCAGCATGATCGGGTCGATATCAGAGCGCCTTGCCGATGCCGAACGGGTGCTTGACCGCACCCTCTTCACGGCCTGCGCGGCCTATGCCTATGCGCGCAGTTCGGCGCTTGGCGGGCGCACATCCGACGAGGCCATTGCCGCCGAAGCGCGGGCCGCTTTCGAGCGCCAGCGCAAGCTGGCCGGGGAAGGTGAGCGATGACCGCCGGTACCGACTTTGTCACCCGTGCCCACGCGCTGTGGCGCGTGCGCATGGCGCAGTGGCAGCAGCGGTTCGGGTTCTTTGCCCGGCTTGTGCTGCTGTCCGGCGGTGCCGGCGCGATCATCGCGCCGCAGTTCATCATGAACGCAGCCGAGCTCAAGGTCGCAGGCCAATGTCTGGGGGCCAGGCTGCTCGTCATGCTGGGCGAGATGGCGGGCACGGACCTGAAGATGAATGTCGCTCTCGGGGGCCGCCGCTACACCCTCCCGGCAAGTGTTATTGCCAACGAACCGTTAATCGCAGGCACCTTCTCAAAGGCCGTCGCCGTGCTCATCATCGGGGCAATTCTGGGGTGCGCCCTGGGATTGCTGGCGGCCTGGCTGCTCCAGCGCACCATGTCTGCGCAGGGGCACGATACGCTGGCCGATAGGGTGATCGGCGGTACCCGTCTGGCGCGGCAGGAAGAGGTCGCAGCGCAGACGCGTCTGCTCGCCGGAAGCCGCGCTTTGCAGGTAGGTCCGGTCCCGATTCCGCAGCGGATCGAGACCCGGCATTTTGCCTTTCTCGGTACCACCGGGAGTGGCAAGACCACGGTCCTGCGCCAGATGCTCGACGGCATCGAAGCACGCGGCGAAGCGGCCCTTGTTTACGACACCTCAGGCGAGTTCATCGCGCATTATTACAACCCGGCGCGCGGCGACATTATCCTCAATCCCTTCGATGCGCGCTGCGCTTTCTGGTCACCCTTCGACGAGATATCGCATCCCGCGGACGCCGACCGGATCGCGCGCCAGCTGGTCTCGGAAACCGGCAGTCAGGATGATGATGTCTGGCTGGAGACGAGCCGCATCTTGGTTGCCAACATGATGCGCTCGCTCTGGGCTGAGAAGAACGGCAGTCTCGAAGCCCTGCTCGATGCCCTGCAGGTCAAGAGCAAGGAGCAACTGAAGGCCTGGCTGGGCCATACATCCTCGGCCCGAACCTTTGCCGATGACGCCGACCGCGCCACTGGCAGCGTGCTCTTCATGCTCGCCAAGGCCGCCAACCTGATCCAGTTCCTGAAGGTCGAACAGGAGGCGGCGGCGCGCTTCGCGTTCCGGGATTTCATTGTTGGGCTGGACCGAATCGAGGGGGCGAAGCCCTGGATTTTCGTCCCGCGCAAGGAGGACTATTTCGAGGCGGCAAAGCCGCTGATGGCCTGCTGGCTCGAATGTGCCGCGAGCGCCGTGCTTGGGCTTTCGCCATCACCGGAGCGCCGCATCTGGTTCGTGCTCGATGAGCTCGCCGACCTGCCCCGCGTGGAGAACCTTGCGCGCCTTTTGCCTGAGGGCCGCAAGTTCGGCGCGGCGATCGTGCTCACCTTTCAGGCGCTGGGGCAGATGCGTCATCGCTACGGTGACAACATCGCTGAAGCCATGCTCGCCTGCTGCAACACCAAGCTGTTCCTGCAAACGGTCGACCGCGAAACTCGCCAGTGGGCAAGCGAGACCATCGGCCAGTGCGAAGTAGAGATGCGGGTCGCCACTGACACATTGATGATCGGCAAGGAGGTGCCCCGCACCACTATCGCGACGCAGCGCCAGTTCCGTTATGCCGTGCTCGAAAGCGAGCTGCGACTTGCCCCGCATCAGGGCTTTTTGTTGCTCCCTGACGGCCTGCCGGTGGCGCGGATCGGGCTTACTGCCGAGCACATCACCCGGCGCGGTTCGCCGCGCCAGCCTGCCTTTTTGGCGGGCGATCCGGCGAGCACTCTGTGGAGCCGGGTCAGCGGCATTGCTCCGCCTGCTGAGGACGAACCCGATGGAGGCTCAAAGAATGGGCCTGAGGCGGGACCGGTCTGATGGTGGCCTCGGTCTCAGCCCTGACCAGCGCCGGGCAGGCGGCCAGCTATTACGAAGCCGATGACTATTATGCCGAGGGGGGCTTTGCCCCCTCGGAGTGGTTTGGTGAGGCCGCTGAAGCGTTGGGTCTGTCCGGCGAAGTGGACCGCATGGAGTTTGCGGAGATGCTCGAAGGGCGCGTGGCCGGGCAGCAGCTCGGCACCACCCGCGATGCCAAGGTCGAGCACCGACCGGGATGGGACATCACCTTCTCCGCGCCCAAGTCGGTCTCGATCATGGCCGAGGTTGCGGGTGACAAGCGGCTGATCGCCGCGCATGCCGCAGCGGTCAAAGCAGCGCTTGGCCATGTCGAGCAGCATATGGCCGCAACCCGCGTGCGCGAGGGCGGCGAGGTGCGGCGCGAGGAAACCGGCAACCTCGCCATCGCGACCTTCCGCCATGCTACAAGCCGCGCGCAGGACCCGCAGCTCCACACCCATGCGGTGATCCTCAACGCGACACAGGACAAGGACGGCAACTGGCGCAGCCTTGAACCGCGCGCCTTCTACCAACTCCAGAAGGAGATTGGCGCGATCTACCGTCAGGAGCTGGCGCATGGCGCGGCGCAGCTGGGTTACCGGATCGAGGCGGGCAAGCCTGGCCTGAGCCGTGCCGAAGGCGATGCCATGTTCGAGATTGCGGGCGTGCCTGAGAGGGTGATCGACGCATTGAGCCAGCGGACTGCAGCGATCGATGCGCGGCTTGCCGAGCGCGGTACGAGCCGGGAGGAAGCAAGCGCTGCCGAAAAGCAAATCGCCGCGCTGGATACGCGCGAGGCCAAGAGCCACGCTGACCACAAGACCCTGCGCGCCGAATGGCGCGCTACTGCAGACGCGACGGGCTTTGGGGAGGCGGCGCAGGCGCGGGTGATCGCTGAAGCCGAGCATCGAGCGAGGGAAGGGCAATTGTCCGCGAGCCCGGAGATACTCGCAGCGCGCGCTGTCGCTTGGGCTGCCGCCAAGCTGTCAGAGCGTCAGGCCGTGTTCCCGGCCAGCACGCTCGCCCGGGAGGCGGGCGACTATGCCTTTGGCAGGCTCAGCCACAGCGCCATCAGCGCAGCCATTGGTGACGCGGGCGAGCGTGGTGCGCTGGTGCCGCGCGCCTATCTCGATCGGCGCGGTGGTGAATTTGCAGGGTTCACCACGCCCGAGGCGATTGCGACCGAGCAGGCAATGCTGCGCCTGGAGGCCGCTGGGCGCGGCGTTGCCGCGCCGCTGGCGTCGTCGCTTGCTGCTGCGCGCACGGTCGAGCGGGCCGCGCGCCAGTCCGCGCGCGCGGGCTTTGCCTGGACCGATGATCAGAAGCGCGCCACCTCAGCGCTACTGACATCGCGTGACCGTGTTGCCGCAGTCCAGGGCTATGCCGGGACCGCCAAGACGACGACTGTACTCGCGACCTATGCGCGCGAGGCGGCGAAGAGCGGGCTGGCTGTGACCGCGCTCGCGCCGACCGCATCGGCGGCCACGGTTCTGGGAGAAGCGCTTGGCCTGCGCGGCGATACTGTTGCGCGGCATCTTGTGTCGCCCGAGGCTAAGGGGCTCGGCAAAGGCGCGGTCTGGATTGTCGATGAAGCCTCGATGCTGTCCGCGCGCGACATGGCGGCCCTGATGGCCAGCGCCGACAAGGCCGGTGCGCGGCTAGTGCTGGTCGGCGACGTCAGGCAGCTCGGATCGGTGGGCGCGGGAGCGGCCTTTGCCCAGCTGCAGCAAGCGGGCATGGCTACGGCCAGGCTTGCCAACGTGGTGCGCCAGACCAATGCCGACACCCGCGAGGCCGTCATGGCGTCAATCGAGGGCCATGCCGGCAAGGCCCTTGCCACACTGGAGCGAGGCGGCGGCGAAGTCATCGAAGGCGCGGACCGCGATGCGCGCCTTGGGACGATGGCGCAGCGCTATGTTGCCCTCAGCCCTGCGGAGCGTGCCCGCACCCTTATGATTGAGCCCTCGCGCGATGGGCGCGACACTCTGACTGCCATGATCCGCCAGCAACTGGCGCAGCGCGGTGAGCTGTCATCTGCCGCCGTCCGGTTCGAGGCTCTCGAAGCAAAGGGCCTCACCCGCGCTGAAACCCGGCAGGCTGCAAGCTATGCCATCGGCGATGTCGTCCGCTTTGCCCGCGACTATGCCGACAAGGGCGTCACGCGCGGCGCGGCCTACCAGGTCGAGCGCATCGATCCGGACAAGGCTGCGATCGCGTTGAAAGCCGCCGACGGGTCTGCCGTCGACTGGCGGCTGCGCCAATGGGGCGCAGGCAAAGTCGAGGTGTTCGAGCCCAAATCGATGGAGTTGCAGGCGGGCGACCGCGTGCAGTTCACCCGCAACGACCGCGAGGCCGGGCGCATCAACGGGTTGCGGGGCACCGTCACCGGCATTGATCCCGAGCGGCAGCAGGCGACCATTGCGCTGGCCAATGGCCGAGAGCAGCGGCTAGATCTTGCCGACCCGCGCGACGCCCATGTGCGCCATGCCTATGTCCAGACCGCCCACGCCGCGCAGGGCCAGACCGCCGAGCGGGTCCTGATCCACGCCGAAAGTCGATCTGCCAATCTGGTCGATCAGAAGATGCTCTATGTCGCGCTCTCGCGCGCGAAGTCCGAGGCGATTGTGGTCACCGACGACAAGGCGCGGCTGATCCGTGCGATCCACGAGCGCGCGGGTGAAAAGCAGACGGCCATGGAAGCGAGTGCGCCCGAGGCCGCGAAGACGAAATCTCTGGGGGCTGGTCTCGGCTAAGCGAGTGACGCGCGAACGCAGGGCCATGGCATCCTTCGCCCTGCCATTGGAATGAACTGCTCCTTTGTGACGGCCCGTGCCGGGCGGGATCAACAGCCTGCCCGCTCCTTCGGGCTATCGCCCTCCCGTGTTGGCTGTTCCGCGCTTCGCGCTGACCCGCCCGGCCATCCGGCCCGTCCCTTCATCCGCGTTCCCAACGACAGGACGAAGGATTTAACACCATGGCCAGCTCCGCAACCGCCAGCATCTACGACACCATCACCAACCAGATCATCGCCGCGCTGGAACGCGGCACGGGCGACTACACCCTTCCCTGGCACCGCAGCAGCGCTCCGCTCACCCGGCCCGTCAATGCGGTCACCCGCAAGGCCTATCGCGGCGTCAATGTCCTCGCCCTCTGGGCCAGCGCCGAGGCGCAGGACTTCGGGCACGGTCTCTGGGCCACCTACCGCCAGTGGCAATCGCTGGGCGCGCAGGTGCGCAAGGGCGAAAGGGCCTCACCCATCGTGTTCTACAAGGTTCTGGATAAGTCCGAGGTCAGCGAAGACGAGGCGCGCGAGGGTGCAGGCCGGATCTTCGCGCAGGGCTCGCATGTGTTCAACATCGCGCAGGTCGAAGGCTATGCCTTGCCCGAGGTGCCGGAAGCCGAGACCTTCGATCCCATCCCCGATGTCGAGACCTTCATCGCTGGCACCGGGGCTGCCATCCGCGTTCAGGGCGACAGCGCCCATTACACTCCCTCAACCGACACGATCACCATGCCCGACCGCGAGCGGTTCTTCACCACCACCACCGCCAGTGCCGAGCAGAACTGGTATGCCATCCTGCTCCACGAGCTGGTCCACTGGACCGGGGCCGATCATCGGCTCGCCCGCACCTTCGGCAAGCGTTTCGGTGACGAGGCCTATGCCATGGAAGAGCTGGTCGCCGAGCTTGGCTCAGCGTTCCTGTGCGGCGATCTTGGCCTGTCGGTGACCCCACGTCCCGACCATGCCTGCTACCTCGCCAGCTGGCTCAAGGTGCTCAAGGGCGACAACCGCGCGATCTTCACCGCCGCCAGCGCGGCGGCGAAGGCGGCGGAGTGGTTGGAAAATCTGGAACAATCAGGCCTTTCTGCTCGGCAGTGATCCTGATAGCTACATCAGGTTACCCGGAGATCGACCAACGCATGCCGCGCATTTTTGATAACATCGACAACTCTCTTCTTCCCGAACTGAGCAAGGTTCTCTCTGTTTCGGATCGGGCCGATTTCTGCGTGGGTTACTTCAATTTGCGTGGCTGGCGGCGGATCGATGAACACATTGAGACCTGGTCGGGCGAAAACGGAAATTCGTGCCGACTTCTTGTCGGTATGCATCAATCGCCCGAACGCGGGCTTCGTGAAAAGCTTGCTGCCGCGTTCCACGAGGACGGCATTGACAATGCCCGCGCTCTTGAGCTCAAGAAGGCACTTGCCGAGGAATTTCGGACACAGCTCACCCTTGGGACGCCCTCCAACAGTGACGAAGCAGGACTTCGGCGGCTTGCACGCCAGATTCGGGCCAAGAAAGTCGTCGTGAAGTTGTTCCTGAGGCATCCACTGCACGCGAAACTTTACCTTCTGCATCGTCCTGACCCAGTGAATCCAAAGGTGGGCTTTGTTGGCAGCAGCAACCTGACCTTTGCAGGTCTCTCCCTTCAGGGAGAATTGAACGTCGACGTTATGGACCACGATGCTTGCAAGAAGTTGGCGGAATGGTTCGAAGCCCGATGGACTGATCGGTGGTGCGTGGACATTTCAGATGAGCTGGCCGAGATTATCGAGACCAGTTGGGCGGGGGAGGTCTTGGTCCCGCCTCACCACGTATACCTGAAGATCGCATATCACCTCGCGCAAGAGGCTAGACTTGGTCAGTCAGAGTTTCGGATCCCATCCATTTTTGGCGACAAGCTCTTCGCGTTCCAGACAAGTGCGGTGAAAGTGGCAGCCCATCACCTCAACAAGCGTGGTGGCGTGGTGATTGGCGACGTTGTCGGGTTGGGAAAGTCCATCATGGCGTCCGCCCTCCTAAAGATCGTGGAGGAAGTCGACGGACGTGCGCTGATTATCTGCCCGAAAAACCTTCTCGATATGTGGCATGACTACGTCGAGACCTACGAGCTAAACGCCAAGGTCGTGTCTCTATCCAGGGTTGAAAGCGAACTCAAAGAACTAAAGCGCTATCGAACCGTCTTGATCGACGAAAGTCATAACCTGAGGAACCGTGAGGGAAAGAGGTATAAAGCGATCGCGGATTACATTCGGACAAATGACAGTCGATGTATTTTGCTTTCTGCCACACCCTATAATAAGACCTTCATCGATCTATCCTCGCAGCTTCGTCTCTTCATCGAAGACGATCAAGACATTGGAATTCGCCCGGAGGCCATGATCCGAACCATTGGCGGTGAAACCGAGTTTGTGCGCCGGCATCAGTGCGCGGTCCGGTCTCTCCCGGCGTTCGAGAAAAGCGATCAGACTGAAGATTGGCGCGAGCTTATGCGGCTGTACATGATCCGCCGGACACGCGGTTTCATTCTGCAGAACTACGCCCAGACAGATGAAGATAGTGGCCGGAAGTACATCACGTTTTCGGATGGAACACGGTCATATTTTCCGGTGCGACAACCGAGATCAGTCAAGTTTGAGATCGACGATAGCGACCCCCTGGACCCATACGCGAGGGCGTATTCGGACGAGGTTGTCTCAGCAATCGATGGCCTAGCGCTCCCGCGCTATGGCCTTGCGAACTATCTCAACCCAGACCCGGCGCATCCACCTACGCCTGCCGAAGACACGATCATGGACGGGCTCGGGCGCGCCGGAATCCGATTGATGGGTTTCTGCAAGACGAACCTTTTCAAGCGCCTTGAGAGCGGCGGTCCGGCGTTCGTCCAGTCTTTGCAGAGACACATCATGCGCAATCTGGTGTACCTGCATGCATTGGAAAACGAATTGCCGGTGCCTATCGGCACTCAGGACTCTGAACTTCTCGATGTATCGGACGAAGACGCCGATTCCGATGCAATCGAAGGTTTGTTCGAAACTGGCGAGTACGGCGACGCGGATGGCGACGCGACAGCAGGCCTTCCCGACGAACTTACCGCCCTCAAGCAGCATGCTGCTCAAATCTATGGGGTTTACGCCAACGCCAAGAAGCGGCGCTTCAAATGGTTGAAGGCCACCCACTTCAAGCGAGCGCTGCAGACCGATCTTCAAGCCGACATCGATGCTCTACGCCGTGTTCTCGAAATCTGCGGACCCTGGGAAGAGGCGCGAGACAAGAAGCTTCATGCACTCATTGAACTGGTAACCGCCCGCCATCCCGCTGATAAGCTGCTGATCTTCACGCAGTTTGCGGACACCGCCCGTTATCTTGAGACGGCTCTTCGCAACGCCGGGGTTGCAGCGGTCGCCGCAGTCACTGGCCAATCCGAGAACCCGACCCGGCTTGCGTGGCGCTTCAGCCCCATGTCGAACAAGAAGGAAAAGGTGGCGCAGGCAGAGGGCGAGCTTCGCGTCCTGATCGCGACCGACGTGCTTTCGGAAGGACAAAACCTTCAGGACTGCGCCACGATCGTGAATTTTGACCTGCCCTGGGCGATCATCAGGTTGATCCAGCGTGCAGGCCGCGTCGACCGCATCGGCCAGCAGGCTGATACGATCAATTGCTATTCCTTCCTTCCGGCAGAAGGCGTCGAACGCATTATCAGGCTGCGCGCTCGCGTCCGCGCGCGGCTGAAAGAAAACCAGGAAGTCGTCGGTTCGGATGAAACCTTCTTCGAGGACGACAATAAAGAGAACCCCATCCAAGATCTCTACAGCGAGAAGTCCGGTATTCTCGATGGTGAGGATGACGGCGAAGTCGATCTTGCGTCATACGCGTTCCAGATTTGGCAGAATGCCATCACCGCCGATCCCAAGCTTCGGAAGTTGGTCGAAGATCTGCCGGATGTGGTTTACGCCACCAAAGCATTGCCATCGGTGCCCGATGCGAAAGCCGGTGCGCTCGTCTATATCCGGACCCCCGACGATAATGACGCGTTGGCGTGGGTCGATCAGAACGGCGAAATCCTGACGCAATCTCCGCTGGCAATCCTGCGTGCGGCAGAGTGCCTACCAACCGAGCCCGCTTTGGAGCGGACTGACTACCATCACGACATTGTCCGCCATGGGGTAGAGCACCTCATGCAGGAGGAACGCACCACCCACGGTGCGTTAGGGCGACCATCCGGCGCCCGCTTCAAGACATACGACCGCCTGAAGCGGTTTCTTGAGCAACAGGGCAATGAACGCACGCTGTTTGTGACCGACCATTTTGTGCGGGACGTTGAGAAGGCGATGGCAGACATCTATGATTTCCCGATGTTTCAATCGGCTATCGACACACTCAACCGCCATTTGAAAACAGGCATCGGCGATTATCCGCTCGCCCAGATGGTCATCGCCCTCCGGGAGGATGGACGTCTCTGTGTGAAGCAGGACAAGGACGAGGCCCAAGCCGACATGAGGATCATCTGCTCCATGGGTCTGAAAGGCTGACAATGGCAATCGACAGACCCCGCGCCACCCGGCATCTTAAAGCCTTCGATTTCGTGACGCTCTTCATCGAAGAGCTCGGCTGGGATCGCCCAGGCTCGCGCCAGCCCGAAATGATCAATGTTGGCGGACAGGATTACCGGCTGTCGCCCGTGGCGGATAAACGCGGCGTTCGAATTTTCCATTGCCCGGAGATTCCGGATCGCGCGCTTCGTCAGTACATCGAGCGCGAGATTACCAAGCGGGCCTTTGAACATCTCATCATCTTCACCGACGAAGAGAAAACGAGGCAAATCTGGCAATGGGTCGCGAGGGAAAAGGGTAAGCCGGCCGCCTTCCGTGAGCACATCTGGCTCGCAAACAGCGCTCCCGATCCCCTGATCCAGAAGCTGGACCATATCGCGTTCACCCTGAACGACGAAGAGGGCCTGACGCTTTCCGGCACGACATTGCGCATGCGCGATGCGTTCGACCGCGAGAAGATCACGAAGCGTTTCTACGAGGATTTCAAGAAGCAGCACGACCGCTTCCTTGGCTTCATCGATGGCCTCGCAAACATGTCGGACCGTCAGTGGTACGCCTCGCTGATGCTCAACCGGCTGATGTTCGTCTATTTCATTCAGAAGAAGCGTTTCCTGAATGGTGACATCGACTATCTGAAGACCAAGCTGGCCGAGGTGCGCGCCGAGAAGGGGGATGACCAGTTTCATACCTTCTACCGCGCGTTCCTGTTGAAGCTGTTCCACGGCGGTCTTGCCACCCCCGCAAATACCCGTGATGCCGACACGGCGCGGCTGCTCGGCAACATTCCCTATCTCAACGGTGGTCTGTTCGAGCCACACGCGCTGGAGGCGGACGGTAACGACATCCAAATCGCCGACGCGGCATTCGAAGCCGTGTTCAATTTCTTCGACCAGTACGAATGGACGCTCGACACCCGCCCAATCGAGCAGGCCGATGGCAAGGAGATCAACCCCGATGTCCTCGGCCACATCTTCGAAAAGTACATCAACCAGAAGCAGATGGGGGCGTACTACACCAAGGAAGACATCACCGATTACATCACCAAGAACACCGTAATTCCGTGGCTTTTCCAGAATGCGATCGCACACGACAAGGTGGCGTTCGAGCCGGGCAGCGCGGTGTGGCGGATGCTTTCCGAAAACCCTGACGCTTATATCTACCCGGCGGTGAAGCATGGGGCGGATCAGCCGCTTCCCGACAATATCGCCGCAGGCATCGACGATGTTGCGAAGCGCGGCGACTGGAACAAGACCGCCCCTGCAAGCCTCGGCCTGCCGACCGAAACCTGGCGTGAGCTGGTGGCGCGGCGCGAACGCTATGCCCGGGCGAGATTTCGTCGATCGAGGATTTCATCACCCTCAATCTCGATATCCGCCAGTTCGCCCGCGATGCGATTCAATATGCCGAAAGCCCCGATCTGGTCCGTGCCTTCTGGAAAGGCATTTCAGCGATCAAGGTGCTCGATCCCGCCTGCGGATCGGGCGCATTCCTGTTTGCCGCGCTCAACATCCTGTACGATCTGTATGACGCCTGTCTTGAGCGGATGGAGCAGTTCGTCGAGAGCGCTCCGGATGGCAGCGGACCGCGCCAGCTCTATTCCGATTTCCGCGCCGTGCTCGAAAGGATCGAACGCCACCCCAACCGGTCCTATTTCATCTACAAGTCGATCATCCTCGATAACCTCTACGGCGTCGATATCATGGATGAGGCGGTGGAAATTTGTAAGCTCCGCCTATTCCTGAAACTCGCTTCCCAGCTTGAGAGCGCCGATCAGATCGAGCCGCTGCCCGATATCGATTTCAATATCAGGGCAGGGAATACCCTAGTCGGCTACACCTCGTTTGATGATGTGCGCAAAGCGACAAGTTCAAGGGGATTCGACTTCGACGACCGGGCAGGTAAGATCGAAGCATCAGCACAGGATCACGGCGCTCGCCTTCGTCTGTTCCGCGAGCAGCAGACAAAGCTTCATGGTGAAATTACGTCTGCAGACAAAGCGGAGTTACGGGCACGGCTCGCAGCGCTCAACATGGAGCTCGACCAGTTTCTTGCGGAGGATTACGGAGTTCAAGGTGCTGACGAAGCCGCCAAAAAATCGCGCCTGAAGAAGTGGAAGGCGGCTCACAAACCGTTTCACTGGCTCTCAGAATTTTATGACATCGTAGTCGGCAATGGTTTCGACGTAGTGGTGGGCAATCCACCCTACGTGAAGGCCGCAGATGTTCGAAAAGATTATGCCATTCTGGGTTACGATACTGAACGCTGCCCTGATATCTATGCGTGGATTATGGAACGGGCCGCCATGCTTGCGTCAGAAGATGGCTTCTATGGCATGATCGTTCCGCTAAGCCTCGCCTTTTCAAGCGGATTTCAGCCCCTTCGCAATCTCTTGTTCGAGAAATTCCAGGCAAATTGGTTTTCATCATTTGCTAGAATTCCGGCCGCGCTTTTCAGCGCCGACGTGCGGGTGCGGAACACAATTCACATCGGGCAGCGCTCTGGACGCCCTGGCAATTACACTACGTCAACTCACCGATGGTTTGAAGTGGCTCGGCCTCACCTAGTTGAGCGCATCGAGTATGCGAAATTCGACCCCGCTATATGGGACGGTTTGATCCCGAAGCTTGGCAACCAGCGGCTAATGACCGCACTCGAAGTTATCAAGCAGCGTATCAAACCTTTGGATGCAAAGATTGTATCGCAAGCGAACCGGCACCAGCTATACTTCAAGAAGTCTGCTTACAACTGGGTTTCTTTTGCCTTCGATCCTGCTCCTTCATACGGTGCAACGGGAAAGCAGTTGCCCATGACAGAGACGGGATTAACCTCCTTTGACTCGAAAGAGTCTGCTGTATTGGCGCACACTTTCTTGAACGGCAAAATCGGCCTGGTTTGGTGGATGCTTGTTGGCGATGATTTTCATGTAACCAAAGCCAACTTTGAAGGCATACCATTTGATACGGATATGCCTGAAAGGGATGTGAATTCTCTAATTGCTCTTTCCGCTCAACTTACAGCTGCCATGGAAGAAAACACTGTATTTAAGTTGAATGCTGGAAAGCGTATCGGGAATTATAATCTCGCAAAATGTCGAAATTTAACTGACATTTCAGATAGTATATGGATAAACCGTTTAGGAATTGGCGATCTGTGGCCAGAGATTGAATTGGCTTATTCACAAATTGTGAAAACTGATTTTGATTTCAAAGATCAAGATAAATCTGCGGAGTTTGATTGATGCCAAGCTCAGCCCCAACGACGAAATTGTATTCAGCCGCAGTGTGGCGTCACATTACAGCCGCAGCGAAGTCAGCATCAAAGCCTTCGTATGCTGCTGTTGCTTATTTTGGCAGCACGGGAGACAAGCTGCTTCCCCTCCGAGAAGGTAGCAAGCTGGTTGTCGATGCCAGCCTAGGTGCTGTCACGACCGGCATTACAGATCCCAAAGCTCTTCGTCGTCTTCATAATCGCGGGGTCGATGTGTTTTCAATGCCCTTGCTTCATGCAAAGGTCTTTGCGTTCGATTCTGTTGGGTTTGTTGGCTCGTCGAATGCATCTGCTAATTCAGCAAAGCGGCTAATTGAGGCCAACATCTCAATTTCAAATACCAAGACGCTCAAGAGCATTCGCGAATTCGTGATGAGTTTGTCTACAGACAGTCTCGACAATGATGCGCTAGACTGGCTTGAAGAGCGCTACAAGCCACCGAAATTTATCATTCCTAGCGTTTCGGCTGATGTCCATAAACGATTGATTATGCAGATCATGCCGTCGGATCAGCAAGGATATTCAGGTCATCAAGTGCAGCCACCATCAGGGGCCTGGAGGGAATTCTTCGGAATTGAAATCGACGACGATCCGATGCCGACATTCAGATTGCGAAATCTGACGAGCGGAGAGGTTTTCGATCGAAAGGTCGTCAAACATGCAAAAGTCATCACTTTAGACATACCCGAAGCGGTTCCGGGTTCGATTTTGGAAGTCTGGTATGTCGGCCTTGATCGATACGACTACCGGGTTGTTGCCCCTTCCAACAGCAAATTCAAGGCGCTCGATAAGCTGCTTCAGACTACGGAAAACCCTTCTTGGGTGTCGGGGCGATTATGGGCAGTGCTTTAGGTTGCGCTGTCGCGCTCTTCTGCTCCAATTCCTGCCCTGGCGACATCATCCTGAGAGCGCAGGACTGGGCCAATAAGCGGGGGCCGAAGAGTGAGCCGGTTGTCGGCGGGTTTCATACTCCCGTTGAGCGTGATGTGCTGCGAATCCTGCTGCGCGGCAATGCGCCGGTGATCATGGTTCTGGCCCGCGCCGCGCAAGGTTGGCGCGCCCCCAAACCTCTCGGCCCCCCGATCAAGGCAGCCGTTGCCGCGGGCACGGCGCAAATCGTCAGTCCGTTTCCCGCGTCTCAGACGCGCACCACGGCCACCACTGCCCAAGCCCGCAACCGTCACGTCTTGACCCTCTGCAAAACGGTCCTGATCGCCCACGCTGCGCCCGATAGTAAAACCGAGGCGCTGGCACAGGAGGCGAAAACAATGGGTCTCCCGATCTTCACCTTGCCATCCCCGGCCAATTCGCATCTATTGCAGATGGGGGCGCAAATCGTTCCAGATCAATAGCCTGTCTGTGGGGGTCGCATGGCAAAAGCGGAAGCAACGGTCGAAGAGCTCGTCGGCATGGTCGAGCGCGGGGAGCTGAGGCTTCCCGAAATGCAGCGGCAATATGTGTGGCGCTCGCCTCGCGTCCGCGACCTGATGGATTCGCTCTATCGCGGCTATCCGTCCGGTGCGATCCTTCTTTGGGAAACGGATGAAGCCGTGCCCCTGCAGGAGATGGCCGTGACCCAATCGGCCAACCCCTACGCCACGACCCGGTTGCTTCTCGACGGGCAGCAGCGGTTGACGTCCTTGTCCGCCGTGATCCGGGGAGAGCCGGTCAAGGTCCGCGGCCGCGTCAGGCCGATCGAGTTGCTGTTCAATCTCGAGCACCCCGAGCGTCAGGAAATCGTCACCGAGGTGGACGAGGATGCGGAGGACGACGCGCCCGAGACCGATGAGGCGGATTCGACCGAAGACGAACTTCAGAAGCGCTTCGAACGGATGACGTTTGTTGTATCGACCAATAAACTCGCCGCGTTACCTCAATGGGTCAAGGTCTCTGAGGTCTTCAAAAGCGAGAGCGACACGGTTTTTCTTAAGCGCGCCGGGGTCAGCAACTTTGATGATCCACGCTATGAGAAATACACGCAGAGGCTGGCCCAGCTCCGCCGCATCCGGAAATACGTCTACCGCATGGACGTGCTCGAACGGTCTTTGACCTACGAGGAAGTGACGGAAATCTTCGTGCGCGTGAATTCCCTCGGCGCGAAGTTGCGTAGTTCCGATCTTGCGTTGGCGCAGATCACAGCGCGCTGGCGCCACAGCCTCGAAATCTTCCAGGAATTCCAGCGCGAATGCGCCAAGCTTGGGTTTGACCTGGACCTTGGCATTCATCTTAAGACGTTGATCGCCTTTGCGACCGGACAATCACGTTTCTTGACCGCAGGCCGCCTGTCTCTCGACGTACTCCAGACCGGGTGGAAGGAGGCAACCGAAGGCATGCGGTTTGCCATCAACTTCCTGAAGAGCAACGTCGGTATCGACAGCCCCGCGCTACTCTCGTCACCTTTCCTGATGATCGTGGTGGCCTATTTCGGACACGCCAAGGGCTATGTGCTCTCGCCCGAGGAGTCCGAGCGGCTGCGCCAATGGGCGCTGCTGGCCAACGCGAAGGGCAGGTTCTCACGCGGCTCCAGCGAAACGATCCTCGACCAGGATTTGGCGACCATCGACAAGGTTGGTTCAGCAGACGCCTTGATCGACCGCGTTCGCCTGCAGTTCGGCAGGCTTACTGTCACGCCCGAAGATCTGGAGGGCCGCGATCAGCGCAGCTCACTGTTCAAAACGATGTTCCTTACCTTCCGCGCCCTAGGTGCGAAGGATTGGACTTCCAATCTTCTAATTTCACTGGATCATTCCGGCGCGCAGCACCGCCTGCAGTTCCATCATTTCTTCCCCAAAGCCGTGCTGACCAAGCACGGTTTCTCTTCGCGGGAAGCCGACGACGTTGCCAACCTGACCTTCATCGGCGGACGTACCAACCGCAAAATCAGCGATAAGCCGCCTTCGGTCTACTTGGCTGATTATCTGGCCAAGCAGGGGCCTGACTTGCTGTCGCTACAGGGTATCCCGGCTGCGCCGAATTTGCTGGAAGTGGAAAGTTACCGCGAATTTCTGGATGCGCGGCGCTCGCTGCTGGCCGCCGCGATCAATGCGTTTCTTGGTGTATCGGACGAGTAGGGTCGCCTTTGGCCAAGCGCTCCATCACCGATGAAGAGATTGGTCTGATCAAGGCCATGCTCGCTCGTGGCATGGCGAACAAGGACATCCAGTTCTACTTCAACCGCCAAGACCGTGCGGTAAATTCCGGACGGATCACCGGGATACGCGACCGAAGCTACGGACCTGAGGTGCCAAAGGCGGGCGACGACGCATTAGCCGCATTCATTGCAAGCTTTACGGCTCCGCCTTTGGCAGCTCCCGGCTTGGTTGTCGCATCCGCGCCACCCACGCCTCCAGGCGTGACGGACGAACGGGTTCTGCGGTCATTCTTCACCAAAGATGGCGAAGGGGTTTGGCGGTGCTCGTCTGGCGAGACTGACGAATTCGAATGCAAGGAAAACTTCAGCCTCCGCAACTTTGGGAAGCCGCTGCGCACCATCGCGGGCTTTGCTAATAATCGTGGCGGGTACCTGTTTTTCGGGGTGAAGGACAAGCCACACGGCTTTGCCGTCTGCGGCTTGACCGATGATCGTTTCACCAGCACTGACCAAAACAAATTCAGTCAGATAATTCGATCTGTGCTGGAGCCCACACCGCACTTTCGCGTGGCGAGCCTTAAGCTTGATGCACTGACTGTCGGCGTTATTCATGTCGAGCCGCATAGCGCGAAACCCGTCATCGCAAGCCGGACAGAGGGCGAGGTCGCTGAGGGCGCGATCTATTTCCGTTACCCCGGCGAAACGAAGGCGATTTGCTATGCTGACCTTCGCGCCATCTTGGACGAGCGGGATCAACGCAGCCGGGAGGCCATTTTGCCGATGGTCCAGCGATTGCTTGAACTCGGTCCCAAAGACGCCATGGTCGCCAATCTTGCTGACGGTCAGCTAGAAGGTGGGGATCGTCCGATCATAATCGACCAGCAACTCGTTGACCGGATCAAGTTCATTCGGGACGGCGAATTCGACGAGCGCGAGGGCGCGGAGACTTTGCGTCTCGTGGGCGATGTAAGCGCTGTTGACCTGTCGAACGTCACAACAGTGAAAACTGTTCGAACCGAGGTAACAGAGGAATCAATCGTCCGTAACTTCGTTAGGCGCGAGGTGGTGGAAGAGCCGTTGGCCTATGTCCGGCAAGCCAGCCACGAGCAGAGCTTCCTATTGCCGGTCTTCTATTATCTGCACCTTGCTGGCCAAACACGCGGTGAGGCGATCGCCGCTTTGAGGGCGCACCGCAATGCCAAACCCAATACGGTGAAAGAGATAATCCGTCGGCTTCAACGCGAGCGAACAATGTTCGTAAAGGCCGGAGGGATGAGATTGAGGAGACTCAATCAGATCCGCGAACGCGCAGTCGGCCAGATTGCGACATCTGCCCGCGCCAAGGAGGTGATGGACGCCATGACCGGGCTGAAGGAAGCGGACGCCGATGTATTCGAGTACGCGAACGAGCTGGTAGGTCAGTGCCTTGAGTTTTGGGCAGAAGACCGGAACCTGGTGACCTATATCCGGAAAGCTGCATCAAGGTTGGATGAGCTGACTTATGGCCCAATGGTCCCTGACTAGTAGGAGTTTTCGCCGCTACCCTGACAGGCAACCTGCTCTGTCCGCTGGCGCGGACCGGGCCTGTAGTCCCGGCCCATTCGGGTGACGATCAGGAGCGGGGGCAAGCGGAGCGGGAGGTTCTGGAGGACGCGCTCTGTCCCGCATGGCCTGTGGCCATGCTCCTGAGGGCGCGGTGTCCTTGACCTAACCCGCAGGCGCTCTTGCCTCTCTCATTGCCGGACGCCCGCTGGCCCACTTGGCCCGCGCGCAGGGCGTCCGGCGGCTTCGCGCCGTACAAGGGCGCCGTTCTTGTGCGGATCGCTGCTGCGATCCTTGGGGGGGGACGCCAAGGGCTTTGCCCTCTCGTTCCCAAACCCCAATCGTCGCCCCCGTGTGGCGGGCTTCGCCCGCTGGCCCGCGCCAGGGCATCGATTGGGGTTTTCCCTCCCCCTCCCATCCTCGCCGGAAGGCAGAGCCGCATGCCGCGTGACGGATGCGGCTTTGCCGGATGGAGTTTGGAGCATGGGTGACCTGATCTTGAATTACCGCGCGTGCGGGGCCGAATGCCGGGAGGACTGGCTGCGCATGCTGGCGCATGACAACGGCTTGCCGCTGGTGGCGGTGCAGCAGCTGGCCGATGAGCTTGGCGAGCGCGAGGATTTCGGCGAGCTGGTGCGGCTGTGTGAGTGCGGCGGGGGCATCGTGTCATGAGCGGCGCGGTGTTGTCTCGCGCCGAGCGGATTGCGCGGCTCAATGATCTGTCGCGCCGCGCCATGGGCATTGCCAGTGTGGTCGTTGCGACCGAGGGGATTCGGGCCTTGGCCGAGGCTGACCAGTCACGCCTGCGCGAGCTGGTCGAGACCTTCGATGCCTTCACGCCCGACAATGATCCCTATGGCGAGCGCGACTTCGGGGCGATCTATCAGGGTCTGGACGGGGTCTGGTCGGCCTTGCGGCCTGTTGATGTTGCGGTGACCGTGTTCTGGAAGATCGATGCCTATGACGGCGAGTTGCGGTTCGGCAGCGAAGATCCCACCGATCCCGCCGTGACCCGGCGGGTGCTGACCATCATGTTGGCGAGCGAGTATTGATATGGCTGGCTCGTCCCAAACGGTGGAACCCTCGCGCCTTGCTTTCGGTGCGTGGTGTCACGCCAGCGAGAAGCAGATCGGCGAAGGCGATATTCGTGCCAGCTACAGCGCCGACCGCATCGGCATGGGGCAGCCCATCCGCAAGCCATTCCGATACGCCGGTGACCTCTGGGTCTGCATTGGCATAGGTTCTGCGGGAGCCGAGGCCTACCGGCTCGTCCACCCTTCCGTCTATGGTGGCACTGCGCGCACCTATCATGATCGGTGCCGCGATGGTGACCGTGCGCGCGGTGATCAGGCGGGCTTCTATGACGGCATTTCTGTGCGCCATGCGGGGCGGGAACTTGTGATGGCCGGTCCGCCCGCCATGTTCGTCGCAGGCGAGGAGGCGCAGCTGTCCCTGTTCTGATGCGAACGAGGGATGGGGGGCGCTGGCCAAGGCGCGCCGCCTGACACGTCAGGCGGCGCGGTGATCCACAAAGCTGTGTTGATTGTGCCACTCGAGAAAGGCGGGTTCCGGATCGAACCGTGCCGCTGGGCGCAGCGTCGCTTTCTCGAATTGCTGGAAATAGTCGCGGGTCTCGCGGCTGCGGCTTTCGCGCAGCTGCCGCGAGACATGAATGCGGCGCGCGCGGTCTACTGTGATGAGCCCGCGATCGAAGGCGCGGTCGAGCGTGGCGGATAGCAGCAGACCGTTGGCGGGGTTATGGCGGTTCTGGCTGTCCTTGCCCCAGGGCTTGATATGGCTGGCGGACAGCAGGCGCGGGTCAGCAAGGCCGGTAATGCAGCACGCCTCTTCATAATTAGCGAGCACTGCGCGGCGGAAGAAGTCCTGTCCGACGCGCTGGTTCACCATCGCCTGCGTGGTGGATTCGCCTTGCCATGGTTCGAATTTGAACTCGCTGCGCTGTTCGTGGAGGCGGTCGCCGGTGGGCGGAATTGATTGCCTGGTAGCAATTTGGCGGTCGACCTGGCTGGACCATAGCTCTTCGGCGCGTGCCACCAGACCCGACCAGTCCTGTCCGAACTCGGCATAGGTGGCGCGGTCGAGCTTCGATGCGCCATCGAGCCCCTTGCGTCCGCTCTCGGTGATCTTCGGATCGAGGCTGGCGAAGTTGCACAGCTTCATCGCCACCGAGCTGTTCGATCGGTCGATGGCAGCCGCGAGCGTCTGGATCTCGGGATTGCCCGAGTGCAGCTTCCCGAACGGCAGCTGGAAATAGAGGTAGAGCGCGAGCACTGTCTCCTCCTCGCTCCAGCGTTTCCGCGCGGTGCCTTCCATTGCCATGACAAGGGTTTGGGGCAGAGCGCAGCGTCGTGCAAGCGGGGGATGGGGGCGGTCCGGGCGTCCCTCCGTCTAGTGGCTTCGTTTTGAGCACCTGCGCTGGCCGCGCGCAGGCGAGGGTCAATGTCCGGCCCGCGCCGGTTCCGTTCCGTCACCCGTGTTGGACATGACCCCACGCCCTTTGCCGCGCGGCCCTTCTGTCTGGTGCAACGAGCCACCAACACGAAAGGAACATCTCATGGCCCGCACGTCCCAAGCGCCCGCAACCGCCACCGCGCCCGAGCCCAAGGCGCCGGATTTCATCGCCTGGCATGTCAGCAATCGCGGCGAGAAGGCCTTCTGGACCAAGGTCGGTGCCGCATGGTTCCACCGCGACCGCAAGGGGCTGTCGCTCCAGCTCGAGGTCGTGCCGATCAATGGCCGGATCGTTTTGCGGACGCCGCTCGACGATGAGGCGAGGGAAGGGCAGCCGGGCGCTTAGCGCCCGGCGATGCCGGGTCTCAGCCACGACAGCCAATAGGAGACGCGGATCAACGTTGGGGCCATAAACCTTTCATGGGCTTAAGCACGGGCTGCAAGCCTGCTATGGGGCCAAATGTATGCCGAACGTCGATAGCAACGATATGCAGCAGATGGTCACGGATGGCCTGATCGGTGCGATTTCGCTCGATACGAGCATATTTGATCAGTTTGCCTGCAACCTGGACTCTCCATCGCTTGAAGCGCTCGAGCAGTTTGTCGGCTCATCAGTGCAGGTCATCTTGACCGACGTCGTCCTAGGTGAAGTTCGCAGTCACCTCGCGAAATCCGCGACAGAAGCGACAGCTCGCTTGAATACGGCCTTAAAGGATTTCTCACGCTTTCGAAGGGGACGCCGGGTCGCCAGCAAAAATGCGGCGGATTTGCTCAACGTCTCGGCCGATATAATGGCTGAAGTTGATGCGTGGATAACTCAATATCTTGGGCAAGTGCACGCAGTAACGCTATCCGCTGGGGAGTTTGTCAGCCCTGACCGTCTGCTTGCAGATTACCTTGCCTCGAATCCGCCGTTCGAAAATGCCAAAGGCAAGAAGGCCGAATTTCCGGACGCCATTGCACTCATGGAGTTGGAGTGCTGGGCAGCTAAGCATCAAAAGTATGTCTTAGCAGTTTCCAAAGACCAGGGATGGGTCGCATATGCGGAGAAGTCTGATTGGGTGCTAACCATAGAGGATCTCGCCTCGGCACTCGGTCTATTCAACCGCACTGACGCACACATCGTCGAGCGTACAGCGGCGCTCCTCTGCGACACCGAAAAATACCAACTCGCCTCCGAGATGTCCGACATCCTGCAATCTTTTGTTGACGATCTATCCCCTTGGGTGGACGCCCAGTCACCGTTTCAGTTCTACGCAGACTATTATGCTGCGACGATCAAGAGTTGGGTGCCTCCCCCCGCCGCTGATTTTACTGTAATCGAGTCCGACACGAATTCGGTCACCATGACAACTAAGGTGACGCTCACAATTACAGCCGAAGCGGATTTCAGTTTTTACGTCCATGACGCAGGAGACGACATTTCAATCGGTGGCACATACGCCGAGAAGAATATAAGTCTTGATGTCCCAATCGTCTTAAAAGTCGCTCGCGAGAGCGGCCCTGATGACGTCGCGGTCTCAATGGCGTACGAAACCCAAAGGAGCATCTCTCTAGACTTTGGCTATGTTGAGCCTGATGTTGAGGAAGACTGACATCTTCCTGAGTCAGTAGCGCCTGCGATTTGGTCTGGTCGACTACTGCCGCGGCGTATTGCTTGATCAGGCGGCAGACTCTCGCGGCCTTTCTCCCAGAAGCCGCCGTTCACCAGCTTTGAGGTCCACTCGAGAAAGGGGTCTATGGGAGCGGCACGAGAAACGCCCCGCTTTCGAGCGTTTTCAGTGCCGCTTTCCTGGCGCGCCTAACCAGAGGCCTTACCGGCCCTCAAGTCATCTAGATAGTCGCTCCACCATTGCGCCATCTTTACCCGCTCGTCCCAGTACTGACCCCGATTGTATGTCCCTCGGATAGCGTTGCTGTCGCCATGGGCTAGCGCGCGTTCGATGGCGTCGGGGTGCCATAGCCCGCTTTCGTTGAGCAGGGTCGATGCCGTTGACCGGAACCCATGCGCCGTCATGTCATCTTTGCTGTAGCCCATACGGCGAAACGACGAGTTGATCGTGTTTTCGCTCATTGGGCGCAGGCGGGTGTGGAAGGCTGGGAAGATGTAGCCTTGCCCCCCGGTGATGGCCTTCAGCTCTGTGAGTAGTTCCAGCACTTGGCGTGACAGCGGCACCGCGTGAGTGCGGCGCGCCTTCATCTTGCCCGCGGGGATCGTCCAAATCGCTTTCTCGAAGTCGATCTCCTGCCACTCGCCGTGCCGCATCTCGCCGGGTCGGACGAATATGTGCGGCGCGACCTTCAGCGCCAGCTTGGTAATCGGGTAGCATTCGAACGCGTCGATCGCGCGCAGCAGTTCGCCGAGCTTCTCCGGTTCGAGGATCGCTGCATAGTGCCGCGCCTGCGGCGTCAGAAGTGCCCCTTTGAGGATAGCTGTCGGGTCCGTGGTGCAGCGCCCGGTTGCGGCTCCATAGCGGAACACCCGGCTTGCAAAGGAGCGGCACTTCTTGGCGGTCTCACGGTTGCCGCGCGCCTCAAGTTTCTTAAGCGGGGCGAGCATCATTTGCGGGTCGACATCCGAAATCGGCATGTGGCCGATCGCGGGCTTGAGCAGATCGAGGAACCAGCGAGCCTTGAGTAGGGTGGCCTCGGCGCGGCCTTCACCGACCATCTTGATCTCGATGTACTCGCGGGCAACCGACTCAAACGTGTTGGCCGCGCTGATTTTGGCCGTCGCTTTGTTCTTCTTTCGCGTCAAAGCAGGGTCTTCGCCTTTGGCAATACGCAGCCTGAGTTCGTCGCGCTCGAGACGCGCCGCTTGAAGACTAACTTCGGGCCAGGCACCAAGAGCGATCCTCTTTTCCTTGCCGCCAACGTAATACTTCAGCCGCCAGAGCTTGGAGCCGTTGGGGAAGATTTCGAGGTAGAGGCCGCGCTCATCGGCGCGCTTGTAGGCGGTAGCACCGGGCGAAAAAGCTCGGATTTGCAAGGCTGTCAGTGACATTTGGGGGCATGACCTTTCGCCAGAAAGGGGCATGTGGGGGCATATGCCCCGCTCCATGCCCCTGATTGTGGGGGCACGGCCTGAAACAGCGTGAAACACGCGGCATCAAAATCCAGCCAAAAATGGCAGAATTCTGCGGTTTTTTCAAGATTTTTGATGCCACTCCCGCAGGAGTTTTGGTGCCCAGAAGAGGACTCGAACCTCCACGCCCTTGCGAGCGCCAGCACCTGAAGCTGGTGCGTCTACCAATTCCGCCATCTGGGCACGGTAGCAACCGGCCATTGGCGCCGGAAGCTGGGTAGGGGCGGGCCAATAGCTGGCGCTGGGGGGCGCTGTCAACGCAAACCTCGCCTCTGCCGAAATGGGCTGCATTTCGCGGCGATTCTGCCTGAAATTGCCCCAAAATCGGGGTCTGGAGCGGGTCTAAACCGGGCTAACTGCGGTCTGGGACGGCCAAGCATCCGCCCACATCACCCCATCCGTTATCGGAACCCTTGCTTGGGGGCTCGCGTTGACGCATTGGGCTGCCAGCATCCGGCAGCCAGTTAGAGCACCCCAAACCATGCCCATATCGTCTCCGCTTTCCGGCCAGCTTGTCACGATTTTCGGTGGCAGCGGTTATATCGGCAATTACGTCGCGCAGGCGCTGCTGCAACGCGGGGCGCGCATCCGGCTTGCCAGCCGCGCGCCGCACAAGGCGCAGGCCCTCAAACCGCTCGCCAACCTTGGCCAATTGCAGTTCCTGCCGTGCGACATCACGCGCGAAGAACATGTGGCCGCCGCGCTCGATGGGGCGGATTATGTCGTCAATCTGGTTGGCGCGTTTGCCGGTGATCTCGGCACGTTGATGGGCGAGGCTCCGGGTGTGATCGCACGTCTTGCGCAGACCAAAGGCGTGCAGGCGATGGTGCACATCAGCGCAATCGGCGCTGATGCCAACTCGCGCACCGCCTATGCCAAGGCCAAGGCGTTGGGGGAGGAGCGCGTACTGGCGGGATTCCCCAAGGCGACGATCCTGCGGCCTTCGATCGTTTTCGGCCCCGATGACAACTTCCTCAACCTGTTCGGCGGGATGATCGAAATGCTGCCCGTCCTGCCCGTGTTCGGTCCGGAGGCGAAGCTGCAACTGGTCTTTGCCGATGATGTGGCCGAGGCGGTGGCAGTCGCGCTCGAACATTCCGAGCAGCACGGCGGTCACATCTACGAACTGGGCGGGCCGGAACAGCTCAGCATGATGGATATTCACGAGCGTATTGCCGCAGCCCAAGGGCGCAGCCGCCGCTTTATTGCCATGCCCGATGGCCTCAGTGCCGCGTTTGCTGCGATGCCCGGTACCCCGATGAGCCGCGATCAATGGACGCTGCTCAAGGCCGGCAGCACGGTCGCGCCGGGTGCGCGCGGCTTTGCGGAATTGGGGGTCGAGCCCCGCCCGCTCGGCCTGTTCCTCGACAAGTGGATGACCCGTTACCGCAAGCATGGCCGCTTTGGCCTAAGCAACGACCGGGCCAAGGCGCGCAAGAACGCGGGCTGACCTCAGAACAGCGAGAAAAGTCCCTCCCTGTTGCGAAGCAATGGGGAGGTGGCAGCGCGCAGCGCTGATGCAGGGGTGGCAGCCTCACGAAGCGAACCCTCCGACCAAGGCCTGCGGCCTTGCCCACCTCCCCATTCTTTCAGAACGGGGAGGGACGGCGGAACCCGTTTAAGCCAGCGCGGCGGCGTAAAGCGCCTTCAGGTCAGCCTCGCCGCGCGCGGCGGCGGTAGTATCGTAGGCCGGGCTGTCGGATACCATCCAGCCGTGATCGCCCGGATAGACGGTGACCGTGGCGGGCACACCGGCTGCCTTGGCCGCATCGGCAAAGGTCGTCTTGTCGTTCGGCGCCTTGGCGTCGTCATCCTGCGCCACCGCGATCAGCAGGCTGGCATCAACCTTGTCCAGCACCTTGTGCGGGCTCATCGGATCACTGGGCCGCACCAACCCGCCGCCGTGGAAGCTTGCTGCGGCCTTGATCCGTGATGGCACCGCGGCCGCGCTCCACACCGTGAACGGCCCGCCCATGCAGTAACCTTGCGTGCCGATGCCCTTGGCCTGATCGACGCCTTCCTGCCGGTCGAGCCAGTCGACGATGGCGGCGGCATCGCGCATGATTGTCTCGGCATTCAATTTGCCGCGCCACGGGCCGACTTTCTGAAAGCCGCCATCGGAAATGAACGCAGCGAAATCGGCGAATTGTTCGCCGGTGATGTCGCGGTAATAGGGGTTCACCACCAGCACGGCATAACCTGCGGCGGCGAGTTTGCGCGCGATCATGCGCTTGGATTCGCGGATGCTGGCGATGTCGGGCCACAGGATCACGGCGGCGTGGGTGCCGCTGTCAGGCTGAACGAAAAACCCGTCCATCGTGCCATCAGGCGTGGCGAAGGTGACGCCGCGTTCCTTGAGGCCGGGGATCGAAGGCTGCGCATTGCCCGCGCCTTCACCCGATGCACACGCGGCCACCGCCGCTGCGCCAGTGAGCGCGCCAAACTGGCGGCGGCTGATGGTTTGCTTGGCCCAATCGGCCAGTTTGCTCTCGTCGCACATGATGCTGTCTCCTGAAACCCGTCGCGAGTTCTGATAGGCGGGAGCGGCAGGCATGGACAAGCGGTGATTGACGCGGCAACATGCGGTATAAGAAAAAACGGGGAGTTTGGGATCGATGGACCTAGTCAGGTGGGTGAGCGGCGCAGCTTTGTTGCTGTCGGCCGGGATGCTGGCGAATTGTAGCCAGATTTTCGGCGGCGCTGACGGGGGCGAGGGTGAGGGGATCACCCACGCCGCGCTGGTGGGCGCAGATGGCGATAGCGCCAACTGGATCAGCCACGGGCGCACCTATTCCGAACAGCGTTATTCCCCGCTCGATTCGGTCAATAAGGAAACCGTCGGTAATCTCGGCCTCGAATGGTTTGCCGATATGGACACCGCGCGCGGGCAGGAAGCGACCCCGCTGGTGATGGACGGCAAGCTGTACCTCACGACCGCGTGGAGCAAGGTGAAGGCGTTTGATGCTGCCACCGGCAAGCCGCTGTGGGAGTATGATCCCAAGGTGCCCGGCGAAACCGCGGTCAAGGCGTGCTGCGATACGGTCAATCGCGGGCTCGCCGCCTGGGGCGACAAGCTGTTCCTTGGCACGCTGGATGGGCGGCTGGTGGCGCTGGACCGCGATACCGGCGCAGTCGAATGGGAAAAGGTCACGGTCGACCAATCCAAAAGCTACACCATCACCGGCGCGCCGCGTGTGATCGATGGCAAGGTGATCATCGGCAATGGCGGGGCCGAGTTTGGCGTGCGCGGCTATGTCGCCGCCTATGATGCCAATGATGGTGAGGAGCTGTGGCGGTTCTACACTGTGCCCGAAGGCGGCGACCCCAAAGATGCGCCCGCCTATCTCCAGAAAGCTGCCGAGACGTGGAACATGGATGTGCTGGGCGCATCCGACGCGATTGGCGGCGGCGGGACGGTGTGGGATTCGATGGCCTACGATCCCGAGCTTGATCTGCTCTATATTGGCGTCGGCAATGGTAGCCCGTGGAACCGCGCTTACCGTTCACCCGGCGCGGATGGCACGGGCGAGGGCGACAACCTCTACCTCTCCAGCATCGTCGCGGTGCGTCCTTCGACCGGGGAATATGTCTGGCATTACCAGACCACGCCGGGCGAAACGTGGGATTTCACCGCCACGCAGCACATCATGCTCGCCGACATGACGATCGAGGGGAAAGTCCGGAAGGTGCTGATGCAAGCGCCCAAGAACGGGTTCTTCTATGTGATCGACCGGGAAACCGGCAAGTTCATCTCCGCCAAGCCCTATGTCAGCGTGAACTGGGCTTCGGGAATTGATCCTGAAACCGGCCGCCCGATCGAAAATCCCGAAACGCGGGTGGACAAGACCGGCAAGCCTGCACTGGTATCGCCCGGCGCGCTCGGCGGGCACAATTGGCACCCCATGGCCTACAGCCCCACGGAGAATCTGGTCTATATCCCCGCGTTCGAAGCCGGGATGCTGTACGCGCCTGAGGCCAATTGGAAGCCCGATACCGCACGCGGGTTCAATGTCGGTTTCAATCTGGGTGCAGGCGATGTGCCGGCGGATGAAGGCTTCCGCAAGCAGGTGGCGGGCACGCTGAAAGGCATGTTGGTGGCGTGGGATCCGGTCGCGCAGAAAGCACGCTGGACTGTTGAACACCCCGGCCCGTGGAACGGCGGCTTGCTGGCCACCGGCGGCGGGTTGGTGTTCCAAGGCACCACTGGCAGCGAATTCAACGCCTATGACGCGGGCACGGGCAAGAAGCTGTGGAGCTTTGCCGCGCAGACCGGGGTGGTCGCCCCGCCGGTCACCTACACCGTGAACGGCGAGCAATATGTCGCGGTGCTGGCGGGTTGGGGCGGGGCCTATGCGCTCAGCGTCGATGGTGATCTCATCAACCGCAAGGCACCGGTACGCAACATCTCGCGCCTGCTGGTGTTCAAACTGGGCGGCAAAGCGAAACTGCCGCCTGAGCCTGAACTCGCAGCACTCCCGCTCGATCCGCCGCCGAGTAAGGCGAGCGCCGAGGTGATTGCCGTGGGCCAGGCCAAGTATGGCCGCTACTGCGCGGTCTGCCACGCGCCGGGGGCGGTCGGATCGACAGTGCTGCCCGACCTGCGCCGCGCCGGATCGCTCGAAAGCGCGCAGGCATGGAACGCGGTGGTCGAGGGCGGCTTGCTCAAGGACAACGGCATGGCCAGCTTCAAGGGATCGCTGTCGAAGGACGAGATCGAAGCGATCCGCGCTTATGTCATCAAGCGTGCCAATGAGGACAAGGTGTTGGAGGGGGTGGCGAAGAAAATCGCGCGGCGCTAACCCTCGAAGAAGTTCAGTTCCAGCAGTACGTTGTTGGGATCGGCGGTGAAGATCTGCTTCAATCCGATCGAGGACACATCATTGACCCGGTAATCGGCGCCGCGCGTGTCGAGCCGGGCTTTGACCTTGGCAAAATCACCGCAGCGCAGCGCGACATGGTGGATCGCCCCCGTTTCCGCCCCCGGCGCGACCCCGCGTTCAAACACGCGCGGGCAGTCGACTGAATTGAGGTGAAGGATCGCCTGACCGCTGCTGTCATACATCCAGCGCACCTGCTCTGGGCGCAGCGGCGGCGGGCCATCGCGCTCCTCCAGATCGAGCAGTTCGGCATAGAACCGCGCGGTCTCAGCCAGCCGGTCGGTGATGATGTTCACATGGTCGAGGCGCTCAACGATCATGGGGTAAGGATGCACCGTACCCGCCCGCATGGCCACTGCGAAAAGCGCTTAACCCCTGAATACCACCGTCCGCGTGCCGTTCATCAGCACCCGCTCCTGCGCGAACAGGCGCACCGCTTCGGCGAGAACGCGGCGTTCGATGTCGCGGCCCTTGCGCACCAGATCGGCGGGACTGTCGGCATGGGTGATGCGTTCCACGTCCTGGTGGATGATCGGGCCTTCATCGAGGTCAGCGGTGACGAAATGCGCGGTCGCGCCGATGATTTTGACCCCGCGCTCGTGCGCCTGATGATACGGTCGCGCGCCTTTGAAACCCGGCAAGAAGCTGTGGTGGATGTTGATGCAGCGCCCGGCGAAATGCGCGGATTGCTCGTCCGAGAACACCTGCATGTAGCGGGCGAGGACGATCAACTCGGCGTCAGTCTCGTCAGCCAATGCGCGGAACGCCGCTTCGGCCTGCGGCTTGGTGTCGGGGGTCACTGGGATGTGGTGGAACGGAATATCGCCAATATCGACCCGGATCGCGGCGGCGCGCGGGTGGTTGGAGACAATCGCCACCGGATCAATCGGCAACTCGCCCGTGCGCCAGCGATAGATCAGATCGACCAGACAGTGATCGAACTTGCTGACGAGGATGATCGTGCGGCGCGGGCGATCCTCGCGCGCCATCTTCCACTCAAACGCATATTCGCTAGCCAGCGCGGCAAAGTCGGCGCGTAAACCTTCGGCGGTTGAGCCATCAGGGTCGAACACCACCCGCATGAAGAACCGGTCGGTGCCGCCCGCTTCAGCGCGATCATTGAACTGCTGCGCATCGAGGATGTTGCACTTGCGCTCGAACAGGAACCCGGTCACCCGCGCAGTGATGCCGGGCCGGTCAGCGCAGGCGAGGGTGAGAATCAGCGGCGCGGCCATGCTATTTAGCGAGCGCCGCCTCGCACTGGCTCATCAGCTCGGCGATGATGTCGGCGACGGGCTCTTCCTTGCTGACCATGCCGACCGATTGCCCGGCCATCACGCTGCCGTTTTCGACATCGCCGTCGATCACCGCGCGGCGCAGCGCGCCCGCCCAGAAATGCTCGATCTGTAATTGCGCCTCGCCCATGTCGACTGCGCCTGCATCGAGCAAAGCGGCGACTTCGCGCTGTTTGGCGGTGAATTCCTCGGTGCCCTTGTTCTTCAGCGCGCGCACCGGGATCACCGGCAGGCGCGGGTCGACCTGCACGCTGGCGATCGCATCGCGGGCATTGGCGCGGAAAAACGCTTTCTTGAAATCGGGATGGGCGATGCTTTCGACAGCGCAGGCAAACCGGGTGCCAAGCTGCACGCCTGCCGCGCCCATCTCAAGGTAGCTGGCAATCGCCTCACCCCGGCCGATCCCGCCCGCGACGAAGATCAGATGGTCGGAGGCCAGTTCGGGCAGGATTTCCTGCGCTAGCACAGAGGTGGAAACCGGGCCGATATGGCCGCCTGCCTCCATCCCTTCGATCACCATCGCATCCGCACCGGAACGCAGCAGCTTTTTCGCCAGCGCGAGGGTCGGGGCGAAACAGATCACCTTGGTATTGCCGCCCTCCTTGATGGCCTCAACGCTGCCCTTGGGCGGGATGCCGCCTGCCAGCACCACGTGGGTGACGCCATGCTTGCGGCACACCGCGATCAGATCGAAAAGTGCCGGGTGCATGGTGATAAGGTTGACACCGAAGGGCTTGCTGGTCAGCGCTTTGGTCGCGGCGATCTCGCGGTCGAGCAGTTCCGGGGTCATCGCCCCGCAGGCGATCACGCCAAACCCGCCCGCGTTGGAGATGGCCGAGACAAGGTTGCGTTCCGACACCCAGCTCATCGCGCCGCACAAAATCGCGGTCTCGCAGCCAAGGAAATCGGTGCCGCGCTGCATCAGGGCAGCGGTGTGGGGATATGTGGTCATGGCGCGCGCCCTAGTCCGCTTCGGATGAATAGACAATCTGCACCTTTGCCGCCGCTGCCTTGGCGAGTTTCACCGCTGTTGGCGCATCGGCAGCCCGGGCAAGCGCGACCCCCATCCGGCGATAGGGACGGGTAACGGGCTTGCCGAAGATCCGCACATCCACGCCATCATCCACCGCCAAGGCATCGGCCAGCCCTTCAAACGCGAAGTCATCACTGTCCCGGTCGGCAAGGATCACGGCAGACGCGGCGGGGCGCGCAGCGATGCTTTCGGGCACTGGTAGGCCAAGGATCGCACGGGCGTGGAGATCGAATTCGTTCAAATCCTGCGAGATCAGCGTCACCATCCCGGTATCGTGCGGACGCGGGGAGAGTTCGGAGAAGATCACTTCCTCGCCGCGCACAAAGAACTCCACCCCATACAGCCCCCAGCCGCGGCCATCGCCTTGCAGCGCAGCGGTAACCTTGGCCGCCATATCCTGCGCCTTTGCCAGCGCAGCGGGCGACATCGCGGCGGGTTGCCAGCTTTCGCGGTAATCACCGCGTTCCTGCCGGTGGCCGATCGGCGGGCAGAAGCTGATGCCGCTCTTATGGCGCACCGTCAGCAAAGTGATTTCATAATCGAAGGCGATGAATTGCTCGCAGATCACCCGCGCCCGGTCGCCGCGCATATTGGCGACCGCATATTCCCACGCGGCGTCCAGCGCTTCCGGCCCATCGACTTTGCTCTGGCCCTTGCCCGATGAGGACATCACCGGCTTCATTACCAGCGGATAGCCGATCCGTGCTGCCACTTCGCGCGCCTCGGCAAAGCTTTCCGCGTAGCCATATTGCGAGGTCACCAGCCCCAACTCGCCCGCCGCTAGATCGCGGATCGCATCGCGATTCATGGTGAGCTGCGCGGCGCGGGCTGATGGCACGATGGTAAAGCCCTGCTCCTCCAATTCACCCAGCACTTCGGTGCGGATCGCTTCGATTTCGGGGACGATCAGATCGGGCTGATGCCGGATCACCGCCGCCCGCAGCGCTTCGCCGTCGAGCATCGAGAACACCTCTCGCGCATCGGCCAGCTGCATCGCGGGGGCATTATCGTAGCTATCGCAGGCGATCACCCGTGCGCCCAGACGCTTGGCGGAAATTACGAATTCGCGGCCCAGCTCGCCCGAACCGAGCAGCAGGATAGTGGCAATATGGCTCATGGAGAGCGGGTTTAGCCAGCGCGCCTGTGAAGTCCAGTGGGGGGATTAGGCTGCCCTGCGATGACCACCCACCGCAACCTGCCGCCCGCCGCCCGCGCGCGCCAGCACGAGGCCCAGCTCCGCTTCTCGCAGCGTCCAGTCGACTGTGCATTCGACCCGCGCCAGCCCGGCGCTCGCCGTCAGTTGCGGCGCCTTGGCCGATACAGGCGCAGCCAGCGCCGAGAACGTCTCAACCACATCCTGCGCCCATTCGCGGGCATGGCGCGATGTCATTTCGGGCAATAGCACGCCAAACCGTTCGCCATCCAACTGCGCAACCTCGTGCCCCGGCAGCGCCATCGTTTCGAGGAACTTGGCAAAGGCCCACTGCACTTCATCCGCCGTGCGTTGGCCAAACCGCAGCAGCAGCGCGCGCATCGCATCCACTGCCAGCACCGCCACAATCTGTCCGCCGCCATGCGCCAGATGCCGCCGCAGGCTGGCGCAGAACGCCTGCCGGTTGGCGAGGCCAGTGAGCGGATCGGTGACCGCGCGGGCGTGCAATTCGCCTTCCAGACTGCGCAATTGCTGCACCGACCGCATCAGGCATAGCGCGCCTTCAACCGCTCCGGCGTGATCGAACATCGGCCGCAGGCTCAAGGCATACCAGCGCTGACAATCGGGTTCGTGGCAATGATCGCTTGCGGCGCCTGCGGCGACCGGAAATTCAACCCATCCGCCCTGCGCTTGTCCAGCCAGAGTGGTTTTGACGTGCGTGCCAAGGAATGCTGCATGATCGCGCTCTGCCAGATCGGTGACGTGCGGCAGCAGCAGCGCGGCGGACAAATCAAGCCCGAGGTCAGCGAAATTGGCCGATGCGTGGATGATGAACCCGTGCCGGTCCAACCTTACAACAATGTCCCTCGACGATTCTTCCAACAGGCCATGCAGCACGCGGCCCTCGACATCACTCAACCCCGTTATCATTCCCGCAACGCCCCCGAAACCCACGCCCAAACAGGTTAATCGTTGTTAGCCGATGTAAAGTATATCAAAACTCATCATAGTACAGAAAAACAACTATTCTGTTCCGATGAACCGACACTAAACCGTTAGCAAGTAAACTTACTCGACTAAAAATCGAATCAACTTCAGATTTCGTTTACCATGTTTTTCAACTCGACCAGTGATTCATGTCAACTTGTCGTGTTTCTGATGCTTTTGAACGATGAACTGTGGGGGATTTACTACAGTTCGATCATGATCCGCACGGCATCAGGCGTAGTGTTGCGGGCTTCGGCTATGCGTTTCCGGCATTCTTCAACCACCATGCTGGCCGCGCCGGTGGCGCTCGGCGCTTCGGCCAATGCCTCGGCAGCGACGCCCAGCGCGGCGGCAATCGCGCCGATGCGTTCGGGCAAAGGGCGGGCCTTGCCCTTCTCCCACGCCCACACCGTCGGCTTGCTGACCCCGAGCACGGCAGCGACATCGGCCAGCGTCAACCCGGCCTCGCGCCGCATGCGGTTGAGCCGGGTGCCGAGCGTATCTTGCGCCGCCGCCGGGGTGCGCGGGGCAAAGCCGGCGGCAGGCAGGCTATCAGGCGCAAAGCCTTGCAATTGCGCCGCCGCGAGCGCCGCGGGGCCAAGCGCGCGTTCAAACGCACAGCCATACAAACGCTCGCTACGCCACACGATCACCGCCGCGACGATCCCGGCTTCGGGCAGGTCGAGCGCGAGCTGCTCGCCGGTGGCTAGATCGAGCGCGGTTTCGATCAGTAGTCCGGCAGCCGAAATGTTGTGGATCGTAACATTCGCCTCGGCACCATCGGGAGCGAGCCCGCTAGCCTCCATCCGCAAGGCCCGACGCGGCGCGGCGCGTTGGCTGTCGTTGGGGCTATTGCTGGGGTTATCGCCGGGAATGCCGGGGGTGGGGGAACCGAGGTGGGCCTTGATGGCCATAACATGCGCCTTTCGCTCTCGCAGGGGGTGAGAGCGCGCACAGTCCGGCTGCAAACGTAAAGACGGGGTTACCCAAAATGGTTAATTTCGGCAAAGCGGGCTACTTGTCAGCTAACTGCGTTAGATGGGGTCGGGCACGGCATGAAATGGGCGGTTATCATTACGGGCGCACTGGCGGTGTTGGCGCTGGTGTTTGCCGATGTGATCGGCTTTTTTGCCTTCCTCCCGCCGGTCGGGCTCCTGTTGTTGGCCCCTTCGCTGTTTCTTTATCTGCTGGCGATCTGGGGCGTGTCGGCCCTGCTGCCGATTGGCCGCGTGTGGCTGGCGCGGGCTGCGGCGCTGGTGATCGTTGTGGGGTTAGCGAGCCTTGCCGTCCTGCCGCTGCGTCTCGCGGCCATCGCCGATTTCGAGCGGCGCGCGGCGGTGCCCGATGTCATGCCGCCCGCACGGATTGTGCTGTCCGGCGGTGTTCGGATCGAGGAGTCCTATGCCTTCACCAATCGCGCCTGCGATGACCTGTGCCTCGCGGTGCTCGACATGGACGGCATGACCTCGGTCACTGTGGCGGACCCTGAGGGGGCCACCACTTTCCGCCTTTTCCCGCGCGAAGCTGCTGACCCGGCGGCAGTGGTGCAGCCGCGCGATCCCGGCGGATTCGTCGAATGGGGCGGGAGTGGGGGTGACAGCGGGGCGGTGGAGGCGCTGTGGCAGACACGCCTCGCCGGGCCGGAGAGGCTGGTGAGGAGCGCACCTGCCACCCGCGCCGACTATACCCTGCAGCTCGGCGCTGACACGATCCTGCGCGGTAGCGAAGTGATCGCACGGCGCACCATCATCAGCGCCCAAGTGCCGATCATCCCGCCGTTCCTGTTCCCGTCATCGCTGTCCACCGATGCTGATTTCACCACCGGCAGCCTAGCTCTCGCCAAGGCGGAGCGCCGCGTCGGGCCCTATACCGACGGCGAGCACCCCTATGCCCTGTTCGGGCGTTGGCTGGCGCTCAACAATTACGACGTGCTGCCCGACCCCCTGGCCTCGGATCAGTCCTTGGCATCCAGCCCGTAAGCCGTGTGCAGCACCCGCACGGCGAGTTCAGTCTCGTCCTCGTCGATCATCACGCTGATCTTGATTTCCGACGTACTGATCGCCTGAATATTGATGCCCCGGTCGCTGAGCGAGCGGAACATCGTGCTCGCCACCCCGGCATGGCTTTTCATCCCGACACCGACGACGCTGATCTTGGCGATCTTGCTGTCGGTGATGATGCGGTTGAAGCCGATCGCGTCGCGGCGATCCTCCAGCAGCGCCTGCGCGCGGGCGAGGTCGGACTGCGGGACGGTGAAGGTCACGTCGGTCTCACCCTTGTCGCGGCCGACGTTCTGGATGATCATGTCGACATTGATGCTGGCCGCCGCCAACGGTTCAAAGATATTCGCCACCGCGCCGGGCCGGTCGGGCACACGGGTGAGGATGATCTTGGCTTCGTTCTTGTCGTGCGCGATGCCGGTTACAAGCTGGCGTTCCATCAGACCCTTCTCCACCAATTCATCCATTTCTGCGTCCGAGACGATCAACGTTCCCGGCAGATCATCGGCAGGCGGGGCGCCTTCGCCGATGAAGCTCGATAGCACCTGCACCCGCACGCCCTCTTTCATCGCCAGCCCGACAGAGCGGGTCTGGAGCACTTTCGCGCCCACCGATGCCAGTTCGAGCATTTCTTCGTAAGTCACCGCCTTCTGCTTCTTCGCCTTGGCGACGATGCGCGGATCGGTAGTGTAGACCCCGTCGACATCGGTGTAGATGTCGCAGCGGTCGGCCTTTATCGCAGCGGCGACAGCGACGGCGGAGGTGTCCGATCCGCCGCGGCCCAGCGTCGTCACCCGGCCATCTTCGGACACGCCCTGAAAGCCGGGGATCACCGCAATCTCGCCTGCTTCCATCGCGGCGATCAGGCCGGGGGCGTCGATATTGTCGATCCGCGCCTTGGCATGGGCTTCGATGGTCTTGATCGGCAATTGCCAGCCAAGCCAGCTGCGCGCTTTGCAGCCCAAGGCTTGCAGCGTGAGCGCCAGCAGCCCGCTGGTGACCTGTTCGCCGCTGGCCACCACCACGTCGTATTCGGCCGGATCATACAGCGGGTTTGCCTCGCGGCAGAAGTTCACGAGCCGGTCGGTCTCCCCCGCCATCGCGCTGACGACGACCGCAACCTGGTCGCCATTTGCCGCCTGCGCGCGCACAATATTCGCCACCCGGCGGATACGCTCCGTCCCGGCCATGGATGTGCCGCCGAATTTCATCACGATGCGGGCCAAACCAAAGCTCCTGCTGGTGAGTGTTCGTGCGCGCTGTTAAGGGGGGAACATGGGAAACGCAAACGTATCGAATGTAACTATCCGTCCTGAGGAAGCCGATTTCTTCGCGGGCCTGGCACGCGATTGGTGGAACCCCAAAGGTGCGATGGCGAGCCTGCATCAGGTGAACCCGGTGCGGATGGCGTTTATCCGCGACGCGATTGACGCGCATTGGCCCGGCGCGGCGGCTTCGGCCAAGCCGCTGGCGGGCAAGGCGGCGCTCGATATCGGCTGTGGGGCCGGGCTGGTGTGCGAGCCTTTGGCGCGGCTCGGTGCGGCGGTGACCGGGGTTGACGCGGCGGCGGAGAATATCGCTGCGGCGAGCGCGCACGCCGAGGCCGTGGGGCTCGATATCCGCTATATGGCGGGCGAGGTTGCGGGGCTGGATATCGGCACCTTCGATCTGGTCACCAGCGTTGAAGTGATCGAGCATGTGGCAGACAAGCCCGCCTTCCTGCGCGATGTCGCGGCGCGGCTGGCGCCTGAGGGCTTGCTGATCATGTCCACCCCCAACCGCACGGCAGCGTCGCGCGTGCTGCTGGTCGGCGCAGCCGAGGCGGTGGGCTATGTCCCCAAGGGCACGCACCATTGGGAGGATTTCATCACGCCTGATGAATTCGAGGCGTTACTGAACGACGCTGGGCTGACGGTTACCGCGCGGCGCGGCATTGCGTGGCGACCGGGCAAGGGGCTGCACCTGTCAGACGATACGGCGCTGAATTATATTCTGAGCGCGCGGCGGGTTTAGGGACAGTTCCGCTCCTTCAGCGGCCCGTCGCTGAACACGCCCGCTACGCCCGCGGCCTTCAGCAGCGCGGCAAGCTTCACATCGCCGCAGCCTTTGCCCTTGGGATCATCGCCCGTGCGCAGCATCGCTGGCAGGAAGTCATTCTCCGGCCGTACCGTCCAGGCGTGGACCGCCAGCCCCGACGTCTTGGCGTCGGCCACCAGCGTCGTCGGCGTGCCATCGGGGGTCAGCACCATCGCAATATGCGCGCCCACTGCGTCGGCATACTTTGCCACCTCGACCAGCCCGGTCGGCGTCACCATCTCGGCATAGCGCATGGCGGGTTCATCCGCAGGGCCGCCGATGGGTGCGACCAGCTGCACCAGTTTGAATTCGCCGCGCAGCTTCAATCGCTGGAGCGGAGCGACCTCGAAGCTTTGGATGAACACCGGATCAGCAGAGGTGATGCCAAGCTGGCGCAATTCGCGCAGCAGCAGGTCGACCATGTCGATCCCCGCCTCCTGCAACAGAAACTCGGGGTGCTTGATTTCGGGGTAAAGGCCAATCCTGCGCCCGGTCGCGGCTTCCTTGGCGCGCACCAGCTTCACGATCTCGGCGAAGGTCGGCACCTGATACAGCCCGTCAAACCGCGCATTGGCGGGCCGCAGCGAGGCGATCCGTTCCTTCGCGCGCAAAGTGCGCAATTCGGCCAGCGTGAAGTCCTCGGCAAACCAGCCTGCGATCTTCTGCCCATCGATGGTCTTGTCGCGGCGGCGATCCTCGAATTCCTCGCGCGAGGCGACATCGGTGGTGCCGGACAATTCGTTTTCATGGCGCGAGACCAGCACCAGATCCTTGGTCGCCACCAGATCGGGCTCAATGTAATCCGCCCCCTGATCGATCGCCAATTCGTAAGCGGCGAGCGTGTGTTCGGGCCGCTCGGCGCTTGCACCGCGGTGGGCGATGATCAGCATGTCCTGCGCTGCCGCTGGAACAGAAGCGAGCGCCAAGAGCGCAATCAGAGCAAGGCTGCGGACCATTCGTCTTCCTTGAAACCGACCAGAATACCGCCGGGATATTCGACGATTGGCCGCTTGATGATGCTCGGTTGCTGAACGAGCAAAGCGACAGCCGTATGACTGTCGGTTGTGGCGGCCTTGTCGGCATCAGGCAGCGCGCGGAATGTGGTGCCCTTGCGGTTCACCACGGTATCAAGGCCCGCAGCGGCGATCCATGCGGCGACCCGCGCCGGATCAGCGCCTTCCTTCTTGTAATCGTGGAAGGTGTAAGCGCAGCCCTGCGCATCGAGCCACGTGCGGGCCTTCTTCACCGTATCGCAATTGGGGATGCCGTAGAGGTGGATCATTGCTCGCGTCCTTTAAATCCGGGGTGCCAGATGTGCATCGGCAATCGCCACCGCGAGCGCATCGGCGGCATCGCTGCCCGCGATCTGCACGCCGGGCAGCAGCACCTTGACCATCGCGGCGACCTGCGTCTTTTCCGCAGCGCCCGTGCCGGTCACCGCTTTCTTGACCAGCCGCGCGGCGTGTTCGTTGACCGTCAGGCCCGCCGCCCCGCACGCCGCCAGCACTGCGCCGCGCGCCTGTGCGAGCTTGAGGGTGGATTGCGGGTTCTTGTTGACGAAAATCTCCTCCGCCGCCGCGCGGGTGGGCGGATGCTCGGCAATCACCGCCGCCAGCCCTGCCTGCAACGCGGCGAGCCGCGCAGCCATCGGTGCGCTAGCATCGGTCTTGATCTGGCCATTGGCGATGTGGCTGATCCGCGCGCCTTCGGAGCGGATTACGCCCCAGCCGGTGCAGGACAGCGAGGGATCAAGGCCGAGGATCAACACGGCTTAGAACCGCACGCCAAGGCGCGGCCCAAATTGCACCATTAGCAAATACAGCACAATCGTCAGAACACAGCCCGCCAATAGTGCAGTCCAGAACCCATACCCTTGCCGCAGCAGCACCGGTATCAGCAGGAACATCGGCAGGCTGGGCAGCACAAACCAGAAGGTCGCTTGGGCGTGAACAGCCATGTTTTCCGCATCAGGCCGAGCATGCCACAGAAATATCATGCCAAGGATGGAAACCAGCGGCAGCGACGCAATCAACGCTGCCATAGCCGGTAGCCTGCGGCCAAGTTCCGCAATCGCCGCGATGATGACGCCAGCCAGCAGCGCCTTCGCGACGAATGACCACATTAGCCCAGCTTCTCCATCACTTCGTCCGAGATTTCGTAATTGCCCCACACGGTCTGGACATCGTCATCATCGTCGAGCGCGTCGATCAGCTTCATCAGCGTGCCCGCCGTCGCCTCGTCCACGTCGACGGTGAGAACCGGCTTCCACGCCAGTTTGACATTGTCCGCTGCGCCGAGGGCCTTTTCCAGCTCGCCCGCCACGCCGTGCAGCGCGTCGGCGGCGGTCCAGATCGTGTGGCCGTCTTCGGAGGATTCCACATCGTCCGCGCCCGCTTCAATCGCGGCTTCGAGCATTGCTTCCTCGTCGCCAACCTCGGCCTTGTATTCGATCAGACCGCACCGTTCGAAACCGTGCGACACCGAACCTTCTGAGCCCAAATTGCCGCCATTCTTGGAAAACGCGGTGCGGACATTGGTGGCGGTGCGGTTGCGATTATCGGTCAGCGCCTCGACGATCAGCGCGACCCCGCCGGGACCGTAACCTTCATACCGGATTTCGATATAGTCTTCGCCGCCCGCTGCCGCAGCCTTGTCGATCGCGCGCTGGATATTGTCCTTGGGCATCGATTGCGCCTTGGCCGCGTTGACCGCGAGCCGCAGGCGCGGGTTCATGTCGGGATCGGGCATGCCCATCTTCGCCGCCACGGTGATTTCGCGGCTCAGCTTGGAGAACATGCTCGAGCGTTTCTTGTCCTGCGCACCCTTGCGGTGCATGATGTTCTTGAACTTGGAATGGCCTGCCATGGGACGAACTTCACCGAGATGATTGCTATCTGGCGCGGGCCTTACTCTGATGGTGGATAGCGACGCAAGACCGCTCGTGACGCAAGCAATGGGGCTGCAGGAGCGGCTGGGCGATATTGCCCGGTTCGCAGCGCGACCCACCTATGCCGCGCGGCCGATGGGGTGGGGCCAAGCGGCGGCGCCGGGACTGCTGGTGGCGCTGGGGATCGTGTTCGCGTTCGATCTGGCGCTTGGTGAGCTGATCGTGATGGCCACCAACGCGTGGGACGCAGAAGCCGGCTTTATGCCAGCGCCGCTGGAGTTTGAAGCCACGTTGGCCGAGGATCTGTTCGACTTTCTGATCCTCGCCCCGCTGCTGGAGGAACTGGTGTTTCGCGGCTGGCTGACCGGGCGGATCGCGGCGCTTCGGTTTGCGCTTTATGGCTTTGCCGCAATGGCGCTGTTCTCGGCGGCGCTGTATTTGCCGGTCGAATATGTGACCGCTGTGTCGCTGACCGGGGTGGCGGTGGCCTTTGCCGGGCTGCTGCATTGGAGCGTCACCCGCGATACTGGCACCGAAGTGCCCGCGTGGTTCACCCACCATTTTCATTGGTTTGTGTGGGGATCATCGCTGGCGTTCGGCCTGATCCATCTGGGCAATTACGAGCCGCTGACGCACCCCCTCGGCCTGCTTGTGGTGCTGCCGCAGACGATCGGTGGATTGCTGCTCGCCTACACCCGCACCCGGCTGGGATTGGGCGCGGCGATAGCGCACCATGCGGCGTATAATGCAGTGTTCCTGGCGGCGGATTATGGGTGGTGGTGAACGCTTAAATCTTCACCGCTGTACCGCTGGCGCTGACCATCAGCATCGATCCGTTGGCGCCGATGACCTCGTAATCGAGATCGATCCCGACCACGGCGTTGCCGCCAATTGCGGCGGCTTCGGCTTGCAATTCCTCAATCGCCTGCTTGCGCGCGTCAGCCAGAATGCGCTCATACGAGCCCGAACGTCCGCCGACGATGTCGCGGATATTGGCAAACAGATCGCGGAAGATATTCGCGCCAACGATCACTTCGCCGGTCACGATCCCGCAATATTCGTGGATCGGATGACCTTCGATGGTGGGCGTGGTGGTGACAATGATGCCGCGTGCGTCTTTCCAAGGGGATGCCATCGGGATTCTCCTATTGCTGTGTTAGCGATGTAACACGGACAGGTGATATTTCAATGACTGGCTTGGAACATTAGCCCCTCCTCCCCACCCGGCTACCAATTCCCCTTGGATATCTTTGGTGGCCGGGTGGGGAGGCGGGGCGGGGGGTCTGCAACGCCCAGAATTACGCCATGCCGAGAGCGTTCTTGTAGGTTTCCAGCAGCATGTCCTGCTCGCTGCGATCATCGGGCTTCATTTTGCGCAGGCGCACGATCTGGCGCATGATCTTGGGATCATAACCGACCGCCTTGGCCTCGGCATAAACGTCGCGGATGTCGTCGGCGATGCCCTTCTTTTCTTCCTCAAGGCGCTCAATCCGCTCGATCAGCAGGCGCAGGCGGTCGTCGGACGAATTGGCGTTGTCAGGCATGGGGGGCTCCATCGGGAAAGAGAATCAGTTGTTCCTGCCGATAGCCAGCCCAGCCCGCCGAATGAACTGCCGGGGCAAATTAATCCTGTGCGTTCTTCGCCACACTCGCGTCCATCGCCGCGATTTGCTCAGGCGTCGCGGGGGATTGGAAGCGTTCCTTCCACTCGGCGCTCGGCATTCCGTGAATCACTTCGCGTGCCGCTTCCTTGTCGCCCGCGTAGCCCGCATCGCGGATCCAGTCAGCCAGACAATTGCGGCAGAACCCCGTCAGTCCCATCAATTCAATGTTCTGCGCATCGTGACGGTGGCGCAGGTGGCGCACCAACCGGCGGAACGCGGCGGCGGCCTGCGCATCGTCCAGATTATCGAGCGGATCGGCATTGCTATTCATCGCGGCTTTTCCTTGAGTTGCAAAACGGGTGTGCCATAGGCCAGCTTACAGAGGGCAAGCCTCAAACGGGATAGCCAAAAATGTCACGACGCGATCAGTCACGGATCGACCCGCGCGGCCGCAAGGTCAAGATTCTGGCGACCATTGGCCCCGCCAGCCGCTCGCCCGAAATGCTCGAACGGCTGCTGCGTGCGGGCGCGGATGCGTTCCGGGTCAACATGAGCCACGGCGCCCACGCCGATCACGAAGCGGCGATCAACGCAATCCGCGCGCTGGAAAAGCAATTTGCCAAGCCGATTGCGATCCTCGCCGATTTGCAAGGGCCGAAACTGCGGGTCGGCACGTTCCGCGATGGGCAAGCGGTAATCCGCCACTCGGGCCATTTCGTGCTCGACCATGACGAAACGCCCGGCGATGAAAACCGCGTCTGTCTGCCGCACCCCGAACTTTTCGGGATCATGGAACGCGGGCAGCGATTGCTGATCAATGACGGCAAGATTCGGCTGAAAGTGCTGGAGGCCGATGGCAGCCGCATTCTGTGCAGCGCCGAAGTGGGCGGGGTGATTTCGGATCGCAAGGGCGTCAACGTCCCCGATGCCGAAGTGCCGATCCCCGCGCTGACCGAAAAAGACCGACGCGATCTGGCCTTTGCGACCGAACATGGGGCAGATTGGATCGCGCTCAGTTTCGTACAGCGGCCCGAGGATATTGCCGAAGCGCGCAAGCTGATCAACAACCGCGATGTGGCGATCTGCGCCAAGATTGAAAAGCCGCAGGCCGTCCACCGGCTCGATGAAATCATCGAACTGGCAGACGGGATCATGGTGGCGCGCGGCGATCTGGGCGTGGAGCTTGAACCCTACGAAGTCCCGCCACTGCAAAAGCGGATCGTCAACGCCAGCCGCCGTGCGGGCAAGCCGGTGATCGTGGCGACGCAGATGCTCGAATCGATGATCGAAAGCCCCTCGCCGACCCGCGCCGAAGTCTCCGACGTGGCCAATGCGGTTTATGATGGGGCCGATGCGGTGATGCTGTCAGCCGAAAGCGCAGCGGGCGCTTGGCCCGAGGAATCGGTCGCAATGATGCACGCCATCGCCGCGCAGGTCGAACGCGATGAAGGGTATAAGGAACGCGTCCGCTTCCTCGAAACCCCGCCCGATGCGACCACGTCGGACGCGTTGGCGCATGCCTGCATGACCATCGCCGATACCGTGCCGATCAGCGCGATCACGGTGTTCACCTCCAGCGGTTCGACCGCGCGGCGGGTGGCGCGCGAACGGCCCGGCACGCCGATGCTGGTGCTCACCCCGTCGATCCGCACCGCGCGCCGCGTGGCGTTGCTGTGGGGCGCGCACGCGGTGGCGACCAAAGATATTGGCAGTTTCGAAGAAATGATCGGCAAGGGCCGCCGCATGGCGCTGCGCCACGGCTTTGCCCAAGCCGGAGCCAAGCTGATCGTGCTGGCGGGCGTTCCGTTCGGCACACCGGGCAGCACCAATCTGCTGCATGTGGTGACCGTGACCGGTGACGAGTTGGACAAGCATCACAGCTAACGCAGGGTTGGACGCGCCCGATTTGGCTGATACCCTTCCGCCCGTGAAAGCGAGGGAGGATGCGATGAAGCAGGCGATAATCGGGTTGGTAGCAATCAGTCTGGCAGGATGTGCCACCACGGGCGAAGAGGCGGCACCCGATCAGGCCACTGCGCCATCCGCACCCGAGGCGATGGCCTGCAATCCCGCTCCGGCACAATATCACGTCGGCCATGATGCGACGCAGGCAATGGGCGCCGCGATCCTGAAAGACAGCGGCGCGCGCACCTTGCGCTGGGGGCCGCCGCGCTCTGTTTGGACGATGGATTTCAGGCAGGACCGGGTCAATGTCGAATACGATGATCAGATGAAAATCACGCGGATCACCTGCGGATGAGCGGCGGGGATGATGCTCGGCAGTGGGCGACGTCAGGCTCTCCGTTTGAAGCGACCTTTGGCTTTGCCCGCGCGGTGCGGACGGGCAATCGCATCGTAGTGGCTGGCACCGGCCCGGTCGAACCTGACGGCACCACAACCCCAGGTGGTGTGGCCGAACAGGCGGCGCGGTGCTGCGCGATCATCGTCGCCGCGATCGAAGAATTGGGCGGCAGCGCGGCCGATGTGGTGCGCACCCGGATGCTGTTGACCGATCCAGCAGATCAGGACGCGGTTGGCGCGGTTCATGCGCGGTTTTTTGCTGATGCCCGGCCTGCGGCGACAATGGCCGGGGTGGCGTGGCTCTGCCGCCCTGAATGGCGGATCGAGATCGAAGCTGAGGCGGTGGTCGGCGCGCCTCAGGCTTAAGCTGTCGCCAGCGGCGATCCCGGCCGGGCACCCATTGTCGCTGTGGCGGCCAGCCGCTTTTCCACCAGCGCGATCAGCGCGTCGAGGTCAGGCAATGCGTCAAGCTCGTCCGCGCTCACCAGCACTTCGGGGCGCGTGCGACCTTCGGCCACCAGAATCGCTGGCAGCGCGATGTTAAGCTCGGGAAAGGCCTGAACGATCTCATCCTTGTGGATGTACACCTTATCATGCGGCAGGTTGTCTAGAAGCTCCCGCCAGGACCGATACATCGAGAACCAGCCATGTGTTAGGGCGCACAGCGAACATGGGTAAGTCGATGGCTTCACCGCCTTCCACACAGAATCGCGCATCGCAACAAGTAGGCCGCTATTGGCATTATAGACGAGAATCAGGCGGGTTTGGGCGTTCCTCATGCTGCCTATTCGTAAGCGACCCGGCAAATGGTTGCATCAAACAACGCCAGCCTAACAAAAAACCGTAAGGCTTGCGCGCGCGCCAGCCTTTTCTAACCCCTCCAACCCGGTTAGAGGCCTTGGCTATGCACGGACAATTTCAACTCACCGAAGATCAGCTCGCCATCCGCGAGGTGGCGCAGCGATTCACCGCCGATCAGATCACGCCGCACGCGGGCGAGTGGGATGAAAAACACATCTTCCCGCGCGACACGATCCAACGCAGCGCCGAGCTTGGCTTTGGCGCGATCTATGTCTCCGAACAATCGGGTGGGATCGGGCTGGGCCGGCTGGAAGCGGCGCTGATCATGGAGGCGATGGCCTATGGCTGCCCTTCGACCAGCGCCTTCATCTCGATCCACAATATGGCCGCGTGGATGATCGACCGTTTTGGTGGGGATGCGGTGAAGGCAAAATACCTTCCCGACCTGATCACGATGGAGCACATCGCCAGCTATTGCCTGACCGAACCTTCCAGCGGGTCGGACGCCAGTGCGCTACGCACCAGCGCGCGGCGGGATGGCGATCATTACATCCTCAACGGCACAAAGCAGTTTATTTCGGGCGCGGGCGCGAACGAGATTTACGTGGTGATGGTGCGCACGGGTGAGGATGGGCCGAAAGGCATTTCCTGCGTCGTGATCGAAAAGGATATGCCCGGGGTCAGCTTCGGCGCCAACGAGCGCAAGCTCGGCTGGCATTCGCAGCCGACCGCGCAGCTGATCCTTGAGGATGTGCGCGTCCCGGTTGAAAACCTCGTCGGCGGTGAAGGCGAAGGCTTCCGCATCGCAATGATGGGGCTTGATGGCGGGCGGCTGAATATCGGCGCTTGTTCCTTGGGCGGGGCGCAGCGGTGCCTCGACGAAGCGATCAAATACACCAAGGAACGCACGCAGTTCGGCCAGCCCGTTGCGGAATTCCAGAACACGCAGTTTATGCTCGCCGACATGGCGACCGATTTGGAGGCCGCGCGCGCGCTGCTCTATCTTGCAGCGGCGAAGGTCACCGACAACGCGCCGGATAAGACACGTTTCTCCGCGATGGCCAAACGCCTCGCCACCGACAATGGCAGCGCCGTGGTCGACCGTGCGCTGCAATTGTTCGGCGGCTATGGCTACCTGCAGGACTACCCGATCGAACGGTTCTGGCGCGACCTGCGCGTCCATTCGATCCTTGAAGGCACCAATCAGATCATGCGCATGGTCGTGGGCCGGGATCTGCTGCGCCAGTGATGGGCGTGTCGCTTGCCCTGACGACGCTGGTGGTGCCCGATTACGATGCGGGGATCGCGTTTTGTGTCGGCGCGCTCGGCTTCGATTTGATTGAAGACACCGATATGGGCGCGGGCAAGCGCTGGGTGGTGGTTGGCGGCATAGACGGCGCCAAGGAAGGGGGGCGCTTGCTGCTGGCCAAGGCCGCTAATGACGCGCAAAATGCGGCGATCGGCAACCAGACCGGCGGACGGGTCGGCTTTTTTGCCCACACCGATGATTTTGCAGCCACCCAGGCACGCCTTATCGATGCAGGGGTGCAGTTTCACGAGCAACCGCGCCATGAACCTTATGGCACCGTTGCGGTCTTCAGCGATCCGTTTGGCAATCGCTGGGATCTGATCGAACCGAAAGTTATGTCGCAATGACCGATGACGTCCTGATCTCAACCAATGGCCCGATTGGTCATATCAGCCTTAACCGGCCCAAGGCGCTCCACGCGCTGACGCTGGAGATGTGCCATGCGATGAGCGCAGCATTGTCGGCATGGGCAGGCGACGACGCGATTAAGGCCGTGATCCTTGATCATGACGAAGGACGGGGCTTCTGTGCGGGGGGTGACATTGCCTTCCTGCGCGATTCGGCGCTGAACGATGGCGGCGTGTCGGGGCGCAAGTTCTTCCACGATGAATATCAACTCAACCACCAAATGTTCACTTACCCCAAGCCGATTGTCGCCTTCATGGACGGCATCACGATGGGCGGCGGCGTGGGCATTTCCCAGCCTGCCAAGTTCCGCGTGGCGACTGAGAACACCCGCTTTGCCATGCCCGAGACCGGGATCGGCCTGTTCCCGGATGTAGGCGGAGGCTGGTATCTGGCGCGGCTGGGCGGCAGACTTGGGCAGTTCCTTGCGCTCACCGGCGCTCGGCTGGATGGAGCCGAGTGCTTGTGGACGGGCTTAGCCACGCACTACGTGCCGCACGAGATGCTCGAAGACTTGAAGGCGCGGATCCACGATCACCCGGATCGCATTGCGGGCATCCTCAGCGAGCCCGTTGGCACCCCGCCCAAAGCGCGGATCGAAGCCAACGCCGACAAGATCGCCAAGCATTTCGCTTCGGATAGCTACGAAGACATCCTCGCCAGCCTCGAAGCCGCCGCCGACGCATGCGACGACTGGGCGATGAAAGAACGCGACACGCTCGGCACCAAAAGCCCGCAAACCTGCAAGGTCGCGCTCCGGCAGCTGGCGGAAAGCGCAGGCCTGACCGACTTTGCCGACAATATGCGCATGGAATACCGCATCGCCAGCCGCGTTCTGACCCGCCCCGACTTTGCCGAAGGCGTGCGCGCGGTGATCACCGACAAGACCAATGATCCCAAGTGGAACCCGGCAACGCCCGAGGAAGTGAGCGAGGAATTGCTCGACGCGATCTTTGCCCCGCTGCCCGCCGATGAAGAATGGAAGCCGCTATGATTGAAGAATCTGGGACCTACGAAACCATCACCGCCGAAGCTGACGCGCACGGCACCAAGGGTGTCACGCTGCTGACGATCAACCGCCCGCAGGCGCTGAACGCGCTCAATTCCAAGGTGCTCGAAGAACTGATCCACGCCTTCGCCGCCTATCAGGCTGACGCATCGCAGTTGTGCGCGATCCTCACCGGCAGCGGCGACAAGGCTTTTGCCGCCGGTGCCGACATCAAGGAAATGAGCGACAAGGCGGCCGCCGACTTCTTCCTCGACGATTTCTTCAGCCCGTGGACAGCAGAAATCGTCAAGAAGACCCGCAAGCCGTGGATCGCAGCCGTGAACGGCTTTGCGCTGGGCGGCGGGTGCGAACTTGCGATGATGGCGGATTTCATCATTGCATCCGACAAGGCGAAGTTTGGTCAGCCCGAAATCAAGCTCGGCGTCGCCCCCGGCATGGGCGGCAGCCAGCGGCTGACCCGCGCGATCGGCAAGTCGAAGTCGATGGAAATGTGCCTAACCGGCCGGATGATGGCGGCCGAGGAGGCCGAGCGCAGCAACCTTGTGGCTCGCGTGGTTCCGCATGAAGACCTGATCGCCGAGACGCTCAAGACCGCTGCAATCATCGCCGGGATGCCGCCAATGGCTGTAATCGCCAACAAGGAAATGGTGAACTCGGCCTTCGAAATGACGCTCGATCAGGGCCTGATTGTCGAACGCCGGATATTCCAGATCCTCACCGCGAGCGAGGACAAGGCGGAAGGCATGGCTGCCTTCATCGAGAAGCGCGAAGGGCAGTGGAAGGGGCGGTGATCTCCGCAATTTGGGCAGTCATCGGGCTGGCTGCTTTGATCTACGTGCTCAGGTCTTGGCTTCGATGGGCCAAGATCACTCGCGAAATCCCTGAGCGACTGGCACTTGGGCAACGGATGGCTATCCACGGGGCTTTCGGGATGTCCGCCTTAGGTACAATCGGCTTGATGACGATCGGCTTTTAAGCTGACGCAGAAATAGGGAGAGGGACGCAATGAAGATCGCATTCATCGGCCTCGGCAACATGGGCGGCGGGATGGCGGCCAATCTGGTCAAGGCGGGGCACGAAGTCCGCGCCTTTGACCTCAGCGAACCCGCGCTCGCCGCCGCGCGCGATGCGGGGTGCGCCACCTTCGCCACCGCCAAGGAAGCTTGCGCTGGAGCCGAAGCGATCGTTTCGATGCTGCCCAACGGCGCGATCGTCAAACAGGTCTATTGGGACGACGTGATCGGCCATGCTCCTGAAGGCGCGATCCTGCTCGATTGTTCGACCATCGACGTCGCCACCGCGCGTGAGGTGATTTCGGTCACCGAACAGCACGGCTACGACATGGTCGATGCGCCGGTGTCGGGCGGGATTGCCGCCGCGAATGGCGGGACACTGACCTTCATGGTCGGCGGAACAACAGAAGCCTTCGCCCGCGCCCAGCCGATCCTTGCCGCGATGGGCAAGGCGGTGATCCATGCAGGCGATGCGGGCAACGGGCAGGCCGCTAAGATCTGCAACAACATGCTGCTGGCGATCCACATGATCGGCACCTGTGAGGCCTTCGCCATGGCCGAAAAGCTGGGGCTGGACGCGCAGACATTCTACGACATTTCCAGCGTCTCCAGCGGTCAAAACTGGTCGATGACGTCCTATTGCCCCGTCCCCGGCGTTGGCCCGGTGACCCCTGCCGACAACGACTACCAAGGCGGGTTTGCTGCCGGATTGATGCTGAAAGACCTAAAGCTCGCGATGGAAGCGGCGCAAGCCGCAGGCGCTAAGGTCGAATTGGGCGACCATGCCCGGGCAATCTACGAAGCCTTTGCCAAGGATAATGCGGGCACGGATTTTTCCGGGATCATTCGCACGCTTTAGCCGCAGCCAGCGCCTGCGCAGCGGCGGGATCGCTGCGCTCAAGCGAATTCACCGCCCGTGCCAGCAAAGCGCAATCGAACTGCGCCCCGCGCGCGATCGCGGCGCGCGTTACTGCGCTGAAGGCGGCGGGCGGCATTACCGCCGCCCCGCGCCGCAGGAAATGGCTGTGCCACCGCTCACCCCCGGCGACGATGTCGATCAGCGTCGTCTCACCCGGCCCGCCCGGAGCATCGAACACCTGCGGGCCTAACTCGATCAGCACCGCATCGGGTGTTTCAGCGCGCAAAAACAATGCGGCATAGCGGCGCGCGGCTTCGGCCTTATCGCCCGCATTCAGCGCCAGCCGCAACACTGCTTCCTGAGCCAGCGGTTCGCGCCAGCCGCGTTGACCGGCGATTTGGATCGTCAGTCCGCTCTGCTCGGCCTGCCCCGCCTTGGCCTGCGCGACCGCGAGCAACGAGAGATATTCCGCCGGAACCGGGCGGCGAACGACCAGCGCCTGCGCCTCGGCCAGCGCGCGTGCGGGATCATCAGCGGCTGCGGCTTGTGCTGCGATCTGGGTCTGGGCAAAGTTGCGCAATGGCGCGGGCACCATCGGGGCGAGCGCAGGGGTCACTTCCGACTGCTTGTCGAGCTGCAGGGCGGCAGTGACAAACGCCACTGCCAGCAAGGCGGTCCACCAGATGATCCGACCGATCATCGCCGCACCTTCCCGCTATCCACCGCGACCCGCGCCAGCAGCAGAAGCGCAAACCCGGCAAAGGCCAGCATGGCCTGGTTGCGTAGGGGGTAATCTGTGACCGATTGGGCTCATATATTCCATGATTTTGTTCATGGTCGACTTGTCGTTCATCGCGTTGACCCGGTCGGGATTGACACCGAGGTCCATCGTCGAAAGCACTTCGAACAGATCGTCATCGGGCGCGCGGCCGGTGAAGGTGATGTAATCCGCCAGCCCGCGTGTTTGGGTCAGCGCCTGCAATTCTGCCAGAGCAGGCCCGCCGCCGACCAGCACGAATTGGATGTCTTCGCGGCCCATCTCGCGCACGATATGCTCGACCGCGTCGATCAGCAGGTCGATCCCCTCCTGCTCGCCCATCACCCCCACATAGCCGACCATATGCGCGCGGCCATTCTTCCAGCGATCCACCGGGGCGACGCGCTTCAGCTTCGAAAGGTCAGGGCCGGAGCGGACGACATGGACGCGTTCAGGCGCCATCCCACCGCGCTCGATGGCGATTTTGCGATAGGAATGGTTGGTGGCGATTGAGACATCCGCCGCCTTGAACGTCAGCTTCTCAAACAAGACCATCAGCTGCCAGAAAAACCCGCGCTTGTTGAACTTGGCCTCGTACAGCTCGGGATTGATGTCGTGGTGATCGAAAATGTAGCGCACGCCCAGTACCTTGAACGGCAGCGCGACGAGGAAGATCAGATCGGGCGGGTTGCAGCCCTGGATCACGTCAATCCGGCGCTTGAAATGGATGCGCCACGCCAGCACCGTCTCCCAGAACAGCGCCGCGCCATATTCGGCGAGGAAGCCAATCGCACCCTTGGCTTCGAGCGGAAGCGGGTGGCGGTGGATGTCGATGCCTTCGATGACCTCGAAGCGGCTCTCGTACCCCTTGCCGGTCGGGCAGATGATCGAAACGTGGGCACCCGCCGCCTTTAACGTACGCGCCTCCTGCCACACCCGCCGGTCGAACGGCAGCGGCAGATTTTCGACCACGATCAGCACGTGGCGGCCTTTTAGCGGCTCGCCCGGGATGATTGCCGGAATGCCTTCCTCGGCAGTGATGCTGGCAGCGAGCGCGGTGTTCATGGTCAGGCGATGGTGCTGGTATCGACCAGTTTCGCAGCGTCGATGGTCAGCGTGTCGATCAGCCGGTTGGTGGCGATGATGCGAGCATAATCGCGGCTCTCGGCGTCCTGTTTGGTCACCATCAGGCCATCGATCCGCGGCAGCACCGAATAGGCATACCCCAAGTTCTGGCCGACGAGATTGTCGGGCGCGACCTTGGGGTCGTAGATGTCGAGCTCGAAGCCTGCTTCGAGCAGCTTGCGCGCCATGTCGACCGCCGGGCTTTCGCGCAGATCGTCAGTCTCAAGCTTGAAGGCGAGGCCGACCAGCAGCACCTTCGCCCCCGGTTCCAGCCCTTGCGTCGCGGCGAGGAACTGGTGGTGCTTGTGCGCCTCGTTCGAACGGATCAGCGCGTCCACCAGATGCGTCGCCGAACCGGTGTCGGCGGCGATATACTGGAGCGCGCGGACGTCCTTGGGGAGGCACGAGCCACCGAATGCGCCGCCGGGCCGGGTGTAATAGGCCGACAGGTTGAGCTTGGTATCGCTCTTGAAGATCGCGTGCACATCGCGCGCGGAAATGCCGAGGTTCTGGCACACCCGGCCGATCTCATTGGCAAAGGCAACCTTGACCGCGTGCCAGCTATTATCGACGAATTTGGTGATCTCAGCCTCGCGCAGGCCGACTTCGAACAGCGCGGCGGTGATGCCTTCGTTCAGCCGCGCCATATTGGCCGAAGGCTGCCCGCCCAGCGTGCCGATCACGATCTTGGGGGGATTGAAGAAATCTTCGATCGCGGAGGCTTCGCGCAGGAACTCGGGGTTGTAGACCAGCTCTACCGCGCTGGTCGCGGCATCGCCCAGATGGCTCTGGATGATCGGCCAGATGATGTTCTCGCAGCTGCCGGGCCGCATGGTTGAGCGGTAGGCCAGCGTCAGCGGAGTGGCACGACCGGGCTTGATCGCCGCGGCAATCGAGCGGGTGACCTGCGCGATGTAGCTCATATTGTGCGCGCCATCGACGCCGCTCGGGGTGCCGACGCAGACGATGGCGACGTCGCAATCATCCAGCTCGTCGGTCAGCCGGGTGACGGCGTGGATCCGGCCATCGGCGTGGGCGGCGGCAATCAGATCATCGAGGCCGGGTTCATACACCGGCGCGCGTCCTTCATTCAGCGCGGCGACTTTCGCATCGCTGACGTCGACCCCGATGATGCTGTGTCCTTGGCTGGCGATGCAGCCTGCGGCGGTGGAGCCGACGTAACCCAGTCCGAAAATGGCAACTTTCACATTTATTCCTCAAAAGGAGCGACCCCGGGTTGGTGCGCGGCCTAGCAAGCGCCCCCCCGTGGTGCAATGCACAAACATTGGCGATGCCAGAAGGCGCCGCGAGTGGAGGCATTGGCGCGATGATCGGGCGACACTTGCCAGCAAAGTGGCGGCGCGCTTAATGCGGTGCGCAAACGGGAGAGACAGATGCAACACGCAAGCGGGCCGCTGACCGGCCTCAGGGTTCTGGAATTCAGTGGCATCGGGCCGGGGCCGCACGTGGCGATGCTGCTCGCAGATCTGGGCGCGGAAGTGGTGCGGATCGACCGTCCCGGCGCGGGGGTAAGCAACCCGGTGGTCGAACGCGCGCGCCACCGGCTGGCGCTTGATCTCAAGAGCGAGGAGAGCAAGGCGGCTGTGCGCGCCGCCGCCGCCAATGCCGATGTGCTGATCGAAGGCTTCCGCCCCGGCGTTATGGAGCGGCTGGGGCTGGGGCCGGAGGAACTGCTGAGCGCAAACCCGCGCCTCGTCTATGCTCGGATGACCGGCTGGGGGCAGGACGGCCCGCTTGCCCATGCGGCCGGGCACGACATCAATTACATCGCCATCACCGGCGCGCTTTCCGCCGTGGGCAAGGCAGGCGAGACCGCCACGCCGCCGCAAAACCTCGTCGGCGATTTCGGCGGTGGGTCGATGTATTGCGCCTTTGGGATCATGGCTGCGCTGTATGAACGCGAGAAATCAGGCAAGGGGCAGGTGGTCGATGCCGCGATTGTCGACGGGGCGACTAGCCTGATGAGCTTCTTCTTCGGCGTGCGCCACGTTCCGCACCTGTCGACGACGCGCGGCAAGGGGATGCTGGGCGGCGCGGCGCATTTCTACCGCTGCTTCACCTGCAAGGATGGCAAGGAGATATCTTTGGGGTCAATCGAACCGCAGTTCTACGCCGAAATGCTGGCAAAGACCGGCGCTCCTGAAGAATTGGCGCAGGGCCAGATGAACCCCGCCCATTGGGACGATTACGCCGCGAAACTCGCTACGCTGTTCCTCACGAAAACGCAGGCCGAATGGTGCGCGCTGCTCGAAGGCTCCGACGCCTGTTTCGCTCCTGTGCTGGGGATCGATGAGGCGCGCGACCATCCGCATATGAAAGCGCGCGGCGCTTACGTGGAGCATGACGGCGCATGGCACACCGCCCCCGCGCCGCGTTTCAGCCGCACGCCGGGCAGCGTGCGGTCAAGCGCGGATGACGGCGCGGCTGTCGTCGCGCGGTGGGGGAGCCAAGCCTAATGGCAGGCAAGTTGTTCGACGAATGGGTGGTGGGTGAGCGGATCGAGCACGAAATCCGCCGCACCGTGACCGAGACCGACAATCTGCTGTTCTCGGTCATGACCCACAACCCGCAGCCGCTGCATCTCGATGTCGAGGCGGCCAAGGCGAGCGGTTATGGGCAGATTCTGGTGAATTCTACCTTCACCTTCGCGCTGCTGGTGGGCCTGTCGGTTGGTGACACCACGCTCGGCACGCTGGTTGCCAACTTGGGGTTCGACAAGGTGGTGACGCCGAAGCCGGTGTTTATCGGCGACACCCTGCGCGCATATTCAGAGGTCAAGGAGCTGCGGGAAAGCAAGTCGCGCCCCGATGCCGGAATCGTCACCTGGGTTCACGAAATGTGGAACCAGCGCGATGAAGTGGTGTGCCGGTGTGAGCGGTCAGCCCTGATCCAGCGGCGCGGCTGAGGTAACGCCGCCTCCCAATGCCTGCCACAGCACGATCCGCGCGCGCGCCGCGCGGCCCAGTGCGGCAGCCGCGCGTTCACCGCTGGCGTCGGCTGCGCGGCGGGCTTCGAGCACCTCGAGGAAGCTGGCGAGGCCGGCACGGTAACGGGTTTCGGCAAGGCCTGCCGCGCGGTTCAGCAAGTCGCGTTCTTCGACCGAAAGCCGCGCTTCATTGTCGGCAGCGGTGACAAGGCCATAACCCGCCTCGGCATCGCCCAAGGCCTGAAACACGGCCCCGCGATAGGCGGCAAAGGCGGCGCGCTTGTCAGCGGCGGCAGCGTCGATTCCCGCGCCCACCCGCCCAAAGTCGAGCAGCGGCCCGGCAATCCCGGCAGTCAGTGTGCCGATGATTGAATCCTCATCAAAGAAATCGCCCGGGCTGAACGCCAGTAATCCGATCACGCCCGACAGTGTCAGCTTCGGAAAGCGCGCGCGGGCGGCGGCGGCTAGGTCGGCGTCACTGGCAGCGAGATTGGCCGCGGCAGCTGCAACGTCAGGCCGATTGGCGAGCAATTCCGATGGTAGCGAAGCGGGCGCAGCGGCAGGGGCCAACGCAGGTCCGGCCTCAGCCAAAGCCGCGCGCACGGTCGCGGCATCCTGTGCGGTCAGCGTTACCAGCCGCCCGATCAATCGCGCGCGTTCGCTCTCCAGCGCGGCGAGGCGGACTTGCGATGAACTCGCGGTCGCCTCGGCCCGCACCCGGTCGAAACCGGGGGCGATGCCCGCATCTTCGCGCACTTTGGCTAGGCCCGCGAGCGCCTGCGACGCTGACGCGTCATCCTTGATCGCAGCAGCGCGGGCTTCGATAACGCGCCAATCGGTCACACTCGCCGCGATTTCAGCGAGCAGCGACAGGCGCACACCCTGTGCCTGCGCGGATGCGGCATCGATCCGGGCCAGCGCCGCGCGTTCCTGCGCCTTCAACTGCCCGAAGATATCGGGGTCCCAACTGGCGACGATATTTGCGCCGTAAGACGTCTGTTCGGCGGGAATGAAGCCCTGTTGGCCTGCCGCCCCGAATTGGTTGGTGTTGATCCGGTTGCGGGTCACATCGCCATCTGCGGCGATATTCGGCAGGCGTGCGGCGCCAGCACCGCGAGCCCCGGCCCTCGCGCTGTCGATCCGCGCGGCGGCTTCGGCAAGGCTCGGCGCGCTGGCGATGGCGGCGTCGGACAGGATGCGGTAAGCGGGGTCGTTCGCAGGCATCAGCGCGGCGAGGCTGATCTGTGTCCCGGCGTCGGGCGCAAAGAAGAACGCTTGCGGAAGTTCCGGCGCTGGCGTGGCGATTTCCGGCGCGGGGTTGGCCGAACAAGCGGCCAGCGTCAGCGCTAGCAGCGAAGTGATAAGGAGCGGGCGGCGCATCGCCTCAGCCCCCCCTCTTCGCAGGTGCCGCTTTGGCCGGGATGAAGGCATCAATCTGCTGGCCCACGCGGAACGCGTCACTTTCGGGCAGGGCATAAATCAGCTGCAACACCCGCACATCGACACGCTCCGCCGCAGAGTTGGTCAGCGAGCGTTTGGGCACCACCAGCGGTTCGGCGCGCACAAAGGTAGCGTTGACGTGCAATTCCGCCGCGCCGCGCGGGCTGATCACCGCTGGCTGGCCGAGTGCCACCCGCGCCACCTCGTTCTCGTCGATATCAACGCGCACGTGCAGCGGATTGGTCTGGCCCATCTGCATGAACGGCTGCGAGGAGCCGCCCATGGTGGAGACGAACTCGCCGGGGCGGATGTTTACCGCGAGAATCTCGCCGGCAATCGGTGCGCGGATTACCAATCGGTCGATTTCAGTGCGGGCAGAGCCGGAGGCGGCCTGTGCAGCGGCGAGGCGCGCGCGGGCGAGGCCCAGGCGGCTGGTGGCGGCGGCTTCCTCACCCTCGGCGCGGATCACTTCGGCGCGGCTGACGGCGGCGGGGTCGGAGAGGTTGCGATACAAGTCGAGCTGCTGGCGCGCGGTCTTTTGCGCGGCGCTGGCTTCGGCAATCGCGGCGCGGGCTTCATTGATGGCCGCATCCGATTGCGCCAGCTGCGCGCGGGCGGCGCGGGCATCTACCGTGAACAGCACCTGCCCCTTGCCGACAAGATCACCGGGCCGCACCCGCACGTCGGTGACGAGCCCCGACAGCGCCGAGCCGATGTCGATCACCTCGCTCGAAGGCTCGACGATTCCTGCACCCGCAACGCGCGCTTCGCCTGCAAGTTTGCCGACCGCCTTGGGCGGCTGTTCGGCAGGCTCGCTGGTTGATCGGTCGGGCAAGCCGACAAGGATCAGATAGGCCGCGATGGCGACGCCGATCAACGCCAGAATCGGCAGGATCTGACGGGAAAAGCTCAGGTTGCGGAACATGGTGTCCTCGGCGTGTTCGAGAGGGGGAGGGGATCAGTGGCCATCGGGCATTTCCTTGCCGTCATGGGTGACGCGGCCGTCTTCCAGCACGATGATCCGGTCAGCCAGATCGAAGATGCGGTTGTCGTGGGTGACGATGATGCAGGCGCGATCCGGCGCCACCGCGACTTCGCGCAGCAGGTCCATCACCCGGCGGCCCGATGAGGCGTCGAGCGCGGCGGTTGGCTCATCGCACACCACCAGCCGCGGTTCGTGCACCAGCGCGCGGGCGATGGCGACGCGTTGCTGCTGCCCGCCCGAAAGCTGGCGCGGCAGCTTGTCCGCCTGATTGCCGATATTAAGCTTGTCGAGCAGCACCTTGGCCCGCTCGCGCGCTTCGGCGATTGGCACACCTTGCGCAATCAGCGGGACGGCTGCGTTGGCTGCGACATCGATCGATGGGATCAGGTTATATTGCTGAAAGATAAAGCCGATGTTCTTGAGCCGGAAATTGACCAGCTCGGTATCGGTCAGGCTGTAGATGTCGGTGCCGAACACCTTCACCTCACCCTCGGTCGGGTAGAGGATGCCGCACATGATCGAAATTAGCGTGGTTTTGCCCGATCCGCTTTCGCCCACGACAAAGGTCATCTCGCCCGAACGGATGTCGGTGTCGATCCCGTGCAGCACGCGGATTGTGCTCTGCCCAGCCTCGAAATCGCGGGAGATCCCGCGCGCGCAGATGGCCGCTTCGGGCGCGCAGCCGCCGATGGCTCTGGTATCCATGATTGGCGCCTCGCTCACCGGAACACCGATGCGGGTTCGGTTTTGAGCACAGAACGGATCGCGATCAGGCCGGTGATGGCAAGGATGACGACCACCGCGACCAGACTGATCAGCGGGATCTGCCACGGGATGTAAAAGCCCTTGAAGAACGGATTGGCGCTGAAGCCCTTAATGAAGGCAACCGTGCCCGCCACCCCCAGCGCATAACCGATCATGCCGACCAGCCCCGCCTGCGCTGCGACCATGGCCATGATCTTGTTGTTGGTGACCCCGATGGCTTTCAACGCGCCAAATTGTTTGATGTTGTCGCGCAGGAATAGGCTGAAGGTCAGGCCAACGATGGCAATGCCCACCACGAAGCCCAAGAACACCGTGATCCCGAAATTGGTCGGGATGCCGGTGTTCTCAATGATGAAGTTCACGCCTGCTTGTGAAAATTCGTTGCGGGTTTCGGCCTTCAGCCCGGTCTCGGCCTCAATTCGTGCGGCAACGCCTTCGGGGGTTTCGCCCTCGCTCACCCCAACGAGCACGAAAGACAAACGGTTGCGGGTGCCGGGGACAAAATTGAGCGCGTTGGAATAGCGAGTGTAAAGCACCACCGTGCTGGTGAAGCTGGGGATCGAATCCGCGATGCCGCGGATCACCGCGCGCTGATCGTTCAGTTCCAGCCGTTCGCCAATCGGGCTTTGTTCCGGAGGGAAGAACCGGGTGGTGCCGGTGTCGTCGATCACCACGCTATCGGGCGCGAACAGCACCGACTTGTCGCCTTCCTTCATCCGTTCGGGCATACCGATTAGCGTCGCATCATCGACCCCGATCACAGCCACGCCTTCCAGATCGCCTTCGATGGTGCGGACATTGGCCTGCGCCCGCAGGTGCGGCACCGCCCATTCCACACCCTTGACCGAGCGGACTCGATCCAGCGCGGTGCCGGGCATGGCATAGCTGACGTCGGTGGTGCGGCTGACCGGGTCCATCACCCACACTTCGGCTTCGGGCGCGTTGTAAACCCCGCTGGCTCCGCGTTCGACCAGATTGACGAAGATCGTCATCTGCTGCGTGATCAACAGCGTGGAAAAACCGATGCCAAACAACAGCCCATAGAACTTCTGGGCGTCTCCGGTGAGCATCCTGATCGCGATCCAAAGCACAGGGGAGGAACCTTTGAAGCGAGGCGGGGTTGCAATAATGAACCACCAAGGCCATTACTGAACGATAACGTTTAATTGAACGGAGCCGTTCACTTTGTCAACCTGCGGTTCATCCGCCCCTGAAAAAAAAGCAGGTCGCAAAATCCCCGTCCGCCGCAAAGCGGGCCGACCGCTTGACGCGGCCAAGCATCAGACGATTGTTGAGACCGCCGCGTACCTGTTCTTCCACAACGGCTATGCCGCGACTGCGATCGAACAGGTCGCCGCCGACGCGGGCGTATCCAAGGTCACGATCTACAACCAGTTCGGCGATAAACGCGCGCTGTTTGCTGCTGCCGTGACCTGTGAATGCGAGAAAATGCGCGGGCATTTCTCATTGGAAACCATGCCACAGGGTACGATCCGCGAACGGCTGACCATGATTGGCGAAGCGATCCACGCCTTCCTGTTCCGCCCGGAAATGATCCAGTTCGAACGCCGCATCGCAGCTGAGACCGAACACGACCCCGCCATTGGTGAGGCCTTCCTCGAAGCCGGGCCGCGGCGGATGAAGCAGGGGTTTGCCCAGTGGTTAGCCCATGCGGTCGAAGCGGGCGACCTTGCGATCAACGATCCGTTGCTGGCGGCGGAACAATTCGTCTCGATGTGCAAGGGCATGGGCGATCTGGAGCGCCGGTTCGGCGCAGTGATCGCGCCCGAAGACAGCCGCCAGCGCATTCGCGGCGCGGTCGAGGTGTTTCTGGCGGCCTATGGCACGGGTTCTCATCGATAATCCGCATCACGCTGTTCGAAAATTAGCACGAAGGCGAAAGCCGCGCATTATCTTGCCATTCATCGCCCACGTCCTACATTGTCGGTGACGAAAGGAATCCCGTGCGATGAGCGAGCAGAACGATCCCCAGCAGCAAGGCGATGGCCCCAACCCCTGGGTCAAACAGCTGATGATCTGGGGCGGCATTTTCCTCGCCCTGTTGCTGGTGGTGACACTGTTCAGCAATTCCGGGCAGGCGCCGGGCGCCGCGATCCGTTATTCCGACTTCCGTGCAGCCGTCGCCGAAGGCGAAGTGCAGGATGTGCAGATGAGCGCGGAACTGATCACCGGCAAGCTCAAGAATGGTGAAGCGTTCAGCACCGTTCCCGTGCCCAACGACACTGAAATCACCAAGCTGATGGAAGATAATGGGGTGCAGTTCACCGGCAAGCAGCGCGAACAGCAGAGCATGCTGCTGTTCATCCTGCTCCAGTCGCTGCCCTTCATTCTGATCCTCGGCATCGCCTTTTTCGCGCTGCGCCAAGTCCAGAAGGGTGGCGGCGGCGGCGCGATGGGCTTTGGCAAATCCAAGGCCAAGCTGCTAACCGAACGGTCGGGCAAGGTGACCTTTGATGATGTCGCCGGCATCGATGAAGCACGCGAGGAATTGCAGGAAATCGTCGAGTTTCTGCGCGATCCGCAGCGCTTCTCCAAGCTTGGCGGCCAGATTCCCAAGGGCGCGCTGCTGGTCGGTTCTCCCGGTACCGGCAAGACCCTGCTCGCCCGTGCAATCGCAGGCGAAGCGGGCGTGCCGTTTTTCACCATCTCGGGCTCGGACTTTGTAGAAATGTTCGTCGGCGTCGGCGCGAGCCGCGTGCGCGATATGTTCGAACAGGCCAAGAAGAACGCTCCGTGCATCGTCTTCATCGACGAAATCGACGCCGTGGGCCGTTCGCGCGGCAATGGCCTCGGCAATTCGAATGACGAGCGCGAACAGACGCTGAACCAGCTGCTGGTCGAAATGGACGGGTTCGAAGCCAACGAAGGCATCATCATCATCGCCGCGACCAACCGTCCCGACGTGCTTGACCCTGCACTGCTGCGTCCGGGCCGGTTTGACCGTCAGGTCGTGGTGCCGATCCCCGATATTGATGGCCGCGTAAAGATCCTCGGCGTGCACATGAAGAAGGTGCCGCTGGCCCCCGACGTCAACCCGCGCGTGATTGCGCGCGGCACGCCGGGCTTCTCGGGCGCGGATCTCGCCAACCTCGTCAACGAAGCCGCCCTGCTGGCGGCCCGCCGTAACAAGCGACTGGTGGCGATGCAGGAATTCGAAGACGCCAAGGACAAGGTCATGATGGGCGCCGAGCGTCGCAGCATGGTGATGACCGACGACGAGAAGAAGATGACCGCCTATCACGAGGCCGGCCACGCGCTTGTCTCGGTCCGCGAGGCCGCGTCTGATCCGATCCACAAAGCCACCATCATCCCGCGCGGTCGCGCATTGGGCATGGTGATGCGTCTGCCGGAGCGGGACAGCTATTCCTACCACCGCGACAAGATGCACGCGAACCTTTCGGTTTCGATGGGTGGGCGTGTGGCGGAAGAGATCATCTTCGGCCACGACAAGGTCAGCTCGGGCGCTTCGTCGGATATCCAATACGCGACCGATCTGGCGCGCAACATGGTAACCCGCTGGGGCATGTCCGAAAAGCTCGGCCCACTCCAATACGAGGCGAGCCAGGACGGTTACCTCGGCATGGGGCAGACGATGCGGACGATGGCTTCGGATGAAACCAACAAGCTGATCGATGCTGAAATCAAGGCGCTGGTCGAAGGCGCGCACGCCCGCGCGACCGATATCCTCAAGACCAACGAGGCGGAACTGCACCTGCTCGCGCAGGCCTTGCTCGAATACGAAACGCTGACCGGGGAAGACATCCGCCAGCTGCTCGAAGGCGGCAAGATTGACCGGCCCGATGCCCCGCGTGGGCCGAGTGTCCCGACCACGGTGCGCGGTTCGGCGATCCCCAAGGCGGGCAAGCGCTTCGGCGGATCAGGCGACGAAGCACCGCAAGGCGCTTGAATTCAGGAAAATTTTTGAAGGGGGCGTCCGGAGCGATACGGGCGCCCTTTTTTCTGACTGCGATCAGAACGCGCCCAGAACCAGCAGTGCTTGCAGGAACAGCACCAGCACGATCTGCACGCAGACGAACAGCACGCAGAACCGCCACAAGGCCGAAAACCGCGTGAGCCCATAGGCATAGCGCAGCTGTTTGTAGAGGTGCAGCGGCGCCGCGATCACGAACAGCCCGAATGCCCAGCCGCCCCCGCCGGGGATTACGCTGAGCAAAGACATGGCGATGAACAGCAGCGACATGAAGCTGAGCGAATAGGTGACGAACACCGCGTGATCATAGGCCTTGAACTGGCGTCGCCATGCAAACATCAGCCACAAGAACGGCGTCGACAGCGGGATCAGCAACCAGCTGAATTTATAGCCGTTTGATTGCAGCTTGTAGAGCATCAGGCTGGGATTTGTCTGCCACTTCTTGATGATGCCGCTGCCCAACCATTCTTCGGTTGAGGGATCGACTACGACGGTGTTTGTGTCATCAATCTCGATTTTGGTGGTGCCATCGGCAGTGGGGGCTTCATCCTGACCTATCATCTTGCGGATGATTTTCAGTTCTGAATCAATGGCTTCGATCCGGGCGTCACCCCTTGATAGGCCGTCGCGCTCCTTCTCCAATTCGGTGATCTGTGCCTGAATATTGGTCTCAAACGCCGACGGGGGCTTATCGTCATCATTGAAGCCGTCGAACATCCCTTGGGCGAAATCGGTCGGCGCGGTCACGCCCACCATCTGGAACACCGCAAACATCGCAAAAACGGTGAACAGGAACATCGCCATCGGGCTGACGAACTTGGCGCGCTCTCCAGCGATGTAGCGGCGGGTCAGGTCGCCCGGTTTAAACGCCAGCAGCGGCAGCGTGTCCCACAGCTTGCCATCAAGGTGCAGTACCCCGTGCATGATATCATGCCCGATCGCGGCGATGCTGCGATGAACGTGCGCCTTTTGGCCGCATTCGGGGCAATAGTGACCGGAAAACAAGGCGTTGCAATTGGCGCAGGTCGCCCCTTCACCTGCATTTCCGTGACTGTCACCCGCGCCGGATTCCACCGCGCGGCTCAGCAATCCGCCTTCGATCGCCGTGCCAATGCCTTCGCCAAACCCGCCCATCACCCACGCCCCTGTGGTTCAACTTAGAGCGCTGTATAGGCACTTTTTCCGCACCTGCGAAAGCGGCTTATTTCTGGGCGAGTTTGCGTTCGATTGCAGTCCACAGTTGGGTAATGGCGCGGGCTGCAGGCGATCGCGGGGCGAAGGCGCCTACAGGTTTGCGTTCCACCGCACATTGTTCAACCGCGCTCGCCAGCGGGATCACAGGCCAGGTCGGATTGGCCTCGCGCGCCTCGCGGTGAAGCGTGCGGCGCAGGTCGATCATTGATAAGACAGGCAAAATCGGGGGATGCCCTTTCCCGCTGCCGCGCACTTCTTCGACCACGACCTCAAAAGCGCGGGCGGATAGCGGGGAAGGGGGGAGCGGCACGATGATGAGGTCAGCGGCGCGGATCACTTGCGCACTTAACTCGTTGAGAACAGGCGGACAATCGAAGATGATTCGATCATAATCCTTGGCCAGCCCCTCAACCAGTTTGGCGAGCCGCTTTTTCTTACCCAGCCGGTCTAGCTGGCGGTCGAGCGCGCGGATGCTTTCATCGGCGGGCAGCAGGTCTAGTCCTGCATAGTCGGTGGTCTGGATCAGCTTGGCAGGATCGCTGCCATCAGCGAACACACTGTCTGCACTACGTTTTTTCTTGGGATCAACGCCGAGCAGAAAGCCCGAGCCGTTGGCCGCGTCCAGATCCCACAACAGCGTCTTGCGCCGCGAAATGCTGGCCGCACACCACGCGAGATTGACCGCGAGCGTGGTTTTACCAACTCCGCCTTTGACGCTGTAAACCGCAATCGATGCCATGCTTGTCCGCTGCCCTTTGATGTGACGGTTTGATTACACCGCCAAGGGATAGAGCGCAAAAAAGCGATGGCAAGCGCCATCAAAGCCGGGTCAAGAAGCGGTCAAATGCGGGTCTGGATGAGGCAAGCGGGGGTCTAAACGCGGCAAGGCCGCGCCATGAAGCTCCCGAAAATCAGCCATCGTAATCGCCGCCCAGCGACGATGTGCGCGCGGGCGCCGAAGCGGTGATCCGCAGCGCTTCTGCCGATTGGCTGAGCGAGCCGATTTCATCCGCTTCATCCTCATCATCCGGCAGGATCTTCTGCAGGCTGACGACCACGGATTCGTGCAGAGCGACCGGGCTGACGGTTTCCTCAGCGATTTCGCGCAGGGCGACGACCGGGTTTTTGTCACGGTCGCGGTCAATGGTCAGTTCGCTACCGCCGGAAATCTCACGTGCGCGCTGCGCGGCGAGCAGGACGAGGTCGAAGCGGTTGGGAACCTTGTCGACGCAATCTTCAACGGTAACGCGTGCCATGGGTGGCCCTTTTGGAATCGCATGATGCAGGAAAGACTGCGCAGCTAGGCAAGGGGGGGCGCAAAGTCAAGAAAATGCACCCGGCTGCGTCTCTTGCCCGGAATGCACCATTTGGTTGTCTGCATATCACTTGACGCTAGGGCGCGCTTGCACGAAGTTAGCGGGGACTCGTAACTGACAACAATTCACCGGGTAGGCGACATCAATATCCCGATGGGTGTTTTGTTGGACTGACAATCAATGAGTTGGCGGATGGGGATCGTCTGCCGGGGGAGCGCCCGCTGATCCTTGTCCTTCGCAGAGGGGATGAGACTATGTTGCAGAATGCGGGCGGTACAGCCGGCCATGATGGTTGGGTAGGGTGCCTGACCTACAAAAGCATCGCTACCGCAGCGCCGAGCGCGGCGGATCTCGATTCGCTGGTCCGCAAGGCGCGGGCGCGCAACCGCAAGCTCGGCGTGACCGGCATGCTCCTCTATGAAAATGGCAGCTTCTTGCAGACGCTCGAAGGATTGCCCGATCAGCTCGAGGCTGTCTGGACGTCGATCAAGCAGGATCCGCGCCACGATCATATCGAAATGCTGAGCGAACATGTCGCCCCCGTGCGGTTGTTTTCCGACTGGGACATGCTGCTCCAAAGCCGCCTTGATCAGTCGCCTGGATCTGGCCCCAAAGTGGCGACCCGGTCATCGCCAGAGGCCGTCGCGGGTTATATCGAGGCGCTGGTCCGGCTGGCGCTGAATGCCGATGACATTGGCATCAACACAGCCATCGCCGGTCTGGCTGAAGAAGGGTGGACGAGCAACGCTATCGTGACCTTGCTGATCGAGCCGAGTGCACGCGCGCTTGGCGATGCTTGGCTGGCCGATGATTGCAGCGAGTTTGATCTGACCATCGGGCTCAGCATGTTGCAGCTGGCAGGGCATGCGGTGCGGTACAGCGTCACCGCTGATACCATCCGCACAAGCCGTTACAGCATTCTGCTGGCCACCGCTCCGGGCGAGCCGCACGCGCTTGGCACATCCATGCTGGCCGATCAGTTCACGGACGCAGGCTGGCGGGTCGACATGGCCTTCCCTGATAGCGACGAGGCTTTGGCCAATCAGTTGGGCGCGCAGCATCCCGATGCGCTGGATATCGGCTTGTCCGATGCGCTCCAGCGGTATCATGCGCTGGCGAAATTACGCGCAACAGTTGAGCGCAGCCGCCTGGTCAAACTGGATCAGCCCACGGTGATTTCGGTTGGCGGGCGGATGTTTGCTGAGGCTGCAGCCACCGCCTATTCGGTGGGTGCCGATCACGCCCGCATGACAGCCGCCGGTGCCAGCATCCGCATGGCGGAACTGGTGCGGCAAAGCCGGGCGCGGGCGCAGTCAGCGGATTAGGTTCAGGACTCTGGGCCAAGCCGTAAGGTTAAGCTGGCACTGCCCGGCTGGTTGGGGGTAAGCATGGGCGATGGAAACCGCCCCAACTGCCGCCGAGTCCTCCGCCGAATCCGCGACCGATTACCGCGACCCTGATCCTTTCACGGTCGAGGCGCAGGGGCACAGCTTCACCTTCTATCCCCACGGCGAAGACCGGCTGGCCGCGTTGGTCGATCTGATCGGCGGCGCGGGCGAAACGCTCAAGATGTTCTATTATCTGTTCGATAAGGATGTTTCGGGCACGGCGGTGCGCGATGCGCTGGTGGCCGCCGCCGCGCGCGGGGTGGCGGTGGAGCTGATCGTCGATGATTTCGGCAATGATGCCGGCGAAGAGTTCTTCGAACCGCTGACTGAAGCAGGCGGCACCTTCCGGATATTCTCCCCGCGCTGGGGGCGGCGCTACCTGGTGCGCAATCATCAGAAGTTCGCGATTGCCGATGGCGCGCGGGTAATGACGGGGGGCGCCAATGTCTCCGACCATTACTTCGATCCGCCTGCCAACAACGGCTGGTGCGACCTGTCGGTGATCATCGAAGGCGCTGTCGTCGAAAAGTTCACCGAATGGTTCGCGCTGGTCAAAACCTGGGTCGATAGTGATGAAGCGGGTCGGGTCAGCCAGCTGCGGCGGATGCGCGATATCGTGCGGGATTGGGACGGGGGTGCCAACGGCGAAAACAGCCCGGTACGGCTGCTGGTCGGTGGCCCCTTGGTCAGGCAAGGCCATTGGGCGTGGTGGCTGCGCAAGGATCTGGTGGGGGCCAAACGGCTGGATACTGTATCGGCCTATTTCTCCCCCCCGCGCAGTTTCCGCCGCCAGATTGCGCAGGTGGCCAAGCGGGGTGAGGCGCGGATGGTGATGGCGGGCAAATCCGATATCGACGCCGCGATCGACATGGCGCGGCTGCTGTACAAGCGGCTGCTGCGGTCGGGCGCGCGGATTTTTGAATTCCAGCCGTGCAAGCTGCACATGAAGCTGCTGGTGGTGGATGATGTGAGTTATGTCGGCAGCGCCAACCTCGACAAGCGGTCATTCCGGGTGAATGTCGAACTGATGGTGCGGGTGGAGGACGCCGCACTGGCGGCGCGGCTGCGCGAGATGATCGACCACATGGAGGCGGCAAGCGTGCCGATCACGCCCGCGTGGTATGCGCGCGAAAGCACCTTCCTCAACCGGATGCGCTGGCGGGTGGCATACTGGCTGAGCCTTGCGGATTACCGGGTGAGCAAAATGGGCGCGGGGTGATAAGCGGGTTTGCGGCACGCCCCGCAGCCGCCCACCGCGCTGGCGGAAAGGCGGTGTTAACCGCGTATCTGGAGGGAAGCTTCATCGCTTTGTGGTCATTCTACAGGCATGTTGGCTTCGTTCGCCTTTGCTCTGATCGCGATAACCCCGGTGTCTGCCACACAGACGCCAGCGGTTGGCCCGATTTCCGGCGCGTCATTCGAGCCGATGGCCAACCTTGCCGAGCCCGGCAGCCAACCGCCGATGGGCCCGCGGCAGGCGTCGCTTGATGTTGGTGGATCAATGCAGAGTGGAACCTCGGCATCCCGCGGCAAGCCGCGCGTGTCGCAAACGCGCTGCGCTTTTGTCGGATGCGCGCCGCAATGCGACGTCAAGGGCACGCGCGATGCTGATGGCAATGCGATCTACCGCACCCCGCGCAGCCCGCTTTACAGCGAAGCGGAGACCGAGAAGATGTTTTGCAGCCTCGCCGATGCCGAGGCCGCAGGCTATCGCCAATCGGAGCAAGGGTGACTGAATATCCGCGCCGCTGGCGCTGCCCCAAACCTCACTCGAACCCGTAGTCGCCGTAGTCCTTGAAATTGGGCGAGGTGAATTTGGTGATGTCGCTCTGGAAATGCAGCGGCACGTTGCCGGTTGAACCGTGGCGCTGTTTGGCGACGATCAGGGTCGCTTTGCCCACCATCTGTTCAAACTTTTCTTCCCATGCGCGGTATTTTTCCTGCACGTCGGGCGTGCTGCTGGCGTCGGGCGTGTCGGGCTTGATCAGCATCTGGTAATAGTCCGAGCGGAAGATGAACCACACCATGTCGGCGTCCTGCTCGATCGAGCCGGATTCGCGCAGGTCGGACAGCATCGGGCGCTTGTCCTCACGCTGTTCGACCGCACGGCTCAGCTGCGAGAGCGCGATCACCGGCACCTGCAATTCCTTGGCCAGCGTTTTCAGGCCGCGGCTGATCTCCGAAATTTCGTTGACCCGGTTATCGTTGGCTCGGCCCGATCCCTGCAACAGCTGGAGGTAATCGACCACGATCAAGCCGATATCATGCCGTCGCTTCATCCGGCGCGCGCGGGTGCGAAGCGCCCCGATGGTGAGCGCCGGGGTATCATCGATATACAACGGCAATTCGGCCAGACGCTGGCTGGCGTAGGAAAGCTTCTGGAAATCCTCGCGCGTCAACTTACCGCTGCGCAGGTTCTCCGATGAAATCTCGGCCTGTTCGGCCAGGATACGCGTGGCGAGCTGATCGGCGCTCATTTCCAGGCTGAAGAATGCCACCGGCCCGCCATAGTTGAACTCGCCCCCGTCGCGCTGCCATTCGAGATGTTTCTCGGCGCAGTTGAACGCGATGTTGGTGGCGAGCGAGGTTTTGCCCATCCCCGGACGGCCCGCCAGGATGATAAGGTCGGAATTGTGCAGGCCCGATGTCTTCTGGTCGATGGTCGCAAGCCCGGTGGTCTTGCCCGACAAACCGCCGCCCGAATTCATCGCGGCTTCGGCCATCTTGATCGCCTGCACCGCCGCATCGCGGAACGTTGCCGCCTCCCGCGCAGTCGCAGCCCCTTCGGCGACGCGGAACAGGTCAGCCTCAGCCTGCGCGATCCGATCAAGCGGGGAGGTATCCTGCGAGGTATCGAGCGCGCCTTCGACCAGCCCGCGCCCGACGCTGACCAACTCGCGCAACAGGGCCAGATCGTAAATCTGCTGCGCCAATTCGCGCGGGGCGAGCAGACCCGCACCGCTCGCGGTCAATTGCGCGAGGTAACTGGTTCCGCCCAAATCCTTCAGCGCCTCGTCCGCTTCGAAATAGGGGCGCAGCGTGACGGGCGAAGCGGTGGCGTTGCGTTCAATCAGCACCAGCACGCGTTCGTAAATGCGTTGGTGCAGGGGTTCAAAGAAATGCTCGGCCCGGATCGGCACCTGCAATTCCTCGATCACGCGGTTATCAATCAGCACTGCGCCGAGGAACGCGGCCTCAGCTTCGAGATTGTAGGGCAGCTTGCGCAGGGGACTGTCGGTTTCGCCCGATTGCGCTTTGATCGGAGTGACTTTTTCTGGTTCGGCCATCACTGCCTGATGCGCGCGGGCGGGCCCCGAACGCAAGGGTGATTGCCGCCAATTTTTATTTTGGACGCTGTGGATAGTGGGGAGAGTTTGCCCTCAAGCCTACCGAAGTGCTTGAAGTGCGGCCCCTGCATCTGCGAAGGCAGGCGCTATGGCTGATCAGTCGCCCGATTCCCTGCCCCTGTCCCCTGCCGCTGGCGGCACGGGTGACTATCGCATTGCGCAGGTCACGCTGGATGAAGCGACGATCCTGTGGCGCAACGCCGATGTCGAACAGGAACGCCGGGTCGCAATCTATGACCTGATCGAGGAAAACATCTTCAAGCCCGTTCGCTCGGTCGAGCGTGGGGGGAATGGGCCGTATCACCTGCATCTGTCGGTCACCGATGGGCGGCTGGTGATGGATATTTCGGACACGGGCGGGCAATTGCTGGAAACGCTGCTGATCGGCATGGGCCGGTTCCGCCGCCCGATCCGCGAATATTTTGCGATCTGCGATTCGTATTATCAGGCGATTCGCAAGGCCACCCCGTCGGAGATCGAGACGATCGACATGGCCCGGCGCGGGATCCACAATGGTGCGGCGGAATTGCTGCTCGAACGGCTGGATGGCAAGGTTGAGACTGATTTTGCCACAGCGCGGCGGCTGTTCACGCTGATCTGCGTGCTGCACATCAAAGGCTGAACGATGGCGCGCGGGAAGGCCAAAGGGCGCAAGAATGGCGCGCGCCGCTGGCTGGTGCGCGCGCTCGCGCTGCTGGCGCTGTTCGGCCTCGCCTTTGCCGCGTGGCTATGGTGGGACATGCGCACCTGGCGCCCGGACGAGGCGCTGTACCCCGAACAAGGCGCGCTGACCCCGGTGGGCGGGGCCGAAATCAAGTTTGCGACGCTGAAGGCGATTGGCGCGCAGTTCGTCTATCTGCCGCTGGCGCTTGATCCGCTGCCCGATGCGCCGGGCGGGTTTGCGACGCGGTTCGGCCAAGCGCGTAGCGCGGGTTTGCAGGTCGGCGTGGTGCTCAATTTCGATCCGTGTGCGCCCGCAGACCTCCAAAGCGGAGTGTTTGCACAGGTGGTGCCGCGCGATGCGGCGCTGCTGCCGCCTGCCATCGGGCTGAGCCGGCTGGCTGATAGTTGCTCTCCCAAGGTCAGCGATGCGGCGGTTGAAAGCGAGCTGATGACGCTGATCAACCAGATCGAAACCCACGCGGGCAAGCCGGTGATCCTCAAGCTGGGTCGCGATTTTCAGGAGCGCCACAACACCGCCACCGCGCTGTCCCGCGATCTGTGGCTGGCGCGCGACCGGGCGCGGCCCGACTATGCCGGGCGGCCGTGGCTGCTATGGAGCGCCAACAGCCAGCTGGTAAACGAGGCGAGCGAGGAGCCGATCGAATGGGTGGTGGTGCAGAAATGAGCCTGAGCGGCGATCAGGAACAGGCGCTGATCACAGCCGCCTTTGCCGCGGCTGAGCACGCCTATGCGCCCTATTCCGACTACCCCGTCGGCGCGGCGCTGTTGTTTGATGATGGCGCGATCCTGACCGGCTGCAATGTCGAGAACGCCAGCTATGGCCTCGCCCTGTGCGCCGAGACGGTCGCGGTGGCGAAAGCCCTGTGCGAAGGACGGCGCGGCGGGTTGCTGGCGGTCGCGGTGGTGGGCCTCAAGGCCGGGGCCGATCCCATCACCCCGTGCGGACGCTGCCGCCAAGTGCTCAACGAGGTCGCCGCATTGGGCGCGACCGATCCGCTGGTGCTGTGCGTCGCAGGCAACGGAGTAGGGGGCGAGGTGCGGCGCGCGGTGCTATCCACGCTGCTGCCGCACGCGTTTGGGCCTGCCAACCTTGCCTGATCCGGGCCTGACTAACGCGCCTTAGTAATAAACGTAGACGTAGTTATACGTGATCGAGATTGGCTTGAACAATTTCAGGCCGAAATTGCTGTGCACCTTGATCTGCGCCTCACCTTTGTCGGAGTCGACCGCCATCACGCCGATACCGCCGCCCAACACATCGTTGAAGTACGACGGGTAGGGCACCTTCTTGGGATTGGTGCGGATGGTGGGATAGGTTGATTGCGCCGCGCCTTTCTCGACCGTGCGGATCAGGTCGAATGCCTGTTCGGTGCCGTTCTTCATAAGGTGCAGCTTGAACTCGATCTTGTCGGGCTCGCTCTTCTTGGCGATCAGGCGGTTGACGCGCAGTTCGAGCACGCCGGCCTCGTCATCGGGCTGGAACACCCGCCGCTCAAACGCGACCGGAGTGATGCTGGTTGCGATCTGATCTTCCTTGGCTTTCGCGCCGGCGAGGAACACCTTGTCGAGCTTTTTGTCGTCATTGCTGTCGATGAAGCAGAACCGCACGATCGCTTCGTATTTTGAGAACCAGTCGCCGATCATAGCTTCGCCGAATTTGGAGCGGGTGCGCTGGTTTTCGCCGCAATAGATGCGCCCGCCCGATCCGGTCAGCTGTTCGGTCTTTTCCGACATCAGCACCGGATCAAGCCGCGTTCCGGCGGCGATGTCGTGGGTGAACTTGGCGATGCCGACCGAGACTGGCTCGGTGATCGTCACAACCTCGGTGTCATAGACCTTGGCGCGCAGCACCACGTCGCCGGGTTTGACTGTGACAAGCTCGTTCATCGGCAGGTCGAGTTTGGTGCCGACCATGGTTTCGGGCAGCGGTGCCACAGATGTGCGCGCGGCGACCAGCACCAGCAGCGCGGGCACCAAGGCAAGCGCGCGAAAGCGGCGCGCGGTGGTTGCAGACATCATGAAAATTGGCCCCCCAAACAACTGATAGGGCCGGATTACCGCGCCTTGCGGGGCGCGGCAATCAGGAAATCTGGCAAGAAATCAGGCGGAGATTCAGGCGTCCTTGCCCGCCAACCATTCCGCCAGCGCTGCCATGCATTCGCGGCCCAGCAGCTTGCACCGCTCGGGTGACCAGCCCTGTTCGGGTTCGGGGAAGTCGGCGATATCCTTGTACGGCATCTCCAGCGTCATCGCGACCGCGCCGAAACGCTCGGCGACCTGATTGGTGCTCATCGAAAGGTTGGCGCGGCCCGCCGGGGCTTTGGGATAGCCGAGCTTGGTCTGGAAATCGGCGGTGCGGCGGTCGAGGATGCGTTGATAGCGATCATAGCCATCGCCCTGCGCCTGCGTCCATGACGGGATGCCATCGAAACCGGCGATAAATACGGCCGGGATCGCTTCGTCTGCGTGGACATCCATCGCAAAGTCGACGCCGGTCTGATCCATTCGATTGCGGATCGCCAGCACTTCAGGCGCGCGTTCGGCGGTGGGCTCAGCCCATTCGCGGTTGAGGTTTGCGCCCGCCGCATTGGTTCGCAGGTGCCCTCTGTGCGAACCATCGGGGTTACAATTGGGCACCACATGGATGCGGCACGCCTTGCGCAGCGCCCGCGCCGCTGGATCAGCGGGATCGGTCAGGCAATCCAGCGCGCCTTCGATCCACCATTCGGCTTGCGTTTCGCCAGGATGCTGGCGGGCGTAGAGCCACACCTGCACATCGCCTTCACCAATTTCGAGGCAATCGATTGGCTGGCCATCCAGCGTTGTGCCGAGCCTGACGAGATCGACGCCCTCGCACGATGCGGTCTCAGCGATCAGATCGTGATGCCGTTCCATCGAAAAAGGCGCGAAGTAGGCGCACCAGAACACATCGCTGGCGGACAGATACCGGATCGTCAGCGTCCCGCCGTCTTCGTCCTTGTCGAAACTCGACGCGGCGCGCGTCCAGTAATCGCGGTCTTCGCTGACACAGGCGTTGTAATCGGGCCAGCCGCCGGGATAGGCGCTGGCGTTCAACCCGGTCAGTTTGAGCACCACTTCTTCGCCCGCAGTCGCGCAGACGCGGAAGTGGAACCACTGGAAAAATTCAGACGCATTGTCGCGGCGGATGGCGAGGCGCGCGGTAGCGCCGTCGATCCCGAGCACGTCAATATTGCCACTGTCGAACGCGGCATCGATATGGAGAGAGGTCATCAGTTTCCTTGGAGCTTCTTGACGTTGATCGTCACGGTCTCGCCATTGCCACCGGGAAAGTCACGGAACAAGGCTGCGGCGAGTGCGCGGGCGCTGGCATCGACCTGCGAATAGGGCGATTTCACCCCGGTCGCCAACTGCGCACGGCCTTCCCACAGGGTGGTGGTGTCGGCGGCGGTGATCCGCACCGAAAGCTCGGTATTGGCCGCCGGGCCTTCACTTCCGCCGCCCAGATTGATGCCAACGCCAAGCCCGACGCCCGAACCAAAGCTGCCGGTTTGCCCGCCAACCCCAACGCTGACCGGGCCGCGATCATTCTGGATTGCGGCAATCGGGTTGCGCGCGGTGCGCACGGCGGCGACCTGAATATCGCGGCCTTCCTGTGCGACGATGGTGTAGCCCAATGCCTGCAATTCGCGTTCAACCGCAGCCTTGATCGCGGCCTTCGCGCCCGCATTGGCGACCTCGTCGGGGAAATAGACGACGATCGGCCCCTGCCCGAGGCCCACCGGGTTGGCTGCGACAAAGCGGGTCACCTCAACCGGGCCGGTGTAGGGGCGGGTGGCGCAGGCGGACAGCGCCATAGCGGCAGCGCAGACGACTGCGGGGGCGAGCAGGCGGAATGTGGGCAGGCGGAAAGCGGACATAACGAATTCCTTTTGTGGCCGCACACATATAGGCCGAGCGCGGGGCGGTGCACAGGCCTGCTGTGCGGCAGGTAAGGTTGACGATTTCCAAACGATCTTGGTGTTACATCGCGCGCCATGATCTCACACAGCAAACCCAGCCTGTCCAAGCAGTGCGTACTCGTAACTGGCGGGGCGGGCTATATCGGCAGCCATGCGGTGCTGGCGCTGCGCGACGCGGGCTGGCCGGTGGCAGTGATCGACAACCTGACGACCGGATTCCGCTTTGCAATCCCCGCCGACGTGCCGCTGTACGAAGGCGATATCGAGGACGCAGGCCTGATCGCGCGGATCATTGCCGAGCAGGGCGTGGCGGCAATCATGCACTTTGCAGGATCGATCGTGGTGCCAGAAAGCGTGGCCGATCCGCTCAAATATTATCACAACAACACGGTGAAAAGCCGCGCGCTGATTGCCGCCGCTGTGGCGGGCGGGGTGCGGCACTTCATCTTCTCCTCAACCGCAGCGGTGTATGGCTTGGCAGACGTTGCGGCGGTGGACGAGAACACGCCCGCCCGGCCAATCAACCCCTATGGCTGGTCAAAGCTGATGACCGAACAGATGCTGGCCGATGTCGCCGCCGCGCATCCGATCAATTGCGGCGTGCTGCGTTACTTCAATGTCGCGGGCGCTGATCCGCAGGCGCGCAGTGGACAATCGACCGATGGTGCGACGCACTTGATCAAGGTCGCCATCGAGGCCGCGCTGGGCAAGCGCGAATCGGTAAGCGTTTATGGCACCGATTACCCCACGCCCGATGGCACCGGCGTGCGCGATTATATTCACGTCAGCGATTTGGCGGCGGCGCATGTGCTGACGCTGGAGGCGCTGATCGCCGATCCTGCGCGCTCGCTGACGATGAACTGCGGTTATGGCCGGGGGTTTTCGGTTACCGAGGTGCTCGATGCGGTCGACCGGGTGACGAATCGCCAGCTTGTCCGCCGGATGGAGGGCCGCCGGGCCGGAGACGCCGATTCGCTGATTTCGAACCCGGCGCGCATCAAGCAGACACTCAGCTGGCAGCCGCGCCACGCCGAACTCGACACGATTATCGCCCATGCTCTGGCGTGGGAGCGCAAATTGAACGATTTGCGTGCGGTCGCCTGACCGTATCGGATTGACGCACAAGGGCGGCGGCGCTAACGGCAGCCTTCAATTTCCGCGCGTCGGGCCTGATCCGGCGCGCTTCTCTTTTGGAAGACCGCATCATGAAGATCGTCAACAGCCTGAAGTCGCTGAAGGGCCGTCACCGCGATAACCGCGTGATTCGTCGTCGTGGCCGCACCTATGTCATCAACAAGACCGACCGTCGTTTCAAGGCCCGCCAGGGTTAATTGATTCGCGGTGCGGCTGCCCTAAGCGGTAGCCGACAAGATCAGCGGCCCGCCTCCTTCCCGGAGCGCGGGCCGCGATCATTTGGGGAGCCAGAGACGTGCAGAAAGCTGTGGTATTCGATGTCGGGCGGGTGCTGTTCCAATGGGAATTGCGCGCCCTGTTCGAAAAGCTGATCGATGACGCGCGGGAGCTCGACTGGTTCCTAACCAACGTCGTGACCGAGGAGTGGCATTTCGAACATGATCGCGGTCGCGCGCTGGCGGACATGGTGCCTGAACGAATCGCGCTGTTCCCGGCTTACGAGGAGCACATCAATGCCTATGCCACGCGCTTCAATGAAACCGTGCCGGGGCCGGTGGCGGGATCGCACGGCATTGTTGAGCGGTTGGCGGGCAAGGGCGTACCCTTGTTCTGCCTGACCAATTTCGGTGATGAATTCTGGCAGGTGTTCCGCCCGACTCAGCCGATTTTTGATCATTTTGCGGACATCATCGTGTCGGGTGTCGAGAAGGTCGCCAAGCCCGAAGCGCGGATCTACGAAATCGTCGAGGCGCGCAGCGGCCGGAGCGGCGATGCACTGTTCTTCACCGACGACAACCCCGCCAATATCGCGGCGGCGAAAGCACGTGGTTGGGACGCCCACCTGTTCACCGATGCAGCGGGACTTGAGGCGGCTCTGGTTGACGCGGGATTACTCTAGACCAACGCGATTGGGATGCGCTGATAACGGACCCGCAGGGTCCGCAAGGCCGACCAGCCGCCCGCAGCCGCTCGCCCGGAGGGGCGAGCGCAACACAAAAACTCAAAACCCCCGGCCACGCTTGGGACGAGCGTGCCGGGGGTCGGAGAGCTCTATCCGGCGGGAGAGGGTGCCGGACAGAGTGGGGATGCGGTTGTCAGCTTAATCAGCCGTTGCACTTCGCCAGTTCGTCAGCGGCGATTTCTGCGCCTTCGACCTTGAACGTCGCGACTTCGCCGAACTTGCGGTTCAGGCCGCGGCAGATGCGCAGCGGGCGGGCGCTCGCCTTGTTGGCGACGCACATGTCGCCTTCGCAGGTCCAGGCAACGCCGCCAGCGACGACGCGGTCTTCACCGGCGGGTGCCGTCAGCTTGGCGGTGTAATAGGCCGGGCCAGCAGCTTCGACCGGAGCCGAGGTGGCGATGCCGAAGCTCAGGCCGGTGTACAGCAGCGCGGTGGCGAGGACGGCGAACTTGCCGGTGCGGGGGAGGGAAAGGGTGTTGATCATCGCAGAATCCTTTTCATTATCGCGTCTTGGGCGCATGGCCCTGTGGCCTCAGCCGTCTCATTTTGCAATGCAACATTTCAATTTGAAACCAGTTGCTATTCGCTACCTACATAACTAGGTTGCGAGTTGCAACTGAAAACTGAAATTTTTTGTGACCGCGCCAAAAAGTGGTTACAAACGACCCCAATCGGGGAAGGACACATGAATGGGTGACTTGAGAGAACCGCTGCGCGATCTGATCGAATGCGGGCTGCCGCAGGCGCTGGAGGTGATGGGCGAACGCTGGTCCTTCATGATCCTGCGCGCGAGCTTCAATGGTCTCAAGCACTTCGAGGAATTCCTGACCGAGTTGGGTATTGCCCGCAACATCCTGTCGAACCGGCTGGCCAAGCTGGTCGAACACGGCATTCTGAAACGTGAACCCTGCGCCGATGATCGCCGCAAGATCGAATATCGGTTGACGGAAAAGGGCCTCGACCTGCTGCCCGCGATGCTGGCGCTGCGCCAATGGGGCCAGAAATACGGCACCGAACAGGTGGTCGAAGACCCGGTGCTGGTCGATGAATTGGACCGACTGCCGATCGGCCCAGTCTCAATCCTCGCGCATGATGGCCGCATTCTTGGCCCGCAGGATCTGTGGCTGACCCGGCCCGAGAACCTCGGCAACCGGGCGGACGGCACCATTGCTACGCCCGGCGCGGGTCAGGGCGTCAGTCTCGGCCGGGGCGACGTGGTCGATCTTGCCGCTGCGAAAGCTGCCGCCGCGCGTTAATCGCCCCACCGATAAACGGTCGATAGCGCAGGGCTTCGGGCTGCGCTCTCGCATATGATGGGCTAGGGCCGCGCCATGCACGCGCCCGCCGCCCCTGATATTCACGCCATTCTGCGCCGCACCTTCGGCTTCCCCGGCTTTCGCGGGCAGCAGGAGGCTGTGATTGCGCGGGTCATGCAGGGGCAGCACAGCCTTGCGCTGATGCCGACCGGAGCGGGGAAAAGTCTGTGCTATCAGGTGCCTGCACTGGCCCGGCCCGGCACCGCCATCGTCATTTCACCGCTGATCGCATTGATGCACGATCAGATCCGTTCGGCCAGCGCGGCAGGGATCCGCGCGGCATCGATGACGTCTGCCGATAGCAACAATGCCGCCACAGCAGAGGCGTTTCGCAATGGCGAACTCGACCTCCTCTATATCGCGCCCGAACGCGCGGCGACCAGCGGGTTTCAGGCTTTGCTCGACCGCGCAGAGATCGCGTTGTTCGCCATCGATGAAGCGCATTGCGTGTCCGAATGGGGCCACGATTTCCGTCCCGATTATCGCGCGCTAAGGCCGATGCTTGATCGGTTCGCGCATGTCCCGCGCCTCGCGCTGACTGCCACCGCGGATCCTGCGACGCGGGTGGATATTCTGCGGCAGCTGGGCATTCCCGACGAAGGCCTGATCGTCGCCGGGTTCGACCGGCCCAATATCCGCTACGCGATCAAACCGCGCGACAATGGCACGCGCCAGATCAACGAATTGCTGGAACGCCTGCCAGGCGCCGGAATCGTCTACGCGCCGAGCCGCAAGCAGGCCGAAGATATTGCCGCGCAAATCGTGCGCACCGGGCGTGAAGCCGGGTTCTACCACGCGGGCCTGGACCCAGAACGCCGCGCTGCCACGCAGGCCGCCTTCGTGCGATCGGAAAGCATGGTGATGGTCGCCACCATTGCGTTCGGCATGGGGATCGACAAGCCTGACGTGCGCTTCGTCATCCACGCCGGGCTGCCCAAATCGATTGAGGCCTATTATCAGGAAACCGGCCGCGCGGGCCGCGATGGCGACCCTGCCGAAGCGCACTTGCTGTGGGGCGTCAGCGACTTTTCGCGCGCGCGCCAATGGCTCGCCGATGTTGAGCCTGAACGGCTGGCAGGCGAGCAGACGCGCCTCAACAGCCTCGCCGCGTTGGTCGAAACCCCTGAATGCCGCCGCGCGATCCTGCTGCGCCATTTCGGCGAGCACCCGCCCGAACGCTGCGGCAATTGCGACAATTGCGACAACCCGCCAAGCGTGGTCGATGCGAGCGAACTGGCGCGCAAGCTGCTGTCCGCCGTCTATCGCACCGGACAGAGCTTTGGCATCGGCCATATCGAAAAGGTGCTGACCGGGCAGAGCGATGAGCGGATTACGTCCCGCGCGCATGACAAGCTGTCGGTGTTCGGCATCGTCGCGGGCGAGGAGACGGCGCTGCTGCGACCACTCACCCGCGTGCTGGTGGCGCGCGGCATGCTGGCGGCGACCGAACACGGCGGACTGATGCTCGGCCCCGAAGCACGCGCGGTGCTGAAGGGCGAAGCCGGGGTGAGCATCGCAGAGCCGCCGCCCAAAGCTCGCCGCACCCGAAGAGGTCGCGGCGCGGACACGGCCCCCAACCCGGTCGGCAATCCGCTGTTCGAGGCCCTGCGCGACAAACGCCGGATGCTGGCGACCGAACACGGCATCCCCGCCTATGTCATCTTCCACGATTCGGTGCTGCGCGACATGGCGCATCGTTGCCCCGAGACGCTCGCCGAAATGGGCACGATCCCCGGTGTGGGGGCCAAGAAGCTGGAGACGTGGGGCGGCGACTTCTGCGAGGTCGTGCGCAACCATTTGCGCGGCTAACGCGGCGCGCGGCGCACCGTGTAGTCGATCCTGATCCGCACCCACGATCCCACCTGCTCACGCCCGCCGACCCGTGCGGGGCGCACACGGAACTGCCACGCGGCGGCCATCACAGCCCGCCCGATCTGCGACCCCGGTGGCGTTTCGCCCAGCAGCACGCAATCCTCGACATAGTAATCGGGCACGGTCTTGCAGGCGATCAGTGCCGATCCCGGATTGTTCGCGGTGGAGAGATACCCGGCCAGCTCCGAATCGGTCGGCTCCCGGTACCAGCGCGCGGCGAAGAGTGGCTCGCCGTTCGGCGCCGTGCCGACTTGCTGGCTGTCCCCCGCAGTGCGCGGATTGCCGGTGTCGGCGGGGCCATAAGTGCGGCCCGGATTGATCTTGGCCGCGATCTTGGGCGTCGCGCTCGGCTGCGGTTTGGGCTGCTGCGGCGCGGGCGGCGGCGGGGGGGGCGCAGGCGCGGGCTGCGGGTTAAGGAGCAGCGGCGAAGGGCGCGGCGGATCGGGCCGGGGCAGCGGTTGATCCTGCGGCGTCGCAACATTGGTTTCGGGCGGGGCATCGGTGGCGGGCTCCGGCTCCGGTTCGGGCGGGGCGGCGAATTCTACCGCCTTGAATTCGGTCACGGTCTCCTCGCCATCCTCCTCGCCCGCAATCTGCGCGCCGAGGGTGAGCAGCAGCACGACGATCAGCGCCTCTAACGCCAGCGCAATCGCCAGGCTCACCGCCTTGCGCCGTTTTGCATTGCTCCACAGGCGTTCCCACAGCGCCGCAAGGCCCTGAGGCCGCTCGGCCAGCACAGCTGAAGGATCGTCCGAAATCGCCAATGCGCCTTTGTGTCGGCCGGGGGAGAGGGCGGCTTGCCCCGCTCCTTAACCCGTCATCAGGCGATAGGACAATGCCTCTGCGATATGCACTCTGCCAACGGTGTCCGCCCCGGCAAGGTCGGCGATGGTGCGCGAAACCCGCAGCATCCGGGTGTAGCCGCGCGCGGACAGACGAAGTTTCTCGGCGGCTTGCAGCAGCAGCGCCCGACCCGGTTCGTCCGGCGTGGCGAAATGGTCGAGCTTTTCGCCTTCAAGTTCCGCGTTGGAGCGCACACCCCGGCTGACCTGCACCGCGCGCGCGGCGGCGACCCGGCGGGCGACTTCGGCGCTGCCTTCGGTGGGTGGGGGAAGCGCCATGTCGATCGCGCTGACCGCTGCAACGTGCACGTGCAGGTCAATCCGGTCGAGCAGGGGCCCGGACAAGCGCGACTGATAATCGCCGACACAGCGCGGGTATTTGTTGCAGTTCCTCGCCGGATCGCCCGCGTACCCGCAGCGGCACGGGTTCATCGCCGCCACCAGCTGCACCCGCGCGGGGAAGGTGACATGCGCGTTGGCGCGGGCGACATCGACCTTGCCGGTCTCCAGCGGCTGGCGCAGCGAATCGAGCACCGGGCGCTGGAATTCGGGCAGTTCATCAAGGAACAGCACGCCGAGATGCGCCAGGCTGACTTCACCCGGACGCACTTTCAGCCCGCCGCCGGTCAGTGCCGCCATGCTGGCCGAATGGTGCGGCGCGCGGAACGGGCGGGCGCGGCTGATCCGGCCTGCCTCCAGCGTGCCTGCGACGGATTTCACCATCGAAACTTCGAGTGCCTCCCCCGGTGTCAGTTCGGGCAGAATGCCGGGCAGGCATGATGCCAGCAGGCTTTTGCCCGAACCCGGCGGGCCGACCATCAGGATATTTTACCCAATAAAATTTTGTGGTATCTCAGTGGGCAAGATCGAGAGAGAGAATGCCCCCATGGTTCGAGCATATTCCTACATCAGAATGTCAACTGCCGAGCAACTGAAAGGGGACTCTGTCCGTCGCCAGCTTAAGGTGACCGAAGCTTATGTTCGAGAGATGGGCTGGGAGCTTGCAGACATCATTCACGATCAAGGCGTGTCTGCGTTTAAAGGTAAAAATTCCGAATTCGGTGCTCTCTCGGAATTCCTTCGCCTGGCTGAAGAGGGCATCTTCGAAGAGGGAAGCTTTTTGATCGTCGAGAGTTTGGATCGGCTCACGCGGCAAAACGTGTTTGAAGCGATCTCCCTTTTAAACCGGATCATTCGGTCGGGGGTGAATGTGGTTACCCTAACTGATCGTCGAACTTATTCGAGAGAGACGGTCGAGAAAAGCGATACCGATCTGATGGTTGCCGCAATTGTAATGATGCGGGCACATGAAGAATCTCGCATGAAATCGGTCCGCCTCGCCTCGGCGTGGGAACAGAAACGCAATATCGCCAGATCTGGTCGGGTGACGATGCAGAATCTGCCCAATTGGTTGCGATTTTCTGAGAGTGGTGCCCGCATCGAGGTGATCGAGAACAGGGCAAAGGTCATCCGAAATATATTTGAACTGAGCCGCGATGGCTGGGGATCCTACTCAATTGCGAAGGAGCTCAATCGAAGGGAGGAGCCCACGTGGGGGCGATCTTCGATGTGGCAAGAGTCCTCTATCAAGAAGCTACTGGATAACCGCGCTGTTCTCGGTGAGTATCAGCCACATAAGATTTTGTCAGATGTGACTTTTCGGAAACGTGTTCCCGACGGGTCGAACATTGTTGGATACTATCCGCCAATCATTGATGAGCTTCTGTTCGTTGAGGCAAAGGAGGCTCGACAAAAGAGGCGGACATCCGGCGCCGGCCGGAAGGGGCCTCAATACCCGAACCTGTTCACGGGCACACTTCAATGCGGATATTGCGGAAGCGGGATCAGGTTCATGGACAAAGGGGCTATGCCGAAAGGTGGGAAATATCTCCGATGCTCAAACGCGATACTCACCCGCAAATGTAATGCATCGGCAATGCGTTATGGCGATGTTGAGCACCTGCTTCTGGCCCTGGTCCGTGAGGTGGATTTTAGCACTGCAGTGAATGGCCATGAGTGGCAGGCAAATCTTACAAAGCTGAAGGTTGAGAAGCTTGAGAACCAGAAGGCCATTCAATCGACAGACGAAAAAATCGCAAGAATTGTGGATGCCATAGCCGACCTATCAGGGTCCGCCGCTTTAAGGGAAAAGCTAGGAGCCTTAGAGATTGAGAGGGAAGCCGTGGCCAAATCGATCCGTAAAATCGAGGCCGAGATTGCGGAACACTCCATGACCTCGGCACCGGATCGCGAGGCATTGCTGCTCCGCTTAAATGATGCCGAGTTGGATCCCGATGAGCAAGTGAGGCAACGTAAAAAGGTGAATGCAGAGATCCGGCGATTCATTCGATCAATCAAATTGCGACCTAACCCCGCTTTAGCGTGGGAAGATGGTGCCGTTAGCTCTGTCGATCCCATTGATGTCGACATCGGATATCGAAACGGTAATTGGCAGCACTACAGTCAAATTGAAGGGATCGATATGCATGGCTTACAAAGTGAGCGGCTCAAAAAACTGAAAGCGAAGGTGAAAATCGACAATCTAGATTGACGGAGAAAATCATAGTTTTTCGGCAGTTTGTGACCACATCAATCAGATAAGGTTCACCACTTTGTTCCGAGCCTCGCTATCACCTTCGATATAGCGCTGGGTTGTCTGCAGCGATGAGTGGCCAGCTAGAAATTGAATGTCCCGCAGCGATCCGCCAACCGTCGAAATTTTTCTAGCGGCGTTGGTAATGAATGTTCGGCGTCCGCTGTGAGATGAACAGCCCACAAAGCCAAGTTCATGATACCATTTCTGGAACATGTTGACGATGGCTTGAGGTGAAGTCCTCATGGATCGCTCAGTTTGAATAACGTAATCGTCGGGCGAGAAAAAGATTGGATTTTCTGTTCGCTGGTCAAAATGCTTTTCAAGCAAGCTCTTCAAGTGAGTGTTGATCGGGATAACCCGACCAGATTTGCCCTTCGATGCATTATCCGTGAGATGAATGTGATCTCCTATTTCGCCATTTGCATCTAAAACCATGTACCACTTTAGGCTCGCTATTTCTTTGGCTCGGAAACCCGCGCGGACGGATAAGAGAAGAATTAGCTGATTTCTCGTTCCGTTGCGAGCAGATCCCACATGTAAAAAAATAGCATCAACTTGGTGTTTTGAAAGTGTTTTCGCTTGACGCCCAAGGGCCATACTTCTTCTCCAAAATGTGAGAATAATATAACCTGAGGAGATTTAAATATAATCGGTCTTTTGAATAGTTTTTTTACGTCACATCTTTTCTCTGGTATATATAGATACGAACCTCGAAGGCTCAGGCCAAGGTTGGGCGCCTAAACGAAAGTCCATCGCCTGCGAAAACAGGACGCAGCGAAAAATCCATCGGGTCGGGCGATGGTGAATCCCTCGCAACCAATGGTTGCTTGGCACAAAAGCTGACCGAATTTTTTATCGGTTGGCACGATGGTAGCTCTGAGAATAAGCAACTACCGTCCTCAGATGATTGTCGCTCCATAGCACCTCTGAGGAGTCCGCTGGATGTAGCGGAACGTAAAAGGAGACAGGCTAACCGCCCTTTCCTCATCTGAGGTTGTTCTTATGGGGTGTGTGATGGGACGATTACTTTGAATTCTCAGAACACAATACACCTTGCGGAAGGTGTATTGTGTTCAAAAAAGACCCTTTGAATCTTATCGACAAAATAAATTGCTTGAGTGCAGAGCACTCAATTGCCGAAGGCAAAAATGAATATGTAAGGTCAAGACAATTTATGTAATTTGATTATAGGTATTGTAACTGAAAACCTTTTTATTTGGCAGAGTCTGCCGATGATGCGTCAATGGATCTTTTTGCCGACCAGTCTAAGGCAAACTTCTAAAATCTCTATCAGTCATCTAATCAGGTCGCTTCTGGCGCGCTCCTGAAAAAGCGGATTCTGCACAAATGCAAAGTCGGTTTTAATCGCCCAGTCAGCGAAGCAATTGACTTCTAAAAGCGGGTCGTAGGTTTGCTTCCAAAGGTGTTCACCATATGATTCATTTTTTAGTATGAATCTAAATCATTTCCTGGGAAGAACCTTTTAGTCTCAGAGGGCCGAGCGCAGGTCATGACAGGTAGGAAGGTCTTGCGTTTCAGAATTTTTCCTGCAAATCCAACAGCAAAATTAGCTGGGCAGTTGTCAGGGCTTGCCGGCTGCTAAAGCGCAATGTGAGATTTTGTTTTGCCTCTTCCAACCGATCTTAGAACTCAGCTTTTGACAAGCCTGGCTGGCGGTAACCTGGTGACACTGACCGGAGCTGGTCTGTCAAGGCCGGCGCCGAGCAATTTGATGCTTGCGGCTCAAGTATCGCAGCACTGCTATCGCCAACACTTTGCTGTTGAGGCACTTAACCCAGACTTTGAGTGGAACATCGATGCCCTGGCTGGCCACTTTCATGCTAGTGGCAATTTTCAAAGCTACTTTATCAATCAGCTCGTGCCTTGGGGTGAATTGGCCGGCAAGCCAAACGAAGGACATGCCGCGATAGCGGACTTTCTCCTAACCGGAGCTTCGGCAGCTTCTTTGACAGCAAACTTTGATACCCTCGTAGAGCAATGGTCGGAGCGACACAAAACGGCTCTGCGCGGTGCGCTAGATGGCACTGAGGCTACCCAATTTACATCAGTTGCACGCCCCCTGCTGAAGTTTCACGGATGCATGACTAGGCGCCGGAAAAACACGTTGTGGACGCATGGGCAGTTAGCCGAGCCTGAAGTTCAGCAACGCATCGAATCGTGCCGCGCTTGGATGACCATGAACCTTCCTGGGAAAGATCTGCTAATAGTCGGATTTTGGACTGATTGGGGGTATTTGAACGAAGTTCTTGCAAACCTTCTTGAAACACAGGCACCCGCTTCTGTCACGGTGGTCGACCGGCAAGAGACAGATCACCTCAAAGAGAAGGCGCCAGGCCTGTGGGCGGTGCTATCCGGATCGCAGAAATTTTCTCATGTTCAAATGTCTAGTGATGAAGCCCTGTCTGAGCTTCGCGGTGCATTCTCCGAGATGTGGGTGCGTAGGCAAAACACCAAAGGTTCTGAAATCTTCGCCGATGAAATTGGCGGGGATGCGATAGAAGAAACGCACCTTTCCTGCCCAGCCGTGGGCTGCCTAGATCTTTACGACATCCGGAGAGATGCCGAGGGAGTCCCCTACGATCGCGCCGCGAGGCTGGCGACCCCCGATCTTTCGGCAGGCCGAGTGGCGTACGTTCGATTGAGGTTGAAACTAGCAGGAGCCGTTGAAGAGGGCCCATACCTCTCACTTAATGGAAGGCTCATTAGAGTCGTGAACTGCTCAAACATGTCTATCAGCAGAATGCGCGAAAAATACAACGAGGCTCCGAGCGGCCAAGGTGCGGATTTGGTGATCTGCGCCGGTGCTACAGGTAGAGGAACAACGGAAGACATCGTGCGTGGAGGCGGGTCAAACTCTCTGGTCGGCGCAACGCGCGGCGGTAACGTCACGTGGGCCACAGAAGACGATGCATTTGCGGAGCTTGGCCTATGACTGACGTATTGCAGATTGTCGCCGAGGTTTTGGAAGATGCTAAGTTTCAAACTTGGCGGATGGAATTCTCTGGACGCCCCAGTTTGGGATTTGAGGATGAGAATATTTTGGGTGTCGCCGCCTCGTTCGAAACTCCCCAAGAGCTCATAGACGGCTGGATTAAGTTCGAAGATTTGCTGCTGGCGCGATATGGGAATAATTTCCGCCAAGCAGGTGAAAAGGCGTGGAACGTGTACAGCGTTTTTCTCACCAGTCAGGCAGCGTCGGATTCACAGGCGAGGGCAATTCGCGCTATTGAAGAGGATCTTCGGCAAACTCGAAAGCTAGCAGCTCATTCGGTTGTTTCAAATCAGTCTGTACGCTCAGCGCTTCTGCCTATTCTCCCACTTGGACCGAGACCCGAGCTATCCGCGATCAACGCCAGCGAAAGGCTTGCTACGAGGATTGAGAATCTTTCTCCGGGCATGGCCTCGCTGGTGCTGGATGAGAAAGTTTCTGCAGCCCAACTTTTGGCACGGTTGGGAGCCAAACCATGAAAATATCTTATGTTGAGATTGCTGGCTTTCGGAGCTGCCGGGACCGATTAAGAGTGGACTTTGGAACTGGTCTGACTGTCATCACGGGACGTAACGGCGTCGGCAAAAGCACGATCATGGATGCGATCGAGTTCGTACTTACTGGCACGATCAGCAAGTACAAAGTGGAGCGTGCCAAAGGAGGGGGGCTTGCCGACCATACGTGGTGGGTTGGCGATGAACCAGCTCAAGAAAAGTTCGTTGAGGTCGGTTTTCTTGACGCGCGCGGACAAGATTTCAACGCAAGGCGAACTCCCTCCGGTCTCGAGACTGGGATTCAAAATCTCGCAGAGCTGTTGCTCAACGCTAATCACGACTCCACTTTAACGCTGACTAAGCTTTGTCAGACGATGATTATCAGGGATGAGCAGATCTCGGAGCTGAGTCTAGATTTGTCGGAGCGGGATCGGTTTAGGGCGGTATTGGATGCGATCTCGCCTGATACCGCACCTGATGTCGGAGCCAAGTTGGACGAGCTCGTCAAACTGGCAAATTCCGAGTTGAATGAAGCTGGCGAGGAGCAGGAGAGGCTCAAATCCAAGCTGGCTTCCCTATTGGACGAAGTCGCAAACCTGCGAGGCTCCATGCCGGGACAGGAAGCGTTTTTGGTTGCACAGAGCGACCGCATTGCAGCCGAAGCTGAAATTCGAGCATTGATCCCTCCCCTTACCTTCGAGCGGGAGACAGCACTGACACAACTCGCGAGCTACTTTACAACCGCGAGAGATCTTAGAAATAGGTTTGATACACAACTACGGGAATTTTCAGATCGCAATCATCTTGAAAGCGAAATCGCGGAACTGAATGAAATACTGATCCGGGAAAGCGGCACGATTAACCGGCTCAGGACAGACAAACTACAGCTGACAGATGAGTTAAAAGGCCTCTCAGTTGTTTCAAAAGATTATGAGCATCTCGCGATTCTGCTCGAACATGGTGAGAGCTATGGCCTTAAGGACGGTCATTGCCCACTATGTGATGCTGCTCGTAGCTCTGAACAATTTTTGGAATTTATTTCACAGCAGAAGAGCAGGGTGGGTGAGGTCGCCCAGGTCCTAGCTAAGAAACAGTCTCAGCTTAGCGATGTTGAAACCGAACTAAGCGTTGCAAATGACAGGTTTTCCGAAACGCAAAGGAAAAAAGATCAGCTCCAGGATCGTCTCAAGAGCCAAAACGCGGCGAGGGCTAAGTTAGAGAACGAAGCGTCAGCCCTCGGACTTGCGGAGTTTGCGAATGATATCCTTGGTTTCGATGAACGCTTAGAGCAAATTCGCAAGGTCGGTTCGCGCCTTAGGGATAGCCAAGCCCGCCTATCTTCTTCTCAAACCGCATCTAGGATTGAGGGGCTCGATATTGAAATCGGGCAAATCAGATCGCGGATCGATGAGCTTGCTGGGCAAATTGCCGGGAAGCGTTCGATTTTAGACCGAGCCAAGAGCTTGAATGACCTGGCTAGAGCGTTCCCGAAAGAAATACTCGAGGAGCAATTTGAAACGGTCATGCCCCTCTTAAAGGAGCTGTATCGGCGGTTGCGACCCCACACAGATTGGCGCGAAATCGACTACAGCTTCGGCGGTCGGGTTATCGCATCACTTAACTTCCGTGTCGGCGAAGACAAAAATCCACAATTCTTATTCAGCAGTGGGCAGCGTCGGGCCACCGGTTTAGCGTTTCTACTTGCCGTCCATCTCTCGCGGCAATGGGCAACACTTAAGACCCTCATGCTGGACGACCCAGTGCAGCATATCGACGATTATCGTGCATTGAACCTTGTCGAGGTCCTAGCGGCAATACGGAGAGAGAAGCGGCAAGTCATTGTAGCAGTTGAGGACACCGCGCTGGCCGACCTCTTAGCCAGAAGGCTTCGCGGGCCTCAATCAGATAGCGATGTTATGTACGTTATCGGTACGGGCCAGCACGGTGGAAGCGTTGTCCGAGAAGCAAGAAACTTGCCTCCATTAAATGATGGGGTTCTTGTTCCCAAGCTTGCCTCTTAGGCTTGTTTGTCATCACAGAGCCATATGTCAGTCAGCGCTGGCTCGCCCAATTCCCATGCGCATTGCGTTTTGAAGGCCTGGCAGTAGCGCCAGAAAGGCGCCTCGACGCAATCCAAGGGACGGTGAAGGAATGCGCCCAATGTGAGTTGCTGCGCAAACCGAAGCGATCGGAACGAGGCACATCGATCTATTTCCGGGGCGCCTAACACGCAGGAATTGTAAAAGGATGGCACACTCCGACGCGAGGCGGCTGGCAAAATTACACGAGTTATTGGCGCGTCTGAGGCGTGGCGAAACCGTGCAGAATCGGCAGCTTCATACTTGGCTTGGTAATGAAGGATATAAAACTTTTGAGGACCTCTGGTCGAACATGGTCGACGTTCGAAAAGAGCTCACATCAAAGCCACAGGATCTAATGGGGTATGAAGAGCTACTCAAAAAGGCGATCATGCTTCACAATCGCGCTGATACCGCAAGTCATCGCGGGGATCGATCGGCACGCCGGCTTCACGAGAAAGCCGAAGCGGCATTCGAAAGGGCGCTGCTCAGGCTGGGAGAGGTGATCGGGCAAGATCCAACATTGCAGATGTGGCTCGACAGGCCTTGCGACTTTACAGCGAGAGGAGATTTTTCGCTCGATCCCGTTGGTATGCCACGGATCATCACAAGTCGCAGCCTAGACAATCAAAGCGGCGGTGTAAGTGCAAGAGTGAAGACGAAGCGTGAATGCAAGATCGAAGCGGTCGAGATGGAGATCGAACGGATCATGAGTCCCCCCGTAAAATTCGATGAAGACTTTCTCATGGAGAAGCTCACGCAATTCAGAATGATTGCGGGGAAACGGTGACGATGTCATTAAGATGCACTAGCTTCCCCCTGCCAGGCTTTGCCGTTGCTACGCCGCTCAAGCACTCGCGTTTGGCTTCGAACAGGATGAAAGTGATACTATGTCGCAGCCGCTTCGAAAGGCCCATCGGTAAGAGGGGTCTCGATTTCCGCAGGCTTCGGTTTGGTCACGCTGGATCGGTCGCACGGCTACTGCTATCCATCCTGTAAAGAACGGGAGGAGTCTTGCCGGAGCGGTTTCACATTGCAGAGTGGTACGGGCGGCCCTTCCTTGAGTTGACCGAGGCGGAGCGCAGGGAGTTTGCCGTCCACAAGGTCGGCGGCGCTGCGCTAAAGAAGGCTGAGGTCGACCGGCTCATCGTGCTCCAGGCAAAAGAAGTCGACGGTACGCTCACCCATAGGGAGACCGAGCGGCTAACAATTCTCCGCAACAAGCTCGACGAGCAGCATAAAAACGAGAAATCCTGCCCGTTCAGGACCGACACAGCGCATCCGACTTGCACTAAGCCGGGTGGCGTCTGCTCGCTTCAGCTCCTGTCCGACGATGGTGCACCGGTTCACGTGTTGCCCGGTGAGCGTGGCATGGTTCGCGCAATGTGCCCGTACCGCTTCCATCAGGGCGATACCGTTTTTCGCCACATCGGCGAGAAGCTGCTTGATGATCCAAACCCAAAGCAGATGGGCGAGGTCGGCTTTCTTAAGTCCACCGGAAACCTAGACAGCGATCCGGGCGCGGACGTGGGCTACATCGACATGATCCTCGTGAGCCCGCGGCCGCAGGCTGGGCAACCGCTCCGTTGGGCGCCAGTTGAAATACAGGCGGTTTATTTTTCGGGCAGAGAGATGGGGATCGAGTTCCGCCATATCGTAGATACTGGCGGTGTACTCTCAATGCCACGCGAGGGGAGGCGACCCGATTACCGGAGCAGTGGCCCCAAGCGACTGATGCCCCAACTTCAGATAAAGGTTCCAACCCTCAGGCGGTGGGGTAAAAAGATGGCCGTGGTCGTGGACGTTCCGTTCTTTCGATCCATGGGAGAGATGCGAACGGTTGATGAGGTTTCCAATGCCGATATCGTCTGGTTTCTTGTCGACTTTCCACGACCTAACCACGGCGCGCACAGGGAGCTAGTCGTCGAAGAGGTCCTCTACACTACCCTAGAGTCTGCAATTGAGGGTCTGACCGGCGGCGTACCGGTATCTCTCGAAAAATTTGAAGGCCGAATCGAGGACAAGATCGGATGACAGATCGGCATTGTCGCCGCCTTACGATCTTGATATACAGATGAGCACAAAGAGGGAACGCTTAGGGTGATTGGACAGATATGAAGTACACTGCGATCGATTTGTTCTGCGGTGCTGGAGGGCTTTCCGCTGGGCTTGAGATGGCGGGATTCACTGTCCTTGCAGGCAACGATCTTTTCAAGGCTGCTGGCGAAACCTTCTCTCGCACCCACCCGCATGCAAAATTTATCGACTGCCCGGTCCAAGAGCTCTCGGTCGAGAGCATTATGGAGCAAACAGGACTCAAGAAGGGTGAGCTGACGGTTCTCGTCGGGGGACCGCCATGCCAAGCTTATTCGGTCTACAATCACCAGCGAAGCATGTTTGATGCGCGGGCTACCCTGTTTAAGGAGTACCTGAGAATTGTTGATGGTTTGCGACCTGAATGGATCGTCATGGAAAACGTGACAGGAATATTCTCGATTGGAGGCGGTGAGGCTGTACGCGCCATAAAGGCTGAGCTTGCCGCAATTGGGTACGCTGTCGAGGAGAAGGTTCTAAAGGCAGAGGAGTATGGTGTCCCGCAGGAGCGCAGGAGAGTGGTGTTCATTGGTAATCGGGTTGGCGTGCCGATCAGTCACCCGACGCCGACGCATGGGCCTGATGCAATTCCATTCGTTACGATCCGAGAAGCGATTTCGGATCTTCCGGCCTTAAAAAACGGGGAGGATCGGGGAGATGTTCCGTACGCGACCCCGCCCACTTCTAATTTCCAACGAACCCTTCGAGGGAATTCAACTAAGGTGGCGAACCATGCGGCACCGCGGCTCGGTAAGATCAATGTGGCGAGGTTGGATCACATTCCGTCCGGTGGGAGCTGGCGGGACATTCCGATTGACCTCCTGCCAGCAGGCATGAAGCGAGCAAAGCGGAGTGACCATACTAAGCGGTACGGTCGAATGACTTGGGATGGACTGTCGTGCACGGTACTGACGAAATGCGACATTCATTGGGGTGCTTATATACACCCAGAGCAAGACCGTGCCATCTCCGTTCGTGAAGCCGCCCGCCTCCAGTCGTTCCCAGACTCGTTCGAATTCGCAGGCTCGAAAACCGAGCAGTACGTTCAGGTCGGCAATGCTGTTCCACCTTTACTTGGTAAAGCTATCGGCGATCACCTCTTAGGACTGATTGCGAAGACTCGTCAGAAGGTGGCCGCCTAGCGCTCAAAAGGCCCGAGCGGATGCAACGCTTTGCGATTTGCCGATCCCATCCAAACCTAAACAGATGAGTTTCTCATCCGCGCTTAATGTCGCCATGGTGTTGAAAATCGATCGGTAAGCACGACGCGGTGTTTATACTTGTTCGGTCAAAATTTGTGAAATGTGAGGACTGGCGGTTGGGGGTTCCAACTGACATGATCGTAAGTCGGTCGTCTGTGTACAAATCGTACATTGGCACATTTGCGGCCTGGCTCAGATCAGGGGACGCTGCCAAGGGGTCATGCAGACAAAATGCAACTGCCATAGCGATAGATGATATTATACTTCCAACGACAACCACAAAAAAATAATCAGGTAATCGAATGCCAAAATTGATCCTATAAGTTTTGGCAACCAATTTAATTTGTTATTTGAGCTTATTATCAATTGTATCTTCTATAATCAGCCTCACACGCGCAGAAACATCTCTAAAAGCCGACCATTTTCCGTCTATTCTCGATCAGGTTTTACATTGCATCGTGAAAAATTGCCTTCCTGCCACCCCAAAAAGCAAGCGCGTCATGAGATAGAATTGAGCTAGGATGCACTGGAGCGGCAAAAACTTCACTAGCTCGCAAATACATCCATGATGCTATTCCTTTGCGTCGAAAGGGAATCTGGACATCAATGGTATCGCACTGGACAGCCAAATGATCTGCGGCGAACACCCCGTGACCCACGAATTCGGAACTGTCGGTAGTGAAAATTTCAAAGCTTACAGTGCCGTGTGATTTCGGCACCGCAACCGACCTGTCGTCACATTCATGCCGCCAAACACTATCGCTTGGGAGTTCAGGCTCGACTAACGTCACGACAGCAAAAAAGCCGTCTGGTAAGTCAACGGGAATCGTCATCTTCTTCGCAGCTAAGATCATTCTGACCATCCGGCGACACCCCCCTCTACCGGTTGCTGCAGTTCATTGGACCTGCTCATAGTCTCTGGGCACCGGAACGCGCGAGTCCGAGTTGCCTACCCGAAAGTGCTTCTTGCTAACGCTTATCCCGCCATTACCTTCAATGAACTGGCGGAAGCTCTTTATCCGCCTCTTCGGTTGATTTTGTTTTGGATTCTCTTCGCTCAATTCTGTCTCCATGAAAGGTGTGTGATAGTGTATTTATACGCGCAGGGATACCGAACACTCCCAAGCTGTAAATTTGACAAACGGTGAAGAGCACTCAAGTAAGAGCTTTGAGCTAGGCGCCTCATTTACTATAAAAATTCCAATGGGAAAGTGCCTGCCTTAGGTAGAGGCCACGGGCTCTAATCCTGTCGGGCCCGCTGTTGGCCAGTTCGTGCAACAGATCGCGGATGAGTGCATGCAGTTCACGGGTTGAGCGCGATGCCAGCTCGAAGCGGGCGACGAGTTTCATGTTGACCTCCAAATGCTTTGAAGGCCCCGACCACCGGAGCCTTTCTGGCTCAGGCAGCACAATCGCCAGAGGAAGCGTCCGGTGGTTGGAGGATGGAAAAAACAGGCCGGAGGGCAGGAGGAAATGAGACGCGCGCAAAAAGCGCAGTAAGCAGACATTCGCTTGAGCCAAGAGCAAGTCCGACGACTGCTAACCCTACGACTGAATATCTAGCGGGGCAGCTTCGCCTCCCCGCCGCCATTCCAAACTACGCCGAGCTGATCTGGCGAGCGACGGCGAACAAACCTATGTTGCCGGACTGTTCAATCACCCCTTGGATTAATCAGACTTCTAAATGTCGGCATCTTGGGCACTTGTCAGAGTTAGCCCGATACTCTCCAGGCAATATTCTGCGCCATAGTTGTAAGAGGCTTGCAAACGCCTGCCTCTGTTGCCTTAGCTAGTTCGGATTTGGGAATAATTGCAATATATATGCCCAGTGTAAGTGAGCGTGTGCGGCCAGTCCAATGCCAACCGTAAGTAAAGCTGCGGTCTGTAATTTGCCCCTGTAAACCATGCTTCTGATATTTTCCTGGACCAGGAATTTCAGAATTTATCCTTCGCCATACATCACAAAGCACATAATCCTCAAACCCCTCATCATTGGGTATGTTGAACGTAACGAACCGACCGCTCCAACTATAGATAAATGGATTTGGGGGAATAGGCTTACCTGTCAGCGGGACGAACGTGAAAGGGTCGTTGTCGTTTCGGTCACCCCTAGTTTGTCTCACCGATCTGCAAATTGCAGAAATTTGAAATTCATCGAACTTCGATTTTGTGCCTGCATCTAATGCTGGGCATAAGATATGGGAATGTGCTTGATCATACGCTGTGTTGTTCTGCGCAAGCGCTTCTGAAATCGAGATCTGAGAGATCGCAGTTGCCACGAAGGTGGTGAAAAATGCGATACGCATTATCGAGTCTCCAATCGACTTATCAGGCTCTCCCGAATTATCATAAACTGGTGGGAATTCGAACAACTATCTAGCAGGTATTGAGCTACTCATTTCACATACGCTAACGCTCAAAATCTAGTGACCGATCTTTCGGTTTGCGCTCACGCAGCGCCTTGATGCGATTTTGCCCCGATTGCGGACGCGGATGCGTAGCCTGTCCGAATTGACCCGCTAGCCCGTCGCGCCAACGGCGGCCGTTCCTAGACCTTGGGCAATCCGACCACTTCCAGCAGCGCGCGGATCAACGTGTGTCCTTCCTTGAGGCCAGACCCCGATCCTTCGTGGAGGAAAACCAGCGGGCCGAGTCAAGCTCAACGAAAAGTTTTTAATCGGATATAATATTAGCAGATTGTGGCCGCCTGCCGCCGCGATTTCGAGCGCGCGTTTGGCAGTTTCCTGCCCCTTCACCTGCTTCAAGTCGTTGGTCACCCGCGCCGCCACCACCTCGCCAGGCGGGGGTTCGGTGAGGGTGAGGCTCCCCTTCAGGTGCCCCAGCAAGCTGACCAGATCGCGCGGGGCGAGCACTGGCACGCCGCTGGCCCAGCGCGCCTCAGGCCCCTGTTCAGCGGGGCAGATCAACCCAGTGCCCGCCTCGCTTGCGTGCAAAGCCGCGATCAACACGCCGGGGCTGGCGACGATACGGCCATCCAGTGACAATTCGCCCACCGCGATCCAATCGCCCAGTTGTTCGGCATCGGTCACGCCCATCGCGGCGAGCAGCGCCAGCGCAATCGGCAGGTCGTAATGCGATCCGTCTTTGGGCAGGTCGGCAGGCGACAGGTTCACCGTGATCCGCTTCGGCGGCAGCGCGAGGCCCATCGCTGACAGCGCGGATTGCACCCGCTCGCGGCTTTCGCTCACCGCCTTGTCGGGCAGGCCAACTACCGCGAATTTGGGCATGCCGGGCGCGACCTGGCACTGCACTTCCACTGCGCGCGCTTCCAGCCCTAGATAGGCAACCGTCCTCACCAGCGCGACCATTTGCGACCCCCTTAGTCCGCCAAGGCGATGTTTGTGCAGGGTTAAGAGGAACTTGTCGAGCAGCTTGGGCCTGGTTCTAAGGGTTTTTTAAAGCATAAATCTTCGCGATTTCGGAAGGCGCGCGGGCCGATGGTGCATGGGATGAACCGTGCCCTTGCCCTTCTTCTCGCCGCGTTTGCGCTGCTGCTCCCCAGCGGGGCGGCTGTTGCGCAATCTGGCGCGCGGGTGGTGGCCACGGTAAGCTGGGTTGAGGAATGGGATCCTGCCAGCCAGCAGTGGGTGCGGGTTGACGATAGCGCCGCCGCGCTGGCTCCCGTCGCTTATGAAGCGACTACAACGGTCGAACGGTTGGGCAATGTCACCATCACGCAAACCCTGCGGGCCGAGCCAGCACGCTTTATCGCACGGCCTGCAACGGCTTGGGCGCAGGGCGCAGGGGTGGCGCAGTTCGGCCCCTTCCGGGTGCTCGATGAAAAGCGCGCTGCCTTGGTGGCGACCACTGATGCTGGCTCTCCGCAAGCGTTCGCGGCGATGCTGGCTGCCTATCCAGGGCTGGAGGTGATTGAATTCGCCGATGCGCCGGGCACCAACAACGATTTGGCGAACCTCGCACTGGGGCGCGCCATTCGCGCGGCAGGGCTTGCGACCCATGTGCCCGAAGGCGGCTCGGCCCGCTCGGGCGCGGTTGAGCTGTTCCTCGCCGGAACGCGCCGCACGATGGACCCGCGCGCGCTGTTCGCGGTGCATTCGTGGCGCGATGAATTGGGGCGCGAACCTGCCGACTTTGCCGCCGATGCGCCGGAAAACCGGCTCTATCTCGATTACTATGCCGAAATGGGTATGACCGCTGATGAGGCGGGAGCGTTTTACGCCATGACCAATTCGGTGCCGCATGCAGGTGCGCTGTGGCTCGAAGGCACCGATATGGCGCGCTGGATTGCGTCTGCGCCCGATCCTGCGGCCTCGCCCGTGCGTGAACCAGCAGCGCGCATTCTCGCTCCGTTGCAATGGGCGCGGGTGCACGGGGCGCTGCATGGCGCTGTGCCGCGCCCAACGCCAAAGCTCACGCCAAAGCTTGCTCCTATGCTTGCTTACGCCGATCTTGGCCCGGTAATGATGTCGCTGTTTGCTGCGGGTTCGCTTGACTCGCAGTTGGCTTTCCCATAACGGCACCCGCCTGTTCTAGGTCGCGGACGTGCGGCCACTTTCGGCGCGTGGGCGGACAGGATTCGCAGGCAAGCCGGTAACTTTTCGAGGATGATATGAAGCGGACGTTCCAACCCAGCAATCTCGTGCGCGCCCGTCGCCACGGTTTCTTCGCACGCAAGGCGACCCCCGGTGGCCGCAAGGTGCTGCGCGCCCGCCGCAACCGCGGCCGCAAGAAGCTCTGCGCTTAATTTTCTGGCGCCCTCAGGCGCCGGGCGCGGGCCATCCGGCCCGCTTGGCTTTCGCGGCATAAGCCGCGGCGGGCAGTCGCCCTCGCGGGCTCCCTTTGGGAGCCCGTTTGCGTTATCGGCGAACTCATGATCTCGGTTCTTACCAAGCGCGCCGATTTTTTGGCTACGAACAGCGGCATGCGCAATGCGCGGGCGGGCTTCGTGCTGCTCACCCGTCCGAACGATGGGCAGGGCATCCGCTTTGGCATCACGGTCACCAAGAAAATCGGCAATGCGGTGGTGCGCAACCGGATGAAGCGGCGGTTTCGTGAATTGCTGCGTGCGGCGCTGCCCACCTCTGGCCTGCCCGATCACGATCACGTGCTGATCGGACGCGCAGGCGGGGTGGAGCGTGACTTTGCGCTGATGGCTGATGAACTCACCAAGGCGCTCAGCCGCGCAGCCGAAGGCAAGGGCGATCCGGCCTACGGACGCCGGCCCCGCAAAGGGAATCGCAAGCGGTGAAGCGCATCCTCATTCTCATCGCGCGGGGTTGGCAGCTTGGCCCGTCGCGCCTGATTCCGCCCACCTGCCGCTATTCCCCCTCGTGCAGCCAGTACGCGATTGAGGCGATCGGCAAGTATGGTGCGGCAAAGGGTGGATGGATGGCGACGAAGCGGCTAATGCGCTGCCACCCGTGGGGCGGGCATGGGCATGATCCGGTTCCCTGAGGTCAAAATCCTCAGGGTCTGGAAATCGCACTGCTTTAACCCCATAACACACCTATACCGTATTCTTTCAGGGCATCATCTTGGACAATCAGCGCAATCTACTGCTCGCCGTTCTGCTTTCGGGCCTGCTCTTTCTGGGGTGGGACTTTGGGATGCGGTATTTCTATCCTGAGGCGTCGCTAACCGCGTCGATGGCCGATGCAAAGCCCGGCGCTGCCGCGACAGGTTCGGCGTCAGGCGCAGCAACGCCGGGTGCAGGCGATCTGGGAGGGGAGGCGACGGCGAACCGCAAGGTGACGCTCAAGGGCGCGCTCGCCAGTGGTGACCGGGTGCAGATCGATACGCCGCGGCTTGCGGGATCCATCAACCTTGTCGGCGCGCGGATCGATGACATCGTGCTGAAAGATTACCGTGAGACGGTGAAGAAGAAATCCGGCCCGGTGCGTCTGTTCGCGCCCGAAGGCACGCCCGATCAGTATTTTGCCGAGTTCGGCTTCGTTGCAGGCGGTCAGCGTCAGCCATCCAGCGCGCGCTGGCAGGCCGATGGCACAAAGCTGACCCCTACCACGCCGGTTACGCTTACCCGCACCGATGCCGCTGGGATCACCTACAATATCAAGTTCGCAATCGATGCGGATTACATGATTACCGCCACCCAGACCGCGACCAATGCGAGCGCGGCGGCGGCGATCATCCAGCCGTTTGCGCTGATCAAGCGGACGAGCGTCAATGCTACGATCGACCAGTTTGTGGCCCACTCCGGGCCGGTCGGGGTGTTTGCCGGTACGCTGTGGGACCCGCATTCCTACGCTGAATTGGCCGAACTCGGCGGCGAAAAGCCCGAAGGTGCGGCCAGTTGGCTGGGCTTTACCGATCAATACTGGCTCGCCGCGCTGGTTCCGGGCAAGGGCGAGACCGACAGCGTCGGCTTCCGCGCGCTGGGCGGCGATCTGTTCCGCTCTGACCTGCTTTATGCTGCGACCACCGTGCCGGCAGGCGGCAGTCTGACGCAGTCCACCCGCGTCTATGCCGGGGCCAAGGACAGCCTCATCCTCGACAAGTACGAAGACAGCGGCATCACCTATTTCGGCAAGGCGATCAGCTGGGGTTGGTTTGAATGGTTCGAAAAGCCGATCCTGTGGCTGCTGCGCACGCTGAACGGCGCGGTCGGCAATTTCGGGGTCGCGATCATCCTGCTGACCGTGATCATCCGCGGTCTGATGTTCCCGATCGCGCAAAAGGGCTTTGCCTCGATGGCGGGGATGAAGGCCGTCCAGCCCAAGATGAAAGAGATCCAGGAACGCTTCAAGGACGACAAGCAGCGCCAGCAGCAGGAAATCATGAAGCTGTACAAGGACGAGAAGGTCAATCCCTTGTCCGGGTGCCTGCCGATGCTGATCCAGATTCCGGTGTTCTTTGCGCTTTACAAGGTGCTCGTTCTGGCGATCGAGATGCGGCACGAACCGTTCGTGCTGTGGATCCGCGACCTTTCCGCGCCCGATCCGGCGCACATCCTCAACCTGTTTGGCGCACTGCCCTATGACGTGCCAGGCTTCCTTGCCATCGGCCCGCTCGCGGTGCTGCTGGGTATCACGATGTGGCTGACCTTCCGGCTCAATCCGACTGCGATGGACCCGGTGCAGCAGCAGATGTTTGCGATCATGCCGTGGGTGCTGATGTTCGTGATGGCGCCGTTTGCCGCGGGCCTGCTGCTCTACTGGGTGACCTCGAACATCCTCACCGTGGCGCAGCAAAGCTACCTTTATTCCAAGCACCCGCAGCTGAAGGCTGCGAGCGCGAAGAGCAAGGATGTGGCTGCGAGCGGGAAGGCCAAGGGATAGCGCCGTGATCGACCCAGAAGACAACGCACTGCGCGAAGCAGCCGCATCGAAGCTTTTTTCCGGGCCGGTGGATTTCCTGCTGTCCGCGCCGCAGCTGCAATTTCTGCCCGAACCATTGGTGCCGGAAATTGCGTTCTGCGGCCGGTCAAACGTGGGTAAATCCTCGCTGCTCAACGCGCTGACCGGCAGGCGGGCGATTGCGCGCGCTTCGGTGACGCCGGGGCGCACGCAGGAGCTGAATTTCTTCGATGTCGGGCGGCCCGAAGAGGACGAGCCAGTGCCATTGTTCCGGCTGGTCGATATGCCCGGCTACGGCTTTGCCAAAGCGCCGATCAAGGTCGTCGATAAGTGGAAATCGCTGGTCAAAAGCTACTTGCGCGGGCGGCAGGTCTTGTCGCGCACGCTGGTGCTGGTCGACAGCCGTCACGGGCTGAAACAGGTCGACCGCGACATGATGAAAATGCTCGATGAAGCCGCAGTCAGCTACCGCATCGTGCTGACCAAGACCGACAAGATCAAAGCGAGCGAACTGGCCGCGGTCGCCGAAAAAACCGCCGCCGAAGCGAAAAAACACGTCGCCGCCTATCCCGAAATCCACCTCACCAGCGCCGAAAAAGGCATGGGGATTGCCGCCTTGCGCGCAGCCGTGGTGGCGGATGCGCTGGGCGAGGACTGGGCAGGCTGAAAGGCCGCGCGCGCCGCTATTCCTTCGAACGCCGATAGCCAGCAGCTTGCGCCTCCCGCTCGGTGCAGAACAGGTCTTCCGGACGAGTTACTTCGTAATATCTCTGCCCAGGCAGGTGGTAGATCCAATCGCCGCGAATACTCTGGTTGCCCTTGACCGCGCAGCCCAAGGCACTGGTATAGCGCCGCTCCGACGCAGGTCGCTGTGATGCCGTCCTTGGACCGCTTTCCCGGTTGGCCGCACGCGCAACCCGCGTCACAGCTTTGGGATTGGCGGTGCGCCATTCGGCAAAAGGCTGATAGGTCGCCGCCCACAGGCCATACTTCAACTGCTGGGCGATGCCGGTCGCCGCCCCATATTCTTCTGGTGCACCGTCCAGCGCCAGCGCCAACCCCCGGCGCACCATTTCGCGCCCGACATCGAAGGTTTCGTTCTCGCAGGTGGCAAGCTGGATGCCGTCCGCGTTCACGCCGATGATCGTGCAAGTCACAGACTCGCGCCCGATGATCGCGGCGAGGTTTTCGGCCGCTTCGGTGCCGCAGGCCCACGCCGTTCCGTCCCGCTGGCATTCCTGTTTGATTTCGGGCGCATCAATATGTGCGAGCATGATGGCTGTGCCGGTCATCTCCAACGTCCTGCCATCTACCGCCGTTGCCGGGCCGGAAATGATTTGGGCCTGAAGTGGAGTCGCCATTACGGCGGCAAGCAGGGCAAGGGCGCGGATCGGTCTCATAAAATGAGAATTAGGCGAGCCGCGTTAAAGCGACGTAACCCGCTGCACTGCTTTGGGTGAAAGCGCTGCGCGAGGGTTGGGTTAGCCAGAGCGACATTCCGTTTCTGACTGCCCCGCGCAAACGCCCTATTTGCGCTGCCCCGAAGGCGGCGTTGTTGCCGGGTCGCCCAGCAAAATGCCAGCGACGGTTGTGCCATAGCGCGAAAAGGGCGAATCATGGTGCTTGGAGCGGGTGGCCTGCGGGCTATCTCTGAAACGCGGGTCCTGCGGGCGAACTTGGCCGTCGATATAGGTGGCGACGTCCCATGCTTCCTGCTCTGTCAGGCTGCCTTCCTGGCCTTGCGGCATATTGGCGCGGATGAAGGCCGCCGCCTTGTCGATGGTCGCCATGCCCGCGCCCCAATTATAAGACCGCACGCCCCATAGTGGGGGATAGATGGAACCGCCTTCGAACACCTGCCCTGCGCCTTCAGGCCCGTGGCAGGCACTGCATTTTTCGGCATAGACCACAGCGCCCCGGCCATCGTCCGGGGTTATGGCTGGGGCTGCCAATGCGGGGAAACCGCGCCCTTCCGGCGATATGCCACTTGGCAGGCCGCGCGCCATGTACGCAGCATAGCTTTCGATCGCCAGCAGTTCGCGGCTACCATAGGGCGGGGGCGTGCCGTTCATGCTGTAGAGAAAGCAATCCTGAACGCGCTTTTGAAAGCTGTTGATTTCGCCGTTTTTCTTGCGGAATGCGGGGAAGTTGACGAAGGCGGCCCACAACGGCGCAGCCCCCGCCTTGCGGCCTGCATCGATGTGGCAGTTGCTGCACGCGAGCCCATTGCCGACATATTGCGGCGCTTCGATTGCGGTTTGCGTCATTAACCGTTCGCCCAATCTGACGGCATCACCATAGGCATCGTCAGGCGCATCAGCGGCCAGCGGCGGGGTGAAATTCGCGGCGATGGGGGCACCTTGCTGGGACGCGGTGGGAAGCGGCGGGGGCACAGGGGATTGCTGCGCGCGGTTGATCGCAAACATCGCCATCGCGCCGCCAACCAATCCAATGGCCAAAGTGGCCCATTTGCCTTTCAGGTCCATGACGCTGTCATATCACGGGCGAGCGGTTTACTGCACCATGCAAATTTGTTCGGTTGATCTCGTTATTTCGGCGCGCGCCCGCAAATGGGCTGGGGTCACGTAGCAAACAGCTTGCCCATGTCGGCAAACGCCTTGAACTCCAGCGCGTTGCCTGATGGATCGCGCAGGAACATCGTCGCTTGCTCCCCCGGCAGGCCTTTGAAGCGGATGGTCGGCTCGATCACGAAGTCTGCGCCGCCCGCCCGCAGCCGCTCAGCCAAGGCCTCCCACGCGTCCATCGCCAGCACCAGCCCGAAATGCGGCACCGGCACGCCGTGGCCGTCGACATGGTTGCTCGCCCTGTCTCCCGCTTGCCCGGGCGCAAGGTGGGCGACGATCTGGTGGCCGTGGAAATCGAAATCGATCCATTCGTCGCTCGACCGACCTTCGCCGCAGCCCATCACCCCGCCGTAAAACGCGCGCGCGGCGGCGAGGTCATCGACCGGGAAGGCGAGGTGGAACGGGGGAAGGGTCATGCGGCGTGCTCCTGATTATCCCGCGGCTTAGCCCGTTCATGCTCGACAGGAAAAGCCTGAATAACTACGGAAGCCCGATAATCAGTCCCGGCAAGGTGGAGCAAGCGGACATGAAACTCATCATCGGCAACAAGAACTATTCGAGCTGGAGCCTGCGCGGTTGGCTCGCCGTCAAGCAATCAGGCCTGCATTTCGATGAACTCACCGTCCCGATCATGGGAGAGGAATGGGACAAGCTGAAGCAGGACATGGGCGAGGTGCAGCCCTCCAGCGGCAAGGTGCCGGTCCTGTGGGATGATGAGGCGGTGATCTGGGATAGCCTCGCGATCCTTGAATACTGCGCCGACAAGGTCGGGCGTGAACGGTTCTGGCCCAAGGATGATGCCGCGCGCGGCATGGCGCGATCGATGGTGGCGGAAATGCACTCAGGCTATCAGTCCTTGCGCAAGGAACTGCCGATGAACATCCGCCGCCGGGTGGAATTGCCGGGCCTGTCCGACGCAGCCAAGCACGATATCGTCCGCATTCTTGGCCTGTGGGCCGAAGCGCGCGCGCGGCACGGAGGCAGCGGGCCGTATCTGTTCGGCACGTTCGGCGCAGCGGATATCTTCTATGCCCCGGTGGTGACGCGGTTCGTCACCTATGGCATCGGCGTGCCCGGGTTCGCGCAGGCTTACATGCAGGCGATCTGGGAACATGACTGGATGCGCGAATGGATCGGCGCGGCTGAGGAAGAGCAATGGGTGATCGAGCAATACGAGCAGGTCGCATGAGGGCCGCCATCGCCGCGCTGTTGGCAGTATTGGCGTTGATGCCTGCGCCCGCCAGCGCGTGGGGCGCCTATGCTCACCGCAAGACCGCCACCATTGCCGAGGCTAATGTCTCGCCAGAGGTGCGCGCCAAGATCCGGCGGTTGATCGCCAATGAAAAGGCGCTGGGCACTCCCGATTGCCCGCTCAAGACGCTTGAAGACGCCGCTGTGTGGGCCGATTGTGTGCGCGGCGAAGGTTGGCGCTGGGGCTTTACCGCCGCATGGCATTATCGCACCGCGCCGATTTGCGAGGCGTTTAACCCGCGCGCGGACTGCTCGGGCGGCAATTGCGTCACCGCGCAGATCACCCGCGCACACCGGATGCTGGCCGATGAACGCCTGCCCGCAGCGATCCGGTTGGAAGCGCTGGCTTTCATGGTGCACTTTGCCGGCGATGTGCACATGCCGCTGCATTCGGGCGATAACGAGGATCGCGGCGGTAATGATCGCATCGCTGCCTACGGGATCAAGCCGGGTCTGAACTTGCACGGCATCTGGGACGGGGCGATGGCCGAACGCGCGATCAGCGATCCAGCCGATCCGGTGGTGCGGCGCTACACACCCGCTGAACGCGCAGACCTCAGCGGCGGCACCCCCGATGATTGGGGCCGTGAAAGCTGGGAGATTGCGCGCGGTTTTGTCTACCCCACTGCCTTTGACACCGACGACGTCTGCGCCGCGCCGCTACCAGATGAAACTGCCCTGTCGCAGGATGACATCATTCGCGGCGTGCCGATTGCCAAGCGGCGGGTGCAGCAGGCGGGGTTGCGGATTGCCGATCTGCTTGAAAGCGCCTTTGCACCGGGGCCATTGGTGGTGGAAGAGGAACGCCGCCGCTAGGCGCCACTCCTCAACCAAAAGCCTTGGCGAGAAACCACACCGCCACGCCCAGCATCGCCGCTGCCAGTATCCGCCGCACGATCATCGCCCGGTTGTGCGCCATCAACATCGGCCGCATTTGCTCCGCTCCCAGAACCAACGCGAGATGGATCCCGGTGGCGATGCTCAGGCTGATTGCAGCCATCATCAGCCCCTGCGGCAGGCTTGGTTGTCCGCCTGCGATGAACTGCGGCATCACGGTGATGAAGAATAGCGCGGCCTTGGGATTGAGCAGGTTGATCACCAGCCCGGCGTAGAAATTGGGGCGGGCCGCAGCGGTTGGCGTTGCCGCCGCTGACGTGCTGCCCGACGTGCGCCACGCCTGCCATGCCAGCCACGCCATCATCGCTGCCGCCAACCCGGACATGATCTGCGCCAGACCCTCGCTTTGCGCGAGGATAAAGCTGGCTGCCAGCACGCTGAGCGCAGCATTGCCGGCTAGCCCCAACGCAATGCCGCTGATCGCGGCGAGGCCCGCTCGCCGCCCCTCAGCCAGCGTCAGCGCAACCAGCCAGCCCATGTTCGGCCCCGGCGTCAACTCGATCAGCAGCACGGCAAGGGCAAATCCGGCAATATCCATCATGTCGCCGGTTCCTTGCCGCGCTTGCCATGCATCAGGGCAGGCGTTCGCTGTCGTAGGGGGTTCCGTCCTTCCTTGCATAGCCTTCGGGGCCGAACACCATGTCGATATCGGAATATTCGCCGCTATCATCCTCGCGCGCGCCCGCGCTGATGGCGACAAAGGTGCACGGTTCGGCTGAGCGGTTGTGCAAATGGTGGCCGTTTGCCTCGCCCGCCGGAAAGGCCAACACATCGCCTGCACGCACCGGAGTTTCGCCGGTATCGTCGATCAGCACCGCCTCGCCCGCGATCATCACCACCAACTCGTCCTGCCCCCAGTGCCAGTGGCGCTGCGATGAAAACGCGCCGGGCTCCAGCACCACGTGGCTTGCGCCCATCTGCGTCAGGCCCGCTGGCGGGGCGAGCCGCCGCCACCACCGCCCTGCCACCGCCGCATCGAACGGCGGCGGATAACCGGTCGCATTGGTCTGGGGAATGGCGGCAAGATCAAGCTTGGGCATTGGCGGCGACTCCTGCTAGGCCATGAACCATGCTTGACGTAGCTGACCTTGCCAAGCGCCTGATTGCCGCGCCATCCGTGACGCCTGCGACCGGCGCGGTGTTTGATGAATTGGAAGCGATGCTAACGCCGCTGGGCTTTGCAGTGCACCGGTTTATCCGGGGTGACGGGCCGGAGGGGAGCGAGGAAGCGCCGGTCGAGAACCTGTTCGCGGTGCGCGCCGGGCCGCCGGGGTCGCGGCACTTCGCCTTTGCAGGGCATCTCGATGTCGTTCCCCCGGGGGATGGCTGGGCCAGCGATCCGTTTATACCGCAAGTACACGGCGAATTGCTTCACGGGCGCGGCGCGGTCGACATGAAGGGCGCGATTGCCGCAATGGTTGCCGCCGTGGCCGATGTGCCGGCCGATGCGGGCACGATCAGCTTCATCATCACCGGCGACGAAGAAGGCCCGGCTCTCCACGGCACCCGCGCGTTGATCGATTACATGACGGCAGAAGACCACCAGCCTGACCTCTGCCTTGTCGGTGAGCCCACCAGCGTCAACCGGCTGGGCGATATGGTGAAGATCGGGCGACGCGGGTCGGTCAATATCTTCATCACGGTCGATGGCACGCAAGGCCACGTTGCCTACCCACATCTGGCCGATAACCCTCTTCCCAAGCTGGTGGCGATATTGGCGGAACTGGACGCGTTGATGCTGGATACCGGCACCAAATGGTTTCAGCCCTCCAACCTCGAAATCACCGAAATCACCGCCATCAACCGTGCACACAATGTGATCCCGGCCAAGGGTGAGGCGCGGATATCGATCCGGTTCAATGATCTGCATACCGGCCACAGCCTGTCCGAACGCGTCATGGCAATTGCCGAAAAGCACGGAGGCCGGGCGCGCCCCGTCATCTCGGGCGAACCGTTCCTGACCGAGCCCGGGGCATTTTCGGCCCTAGTGGCGGCAGCGGTTGAGGCGGAAACGGGCATCGCGCCGGAGCTGTCCACCACCGGCGGCACATCCGACGCGCGGTTCCTGCGCGCTGTGTGCCCGGTGATCGAGTTTGGCCTGTGCAACGCGACGATGCATAAGCGCGACGAGGCGGTGGCGATCTCCGATCTGGCCGCGCTCGCACGGATTTACGCCCGCATCGCCCGCGCCGCACTGGCGTTGGACGTACCGCAACAATAGCCGCGGCACGCGGACGGGAGCGAACATGGATCGCAAGCTTACTCTCTACATCCTGATCGGCATGGCGCTGGGCGTGATCGTCGGCCAGTTGCTCAACCAGCTGGTTCCGGCTGATGTGATCAAGGCGGATATCGCGCCTTGGTTCAAGCTGATGTCCGACATCTTCCTCAACCTGATCAAGATGCTGGTCGCCCCGCTGGTCCTGTCCACAATCGTGGTCGGCATCGCGCACATGGGCGATAGTGCCGCGCTGGGCCGCATCGGCGTGCGCGCGCTGACGTGGTTCATCACCGCCAGCCTCGTTTCGATCGGCCTTGGCCTTGTGATGGTCAACCTGTTCCAGCCCGGCCTCGGCGCGCCGATCCCCGACGTGGCCGAAGCCGCCGCTGCGGTGGGTGAGGTCAAGGAATTGAAGGCGACCGAATTTGTCCTCTCGATCTTCCCAAAAAACGCGGTTGAGGCGCTGGCGACCAACAATATCCTGCAAATACTGGTGTTCTCGATCTTTGCCGGCGTTGCGCTGTCGGCCATCGGAGAGCGCGGCAAGGCGCTGGTCAAAGGCGCCGATGCGCTCGCGGAAATGATGTTGCAGATCACCGGCTACGTCATGCGTTATGCGCCCTTTGCGGTGTTCGGCGCGCTGGCGAATGTGGTCGCGGCGAGCGGGCTGTCGATCCTCGGCACGTACCTGACGCTGCTGCTTGAGTTCTACTTCTCGCTGATGTTGCTGTGGATCGTGCTGCTCAGCGCGGGTGCGGTGTTCCTCGGCAAGCGGATCTGGACGTTGATCCGCTATATCCGTCAGCCGCTGATGATCGCTTTTTCGACCGCGTCGTCCGAAGCCGCGCTGCCCAAGCTGTTCGAACAGCTTGACCGCTTCGGCGTGCCGCGCCGCATCTCGGGCTTCATGCTGCCGCTGGGCTATTCGTTCAATCTCGACGGCTCAATGATGTATATGAGCTTTGCGACGCTGTTTATCGCGCAGGCTTACGGGATCGACCTGAGCATCGGCACGCAGATCATGATCCTGCTGACGCTGATGATTTCGTCGAAGGGTATCGCCGCCGTGCCGCGCGCTTCGCTGGTGGTGATCACCGGCACGCTGGCGATGTTCGGCCTGCCGGTGGAAGGCGTGGCGATCATCCTTGCGATCGACCAATTCCTCGACATGGGCCGCACCGCCACCAACGTCGTCGGCAACGCGGTGGCGACCGCGGTCATCACCAAGTGGGAAGGGATGCTGGAGGTCGAAGAGCCCGACTTCATCGAGCACCCCCACGCCCCGGCGCATACGGCAGCGGATGGCCGCGCAGGGTTGGAGCTGGATGAAACGAATTTCGATGACGCGGGTAAGGGTTAAGGCGCGCGCCCCCTATTCCTTCACATACTCCACCGGCACAAATTCGCCCAAGGAGCAGCCCGCGCCGCGCCGGGGGACGCCGCCGATATTCTCCAGCGAATAGATGATCTGGTTGCTGCACAGCTGGTTGATCGAGGTTTCATAGGTGATGCCCTGATCAAAGCTCAGCCCCGGGCAGCTGTAGGGCAGGGTGCTGCGATAGACCTTGCCGCTTTGCATTTCGAAATCGATTACCCGGTTGGAGCGGACCAACGTCTGGCGCACCCGGTCGCGCATGATGCAGCGTTGCGCCTCGCCCACGACGGTGACGGCGGGCGCCCCAGCGGCGGGATTGGCGTCGGTCGGTCGTTCAACCGGCGCGCAGCTTGCTGCGAGGAGGGGCAGGGCGGTGAGGGCTAGGCTGCGGACGATCATGACGCTTCTCCACCTATGGTGCGCCTATCATCGCCCCTCTGCTTGAACCCCGGCTTAATCTCATGTCGGATCGGACGCGGCGCGGCCCTTTGGCGGCTCCAGCACCTTCTTTCTAAAACTGCACAGATCCGCAACCTTGCAGCGCCAGCATTCGGGCGTGCGCGCCTTGCAGACATAGCGGCCGTGCAAAATCATCCAGTGGTGCGAATCGCGTCGGAACGGTTGGGGTACGCGCTTTTCGAGCTTGGCTTCGACCTGTTCGGGGGTTTTGCCTTTGGCCATACCGGTGCGGTTGCCGAGGCGGAAGATGTGGGTGTCGACCGCGAAGGTTTCCTGTCCGAACCAGCAGTTGAGTACCACATTCGCGGTCTTGCGCCCGACACCGGGCAGGCGGGTGAGCGCATCGCGGGTATCGGGCACTTCGCCGCCATATTCATCGACAAGGATGCGAGAGAGCGCGATCACGTTCTTGGCCTTGGAATTGAACAGGCCGATGGTCTTGATGTGCTCCTTCAGCCCGCCCTCACCCAGATCGAGCATCTGTTGCGGGGTCTTGACGCGGGCGAACAGCGCGCGGGTCGCCTTGTTCACCCCCACGTCGGTCGCCTGCGCCGACAGCGCCACCGCCACGACAAGCTGATAGGCATTGCCATATTCCAGCTCGGTTTGCGGGGAGGGGTTGTCCTCAGCCAGCCGACGGAAGAATTCGAATATCTGATCCTTGGTCATTCGGTAGCAGGCGTTTTCGCCTTCCACTCCATCGCCATAAGCGCGCGCTTTTCGACCGAGGGGTGGGTGTAGAACAAGGCCTCCTGCAAGGCAGATGGCCGCGGATAGCGGTATTCGGCGGTCTTCACCAAAGCCGTGGCGAGCGCGTCAGGCTCGTTCACGGTCTCCAGCGAATATTGATCCGCCTCGGTCTCACCCACGCGGGTGAGCGTGTTGGTCAGCGGCGTCACCAGCAGACCCAGCACCGATCCCACCACTGCAAACACCGGCAGCCCGCGCGGTTCGTCGAGCCGGGCATCGCTGCCCAGCAACCGCGCGGTCGGTGCGAACAGGCGGTTGAGCAGGTAGAAGAACGCCATCGCCAGCAGCGGCAGCAGCACCACCGAACGCCACACATGGCCGAGCTGATAATGCCCCGCCTCATGCCCGGTCACTGCGCGCACTTCAGCGAGGCTCGCCTCCTTCAGCGCGACGTCCGAAATCGCGATCCGCGCCGCCGGGCCGATGCCGGAGACATTGGCGGTGAACCGGTCGGACTGGCGCGATCCGTCATACATGAAGATTCGGTCGTGCGGGATGCCGACATCATCGGCAATCTGTTCGAGCGCGGTGCGTACTTCGCCCGGCGGGACGGGTTTGTATTCGTTGAACAGTGGCTCGATCAGGACTGGCCCGGCGAGCAGCGCCAGCAGCACCGTTACCGCCGCCAGCCCGCCGCTCCACAGCCACCAGCGCTGGCCGGTGCGACGGATCAGGGCATAGACCCCGGTCAGGAACAACCCGCCCAGCACCATGCCGATGGCTTCGCCGGTCGCCAGCTGGCCGAGGAAATCGCCGAGCGGCTGGCTCGACAGGCCATATGACCGTTCCCGGTGCCAGTCGGTGTAGATCGTCCAGGGCAGGGCGATCAGTGTGGAAATCAGCAGAAATGCGGCACTGACAGTAAAGGTGGCGAGGAACCGCCGCCCTTCGCCAAAGCGCGCAGCAATCCGGTCGAGCAGCTTCAACCGCACCATGATGATAGCGACCAGCAGCGACACGCCTACGCCTGCAAACAGCAGCCAGTGGTTGCCGATGGTATAGGCCTCAGCCTTGGCCAGCGCCGCTGGCCCCAGCGTATCGACAAGGCCCGCGGCCCCCTGCGCGGGCGTCAAAGCGGTGGACATGATGATGGCTCCCCAGTGTGTTGGTTATGCAATACACCGCGCCTGCGCACGGTCAAGCGCCACGGTCAGACGCTCAGGCCGAGCACATCGTTCATGGTGTAGCGCCCGGCGGGCTGGCCGATCAGCCACTGCGCCGCCCGCACCGCGCCGCGCGCAAAGATCATGCGGTTTTCAGCCGAGTGTGCGATGGTCAGGCGCTCCTCATTCCCGGCGAAGATCACGCTGTGTTCGCCCGCCACGGTGCCGCCGCGCAGGGTGGCAAAGCCGATTGCGCCCTCGGCCCGTGCGCCCGTCATCCCGTGACGCCCGCTTTCCATGTTGTCGCTGAGCACAATCCCGCGCCCCGCCGCCGCCGCTTCGCCCAGCAGCTTGGCCGTGCCGGACGGCGCGTCGACCTTCATCCGGTGGTGCATCTCCAGCACTTCGATATCCCAGTCCGGCCCCAACCGCGCCGCAGCCTCGCGCACCAGATGCGCCATCAGCGTCACGCCTAGCGAGAAATTGCCCGATTGCAGTACCGGGATCACCTTGGCGGCCTCGGCGAGCATTACGAAATGCGGTTCTTCCAGCCCGGTGGTCCCAATCACGATCGGCTTGCCGGCGACCTTCGCCGCGCCGAGATTTGAGGCCAGCGCATCAGGCGCGGAGAAATCCACCAGCACATCGCATTGCACCGCCAGTGGACCGGGATTGCCGCCGACATCCACGCCGACGCACATTTCGTGCCCCGCATCGACAATCGCCGCTTCCAGCGCTTGCCCCATCCGGCCCTTGTGTCCGATCACCCCGAATTGCAGCTGTGCCATTGCCTCGCCTCTACCTGCTATGCTTCAAGGCTTCATGGCAGAGTTCAAACGCATCGTCATCCTCACCGGAGCAGGGATCTCAGCCGAAAGCGGGATCGATACCTTCCGTTCGGCCGGAGGGCTCTGGGAACAGCACCGGGTCGAGGATGTCGCCACGCCCGAAGGCTTCGCGCGCGATCCGGGCCTTGTGCTCGGCTTCTACGATATGCGGCGCGAAGCACTGGCGCGGGTTGAGCCGAATGCAGCGCACATCGCCTTGGCGCGGCTGGAGCGCGAGTTTTCGGGCGATTTGCTGCTGGTCACGCAAAACGTCGACGACCTCCACGAACGCGGCGGCTCTGCCCGCGTGCTGCACATGCACGGCGAATTGAAGAGCGCACTGTGCACATCCTGCGAAACCCGCAGCCGGTGGGAAAGGACGATGCTCGACCGCCCGCCATGCCCTGTGTGCCGCGCGCCGACCTTGCGCCCCGATATCGTCTGGTTTGGCGAGATGCCTTACCAGATGGGCCGCATCTATCAGGCGATTGAAGCCTGCGACTTGTTCGTCAGCATCGGCACATCGGGCGCGGTCTATCCGGCGGCGGGGTTTGTGCAGGAGGCGCGGGCGGCAGGCGGGCGCACGCTCGAACTCAACCTCGATCCCAGCGATGGCAGCCACCTCTTCCACGAATCGCGGCACGGCCCGGCCAGCGTGCTGGTGCCCGCGTGGGTGGACCAAGTGCTAGGCGGCTGACCCGCAGGCCTTGCAGCCCGCGTCCTTGGCAATCCGGATTGTCCGCAGGCCTGGGGTCAGGCCGTCGAGGATGTGCAGCTTGCCCCAGCCCGGATCGCCCAGCGCAGCTACGCCCGTCAGCAGCACCTTGACCGCCTGCAACGCCGCGAACGTCGCTGCCCATCCGGCCATCGCGCCCAGCATTCCATCGTCCGCGCAGGTGTCGCAGTCTTCCGCATCGAAGGCATCGCCGACGAAGCAGCGGTAGCAGGCCTCTTCGGACAGGTGCCCTGCGAAGGCGGCGACCTGCCCTTGAAACCGCCCCACCGCAGCCGACAGCAGCGGGATGCCCGCCGCCACGCAGGCATCTGACACTGCAAGGCGGGTGGCGAAATTGTCGGTCCCGTCGAGCACCAGATCAGCGCCTGCGATCAACCCGGCGGCGTTGCCCGGCGTGATCCGCGCGTCGGACACGTTCACGGTGAGCGAATCGTCGAAATTGGCGAGCCAGCGCCGCGCCGACACCGCCTTGCCGTGGCCAACGTCACGGGTGGTGAAGATCGTCTGGCGTTGCAGGTTGCTGCAATCGACGACATCATCATCGACCAGCGTCAGCGTCCCGATCCCGCTCGCCGCGAGATATTGCAGCGCAGGCGAGCCGATCCCGCCTAGGCCGATCACCGCCACGTGGCTCGCCGCCAGCCTGACCTGACCCGCGCCGCCGATTTCGGGCAGCACGATGTGGCGGGCAAAGCGGTCGAGGCGGGCCGGAGACAGAGGCGCGGGAGCGAGAGTCACGGTTCGTCCTTGGCTTCGGGTGCGCGCCGTTCTTGTCGGAACGCGCCGATGCCATGCCACCACAGGAAACCGATCACCGCGCCCTTGGTCGGCTGAAGCATCACCAGCAGCAGCGCCACGGCGAGCGGCAGGATGATCGCCAGCGTCAGCCACGCCGACATGCCGAAGGTGCCGATCATCGTGATCACGACGGGTGCTAGCAGGTGGCCGACCACGAAGATGCCGATATAGGCGGGAAAATCATCGGCCTGCTGCACCGACCAATCCTGTTTGCAATGTGGGCAGCGATCCACCGGTTTGAGCCATTTGCGGAACAGCGCCGCCGCGCCGCAACGCGGACATTGCCCCTTAACCCCGCGCAGTACGGCGGGAATCCACCCGGCGGGCAGGTCGATCTGGTCGGGAGAAAGCGGTGTAGATGGCATGGACAGGCTGTTTACAACCTGTGCGCCGCCTGTCGACAGGGCTGTGGATCACCCTGTCGAAAGTGCGGTGCAAAGTCTGCGGAAATGCTGTGCGAATTAGCCGCCCGCGATCAGCTTTCCAGCTGGCGCAGCAGGCTCCTCACATCGCCGTCCATATCGGCATCGCGGGTGCGCAGGTCTTCGATCAGGCGCACTGCGTGGATCACTGTGGAGTGGTCGCGCCCACCGAACTTGCGCCCGATTTCGGGGTAGCTGCGCGGGGTCAGCACCTTCGACAGATACATCGCAACCTGACGGGGGCGAACCACCGCGCGCGCGCGCCGCTTGCTGCTCATTTCGGCGCGGTCGATGCGGTAGAACTGGCATACGGTGCGCTGAATCTCGTCGATGGTAATCCGGCGGCGGTTGGCCGAGAGAATGTCGGTCAGCTGTTCCTCGGCCAGCTGCAACGACACTTCTTGGCCCGTCAGCTGGGCATAGGCGATCAGCTTGTTCAGGCCGCCAACCAATTCGCGGATGTTGCGGGTGATGGTGCGGGCAAGGAACTCGATCACATCGGCCGGCACCGCCAACGGGGCAAAGCGCACCAGCTTGGACACCAAAATCTTCTTACGCAGTTCAATGTCGGCGGGCTGGATGTCAGCGACCAAGCCCATCGACAAGCGGCTGAGCAGGCGCGGTTCCACCCCGTCCAGCGCCTGCGGGGCGCGGTCGGCGGCGAACACCAGCCGCTTGCCTTCAGCCAGCAGCGCATCGATGGTGTAGAGCAGTTCTTCCTGCGCGCTCGCCTTGCCGATGATGAACTGGATGTCGTCCACCAACAGCAGATCGAACGAGCGCAACCGCGCCTTGAACTCGATCGTCTGGCTCGATTTCAGCGCCTGCACGAATTCGACCATGAAACGCTCGGCCGAACAGTAGAAAATCCGCGCCCGCGGGTGGGCCTGCAAATAGGCATGGCCGATGGCGTGCAGCAGGTGGGTCTTGCCCTGTCCGGTCGCGGCCTTGAGGTACAACGGCGAAAATTGCGGCTGTTCCAGCGCCGCCATCCGCTGCGCGGCGTTGCATGCGAGCACGTTGGCCTCGCCTGTAACGAAGGCAGCAAAAGTCAGTGACGGGTCGAGTCCGACCGAAGAGGTGAAGCTGGCATCGCCCATCGCGCCAGCCGCCATCGCAATCGCGCTCGCACCGTCATTGGCGGGGCGGCGGCCATCGTCGAGGCGCAGGTCAGGCAGTTGGCGACGGCCGGGGTGCACCTGGATATTGACCATGCGCACTTCGCCGCGCGCGATTTTCCACGCCAGCTGCAAGCGGTCATGGAAGCGGTCGCGCACCCAGTTGGCCGAAAACTCGGTCGGCAGATACAGATCGAGCGTGCCGGTCTCGCGGTTGAGGCTGCCCAGCTGGATCGGCTTGATCCACTGGCTGTGGAGCTGGTGTCCCAGATCCTTGCGCAGGCCCTGGCTAATATCCGACCAGTCAGCGGCAAGGTTTACGGCTTCTGCGTCTTCCATCAGATGCTCATCCGCCGTTCGGCCGGATGCCCGCGCCTTGTCGATCCTGTGCACAATCTCGTCCCCAATTCTTGCGTGGTCTGCAAGACCCGTTGGGCTGCAGACTCATTATAGCCCCGTTGCGACAGGTAATCGACATCCCCACCCCGGAAACGATGTTTCCGAAGGTCCCCCCTGTCTGCCAGTTTGTAAAAACCCGGGCGATTTCGCGCCGGGCGATGCCTATCTAAAGAACTCCCGGCAGGTTTGCGCAAGCGCGGACTTTTAAAAAAAGTGAAATATTCCGGTTGACTCGGCCCTATGCCGCAGCCTTGCATTCATGTGACTGATTTAAAAGAAAAATACGGCAGAAAGAGCCGCGAATCGCGGGGATTCCTGACATTTCTGTAGGTAAGTCTTGTCGCAATGGTCGCAAACGAAAACGGGCCGCGCTGTCAAAGCGCGGCCCGTGTGGTCTTTTGCGAAATTTGCAACCCGTAAATACCCGTTAGGGAAACTTACAAGGCTGCAAAAAACGAATCAGAGCGTGGCGACTCGGCGAGTCAGGCGCGACAATTTGCGCGCCACAGTGTTCTTGTGCAGCACGCCGCGTGCAACGCCGCGGGCCATTTCGGGCTGGGCTGCCTTGAGAGCCACCGCAGCCGCTTCTTTGTCGCCAGCTTCGCAGGCCGATTCGACCTTCTTGATGAAGCTGCGGATGCGGCTGATGCGCGCGCCGTTGATTTCGGCACGGGCGGTGTTGCGACGGATGCGCTTCTTGGCTTGCGGCGTGTTTGCCATAATTCGTGTCTGTCTCGCGTTTGGTTCAGGCCGCGTGGGGCGACCGAGAAATTGGTGACGGTTTGCTCGAAAACGGGCGAGCGGACATATGGCCCAACCGCCGGAAAGCAGCGCGCATAGTCAGAACTGCCCTGAAGGTCAACGATTCTCCCTTACTTCTGGCATATCGGGCAAAACCATGTGCTGCGTCCGCCCTGCGCGATACGGGTGATTGCCCCACCATCATCACGGCGGCAGGCTTCGTCGGTTCGTCCGTAAACATCGAAGCTGCTGGCGAAATAGCCCAATTCGCCATCCGGCCGGGCGTAATCGCGCAAGGTGGAGCCGCCATCGCGGATCGACGCTTCGAGCACCGCGCGAATCGCAGGCACCAACCGGGCGAGTTGCGGCCCAGTGACTTTGCCAGCTTGTTTGGTCGGCAGGATGCCCGCGCGCCACAGCGCCTCGCACACATAGATATTGCCGAGGCCCGCTACGATCCGCTGATCGAGCAGGCACAGCTTGATCGATTGGGTCTTGCCCGCCAGCGCGGTCTTGAGATGGCTTGCGGTCAACCCCGGCCCCAGCGGCTCCGGCCCCAGCGCGGCGAAGGCCGGCCAAGCATCCAGCATCGGTGTTCCCACCAGATCGACCGAGCCAAACCGGCGCGGATCGCACAGCGCAAAGCGGTGGTCGGCGGTTTCCAGCAGCAGGTGATCGTGCTTGTCCGGCACCTCAGGATCGATCCGCCAGCGCCCGCTCATGCCAAGATGAAAGATCATGGTCGCGTCGCGATCCAGCTGGATCAGTCCATATTTGGCGCGCCGCGACAGGCCGGTCACCTGCGCGCCGGTCATCATCTGCACCAGATCGGCGGGGAAGGGGCGGCGCAGGTTGGCGCGGTTCAAGGTGACGCGCGTAATTCTTGCGCCATCAAGGAACCGGGCAAGGCCGCGGACGGTTGTTTCTACTTCTGGGAGCTCGGGCATGGGCCTCTCCTCTAACACCCTTTGCGCAGGGCTCAATTGCCTCTAGGGAGCCGGGCATGACCAACAGCACTGACGACACCGTTTCCTTCGGCTACGAACAAGTCACCCCGCAGGAAAAGACCCGCCGCGTGGGTGAGGTTTTCTCCAGCGTCGCACGCAAATACGACATCATGAATGATGCGATGTCGGGCGGGATGCACCGCTTGTGGAAAGACCGCTTCGTCAAGCGGGTGAAGCCGCAGCCGGGCGAGCAGATCCTCGACATGGCGGGTGGCACCGGCGACATTGCCTTCCGTATGGCGGCCAAGGGTGCGCATATCACTGTTGCCGATATCAATCAGGACATGCTCGATGTGGGCGCAGAACGCGCACTGGAACGCGGCGCGGATGCGGATGAAGGCAGCCTCGTCTTCACCTGCCAGAACGCTGAAACCGTCAGCTTTCCGGCGAACACATTCGATGCCTACACCATCGCGTTCGGCATCCGGAACGTGACCCACATCGACCGCGCCCTGGCCGAGGCGCTGCGCGTGCTCCGTCCGGGCGGGCGGTTCTTCTGCCTCGAATTCTCCACGGTCGAATGGTCGGGGCTGAAAGAGGCGTATGACATCTATTCCGACAAGCTGCTGCCGCGCATGGGGCAGATGATCGCAGGCGATGCCGATTCGTACCGCTATCTTGCCGAATCGATCCGCAAGTTCCCGCCGATGCCCGCGTTTGAACAGATGATCCGCAGCGCTGGCTTTGTGAACACCAAGGTGGAGCCGATCATGGGCGGGCTGGTCGCGATCCATTCGGGGTGGAAGATTTAGCCGCGTGACGAGTTCAGCCACGCATATCATCCGCCTCACGCGATGGGGCATCACGCTGGCGCGCCGCCGTGCATTGGTGGGGATCGAGAATGATCCCAACGCGCCTGCTGCCTTGCGCCGTCTGGTGCGGTTGGCGCGGCTCGCCACGCTGACCGGCAAACGCGGGACACCTGATTACGCGGGAGCGTTCCGCGCGATTGGCCCGGCGGCGATCAAGCTCGGGCAAAGCCTTGCAACACGCCCCGATCTGGTGGGCGACGAAGCGGCGAACAACCTGCTGAGCCTTCAAGACAGCCTGCCGCCGGTGCCGTTTGCCGAGATCAAGGCCGCGATCGAAGCCAGCTTCGGTCAGCCGGTCGAAAAGCTATTCAGCGAAATCGATCCCGATCCGGTCGGCGCGGCCAGCATCGCGCAGGTGCACAAGGCTGTGACCACCGATGGCCGCACCGTGGCGATCAAAGTGCTGCGTCCCGGCATCCGCGAAAAATTCGCCAAGGACATCCAAACCTATGAATGGGCCGCCGCCCATGTCGAGGCGATGGGGGGTGAGGCCAGCCGCCTGCGCCCGCGCCTTACCATCGCCAATTTCAAACGCTGGACCAATTCCGAACTCGATCTGCGGCGCGAGGCAGCCTCGGCCAGCGAGCTCGCCGAACAGATGGCCGGCGTCCCCGGTTACCGCATCCCGGCGGTGGACTGGGATCGCACCAATGGCCGGGTGCTGACGATCGAATGGATCGACGGGATCAAGATCAGCCGGATCGACGAATTGCGCGCGCGCGGGCATGATTTCGCCGCGCTGTCGGACAAGTTGGTGATCAGTTTCCTCACCCAGGCGATCAGCGCCGGATTCTTTCATGCGGACATGCACCAAGGCAATCTGTTCGTGGAGGATGACGGCACCATCGTCGCCATCGATTTCGGGATCATGGGCCGGATTGATCGGCGGGCGCGGCAATGGCTGGCGGAGATTCTCTACGGCCTGACCACCGGCAATTACCAGCGCGTGGCCGAGATTCATTTCGAAGCGCAATATGTGCCGAGCTACCATTCGGTCGGCGAATTCGCCACGGCGCTGCGCGCGGTGGGCGAACCGATGCGCGGCAAGCCGGTGAAGGAGCTCAGCGTCGGCCAGATGCTCGACGGGCTGTTCGCGATCACCCGCGATTTCGATATGCAGACCCAGCCGCATTTGTTGCTGCTGCAAAAAACGATGGTGATGGTCGAAGGGATCGCCACCCAATTGAACCCCGAAATCAACATGTGGGACACCGCCGCGCCTTATGTTCGCAGTTGGATCCGCGACGAACTCGGCCCCGAAGCGGCGCTCGCTGACCGGTTGAAAGAAGACACCGAAACGCTGTTCCGCCTGCCCGGCCTGATCCGGCGGCTGGAGGAGAAATTTCCGCCCAAAGGCGGCGCGCCCGAAGCGCCACCACTGCCCGACATCGCGCTCATCACTGACAAACGCGAAAGCAAGGGCAACGGTTGGATGGGCTATATCATCGCCGCGTTGGCAGGCGGCGCCGCCATGTGGGGCGCACTCGTGGCCGGCTGGATCGGGTAGGGCGCGCAGAACTTGATCGGTATAAGCGCAATCTTAACGACAATACGTCAAGGATTGTGCGGCTCGCGGCGCTTGGCGCTGCGCTGCAACGCGTCTAGGATTGTCGCCGGGGCGCGGATGCGTACACCGGCAGGGGAGTTGAGCACACCAATGGCTGTGATCGGCAGGCGGATCGGAACGGGACGATGACGGGCGCCATCAACAAGGCTGGCCCGCGCATCCTGCTGGTCGTGGGCGGCGGTATCGCAGCTTACAAAGCTTGCGAGCTGGTGCGCCTGATCCGCAAGGCTGGCGGCGATGTCACCTGCGTGGTGACCAAGGGCGGGCAGCAATTCGTCACCCCGATGGCGCTCGCCGCACTGACCGAAAACCAAGTTTACACCAACCTGTTCGACCTCAAGAACGAGGCCGAGATGGGCCATATCCAGCTTTCGCGTGAGGCGGATCTGGTGGTGGTGTGCCCTGCAACCGCAGATCTGCTCGCCAAGATGGCCGCCGGGATCGCCGATGATCTGGCGACTACGCTGATCCTCGCCACCGACAAGCCGGTGATGGCGGTGCCTGCCATGAATGTGCGGATGTGGGAGCATGAGGCGACGCAGCGCAACATCGCGCTGCTGCAATCGGCCGGCGTCACAGTGCTCCACCCTGATGAAGGCCCGATGGCGTGCGGCGAATTCGGCTATGGCCGCTTGCCTGAGCCCGAAGCGATCTGGCGCGCGATTGCCGATCATCTCGGCATCGCGGTGCCTGCGCTTGCTGCTCCCGTCGCCACTCTCCCGCGTCCGGTGATTGCGGTCGAAGCGATCGAGGTCGAGGATGACAGCCCCGAGGTTGAGCCTGCGGGCGGCCTCAGCGGCTTTTTCTCACGCATTATCCCACGCTCGACCGCCAAGCGCACGCACGACGAGATTGAAGCGGAATACGAAGACCTGCCGCCGCTGGAGGAAGCCGATCTTTCCTCGGAAGGCGAGGACGAGTCTGAACCTGCACCCGACTTCGCGCCTGATCTCGGCGGGCCATTGCTTGCCAAGAAAGGTAGCGCCAACGCCGCCCCGCCGTTGGATATGGGCGCGATCAATCATGCGGTCGATCCGCGCAAGGCCCGGCCCGAACCCTTTGCGCCGGCCATTCCTGACGCGGTAGAAACCGTGCTGGGTGATGTGCCCGAAGGCGCTGATTTCGGGATTGATGCCGGGCACCGTCCGTTGGCGGGTCGCCGCGTACTGGTTACCGCCGGGCCGACGTGGGAATCGATCGATCCGGTGCGCTACATCGCCAACCGGTCGAGCGGGAAGCAAGGCTTTGCCATAGCCGCCGCCGCTGCTGCATTGGGCGCTGAGGTAACGCTGGTCGCCGGGCCGGTGTCGCTCAAGACCCCCGCTGGCGTGCACCGTATCGATGTGGAAAGCGCAGGCGACATGGCCGATGCGGTCAAGCGCGCGCTGCCCGTTGATGTTGCGGTGATGGTTGCGGCCGTCGCTGATTGGCGGCCCAAGGAATATCGCGCCGAAAAGATCAAAAAGCGCGGCTCTGCCCCGCCAGCGCTGATGCTGACCGAAAACCCCGATATCCTGATCAACCTCGCCACCGGGCCCAAGCGGCCTGCGCTGGTGATCGGCTTTGCTGCCGAGACCGACAACGTGATCGAAAACGCCAAGGCCAAGCGTAAGCGCAAGGTCGCCGACTGGATCATCGCCAATGATGTGTCGGGTGACGTGATGGGCGGCGATATGAACCGCGTCCACATCGTCACTGCCGAGGGAATCGAAACGCTCGACGAAATGCCCAAGGCGGCGGTGGCAATGGCGCTGGCCGAACGGATCGCCGCAGTGTTTCATGCCGAGGCGGCGGAGTGAGTCTTCCTGTCGGTGTTCAGGTGAAGCGCCTACCCCACGGCGAAGGTCTGCCGCTACCCGCCTATGCCACAAGCGGCGCGGCGGGCATGGACGTAGTCAGCGCCGAGGATGTCGTGATCGCGCCGGGCGCGCGGCACGCGGTGGCCACAGGCCTCGCGGTGGCTATCCCCGCAGGCTACGAGATTCAGGTGCGCCCGCGCTCGGGCCTTGCACTGAAGCACGGCATCACCGTCCCCAACACCCCCGGCACGATCGATTCTGACTATCGCGGTGAGTTGAAGGTGATCCTGATCAACCTCGGCGACGAACCCTTCACGGTTCAGCGCGGCGACCGCGTGGCGCAACTAGTGCTCGCCCCGGTGGTGCAGGCGGCGTGGGACGAGGTCGCGGAACTCGACGCGACTGAGCGGGGCACAGGCGGTTTCGGCTCGACCGGGGGCCACGCGAAGCTTTAAACGCATAGGGTGGGCAACAAAAAAGGCGGCGCCGATCCCCTGGCGCCGCCTCTTTTTACCCGTCCAAGGGTCTGTTGGCTTTTGTCTACACCATCACTCGACCGGGCGCACGGTTTTTCCGTCGTCTTTGATGGTGATGCGCACTGTTTCGCCCGAACCGCCGGGGAAGTCGGTGAACAGCGCGTCGACCAGATTGGGGACGAGGTTCGGCAGGCGGTTGGAACGCGACACGGCTTCGGCCTTGCCTTCGAACAGGCGCTGGCCATCGGCGGTGCGATCAATCTTCATTTCGACGTCGCTGGTGTAGATCGTATAGCTGCGCACTTCCGGCCCGCCGAAGCCTCCGCCGAGGAACGGGTCGTAGAAGCCGAAAGCATAGCCGCGGTTGTATCCGAACCCGCCAAACCGGCCAAACCGGCCGAAATACGGATCGATAAAGCCAACGCCCGGATCGGTGCGGACGCGTTCGCGCCCGTTATCGACCCCGTAATCGAACCGCACCAGCATATTGGCCGTTTCGGGTGAGGATGCGCGGGTATAGCCCAGCTCCTCCATCTCCTTGGCGACCACATCGGCATAAAGCGCGAATTCGAGCCCGCCCGCCAGCTTGGGATCTTCGGCCACGACGGCGAAGGTCTGACCCTGCGGCGCAGGCAACGGCACGGCAAAGCGCGACACATCGGCCTTGAACGGAGTGGCACAGGCCGACACGCCGAGCACAATGGCAAGCGGCAGAGCAACGCGGGCAATGGGGCGGGCGAAAGATTTGAATGCGTTCATAGCGGTCATCATGACACAACCCTTGGTTTGTCACCAGTGCGACATTGGCAATGGTGATTGCGCCGGTGATACTATCCCATCCGCATGAACGGAAATTGAATATTCGCCGCGCGCACGCCTCGGCTTGTCGCAGATGGGGCCGCGATCAGTGCCGCACCAGCCCCAGCGCTCGGTAGGCGGCGTTGAGGGTCGGCGCGCCGCGTTCGCGGGCCTTGGCGGCGCCGCGCGCGAGGATTGCGTCGAGCGCCTCACGATCTTCTTTCAACGCCACGAACCGTTCGCGGATCGGGCTGAGGCTTGTGACCAGCAACTCGGCGAGCGCGGGCTTGAAGCTGCCGAAACCTTGGCCGCCATATTCGCGCAGCACCTGCGCCGCTGATTGCCCCGACAGCGCTGCGTAAATGCCGACCAGATTGCGCGCTTCGGCCCGGTCAGCCAGCCCGGCTTCTTCGCTGGGCAGCGGCTCGGGATCGGTTTTCGCCTTCTTGATCTTTTGCGCCATCGTGTCGGCATCGTCCGACAGGTTGATGCGGCTCATGTCGGAAGGGTCAGACTTCGACATCTTGGCGTTGCCATCGCGCAGGGACATGATCCGCGCCGCTTCGGCCGGGATGATCGGATCGGGCAGGGTGAACACCGGCGCGTCTTCGGTGCAGAAATCATTGTTGAATTTCTGCGCGATATCGCGGGCGAGTTCGAGGTGCTGTTTCTGATCCTCTCCCACCGGCACGTGGGTCGCCTGATACAGCAGCACGTCGGCAGCTTGCAGCACGGGGTAGGTGAACAGCGCGACCGACTGGCCTTCGCGGTTCTTGCCGGCCTTGTCCTTCCACTGCGTCATGCGGTTCAGCCAGCCCATGCGGGCGGTGCCGTTGAGCAGCCATTGCAGTTCGGAATGCTGCGGCACTTGCGCTTGATTGAACAGCACCGAACGATCCGGATCAATCCCGCAGGCGACCAGCGCGGCGGTCATCTCAAGTGTCGCGGCGCTGAGGCCCGCGGGGTCATGCGGCTGCGAAATCGCGTGGAGATCGGCGAGGAAGAACAATGCCTCGGAACCTTCGTCCAAGGCGTCCTGCATCGCCGCCCAATTGCGGATTGCGCCGAGGTAATTGCCGAGGTGGAGGTTGCCGGTGGGCTGAATGCCGGAGACGACGCGCATGATCTGTCCTGATGATTTAGTTCTGGCGGCGCATTAGGCGCTGGATCGCCGCCTTGTCGAGCACTCCGAGCAGCACGCTCGCCCCGCCATAGGTGACAAGGCTGACCGCCATGATCGCGCCAATCGCCAGCAGGCGGGTGGTGAATGGCCCGTCGAGCCACGGGGTGATCACGCGCATCAGTGCAAACAGGGCGCCGCCCATGATCGCCGAGGCGAGCGTGATCCGCGCAATCCGCCCGACCACGCGCACGGGCAGGCGGAAGAATCCGCGCCGTGCGAGGATGGCTCCCAACAGCACGATATT
>LNFM01000276.1_pt1 | contig 244703 bp, 237 predicted proteins | sample 596031 | NCBI WGS metagenome assembly LNFM01 (sample SAMN04254537, study PRJNA301005) | activated carbon metagenome | isolation source: dual media filters at the Ann Arbor, Michigan drinking water treatment plant | place: USA: Ann Arbor | reverse complement strand
CTCCCCTTGCGGGGCGCTCGACTTGCATGTGTTAAGCCTGCCGCCAGCGTTCGTTCTGAGCCAGAATCAAACTCTCAGGTTGAATTGAGATTTTTTACTGGCCTGGTCACGTTTTACTTGACGAGGTTACATCCTGTCGCCTCACGGCGATTGGACATGAACCTTGAGAAAACGTGATGGCCAAAGTCTCGCTTCGATGACCTTCGATCCGAGGATCGATGGTCCGCAAGGACTCCGCCGCCTACGTTTCTCTTTCTTCCGATTTAAATGTCAAAGAGCGGTGGCAACCAAGGCTGCCGAAAATTCTGTTCACACTTTAAAGCGCGAGGAGCAAAATTGCTCCCTGGTTTCCCAGGAAGTTTTGGCCCTCACAGCCTTTCAATGAGACACCGTCGTGTGGGCCGCTCAGCGGCGCCGCGTCCGGTGTGGGGGTTATATAGTCCCCGGCCTGATCGGGTGTCAACTCGCGTTTTCAAAAAAATGACGATGAGGCGACAGTTTCTTTTCCGCCCCTCTGATCGAAGGGCAGGCCGGTCGAAAACTCGCTTCAAACTGGCCCCGTCAGGCTGTGCAAAACGTAGGAATCGCCCCTGCGCCGCGCAAGAGTCAGCCCCGTTTCGTGTGAAGTTTTCCCGCCCCTTCGATTGCGGCGCAGACCCGAAGAGCCCCATTGAGGCCATAAAGATTTTCGCTAGTCTTTCAGCACTGTCCGTCGCAGGGGTGGCGGGTTTCGAATTCGAACGAGGACAGGGACCTTTGCACGCTCGCGCCTACAGGGACTCTTTCAACCGCGTGCGCGCAGTGGAGATCGGCGACGAGCCGCCGCTGCGCACCGACGGAGAAGACCCCGGCTCCAGCCGCTCGGTGAACATTCGCTGGTTCGCGTCGACGATTCTTGCCGGCGTGCTCGGCATGGGCCTGCTCGGAGCGGCGATCGCGACATCGCTCGATGGCGTCGCCACGAGCGCGAGCCCTGGCGTCTTTGCCCGCCTCGATCCCAACGGCAACCGCGCGCTGCGCGGCACCAACGCTGTCCGCAAGGGAGACCAGATCGCGCTCGGCCGCGGCATGGACGAAGACCGGCAGACATTTCGTGTGTCGACGACGACCAAGGTCGGCAACCGAGAGGTCGTTCGCACGCGCCCGGTCACCCGCATCTCGGCCAACCTGTCGCTGACCTCTCTCAACGTCGAGGTTCCGTCCTTCAACCCCGCAGCCATGTTTGCTGAGAACGACGAGCCCTTGCCGGCTCTTGACGCGGAGCCCGCGGCGGACGGCGATATCTCTTATGTCGTCAGCAATCTCGACGGGATGAAGATCGGCATCGATGACGGACCGACGACCCCGCTCGAAGAGGTCTTGGCGAGCGTGCGCGACACCGCCTCCATCGAGATGGTTCGCGGGAACGACTTCCAGTCGGCCTTCGGCGGCCTCCAGATACCTGGCCAGGAAAGCGCCGCGCTGACGCCGGTCATGCCGGCCTCCAACATGACCGTTATTGCAAAGACGTCGGCACATACGGCGACGGCGGGCGAGGACGGGGAACGCGTCGTCACCGTCCAGTCGAACGAACGGCTCACCGAAATCCTGATCCGCGAAGGCGCCTCGCAAGACGAAGCGCGCGACATCGCCGCCGCCTTCGGGGCCCAGTCGGGGTATGGCACCCTCGGCCTTCAGCCCGGACAAAGCGTGCGCATCCTGATGGCCCCGACGCCGAACGGGCCCCAGCAGCCGGTGCGCATCATTGTAGTCTCCGGCAAGACGGAGAGTATTGTCGCGCTGTCGGATACAGGCGGCTATGTGTCGGTGGCCGATGCCCCCGAAATCGCGCAGGAAGGCGAAATCGTCAGCGACGAGGAGACCGCATCGGCGGGCAGCACCAGCCTCTACAAGAGCTTCTACGCCACCGCGCTGACGAAGGGCGTGCCGAAACCCGTCGTCGACGAACTCGTTCGCGTGTTCAGCTACGACACGGACTTCCAGCGCAAGGCCGGACGCGGCGACAGCTTCCAGGTTCTGTACGCCAGCGACGATGCGGGGCAGATCGACGGCAAGCCGGAAATTCTCTACTCTGCGCTCATCTCGGGCGGCGAGGCGCGGCGTTACTACAGATTCCTGACGCCCGACGGGACGGTCGATTATTACGACGAGGAAGGCCGCTCGGCCCGCAAGTTCCTCGTCCGCAAGCCCATCGGCCAGGCCGTCCTGCGTTCGGGCTTCGGCATGCGGCGGCATCCGATCCTCGGCTATTCGAAAATGCACACCGGCATCGACTGGGCCGCGCCGCGCGGCACGCCGATCTATGCCGCCGGCAACGGCGTCGTCGAGCATGCCACCCGCAAGGGTGCGTACGGCAATCAGGTCCAGGTCCGTCATGCCAATGGCTACGAGACGGCGTATTCACACATGACCGGCTTCGCGCGCGGCCTGAAAGCAGGCCAGCGCGTGCGTCAGGGTCAGGTGATCGGCTATGTCGGCTCGACCGGCCTGTCGACAGGCCCGCATCTTCATTACGAGGTTCTGGTGAACGGCCGTTTCGTCAATCCGATGCGCATCAAGGTGCCGCGCGGGCAGGAGCTCGAAGGCGCCGTGCTCACCGAGTTCCAGCGCGAACGCGACCGCATCGACACGCTCACCGGAAACACGGGAACCGGCTCCGCCCAGCTCACCCGGCTGGACCAGAGCGGCGGCTGATCAGCTCGTCCGCTTTACATGGCGCGGCGCGGCAAGTTCACCACGCTGATTGGCAATCCCGAATTCGAAACTGTCGGCGATCATGCGCGCGCGCTGGATGAAGACGCCCGCGGCCTCTGCCGTCAGAACATCGCGGGCCGTCGCTTCGAAAAGATCGAGCCAGCGGTCGAAATGTTCGGCACGGATGTCCGGCAGCATAAGATGCGCCCGCATCGGCCTGCCCTCATAGCGCCGCGTCCGCAGCACGACGGACGACCAGAAATCGCACAATTTGGCCAGATGCTCGTCCCAGTCGCCGACCGCGCGGCTGAAGACAGGCCCGATGACATCGTCTTCGCGCACGCGTCCGTAAAACGTATGGACGAGATTGCGGATCTCGTCCTCACCGATTCCCGGCGGCGGTGCGGTGCCCATCAGCGACATGTTTCAAGCCTTGCAGAACGAGGTTGACGTACGGGTACAGATGTCGATGCACGGCGCCATTGACAATGCGGCAGAAGGCGACATGCTTGTGCGCATGATCGAAACACCGGCCGTCAGCCGCATGCAATTGCGGATTTTCCCCATCGCGGGACATTAACCCCCGGTTCGCCCGCGCCCGCGAGCCGTGGGGACCGGGTGCCGTTCGATCGTTTCCAGCACGTCCCGCACCGAACGGGCGCTTTCACACCAGAGCTTGAGCCGTTTTCACGGCGAATTCCCGCTGCCTCGCGGCGGAAGAACAAGAGGTATTCGACATGCCCCGCTTACCGAAGATCGTCATCGGACAATCGGACTTCGACAGCCTGTCCGGACTTGCGAGCGAAGCGCTCGGGCGCGTTCCTGCTGCCGAGCAATTGCTCTCCGAGCTCGAGCGCGCAAAAATCGTCACGGATAAAGCCCTGCCCGCAGACGCGGTCCGCATGGGCTCCGCCGTCGTCTTCCGTGCAGGCGAAGCGGAGGCGCGGCAAGTCGAGATCGTCTATCCCGGAAAGGCCGACATCGCGCAGAGCCGGATTTCCGTTCTGACCCCCATTGGCGCCGCTTTGATCGGGCTTTGTCCCGGACAGTCGATCCGCTGGACCGCCCGGGATGGGCGCGATCAATCGCTCACCGTGATTTCCGTGGGGCAAGCCGCCGCCATGGCCTGCGCATAAAAAAGGGCGGCCGAGAGGCCGCCCTTTTCATCTGTAATGGCGTTGTCAGGCCGCCGCGCTTTCGCTCGGATGGTCGATCTGGATGCCGTCCGGGCCTGCCGTGATCTTTACCGAGGAATTGTCCTCGATCGTGCCGGCAAGGATCTCCTCGGCGAGCTTGTCCTGCACGTTCTTCTGGATCACGCGCTTCAGAGGCCGCGCGCCATAGCTCGGGTCGTAGCCTTTCTCCGCAAGCCAGTTCCGCGCCGCCGCATCGAGCTCAAGCACGATCTTGCGATCCTCGAGCAGCTTCTGCAGCCGCTTGAACTGGATGTCGACGATCGCGCCCATCTGCTCGCGCAGCAGGCGGTGGAACACGACGATCTCGTCGATGCGGTTGATGAACTCCGGCCGGAAATGGCGGCGCACCGCATCCATGACGAGGCCATACGCCTCCTCGTCGGATACGACGCGCTCGCCCTTGTCGCCTTGCAGACCAAAGCCAATCGGCTGCCGCGGATCGGCCAGGAATTCGGCGCCGAGATTGGACGTCATGACAATCAGAGTGTTGCGGAAGTCGACCGTCCGCCCCTGCCCGTCCGTCAGGCGTCCATCGTCGAGCACTTGCAGGAGAACGTTGAACACGTCCTGATGCGCCTTTTCGACCTCGTCGAACAGGATCACCTGGTATGGACGCCGCCGCACGGCCTCTGTCAGCGCACCGCCTTCCTCATAGCCGACATAGCCGGGAGGCGCGCCGATGAGACGCGAGACAGAGTGCTTCTCCATGTATTCCGACATGTCGATGCGCACGAGCGCGGTCTCGTCGTCGAACAGGAATTCGGCGAGCGCTTTCGTCAGCTCCGTCTTGCCGACGCCGGTCGGGCCGAGGAACAGGAACGAGCCGATGGGCCGGTTCGGGTCCTGAAGCCCGGCGCGCGCACGGCGCACGGCGGTCGCGACCGCATGTACGGCCTCGCTTTGCCCGATGACGCGGCGGCCGAGAGATTCCTCCATCTTGAGGAGTTTTTCGCGCTCGCCCTGCAGCATCTTGTCGACCGGCACGCCCGTCCAGCGCGAGACGACACCCGCGATGTGGTCGGGTGTCACGACCTCCTCGACCATGGCGCGGCTCTCGGACTGTTCGAGCGCGGCGATTTCGCCTTCGAGCTTCGGGATGATGCCGTAGCGCAGTTCGCCCGCACGGCCGAGTTCGCCGTTGCGCTGCGCCTGTTCAAGATCGCTGCGCGCCTGGTCGAGATCGCTTTTCATTTTCTGGGCCCGGCCAAGGCGATCCTTTTCGCCCTGCCAGGTCGTCGTCAGCACAGCAGCCTCCTCTTCGAGGTCGGCAAGCTCGGCCTCAAGCGATTCGAGCCGCGATTTCGAGCCCTGATCGTTTTCCTTCTTGAGCGCCTCGCGCTCGATCTTCAGCCGCATGATGTGGCGGTCGAGCTCGTCGAGTTCTTCGGGCTTCGAATCGACCTGCATCCGCAGGCGCGACGACGCCTCATCCATCAGGTCGATGGCCTTGTCCGGCAGGAAACGGTCGGTGATGTAGCGGTTCGACAATGTCGCCGCCGCCACCAGCGCCGAATCGGAAATCTTCACGCCGTGATGCACCTCGTACTTCTCTTTCAGGCCGCGCAGGATCGAGATCGTGTCCTCGACCGTCGGCTCCGACACGAAGACGGGCTGGAAACGCCGCGCCAGAGCGGCGTCCTTTTCGACGTGCTTCCTGTATTCGTCGAGAGTGGTCGCGCCGACGCAATGCAGCTCGCCGCGCGCGAGCGCGGGCTTCAGAAGATTCGACGCATCCATCGCGCCGTCCGTCTTTCCCGCGCCGACAAGCGTGTGCATCTCGTCGATGAACAGGATGATCTGCCCGGCGGCGGACTGCACTTCCTGCAGCACGCCCTTCAGCCGCTCCTCGAACTCGCCGCGATATTTCGCACCGGCAATGAGCGCGCCCATATCGAGCGCGAGCAGTTTCTTGTCTTTCAGGCTTTCGGGCACATCGCCGTTGACGATGCGCGTGGCAAGGCCTTCGACGATGGCGGTCTTGCCGACGCCGGGCTCGCCGATGAGAACCGGGTTGTTCTTCGTGCGGCGTGCCAGAACCTGAATCGTGCGCCGGATTTCTTCGTCACGCCCGATCACGGGATCGACCTTGCCCTCGCGCGCGGCTTGCGTCAGATCGCGCGCATAGCGTTTCAGCGCCTCATAGGCGTTTTCCGCCGAAGCGGAATCGGCTGTACGGCCCTGACGCAGCTCTTCCACCGCGGCGTTCAGGTTTTGCGGCGTCAGGCCCGCTTTCGCGAGCGCCTTTCCGGCTTCCGAGGTCTTGTCGAGCGCAAGGGCAAGCAGGAGCCGCTCCACCGTGACAAACGAATCGCCAGCCTTCTGGGCCGCGTCCTCCGCCGCCTGAAAGGCGCGCGCCGTCGCGGGGGCAAGATAGATCTGGCCCGAACCGCCTTCGACCTTGGGAAGCTTCTTGAGCGCGGCCTCGGTTTCGGCCAAGGCCTCGCGCGAGCGGCCGCCCGCCCGGTCGATCAGACCGGCCGCCAACCCTTCCGGATCGTCCAGAAGCACTTTCAGAATATGCTCGGGCAGGAATTGCTGATGGCCTTCGCGAAGCGCGAGGCCTTGCGCGGATTGCAGGAATCCGCGCACACGTTCGGTGTATTTTTCGATGTTCATCCGGGAACCCTCCTCCGGCCGGCTTGTCCAAGCCCGGTCCGGCGCATTTGATCCGAGGCCCCTCCAAGAGGCGGCCGTTGGTGACTATGTGGGTGCGGTCTCCTCGGGGGGAAAGTGCCCGGACCCGGGCAGCCTGAATTTTTCCCTCCGGGCGCATCCCGGCCCGCATTCCGTCACGCAAAAAGGCAAGCAGCAATGATTTCGGTCAAATCCCTCCAGCGCTACCCGGTCAAAGGCCTGTCTGCCGAGACATTGTCCGAGGTGAGGCTGGAGCGGGGCCGGACCTTCCCCGCCGACCGGGCATTTGCGGTCGAGAACGGCCCGTCGGGCTTCGATCCGGAGGCCCCGGCATGGTTTCCGAAAATAAAATTTCTCTGCTGGATGAAGAATCCGAAACTCGCCCTCGTCGAGAGCCGCTACGACGAGGCGGCCGGAACGCTGACCCTGAGCCATGAGGGTGGCCAGGTGACCGGCGATCTGTCGACGTCCGAAGGACAGGCCCTCATCGAGAGTTTCCTGTCTTCTTATATGGGCGAGGAACAGCGGGGGCCGCTGAAAGTACTCTCCTCACCCGGCCACAGCTTCTCGGACGTTGCCAAACGGGTCGTCTCCTTCATCAATCTTGCGAGCGCCGAGGAGATCGGCCGCGAAGCGGGCGCACAGATCGATCCGATCCGTTTTCGCGGCAATGTGCATGTCGCAGGCCTCGATCCGTGGGTCGAGGCGACATGGATCGGAAAGCGTTTCCGCGTCGGGCCCGAAGCCGAGTTCAAGGCCGTCAAGATGATCCAGCGCTGCCTTGCAACGCATGTCGATCCCGCGCGCGGCGTGCGCGATGTCGATGTGATGGGCACGATCCGCACCATGCGCGGCGATATGGATTGCGGAGTTTACGCCGAAGTCGTCACGCCGGGCACGATTCGCCCCGACGACAGCGTGGTTCTTCTCTAGAGCCCGAGATCCGCCCGCAGCGCATCCGCCTTGGCCCGGACATCGGCGGCGAACTGCGCGCGCAATTGTGCCTCGTCCTCCTGCATTTTGAGAACGGCCGTGCCGTCGTCGGTCTGCTGGGGCAGCGGCGGAATGCGCGGATCGGTGTAAAGCGGCGCAAGATCGCCGTCGACGGCCAGCTTTCCGATCAGCCGCAGCCGCGTGAAAGGGCTGGTGAAGCCTTCCTGCTCATAAAGCCATTCCGCCGCTTCGATGCCGGACAGATTGTTGCGAAGATCCTTGTAGGTCTCCGGCGACCAGTCGACCTGCGGTTTGACATAGCGTTCGGCCCATTCGTTCGTCTCGCCGAGCCAGATCACCGCTTTCGCCGCGCTGTCTGCTCCGCGCAGCGGGCGAAGCCAGGAATAGACCTCGGCCGCCGCATAGGCGTGCTTGATCGCGTTGTGATCCGTCGGCGCCAGGCCCCGCTCACGAATGGCGAGAGACGCCGCCATCGAAAAACCGTGCATCACAAGGGCAAGGCACACGACGGGAGCAAGAAGAACCACGGCGACAGCAAGAACACGGCGAAGCTTCATGGTGGCGCGGGGCCCCCTTCAAACGAAAAGCGCGGCATCGGAGAGATGCCGCGCTTTTCTCAAAAAACTGGAAATTTTATTCGCCCGGAGCGACTTCCGGCTCGTTGCTGGGAGCGCTTCCCTCGGGAGCCCCCTGCTCGGCGCCAGCGCCGCGGGCGTAGCGCCCCATCCGGCGGCGGGGACGGCCGCGGCCGGCGCCTTCACCATTCTCGGCGGCCTCCTCGGGAGCCGGCTGTTCCTGCCCACCGGTGATGAAGGCCGGCAGACCAGCCGGCACATCACCGTTCACGGGGCGCGGCTGGCGCGGTTCGCGGGGCTGGTACTCCCGGCTCTCGCGCGGCTCGCGGTTTTCGCGAGGTTCGCGGTTTTCACGCGGCTCACGCTGTTCACGGGCCTCGCGAGGTTCACGATTTTCGCGGGGCTCGCGGTTCTCACGCGGCTGGAAGTCCCGGCGCTGCTGGCCATTGTCGGAATAGGGCTGCGGCGCGTGGGGCGGATATCCACCCTGCTGAGGGCGCTGTTCGCCCTGTCCGTCGAAGCTGTTTGGCTGCTGGCCGTCGCCGTCCTCGAAGCCGTCCTCGTCGCGCGAATCCTCGTCGGGACGCTGATAGACCTGCTGCTGCGGAAACTGCTGCTGAGCCGCCGCGACGATGCGGAAATAATGCTCGGCATGCTGAAGATAGTTTTCCGCCGAAATCGGGTCGCCGGACGACGAGGCGTCACGTGCGAGCTGGACGTATTTCTCGGCGATGTGGGCCGCATTGCCGCGGATTTTCACATCCGGGCCGTTGGATTCATAACTGCGGCTGAGCGGGTTCGGGCCCTTGCGGTTGTTGTTGTTATTATTGTTGTTGTTGTTGCTACGACCGCGCATACGCTTCTGCTGCTGACCTTGCCTCATGGCTCTCGAATCTTTGCTGTTAAAAGCCCCGTTCCCGGCAAACGGCTTACTCCGCAGGCAGACCTGATGGTCGGCCCTGCACGGCCTCCGCGACGTATCGCCGGTATTCGTTAAACCCGGTTCGTGGCCCCTGTGCGAAGCCGGGTATCGCTCGTATCAAAGCCGACCCTTTGAATCTTGATCAGCCATGATGTGCGACAAATGTCTCAGAACCTTGACCTCTTGGGTCGGTGCTGCCGGATGTATCGGCGCTGTGGTTCTCCATTGCGGCGAACCTAACCCGCTCGCCTCTTCTTTCCAAGTGGGAATTTCAGCCCCTCACAACAAGGGCTCGGGGCACGCCTCCAAGGTCGGAGCGCGCGGGACCATCCACTTTGAGCCCCGCATCTCGCATGAGGGCCGCAACATCCGCCTCCTGCCCGATCCCAAGTTCGGCGACGAGAACCCCGTTTGGCGCCAGGCGTCGCCGCGCACATGCGGCAAGCGCTCGATAGGCGATCAGCCCATCCTTGCCGCCGTCGAGGGCACGCATGGGATCGTGCAGCCTAACTTCCTCGGAAAGCTCAGGAATATGGCCTGATGGAATATAAGGAGGGTTGCTGACGATGAGGTCGAACTGCTCGTCTATCCTCTGATCCCAATCCGAGACGACGAAGTGCGCGCGGCCGGAAAGATTGAGGTTTTTGGCGTTGCGGCGGGCCGTTTCCACGGCCTCGGGGGAGATATCCACGCCGGTTCCGGTTGCAAGAGAGAGTTCATGCAGAATGGCAAGAAGGATGCAGCCGGTCCCGGTTCCCAGATCAAGAACGCGCGGGGCGTCCGCGCGACCGAATGACGCGAGTGCGGCCTCGACCAGGGTTTCCGTGTCCGGTCGGGGAACGAGCGTGTCCGGCCCGAGCTCGAATCGCAGCCCCCAGAACTCGCGGTGGCCGAGAATCCGGGCCACTGGCTCTCCCGAGATGCGGCGGCAGACGAGATTTCGGTAAAGCATCTCGCCTTCGGGCGAAGCCGTCGCGTCCTGGGCGGCGATCAATTCGGCATCGCTCAGCTTCAGGGCGTCCTTGAGCAGAACGCGCGCATCGAGTTCCGGCGTCTCGATCTTGGCCATCCGCAACCGCTCGACGGCCTCACACAGTAATTGTTTTCGCGTCGTCACCCTTCCGCCTCGGCGGCCAGCAGCCGCGCCTGATGTTCAGCAACGAGCGCGTCGACCACTTCGCCGAGCCCGCCGCCTTCGACAATCTCAGGAAGATTATAGAGCGTCAGCCCGATCCGGTGATCCGTCACGCGGCCTTGCGGAAAATTATAGGTTCGGATGCGCTCCGATCGGTCCCCCGAGCCCACCTGCCCTTTGCGGTCGGCGGCGCGGGCATTGTCCTGCGCGGTGCGCTGCTGGTCGAACAGTTTGGCGCGCAGCATGGCCATGGCGCGGGCCTTGTTCTTGTGCTGCGAACGCTCGTCCTGAACGGCGACGACAATGCCGCTCGGCATATGCGTGATGCGGACGGCGGACTCGGTCTTGTTGACGTGCTGGCCGCCCGCGCCCTGCGCGCGATAGACGTCGATCCGAAGATCGGCGTCGCGAATGTCGACATCCACCTCCTCGGCCTCGGGGAGAACCGCAACTGTAGCTGCGGAGGTGTGAATACGCCCTTGCGTCTCGGTGTCGGGGACGCGCTGCACGCGATGAACGCCCGATTCGAACTTCAGACGGGCATAAACTCCGCGCCCCTCGACGACGGCGATGATCTCGCGATAGCCGCCCATCGTGCCCTCGCTGGCGGAGAGCACATCGACTTTCCATCCCTGAAGATCGGCGTAACGACTGTACATGCGAAAAAGATCGCCCGCGAAGATCGCCGCCTCGTCGCCACCCGTTCCGGCGCGCACTTCCAGAATGACGCCGCGCTCGTCCGCCGCATCGCGCGGAAGAAGAAGGAGCTGCAAGGCCCGTTCGACGGTATCGAGGCTCGCAGCCTTCTCGTCATATTCCTCACGCGCCAGATCGCGCATGTCGCCATCGGCCAAACTGTCTTCGGAGAGTGTTTTCAGCTCTGCGATCTCGGCAACCAGCGCCTTCCACCCGCGCACCGCCTCCACGATCTCTGCAAGCTCGGAGCGCTCGCGCGTCAGCTTGACGAGCGTGGCGCCATCGGGCGCACCGTGCGCAAGCTCGGCGTCGATGGCCTCGAAGCGGCGGACGAGTGCATCAAGTTTTTCGCCCGGCAGCATGGCTCAGGACGCGTCGGCGACGGATGCGAGATCGATGAAGCGCTGCCGCGCCTGATCGTCGTCGTTGCGCAAAAGATCGGCGACCGCGCTCTGGACATCCGCCAGCTTCGTCTTGCGGATCATGGCCTTCAGCGGACCGATCGCGGCGGGTGATACGGACAGGCTGCGATACCCAAGGCCAATCAGCACAAGGGCGCCGATGAGATTGCTGGCAAGCTCGCCGCAGACCGTGACGGGTTTGTCCTTCTCGATGGCCTTGTCCACGATCTTCTTGAAGACGCGGACCATGCTCGGCCCGAGCGGATCGAAGCGGTCCGACACGCGCGAATTGCCGCGATCGGCCGCATACATGAACTGGATGAGATCGTTCGATCCGATGGAGACGAAATCGACACGGTCGAACAATTCGTCCAGCTCGAAGAGGAGCGCCGGCACTTCCAGCATCGCGCCGAGCATCAGCGTCTGCGGCAGTTCGTGCCCCCATTTTCGCAGATGCGTCAGCTCGCGTTCGACGATCTCGCGCGCTTCGTCGAATTCGCTGCAGGTCGCCACCATCGGAAACATCATGCGAAGCGTGCGTCCGGACGCGGCGCGCGCCAGTGCGCGAACCTGCGAGCGCAGAATGCCCGGCCGGTCCAGCCCGAACCGGATCGCGCGCCAGCCAAGCGCCGGGTTCTCTTCCTCGATCTTGCGCAGATAAGGAAGAACCTTGTCGCCGCCGATATCGAGCGTGCGGAAGATGACCGGCTTCTCGCCCGCCGAATCGAGCACGCTGCGGTAAAGCGCCTCCTGCTCGCCGGCGCGAGGAAGCGTCGGAGACACCATGAACTGAAGCTCGGTGCGGAACAGCCCGATGCCTGCCGCGCCGGTTTCCTCCACATAGGGAAGATCGACCAGAAGACCGCCGTTCATCATAAGGCTGATGGCGGTGCCGTCCTTCGTTACGGCCGGAAGGTCGCGCAGCTTCTGGTACTGCGCCTGACGCCGCGCCCGCAGGCGCACCTTGTCGGCGTAATTCTTCTGCACGTCTTCGGGCGGGCGTACATGCACGTCGCCGGTGCCGCCGTCGACGATGAGCGCATCGCCCGGCTCGACCATGCTTGCGATGTTGGTGATCTGCGCAACCGTCGCGATGCCGATGGCCCGCGCGACGATGCTGACATGGCTCGTCGGGCCGGCTTCCTCGATGATAAGGCCGCGCAGCTTTGTTCGGTCGTAATCGAGCAGGGCGGCCGGCGCCATCGAGCGTGCGACGAGAATCGCGTTGTTCGGCATTTCCTCCGCCGGTCCATGATCGCGGCCGGTCAGAATGCGCAGCAGCCGGTTAGCCAGATCGTCGAGATCGTGCAGACGCTCGCGGATATAGGTGTCGGTGGCGCGCAGCATGCGGGCGCGGGTGTCGGACTGCACGCGCTCCACCGCCGCCTCGGCGGTGAGGCCCTGCAGCACGGCTTCGCGCATGCGCCGCACCCAGCCCCGGTCATGCGCGAACATGCGGAACGCTTCAAGCACGTCGCGGTGCTCGCCCTGCGGCGCCACATTGTCCCCGCTCAGCATTTCATCGAGCAGGACGCGGAGCTTCTCCACCGCCTCGTCGAGACGCGTGGCCTCTTTCGTCACGTCCTGCGCGATCAGGTTTTCGACCGCGACGGTGCGCGGCTCATGCAGAACCGCAATGCCGAGGCCGATGCCCTCCGCCAGCGGCACGCCCTTGGCCTGGATCGGCCGGCGGACGGCCGGCTCGGCGCCCGGCCGCGCAATCGCCGAAAGCTCGCCCGAGGCGATCATCTCGGCCAGCACCATGGCCGTGGTCTGAAGCGCCTCGACTTCCTCTTCGGAATAGGTGCGGTGCGCCTTGTTCTGAACGACGAGCACGCCGAGCGTGTTGCCCGCGCGCAGGATCGGAACGCCGAGGAAGGAGTGAAAGATTTCCTCGCCCGTCTCCGGCTTGTAGGAATAGGCCGGATGCGCCTGGGCATCGGAGATGTTGAGCGGTTCGCCCGCTCCGGCAACAAGGCCGACAAGGCCCTCGCCGCGCGCCATGGTCGTCTGGTGAACCGCCTCCGGGTTCAGGCCTTCGGTGGCGTAAAGCTCAAGCTCGCCGTCGACGCGGAGCACATAGGTCGAGCAGACTTCCGCAACCATGTTGGCCGCGATGAGAACGACGATCCGGTCGAGCTTGTCCTGAGCGGTGACCGGCTCCGCCATGACCTCGCGAAGGCGCCGCAGCAGAACGCGCGGACCGCCATATGCACCTCGCATGAGCGCAATCTCCGTATCCGGCGCCGCCGTGACGCCGGGTCAGACGCTCAGGCCTGATCCAGCCCGTATATCGAGTGGAGGGTACGAACCGCAAGTTCGGTATGCGCGGTATCGATCAGCACCGAGATCTTGATCTCGGAGGTTGCGATGACGCGGATGTTGATGCCGTTCGCCGCCAGCGCCGCAAAAGCCTTGGCCGCGACACCCGCATGCGAGCGCATTCCGATGCCGACCACCGACACTTTCACCACATCGCTCGCCCCATCGATCTTGGCATAGCCGATGGCGCCGTTGCCGGCGCGGAGCGTCGCCATCGCGCGCTCGTAATCGGCAACCGGCACCGTGAAGGTGAGGTCCGTCGTCGTGCCGTCGTCCGAGATGTTCTGGACGATCATGTCAACATTGATATGAGCCTCGGCGAGCGGTCCGAACACGGCCGCGGCCACGCCCGGCTTGTCCTGAACGCCGCGAAGCGTGATCTGCGCTTCGTCCTTGGAATAGGCGATGCCCGTGACGACCTGCTGTTCCACGATCTCTTCCTCGTCGCAAATGAGCGTTCCGGGCGGCAATCCGCCGGGGCCGATCTGGGGGGCGTCCGGCGCATCGAAGGAGGAGCGCACGAACACCCGGACATTGTGAACCATCGCAAGCTCGACCGAGCGAACCTGCAACACCTTGGCCCCGAGCGAGGCCATTTCCAGCATTTCCTCGAACGCGACCCGCGGCAGGCGGCGCGCCTTCGGCACGATGCGCGGATCGGTCGTGTAGACTCCGTCGACATCGGTGTAGATGTCGCAGCGGTCGGCCTTGATGCCGGCCGCGATCGCCACCGCCGAGGTGTCCGAGCCGCCGCGCCCGAGCGTCGCGATGCGCCCTTCGGGCGAAACACCCTGGAAGCCGGCGATGCAGGCAACCGTGCCCGAGGACAGGTCTTTCGAGAGCGCATCGCCCTCGATGCCCTGGATGCGGGCCGAACCGTGGGTCGAATCGGTGCGCAGCGGGATCTGCCAGCCCTGATATGAGCGGGCCTTGATGCCCAGATTGTTGAGGGCGATGGCCAGAAGGCCGGAAGTCACCTGCTCGCCCGACGACACCACCGCATCATATTCGGACGTCGCATAGTTCGGCATCGCTTCCTTGCACCAGGCGACAAGCTGGTTCGTTACGCCCGCCATGGCCGAAACCACGACCGCGACCTCATGGCCGGCCTCGACCTCGCGCTTCACATGCAGCGCGACATTCTGGATGCGTTCGATGTTGGCGACCGACGTGCCGCCGAATTTCATCACTATGCGGGCCATTGAAGGGTCCGGCAGGTTCGATTGAGGTTTCCGGCGCTTCCCGAAGCGGGTGGCGCCTCGAAAAAGGCGCGTATACATAACGGCGGCGCATCCGGAGGGCAATCGCCCTCTCGGGACCGTCAGTCGCAGGCAATGTGAGGCTTTCGTGACAGGATCCGTCGACCGGGACGAAGTGGCGCGTTTTGCGGCTCTGGCCGAGGAATGGTGGAATCCGGACGGGCCTTACGGGCCGCTTCACAAGATGACGCCGGTTCGCGTCGGCTATATCCGCGACCGCCTGATCGAGCGTTTTTCACTCGCCCGTGAAAACCTGAAGAGCCTGAAGGGCCTTTGCGTACTCGATGTCGGCTGCGGTGGCGGCATTCTGGCCGAGCCGCTGGCGCGCCTCGGCGCGAAGGTGACCGGGATCGAGCCCGCGCCCGAAAGCATCGAAATAGCCAGGGCACACGCGGCGGAAGCAGGTCTCGACATCGCCTACAGGACAGCGACCGCAGAAGACCTGCTCTCCGAAGATGCACGTTTCGACGCCGTGATCGCCTCCGAAGTCATCGAGCACGTGGCCGATCCCGCCGCGTTCGTGCACACGTTGTCGGGTCTTGCGAAGCCGGACGGTATGGTTTTGCTCTCGACCCTCAACCGCACGCCCAAAAGCTTCGCGCTTGCCATTGTCGGCGCGGAATATGTGTTGCGCTGGGTGCCGGCAGGAACCCATGACTGGAAGAAGTTCGTCACACCCGACGAACTGAAAACCTATTGTACGGACGCGGGGCTGGATGTATCCGACGTGACCGGCATGATCTTCGATCCGCTGCGCGGGCAATGGCGGCTCGGGCGCGACACCGGCGTGAATTACTGGCTGGCCGCCGGGAAGTAACGCGCCAGCCATGTGTGCGCGTAGTCATGCGTTTTCTTCGCGACCTCGATGGGCAGGCGGCTGAAGGCGTGGGGCGCCTCGGGAACGATCAGAAGTTCCGAATTGCCGTTCGCCTCCTGCCAGCGCGCATGAAGATGGCGGCTTTCCTCGACCAGAGGATCGCCATCGCCCGCGATCATCAGCACCGGCGGCAGGCCCCCGAGGTCCGCGAAGGCCGGTGAAATTTCCGGATCGCGGCGCTCGTCCTCGGTGCGCTCTTCGGTCAGCTTTTCGAGACAGGCCAGCATGGTCGGGCCGTGAAAGATGAGCGTGTCGCGCGGCGCGTTGCGAAACGCCTCCGAGCCGGACAGATCGTAAATACCGTAATGCAGCATGGCGGCACGAAACAGGCCGGGGCGCCGCAGCAGAACGCAGGCCGCCAGATGAGCCCCGGCGCTGTCGCCGCCGATGGTCAGCGCATCGGTGCCGAAGTCAGCCTGCACGTTTTCGGACAACCAGACGGCGGCGGTCTCGCAATCGTCGATGATCTCGGTCACGCGCGCTTTCGGCGCATGGCGGTATTCCACGCTGACGACGGCAATGCCCAGTGCCTGCACCAGCTCGGCATTGGGGCGGTCGTTCACCTCGGCCGTGCAGGTGCACCAGCCGCCGCCGTGCATATCGAGGTGCACGCCCCGGACAGCGCCGCAGGGACGCAGCACCCGCACGCCGACCTCGCGCCCGAGAGCAGCAACGCGCCGGTTCTCGACGGTGAGGCCAAGACGCCGGATTTGCGGCCGCACGACAGTGATCGCAAGCAGCGTCAGCGCATGGGCAATGGCCCGCGCGGGGGCCGAAAGCATACGCACGCGCGGGATCTTTCGGAGAACATCGTTGGCCCGCCGAAGTTCGGCCATTTCGGCTTCGGTAAAGACCGGATGCACGGACACTCAATTGCTCTCGTCGGGAATGTGCGGGAGCGGATGGAACTCCACGCCGTCCTCCCTGAGCGCCTGCACCTCATCCTTCGAGGCGATGCCGTAGACGGAGGACTTCTCGATTTCGCCGTCGTGCATCTGGCGCGCCACCTCGGCAAAGCGCGGCCCGACATTTTCGGCGTTGCGGGTCACCTCGTCGCGCACCTCTTTCAGAAGGCGGCGCACATGCGCCTCGCGCTCTCCCAGAAGAACCTGCCCGCCGGCGGGAGCCTCCTCGGCAGACGTCGCGACATTCGGCGCCATCAGGCCCTTGCCGATTTTGGCCGACCCGCACACCGGGCAGGACAAAAGCCCTTTCTTCTCCTGCCGCGCATAATCCTCGGAGGAACGGAACCAGCCGTCGAATGTATGGGCCTTGTCGCAGGCGAGAGTGTAATGGATCATGGCGCCGTCTCGTCGAGACGAACGACATCCGGAGAGGAAACGGAAAACCGCCGCCCGTTCTCAAGAACCGGAATCTTGCGGCGCGCTTCGGAGACGAGCCCGGGATCGATCCTGGCCGTAATAACGCCGGGCTCTGCGCCGCCTTCGGCCAGAATGCGGCCCCACGGGTCGATGATGAGGCTGTGCCCGAAGGTCTCGCGGCCATCCTCGTGCGCGCCGCCCTGCGCCGCCGCAAAGACGAAGCATCCGGTCTCGATCGCGCGCGAGCGCAACAGAACGTGCCAGTGTGCCTCGCCGGTCTGGCGCGTGAAGGCCGCCGGAACGGCCAGAAAATCCGCGCCCGTTTCGGCCAGCGCACGGTGGAGTGCCGAGAACCGCAGATCGTAGCAGATCGTCAGCCCGAGCCGTCCCCACGGAAGATCGGCCGAAACAGCAACCTCGCCGGGTTGGTAGGTACGCGATTCGCGCCAGCTTTCGCCGTTGTCGAGATCAACGTCGAACATATGGATCTTGTCGTAGCGGCTGCGGATCTCGCCGTCCGGAGAAATGAGGAAACTGCGATTGGCGACCCGTTCGCGCTCGTCGTCGAAGCGCACCGCCATGGAGCCGATGTGAAGCCAGATGTTCAATTCGCGCGCCAGCGCACGAAAGACCGCAAGGCCGGTATCATGCGCTTCATCCGTGATGCGGGCGAGCAGAAGCTCGCGGTCGCGGACAAGCAGGGTCGTCATTTCCGGCGTCAGCACGTATTGCGCGCCGCATTCCGCCGCTTCGCGGATCAGCGCGGAGGCCGCCTCGATATTGGCGGCAACATTCTGCCCGGTGCGCATCTGCACCATTGCGGCAATGAAGGCTTGCGAACCTGCCATTGGCGTCACGCGGTCAGAGCCGTGTCGAGTTCGCCGCGCGCGTCGAGAGCATAGATGTCGTCACAGCCGCCAAGATGGCGATCTCCGGCGAAGATCTGGGGCACCGTCATGCGGCCGCCCGAACGCTGGATCATTTCGGCGCGCGCGTCCGGCTTTCCGCCGATGTCGACTTCGCTGAACACGATGCCCTTGCGCTCCAGAAGATCGCGTGCGGCGTCGCAGTAGGGGCAATAGGGTTTCGTGTACATCGTGACAGCGGCCATAAGCGTGCAAACCTCATCTGACACCGACAGATATGAGGTCAGACCCGCTCCGCGACAAGCGCGAAAACGAGCACATCCACGCTGGCCGCCCCCGACCTCTTGAGAACGCGGGAGGCGGCGTTGAGCGTCGAGCCGGTCGTCATCACGTCGTCGACGAGAACGACACGCCTGCCTTGAACGTCCGCGCGGCGGTTCTCCAGCACCGCAAAGGCGCCGGTGACGTTGCGCGCGCGTTCGGTCAGGGAAAGACCGACCTGGCTTCGGGTGGGCTTGCGGCGCACCAGAACATCGCACCGCACGGGCACTTGGCTCTGCCGGGCAACCGCTTTGGCAAGTTCCCCGGCCTGATTGAAGCGCCGTCCCAAGAGGCGCCGCACGTGAAGCGGCACCGGCACAAGAACATCGGCGCCGTCGAGCACTTCGGCTCCGGAACGGGCCATCAGGCCCCCCATCGCATCGGCGAGATCGAGGCGGTCCGAATATTTCAGCCGGTGGACGAGAAAACGGCTCGTGCCGTCATAGCGCGCGACGGCCCGCGCCCGGCCGAAAACCGGCGGCTCGGCAATGGCCTTCAGCGAAAGGATGCCCGCGCCAAGATCGGTTTCGAACGGCGTTCCAAGACGCTCGCAATAAGGGCGCGTGATGAAATCCATGCCCGTCCAGCACCGCGGACAGATCGCTCCGGGCGAGGACACGGGCTTCGTGCAGGCCAGACAGAGCGGCGGGAGCAGAAAATCCAGCGCCATGCGCCCGGTGCGGCGCACCAGCCCCGGCATTCGGCCACCGAAAATCCCGCTCATTTCCATGCGCGGACGAGACGCGAAAATTGATTTTGGCGCAAGGCGGGCGCATATGCGGCCCATGTCACCTCCCCGCCTTTTCGACCAGTCCCTGCGCCGCATCCGTGCCCTTCGCGCCCGGCAGGCGGGGCTGCGCGACGAGGTTCTTCTGCCGCGCATCGCCGAGGACATCGCCGACCGGCTCGATCCCGTGCTGCGCGATTTTCCGCTCGCCGTCGATCTGCTGAGCCCGGGCACGGATGTGGCCGAGGCCCTGGGGCGCGTGCCGAAGGTCGGGCGCGTGCTGCGGGCGGTCGAGGGGGCGGACGCGGATATTTCGATTCAGAACGAGGCGCTGCCGTTTCAGGCCGAATCGCTCGATCTCGTCGTTTCGGGCCTTGCTTTGCACTGGGCGGAAGACCTTCCGGGCCTTCTCGTGCAGGTCCGCCGCGCTTTGAAGCCGGACGGCCTGTTCCTCGCGGCCGTTCTCGGCGGCGAGACCCTGTTCGAGCTCAGGCAGGCCTTCGCGGAGGCGGAAACCGACACGACGGGCGGCATCAGCCCCCGCGTCATCCCGTTTGCGAGCGTGCAGGATTTCGGCGGTCTGCTCCAGCGGGCGGGATTTGGCCTTCCGGTTGTCGATTCGGAGCGGATCACCGTCCGCTACAGCGATATTTTCGGCCTGTTCCGCGATCTGCGCGCGCTCGGGGCCACCAATCCCCTGCTCGACCGCACGCGCAAGCCGCTGCGGCGCGAGACATTGGCGCGGCTTAACGACATTTATCGGGAAGGGTTTTCCGACCCCGACGGCAAATTGCGCGCGACGGTCGAGATCGTCTGGATTTCGGGCTGGTCGCCCCATGAGAGCCAGCAAAAGCCGCTGCGGCCGGGCTCTGCGAAGGCGCGCCTTGCGGACGCGCTCGGCACAATCGAGATTTCGACGGGCGTCAAACCCGGCAGCTGACGGTCAGCCGCCGACCGCCTTCTGCATCTCGTCCTGCACGAAGGTATAGATGTCGAGCAGCGACGACTGCACGAGCAGAAGAGCGCTGATGATGGCCACCGAGACAAGGACGCCGACCAGTCCATATTCGATCGCGGTCGCGCCGCTGTCGTCACGGACGAAAGCTCCGATGCGCCGGGAAAGACCTGTCATGCTCCACTCCCTCACAAAAGATCGATGAGGGCCGGTATGAGGGGCTCGTCCGCGGGCGGCATCGGATAAGACCTCAGCCGCTTCGGTTCCACCCAGGTCAGTGTCTGTCCTTCCAGGGGGCGAGGCTCCCCTTCCCAGCGCCGGCACACATAAAGCGGCATGAGAAGGTGCTTCGTCTCATAGGCATGGCTCGCAAAACTCAGCGGCGCCAGACAGTCTGATTTGACCTTTATTCCCAGTTCCTCGGCCAGCTCACGGATCAGTGTTTCCTCCGGTGTCTCGCCCGCTTCGATCTTCCCGCCGGGAAATTCCCACAGGCCCGCCATCGGCTTGCCTTCGGGACGTTGCGCCAGAAGAACCCGCCCGTCGGCATCGACGAGCGCGCAGGCAGCAACCAGAAGAAGCGTTCTTGTCACCGGTGGATGCACTATCGCCCCGAAAAGTTAACCGGCCATGCTGCCGATGCTCGACCTGAAACCCTGAGGATCAGGACCGGTAATCCGCGTTGATCGCGATGTATTCGGCCGTGAGGTCGCAGGTCCACACGCGCGCTTTCCCCGAACCGAGCCCCAGTTCCGCGCGCACCTCGATGTCCTGGTTCTTCATGTAGCGCGAGACTTCGGCCTCGTCGTACCCGGCGTCGCGCTCGCCCTCGACGGCGACGCGGATCGGCCCGAACCAGATGGCGAGGCGATCGCGGTCGGCCGGCTCTCCGGCCTTGCCGACGGCCATCACCACCCGGCCCCAATTGGCGTCCTCGCCCGCAATCGCGGTTTTGACGAGGGGGGAATTGGCGATCGAGAGCGCGATCCGGCGGGCAGAAGCGTCGCTCTCGGCGCCCCCGACATGGACGGTAACGAATTTCGTCGCCCCCTCGCCGTCGCGCGCGACCTGCTGCGCAAGATCGGCAAGGACGATGTCGAACGCCGTTTTCAGAGCGGAAAAGCGCGGATCGCCCTCATCGGTCAGCGGTGCACCGCCCGCCGCGCCTGTCGCGAAGGCGAGCAATGTGTCGGATGTGGATGTGTCGCCGTCGATCGTGACGCAGTTGAAGGTCGTGGAGGTCGCGCCGTTCAGGATGGACTGCAGAACCGGGGCGGAAACGGGCGCGTCGGTCGCAACGAAGCTGAGCATGGTCGCCATGTCCGGCGCGATCATCCCCGCGCCTTTGGCGACACCGGACACCGTGACGCGGGTGCCGCCGAGGTCGATCGTCACGCTCGCCCCTTTGGGGAAGGTGTCCGTCGTCATGATGGCGCGGGCCGCCTTCTCCCAGCCATCGGGAGCGGCCGATCCGGCGAGGGTGGACAACACCCCATCGAATTTCGTGGCGTCCAGCGGCTCGCCGATCACGCCCGTGGAGGCAAGAAAAATCTCATCCTCCCGGCATCCGACCGCTTTGGCCGCGAGTTCCGCCGTGAGCTTCGTCGCCGTGCGGCCCTTCTTGCCGGTGAAGGCGTTCGCATTGCCGGAATTGACCACGAGAGCCCGCGCGGTGCCGCCGTTCAGCACTTCGCGGCACCAGTCCACCGGGGCGGAGGGGCAACGCGATTTCGTGAAAACCCCGGCCACCGTCGTGCCGGGATCGAACAGCATCAGCAGGACGTCGGTGCGGCCCTTGTAGCGGATGCCGGCTTCGGCGGTCGCCATGCGGATGCCCGCAAGCGCGGGCATCGCCGGGAAGCTCTTCGGCGCAAGAGGCGAGACCTTGGCGGCCATGGATGCTACGGCGCGGGCGCGGGAGCTGCTTTTTCGTCCGGCTTCTTTGGCGCCGGACGCTCGACCTTGGCCTGGTCGAGCAGCTTCTTCACAGCCTCTTCCTGCGCCTTCTTGTAGAGATGATCCTCGATCTGCGGACGCACTTCCTCAAGCTTCGGAACCGCGCGCTCGCGCTTTTCCTCGACCTTGATGATGTGGAAGCCGAACTGGGACTTCACCGGCGCGGAAACCTTGCCGGGCTCGAGCTTGAAGGCGACATCAGCGAATTCCGGAACCATCTGATCCTTCAGAAAGAAACCGAGATCGCCTCCCTGCGCGCCGGAACCCGGATCCTTGGAGACTTCCTTCGCGATGGCCTCGAAATCCTCGCCCTTTGCAAGGCGCGCCTCGACGGCCTTGGCCTCGTCCTCAGTCTCGACGAGGATGTGACGCGCCCGGACTTCCTGCTCCGGCTTGATGTCCTTGATGGTGTCCGCGTAGAGCTTCTTGATCGCGTCCTCGGACACCGCATCCTTGCCGGCCTTCTCGAGGAAAACCTGCATCAGCGCCTTTTCGCGCAGGAATTCGACACGGGCGGCGAAATCCTCGCCCTCACCCAGCTTGGCGTCTTCCGCGGCCTTGGCCACAAGCTTCACATTGATGAGAAAGCCGATGACCTGCTCGCGCTTCTGCTCGTCGAGCGCCACGCCCGGCGCGATCTCGCTGAGGGCAATCTCCAGTTCGCGCTCGGTCAGCGTTTCTCCGTTGACCGTCGCGACGACGGCGTTCGGGTCGGCCTTGGGCGCGGCATCCTGGGCGTTTGCGGAGGTCACGGCCAGCACAGAAAGAACGGCCGACGCTCGCAGGAAACGGCCAAAGCCTGTGGAACGATCACTCATCATGGGTAGCGAAACCTCGTAAGGCGGCACCAAGCACCGCTGGCGGCGGACACTGCCCAAAACGGGGCGCATTGACAACCCTCGGGGGCGTTCATAATTCTCCCCCGTCCGACGTGCCGCCGGACCGTTTTTCCAAGGACCGAACGCCCGCGTTCTCTCTCTATCTCTCTGTGCCGCCTTTCGGCGCCGGGCCCTGCGGCTGGAAGGCCGATCACATCGCGCTCCGGCGGCGACATTCACGAGGCTTTGATGCTTGGCGTATTTTCCCGACTTTTCGGCTCTTCGAATGAGCGTCGCCTCAAAGGTTACCGCCCCAAGGTCGCCGAGATCAACGCGCTCGAAGAGGAGTTCAAGGCGCTCTCGGACGAGGCCCTGAAGGCGAAGACGGTCGAGTTTCGCAAGCAGCTTGCCGACGGCACGGAGCTGGACGACCTCCTGGTCCCCGCTTTTGCGACGGTGCGCGAGGCCTCGCGCCGCGTGCTCGGGCTTCGGCCGTTCGACGTGCAGCTGATCGGCGGCATGGTGCTTCACGAAGGCGGCATTTCCGAAATGAAGACCGGCGAAGGCAAGACGCTCGTCGCCACCCTGCCGGTCTACCTCAACGCGCTGACCGGCAAGGGCGTCCACGTCGTGACGGTCAACGACTACCTTGCCCGGCGCGACGCCGAATGGATGGGCCGTCTTTACAACTTCCTCGGCCTCACGACCGGCATCATCGTCCACGGCCTCGACGATGGCGAACGCGCCGCCGCCTATCGGTGCGACATCACCTACGCCACCAACAACGAACTCGGCTTCGACTACCTGCGCGACAACATGAAGTACGAGGTCGCCCAGATGGTGCAGCGGCCGCACTTCTTCGCCATCGTCGACGAAGTGGACTCGATCCTCGTCGATGAAGCCCGCACGCCGCTGATCATTTCCGGACCGCTCGAAGACCGCTCGGGTCTTTACCAGGCCGTCGACGCCTTTATTCCCAAGCTTCAGCCCGAACATTACGAAGTCGACGAGAAGCAGCGCTCGGTGGCGCTCACCGAAGCCGGCAACGAATTTCTTGAAGACCTGCTGAAAGAGGCCGGCCTTCTCAAGGGCGAAAGCCTGTACGACATCGAGAACGTCTCGATCGTTCACCACGTCAACCAGTCGCTGCGCGCGCACCGCATGTTCCAGCGCGACAAGGACTACATCGTCCACAACGGCGAAATCGTCATCATCGACGAATTCACCGGCCGCATGATGCCCGGACGCCGCTATTCGGAAGGCCTGCACCAGGCGCTCGAAGCCAAGGAGCATGTGGCGATCCAGCCCGAGAACCAGACGCTCGCCTCGATCACCTTCCAGAACTATTTCCGCCTGTACAAGAAACTCGCCGGCATGACCGGCACGGCCCTCACCGAGGCCGACGAGTTCATGGACATCTATGGCCTCGAAGTGGTCGAGATCCCGACCAACATCCCGGTCGCGCGCCTCGACGAGGACGATGAGGTCTACCGGACGGTCGAGGAAAAATACAAAGCCGTTATCGCCGAGATCGAACGGGCGCATGACCGTCTGCAGCCGGTTCTCGTCGGCACGGCCTCGATCGAAAAATCGGAGCTTCTTGCCGACCTTCTGAAGCAGGCCGGTTTCAAGCAGATCGACTTCGCCGATCCCGCCGCCCCCGAAATGCTCTACGCCGCCGCCCGCACCGGCAAGCCGAGCCGCCAGTTCGCAGTGCTGAACGCGCGCTTCCACGAGCAGGAAGCCTTCATCGTTGCCGAAGCGGGCGTTCCGGGTGCGATCACCATCGCCACCAACATGGCGGGCCGCGGCACCGACATCAAACTCGGCGGCAATCTTGACATGCGGCTTGCGCAGGAAACGGCAAACCTCGACGAGGAACGCCGCGCGCAGACGACGGACGACACATCCGCCGAAATCGCGCGTTTCCGCGAGGCGGTGCTCACCTCCGGTGAAACCGTCACCGACGAGAAGGGCCGCGAACACGCGCGCCCCGGCGGTCTTTACATCATCGGCACGGAGCGGCATGAAAGCCGCCGTATCGACAACCAGCTGCGCGGCCGCTCGGGCCGTCAAGGCGATCCGGGCCGCTCGAAGTTCTTCCTGTCCATACAGGACGACCTGATGCGGATCTTCGGCTCCGACCGCATGGACGGCATGCTGCAGAAGCTCGGCCTCAAAGAGGGCGAGGCCATCATCCATCCGTGGATCAACAAGGCCGTCGAGCGTTCGCAGAAGAAGGTCGAGGCGCGGAACTTCGACATCCGCAAGAACCTCCTCAAATACGACGACGTGATGAACGACCAGCGCAAGGTCATCTTCGAACAGCGCCGTGAGCTGATCGACGAGACCGACCTCGCCGAGACCATCGGCGAAATGCGTCATTCCATCGTCGACGAAATCGTCAGCGCGCGCATTCCCGAAAACGCCTATGCGGAACAGTGGGACGCCGAAGGCCTCTCGCGCGATGTCGAGGAGAACTTCAATCTCCAGCTTCCGGTCAAGGATTGGGCCGCCGAGGAGGGCATTGCCGACGAGGAAATCCGCGAGCGCATCAAGAACGCCGTCGACGAGATGATGGCCGCGAAGGCCGCGCGCTTCGGACCCGAGGTGATGCGGCAGATCGAAAAGGCCGTCGTGCTGCAGACGCTTGATGGGCTGTGGCGCGAACATCTGGCGACGCTCGATCACCTGCGTCAGGTCATCGGCCTGCGCGGATATGGACAGCGCGACCCGTTGAACGAATACAAGACCGAAGCGTTCGAGCTGTTCCAGGCCCTGCTCGGCCAGCTCCGCAAATATGTGACCGGCCAGCTCGCGCGTGTCGAACTAGTGCAGCAGGCGCCTTCGGTGCCGGAATTGCCGGAGATGGAAGCCCATCATCTGGATCCGTTCACAGGCGAGGACGAGATCGAGGAAGCAGGCCTTCCGCCGGGTGCCGATCCGAACGATCCGTCGACCTGGGGCAAGGTCTCGCGCAACGCGGTCTGCCCCTGCGGGTCCGGCAAGAAGTTCAAGCACTGCCACGGCCGGTTCTGACCGCCCGATCCCGAACGCAAAAAGGGCCGCATCAGCGGCCCTTTTTTATTGGTCGGAACGCGGCGTCCTTACTGGAACGAGCCCGGATTGACGATCTGCGGTGCGCCGAATTGCTGGAACGCTGCGTCGGCGCGGGAGGCCGGCGCCTGCGGAGGCGAAGGGGCGGCCTGAGGCTGGGTCTCTACGGCAGGCGGCGTGGTCTGCTGTGCGGCCGGAACCGGAGCCTGAGACGCGCGCGGGGCCGGCGCAGGAGGAGCGACGACCGCGCGCGGGGCAGGCGACGACGCCGGACGCGTGGCGGCCGGACGCGGCGCGGGCGGCTGTTCGGCCTGCGGCTTGGCCATGAAGCCGAGCCAGCGCGAATAGAACGGCTTTTCTTCGGATGTCGGCGCCAGTGAAGCGGTGATCGCACGATCGGGCTCGACGCCGCGGCGGGTTTGCGCGGAAGCGGTCTGCGGAGCGGCCGCGGCGGGCGTCGTCGAGCCGGTCGTTTCCGTCGACTTGCCGCCACGGAGCCAGGCGAATGCACCGGTGGATTTGGCGGGTTTTTCCTGCTGCTCCGAATAGGGAGAGGGAACCGGCATCGGCACCGCGCTCTGCGTGTCGGCCATCGCCAGCGCGAAGCTCGACTGCGGTGTACGGGCGGCGGCATCCGACGTCATGACGACGGATGCGGGAGCCGGCTTCGGCTGGTGGATCGGATCCTTCAACGAGCGCCGCAGACGCCCGTTCTGCGGCGTGTAGGCCTCGGCTGTCTGAAGCCCGCTGGACACCAGTTTCTCGAACTTCTCGGTGTCCTGACGCTGCTTTCCGGAGACGGCGGACGCGATCAGCGGATTGACCTCGTGAACGGGGCAGGCCGCACCCGGCTCGAAGGCGCCGTCCTTGGCGTCGGCGTTGAAGACGTATTTGCGATCGCAGACATTCACCTTCGGCTCGAGCTTCGTCACCTCGAACTGGTCTGCGCCCTCTTTGAGGTTCTTCCAGAACTCGAAATTCGGATCGTTGCGGCGACGGGCCATATTGTCGGCCGTCATGCGGAACGGAAAGGCCTGAACCTGGAAACTCGGCTGCCCGGCGCTGAGCGCCTCACGCGCCAGCGCGTAAACTTCGCCCATCTGCTCGTCGGTCATGGCGTAGCAGCCCTTGGAGAGGCAATCGCCATGAACCATCAGATGCGCGCCGGTGCGCCCGTGGCTGCGGTCGAACGCGTTCGGGAAACCGAGATTGAACGACAGGTAGTATTGCGAGTTCGGATTCATCTGGCCCATCGAGACCTGATAGAATCCCTCGGGCGACTGGCCGTCGCCCTCGGTCTTCTTCGGCCCGAGCGTCCCTGAGAAGCGGCAGATCTCGTAGGTCTTCAGAAGCGCGTAGCGGCCCTTCTCGTTCTGCTTCCAGATTTCGAGCTCGCTGTCCTCCTTGTAGATACGCACAAGGATCGGGTCGCGCCGCGTCATGCCCTTTTCTTTCATCAGGGCCAGCGTCTTGTTGGGGATCTGCTGGAGATGCCTGTTCGCGCCCTTGGCAACGACCGTGTCGGTCTGGCATCCGCCCAGCGCGAGCGCGGCGAGACCGAGAGCAACCAGAACGAAGAGCGGGCGACGGGTCATGGGAACTCTATATCTCGCGCCGGATGCGCGTGCCTTGTCTCCCTCAGACGAGTGAGATTTACCCCCAGTGAAGAGTTACTGCAATCCCGCCCTGCCGCACTGTCTCGTTAACCTTGCGTTAACAATAGGTTAAGCGGGTATGTGGCGGCCGATGGCGAGGAACTTCTCGCGGCGGTGATTGCGGATTTCCGTCCGGTCCATCCCGCTCAGCCCCTCCAGAGCCTGCCAGACCACGCGTCCGACGGAGGCGATCGTCGCGTCGCGATCGCGGTGTGCCCCGCCAACCGCCTCGGGAATGATCCCGTCGATGATGCCGAGCCGGAGCAGATCCTGCGCGGTGATCTTCAGATTTGCGGCCGCATCCGCCGCACGGGCCGAATCGCGCCACAGGATCGAGGCCGCTCCTTCGGGCGAAATCACGCTGTAGATCGAATGCTCCAGCATCTGGACATTGCTTGCCGTGGCCAGCGCGATGGCCCCGCCGGAGCCGCCTTCTCCGATGATGACCGCCACGTTCGGCACGCCGAGATTGAGGCAGGCTTCGGTGGAGCGGGCAATGGCCTCGGCCTGCCCGCGCTCCTCGGCGTCGATGCCCGGATAGGCGCCGGCGGTATCGACCAGCGCGATGATCGGCAGATCGAAGCGATCGGCGGTCTCCATCAGGCGCACCGCCTTGCGGTAGCCCTCCGGACGCGCCATGCCGAAATTGTGCTTGAGGCGGCTTTCCGTATCGGAGCCCCGCTCATGGCCAATCACCAGCACGCTCTCGCCGTAGAAGCGGGCAAAGCCGCCGACGATTGCGGCGTCGTCGCCGAATTTGCGGTCTCCGGCAAGTTCGGTGAAATCTTCGAACAGGCTCGCAATGTAATCGAGGAAATGCGGGCGGTTCGGGTGCCGCGCGACCTGCGTCTTCTGCCAGGGCGTCAGCTTGCCGTAGAGATCGACCAGCGCCTCGTCCGCCTTGGACCGCAGGCGGCCGATCTCATCTTCCACGTCGACGCCTTCGCCGCTCGCACCGAGCGCCTGAAGCTCGTCGACCTTGGCTTCGAGTTCCGCGACGTGTTTTTCGAAATCGAGATAGCTGCGCATGCGTTTTTTGGAGCCTCTGTCCGCTCCGGACCGACGGAGCGCGAGAGGCCCGGGCGAGCGGCGCGCAAACTGCTGTCACATCGCCGCCAAGTCAAGCTTAGTCCGAATCGCCGAGCGGGTGAAGGTCGCGAACCATGCTCGCCAGACGCTCGTCCAGGACATGCGTGTAGATCTGTGTGGTGGCGACATCGGCATGGCCGAGCAATTGCTGCACCGAGCGCAGATCCGCCCCGTTCTGAAGAAGATGGCTCGCAAAAGCGTGGCGAAGGACATGCGGGCTGACACGCTTCGGTTCGATGCCCGCGCGGATCGCGACGGCCTTGAGATCGCGGGCAAAAGCCTGCCGTGTCAGGTGCCCGTTCTCCGCGAGAGCCGGAAAAAGAAACGGGGCGGGCTTCTCCTGCCGCGCATCGAGCAGGTCGAGATAAAGTTTCGCCGCGCGCCGCGCTGCCTCGGTCAGCGGCACAAGGCGCTCGCGGCCGCCTTTGCCGCGGATCGACAGGATCTGCGTGCCCGCCCGCGCGGCCGAGCGCGGAAGCGTGACGAGTTCGGACACACGAAGCCCGCTCGCATAGAGGATTTCGAGCAGCGCCGACATGCGGGCCGCCCGAAGACGTTCGATCAGTGGCTTCTCCTCGTCATCCGCGCCTTCGGCTGCCGCGGTCAGGAGATCGTCGACTTCTTTCACCGAGAGCACTTTGGGCAGCGGGCGCCCGCGTTTGGGCCCCGTCAGCGCCGCGCCGGGATCATCGCCCCTGATGTTTTCGGTGTAGAGGAAGCGGTGGAACTGCTTCACCGCCGAAAGCCGCCGCGCGGCGGAGGAGGCCGCGAAGCCGCGCGCCGCCAGATCCGACAGCCAGCCACGCACGTCTTCCGCCGTCACCGTAAGAGCATCGCGGCCCTGGGAGACGAGAAAATCGGCGTAATCGTCGAGATCCCGGCGATAGGCCTCAAGCGTGTTGTGCGCCGCACCGCGTTCGGCCGACAGCATTTCGAGGAAACTCTCGACGTGACGCGCGGTCATTTGTCGATGTCGATGGGCACCGTGACCGTCATTTCCCGGGGCGTCGGCTCGACGAAGGTCGCGAGCGCCCAGACCACGGCAAAGACGATCCCGCCCAGAACGGCAAGATTGCGCAAGAGTCGAAATGTGCTCGGCATGGGGGTAGGACCGGCCTCCCGGCCTCAAGGATTCACCTCCGGGATTAAGAATCACGCCGGGACCGGGAACGCAACGCCCTTGCGGAGGGGCGAGCTTTGGTGGAAACCACCGGCCCGGAGACGAACATGACGGCCGCCGCGCAATCCCCGAACACGGATGAGAAACTTCAGGAAGAAGGCGCCAGGGCCCGCGCGCTCCTGAACGGCCGCTCGATCGTGCTTGTCGGCATGATGGGCGCGGGCAAAAGCTCTGTCGGCCGCCGCCTCGCCAAAGCCCTCGATCTGCCGTTCGTCGATGCCGACACCGAGATCGAGAAGGCCGCGGGCATGAGCATTCCCGACATCTTCGCGACGCACGGCGAGCCGGAATTCCGCGCCGGGGAGCGGCGCGTCGTGGCGCGCCTTCTCGAAGAGGGCCTTTCCGTCATCGCGACCGGGGGCGGCGCGTTCATCGATGACGGCACGCGCGAGAAGGTGCGGGCACGCGGCATTTCGGTCTGGCTCAAGGCCGAGGTCGATGTGCTGCTGAAGCGCGTCAAGAAACGCGGCGGACGCCCGCTTCTGAAGAACGGCGATCCCGAACAGATTTTGCGCGATCTGCTTGCCCAGCGCGAGCCGATCTACGCGCTTGCCGACATCACCGTCATCTCGCAGGACGTGCCTCACGAGGCCATGGTGGCCGAGACCTTGCGCGAAATCGGTCAGCATCTTTCCGAAGAGAAACAGGATTCCGCATGAGCACTACCGGCTTTGTCACCGTTCCGGTCGCGCTCGGCGAGCGCTCCTATGAGATCCGCATCGGATCGGGCCTGATGACGGGGGTCGGCGCGGACGCGAAGGCGCTCGGGGCGCGCGCCGCAACCGTGGTGACGGATGCGCATGTCGGCCCGCTTTATCTCGATTCCGTCCGCGCAAGCCTTGAGGCCGCAGGTCTCGCCGCCTCCGACATCGTGCTTCCGCCCGGCGAAAGCACCAAAAGCTTCCGGCATCTGGAAGAGGTCAGCAACGCCCTTCTTGCGGCGAAGATCGAGCGCGGCGATCTCGTCATCGCGCTGGGCGGCGGCGTCATCGGCGATCTAGCCGGTTTTGCCGCCGCGATCCTGCGGCGCGGCGTCCGGGCGATCCAGATCCCGACCTCGCTGCTGGCCCAGGTCGATTCCTCCGTTGGCGGCAAGACGGGCATCAATACGAAAGCCGGCAAGAACCTCATCGGCGCCTTCCACCAGCCGAGTCTCGTTCTGGCCGACACGGACGTCCTCGACACGCTGTCGCCGCGCGAATTCCGGGCGGGCTATGCCGAGGTCGTCAAATACGGGCTGATCGACGACCTGAGCTTTTTCTCGTGGCTCGAAAAGAACTGGACCGAGGTCTTTGCCGGCGGCGAGGCGCGCACGAAGGCGATCGCGACGAGTTGCACATCGAAAGCCTCGATCGTGGCCCGCGACGAATTCGAAACCGGAGACCGTGCGCTTCTCAATCTCGGCCACACCTTCGCGCACGCGCTCGAAGCCGCCGTCGCCTATGATGGCACGCGTCTCGTCCACGGCGAGGCGGTTGCCATCGGTCTGGCGCTGGCCTTCGAGTTTTCCGCGCGCCTTGGCCTCACCTCCGAGGACGATGCAGACCGCGTCCGCGACCATCTCAAGGCGGTGGGGCTGCCGACCCGCATCCAGGATATTCCCGGCGAGGTCGGCGATGCGGCCCATCTCCTCGATCTGATGGGGCAGGACAAGAAGGTGTCGGGCGGGCGGCTGACCTTCATCCTCGCACGCGGCATCGGGCGCTCCTTCATCGCCTCCGACATCCCGCCGCAGAACGTGCTGGGCTTCCTGTCCGAAAAACTCGCCTGACGCCGCAGGAAACCAATTCCTGCTTCCGCGAGTTTATGTCGCGAGGGCGGGAGATATCCCGCGAGAGGGTTGAGGCTTCCGATGAAAGCGATCTCGAAAATTGCGACCGGCGTGGTGGTTACGGCCTTTATGGGCGCCGCGGTCTATATCGCGCTGACACCCGGCCCCGCCGATGCAGGTTATGGTGTCGCGCCAGCTCCGGAAGTCACCTCCAACGTCGCCGCCAAGGGCGATCGCCTCGAAAGCCGCCGCGCGGCGCTCCCGAACACGGTCGAAGTGGCCGAAATTCACCACGAGGGCGAAGACTTCGTGCTGGTCGATGCGGAGGGCCGCGAGGTCTACCGCAGCAACCGCACGATGCGCACGACGACCGTGGATGAGAGCGCGGACGTTCCGCTGCTGACAGGCCTTGGCGTCGCGACGAGCCGCCCTGCCTCCACCGCAATGGCCGACTGACCCTTCAACTGTCGAGAGGCTGCCCCGTCACGGGATCGCGCCCGGGGTCGGCAAGTGCGGCGATGTTGGCCCGCACCTCGTTCAGCTCGTCTTCGGCCCCGCGCCGCAGATCCCAGTCACGCCCGGCATCATAGGCGCCGACGATCAAAAGATCGTCCGAGCTGCCTTCGGATTTGTGCCCCGTCCCGGCCGGAAGAAGGATGACATCTCCCATATTCAGATCGAGCACAGGCCCGCTGTCGCCGCCGATGCGCGCGCGAACAGAGCCGGTCGCGATGCCGAGCACTTCATGTGCCGTCGAATGGAAGTGGTGAAAATCATACAGCCCGTTGCGCCATGATCTGGTCCAGCCATTGCGCTGGAACAGGCGCTCGAACGCATGTGCGCTGTCGCTCCAGCCCATGACGCCGCGATAGACGAGAACCGGCAGGCGCTGATTGTTTGGAATCGGTCCGGCCTCGCTAAGATCGAACCGTTCGATCAGAAGATCCTTGTCGATCGCGTTCATGGCGGCACCCGTGCTTGTTCCTGAACGTAACGCCGCAGCCGCGGCTTTGGCTCCAGGGGTGCGCGCGAACCGGCAATCTGCTATCAGGCCCCTCATGCCGCTGCACACGCTCGGGGCCCTTCGCCCCATCCTCCCCGAAGGCCCGCATTTCATCGCACCCGACGCGGTTCTCGTCGGCGATGTGCTGCTGGAAGACAATGTGATCGTGATGTTCGGTGCCGTTCTGCGCGCCGAATTCGAGCGCATCCATATCGGCGCGGGATCGAACGTGCAGGACCGGGTGGTGATGCATGTCGACCCCGGTTTTCCGATAAAACTCGGCAGGAATGTCTCGATCGGCCACAGCGCCATCGTGCATGGCTGCACGGTCGAGGAAGGCACCGTGATCGGGATGGGATCGACGGTCATGAACGGTGCCGTCATCGGCGCGCATTCGCTTGTCGGGGCCAACGCGCTCGTGACGCAGGGAAGCGTGTTTCCGCCGCGCTCGATGATCCTCGGCGCACCGGCGAAACGCGTGCGCGAACTGACCGACGACGAAGTGGCGGGCTGTCTCAAAACGGCGGCGGGCTACACCGCGCACATCGCCCGCTACACCAGCGGGTTCGGGAATCTGCCGCTCTAGCCCGAGAAGCCGCCGTCCTTCAGGAACTGCAATTCGGCGTGGCTCGTCGCGCGGCCGAGCGCCTCGTTGCGGTGCGGAAAGCGACCGAATTTCTGGATGATGTCGAGATGCTCCTGCGCCCATTTCGCGCCGTTCGCATCGTTCATGTTCTCATACAGTGCAAGGCACAATTCCTGATCGCGCTCATCCTCCGAATGCATGAACGGAAGATAGAAAAAGGTACGCATCTTTTTCGGAATGCGCTGATCGAGACCGCGCGAGATGGCGAAGCGGGCAATGTCGCGCGCATGCCCGTCCGTCGCAAACGAACGCGCGGTGCCCCGGAACATGTTGCGCGGCGCCTGATCGAGCAGAATGATCAGCGCGAGCGCGCCTTCGGCCGTATGTGCGAGATGATCGAGCATTCCGGCCGCCGCCCAGAAATGCAGCGTGCCGAGCCGGCGGCCGACCTCCGCATCGAACGTCGCGGATTTCGAAAACCAGCGGCCCGGCCCCGCCGCGCGCCAGAACGACACCACGGCACGCGGCTCGACACGATCGGGATCGCGAAAATGCGTGTTCATAATCTGACCTGTCCCTCACAGATGCGCGCCCGCAGATCGTCCGACATAGGGATGTACGTGTTCTGAACGGGATCGCGAAAAAAGAGTGGATCCGAGACCTTCGCCGGATCGAAGCCGTCCTTCTGAAATTCCAGACGGCGCTGCTTGAAGGTGCCCGTGACGTCGATGACGCCGGTCTGCCGGAGAAAAACGGGCCGAGCATATTCAGGCAGGTGTTCGCTGACGTGACGGGCAAAACCCGCCACATCGAAACTGCCGTCGGCGACGACCGTCACCATGCCCGCACGGCCGTCATTGCCCGGAATTTCCACGCCGTAGACGATGGCATCCTCGACGCCCGGAAAATCGGTCAGCGCCTGCGAGACCTCGATCGTCGAGACGTTCTCGCCCTTCCAGCGGAACGTGTCGCCGATGCGATCGACGAAATAGAAATAGCCGTTCTCGTCCTTGCGCATCAGATCGCCGGTGCGGAACCAGACATCGCCCTTTTTGACGACATCGCGCAGGATCTTCTTTTTCGTCGCCTCGCTGTCGGCATAGCCCTCGAAGCGATTGGCGGGCTTCTGCGGATCGTTGACGATCTCGCCGATCACCTCGCCCACTTCTCCGGGCTCTGCCTCGATGCACAAACCGTCCGGCCCGCGCACCGGCTCTTCCTTCTCGACATCGAAGCGCACCACCTTCACGCTGAAGCGGCTTTCCATCCACCACGGAATGCGCCCCACCGCGCCGGGCGTTCCGTCCCAGTTGAACACGGCGACATTGCCTTCGGTCGCCGCATACCATTCGAGAATTTTGGGAACCGCGAAACGCGCCTGAAATTCCTTCCACACATCGCCGCGCAGCCCATTGCCGCAGAACATGCGCACTTTGTGCTTACGCTCGGAGGCGCTCTCCGGGGCGTTGAGAAGATAACGGCACAGCTCGCCGATGTAGAAGACGAGCGTCGCCTTGCTGCGCGCCGCATCGTCCCAGAAATCGCGCGCCGAGAACTTTTCGCGGATGATGACCGCGCCGCCGCCGACAAGGGTTGCGCCGGTCGCAATGACGCCGCCGTTCGAATGATACATCGGCAGAACGTCGAGCATGACGTCGTCCGGCTGCACGTTCATCACACCGCTGAAGCCATGCGTGATCGCCATCAGACGGTAATGATTGATGTTCGCCGCCTTGGGCAGGCCCGTCGTGCCGCTGGTGTAGATGAACAGCGCGCGGTCCTCGATCGTCAGCGCGGGTTTTTCCTGCGCGTCGAGTGGGTCGCCGGAAAAGGCTTCCACCGCCTCGTCGAGCCGCGCCTCGCTGGGCGAGCCGTATGTCCAGACGCGAGGCGCTGTCTTCAGAAGCCCGCGCGCGGTGGAGAAGTTCGCGTCGAGATCGGGGCCGACGATCACATGTTTCGGCGTCACGATGTCAATGCAATGGGCAAGGCCCTGCCCGCTGAGATTGGTGTTCAGCAACGCAACGACACCGCCGGCGCGCGTGATACCCAGCCAGATCGCCATATAATCCGGGCGGTTCAGCATCAGGAGAGCAACCGCCTCTCCCTTGCCGACGCCGTTGGCCTGTGCCCATCGCGCGTAACGGTTGGCACGCGCGTCGAGTTCGCGGTAGCTGAAGCTCTCGCGCGTCGAGATCAACGCCGGGCGCTCGCCGTGTTGGGCCGCAAGCTCGGCAATCACATCCGGGAAGGTGCGTTCCCTGTTCTGGGTGATGGGCTTCATCTTGCGCAAGGTGCGCAAGGCGCCGGTGAGCAGCGCCCAATCTTTTCGCAGGCGTTCGAACACGTCTGTCCTGTCTTTGTCGTTTCCTCGCGGGCAGTGAACCCGCGTGGGCGCATGAAAGCAAGCCTCAGCGGCGCACAAGTCCGGGCGGGGCCAGCGGATTTTCGAGCAGGGCCGTGCGGTCCGGTGCATCGAGCCCCGGCACGCCCGCAAACGCATCGTAGAGTCGCGTGATGAGATCGGTGTCGAGATCTTGCGCGATCACCACCATGCGCGTGCGGCGGTCTTCGTCGGGCCAGGCGGGAAGGCGGCGCGGCGGATGAAAAATGTGCTGGACGCCGTGGATCGCGACCGGACGCTCGGGATCCTCGCTCGTGCGGACGAGGCCCTTCAGCCGCAGGATCTTCTCTCCGTATTGCGAGCGCAGAAGATCGGTGAACATGCCGAACGCCTGCGGCGGCAAAGCCGCATCGCTCCAAAGAACCTGCGTGCGCACGCCGTCGCGATGGGCCGTTGACGTCCCCTCTCCCGCGAACGCCGCGAGAGCTTCTCGGTCTGCCGCCTGTGCGCCGCTCGCGCCGAACAGGCGTGCCGGCACCGCCTCGCCGCGCGCCGCATCGAGGATCAGGCGCCCCGGGGCAAGGCGGGAAATTTCGGCCCTCAGCGCGGGCCATGAATTCGCAGCCGCGCTCATGTCGGTTTTCGTCACGACGACGGCGTCGGACAGAAAAAGCTGCCTGCGCGCTTCCTCGAAGCGTTCGAGCGTCGACAGGCCGTTGACGGCGTCCACGACCGTCACAACGCCGTCGAGGGTAAAACGCAGGGCGATATAGGGATGCAGAACGAGCGAATGCAGAACCGGCACCGGATCGGCCAAACCCGTCGTTTCCAGAACCACGCGCTCGAACGCGGGTATCTCGCCGGCATCGCGCCGGGCGAGCAGATCCTCCAGCGTGGCCAGCAGATCGCTGCGCACCGTGCAGCACAGACAGCCGCCCGACAGCGCCACGACATCTCCCGCCACCTCTTCCATGAACAGGTGATCGAGCGCGATTTCTCCGATCTCGTTCACCAGAACGAGCGTGCCCGACATGGACGGATCGGCCAGCAGGCGATTGAGAAGCGTGGTCTTGCCCGCTCCAAGAAATCCCGTCAGTACGACCAGCGGAATGGGAGAGGCTGCGGCGGGCACGCTCAATTCGGCTTGGGCTTCGGTGCCGGCGGCGGTGGGGCGGGTTTTGCGGCTTTTTGTGCCGCGGGCTTCTGCTGCGCCTGCGCCTTCTTTTCGGGTTGCTTCTTCTGCTCTGTCTTCGGCTTGGCCGCAGCCGGCTTCTTCGCGTCGGTCTTCTTCGGCTTCGGCGCTGCCTTTTTGGGTTTCGGCTCCGGCACGGCCGGGGCGGCGGCCACGGGCGCAAGCTTGTCCGCGAGCGCGATATATTCCGGCTTTCCGTTCGGGTTCGGGCCAAGGAAAATCGGCACGGGCACGACCGGCGCCGGAGGCAGAAGAAGCTGCTTCGGCTCGGCGGCGTAATTGGACGTCACGAGACCCGACAGGGCCGCGTTCTGCGAACGGGCCTCGACCATATGGCGCCCGTCGTCCTCGACCTCGCCGACCGCCGCGGGAGCCGCCTTCCTCTCGCAGACTTCGGCGCGCAGATTGGGCGCAGCGCCGTTGACCACAGGAAGCGTCGCCACCTCCTGGCCGGTGCGCCAGAACGTCCATTTGCCGAAACCGGCCTCGAGCAGCGCGGCCGCACGCTCGGTGCGCTCGTTTGCGCTGGCATGGCCGAGCACCACTACGATGAGATGGCGCTTGCCCCGCTGGGCGCTGGCGACAAGGTTGAAGCCGGACGGGCAGGTAAAGCCCGTCTTCATGCCGTCCGCACCGGGAAAGCGCGTCAGCAGCGCGTTGTGGCCGCGGATGGTGCGATTGCCGAGCTGGAGCGCGGCGATCTTGTAGAGCGATGCCGATCTCGGAAAATCGCGGTAGAGCGCGCGGCCAAGAATCGCCATGTCGCGCGCGGAGGTGACCTGCTCCGGGTCGTGCCAGCCGTTGGGGTTCCTGAAGCGGCTCTGCGTCATGCCGAGGCCGCGCGCCGTGCGGTTCATCTCATCGACAAAGGCCGGCACGCTGCCGCCGACGCCTTCGGCCAGCGTCACGGCGACATCGTTGGCCGATTTGACCATCAGGATCTTCAGGGCGTTGTCGACGGTCAGGATCGTATTGACCGGAAAACCCATTTTGCTCGCGGGCTGCGCCTGCGCGGCCGCCGTGTAGAGCAGCGGCGTGTCGCCGGTGACGCGCCCTTCGCGGATGGCGGACAGGACGACATAGGTCGTCATCAGCTTGGTCAGCGAAGCCGGATACCAGGATCGCGTCGCGTCCTCGGCGTGCAGGACCCGCCCGCTGTCGGCGTCGACGACAAGAGCAGGATTGGCCGCCGCCATGCCTGGCAGGAGCAAAGCAAGCGCGACGACGAAAACAGGTGCGGACCGACGAAACATCAGCTTCTCTTTTGGGGCCTTGAGGCTCAATAGGCGCCGGGAAACACCGGCGGCGGACCGGCAAGGGCCTGAGCCGGTGCCGTGTCTGGTTCGGCCACCACCATGGCCCAGAAAACCTTGTATTTGAACCCCGGGGCCTGCGCGACGGCTATGCCCATCCGCGTGGCCTGCGGCATCAGCATGTTCTTCTTGTGATCGGGACTGTCGCGCCAGCCGGAAAAGGCTTCCGCCAACGTCTGGTAACCGCCTGCCACGTTTTCGGAAATGCGCGCATAGCGATATCCCGCCGCGCGGGCCCGCACATCGAGGTTGCCCGAACCGACATCGTGGCCGACGCGGGTCTTGCGGGCCATTTCGTTTGCGTGGGCCTTGGCAATCTGGGTGAGAACCGGATCGATCGTCAGCGGGCCGCGCCCGTTGTTCGCGCGGTAGCCCGAAATCATTGAAGCCGCCGCCTGCGAATCGACCTCCGAACCCGGCGCCGACAGATTGAGATAGAAACTCGGCTTGTCCGGCATGGTCGTCTTCGCCGTGCAGGCCGACAGAAAGACCGCTCCGGCGACGGCGGCGAAATTCAGAAAGCCGGACAGGCGGAACGCGGAAGAGCGGATCAAGATGACCTCGAACGGATAAGAGAACGGCATCACGCCGTAATACGGATCTTTCTGGACTGAAATTCTTTCAGAACAGCAAAGTAAAGGTCACCCTTGGCGGTGCCGACCTGACGCGGCGTCGGCACCGAGCAGGTCAGCAGCCATTGCACACCTATATCGGTGGTGCCGGTGATCAGAACCTCGGGCACCGGCTTGCGGAGAATAGAGCCATTGTCCGCGGCGGCGTGCAGCAGGATGTCGCGCACTTCCATCACGTCCGCGTCATGCCCCGTGCCCACCGTAACCTTCACCACTCCAAGAGGGTTCTGAAGTGTGCGGTTGCGGACGGGTTTGGTGATGAGATCGGAATTCGGCACGATCAGCATGCTCTTGTCGAACATCTCGATCTGCGTCGAACGGACGGAGATGTTGCGCACATTTCCTTCGTCCGTACCGACGGAGACCCAGTCCCCGACCTTGATCGGGCGCTCGGCCAGAAGAATGAGGCCGGACACGAAATTCGACACGACCGATTGAAGACCGAAACCGATACCGACCGACAGGGCGCCGGCCACGATGGCCAGGCGATCGAGCCCGAACCCGAGCGAGGACACCGCAAGGCCTGCCGCCAGAAGAACACCCGCATAGCCGGTCGCGGTGCGGATCGAATTCTTCAGGCCATCGTCAAGCTTGGTTCGCGGCAGATAGCTCTTGTCGAGCCAGCTCTGGATGGAACGCGTCGCAACGACGCCGATGATGAGCAGCGCAAAAGCGCCGAACACCGCCGAGAAGGAAATCGAAAAGCCCGCGACGGCAATGCCGCTGAAGGCGCGCCCCACCCAGCCCGTCACATCGCCCGACTGGACACCCCAGGGCGCGGCGATCAGAAGAAGCGCCATCACGATCAGGAACAAACGGACCACGCCGGAAACGAGCACGCAGATCTGTTCGAAGCGCCCGTTGCGCAGGCCGACCGTCGAATGCGCGAAGCGGCCGACGCGGCTTTTCGGCCCCCAGCCCGTCAGAAGATCGTCGACGAGCGCGAGCAATATGTACAGAAGGCCGCCGAGGACGCCGATCCACAGGATCTGCTGGGCAAGGAAATAGCTGAACGCCAGATAGCCGATGACGAGGGCAGCAATGATGACGGCGAACGCGCCCCACGACACCAGACGCAAGACCGAGAACACGACATTGTCCTCGATCGGCGGCTCGGCGGGCTTGTCGTCTGCGCTGTCGTCCGCATCGCCATCCCGTCCGACGCGAAGCGCAAGCGCGAACAAAAGCGCCATCAGAAGCGCAGCCGCGCCGTTGATCGCCATGACAGTCGACAGGCCGACGCCGGTCACGTTCAACAGAGCCAGAAGCGCCTTCGACAGCGCAAAGACAATCGCGATCCAGATCGGATAGGGCGCGAGGGCATATGCGACCTCGTCCGAAATCTGCGGCAGGCGCCAGCTTGGCCGCGTCGGCGCGAAAATAGCCCGCGTCAATCCGGCGACGACCGCGGTGAAGATCGCAATCCGCAGAAGATTGCCGATGAAGGGTTCGGCACGCTCGGGCACAAAGCCCGGCACCTTCAATCCGTAAAATATGAGCACGGCCGCGATGGACGGCGCCGCCGTCACGATCAGCGCGATCCACAACGCACCCGCCGAACGGCGCAGGCGTGTCGCAGGTGTCGTTTCCGCGAAATAGCGCTGCCCGAATTTCTGTCCCCATTTACGCAGCGGCCAGGCGACGAACAGTGCGATTGCCAGCGCCCCGAACAGAATGCTTCCCGTGCGCACATTCATGCGCTCGGAGATCAGGGCGCGCCACTGGTCGACAAGCGCCGAGACGGCCGCGAACCGGCGCGGGCCCTCATCGATCACCGCACCCCACAGGCCCGGATCCAGGATCGAAGTCGTTCGCACAAGAACGCGCGTCGCAAAGAGGTCGCGGCGCTTGCGCGACGCATTCTCGGTGAGTTGGTCGGCCTGGATGTTGAGCGCGCTCGCCCGCCGCAACACTTCATCGACGGGCTTCTTGGCGTCGATCTGCGCCTGCCGCTCCTGCGTCAGTTCCGGGCTTTCGGGCGGCTGCCCCTCGGCAGGCGCTGCGCCAAGCTGATCGAGGCGCGTCTGGAGGGTCTGCGCGCGGGGCCCGAGACTTTCCGTAGCCGCCGCAATGTCGCGGCGAGCCGCCTCGATCCGCTCCTGGACGGCGACAAGCGCCTCGTCGTCGAAGGAGCCTGACGAAAGATGCTGTTCGATTTCGCCGAGCGTAACTTTGACGGCGTCGAGCCGGCGGCTCTCTTCCTCCTGCGCGAACGCCGTCGCTGCCACGGCCGCGAAGAGGGCCAGGACAATGAGAAGGCGGCGCAGCAAAGCGACAGGGTAAACGGGGATCATGGCGGAGAAGGCCAAAACGCCTGCGAAAGAACAGAAGGACTTGCGAACCCCTTCCCTCGCGCACGAATGTGGCAGAGGCAAGAATTAAGTCGCCGGGCATCCGCGCTCTGGCGCTGCCATCCCCGAGTGTCCTTTGCCGGTCAACATCTTGGCACGTCACTCGGCCGTGATACCGTTGCCGGGCCGAGTGCACGAACTTGGCACCCTTGTGCGGAGACTGACCTCCAATGGCCCGCTCCCTGCGTATTCTCCTGAGTGAAGGAGCCTCGACCTCGGCGCGGGAAGCCGTCACCGCTCTTGGCCTTGCGGGCCATCACATCGAGGTGATGGACCCGGATCTGCACTGCATCTGCCGGTTTTCGCGCTTCGTCGCGCAGCTCCACCGCTGCCCGCCTCTCTCAACCGAGCCGCACGCTTATCTTGCTTTCGCGCTTGAGGTTCTGCGGCAGCGCCGGATCGACGTCCTTCTGCCGATCCATGAGCAGGGCCTCATTTTCGCCAGGGCGGCTCATCTGTTGCCGACGAGGGTCGGCGTGGCGTTGCCCAGCTTCGAGGCTTACGAGACCGGTCTCGACAAGGGGAAGTTCTACACCCTCCTCGACACGCTCGGCGTGCCGCAGCCCAAGACGCACTTCATCGATGGACCGGAGTCTATTCCCGACACAGGCTTTCCCTATGTTCTGAAACGCCCGGTCAGCACCGCAAGCCGGGGCGTTCACATGGTGCGGACGGCCGAGGACGCCGCCGAAGCCCGCGCGGCGGAATTGGGAACACCCGGCATGCTCCTCGTTCAGGACCTCGTGGACGCGCCGCTCGAACATGCGCAGGGTGTGTTCGACCGGGGGCGTTTTGTCGGCATGCATTTCTACCGGCAGATCGTGCGCGGCGCGGGCGGCGGCGAGGCGATCAAGGAAAGCGTCCATCGCCCGCAGGTGCGCGCGGAACTCGAAAAGGTCGCCCGTCACCTCGATTGGCATGGCGCGCTGTCGGTGGATTATCTCCTCAAGGAGGATGTTCCGTATTTCATGGATTGCAATCCCCGCCTTGTCGAGCCGATGAGCGCGCACTTTGCGGGGCTGGACCTTGTGGGGCTTCTCCTCGCCGTCTCGCTTGGAGAGCACCCGCCCGAAGCCCCGCCCAGCCGCGCGGGGGTGCGTACGCGCCTGTCGCTTCAGGCATTGCTCGGCATTGCCATGAAGACGCGCTCGCGCATCGAGATCGTTCGCGAAATCTACCGTTTTCTGACGGGCACCGGTCCTTATGCCGGGACGCGCGAGGAACTCACTCCCGTCCGCATCGACTGGAAATCCTTCGCTCCCGTTGCTGCCACCGCGACCGCCGTTCTCGCCCATCCCGGCTCCGCGGAGCTTTTGCCGAAGCTCGGCTGGGGCGGAGGGCTGCTGACGCCCGAGGCGGTCAGGATCATTCGCGAGGAGATCGGCTGAGACCGGGAAAGATCTGCGCCGTCAGCATATCCCCGCCCGCAGACCGCAAGGCAGCAACGGCTTCATCCTGCAGAAAAAGCGTTTCTCCCGCCGAAAGGACCTTTCCCCCGTCCGCTTTCCACGTGCCCGTCACCGCATACGCGATCGCATATCCGCCTGCTGGCGCGTGCACCTCGATGTCGCGCGCGTTTTCCTGCGTCCTGACCTCCGATTGCCAGATGCCGCGTCGCGTCATGACATTGAAAACAAGCGCGGGGCCATCGGGCAGGCGCGACTGCGGCTGCAGCACGCTGTCGAAGAACAACGGCTGAAGCCGCGGCAGTATTATCGCCTCGTGCTCGAATTCCAGCACCAGCCCGGCCGCGCTCAGTCGCGTGATGCGACGGTCGATCCCCGGAAAACGCGAAAACGGCCCCTCGGCCGTGATCGGCGCAAGGCTGAGCCGGATCTCGAAATCCTCATGCGCTGATCCGGGCGGATACAGGAAGACATCCTTCGTGACGCCTCCGCCGTTCTTCCACGGCACGAGGTCATAATCGGAATCGGTAAGGACTTTCAGCACATCAAATCCTCTCTGCGAGTTTCAAAGGCCCTGCCGCCGCGGAACTCGCTCGATCCATCGCTTGCGCCGATACAGGGCATGGAAAGGAATGCGACCACACTCCGGAAATGTCATTCAAGCGTCATGCGAGGCTCCTAGGAGTCAGGCGCTTCTGGAGACTCGTCCAATGTCCTATGCTCTGTCGATCGACGGCATAACAAAGTCCTACGGCTCGGTCATGGCCGTCAGCGAACTCGATCTGCGCATCGCTCCCGGCGAGCGCGTCGCGCTGATCGGTGCGTCGGGCTCCGGAAAATCGACCCTGATCCGCCTCGCTTCCGGGCTGTTGATCAGCGATTGCGGTGAAGTCAAAGTGTTCGGCGAAGCCATCCAGCGCAATGGTGCGCTGACCAAGGACGCGCGCCGCATTCGCCGCCAGATCGGCCTCATTTTTCAGAAATTCAATCTCGTGAACCGCCTGTCGGTCATGACGAATGTGCTCGTCGGATCGCTCGGACGGATTTCGCCGCTGCGCGGCACGCTCGGCCTGTATGCGCGCGAGGATCGCGAGGCTGCCTACGCCGCGCTCGCGCAGGTCGGGATCGAGAAGCACGCCTTCAAGCGCGCCGAAGCGCTTTCCGGTGGCCAGCAGCAGCGCGCCGCCATCGCCCGCGCCCTTGTCCAGCGCGCGAAGATCGTCATCGCCGACGAGCCCATCGCCTCGCTCGATCCGAAATCCGCCAAGCGCGTCATGGATCTTCTCTCCGAGCTGAACCGCACGCAGGGCATCACGCTGCTCGTTTCGCTGCATCAGGTCGACTATGCGCGCGCCTATTTCGACCGCGTGATCGCCATGCGCGCGGGCGAGATCGTCTTCGATGGAGCGGCGGAAAAGCTGACGCCCTCTTTCCTCACCGAGCTTTACGGCGCTTCCGCCGAAGAACTGATCCTGCCGGGCCAGAGCGGCCCGGAACCGGACACGCATAGCTTTGTCATGCGTACACAAACCGAGGCGCAAATCGCCCGGGTCAACTGACCGACACGGAGACTTTAAAATGAAGAATTTCATTCTGGGCGGCCTCGCCGCGCTCGCGCTTGCGGGCACGGCTTCGGCGCAGGAAATCAAGGAGCTCAACTTTGGCATCATCTCGACCGAATCCTCGGCCGGACTGTCGAAGAGCTTCGAGCCGATTCTGAAGGATCTCGAGAAGGCCATCGGCATCCCGGTCAAGGCGTTCTTCGCGCAGGATTACGCCGGCGTGATCGAAGGCATGCGCTTCAAGAAGGTCGACCTTGCCTGGTACGGCAACAAATCGGCAATGGAAGCGGTTGACCGCGCCAATGGCGAAGTGTTCGTGCAGACGACCAAGCCGGACGGCACCAAGGGCTATTACTCGCTCATCATCACGCAGGCGGGCCGTTCGGACGTCAACGAGCTGAAAGACGTGCTCGATTGCTCGAAGGGGTTCAACTTCGGCAACGGCGACGTGAACTCGACCTCGGGCAACCTCGTGCCGAGCTATTATGTGTTCGCGCTCAACAAGACCAACCCGAACGATTGCTACAAGCGCGTCGTTGTCTCGAACCATGAAGGCAATGCGCTGGCCGTCGCCAACAAGCAGGTCGATTTCGCCACGAACAACACCGAAAGCATGGACCGCCTCGCCAAGACGCGTCCGGAAGACGCCGCGAAGGTGAAGGAAGTGTGGCGTTCGCCGCTCATTCCGTCCGATCCGCTCGTGTGGCGCAAGGATCTCCCGGAAGAGCTGAAGGCGAAGATCCACTCCTTCTTCCTGAGCTATGGCCGTCTGGGCAGCGAAGACGAAGTGAAGCGTCAGCGCGAAGTCCTCGCCGGCACGTCCGATGGCTGGGGCGTGTTCGTTCCTTCGTCCAACGCGCAGCTTTACCCGATCCGTCAGCTCGAACTGTTCAAGGAAAAGCTGAAGATCGAAGGCAATGAGAAGCTTGCCGCCGACGACAAGAAGACCAAGGTCGCCGAGATCGAGAAGCAGCTCGCCGATCTCGACAAGCTCTCCACCAGCGTCCCGAACATGTAACAACGCGCTGTGCGCGGCGGAGGGACCCAAGGGTCCCTCCCTTTTTTTATCCGGAGACATGTGATGACGACGAACGGTTCCGCTTCCGCGATCTCCCCGCCGCAAATGCCTGTCGCTCCGATGTCCGTCATTGGGATCGTGACCAAGACGGTCCTGCTCGCGGTCGGCGTCAGCATTCTCGTCTGGGCCTGGCATTCTGCCGAGATGAACCCGGCGCAGCTTGCCCGCGACGCCGGAAACATGGCGGACCTGGGCAAGGACTTCTTTAAACCGGATTTCGCGGAATGGGAGTTCTATCTCAAGGGCATGCTCGAAACGCTGGCGATCGCCATCTGGGGTACGTTGCTGGCCGTCATTCTCGGCATTCCGCTGGCGCTGCTGTCCGCCGGCAACATCGCGCCCGCCTGGATCACCTTTCCCGTTCGCCGCGTGATGGACGCGCTGCGCGCCATCAACGAACTCGTCTTCGCGCTGATCTTTATCGCGGCGGTCGGCCTCGGCCCCTTCGCGGGCGTGCTGGCGCTGTTCCTGCACACGACGGGTGTGATCGCAAAACTGTTCTCGGAAGCCGTCGAGGCCATCGACCACGGACCGGTGGAAGGAATTCGCGGCACAGGCGCCACCAAGCTTCAGGAGATCGTCTACGGCGTCATCCCGCAGGTGCTGCCGCTGTGGATTTCCTTCACGCTCTACCGCTTTGAATCGAATGTACGCTCGGCAACCGTGATCGGCATTGTCGGCGGCGGCGGCATCGGCATGACGTTCAACGAGACCATGCGCTCGTTTCAGTATGAACAGGCGGGCGCCATTCTGCTCATCGTCGTCGTGACGGTTTCGCTGCTCGACATCGTCAGCCAGCGCATCCGCGCCCGCTTCATCTGAGAGCGTCATCCCGGACGCGCGGCAGCGCGCGCCGGGATCGCAGCATCATCGACAACGGTCCCGGATCATCGCCACGCGATGTCCGGGACGACCCTCACCACAAGGTTGCCTGCGCGCGGGCCTGCCACGCCTCGTCATAGGGCTTTCCGCCGACCCGGCCCTCGCTCATCTCCAGCAGAATGTCGCCGGGCGTGGGAAGGCCCTTCGGATCGACATGCCGTTCCGGGTTCCAGAGCTCCGAACGCACGATGGCGCGGGCGCACTGGAAGTAGACCTCGTCGACATGGAGAACGATGACCGAACGCGGCGCCTTGCCGTCCACCGCGAAACTCGCGCACAGATCGGGATCGACGTTCACCTGCGCGCGTCCGTTGACACGAATCGCATTGCCATGACCGGGAATGAGAAACATCAACGCGACGCGCGGGTCCCGCACGATGTTTCGTAGCGAATCGATTCGGTTGTTCCCGCGCCTGTCCGGCATCATCAAGGTCCGGTCGTCATGGATGCGTACAAATCCGCCGAGATCGCCGCGCGGCGAGCAGTCGAGACCTTCGGGGCCTGAGGTCGCCAGCGCTGCGAAGGGCGCAGTCTCGATGAAGGCGCGGTAATGCGGCGTGATGCGGTTTGTCACTTTGGCCGTCGAGGCTTCGGCGAGCACGCCGGTGACGCCGTAGATGGCTTCGAGTTCCTCGATCGAGCTTACGATACTCAATGTTCCTCCCTTTCTCAGCCGAAGCGGGGGACGAGCCTGTCCTCCATCGGCGTCTTGCCGGTGCTTATGCCCTTGTGATGTCCGGCGATGAAAGCGACAAGTTCGCCGCCTGCTTCGTCGATCGTCCGGTCGTTGACGATGCTCGCATCGACCGGAGTCCAGACTTCGAGAGACCGCGTCAGCCGCGCGACGAGATCGCCATCTTCGAGGCGCGCGCGCCCCGCAAGGCGGGCCGCCAGCACATCGACCGGGGCCGTGACCTCCACGACCGCGACATTCGGCAGATGCACGCGGCTCCAGGGCACCATGCGTCGCGAAATATTGCAGACGGCGACACGCCCGCTGTTCACCTCGTCGAGAGCGGCTTTCGGGATCCCGTAGCCAAGGCCGTGGGCGCGCCAGCACAGCGCGAAAGCCCCTTCCTGCTCGGCTTGCGCGAACGCCGTCTCGTCGAGACTGTCGTGATCTTCGAATTCCGAACTCGGCCGCGTCACGACACGACGCGGAAAAATCACATGCGCATTGTCCGCGAACGCGCCACGCGCATAGGCGATGAGACTGTCCTTGCCCGCGCCACTGGGGCCGACGACGAAGACGAAGCCACCCGCCATCACAGCACCCGAACGCCTTCGCGCCAGACTCGGCGCACGACAGGAACACCTCCCGCAAGCGCGATGCGCACGAGATCCGCGCGCTTTCCTTCGGCGATCTCGCCGCGGTCATGCAGTCCGGCGGCCACGGCCGGCGCCTTCGTCACGGTGCGGATCGCCGCCGAAAGATCGATTCCGGCGACCCGGTCCGGCATCTGGAACGCGGCCATCAGCAGGCTTCCCGGCACATAATCGGAGGAGAAAATGTCCAGACATCCTCGCTCGGCGCTTTCGACGGCCGAGAGGTTTCCGGAATGCGAACCGCCGCGAATGAAATTCGGCGCCCCCATCATCACCGCGATGCCCTGCTCGCGCAACGCCAGAGCGGATTCGAGTGTGGTCGGAAATTCGGCCAGCGCCACGCCTTCCTCGATCGTCTGGGCGACCTCGTCGAGCGTGGTGTCGTCATGGCTTGCGAGCGGAATGCCCTGCTCGCGGGCAAAGGCAATGACTTTCGGGCGATTGACGGCGCTGTGGGCGCCGTTCTGCGCGACCCGCGCATCCATCTGCGCCCTGAACTCCTCGACCGAACCGCCGCGCTTGCCCATGTAATAGATCAGATATTTCTCGAGATCGCGGAACTGCCGCTGGCCCGGCGTATGGTCCATCAGGGAAATGAGATGGACCGGGTAAAGCTCTGCAAAAGCCGCGAGCGAGTCCGTCACGTCCGGCGAGGGAACCTCGCAGCGCAGATGCGTGAGATGTTCGGCCCGGAAGAGGTCGCCGCGCCGCGCGGTTTCGAGCGCTTCGGCAAGCTGCATCAGATCGCCGCCGAGGCCGCCGCCGTCGAGGTCCGAGCCGCAGCGCAGCGAATCGTACACCGTCGTGATGCCGGATGCGGCGATCTGCGCGTCATAGGCCAGAACCGCGCCCATCGTGTTCCAGCGCACTTTCGGGCGCGGCACGTAATGACTTTCGAGATGGTCGGTGTGCAGTTCGATGAGGCCGGGAATGAGATAATCGCCGGCGAAGTCCTCGCCGCGCTCGGGCGCCTTGCCTTCGCCGGTTTCGACCACACGACCGTCTGCGATCGCCGCCCAGCCGCGCTGCACGCGGTCGGCAAGCACGATCGTCGCATTGTCGATCAGGAAGCTGTTCTCGTTCATCGTGATTCTCTGTCCGCTCACGCCGCTTTAGCCCGGAAGCGTGTCACATCGACGACACGACTTGCCACGCGCTCGCGCACATCCTCGTCGTGGAAAATGCCGATGATCGCGGTCCCCTTCGCCTTTTTCTCCTCGATCAGCCGCACGACGACGTCGCGGTTGGCCGCATCGAGCGAGGCGGTCGGTTCATCGAGCAGAAGCACGGGAAGATCGGCGATGAAACCGCGCGCGATGTTGACGCGCTGCTGTTCCCCACCGGAGAACGTCGCGGGCGGCAGATCCCACATGCGCTCCGGCACGTTGAGATCCGACAGCAGACGCCGCGCCCGGCTTCGCGCCTCGTCGGCGTCGAGCCCGCTTTCGCGGCCGACAGCGGCAACGATTTCCAGTGTACCGACACGCGGAATGACCCGCAGGAACTGGCTGACATAGCCCATGACGTCCCGGCGCAGCGCAAGAACGCGGCGCGGCTCGGCCTTCGCGACATCGACGAACTCCGCCCCATCGCGAATGAAAACGTGCCCCCGGTCGCAGCGGTAATTGCCGTAGATGATCTTGAGCAGCGAGGATTTCCCCGCGCCGGACGGCCCGCCGAGCACGGCGCATTCGCCGGGCGCGACCTCGAAGGACACACGATCGACGACGTCGAGCCGGACGCCGCCGCGCAGATGCAGCGTGAAGGCCTTCGAGACGTCCGAAAGCTTGACGAGAGGCTGACTGTTCATGCCGCGAGCACCGAAGAGACGAGAAGCTGCGTGTAAGGCTCGCGCGGATCGTCGAGCACCTGGTCTGTCAATCCGGTCTCGATGACACGCCCGCCCTTCATCACCATGATGCGATGCGACAGAAGCCGCGCCACCGCGAGGTCGTGGGTCACGATGATGACGGCAAGCCCAAGCTCGGACACAAGCCCGCGAATGAGATCGAGCAGGCGCGCCTGTACAGATACGTCGAGGCCGGATGTCGGCTCGTCCATGAAGACGAGGCGCGGATGCGTGACGAGGTTGCGCGCGATCTGCAGACGCTGGCGCATGCCGCCCGAAAACGTCTTCGGGCTGTCGTCCATGCGTGCCGTTTCGATCTCCACGCGCGAAAGCCAGTCGGCGGCTGTCGCACGGATGTTTCCGTAATTGCGGTTGCCGATCGCCATCAGCCGTTCGCCGACATTGCCGCCGGCCGAGACGGGCATGCGCAGTCCCTGCGTGGGATCCTGACGGATGAAACCCCAATCGGTGCGCGTCAGCACACGGCGATCGGCTTCCGAAAGCGTCTGAAGATCGCGGACCTCGCCATCGCGGAAGCGGTAATGCACCTCGCCGCCATCGGCCTCGACATCGCGGGCGAGAAGCCCGAGCAGCGTCGATTTGCCGGAACCGGATTCGCCGACCACCGCGAGAACTTCGCCTTCGTGAAGATCGAGAGAAACATCCGCGCAGGCGGTCCGCGCCCCGAAGCTCTTGCGCAGATTGCGCGCTGACAGAAGCGGGCTCATTCCGCCGCCTCCCCATAGGGCGCTTGTCCCGATAGCGCACCGCGATGGCCGGCTTCGCGGCGCTCCTCGCAATGATCGGTGTCCGAACACACAAACATCCGCCCGCCGCGGTCGTCGAGAACGACCTCATCGAGATAGACGTTCTCGGCGGCGCACAGCGCGCAGGGCTCATCGAATGTCTGCACGCGAAACGGATGGTCCTCGAAATCGAGGCTGCGCACCTCGGTGTGCGGCGGGACTGCGTAAATGCGCTTTTCGCGGCCCGCGCCGTAGAGCTGAAGCGCCGCGCAATTACCGATCTTCGGATTGTCGAATTTCGGCACCGGCGACGGGTCCATCACATAACGCCCCGCGACTTCGACCGGATAGGCATAGGTCGTCGCAATGTGCCCGTGCTTTGCGATGTCCTCGTAGAGCTTCACATGCATGAGGCCATATTCGGCAAGCGCATGAAGCTGGCGCGTCTCGGTTTCGCGCGGTTCGAGGAAACGCAGCGGCTCGGGAATCGGCACCTGATAGACGAGCACCTGATCGTCGCGAAGCTTTTTCTCTGGCACACGGTGGCGCGTCTGGATGATCGTCGCCTCGTCCGTCTTCGTCGTCGTCTCGACGCCGGATGTCCGCGCGAAGAAGGAGCGGATGGAGACCGCGTTCGTCGTGTCGTCCGAGCCCTGGTCGATGACCTTCAGCACATCGTCCGGCCCGAGAATCGCGGCCGTCACCTGCACACCGCCGGTGCCCCAGCCATAAGGCATCGGCATTTCACGGCTAGCGAACGGCACCTGATAGCCGGGGATCGCGATCGCTTTCAGGATCGCGCGGCGGATCATGCGTTTCGTCTGCTCGTCGAGATAGGCGAAATTGTAGCCCGAAGCGCTCACGGTCTCGTTCATTCCGCCGCCTCCAGGGCATCGTCCCGACGCGCTTCATATTCGGCGCGCATCTTCCGCACGAGGCCGAGCTCCGCCTGGAAGTCGACATAATGCGGCAGTTTCAGATGTTCGACGAAACCCGTCGATTGCAGATTGTCGCAATGGGCGAGCACGAATTCCTCGTCCTGGGCAGGCGCCTGCACATCCTCGCCGAATTCGCGGGCCCGCAGCGCCCGGTCCACCAGCGCCATCGCCATCGCCTTGCGCTCCCCGCGCCCGAACGCGACGCCATAACCGCGCGTGAATTGCGGCGGCGCGGACGCCGATCCCTTGAACTGGGTGATCATCTCGCACTCTGTAAGCACAACATCGCCAAGCGGAACCGCAAAGCCGAGCTCTTCCGGCACGAACTCGATCTCGACGTCGCCGATGCGGATTTCGCCGGTGAAAGGATGCGTACGGCCAAAGCCACGCTGCGTCGAATATCCGAGCGCCAGAACGAAACCTTCATCGCCGCGCGCCAGCGCCTGCAGGCGCAGATCGCGCGGGGCCGGAAAATCGAGAGGCTCGCGCGTGAGATCGGAGACCGGGGCGCCTTCTTCTTCGGCGCTTTCCGGCTCGATCAGGCCTTCGCGGTCCAGCAGTCCCGTCACATGCGGCATGGGCTCCAGCACCTTCTCGCTTTCGTCCGGCACGGGAGGCTCCGCACCCGCAGCAAGAAGAAAGTCGATCAGGCGATGTGTGTAATCGAATGTCGGCCCCAGAACCTGCCCGCCGGGAAGATCCTTGTAGATCGCGGAGACCCGCCGCACCGCGCGCATCGCGCCTGTGTCCGCCGGCACCGAATAGCCGAAGCGCGGCAAGGTCGTCCGGAAGGCACGCACGAGAAAGACGGCCTCGATGATGTCGCCGCGCGCCTGCTTGATCGCGAGCGCCGCGAGATCGGGATCGTAAAGCGACCCCTCCGTCATGACGCGGTCGACGAGCAACGTCATCTGCTCGCGGATCTGGGCCAGCGAGAGATCGGCCACGCCGCGGTCTCCGCGCCGCTCATGATCGAGAAGCCGATGCGCGTTGGCGATCGCCGCTTCTCCGCCTTTGACGGCAACATACATGTGTCAGGCCCCAGTGAATTCGGTCGTACGCGGCAGGCCGACAAGCCACCCATCCGCGGCGAAAAGAACATCGACGCCGCGCGGGAAATAGCGCCGGTTCTCGGCCCATTCCCGCACGAAACCGGGCGGCAGAGGCTCTGCGCGCAGCACCGATGTTCCCGCAATGCCCGGCCCGCGCAAGGTATGCGAATCGGACGACCGCAATGTGTCGGTCTGGATCAGCACCGTTGTCGAGCGGTCCGGATAATCGGCCGTGCCGAGCGTGAAGCTCATCAGAGCGGGGCAAAGCGCGGGATCGCAGACAAGCGCGAAAGCAGCTTCGACCGGATGACGGACGATGGGCGCGCCGGTGTGAAAACGCAGATAGTCCAGAACGTCGGTCGATTGCGTCAGCGCCGCATCGAGCCAGAGCGGCGTTTCGTGATCGGCGAGCGACAGCGCGAGCGCGGCAATCTCGGCCGGCAGTCCCTCGGGGGGGCGCACGCCGGCATCGAAGGGCTGAAGCTTGCCGGGCCGGGCGAGCGCGTTCATCGCGGTGCGGAACACCCGCTGCGAATCGAAGACGGGATTGCTGAAGGCAACACTCATCAATCTTCTCCCCGCACCATCGTGAAGAAGTCCACCTTCGTCGCCGCCGCGCGGCGCGCCTTGAGGTTCTGGTCTTCTTGGATTCGCGTACGTATTGGCGCCAGCGCTGCCTCGACCTCGGCAGCCCGGCCGGTCTGCAAAAGCGCATCGAGCAGCGCCGCGTCGCGTGCCTTCTTGCTGTCACGCCCAAGCTGGTAGGCTATTCCCGTCTCGCCGCTGGCCAGCCGGACGGCGGCGCGCGTGACGCTCACTTCGCCGACATTGAACGGCGCACCGTTTCCGCCCATCCGGGCACGCGCCATCACGAGGCCCGCTTCGGGCGCGCGAAGTTCGTTGGCGGTCTCGGGGCGCCCGATCCTGTCGAGCGCGGCGGCAATCTCCTCCGCCGTGGCGCGAGCGCAGACGCCCATCGCACTCTGGCGCTTCTTCTGGATGTCTGTCATAGGTCTGTCGTCCATGTTGTCTATTAAACTAGACAACTCGACGCGGAAGTCCAATGAAGATTTTATGACACAATGAGCACCTCAGAATCCTTGGCTTTCGACCCCAACCGCGGTGTCGCCGCCTGGCGGCGCGTAGCCGACGCCATCGAGGCGGACATTTCTTCGGGGCGTCTTTTGCCGGGAGACAGGGTCGCGCCGGAGCAGCAGCTTGCCGAACGATTCGGCGTCAACCGCCACACCGTTCGGCGCGGCCTGTCGGCGCTCGCCGAGCGCGGGCTGGTGCGCGCGACGCAGGGCAGCGGAACCTTCGTCGAGGCGCGGCCGCTCGCCTATCCGATCGGCCTGAAGACCCGTTTCTCCGAGATCATGGCCAAAGCGGGCAAGGAGGCACGCGGCGAATTCGTGTCGGCCGAACACGGGACGGCCGACGCCGTGATCGCGGCCGCCCTTGGCGTCACGTCGGGCGCCCCGGTTCTGGAAATGCACACGATCAACCGTGCCGACGGCGTGGCGCTCTCGCTCGCCCGCAGCTTTTTCCCGCTGCCGCGTTTTCTCGGTCTCGATCAGATGTTTGCCACGAAGGGTTCGCTGACCAAGGCCTACAAGAAGCTCGGCATCGACGATTACAAACGCCTGTCCACACGCATCACCGCCCGTCCGGCCGATGCGGGCGAAGCGCAGTCGCTCGACATTCCGCCGGGGCGCACGCTGCTGGTCGTCAACAGCATCAATGTCGACATGGCAGGCGAGCGCATTCAGGCGACACAGTCGCGTTTCGTGGCCGACCGGGTGGAACTCGTCGTCGAGCGCTAGACATTTGCGGTGACGCAACACCTGCGCCCGCTTGTGCTGGAATTGCCTAGATCGCGCGAATCATCGACGGAAGCGCGTCGTATTTTGCCGCGAAAGCCGCCGCATCCAGCGCGCGGAAATCGGGCATTGCTTCCTTCAGCTCCGCATGGCTCCAGTCCCACCATTCGATTCGCAGGAGCGCGGCTTCCGTCACCTCGTCCACGCGGCGCTTGATGACGCGCGCCGGAGCCCCGACGACGACCGCATAATTGGGCACGTCCTTCGTGACGATGGCGCCCGAGCCGATCACCGCGCCCGTACCGACATGCACGCCCGGCATGATGATGGCGCCATGCCCGATCCACGCATCCGGTCCGATGACGACACGGCTCTTCATCCGCCAGTCGAAGATTTCGCGGTCGTCCTCGCCCATATGGTGGCAGCGCGAGCGATAGGTGAAGTGATGCAGGCTGGCTCGCCACATCGGGTGGTTGGTCCGGTTGATACGGACATTGGTCGCGATGTTGCAGAACTTGCCGATCTCGGCATTGAAGATCTGCACATTCGGCGTCGCATAGGCAAAATCCAGAAAATCGCTGTCGAGGATCTCGCATCCGCGCGCAATCGAGGTCCACGGCCCGACGCGCGTGCGCAGCACGGTGGCAGATGGATGGATCACCGGCGTTTCGGACAGCCCGTCGGCGTCGTACCACGGCGCCTCCGGCTCTCCCTGATTGATCTCGACCAGCGCCATGCGCGTCTCCCGCGAAAGGGACGCAATCAAGCCGCGAGGCGTGACACCCTTGTGACGGCGCCCCTACACAGGCGCCGTCGACTCACTACGGCCGGACGGGCTCAGGCGCAGGAGTGCTCGGCTGAAGGGTCAGGGCTACCGTGGGCTCATCAGCGGTTCCGCCGAGATTGAGACCGGAAAAAGCAACGGTCGTGTCCGGCTGACCTGTCTGCGACAGCACGACATCTTCGGCCCCGCCTGCTCCGAGGCGGACATCCTTCACCTCCAGGCCGTCGCGATCGCCGATCACCGGCGCGCCAACGATCTTGCCGATGCGCCACGATGTCGATGTGTCGGATGCTGCCATGTCGGGCGCGGCGGGAACGGATGATGCCGGAGCAGGCGCGGCCGGTGCAGGTGGGGCAGCCGTGCCTGTGTCCGAAGCCGGCTGGCCTGCAGATTGCGCGTCCGTTGCCGCCCGGCCGGAACTGCTATCCTCCGTTTTGTTGGAGTCCGGCTGCATGTCGCGGCCATACTGCTGGTTGAGCTGCGGATCGGAACCTGCCGCATTGCCCTCTTGAGCCTGTGCATTCTCATTCGCGGCCGGTGCGGCCTGCGTTGAGCCCGTCCCGGTTCCTTGCTGAGGCGCCATGCCGCCGCTGCCGGAACCCTGCGCGGTTTCTTCGCCCAAGGTCGGCGAGGCTGCCGGCGCACGGGATGAATCGGCAGCGGCCTTTCCTGCCGCCGCGTCATTTTCCGGTGTCGGCGGCAGCGACGTGTCTGCCTTCGCATCGACCTGCGCGGGTGCCACCGGCACATTTGCGCTCGCGCTCTGGGGCGCGGTCTGGTTCGCACCGGACACCGGCGGAGATCCCTCTGCCTGTTTCTCCGTTTCCGCTGCGGAATAATCTTTCAGGGCGGCGATGGTGTCCGTGGTTTGGCCATCCAGCCGGATCTTGCCGTCGACGATCGCGGGAAGCGTGTCGGTCGGCATGAGCTTCAGCGTTTCGCCGATGCCCAGAACGCCGCCCTGCCCGATCAGGATCGCCTCGATCCGGCCGCCGCCATCGACCACGACATCGCGCAGCGCGCCGATTGCGGCGCCGCTTGCGTCCACCACGTCCGCGCGGGAAAAATCGGAGAAGTTTGTCGTCGGTACCTGGGCTTGGGCGGCTCCGGCCAAAGCGAGAAGCGAAACCGGAACGAACACGAATCGTAGGGACATTTGGGGCGCTCCAGATTTGCGCCTCGCACCGAGGACAGGTATCGCGAAAACGTGACAAGCCACTGGAAAGTTCCCGGAGCCCGAGTAATTTCAGTGCATCGCCAAAGCTCGAAAGCTGAGCCTGTGTCCAGCTATGTTCTTCTCTGCAACGGCATGAATAAACGCATCCGATCAACCGATAGGGCGTATCAATCGAGATTTGGATGAAGAATTCACGTCGGCTATTCTGTCGCAGGCGACAGTTAAATTTTGTCGATTCATAGAAAGAAAATTCGATAAACTTACGATATCCGAAATTTTCTCAAGATTGATTTGCATATTCTCTGAACAAAGACGGAGATGTGGACCTGTTCTGACTTCGCTGAAATAATAGATGCGCTGGCAGCCGCGCGATCAACTTGACGTCCTTCCCGGACAATTACATTGTTCTAATTAAGAACCGTGGTCCGTTGGGAGGACATAACGCATGCTGCATGATATTTCGCGCCGGCAGTTTCTGCGCGGCGCGGGCATAGGAGCAGGAGGGACGGCGATCGCCGCGCTCGGCTTCGGCGGGGCCGAAGAGGCCCAGGCCCAGGCCGTCAGACCCTACAAGCTCGCCCGAACCACGGAAACCCGCAACACCTGCCCTTACTGCTCGGTGGCCTGCGGCGTGATCCTCTACAGCCTTGGCGACAATTCGAAGAACGCCACGCCGGCGGTCATCCATGTCGAAGGCGACCCGGATCACCCGACCAATCGCGGCACGCTCTGCCCCAAGGGCTCGGCCTTGCTGGATTTCATCCATTCCGAAACGCGCCTGAAGGAGCCTCGCTATCGCGGGCCCGGCGAGCGCGATTTCCGCACGATCAGCTGGGATGAGGCGCTCACCCGCATCGCCCGCCTGATGAAGGATGATCGCGACAAGAACTTCATTGCCACCAACAAGGACGGCGTGACGGTCAACCGCTGGACGACGACGGGTTTCCTCGCCGCCTCCGCAACGACTAACGAAACCGCCTTCCTGACCTACAAGACGGTGCGCAGCACCGGTATTCTGGCGTTCGATAACCAGGCACGCGTTTGACACGGACCGACGGTGGCGAGTCTCGCCCCAACATTCGGTCGCGGTGCAATGACGAATTCCTGGACGGACATCAAGAACACCGACCTCGTCATCATCATGGGCGGCAATGCCGCTGAAGCGCATCCGTGCGGCTTCAAATGGGTCACCGAAGCGAAAGCCAATCGCGGCGCGAAGCTCATCGTCGTCGATCCGCGCTTCACGCGCTCGGCTTCGGTTGCCGATTTCTACGCGCCGATCCGTCAGGGTACGGACATCGCCTTCCTTATGGGCGTCATCCGCTACCTGATCGAGAACGACAAGATCCAGCACGATTACGTCAAGGCGTTCACCAACGTCTCGTACATCGTCAAGGAGGGCTTCTCCTATCAGGACGGCCTGTTCTCGGGCTATGACGAGGCAAAGCGCGATTACGACCGCTCGAGCTGGGAGTACGAAGTCGGCCCTGACGGTTTCGTCACCGTCGACGAGACGCTTCAGCATCCGCGCTGCGTGTTCCAGCTGCTGAAGCAGCATGTCGCGCAGTACACGCCCGAGCTTGTCGAGCGGATCTGCGGCACGCCGAAGGACAAGTACCTCACGATCTGCGAAATGATCTCGGAGTGCTCGGCGCGCGACAAGACCATGACGAGCATGTACGCGCTCGGCTGGACCCAGCATTCCAAGGGCTCGCAGAACATCCGCGGCATGGCGATGATCCAGCTTCTGCTGGGCAATATCGGCGTGCGTGGCGGCGGCATGAACGCGCTGCGCGGGCACTCCAACATCCAGGGCCTCACCGATCTCGGCCTGATGTCGAATCTCATTCCCGGCTATCTCACTCTGGCCACGGATAAAGAGGTCGACTTCAACGCCTATATGAGCACACGCGGGTTCAAGCCGCTGCGCCCCAACCAGATGAGCTACTGGCAGAATTACCGGAAGTTCATGGTGAGCTTCCTGAAGGCGATGTACGGCAAGGCGGCGACGCCCGAGAACGATTTCGCCTTCGACTGGCTGCCCAAGCTCGACGTGCCGGCATACGACATGCTGCGCATCTTCGAACTGATGCATCAGGGCAAGGTCAACGGCTATTTCTGCCAGGGCTTCAACCCCCTGCTCTCGCTGGCCAACCGCAACAAGAACGCCGAGGCGCTCGCCAAGCTCAAATTCCTCGTCGTCATGGATCCGCTCGAAACGGAGACGGCGCGGTTCTGGAAGGATGAAGGCGTCTTCAACGATGTGAAGCCGGAAGACATCCAGACGGAAGTGTTCGAGCTTCCGACCTCGTGCTTTGCCGAGGACGAAGGCGCGCTCGTCAATTCCGGGCGCTGGCTGCAATGGCACTGGCCCGCGGCGGCGCCTCCCGGCCAGGCCAAGCACGACACCTGGATCATGGCCAATATCTTCCTGCGTCTGCAGGATCTGTACCGCAAGGAAGGCGGCGCCTTCCCCGATCCGATCCTCAACGTGCATTGGCCTTATCGCGATCCGGCGGATCCCAAGGCGGACGAGCTGGCCAAGGAAATGAACGGCTACGTCGTTTCCACCGTCACCGATCCGCTCGATCCGACCAAGATCGTGCTCGAGAAGGGCAAGCAGGTGGACACGTTCGGGCAGCTCCGCGACGACGGCTCGACCGCGTGCGGCTGCTGGATCTATTCCGGCTGCTTCACCGAGAAGGGCAACATGATGGCCCGGCGCGACACCAGCGATCCGGGCGACACGGGTGCGTACGCCAACTGGGCGTTCTCGTGGCCGGCCAACCGCCGCATCCTGTACAACCGCGCCTCGGCCGACATCAACGGCCAGCCCTGGGATCCGACACGCCGTCTGATCTCATGGAACGGCGAACGCTGGACCGGCTTCGACGTGCCCGACATCGCCCCGACGGCAAAGCCGCAGGACGTCGGCCCGTTCATCATGAACCCGGAGGGAACGGCACGCCTGTTCACCCGCGGCATGATGCGGGACGGCCCCTTCCCGGTGCATTACGAGCCGTTCGAAAGCCCGGTCGCGAACCTTGTCGCCCCGAAGATCCGCGGCAACCCCGCCGCGCGCATCTTCAAGGAGGACATGGCGGCGCTCGGCACATCGGACAAGTTCCCCTATGCCGCGACCTCGTACCGCCTGACCGAGCACTTCCACTTCTGGACGAAGCACGTCTGGGTCAACGCGGTGCTGCAGCCGGAATTCTTCGTCGAGATCAGCCATGAGCTGGCGGCGGAGAAGAACATCACGGCGGGCGGCTGGGTGAAGGTCTCGTCCAGTCGCGGCGAGGTTCATGCCAAGGCTGTCGTTACAAAGCGCATCAAGCCGCTCATCTGCGACGGCAAGACCGTCCATGTGGTGGGCATTCCGCTCCATTGGGGCTTCACCGGTGCGGCGCGGAAGGGCTTCGGCCCCAACAGCCTCACCCCGTTTGTCGGAGACGCGAACATCGAGACGCCTGAATTCAAGGCGTTCCTCGTGAACGTGGAACCGTCGAACGGACCGGCAGTGGCTTAAGGAGGCGGCAATGGCTGGACTACAGAGTCAGGATTTTGCCCGCATCTCGGCCACCACGTTCCGGCCGCCGGATGTGCGTCACGACTTCGAGGTCGCGAAGCTCATCGACGTGTCGAAATGCATCGGCTGCAAGGCCTGCCAGGCGGCGTGTCTTGAGTGGAACAACCTCAAGGAAGAAGTCGGGATCAATACGGGCGTCTACGACAACCCGCACGATCTCACGCCCAATACGTGGACGCTGATGCGCTTCACCGAATGGGACAATCCCGACACGGGAAATCTCGAATGGCTGATCCGCAAGGACGGCTGCATGCATTGCGCGGATCCGGGCTGCCTCAAGGCCTGCCCGGCGCCCGGCGCCATCGTGCAGTACAACAACGGCATCGTCGATTTCGTGTCGGAAAACTGCATCGGCTGCGGCTATTGCGTGAAGGGTTGCCCCTTCAACATTCCGCGCATCAGCCAGGCCGACAACAAGGCGTACAAGTGCACCTTGTGCTCGGATCGCGTGGCCGTCGGGCAGGCCCCGGCCTGCGCCAAGGCCTGCCCGACCGGCGCGATCGTGTTCGGCACCAAGGCCGCCATGATCGAGCACGCCAATGGCCGCATCACCGATCTCAAATCGCGCGGTTTTGCGAATGCGGGCCTCTATGATCCGCCGGGTGTCGGCGGAACGCATGTGATGTATGTGCTGCATCACAACGATCAGCCGCAGCTCTACGCCAATCTTCCGAAGGATCCGGTCATCAGTCCGGTGGTCGAACTCTGGAAGGGTGTCACCAAATATGCGGGCCTTGCCGCTCTGGGTTTCGCGGCGACCTTCGCTTTCGTGCACGCGACCATTGCGCGCCGCAACGAAGTCAGCCGTGCGGAAGACCGTGAGGCCGAGCATCTCATCGACGAGGAGGCCGCCCATGGTCGCCAGGGACAATGACGAACGCACGGTTCGCCGCAGCGAAGAGCGCACGACGGTCGATCGCACCGAAGGCCGGGTGCGCGTCAATCACTGGGTCACGGCGATCTCGCTGATCCTGCTCGCCTTCAGCGGGCTGGCGCTGTTCCATCCGAGCATGTTCTGGCTGTCCAGCCTGTTCGGCGGCGGCTCCATGACGCGCATGCTGCATCCGTGGATCGGCGTCGTCCTGATGGTGAGCTTTGCGATCCTGTTCCTGCAGGTCTTGAAGCACAACTTCTGGAACAAACGCGACACGCACTGGATGCGCCATGTCGGCGATGCGATGTCGGGCAACGAAGAAAACCTGCCCGAAGTTGGTCGTTACAACGCAGCCCAGAAACTGATCTTCTGGACGATGACGCTGGTCATCCTCGTCCTGTTCGGATCGGGCATCGTGATCTGGTACGAATATTTCGGCACAAGCTTCACCATCGACCAGCAGCGCGTCGGCCACATCGTCCATGCGCTTGCGGCGGTCGCCATCATGCTCGTCGTCATCGTCCATATCTACGCGGCCTTCTATGTCCGCGGCACGATCAGTTCGATGACGGAAGGCCGCGTGACGGGTGGGTGGGCGTTCCGCCATCATCGCCGCTGGCTCCGCGAGGAAGCGCAGAAGGGCGTCATCGACGAGCGGCAGAAGCCGCCGCCGGGACGTCCACGTGACCTGCATCCCGCGGAATGAGAAAAAACGGAGGCAGACGGACATGCCGCCTGCCTCCGGTCCACGTGGCCCGTGTGGTTCGTGAGGAGATGAGATGAGCGAACAGGACAGTCTGGACGATTTCGAGCAGGTCGGCATTCCCGATCGCGACAAGCCCCCCTTCGTAAAGCTCCCCGACCCGGAAACCATGTTCGCGCTGCGCGCCATGCGCTTTGCCGCGCTTGCGCCGGGCCACCAGCTCGAACCCTATCTGAACTTCCTGGCGGGCCTTTCGCGCGCGCAGGACGAACTGGTCAGGGACATTTCCGCGCCGCCCCTGCCCTCGCTCGATCAATTGCGCCCGCGCGCCCGCAACGGAATGCCGGTCCTTCCGCGCGAAGAGCTTGCCGACGCGCCCGAGACCTATGCGGCGCTCGATAAACTGCTGACCCGCGCCTCCTTGCTCGACATGCCCGATGCCGCCCGCGCGGCGTTGGAACAGGCGTTCACGGCCGACAAGGATGCGCGCCGTGTCATGGTCGCCGCGGTCCTGAGCGATGCCGTTCCGGTCGAAGAGGTCGCCGCGCATGTCTTCGTCGCAGCCGCGCTTCAGGTCGTTGCCGCGCTGCGCGCCGCGCGCCTGCCCGAGCAGCTTCCGCAGCCCGTTTCCGACGGTGTGTGCCCCTGCTGCGGCGGACCGCCGGTCTCCAGCGCGGTCATGTCGTTCGGCACGGTGGAAAACGCCCGCTACATTCAATGCGCCCAATGCGCGACGCGCTGGAACCATGTGCGCGTCAAATGTGTCTCCTGCGGCTCCACCAAGGGCATCGCGTATCAGGTCATCGAGGGCGTGGCCGACACGATCAAGGCCGAGACCTGCGACGAGTGCCGCACCTATGTGAAAATTCTCTACCACAGCAAGGACGCCGAACTCGATCCCGTCGCCGACGATGTCGCAAGTCTTGGCCTCGATCTCCTCGTCGCCGAAGCCGGCTGGAAACGCGCGGGCGTGAACCCATTTCTTCTTGGTTATTGATTCGGATGTCTCCCGGAGGGAGCCTGATATGAACCGCACCGAACATTTCCGCCTGCCATCGGTCGATGAAATTCTCCGCAGTCCGGAAAGCGAGGCACTGGCCGCCCAGTATGGACGCTTTCCCGTCACGCGGGCGGTGCGGGGCGTTCTGGATGTCCTTCGCGAACGCCGCCAGCCGAACGTGGATGTTGCGCTGATCGCCTCTTTGGCCGCGGAGCACCTCGACTCGGAAGATCGCCCGTCGCAGCGCCCGGTCATCAACCTGACCGGCACCGTCCTCCACACCAATCTCGGCCGCGCGCTGCTGCCGAAAGAGGCCGTGGACGCGGTGGTGAGCGCCATGCAGTCTCCGACCAATCTCGAATACGACATCGGCAGCGGAAAACGCGGCGAGCGCGACAGCCATGTGCGCGGCCTCATCCGCGAACTCACCGGCGCCGAAGATGCGCTCATCGTCAACAACAATGCCGCGGCGGTCCTCCTCGTCCTCAACACCTTCGCCAAGGGCAAGGAGGCCGTGGTCTCGCGCGGCGAGCTCATCGAGATCGGCGGCGCGTTCCGCATGCCCGACATCATGATGCGCGCGGGCGCGAAACTGCGCGAGGTCGGAACGACGAACCGCACTCATCTGAAAGATTACAGCGAAGCGATTTCAGACCGCACCGGCCTTCTGATGAAGGTCCATACATCGAACTACCTCGTTCAGGGTTTCACCGCCGAGGTCGAGGCACCCGAGATCGCGCATCTCGCCCGCGAACACGATATTCCCTTCGTCGACGATCTCGGCTCCGGCACCCTGATCGATCTGGCGCGCTACGGCCTTCGCCACGAAAAGACGGTGCAGGACGCCCTTCAAGGCGGCGCCGATCTCGTGACCTTTTCCGGCGACAAGATGCTAGGCGGTCCGCAGGCCGGCATCGTGGCGGGACGAAAAGACCTCATCGCACGTCTTGCGAAGAATCCACTGAAGCGCGCGCTGCGCATGGACAAATTGCGCCTAGCCGCGCTGGAAGCGACGCTCAAGCTCTACCGCGATCCGGACCGTCTGCACGAGCGCCTGCCGACCCTGCGGCTTTTCACACGCCCCGCCGCCGAGATGCGCGCACAGGCCGAACGCCTTGTTCCCTGCATCGCCGAACAGATCGGCATGGACTTCGATGTCGCCGCGATCGACTGTGCCAGCCAGATCGGCTCCGGCGCCCTGCCGCTCGAAACCATGGCGAGCGGCGGGATCGCGATGCGGCCGCGCGGCAAGGCGTCCGGCCGCGCCGTCGAAGATCTGGCCGCCCGCTTTCGTGCCCTGCCGGTGCCGGTGATCGGCCGTGTTTCCGATGGTGCCCTCATCTTCGATCTGCGCTGTCTTGCCGATGAGGCGGCCTTCGCAACCATGCTCCCCGCGCTTGCATCGAGGACCCGCAATGGCGCTTCTTGACCGCGTCTTCGGCAAAAAAGCACCGCTTTCCGCCCCGCTTGGTATGGACGAGGCGCAGGCGGCTGCGGCGCGCGGAGATTACGAGACCGCGCTGGCGATCTGGGGGCCCTTCGCGCATGCGGGAGACGCGCGGGCGCAGAACAATATCGGCGCGTGCTTCGCCGAAGGCCTCGGCGTCCCGCGCGATCCGGCGCTCGCTTTGCGTTGGCTCACTCTGTCGGCCGAAGCGGGATATGCCGCTGGCCAGCGCAATCTGGCGGCGCTCTATTTCAAGGGCGAAGGCGTCGAGCAGAACGATGACAGCGCATTGCGCTGGTATCGCGCCGCCTCGGACCAGAACGACGCGCCCGCACAGGACATGCTCGCCTGGATGCTGCTGGAACGTGGCGACAAGGCCGATCTTCCCGACGTGATGAGCCTGTCGGAAGCGGCGGCAGAAGCCGGCATCGCGCACAGCATGACGCGCCTTGGAATGCTCCATCACGAAGCCCTCGGCGTCGAACGCTCGCCGGAGAAGGCCGCCCATTGGTGGCGCCTCGGCGCGGAAGCGGGCGATGCGGACGCCGATGCCATGCTCGGAGCCGCCTACCTGCTCGGTCAGGGCGTCGAGCGCGACGGCGTAAAGGCGTTGTCGCTCCTTCTCAAGGCCGAGCGTGGTGCAAGCCAGTTCGCTCCCCGATTCATCAAAGCCGCACATGACAGTCTCACCGAGGACGAGATCGCCCGCGCGAAGGAGCTCGCCGGATGATCGTCGGCACGGCCGGGCACATCGATCACGGCAAGACATCGCTCGTCGCAAGACTGACGGGCGTGGACACCGACCGGCTGAAGGAAGAGAAAGAACGCGGCATCACGATCGAACTCGGCTTCGCCTATTGGCCGCAGCCCGACGGAAGCGTGATCGGCTTCATCGATGTTCCCGGGCATGAAAAGCTCGTCCATACCATGCTGGCCGGAGCATCCGGCATCGACATGCTGCTTCTCGTCGTCGCCGCCGACGACGGCATCATGCCGCAAACGCGCGAGCATCTCGCCATCGCCCGGCTTCTCGGCATCGGCCGCGCCGTGATCGCGCTGACGAAGAGCGACCTCGTCGACAACGCGCGCATCGCTGTGGTCACGAGCGACATTCGCAATCTTCTCGCCGAAACTGAGCTTGAAGATGCGCCTGTGTTCCCGGTCTCGGCCTCCACCGGCTTGGGGCTCGATGCGCTCGCAGCGCAGCTTTGTCTGTGCGCAGACGAGATCGGCGTCAGGCACGCGGATGGCGCGTTCCGCCTTGCCGTCGATCGCAGCTTCACATTGACCGGGATCGGAACCGTCGTTACGGGGACCGTGCTTTCCGGTGTCGTCGAGACCGGCGATCATCTCGTCGTCTCGCCGTCCGGAATCGCCGCCCGCGTGCGTTCGATCCATGCGCAGAACCAGCCCGCGAATACGGGTCGTGCGGGAGATCGCTGCGCGCTCAATGTGGCCGGTTCCGACATCTCGAAACAGGCGATCCGCCGAGGCGACATGATACTTGCCGCGCACCTGCACGCGCCGACGTCGCGGGTCGATGCCGAGCTGACACTTCTTTCCTCGGAAACAAAGCCCGTCACGATGTGGATGCCGGTGCGCCTTCATCACGCCAGCGTGGAGGTTGGCGCGCATGTGGTCCTTCTCGGCGACAATCCGGTTGCGCCGGGCGAGACCGCGCCCGTACAGATGGTGCTCGATCGCCCCATCGCGGCCGCCGCGCTCGACCGATTTGTCCTGCGCGATGCCTCGGCCTCCCGCACGCTCGGCGGCGGGCGTTTCGTCGATCTTCGTCCGCCGCAGCGCAAAAGACGCAGCCAGCAACGGATGGCGCAACTCGCAGCCCTCGCAAGACCGGACCCGGCCGAGGCGCTGTCCACCCTCCTGTCGCACGGTCCCTATCATGCCGACGCAACGGCTTTTTCCCGCGATCGCGCTCTCGCTCCTGAAACGATGACGCAGCTTTCGGCGCGGCTTGGCCTTGTCCATATTCCGGTCGGGGGGTCGAATTACGTTCTGCTGCCCGATAACTGGGATCTGTTTGCAAAGTCCGTCATCGAAACGCTGCGGCACTACCACGACGAGGCTCCCGATTTGCCCGGCATGGGGCTCGAGCGCCTGCGCCTCGCCATCGTTCCGCGCCTTCCGGCACCCGTTTTCCGCGCTGCGCTTTCACAACTCGCTGCGGCGCGCAGGCTCGTCGTCGAAAGCTCCTGGATCCGCCTTCCCGAACACGAAGTTCGCCTGACGGAGGACGATGAAAAACAATGGGCGAGGATCGCGCCTCTCATCGGCGGCAAGGAGCGCTTTCGGCCGCCGCGCGTGCGCGACATCGGCCATCTCCTCGGTCGCCCGGAAGAGGAGATAAGGCGGCTGTTCAAACTCGTGGCACGGCGCGGCGATGTCCATGAACTGGCCCACGATCATTTCTTCCTGCGCACGGCCACCGGCGAAATGGTACATATCGCGGCACGGCTGGCGGACGAGAACCCGGAGGGCTTCAACGCCGCGCAGTTCCGCGACGTGCTGGACAATGGCCGAAAGGTCGCTATCCAGATACTTGAATTCCTTGACCGTCACGGCGTCAGCTTCCGCCGCGGCGATCTGCGACGCATCAACCGCCGGCGTCTCGATCTGTTCGGCGCGGGCGAAAGCGACATTGGAGGAGAAGCGTCCCCGGTGGGGCGTCCGGACTTCAAATCCGGGAGGGGCCGTCAGACGGTCTCTGGTGGGTTCGACTCCCATTCTCTTCCGCCAGTTCACGAGAAAAGCCCATGACGCAAGCGGCTGACCTTATTTCCGCGTTCGAGCGCGCCGCCGCGGACGCGCATCGCGTTGAAGCGGCCTACCGCAAGCGCGCCGCGGCGCGCATCGACGAACTCGCGCGCGAGCGCGCCAGCGCCCACCGGAGGCTCAATCTCATTCGCGCGATTGCCAGCGCCCTTGCGGGCGATGCGGACCCGGAAAAATCCGCAGCAAGCGCGCGCATGGCGGTGTGCCGCGAACTCGGCTGGACCGAGCGGACCGAACGTCAGGACGAGGTTCTGGACCGCCTGACGCCCGTCTTTACGTGCCTCACGGAAAACGAACTCCCGCAGGAGCAGGAGACCGAGGAAGAGCCGCAATCTCCCGCGCTCGTCGAACTGCGCGCCTTCGAAGCCTGGTACCGCGCCGAGACGGGAACCGATTTCTACGATCTGTTCGACCGCTACTTCCCGGAGACGCCGCGTGTCGACTTCTAGAGGTCTCGGAACCGATTTCGACGCCTGGCTTCACAAGAGCTTTCGCAAAGGTCCCTTCACCGCGTTGATCGTTCTGGTGCGGATTGCCGAACCGCGGGTCGAACCGCTGCGCTCGAGCTTTGTCCATATCATCGGCGACGAGATGGATTGGGGCGATGTCGTCAACATGCTGCGCGGCGCGCGTGTGAGCTGGGACGGCGCGGCCTTTTTTGCCCAGCGTGACGAGAATGGCGGCCCGCTTCCCGACACCGAGGCGCGCGTGAAACTGCGCCTTCTCGAAACCCGCCTCGATCAGGATCGGCTTGTCCTCAACGAAGGCGAGTTTTTCGATGTCTGGGGCCGCAAGATGCGGATCGACGAAACGGGTTAGGTAACGATCACCTTCGGCGCGCCTTCCTCGACCGTTCCGATGATGCGCGCGTACGGATACCCGGCGTCGGAGATTTCTTTCAGAACGCGCGCGGCATCTTCCTGCGCGCAGGCGACCAGAAGACCGCCCGATGTCTGCGGGTCCGTCAGCAGATGGCGCTGCCAGTCCGCCGTTCCGCCCGGCAGAACGACGCCGTCGCCGTAGCTCGCCCAATTGCGTCCGGACGCGCCGGTGACACGGCCTTCCTTCGCGAACCTCTCCGCATCGGGCAGGAGGGGCAAATCGGCGAATGCGACGCGCAACGTCGCGCCCGAACCACGCGCCATTTCGAGGCCGTGGCCGAGAATGCCGAACCCGGTGACATCCGTAATGGCATGCACATGCGGATTGAGCGACAGTTCCGCGCCGATCCGGTTGAGCAGCGTTGTCGAGGCAATCATGTCGTCATAGGCCGCTCCCGACAAAGCTTCCTTCTTGAACGCGGCGGAATAGACGCCGACGCCCAGAGCCTTGGTCAGGATCAGCACATCGCCGGGTTTCGCCCCGCTGTTGCGCCGCAGATTTTCCGGCGCAACGAGACCGATCACCGCAAGCCCGTAGATCGGCTCCGGCGCGTCGATGGAGTGCCCTCCCGCGACCGGAATCCCCGCCTCCGCGCAGATCGAGGCTCCGCCTTTCAGGATTTCGCGCGTCACCTCAATGGGCAATTTGTCGAGCGGCATGCCGAGCACGGCGAGCGCCATGATGGGCCTGCCGCCCATCGCATAAATATCGGAAATCGCGTTCGTCGCGGCGATGCGTCCGAAATCGTGCGGATCGTCGACCATCGGCATGAAGAAATCGGTCGTGGCGACGACGCAGGTCTTTTCGTCCACCTGCCAAACGGCGGCATCGTCTCCGGTCTCCGTACCGACAAGAAGCTGCTTGAACGGACCGGCAGCGGGCTGATCGCGCAAAAGCTCCTGAAGCACGGAAGGCGCGAGCTTGCAGCCGCACCCGCCGCCATGCGCGAGGCTCGTCAGGCGCGGAACGGATGCCACGGGCGCGGCGGGATCGAGAACATCTGTGCTCATCGGAAACTCCGGCGATCTATTCGCCAAAAAGTAAGGATGCGGGCGCCTCGGAGGGCGCCCGCATTGTGCACGCGTCAGGCCAGCACTTCGGCCGAGGTGATCGTGTACTTGAAATTGTCCGGGTCAAGGCAATCGAGCAGCGCGCCCGCCACTTCGGCCTGCGGATACATCAGGAACGCGACCTTGTGTGTCGATCCGGGCAGAACGACATCATGGGCCACATTGTAGCCCAGCCAGTTTCCTTCCCAGCCGCCGAACAGCGCATTCTTCGCGGCCACAACTTTCGGCGCATCGGCGGAATTGTTGCCCGGCGGCTCTTCAAGGATGACCTTGCGCACATCCGCCGGGTCGGTCGCGACCCAGCCCTGCCCTTCGAGCCAGACCTCAGAGCGGCAATGCTGCGCCTTGGTGATCGTCGCGGACCCCGCGCCAAGACTCTTGTAGCCGAAGTTCGACGGAGCGACGCGAATGCCATACAGGTCGCGCGCCGGAACGCCCGCCGCGCGCAAAAGCGCGACGTTGAGAGCGTTGAGATCGGCGCATTTGCCGCTGAGATTTCCGGATTTCAGCATGGACGCCACATCGCCCGTGCCGCAGCCGCGCGTCTTGGCATTGCGGAATGTATTGGCGACCACCCATTCGTAGACGGCCTCCGCCTTCTCGCGATCGCTCGTCTTCCCGGCGACGATTTTTTCGGCTGTTTCCTTCACGATGCCGTCGAGCGGCATCAGATCGGTCGCTTCGAGGTTGAGCGCGCGCTCGGCATCGCTGAGCGGGGCAATGTCTTTCTTCACGGAGAGATCGGCCGCGCGGTCCTGAACGGAGAAGCGGCTTTTCAACGTGACGCCCGGAGCCGTCTCACCGTCCTTGAAGACGACGTGCAGCATCTTGGCACCGTATTTCGGATCGGCCACCACTTCGGCCGTCGCGGCGTTCGTTTTCCAGTCGTTCTCGCCGGCTTCGATCCAGTCGTCTTCTGTCATGGACGGAAGCGGGATCCAGGCCTGGACCTTTCCGCCGGCCGCCGGAATGTCGATCTGCGTCTTGATGTCGAACACGCGCCATTTCCCCGGTGCCGGTGCAAAGGTCGCGCTTTCGGCCCAGGCAAAGCGCGGCAGCACAAGAGAGGCCGCAGCACAGGCAAAACCTGTCTTCAGAACATCGCGCCGATTGATCATGTGCGTACTCCCTTTTTCAGTTGCTGGCCGCCGGTTGATCCGGCTGCGGTTTCGATGTGTTCGCAAGTTCTTCGAGTTTTCGATTGACGTCGTGCCGATCCCAATCGACATCGCCGGTGGCGGCGAGACGAACGCCAAGATCGCGGTCCAGAACAAATGTCGTCGGCAGGCCTTCGACGCCCCAGGCTTTCATTGCCGAACGGTCACGGTCCATCAGGATCGTGAAGCGGACCGGGTTGTCGCGCGTGAATGTCCGCACGCGCGCATCGATCTCCCCGACATTCACCGCGAGCACGGTCGGGCGCGCGCCGCCCGTCCGGTCGACCAGGCGGTTCAGCGCAGCGATTTCGGTGACGCAGGGCTCGCACCATGTCGCGAAGAAGTGAACGAGGACGATGCGGTCGTGGAAAGTAAGAAGATCGGTCCTGGCGCCATCCAGCGCATCGAGCACCAGAGGCGGCGGCGCCTCGCCTCCCCGCAGCTCAAGCTCTGCCGCGACCGCATTGGCGCAAAGAGGCGCAAGAACAAGCGCCAGCGCGGCTGCAGCCGTCCGAAGGCAGGCACGAAACGGAAAGCCCCGAACCTCGGGAGCCGCATCGAAGAGCACACGCCATTCTGTTCCGGCGCCGCGTAGCCGTCAATTCTCTTGGAAGGGCGCCGGCGCGTCTTTTCAGGATTCGATCCCGCCTAAAAGACTGGCGATGATCCCGGGACATTCTGCGGGCATCGACCGATTCTATTTGCGTTCATAAGTTCAGCGGCGACTTCCTCCGAAATTGGGCCGGCTGTATCAGGAGTCAGTGTGAGTGAACCCGTATTGTAATTGCCTCGCACGGTAATGGGCAGGAGAGAGGGAACGGATTTGCTTGCGCAGCAGTATAAAATCGCGAGCCGCGACATTGTCGCCGAAGACTTCGACGGCGACATCGTCGTTCTGGATCTAAGCTGCGGCAAATACTTCAGCTTTTCCGACAGCGCCTGCGGGCTCTGGGAAGCCCTGTCGGCGGGCACGCGACCCCAGGCACTGCTGGATTCGGCCGCCCCTTATTCCTCGGCCGGTCTGGAGGACTTTCTGCGTAAACTCCTCGATCATCAGTTGCTGACGATTCGGGAACCCGGCATCGAGGTTGCCCCGGCAGCCGGCTTGATTGAAAAAATCAGGGGCGCAAAGGAAATCCCCGAAATATTTGTCTTCGACGACCTTGCCGATCTTTTTCTTGCCGATCCGATTCACGATGTCGAAGAACCCGTCGGCTGGCCGGTTCTCAAACAGAACTGAGAATGGAAACGGCCGAGCGAAGCCAACCGCTTGTGGTCCGCACCGACACAGTCGCTTCGTATGTCGAAGCCCTGATCGAACAGGTCGGCGGAACACGCCACGGATCGATGCAGGAACGCCGCATTGCATTGCCCGGGCTTTCGATCAGACTTTTTTCGCAAGACGAGATGCTCACGCGCGCGGCGGAAACGAGTTTCATCCAGACATCCCGCTCGGATCTTCCCGAAGCAGGCCTCACGGTCTTCATCGGGTATCCTGAGGGCACTTTCCCTGAACCGGCCTCCTGGTCACCGCATGATCGTTACCAGCCTCACAAGGTTGCGCAGGCCCTGTCGCAAAAGCGGCTCCACGCTTCCTATTTTTATGACCTAGACCACTGGCATGCCTACGATCCCAAATCGCAGATTGCCGTACAATTGCTCAAAGCCCCGGGCGCCTTCCCGCCTTGGGAGGCCGGTGCGCCGCTCCGGCCCTTCCTGCATTGGCATTATGCCGAACGCGGAATGCGGCTCGCTCATGCCGGAACTCTTGGCCTTGATGGACGGGGAATACTCCTTGCCGGCGCAGGTGGAAGCGGAAAGTCCGGAACCGTCATTGCAGGCCTGCTCAACGGGCTGGAAAGCATGGGAGACGATTATGTTCTCCTGAGCCCTGGAGACGTCATTCGCGCCTACCCCCTGTTCTCAACCCTGAAACAGGACCCCGAAGGCATTCAAAGACTGAAGCTGGACGCAGCCAGGAATTGCGGCCGACTGAACTGGCAGGGAAAGCACCAGTTCACGATCCGCGATCTCACGACAGCCCCCCAACCTGATTATCTCGACATTGGCGCGCTCGTCGTGCCCCGGGTGACGGGCGGCGACCATACGCATTTTTCTCCACTCGCGCGCAAGGAGGCGATCGTCGAGTTTGCCGCATCGTCCATCTACCAGATGCCTGGCGAGCGCGAGAGCGGCTTTCGGTTTTTCAGTGACGTCGTGAACAGGCTGCCGTGCTTTCGCATGGACCTCGGCCGGCACCCCAGGGAAATCGCGGATCAGATCGCGACTTTCATCCAGAAAGCGGGCACATGAAAGTCAGCGTCATCATCCCCGTCAACAACCGGGAGCTATACATACAGACGGCGATCTCCTCGCTGCTTCGGCAACACGCTGACGCCGACCTCGACATCATCGTCGTCGATGACGGATCGACAGACCGAACAGCCGACATCGTAGCCGGGCTTTCTGTGACACACCCGCAAATCCGGCTTGTCAGGCAGCATAAGGCGGGCGTTGCCCGCGCACGCAATACGGGACTCGACAACATCCATTCCAAGGCCGATCTCGTCACGTTTCTCGATTCCGACGATATCTGCGTCATGGGCCGTTTCGCCGAAGAAATTCCGCTCTTCCAAAGCGATCCGGATCTGGCGATGACCTATTCACGCATGACCCTCGTCGATGATATCGACGACACGCGTTTCCAGCCCTCGGCAAGCGCCCGAACCTGTACGTTGCACGGCATCAGTCTTACGACCGCCCTCTTTCGCAAGCACGCGCTTGACGGCCTTCGCTTCGACGAAAGCATGACGCAGTCGGAGGACTGGGATTTTCTCCTTCGCTTCTTCGAAAAACCGCTGAAATACCGATTGGTCGAGAACGTTTCGGTGCTCTATCGCCGCCATGCGGGCAACACGACGAAATCCACGGATGAAGCACGCCGATACTTCATTCGCGCACTCCTTCTCTCGGCACAGCGACGGCGCAAAAGCGCGATGGCAAATATCCCGAAATTTTTCGATTTTTCTGAGCTTTTCGAAGATCGCAACGCGGCACTGCGATGATCGGGACGGGATATTCCGTACTTATACCGGCATATAATGCGGCAGCGACCATTCGGGAAACCCTTGAATCGGTTCTCAGCCAGACGCTTCCCGCGGGTGAAATCATCCTTGTGGACGATGGATCCACGGATGCGACGGCGGAGATTGCGGCCAGCACACCCGGCATTGGCCCACTCAGGATTCACCGCCAGGAAAATCTCGGTCCCGGCGCCGCCACAACCGCCGCCATCGCCCTGTCGGCGTATCCGATCATCGCAATGCTCGATGCGGACGACCTCTGGCTCCCGGAAAAAATGCAGACGCAAATCGCCTACCTCTCCGAGAATCCGCTCTGCAGCGGTGTATTTGCACATATGCGTTCCTTTCGGCAGGACGGTCTCCCGCTGAAGGGTCCTGCCGTCAATGCGGGCTGGTCCCGGATTACGCTCGCCATGCACCGTCACGCCGCGTGCGACATCGGAGCGATCCTCGATCCACCGGGACAACGGGGTGAGATGATCGATTGGTTTGCGCGCGCACGCAGTCTCGGCATGCGCCTCGATATGCTGGACGAGGTTCTCGCGCTTCGTCGCGTTCATCCTGGAAGCATCTCCTATGGCCGGGATGAGCGCGACAAGGGATACGCCCGCGTGGCCTGGCTTGCGCTGCAGCGCAGGAAGGGGAAGGCTTTATGAACGCTCCCCGCGCCGTGACACGCCGGTTCCCCGACTACGGCTGGTCTTGGCCGCAAGGAGACTTGCATCTTCTGCTTCAGGCAGTCCTGCATGAGGATGACGATATCGCCCTGGCAGCCGGCCTCGAATGGCTGGCGACACACGATATCGACGCGATCTCTTTCCGCGAGCAGCGTCTTCTGACAGCATTGTCCGGGCGTTTCGGAAAAAAGCTAGCAGTCTCCCCGGCACATCCTCGGCTTGTCGGACTCCAGAGACTTCTGTGGACCAAATCGCGATTGGCGCTGCGGGAGGCCTCCCGCGCTCTTGAAACACTTGCCGATGCGGGCATCTCGCTCATGCTCCTCAAGGGCGCGAGCCGCGTTGCGCTGGATCCGACGGCGCAGCGCAGCCGCATATCCCACGATGTCGATATCCTCGTGCGGACAGAAGAGATCGAAAAGGCATTCGCGATCATGCTCGAAAATGGGTGGAACGCCGCCAGTGGCGCCGGACCGCTGCGTCTTCTGGGCCGTGCGCGCACATACCGAGCGATGAATTTCTTCAAGGGCGATTTTGGCGACATCGACGTTCACCAGTTTGCCTATCCTCTTACGCACGGCCATGCTCAGGATGAGGATCGTCTTTGGGAGCGCTCGCTTCCCGGCACGCTGGAGGGCATCTCCGTGCGTGTCCCGGCCGCATCTGATCGCATCGCGCTTGCGATCGCCCACGGCGCGCTTGATGCACACACGCACAGCGACTGGTTGGTCGATGTAGACCGCATCCTGCGCAGCGAGGAGGTCGACTGGAACGCACTATTACACAGCGTCCGCGATCGGCGGGTCACTGTCCCGACGGCCGCAGCTCTGTCCTATCTGGTAACTGAAATCGGCACGCCCGTGCCACGGCATGCTTACACGCGTTTTGTTCAGACAGCGGATCGGCAGGGGGTGTCGGCAAAGCTCGCTCTTCTGGAATGCAAACCGCGAACCGATTTCAACACTCCCATTGCCATGGCGCGTGGCCTGGTGAAACAGTTCCGCCTCTGGAAAAGCCGCCATGCGCTCGCGCGCGCGCCTGAAGCGATCCAGCGCCCCCACCTTGCGCGTCCGGTTTTCAAACGTGAAGCAGGCACATCCCTGGGCGAAAAAGCTCTCGTCGAGGGTTTTCGGTACTCCGAGATTTCATTCGAGATCACCCTGCGCGTCGACATGCCGAAGCCGCGCCGCCGAATCGACTGGGAGTTGACGACTCCCGACCGGCATATCTGCGTTCTGCGCCATCGAAAGCTGCTTCCTTATGCAGGCCTACAGGATCTGATTTTCAGAATTCCCGCCCTCAGCGATCTGGAGGGTCGCGTCCTGCATGTAACGGCACGCCCGTCGCGCCTCCTGCGCGCGACAGCCGACCGACAGGAACGCGAGAAGCATGGTCCTGTGAGCTTCCGTATTCTCGGCATAAAACCGGTCGACCTGGCCTCCGGGAAACCTTCATGCTGATCGCCTGCGCAACGGATGAAGGTTATGCCGAAATGGCAGGCGTCATGCTTCGTTCCATCGCTCGAAACGGGGATGTCGGCGAGGCGCAAATCGTATTGATTGGAGATGGGTTGAGCACCGCGACCGTCGATGCCCTTGGCATCTGTGCGGACGGTCTGCGCTACGAGCATATCGACCTGGCGTCTGCGGCCGCGCATATCCGGGCCCTGCCGGTCAGCTTCTACAGCACCGCCATTTATATCCGCCTTCTTCTCCCCGATCTTGTTCCTGACGATGGGATGCTTCTGTATCTGGACAGCGACACCCTTGTGATGAACCCGATCAGGCCGATCTTCGACACGCCTCTTGGCGGCATGTCGACCGCTGCGGTCCTCGATCAATGCCGGCCGGATGTCTTGCAGATGGCCAATGCCCGCCTGAACCGTCCCGACGCCGCGCCATATTACAATTCGGGCGTCCTTCTTTTCGATCTTGCAGCATGGCGCAAAGACGAGATCGGACAACGATGCATACACCTGGCACAGAAGCGCACAGATTACTGGCCGGATCAGGATGCATTGAACCTCGTCCTGGACGGACAAATCACAACGCTCGACCGCACCTGGAACTTTTTCTCGCACGAACCGCTGACGCGCGCCGACTTTGAAAACGCACGCATCGTGCACTTCATCCCCGACAAGCCCATTTCGCAGAACTGCCGACATCCCCTGTTCGAGGACTATCTGGCCCTGCGCGAGACAACGCCCTGGCGCGGAAAGCCGCTTGCAAGCCTGATACGCCAGCGTCGCATTTCAAACCTGACGCGCATGGCGGCGGAACGCGTGCGCCGTCACAAGACCTCGAAATAGGCCGCGGGTTCCGCTGGCTGCCGTCAGGTGGCTTGCGACGGCGAAGATTTGCGGGCACGCCCTCAGAACTGGGCCTTGCACTGATCAGAACGGAACGTCCGGGTTCATACATCGGCCGAACAATTGCCCGGATAATCGGTGCCCATGCTTCCAGGGGTAACGCCGTTCTCCGAGCCATGTGTGAACGTCCTGCGTGCAAGCAGGCGCGTTCCAAGTCCCTGAAGAGCGTTAACTGTTTGCGGATGAATTTTTGAATGGCGATCCCGGGAGGGCTCGACCCTCCGCTGCCTCCGCAAAACGTTGATAAATCAAATGCCTAGAAGCGCTTACGAATTCGACTGTGTGAGAGTCGTGTGCGGTTCGTCAAGTCGTATCAAGCTCCTCATGTGGCAGGGTATAGGGTTAGAACCGCCGCGTGCGGCAACACACTGTGGCTTCTGGTCAATTCGGATGCGTTTTCGGGTCAAAGCCCCCTTCATTTCGATTTTCCGCATTAAATCAGACGACCGTATATATATATGCCGATCCCACTCGCGGCGCAGAGTGTAAGAACGGAAACCATACCAAGCTTGAACCGGAATATGGCGAGGAACGCCGTAACCGAAAGCAACAGCGCGGCGATGTCGAGCGAACCGAGGACCGGTACATCCAGCTTCATCCCGTAAGCTGTGAACGCCCACATCTCCTTGAACAATACGTGAAGCGCAAACCAGACGGCGAGGTTAAGGATGACACCGACCACGGCGGCGGTGATCGTGCCGAGGGCTGCCGAGAGGGCTTTGTTCGCGCGCAGTCCTTCCATGTATGGTGCACCGAGGAAGACGAGCAGAAACGATGGAACAAACGTGACCCAGGTCGTCAGAAGGCCTCCTAACGTGCCTGCCAGAAGCGGCGACAAAGTGCCAGGATCCCGAAAAGCACCCATGAATCCGACGAACTGCGTCACCATAATGAGAGGTCCCGGAGTCGTCTCGGCCATTCCAAGCCCGTCCAACATTTCACCCGGCTCAAGCCAGCCGAAAGTCTCCACAGCGGCCTGTGCGACGTACGACAGAACGGCGTAGGCACCACCGAACGTAACGACCGCCATCTGGCTGAAAAACACCGCGATCTTAGTAAAGATATCGTCAGGTCCCGCCGCCATAAATAGCGCCGCTGTCGGAGCAAGCCAGAGAGCAATCAGTGTGATTCCGACCCCAATCGACCAGCGGGGGTTCGGCCGCGCATGCGCCGGGACATCTTCGCCAAGCGCCGTATCCGCATCGGCCAAAACCTCGGGGCCGCTGGACCCGTGTCCTCCTCCTCCACGAAACGCCGGAATGTCCAGACGCCCTCCGACAAGGCCGATCAGCGCCGCCGCGACAATGATCAAGGGAAACGGGACGTCGAACAGGAAGATGCCGATGAATGACAGACCAGCGATGGTAAACATCACATTGTTGCGTAAGGCGCGTTTTCCGATGCGGATGACGGCCTGAAAGACGATCGCCAGCACGGCCGCCTTCAATCCGAAGAACAATGCCTCGACAGCCCCGACATTCCCATAGATTGCGTAAATCCAGCTCAGGATCATGATCGCGACGGCGCCGGGCAGGACGAATAAAAGACCGGCAACGAGACCGCCCATCGTGCGGTGCATCAGCCAACCGATGTAAACAGCGAGCTGCTGCGCTTCGGGGCCGGGCAACAGCATGCAAAAGTTCAGCGCGTGAAGGAAACGCGCCTCGCCGATCCACTTCTTTTCCTCGACGATGATCCGGTGCATCACCGAAATCTGCCCGGCGGGACCGCCAAAGCTGAGTAGCGCCACGCGTGTCCATACGGAAACAGCTTCCGACAGCGTTGGATAACTCCGCACGGTTTCGGGGATGTGCGGGACGGTGCTGGAGGCGCCGGTCATGTCAGGCCCTCCCTTTGTTGGTGGGCCAATTGTGCGTCTCGTCGGTGGCGTCCCGGCACCAGCGATAGAACGCATCATACAGCACGAAACCGGCGTCGAGCTGTTCAAGATCATCCGCATACATGCGCGAGAGCCCGAGCGAAGCGGCAAGCAGTCCGGCGGCTTCTGGGGCAAGATCGAGCCGCGCAGTGTCCGCGGCGCGGACCAAGGTCGCAAGTTGCAGCAACGGCTCGGTGCCAAGGCCGAATTCCTCGACCATTGTATCGAACGTGCAATTGTCGCCGCGGTGGCTCCAGTAGACGTTCTCGATATCGAACGGCGTTGCGTCAAACCGCTCCGCGACGGAGGTCACTTCCGATGGAGGGACAAACAGGAACACGGCCTGAGGGTCGATGAACCGGCGTATCAGCCACGGGCAGGCAATGCGGTCGATCTTCGGCCGCGCCCTCGTGACCCATACCGTGCGTCCGACGGCATCCCGCGTGATTGGAAGGTTGGCCAACGACACGACTGGCAGGCCGGCAGATCGCCAGGCCTCGATACCGCCATCGAGCACTTCCGCGGCGATACCGTCGCTTCGAAGCCTGGCGGCGATGCCGTGGCTGGCGGTGAGACCATCGCGGCAGATGATAATTGCCGGAAGGCCGCGAAATTCGGCGCTCCACGATTCTGTGCCTCGTGCCGGACGACGAAGCGAGGACGGAACGAGGTGCGGATTGGCATCGAAATCATCGTTGTCACGTACATCGATGAGTGGCGGGCAACGTGGTGTCCCGATCAGTCGGGACAGCTTGTCGGAGGTGATCGTGTTCGGCAACGGCACAGGCGCGTTCCTTTCTTGAAGAGTGGAACGCGATACTTCGGCATGTCGCCTCGTGGGGAGATCGCTGTCCCCATTCGTGGAATACGCCCCACCATGGGCGTCATGTCAAGCCGGGTTCACGAAGAGGCTGGGCGGCAGGTTCAACGCACCCAGCCCAACGATCAGAAGCGCCGTCGCTCCCTGGAAGACACGCAATCCGATGCCGAATGACGGATTATCGACCCAGCGCATCAGCCATGATTCCCGCGTGAGGGAGGCGATCACGGGCAACACCGCGACGGTCGCGATCATTCCGGCGGCGAAGGCGATGGACAGCATGACGCCGATTGCTGTCATTCCCTTCGCAACGGCATAGCTCATAACGAAAGTCGTCAGCGGGCACGGCACGAGACCGGTCACGAAGGCAAGGGTTGAAGCTGATCCGTGGCTCCGCCTGGCCGGATGGATTGCCTGCCAAAGCAGCCAGCATCCGACGAGCGAGATCAGGACGCCGCTTGCCGTTTCGAGGACATTGGAACGTCCTGCGGCGCCGATCGTCCGCTGGACGACCGCGAAGCCGGCCAGAACGAACACTATCGCCGAGCCGACATGCGTGAGGATAACGATCACGCTTGAAATGAAGGCATTTCGCCAACTGCCCCGGCCAGCGAAATACGCGGTCAGCACCACCTTGCCGTGACCCGGCAAAATTGCGTGGGCAACTCCGAAGACGAAAGCCGTCCCGAGCAGCACAATCGATTCCCATAAGTTCGCATCGGGAAGCTTCAGCAGTGCCGCAGAAGTGCTGTCGTAAAGGACGCGTTGGAGGTCGAAAAGGCCGTACATTGCTGGTCAGCTTTTCATGATTGCCATAGGGCCACTCCCCCGACGATAAACGCATATCGCGCAATTTTTCCGATCCCGACGAGAACGATAAAGGGTGCGATCGGCGTTCTCAACGCTCCTGCGATTACCGTCAGCGGGTCGCCGACGATCGGAGCCCAGGCGAACAGCAGAGACCACAATCCATATCGCTCGAACCAGCCTTTCGCCTGGTCGTAACGACGTTCCGACACCGGAAACCACCGCCGGTCGCGGAATGTCGAGAGATATCGGCCGCAAAGCCAGTTCGCCACTGAGCCGAGCACGTTTCCGCAGGACGCCACGGCAAGCAGAACCCATGGGCTGCGTGATCCTTCCAAGAGAAGTGCCGTGAGCACAGCCTCAGAGGATCCTGGAAGAAGCGTGGCGGCGAGGAAGGCCGCCGCGAACAGCGACAGATATGCGGCTGGATCGGACATGGATGTTGCGGAATTCGAGATGCGGGACGGCGAGATGACGGCTCCCCGGGAAAATTCCGGGGAGCCTGGCCGGATCAGGGAAGACCCTTGATCGCGGAGTAATCGCCGCTGACCTGCAGCGACATCGTGACGTTCTGCTTGCCTCGGTTCCGCCAGAACCAGCCGTGGTTTCCATCGAAGGCAGCTTCCAGAACCCCTTGGTCGGTTTCGACACCGCGTCCTTTTTCGTAGCTGATCGACTGTCCACCGCCGTCTCCGTGAGCGTCGAAGTTGACGGGCCCCCCGACCGAAGACCACGAAAAATTGGCGCGTGCACCTTGTTGCATCACGAGCTTGATTTCGATCCCCTGGCCTGGCGTCAGTACGAAGCTGCCGGAGTCCGAGCGCCCTTGCGGTGCTTCCACTGGCGCAGGCTCTGCCGGGACAGCGGCAATTGCTGCCGGCGGCGCTTGCACCGCCTCCTCCTGTTGCGCAAGCGGGGGCGGCATCTGCGGAGCGGCTTGCTGCGGCGCCTGCTGCTGGCGGATCAAAGCTTCCAATTGGTCGATTCGCTGCGCCATCTCCTCGTTCGACGTCTGCTGCTGTCCGGCCTCGGACAGCGAAACGGCAGGCCGGGACGCGGCTTCCATAGCAATCGCATCGGCCTCCGCCTCTCCGGCCAACTGGGCCTTGATCTCGCCCATCTGCGTCAGCCCGAACATGCGGCCGACGCCCGTTGGGTCGACGGCATATTCGGAAGGAAGCACGATGGTGACGAGGATGACGGCAGCCGACGCCATCGCGATGAGCGTCGACCGCGTTAATTGGGCCGATGTCGGGAGTTCCGCACGGCGTGGAATGTCTGTGTTGTACATGCGAGGATCTCCGATCAGGACACGAACAGTCCGGTGAGCTGATATCCGGTCAGCACAAATCCGGCAGTCATCATGACGACATTGGCGGTGTAGGCGTGACGCCAGAAACCGTTGGTCCGGCGCCAATAGCCCATGACGATGAGGATCGCGCCGAGGGCGAGCAGCTGACCGACCTCGACGCCGACATTGAAGGCGAGGAGATTGGGCACAAGCCCGTCGGGCGAGATATTGTACTCGATGATCTTCGTCGACAGTCCGAAGCCGTGGAAGAAACCGAAGATCAAGGTCGCGGCCTTCGTGTTCGGCTGGAAACCGAACCAGCGCTGGAACGCGCCCATATTGTCGAGCGCCTTGTAGACCACGGAAAGACCGATGATCGCGTCGATGATGTAACTGTTGATCCCGACGTTGAAGTACACGCCGAGCAGCATCGTCGTCGAATGCCCGATCGCGAACAGGCTGACATAGATGGCGATGTGCTTCATCCGGTACAGGAAGAAGATCACGCCGAGCAGGAAGAGGATGTGATCGTATCCGGTCACCATGTGTTTGGCGCCGAGATAGATGAAGGGCAGAATGTGAGTGCCTGAAATCTCCTGTATGTATCCTTTGTCGCCTTCCGCAACCGCATGGGCCAGCGCCGACGCGTGAAGAAGAGGCAGGATCAGGAGACCCAGGACGGGCATGAAGGCGGAACGCCACGCGATGCGCGGCAACGCCCCCGCTAAGGGTCGATGCATGGAAAGTCCATTCCTTGAAAGATGAGGTTGGCCGCGAGCGGCCCCGATCAGATCAAGAAAACGGATTTTGGCGGACGGTCGAGCCGCGAAAGTCGCAACAACGACAGCTTGGACGTCTCGGCTCGGTGTGTTTGCCTCGTCAAGAGTGGCAGTGACGTCACCCAGACCGGCGGCGTGGAAGGCGTTTCGTGGGAGTGATCGCCTGGATTGTGCCCGTGGCCAAATGAGGTGTCAGGTCGGCCATCTTCTGCGCCCACGTCTTCGACATCATGAAAATGACCGTGACCATCATCCGCGACCGTTATGGCCGACTGAGGGCCATGCGAAGACGCCATGCCGATCGGCGCGAGAAAAAGGCCGCACGCTACCGCTATCGCGACCGCGATCCTCAATCCCAGACTGGCCGAACTGCGTCGAATCATCCGTCAACAATCTCGGTTCAACACCGGAACCCAAATTCCTTTTAAATCAGCATGTTGGACTGGCACATGCGATTCATGCCAGCACTTCATGGCGGAAGTTATCATCTGGATAGGATTTTCATAGTTTTCATATCCCCTCGGGGGGGATAGGTAGGAAAAAGAATGAGCGAGAACAGCCACACCCACCACGCAGATATCGCCAAACGGCTCAAGAGGGCCGAGGGACATCTGCGAACAGTCGTCGCGATGATCGAGAGCGGGCGCTCCTGCGTCGACATCGCCCAGCAGCTTCATGCCGTCGAGAAGGCCATCACGCAGGCCAAGAAGACACTTATTCAGGATCACCTCGATCACTGTCTCGAGGAAACGGTCGGAGCACTTTCCCGGGACCAGCGCGGCCCGATCGACGAATTCAAGACGATCACCAAATACTTATGAGGATCCCTCGATGACTCCCTTCCAAGAACTCATCGCGCAGGGGGCGGCGAACGCCTGGCTGTTCATCCCCAGCGCGATACTTCTCGGTGCCCTTCACGGTCTAGAACCCGGGCATTCGAAAACCATGATGGCCGCTTTCATCATCGCGATCCGGGGCACAGTTGCTCAGGCTGTGATGCTTGGAATTGCTGCGACGGTCTCGCACACGATCGTCGTCTGGGCCATCGCGCTTGGAGGGATGTACCTCTATCGGGGGCTCGATGCCGAGACCGTGGAGCCATATCTGCAGTTCGTCTCGGGTGTCATCATCATCGGGATGGCGCTCTGGATGATCCAGCGCACCTGGAAGGACCAGCAGGCCGGAAAGCTGGCTGCGGGAGACGTTCACGATCATTCTGATCATGACCACAGCCACAGCCACGATCACGGTCACGACGAAACCCGGATGATCGACACGGGCCACGGCCTGCACAAGCTTGTGCTGCACGAGGACGAGCATGGGGCCCGGTGGCGCTTCTCCCCGGAACGCGGCAAGCCGTGGTCGGCAGGAGAGGTGAAGCTAAAGACCGAGCGCCCAGACGGCACCGCTCAGATTTTCTCCTTCAGCGAGCAGGGCGGCTACATCGAGAGCGTCGAGGACATTCCGGAGCCACATGAATTTACGGTGCGTCTGACGCTCGGCCACAAAGACCACTCACATGAATTCGACGTGTCATTCTCCGAACCGAATGTCCGAATGATCGACACCGGCCATGGGCTTCACAAGCTCGTGCTCGACGAACACGACGGCGCGCATTGGCAGTTTTCACCCGTCCGTGGCAAGCCGTGGACCGCAACGGAGGTCAAGCTCACGACGGAGCGTCCGGACGGTCGCGAGCAGACTTTTCGTTTCGAGGACAAGGGTGGCTTCATCCGGAGCGTCGAAGCGATCCCGGAGCCCCACGACTTCATGGTCCGCCTCTCGCTCGGCCACAGGGATCACTCCCACGATTTCGACGTGTCGTTCCTCAAGAGTGCCGAGGGCTCTGATCCCCTGCACGAAGAAATGCGCGGTCTTCAGTTCGGGACGGATGGCTATCAGGACGCGCATGAGCTTGCGCACGCCAATGATATCCGCAAGCGGTTTTCAGGGCAGCAGACCGTCACGAACTGGCAGATTATTTTGTTCGGCCTGACGGGAGGACTGATCCCATGTCCCGCGGCGATCACTGTGCTGATCCTTTGCCTTCAATTGAAGGAGATCCCGCTCGGTGCCGTCATGGTCCTGGCATTTTCGATCGGACTTGCCATCACGCTCGTGCTCGTCGGCGCTGCGGCGGCCATCGGTGTCCGCCATGCCACGGCACGCATCAGCTGGTTCTCGACCGCGGCACGACGCGCCCCATACTTTTCGGGCGCACTTCTCGTCGCCGTCGGTCTTTACGTCGGCTGGCACGGCTGGTCGGGAATGCCCGCTGAGGCTGCCCAAGTCATCGAGCAGGCGGTTCCGGCGCAATCGGGCACGTAGCAACGGAGCAAAAGAGCTATAGGGGCGCCGGGGACCGGCGCCCCTCCCTAGGCGTTAGGTGTTCTACCGCGGTAGTTTTGGAGTGCGGACGAGACCAGTGCGTACACCACAGCCAATCTTCATAGACTTTCAATTCAAGTCTCACGCCGGGCCCATGCTGACTGACAATGAAGAACTCTCGCGACGACACTGTCGTCTACTTCGCCGCCATCACTCATTTTGATATCCCGTGGACGAACTGTGATTTTCTTCGGGTACGAGCTCATCGTAATTGAACGATTAGCCTTCGTTGAGATCCGCACCGTCTTCAGAGCCGTCGCCGTAAAGGAGGCTCGGCAGACATTCGGCATCCTCCCACATTAGCAAAAACTCATACCAACGCACTTCATCCGTCACCATGCTGTGGGCGATCGGAGTATAAACGGAATGTTCTTCAGCAACAGCGCGCTCGATAAACGCATGCTTTAGATCGGAGACCTCTCGGAGCGCAGCGAACTGATCTTCCGATGCCGGGGCGGCGCGCCAAGCCCGCCGATATTCTTCATACAGTCGATGTAGGGACGGCGACACGCGAACCTCATTGTAACCGTCCATTATGTGGGTGTTCGACAGCGCGTTTACAATTGTCGAACGCTCCACCCGTGGCGTTTGATGCCGTAGTTCATCGACTGGTTCGGAGCTATATTTGCGAATACCCCTCCTTCCTTCCTCTCCTTCATCCTCTCTCGCTTCGTTAGCGACCCGGCCGGGAAGACGAACGGCCCGGCGATGGACGCCGCTCCCCCTAGCTTCACCTCCGGCGAAAGCGGGGCCGCTCCCCTTGCTTCATCTCCGACGAAAGCGGCCAGCCCCTCTCCCAGGGGCGAGGACCGGCGCACTAGTCGGGACCGACAGGCGTTTCAAACGATGCGGTCATGTCCCGGCGCTCTCGCTCACTGCGCCGGACTTCATGCTCCTTAAGCGGCCATTCCAGCTCGGGACCGTCGATGTACAGATACGACCAAGCTTCTTCTCGAAACGCCGACAGGATCGGCATACCCTCAGCCGCCACCTCCGCTTGGGCCGACCGCCAGACGGTTCGTGAGCCCCCACACCGGACCTTGAACGGCACCACGCCCGCGGGCCGCCGGTAATGACTTTTCTGCTTCAGCAGGTCGAGAACCGGCTTCATCTTGCCATCTGCGGGATCACGGGCCAGGACCTGCGGATCGAGCCCTTTCGTCAAATACGACACCCGATCATTCTGCCATTGCATCTTTGAGCTCCGGGTCTTTGGCTCCTTCATCACGAAGTCGACGGCACCGGGCCGCACATACGGGCAACGACGACGGAAGAATGAGCGCTTGCCATCACGCGCCCAGCCCCGGAACTTCTCCCGCATCTTGGGTGGCATATGCGCCAGAACATGAGTGTGCAGCCCCCGTTCATCGCTGCGTTCATGGACATAGATCCAATGAAACTCATTTCCGGTGCGACGCATGAACTTCGCCCCTTCATCGAGGAAGGCCGTCAACAACTTCGCCGCTTCATCGCTATCGGTGATGCCGAGCGGCTGGTAGGCGATCGTGATGAGCGCCGTCCAGGTCAGCCCCTTTTCCTGATTTAGAAACGTCGTCGCGTCGTACAACGCCTCGACTTCTTTCCGAGTCAGGAACTGCGCCGCCCGAACCTTCTCCGCCAGCACCGTCTCGCGCCACGCCTTTTCATCGGCGATAAGGTTTTCGTTCTGAAGTACGCCGCCGAGATGGCTATCAGGGTCATGACCATAAATGGCCGCGTTCAAGGCCACTTCCGACCCATCGCCATGACCGAAGTCCCCGCTCAATGCCATCTCTTCGCCCAGCCCGAACTCCCGAGCCATCCGAGCGCGCATTTCCGGATCATCAACACCGTGCAGCGGGTTAAGTTCTTTCTCAAAATCTCTCATTGTAATGACTCACAGATCAGCGATCCCGGTCGACATGCCGACCGGGTTGCAGTTTCAAAATCGATGGATGTTTAGTTCGTCCCGGAAATGTCGACCGGCGGATGCCCGCTCGTCTCTGCGGCCGGGGGCTCGGGTTCGTCTTCAGCGAACGCCAGCCAAAGATTGGCGGCCCCAGCGGGCTTGTCCGCCTTCGCTGGCTTCTTCGGCGAACGCCGCGTTGCGGCCTTTCCGGCCTCGGCGCGGAGGAATTCGTACTGGCGGCGCGCCGCGGACCCAAAATGAGGGTCCTCTTCCGCGCGAGCCAGAAGGCCGTTCGCAAGTTCAGAGCTTGGCGAATAGACTGCCGTGCTCATCGCCATGGCCAGCTTGTTCGTCGGCAGTTTTGAGAAGACCTCTAGAAGAGGATCTTTCGGGGGGAATTCAGTGTCGGGCATTTGGAGGACTCGTAGGATAGTTACGGATCAGTCGGGCAACGCCAAGCTTTGGCGTCGTTCAGAAGAATCTAGTATCGCAACCGAGATCGCGCCATAGGAGGGTGTTGCCTTAGAACCAGCGGTGCTATTTCTCATCCATATTTCATTGACTTAGCCATCCTGTTTCCGAGTCTCGGCGTTCCGTATTTCGATTTTGCCCCTTTTGGTTCCTTTCTGATCGGCTCCAATGAATTCCTCCCATCAGGAGGATTCATGGACAATCAACTCGTCGCGCCTTCGCTTTTGCCGATCGTTCCCGAGGCCCTTGCCCGCCAGCACGACACCTTCGTTGCGACCGACAGTCGGTTCAAATCCGCAGCCCGCCTGCTCGCGGCGCTCTGGCGCACCGACAAGGGACTGCCCGCCGGATCGTTCGTCGACAACGACAAGCGCCGCCGCCGGGTGGGCTCGATGCTCACCCACGCCGACGGCCGGAACGGCCTCAACTTCATCAGCGACCAGGTCCGACGCCTCGCCTGGCGCGAGAGCCATTACCGGGAGATCGGCGCGGCCTTTGATCTCGACCGACTTCGTCGCAACCTGCTCAGCAGCCAGACCCTCGCCTTCAATCTGTTCGGCCCCATGAAGATACCGGACCTGGATCGGGCCACGGCCGTCTTCTCGGAGCTTCTGCCGGACATAATCGGCGAGGTGGTCGGAATTCTGTTCGAGCACAGCCCCGGACGTGGCGATTCGCTTTTCACCAACGACTACTCCGCGCTCGATGTGCTGATCCTCGTCAAAACCGTCAACGACCAGCGGCTTCTGATCGGGATAGAGGTCAAATACACGGAAACCTGTTGGGAGCGGGTGCCCCGGATCGATCCCCGGCACATGGAGATCGCGGCAGGCGCCGGCCTCTTCATCGACAGCGCCGATCCTGCCCTCGTCGCCAACCCGACCCAGCAATTGTTCCGGCTGACCTGCCTTATGCAGTCCATGCTGGACAACGGCCTCGCCGACGAAGCCCTGCTTCTCTTCATCGCGCCCGACCTCAACACGTCTGCCCAGGCTGCGGCCAAAAGCTTTCAGGCGTTTCTGGCAGAGCCTCGGAGTGGAAAGGTCGGCTTTGGCTCGATCTCCTTGGAGACGGTGTTTGCCGCCATCGCTGCGGCCGGTGGCCAGGAACACCACGATGCCCTGTTCCGCCGCTACGTCGACTGGCATCAGGTCATCGGCGAGGTCGACCTCTACGCGGACGAAATCCACGAGCTTCCGACCGAACAGACCGAAAACCTCCAAGACGAAAAGGAAGCCGCGGGTGGCTAGGTCCGCTTGCGGCCGGGCGACAGCGGCTTCGGCGCCGCTGAGCCAGCCTTCGGTTTCATAAGGAATTCAGCAACGTCAACGCCGAGCGCTGCGGCAAGACGGTCCAAAATATCGATGGTCGCGTTGAAGCCAGCGTTCTCGATACCGGAAATATAGGACCGATCGACGTCTGCATCGACCGCAAGGCTTTCCTGGGAAAGCCCCTGATCGGTCCTGATCCGCCGCAGATTTCTAGCGATGCGCTCGCGCCCCTTCATGGGATGCGACGCGACCAGCTTGGCGGCAATCAAACCATCGAATATATTCTACATATTGGGGGAGACTCACATGAAACCGGCAGTAAAAGCCGCCATCATCGGCGGCGGTATCGGAGCAATTCTCATTGGCGGAGGGTCGTTATTCGGCTCCCTCGCGGAACCCACCTTCGTTCCAGGCGAAATGCCGGTCTGCGAAACCGACTTCGCCAGAAACCTACTTCAGTCGGTCGTCGAGCAAAGCCCTTTAGCGAAGCAAACTGGCATGACGGTTTCGTCGATCGGCCGGATCGCACCGTATGAACTCCCCGGATACATTGCGGCGAATGGCGAAGGTCTCAACGGCAATCGGAATTGCCGGGCGATGGTTTTCACCAGCGCTGGGAAACTCGAAGCCGTCTTCACGATGGAGTGGGCCAGCGAGGCGAAAGACCAGATCTGGTTGCAGGTCTCCTCGCTTCGAAACAACCCCATGTCACCTCTGAACTGAAGACGATCGTAGCAATCGAGCGCTTGGCTCGGTGCCGCACTTCGGCAGTCAGGGATTACCGATCATTCAGAAACAACGACTGCGGGCGGGGGACAACATGGCCAAAAGAAACTGCCGCGCTATCGAGCGAAGAAAGTGGACGCTTACGAGCATCGTTCTGGCGGGCATTTTGGTTTTCGCCTCTGGTCATAGTCATGCCGCAAGTTGGACTGTGATAGACGCCCAACGATTTTCCGATTGGGAAACAACGCACAATCGTAACAACAGGACGGGCCTGCATTTTTGCGCGAGTGAAACCACAGGCGCAGATGGGAGCGCATTTAGGATCAATTTCTACAAATTAGGGGAAGGCGCATTCATCGAGTTCTTCAATGAAGGCTGGAGCTTGATGAAAGGGTCGGCCCAGATTTCTCTGGATTTCGATGATGGCGTTCGTCTCTCCCTGAGAGGGAAGGCGTGGCAAAACTCGTATACATACGATCTGGTCGAAGAACAGAAGATGCTTGTGATTTTCGGGCTGCTTTCCAAGAACGCCGGGGTTCGGCTGACAAATGCCAATGGAGAGCCGCTCAGCAAATTTAAGCTTCTGGGGGTCAGTGCTTCCTTGCGTGCGCTAAAGGCCTGCCTCGAACAAGATGACACTCAAGCGGAGAAGTAACGTGCGCGTTCGACCGGCTTCACTCGGGCTTGTATTAACAGCTTTTCTGCCGTTGGCGGCCAATGCCACGATGCCGGTTCTAACTGCTCCGCCAAATCCACAAAATTTAGAAAGCTGCATGAAGTGGGCAGCCGATCAGGACGATGATGCCCTTTACATGTGGGGAATGCGGGACGCTGGCGGATCGTCGTCAGAAGTTGCTGTCCTGAGACTTGCGTTGTCATGCTTCGGAGAAGGCAAACCGGATATTGTCGGCTTTGGATCGAGCGTCGGTTTCAATGATGCCTACTGCAAGGCACATCCGAAGAAGGAAATTTGTGCCAATTGGGTCGCCCAAGAGATGGGTCGACGCTAACGCGGCTCCCCGACGATTGATCATGGAGCCGTGCGAAAATCAGAATTTCTGCACCACGACCTCGGGCACATAAAATCAGGCACTTACGCGGTGCAGAAGTTAGTTGCAAAAGTGAACCGTCTTCATGGCGATCATTGCTTATGCCCGCGTTAGTACCGAAGGCCAAACCCTCGACGCCCAGATCGACCAGCTGACCGCGGCCGGCGCGGATCACATCTTCAGGGAGAAGATATCCGGAGCGCGGTCCGATCGCGCCGCACTCATTGCCGCCATCGACGCTTTGCAGCAAAATGACATCTTTCTCGTCACGCGCCTCGACCGGCTGGCCCGCTCGACACGAGACCTCCTCAACATCATGGCCGCGATTGCTGAGCGGAAAGCCGCCTTCCGCTCGATCAGCGATGCCTGGGCAGATTCAACGACGCCGCACGGGCGATTGCTGCTCACCATACTTGGCGGTCTCGCCGAATTTGAACGGGAGCTGATCCGCGCCCGCACTTCCGAAGGGCGCCTCCGAGCAAAGGCCAAGGGGATCAGGATGGGCAGACGGCCGAAGCTCACACCGTTTCAGATGCGCGAAGCCCGCGAACGTCATAACGCGGGAGAATCCGCTGCAGCGATCGCTCGCTCCTTCGCGGTGAACCGATCCACGATCTCGCGACTTCTAAGCCCGGAGCTAAGTTGATACCCGTGGCTGACGGCAACGTCGATAGCTGCTGCCCCTCCCTGGGGCCGACACAAACCGATGTAGACGTAGGAATTTCGAACTACTCTTGGAAGCATCTGTCCTAAGGATCCAGGTTTCCGGTGATAAAGTGACGCGGCAGATGATAGACCTGGACTCGGATGATCAGGCAAAGCCGGCGACCGAGCGCGACCGGAACGGGGAGGCACCCCGATCCTGCCCACGGCCTCGCTGCTGGTTGGCGGTGGCGATGGCTGCGGCAGTCCTCGCGACCACGCAGCACGCGTTGGCGGAAGACCACGGCCGTGCGCTCTACATGGAACACTGCGCGTCGTGTCACGGCGCGAACCTGGAAGGCCAGCCGAACTGGAAGACACGCCAACCGGACGGCCTCCTGCCTGCCCCGCCGCACGACGCCTCCGGACACACTTGGCACCATTCCGACGAGCAGTTGTTTTTGATCACCAAGAAGGGGGTCGCCGCGATCGTGAAGAATTACTGGAGCGCGATGCCGGCTTTCGAGGGCGTCCTGTCGGACGACGAGATCCGAGACGTGCTCGCCTTCATCAAGAGTACGTGGCCGCAGCAGGAGCGGGAGTTTCAGGAAGGTCGCAATCGGCAGTAATCCCGGCGTGGCGCGGAAAGGGCCCTGGCGTGCCGCGCCAGATGCCGTCGGCGACGTTAACCGAGAACTCCCTCGAAGAAACCATACCTACCGTCCGGCGTTAACGCGTTCGGAGGTAGCCTTGGCGAACGCTCTGAACATGCTTTTCCGCGGCCTTTTGGTCGCCGCCCTTCTCATCACGACTTTAGCGGCGCATCGTCTAGACGCGCACGCTGTTCACGCCGTCGCGCAGCCACAGCACACTCACCCCGCCATCGACCACGGCGCTCTTTGCCGTGGCTCCACCTGTTGCGGCGCCTGCGTGTTTGCCCTCGTCCCCCAGCCAAACTTGCCCGATGTCTTGGCGCTCGTCTTAATCCGGTATGATAGGCCCATCCCGTCAGCGCTCTCCGGCGTTGAGCCGTATGGCGTTGACCCGCCCCCTCGCTGCTTCTGAATCGCGTTCCGCTCATCGGCGGACTGAATTCTTCATTAACCGCCCCCCGCGGGGGCAGGAGCACCGATATGAACATCAAGACACTCACGCTCGCGGCCGCGTTCGCGGCAGTCCCCGTCCTTGGGTTCGCCCAGGACAAACCGATTGGAGCGATGGGGGGCGCCTCTCAGGATTACATGGCAGCCCACAAGGACATGATGAAGTCCATGAGCGGCATGAAGCCGACGGGAGACACCGACAAGGACTTTGCGAACATGATGATTCCGCATCATCAGGGCGCAATCGACATGGCCAAGATTCAACTCGAACACGGCAAGGACCCTGAGCTCAAGAAGATGGCCCAGAAGATCATTGAAGACCAAGAAAAGGAAATCGCCGAGTTCAAGAAGTGGCTGTCGCAGAACAAATGAGAAGTGGGAAACCGGAAAGGCCGGCTTCCCGAGCCAGCTACTACGGGCGGCGAACCGGTGCTCGCACGAAAGAGTAGTGGAGCCGCGCGCTCATGACATGGCCGGCATGGATTCAATCCATGCCGGCACTCTCACCCATAAAGGAGATGACGATGCATACCCAACAGATGATCGCAACTCACCCTCACGTCCGCGGCAACGCCAATGACGCTCTTGTACGCGCGATCGATGCGATAGCGGACTGCGCCTTGATCTGCACGTCCTGCGCCGACGCCTGTCTCGGCGAGAGGATGGTAGCCGATCTCACGCAATGCATACGGTTAAATGTAGACTGTTCGGACGTTTGCACCGCAGCGGCTGCGGTATCAACGCGACGTACCGGATCGAACGAGGAGGTCATCAAAGCCATGCTCGATGTCTGTGCGACAGCGTGCCGGCGTTGCGGCGATGAATGTGAACGTCATGCCTCTATGCATGAGCACTGTCGCATCTGCGCGGAAACCTGCCGCCGTTGCGAGCAGCTATGTCAGGACGCCGCCGCCAGCATCACGCCCGGAGGCAGTTCCCAACACTAAACGGTTCGCAAGCCGTTCTCCCTCTTGCACCGCCCTCCAAGATACTATAGGGGGGTATAGTATGTCACATACTGTTCGAAACCCTAAGCTTCTAACACGCGTTCGACGGATCGTCGGTCAAATCGGCGCCGTCGAACGCGCCCTTCAGGGCGACTTTGAGTGCGCTGCCCTCCTCCAACAGGTCGCCGCCGTTAGGGGCGCGATAGACGGCCTGATGGACGAACTGATCGAATCCCATTTGCGCGAACACGTCGCCGATCCGGATTTGTCGCCTGAAGACCGCGCCACAGGCGCGGATGAAGTCATCGCAGCCATCCGCCGTTACGCCAAATAGGACTGCCATGCACGAGCACCCCCATTCCGGAAGCCTCGCCCACGATCACGTTTTCTTGGGGAACTCACACGACGAGAATGCCCGACGCACCCTTTGGGTCGTCCTCATCACCGCGGTCATGATGGTAGTGGAGATCATCGCCGGAACGCTTTTCAACTCGATGGCGTTGCTCGCCGACGGATTCCATATGGCGACGCACGCACCTTGGCAGAAATCGGCCGGGGGCGGCCTGTGACCTTTTTGCCGCGCATGCACACGATATTCACCGTCGCAGGCAAGCCGCCTTGACCTTGCCACACTGGCAGGGTGCAGATGAAGGCGCTCCTGGGGGAACCATGTTCGGATTCGTTCGCCAACTCGCATTAAGAACCATCGCTTTCGCGATGGTTCTGGCTATGGCGTTCGGCCCGCTCAACGCCGCAGCATCCGCTGTATCCTCCACCGATCGTGCGGCCGTTGCCCACCAGCACGGAAGCGATCACCATAGTGATATCGCGTCCATTTCAGGCTCTGTTTGCACCGCCGCGGAGCCTGGATGTGGATCTGGCGGCCATAATCGCGACAGCAACACCGCCAGTAGCGAGGAGTGCTGCGCCATGGCGTGTCATTCCTTCGTAGAGGCCACCCACTTCGCGACCTTTGTCCCGGTTCCGGTCGGCACTTCCATGCGGTTTCTGGTGCCCGTCGGAACGAATGGTTCGTCGCCATCACGCCTCAAGAGGCCCCCGAGGCTGGTTCACGCCTTCGGCTGAACCCTGCGGCGACCTGAACGCTATTCGCTTTCTCTGACCTGCTGGCTTCGGCCGACCACGTGACTGCGCGATTCATCGCGCTCGTCCGATGTCTCCCGATTCCGTAACGCGGCTGGACCATGTCCGCCGAGGCCACGAGGAAGAAAATGAATCCTGCAGTTCCCTTGGCGGCGCTTGCCGCCGCGCTGTCGGCATGCGCTCCCATTGCGCTCGTCAGCAATCCCGATCCGGCAGATCCGGCGGCGCCCGTAGCGGCCCAACGATACGTTCCCGTCACCGCCGGGACGCGGACCTACCAGCCTGCCGAACCCAAACCCTGGACCGAAATCAATAAGGGCGTCGCTCCGAAGTCGGAGGATGGCCAATGATCCCGATCGCACGAAGGGTGAAGGGCGTCGGCTCCCTCTCCGCCTTGGCCCTGTCCCTCACGGGCTGTGCCAGCTTCTCGCCGGACGGCGGGATGTCGACCGTGTCCGCCTATGCCGGGGCGGAACTCGGCAAGAGCGTGATCAAGGTGTCGACCCTTGAAGACGCCGCGGTCGCCCATGCAAGCATGATTACCCTGCTGCGGACGTCGTTAACGGCGGATGCTGCTGTTCAGATCGCCCTCCTCAACAACCGCGGGCTCCAGGCGGAATACAACGCGCTCGGAATCTCGGAGGCCGCATTCGTGGCGGCAAGCCTGCCACCGAACCCGGCGGTGTCGATCAGCCGCGCCGTTGTCGAAGGCGACCTTGAGTTCGAGCGACGCCTCGTCGCCAACATCCTCGGGCTTATAACCTTGCCTGCCCGCCGGGAGATCGCCGAGCGCGAGTTCCAGGCAGCGCGGTATCGCGCGATCGAGGCAACCTTCCGCCTCGCCGCCAATACGCGTCTGTCCTACTACAGGGCAGTCGCCGCTCAGCAGCGGGTGACCTTCCTCGAGAATGCCCGTCTCTCCGCCGAAGCTGCCGCCGAGCTCAACCGAAAGCTCGGCGAGACCGGCGCTGCCACCAAGCTCAACCAGGCTCGAGCGGGCGCCTTCTATGCCGAGGTCTCGAACGAACTGGCGCTAGCGCGGCTCGAGGTTGCGACCCAGCGTGAGGCCCTGACCCGCGATCTCGGGCTTTGGGGTGCGCGAATGGACTACAAGCTGCCCAGACAGCTTCCAAACCTGCCGCCGCGGCTCCAAACCGCCAAGCAGGTTGAGGTCGAGGCGATCCGCAAGAGGGTCGATTTGATTGCCGCGCGCATCGAACTCGACGCCCTCGCCCGCTCCCTCGGCCTTGATGACGCCACGCGGTACGTTTCCGCCTTCGAACTCGCCGGCTTTGCCAATTCCGAGAGATCAAAGGACGGTGGCGAGATCGAAAAGGAATATACAAAAGGCTACGAGTTCGAGCTGGCGGTCGAGATTCCGATTTTCGACGGGGGTCGAACGGCCCGCCGGAACTCACGCGAAACGTACATGCAGGCGGTCAACCGCTTCACCGAGCAGGCCATCAACATCCGCTCGGAGGCGCGCACGGCCTACCTGAGCTATCGAGCCTCGTACGATATCTCGCGCCAATACAGAAACCAGATCCTGCCGCTGCGAAACACGATCAACGAGCAGGCGCTTCTCGAATACAACGGAATGCTCATCGACGTCTTCGAGCTCCTGACCACGACGCGGGAAAGCATCGATAGCAACATCGCTGCCATTGACGCCAAGCGAGATTTCTTCCTCGCCAAGGTGAACTTCGAGCACGCGATCATCGGTGGCGGAGGCAATGCGAGCGGTGCCAGCGAGCCGACCGTCACCGCCGAAGCGCCTGCGGGCGGTGGTCATTGAAACAGGAGATCGACATGACAGTTTCCCGTCGCGCTTTTCTCGGCGCTTCCGGCGCCGCGGCGCTCATCAGCGCGAGCACGGTGTCCGGCCGCGTCCAGGGCGCATCCATCCCGGAGGCTCCGACGATGAAAGAGCCTACGATGCAACCGCCACTGGTTCCGACGACCGGGCCGGACTACCAGCCCGTCGTTACGCTCAACGGCTGGACTCTTCCATGGCGGATGAACGGCGAATGGAAGGAGTTCCATCTCGTCGCAGAACCCGTCGTCCGCGAGTTCGCGCCGGGCATGGTCGGCCATCTGTGGGGCTATAACGGCCAGTCCCCTGGACCCACTATTGAAGCCGTCGAGGGCGACAAGGTCCGCATCTTCGTGACTAACAAGCTCCCAGAGCACACGACCATCCACTGGCACGGACAGCTCCTTCCCTGCGGTATGGACGGGGTCGGCGGGCTAACCCAGCCGCACATCAAGCCGGGCAAGACCTTCGTGTACGAGTTCCAGCTCAGGAAGAGCGGAACCTTCATGTATCACCCGCACTCTGACGAGATGGTGCAGATGGCGATGGGCATGATGGGCTTCTTCGTCGTCCACCCGAGGGATCCGGCATTTCGGCGTGTCGACCGTGACTTCGTCTTCCTGATGAGCGCGTACGACATCGAGCCGGGCTCCTACCTCCCGCGCGTCGCCGAGATGACCGATTTCAACATGTGGACCTGGAACACCCGCGTGTTCCCGGGCATCGATCACCTCGTCGCGGCCAAGGGCGACAAGGTTCGCGTTCGATTCGGCAACCTCACCATGACCAACCACCCGATCCACATGCACGGCTACGACTTCAAGGTGTCGTGTACCGACGGTGGATGGGTGCCCGAGGAAGCTGCCTGGCCAGAGGTCAGCATCGATTGCGCAGTCGGCCAGATGCGCGCCTTCGACTTCGTCGCCGACGAGCCCGGCGACTGGGCGATCCATTGCCACAAATCCCACCACACGATGAACGCGATGGGTCACGAAATCAGCAACTTCATCGGTGTCGACAAGAAGGAAGTCGCCAAGCAGATCAAGAAGCTCGTGCCCGATTACATGCCGATGGGTACGGCCGGCATGGCGGATATGGGCGAGATGGAGATGCCCCTGCCCGACAACACTCTGCCGATGATGACGGGCTTCGGCCAGTTCGGGCCGATCGAAATGGGCGGCATGTTCTCAGTGATGAAGGTCCGCGAGGGCCTCGCATCGAACGATTACAAAGATCCGGGCTGGTACCAGCATCCGACAGGCACCGTCGCCTACGAGTGGACGGGTGAATCCAAGCCTGCCGAGCGCGCCGCTTCGCCCTCATACGATCCCGCCGCCACCACCGAGTTCAACGTCGTGAAACCCGGCTTAAAGGGCGGCGGTCACGGCAATCACTGACAACCAGCAAAAGGAGTTCCAGATGAAACGAACCTCGCATATAGCCGCCGCGCTCTGGCTGGCAATGGCCATACCCGCAATTGCCAGCCCCGGCGGCGGCGCTCACTCCCACGACGGCGAAACCGCCTACGGAGAACCCGGCGACCCGTCCAAGCCCGCCCGCGTCGTTAACATCGCAATGCGCGAAGCAGACGGGAAGATGTTGTTCGTTCCGAACCAAATCGAAGTCCGCACGGGCGAACAGATCCGCTTCGTCGTGCGGAACAACGGCGAGCTCGAGCACGAGATCGTCGTCGCCACGTTCGAGGAGAACGAAAAGCACGCGATCGAGATGCGCAAGAACCCGGACATGGAACACGACGATCCGAACGCACGCCGGCTCGACTCCAAAAAGTCGGGTGAGATGATCTGGAAGTTCACCAAGGCTGGCGAGTTCGAGTTCGCCTGCCTCATCCCGGGCCACCGGGAATCCGGGATGCACGGCAAAATCGTCGTTAAATGATCACAATGAGAGGAGAAGCATCATGAAGAAGTTCGTTTTTGCCGCAGCCGCGACCGTCGCGCTCGCTCTGCCAGCCGCCGCGAATCCGGTGAAGGGAGAGGTCAAGAAGATCAACGAGAGCGCCGGTAAGATCACGCTCAAGCACGAGCCGATCAAAAAACTCGACATGGACAGCATGACGATGGTGTTCCGGGTCGCCTCGCAGGATATGCTGAAGGCGGTAAAGCCGGGAGACAAGGTGACGTTCGAGGCCGATCGCGTGAACGGTGCCCTCACGGTCACGAAGATCGAGAAGGACTCGTAACGTCAACCGCGGGAGGCGGCGACGCCTCCCGCCTCTTACGGGAGGTAAAGACATGACCGACGTCCAACTCACCAGACGCTCGACGCTGATCTTGACAGCCGCGGGCTTGCTGGTCCCCGCCCTGCCGGCGCTCGCCAAGGACCGTCCGCTAGTCTCCGTCTACAAGGATCCGTCTTGCAACTGCTGCGGCGCCTGGGTGAAGCACATCACGGCGGCCGGCTATGCAACTTCGGTTCAGGAATCTTCCGACATGGACGCCGTCAAGGCGCGGTTCGGCGTCCCCGCGGCGCTCGGCTCCTGTCACACCGCTAAGGTCGGCGCCTATGTCCTCGAAGGCCACGTGCCGGCGGCCGCACTGACGAAGTTGCTGGCGGAGAAGCCCGAAGCCATCGGACTCGCCGTCCCGGGAATGCCGACCGGATCGCCGGGCATGGAAATCGCCGGAGCCCCGCCCGACGAGTACGACGTGGTCTTGTTCGCCAAGGACGGCTCGAAGCGACCGTTCATGCGGTTCCGTGGCGCCGATCCGGTCTGATGCGAGAAAGTGTCGTACGGAACGCCCGTGTCGCTGACCATCCGGAAGGCGTTGCATTGGACCGTGGTCGTCCTTTGCCTGGCTCAGATTCCGACCTCATGGGCGATCCATCGGACGCACCTGACGGGGCCATTCGGGCCGCCCCCGGATCAGTTCGATCTCCTCCTGCATCAAGTGCACGCCTGGTCCGGGTGGCTGATTTTCGGAATGGCCGCCGCAGGCGTCGCATGGCGCTTGGCGCGCCGTTCGGAGCCGTGCGCCAAGGCGCGGTTCCGCCTAGTCGCCGCCGCGGCGCACTGGTCACTGTACGGACTGCGCATTGCCTTGGCCGTGACCGGGACGTTGACGATGTACGTCAGCGGGCTTTTCAGCGCCGTTCACAACGTCCTGACCAAGCTCCTGTTAGCCGTAACAATCGCGCATGCGTTAGGTGCCTTCGCGCATCACTTCATATGGCGTGACTGCGTTCTTGCTTCGATCTTGCCGAAACTGCGCGACAGGTAACGGGCGAGCATCCATCGGCGGGAGCCCGCGGGGCGTGCCGGCTCCAGTGGAGTACTGGCAAGCGATCGACCACGACGGCGGCGGCGTGCTTGCCCTTTAAGGACGCTCGACCCGGCGCCGAGCGGTGCGAATCCGGCTGCCCCGCGGCTTTGAAACTTGCGTCAGCGAGAGGCGGTAGTCGCCCGTGCCGGCGCGTGGCAAAGCAGGACCTCGGTGGCGCCGAACCTAGCCGGAGGCACCGGGCCATCGCTGCGCTTGGCGTCCAGGGCGAGGTCCTCGATGATCGGGCAGTCCGGGCGATCATCGCCATGGCAGTGATCGGCGACATTCCGCAAGGTTGCGATCATCTGGTGAAGTTCCTCGACCTTGCGCTCGAGCGTCGCAACGTGGTGGAGCGCGATCTCCTTGACGCTTGAACTCGCTCGGTTCCGGTCCCGCCACAGCGCTAGGAGTTCTGCCATCTGCTCCACCGAAAACCCGAGGTCGCGGGCGCGGCGGATGAATCTGAGCGAGTGGACGTCGGCATCGGCGTACACTCGATAACCCGCCTGCGTCCTCGCAACGGAAGCGATCAGGCCGATGGATTCGTAGTAACGGATCATCTTCGCGGACACGCCGGAAGCGCTGGCCGCCTGACCAATGTTCATCTCGTTCTCCTGTCTATCAAGACGCGACGTCGACGATAATCGTCAGTCCGCGCGCTGCTTCCTGTTCCACGTTATTGTTCGTCGTGTGATGTGGAATGTGGCAAAGGGACCAGTAGTTTTCCAGTTGACGATCTGTCCATACGAGCTCGTAGAGCTGCCCGGGGCCGGCGTTCAGGGTCGGCGACATAGCGTGCGCGCTGCGGTTGGATCACCATCCCATTCTCATCTCTGACGAGCGACGGCGATGCCGGCGACGGTTCCGGCGGCCTTTACGTTGCGGTCCGCCGTTTTCCCGAGCGGCGGCCGGAACGCCCGCAGCCGCAGCGCATTGCCGAGCACGAAGACGCTCGACAGGGCCATGGCGCCGGCAGCGAAGATAGGCGAGAGCAGAACGCCGTAGGCCGGGAACAGCGCACCCGCCGCAACCGGGATCAGCGCCGTGTTGTAGGCGAACGCCCAGAACAGGTTCTGGCGGATGTTCCGGATCGTGGCCTGCGATATCGCGATGGCGTTCGGGACGTTGCGGAGATCGCCGGACATCAGGACGACGTCCGCGCTCTCGATGGCGACGTCGGTGCCCGTGCCGATGGCGAGACCGACATCGGCCTCCGCTAGCGCCGGGGCATCGTTGATGCCGTCGCCGACGAAGGCGACCACGGCGCCGCCGCGCCTGAGTGTCTTCACCGCGTCCACCTTGCCGTCCGGCAGGACCTCGGCAACGACTTTGTCGATGCCGAGCCGTTCGGCGATGGCTTCCGCCGTCCTACGGTTGTCGCCCGTGACCATCACGACCTCGAGGCCGAGTTCGTGAAACGTGTGGATGGCCTCGGGAGTGGTCTCCCTTACCGGGTCGGCGACGGCCATCACGGAGGCGAGCTTCCCATCGATCGCCACATATATCGGCGATTTGCCCTCTCTCGCCAGCCCGGCTGCCACCGATGCAAACTGCGCGACGTCGAGACCGATGCTCGCCATCAGGCGGTCGGCGCCGACTTCCACGAGACGGCCGTCGACGCGTGCACGGGCACCGTAGCCCGGGACGGCCTCGAAGTCCTCCGTCGCCGCACTGGGGAGCCCCTTCGCTGCCGCCGCGGTGACGATCGCTTCAGCGATCGGGTGCTCGGACCGCGTCTCGACGGCGGCGACAAGGCGCAGCATCTCGTCGGCGTCGATGCCGTCGGCGACCTCGATGTCGGTCAGCTCAGGGCGTCCCTTGGTCAGGGTCCCGGTCTTGTCGAGGGCGATCACCGTCGCGTCCCGCAGCATTTGCAAGGCATCACCTTTGCGGAACAGCACGCCCATCTCCGCGGCACGTCCAGTGCCGACCATGATGGACGTCGGCGTGGCGAGCCCCATCGCGCACGGGCATGCGATGATCAGCACGGCAACAGCGTTCACGAGCGCATAGGAGAGCGCTGGTTCAGGCCCGACGGTGAGCCAGAAGACGAAGGTCAGCGCCGCAAGGCCCAGCACGGCCGGCACGAACCACATGGTGACACGATCGACGAAGGCCTGGATCGGCAGCTTCGACCCTTGCGCGTGTTCCACCATGCGGATGATCTGCGCTAGCACGGTGTCGCGGCCGACCCCCGTCGCGCGGAACAGGAAGCTGCCAGTCTTGTTGATGGTGCCGCCGACCACCGTGGAACCCACCCCCTTGGCAACGGGAACGGGCTCGCCCGTGATCATGGATTCGTCGACATAGGACGACCCATCGGTCACCTCACCGTCGACGGGCAGCCTGTCGCCCGGGCGGACCATGACGATTTCACCGGCGGCGACCTGCTCGGCCGGGATCTCGACCGGGTTTCCGCTCCGCATGACGCGGGCGGTCTTGGGCTGGAGTCCGACGAGCCGCGCGATGGCCTGGCTGGTCCGGCCCTTGGCTTTCGCCTCAAGGAAGCGGCCGAGCAGGATCAGCGTGACGATCACCGCCGCCGCCTCGAAGTAAACGTTGGCGGTCCCCGACGGCAGAACGTCCGGGGCGAACGTCGCAACGGTTGAATAAACCCAGGCGGCCGCGGCGCCGATCGCGACCAGCGAGTTCATGTCCGGAGCGCGGCGCAGGAGCGCGGGGAATCCCTTGCGGAAAAACCGGAATCCCGGACCCGCGAGGACCAGGGTCGCGAGAGCGAACTGCACATACCAGCTTTCACGGTGTCCGATATTGGTCAACACCCAGTCGTGCACGGCAGGAATCAAGTGGGAGCCCATCTCGATCACGACAACAGGCAGCGACAAAACCGCGGCGAGGACCACCGAGCGCCGCAGGTTCTTCATTTCCTGCGCGCGAAGTTCCTCGCGGTCAGGCGCCGAGGTATCCGCCGCGATGGGCGATGCGGCATAGCCGGCCGCCTCGACAGCGCCGACCAGCGCCGGGGTCAATACGGTTCCGGCGTAGGCACGAACCAAGGCGCGCTCGGTCGCAAGATTGACCGCGGCGTCGACCACTCCCGGAACGGCGGACAGCGCCCTCTGAATGCGGCCTACGCAGGAGGCGCAGGTCATCCCGGAGATCGAGAGCTCGTGCGTTTCCATCGCGACTTCGTAACCAGCCTGGAAAACGGCTTCTGCAACCGCGGCCGGGTTTGCCTGTCCGCGGAAACTGACGTCGACCCGCTCGGTCGCAAGATTCACCGACGCGTCGCCGACGCCGGGCACAGCCTTGGCGGCGCGCTCAACGCGAAGCACGCAGGACGCGCAGGTCATCCCTTCCACCCGCAGGTTGAGGGTCGATTCTGAGGAGTTCCGGGATGCAGTCAACGTGGTCATGGCGCCACTCCGATTGTTCACTGCGTCCTCAGATAGAGGTTCCCATCATGGGAAGGTCAAGGCGTCCCCGAAAGAAATCGAAGCCGTGACCTTCCCTTTGTGGCAAGTCCCCCGTTCCGGCAAGGCAACAGAAGGGAACCTCGAATGCTGAAGATGAACGTGCGGGACATGAGCTGCCAGAGCTGCACGCGATCGAATCGAGACCGAGGTCAAGCGGGTGGATCCGAACGCCAAGATCAATGTCGATTGACGTTGAAGATCGTCAGCGTTCACTCCCACGCGCCGAACGAAATGATCGAGGAGGCGATTGCGGAGGCAGGATTCCAGAACGAGAAGATGGCCCCGTAAGCTTGCGCCTGCGGAGCACGAACAGCGTCCCGGGCAACGAAGGCACGCCACGTTCCTGCAGCCGGCTAGCGGCGAGTTTCGCCGCCGCCGTTTGCTCGAGCGCTCCTGGCCGAAACGATGGCGCCAACGAGGCAATCGAACTGGAAGCGGCGAGCAGCAGCGCAACAGTGCGTGTGATTTTCGAGAGAATACGGTTGGTTTCTCAGCAGCTTCACTGGCGCCAACGCTTAAATTCGATACCGAGGAAACTTCTGGATCGCCTTCGCCATCATTTCGATTGTCGGTGTCTCATAGGCGCGGGCAACGCCAGCAGACGAATGCCCTGTAATTGCATCGCTGATGCGCTCCGGGACACTTTCTGCCAACAAACGTGTCTTGAATGTATGACGCCACCCATGGTTAGGCGAGATACCAAGATCATCGAGGCCGGCAGCAGCCCGCACCCATCGCGCCAGATACTCAGCCCGCAGATCGGCGGGATGCGTCTTTACGCCATTTTGGACAGGACCATAAAACAAAGGTCCTTTTCCGCTTACCTGAACGAAATCGAGGAAGCCGAGCTCGATCAGATGCTCATGAAGCGGCACCCGGCGAGGCTTGTTTCCCTTAGTCCGCAGCAGTTCGACAAGCCAAATGTCGCTCTCTTTCCTGATGTCTTCGCCGCGGATTGAGGTACACTCCGAAATGCGCGCTCCGGTATAGGCCACCAGCCACGGGCACCAGCGTTTTGCGGCCAGGAGCTTGGTATTGCCATCTTGCGCGGAAGCTGAATTTGCCGCGCGCAGAATGCGAGAAATCTCATCCGGCCGAAACGTTTTCTCGCGGCGCGGTCCGGCGGAAGGCACATCTAGAGCTACATTCCGTGCCACGTTATATGTAAGCAGCGAACCACCCTGCGGCCGTGTTGCCCAATGCAGAACGGAACTTACCGCGACGACGTCGTTCTTATTGACAGTTTTGGGGCTCACCCCCTCGCTCCGGCGTTTCTCTGCCCACCGATAAACGTCCTCGCTCGTGATCGCGGAAATATCCTTACCATTGACGAAAGACGTGAATGATCGAATGCTCGGCGTATATCGGTCGATCGTCGCCGGAGACTTGATTTTTGCCTGCTTTTCGCACCACCGATCGAACAACTTATCAAACGTCAATACGGTTGCTGAAGCGGTTATGGGAGCCGCCTTGAGCGTGAATTCCGGAAAGCGATCAAGATTGAGATCTCCGCGATAATCGCCACCCGCGAGTTGCTCGGCTCGGCGCATCATCAAGCGATATGCTCGCCAGATCTCACGGATCAGCATGGTCCGACTCGCGAGATCCAGAATCAGGTGCTTCTGAAAAAGCCAGGCATCCGCGGCCTCCCCAAAAACCGCTGCCACTGCTTCAGGATACTTGTCGGGAGCATCTGGCGTTTGGACCAGTACCTCGTTCGGAAGCTTTTGGCCGACTGCAACGACGAGAACTTCCAGCTGCTCGGGATCCAATCCTAGCGCCCTGATCTTGTCCCGCAGTTCAGCACGGCCACGAGCCTCGGCAATCGCATGCTGGCTGAGGTGAGGACGATTCTCAATAAAAGACGTGGCTGTCTTGTAGATTTCGCCAGCCAGAGCGACGGCCTGTTTGTGGGTCAGCTGCGTGCCTTCGCTCCGCGTCGTATCCCAGTACATCCGAAGTGCGGCGTCTGCGATCGCGTGCCGCGCCTTCGCTTCGCGCGCGTCCTTTGTCCGCAACGACGCTTGAACCGCGCTACCAATTTTCACCCGCACCACCTCTTTGCCGATCGGAAGCAGAATGGAGGCTCCGCGCACCTGATCAACGAGATCCAGGGGCGTCCGCTGCCGCAGGTGCAGCATTCCGGAGACAGGATCTTTCCAAGGGAGGGCCATTCTGAAAACCATGTGTGAGCGCCTTGTGTGAGACTTGCGCGCTCCTAAGCCACTATGGATAATCAACTATTTGAAGAGATGGAAGAATCTTGTGGCGATCCCGGGAGGGCTCGAACCTCCGACCTACGGTTTAGGAAACCGCCGCTCTGTCCAGCTGAGCTACGGGACCACCTGAAGCTTCGGTTAGCACAAGGTCTTCTGCTTTGCAGCCCACTCGTTCGCCCTTATGTGAAAGCATGAGACGGCGGGCGGCGGCGATCATCACAACCTTGTTCGGCATCGCGCTTTCGGGCGCCGGAGCGGCTGCCGTGCGCGCAGACTGCGGGGCGCACGAGCCTGTCGCGGTCGCGCAGACACGCCCGGACGGCACGTTCCGCCTTGCCGATGGCCGCGAAGGAAAACTCGCAGGGACCGTCCTGTCCGGGACAGCCGGGGCATCCTTTCGCACCGCAATGCGCGCCCCCGCTCTTTCCGCGGTCGCCGTGGGGCGGCCGGACCGCTGGGGCCGCCAGGCCTTTCACATCGAACGCGTCGAACAGGATCTGATCCGGCAGGGGCTCGGACATGCCGCGCGACAGGCGGAAGGGGCGTGCCTCGCGCCGCTTCTGGCGGCCGAAGCCGAAGCACGGGCCGCCCGGCGCGGCATCTGGTCCGGTCCCGGCCCTGTTCTGGCGGCATCGAACGGGGCCGCGCTTCAGGACCGGCTCGGCCAGCATGTCCTCGTCGAGGGCTCGGTTGTGTCCGCCCGCCGGTTCGGGGGTCGCGTCTACCTGAATTTTGCGCGATATTGGAAAAGCGGGCTCAGCCTCATCATTGCCGAAAAGCAGTGGCCGATATTCTCCGGGGGCGCCGAACCTGAAACCTTCGGTGGCAAACGGGTGCGGGTGCGGGGCCGGCTCGACTGGCGGGGTGGGCCGGTCGTCGTCGCCAGGCCGGACGATCGCGTGGAATTGGCCGATTAAGGAGCGGGTTATGCGTGCCGGGTGGAGATGTTCGGGCCGTTCGGGGATGGCGCTGCTGGCGGCAGTGCTCGTCCTGTCGGGCTGCGCGGGCCTCGAAAAGGCGACCGGCCCCGGCAGCGAGGCCGCGAGCCTTGTTCCGGCCACGGCTCCGCGTGTGGTCGGCGCCGACACGCCCGCGCGGCGCGAGCATGCGCGCATCCTCGCCGCCTATGGCGGCGCCTATTCGGACCCGGCGCTCGACGTGCTGCTGGCCGACATTTCGGCGCGCGTGTCGTCGGCCTCCGAAAGCCCCGGGCAGGCCTATCGCATCACCGTTCTGAACTCGCCGTCGATCAATGCCTTCGCGCTGCCGACCGGCGATCTTTACCTCACGCGCGGACTTCTCGCGCTGGCCAACGACACGGCCGAAGTCGCCGCCGTAATCGCGCATGAAATGGCGCATGTCACCGCGCGTCACGCCTTTGCACGTGCGGACAAGGAGCGCCAGGCGGTCCTCGTTTCGCGCGTCGTGACGGACGTTCTGGGCGACAAGGAAGCCGGCGCGATGAACCTCGCCAAGAGCCGCATCGCGCTTGCCCGCTTCTCGCGCGAGCAGGAGCTGGAAGCCGACCAGATCGGCGTCGCCACGCTGGCCCGCGCCGGGTTCGATCCGTACGGCTCGGCCCGTTTCCTCGCCGCAATGGGCCGCAATGCCAGCCTCCGGGCGCAAGGATTCGGCAGTTCGTCGGAAAGCGAAACCGTCGATTTCATGGCCACGCATCCGGCCACACCCGAGCGCGTGTCGCTGGCCGAACAGGCCGCGCGTGATGTGCGTACACCCGACAAGCCCGAGCGCGACCGCAACCGCTTCCTCACCGCCATCGAGGGCATGGTCTACGGCGACGATCCCTCGCAGGGCTATGTGCGCGGGAACCGCTTCATCCATCCTGTCATCGGCTTTTCCTTCACCGCGCCGGCCGATTTCACGCTCGAGAACTCGGCCGACAGCATTGTCGGCATCGGGCCGAACGACACGGCCCTTCGTCTGGACAGCATCCTCGTGCCAAGCGGACAGAATCTCGGCGCCCATCTTGCGAACGATCTCATGGACGGCGTGAAGATTTCGGCGGTCGAGGAAACGGAGATCAACGGCTTTCCGGCCGCCATCGCCGTCGCACGCGGCCGCGACTGGAATTTCCGCCTTGCCGGCATCCGCTTCGGCTCGAACGTCTATCGCATCGTCTACGCGACACGAAATCTGACGCCGGAGATCGACGCCGGTTTCCGCACCTCGATCCAGACCTTCCGCCGCATCACGGGCGCGGAAGCAACGGAAGTGCGCCCGCAGCGGATCGCCGTTGTACGCCTGAAAACGACCGACTCGATTGCCGCTCTCGCAGCCCGGATGAGCGTTCCGAACCGGCAGCTCGAACGCTTTCAGGTGCTGAACGGCCTTGCTCCGGAAAGCGCTCTGACGGAGGGCGACCGCGTCAAGCTGATCGTGGAATAGGCCTCAGGCCGCGAGGTCGACCTCGCTCAGAGCCCGCTTCAGTTTTTCCATCGCCCGGCTTTCAATCTGCCGCACACGCTCCTTCGAAATGCCGAGCCGCGCGCCCATCTCCTCGAGCGTCACGGACGGCTCGTCCAGCTTGCGCGCGCGGATGATCGCGGCCTCGCGCTCCGTCAGCGCATGCATCGCATCCCGCAGCCATTGCGCGCGGCGCTCCTCGTCGATCAGCGAGGAGACCGTCTCGTCCTGCAGCGGCGCATTGTCGACGAGAAAGTCCATACGTTCGGCGGCGCTGTCATCCTCGCCCTCGCTGAGCGGCGCATTCAGCGACATGTCCGGTCCGGACAGCCGGAAATCCATCAGCGCCACATCCTTTTCGGCAACGCCGACCACGGAGGCGATGCGGCGGTAGATTTCCGGCGTGGTCAGCTCGGCGTTGCGGCCGAGCCGCCAGCGCAGGCGCCGCAGGCTGAAAAACAGCGCCTTCTGGTTGGAGCTGGTGCCGCCGCGCACGATCGACCAGTTCCGCAGGATGTGATCCTGCACCGCCGCCCGGATCCACCAGGCCGCATAGGTCGAAAACCGCACCTCGCGTTCGGGGTCGAAACGCGCCGCCGCCTCCAGAAGACCGACATGCCCCTCCTGGACGAGGTCCGCCATGGACAGCCCGTAGTGCCTGAAACGCGCGGCGATGGAAATCACAAGCCGCATATGCGCCGCCGCCAGCCGGTGAAGGGCAGCTTCGTCCCGCTCCTTTTTCCAGCGCTGCGCGAGCACGTGTTCCTCCTCCCGTTCGAGGAAGGGAGCGCGCATGGCCGCGCGCATGAACCCGTCTTGCACAGCACCTTGGCTTGCCATCTTACCCTCGCTCACTCTTTACCCGGGGGCCCTTGGGGCTTAACGCGCGAGGGCTTGAAGGGGTTCATCCGCCGCCCTTAGACCTCTCAAGCAAATAAATTTGACCGGCGCTGTCGATTGGCGGCCTGCCCGTTCGACGTGGGTGCAGAGAGCCGTTGGGCATCTCGGGAACAAGGGAGACACACATGCGCGTGATGGTTCTGGTGAAAGCGACGAGCAACAGCGAAGCCGGCGAACTGCCCTCGGCCGAGCTGCTTGAGGCGATGGGAAAGTACAACGAAGAACTGGCCAATGCCGGCATCATGCTGACGGGCGATGGCCTCAAGCCCTCGTCGCAGGGCAAACGCATCGCCTTCGACGGCCCGGACCGCCGCGTCATCGACGGCCCCTTCGCCGAAACCCGCGAACTCGTCGCCGGCTACTGGGTGTGGGAGGTCAAGGACATGGCGGAAGCGGTCGAATGGGCAAAACGCTGTCCCAATCCCATGCCCGGGCCGAGCGAAATCGAAATCCGCCCCTTCTACGAAATGGCGGATTTCGCGGAAACGCTGACGCCGGAGGCGGCCGCGCCGCATGAGCGGGTGCGCGAGAAGCTGAACAAACCCTGAGACCCGTCGATCCGCTTGCCATGCCCTCCGCTTCTTCCTAAGCGGAGGGCATGGCCGCTGACCCGACCCGCGAGACGATCGAGACGGTGTTCCGGATCGAACGGGCACGGCTCGTTGGGGCGCTCGCCCGCATCACCCGCAACATCGACGCCGCCGAGGATCTTGCGCAGGACGCCCTGCTCAGCGCGCTTGCCGACTGGCCCGAGAAGGGAATTCCCGAAAAGCCGGGCGCCTGGCTCATGGCAGCCGCGAAGAAGCGCGCGCTCGATGGCTTCCGCCGCTCGAAAATGCTGGCGCGCAAGCACGCCGAAATCGGCCGCGACGTTGAAGAGGCCCAGGACGACGCGGTCGACGAGCTGAATGCGGCGCTCGACGACGATCTCGGCGACGAAGTGCTGGGCCTCATCTTCGCCGCCTGCCATCCGGTCCTGTCGGCCGAAGCGCGCACGGCCCTGACCTTGCGCCTTATCGGCGGGCTGTCGACCGGGGAGATCGCTCGCGCTTTCCTGTCCAGCCCGGCGACCATCGCGCAACGCATCGTGCGGGCGAAGAAAACGCTCGGCGATGCACAACTCGCCTTCGAGGTGCCGCGCGGCAAGGAGCGCCAGGCGCGCCTCGCCTCGGTTCTCGAGGTCATCTACCTGATCTTCAACGAGGGCTATGCGGCGACCGCCGGCGAAGATCTCATCCGGCCGGCGCTCTGCGGCGAAGCCCGGCGCCTCGGCCGCATCCTGACGGCCGCCTTGCCGGAGGAGGCCGAGGCGTTCGGCCTCCTTGCCCTGATGGAACTCCACGCCTCCCGCCTCGACACCCGCTCCGCGCCCGACGGCTCTTTCATCCCGATTACCGAGCAGAACCGCGCCCGCTGGGATCGGCTGCTGATCGAACGCGGCCTTGCCGCGCTTCAGCGCGCCGAGGCTCTTGGTGGAGCGGACGGTCCTTACGCGCTTCAGGCCGCCCTCGCCGCCTGTCATGCCCGGGCACGAACCGCGGAAGACACGGACTGGCGGCAGATCGCGGCGCTCTACGACCGCCTGCAAACGGCGAGGCCCTCGGCCGTGGTCGATCTCAACCGCGCCATCGCGCACAGCATGGCTTTCGGACCGGAGGCCGGCCTCAGGCTTCTCGACTCCGTTTCCGCCGACGCCCTCCCCAACTACGCGCCCCTGCCGGCCGCCCGCGCGGATTGCCTCTTTCGCGCCGGGCGCCTTGCCGAAGCCAAGGGCGAATTCATCCGCGCCGCCGGCCTGACGCAGAACGCCCGGGAACGCGCCTTCCTCCTGAAACGCGCCACCGCCTGCGAGACGTCATGACGGCGGGCGTCGAGGTCTGGCTCGACCGCTGGCATCTTGTTGCCGATGGTGAGCCCATCGCGCGCTCCGGTTCCGTCCTCCTGCCAGTGAGGCGTGACGGGATTTCCGCCATGCTGAAGGTCTCCTCCGACGAAGACGAACGGCACGGCGGCGCGCTGATGGAATATTGGGGCGGCGACGGCGCGGCCCGCGTGCTCGAACGCGAAGAAGACGCACTGCTGATGGAGCGCGCCCTCGGCACACGCTCGCTCGCCGCAATGGCCCGCAATGGCGCGGACGGGGAGGCAACGCGCATCCTGTGTGCCGCCATTGCCGCGCTGCACCGGCCGCGAGCGCGCCCTCTGCCCGATCTCGTCCCGCTCGACGTCTGGTTCCGCGCGCTCTTTCCAGCGGCACGAGCCGAGGGCGGCTTTCTCGCCCAGGCGGCGGCGCGCGCGGAGCGCCTTCTGGCCAACCAGCACGACCTGCGTCCGCTCCACGGCGATCTGCACCATGAGAACGTGCTTGACTTCGGACCGCGCGGCTGGCTCGCCATCGATCCCAAGCGCCTCTGCGGCGATCGGGCGTTCGAATATGCGATCCTCTTCTGCGACCCGGACCTCTCCGATCCCGATCCACCCGTCGCGGTCCTGCCGGAGCGTTTTGCGTCGCGCCTTTGCATCGTCGCCGAGGCCGCCGGTCTCGAACGTGAAAACCTGCTCGACTGGATCATCGCCTGGAGCGGGCTGTCGGCGGTCTGGATGATCGAGGACGGGCAGAGCCCGGAGGTGGAATTCGCAGTCGGCCGCCTCGCGCTCGCCGCATCATCGCGCTGAGCGAAAGGCCAAACAAAAAGCCCGGCACAAGGCCGGGCTTTTCAAAATCACTGGCAAGCAGATCAGGCCGCTTCGGCCTCGTCGTCCTCTTCGCCTTCCGCCTCGTCCTTGGCGGCTCCGCGCTTCGGACCCTTGGCCAGCATGGCCTCGATCTTCTTGACCGCTTCCGAATCCGTCAGCTTCTCGACGGCAGCCAGTTCGCGCGCCATGCGGTCGAGCGCGGCTTCATAAAGCTGTCGCTCGGAATAGGACTGCTCGGGCTGGGTTTCGGCACGGTGCAGGTCGCGCACGACCTCGGCAATGGCGACGAGATCGCCGGAATTGATCTTGGCTTCGTATTCCTGCGCGCGGCGGGACCACATCGTGCGCTTGACGCGGGCGCGGCCCTTCAGCGTGTCGAGCGCCTTTTCCATGACATCGTCGGCCGACAGCTTGCGCATGCCCACGCTGTCGATTTTCGAGACCGGAACGCGCAGCGTCATCTTGTCCTTGGCGAAGGTGATGACGAAGAGCTCAAGCTTGTACCCGGCGATCTCCTGATCCTCGATGGCGACGATCTGGCCGACCCCGTGGGCCGGATAGACGATGTACTCGCTGGTCTTGAAACCGTGGCGGTTGCTGGTCTTCTTGGCGGCAGGTGCTGTTGTCATAGTGGCTGTGCGCGCTCCGTCTGTCCCGGCTGCCTTCCGGCTCACCGGCCTGGCCGGCAAGGATGCCGGCTTGGTGACCGCTTCGGCCGCGGGTGCCGCGGCCTTTCTGGCGGATGTCGTGACCGTCTCGGCAGTTTCGGAAACTGCTTTCGGGGTCATGTTCGTGCCCGCCGTGGCGGCGGATTTGGCCGGCTTTCCCGGCATGTCAGGTCCTTTCCGCCCACCCATTGCGGGCAAGCCCCGTATCCCCTCTGGAAACGGCATCGGCCATGCTTCGGATCCTGAAAGCTGGTCGAGAAAAAAGGCTCCGTGGTCGACGGAGCCCTAGACCCGCGAGGGCCTCATTCTTCTGTGGACCCTACCACAAAAATGTCATTTCAGCAAATCATGGCCGCGTTTAAGGCTGACTGCGGCCTGCCGGGACATCGAGACAGGTTAAGGTCAGCTGCCGTCGCCGGGATTGGGCGACAGAAGTTCGAGCTTGCCCGGTTTTCCGTCCCAGTCCTTGTGGTCGGCCGGCGGGGTGCCCTTGTCGCTGATATTGGGCCAGGTCTTCGAGTACTGGGCATTGAGCTCCAGCCAGGATTCGAGGCCCGAAACGGTGTCGGGCTTGATCGCTTCCGCCGGGCATTCGGGCTCGCACACGCCGCAATCGATGCACTCGTCAGGATGAATGACGAGCATGTTCTCGCCTTCATAGAAGCAGTCGACGGGGCACACCTCGACGCAGTCCATGTATTTGCATTTGATGCAGTTTTCGGTCACCACATAGGGCATCGGGAGCCTTTTTCTTCCAGTTCTAATCTTTGCCTAGTCGAGCACCGGCGCGAGTGCAAGCGGCCCTTCAGTCGCGGCCCTTGATAAGGTTTATCCGCCGAAGGTCGCGCTTGGTCGGCCGGCCCGCGCCCTGATCGCGCACAAGGCCCGCAGGCTCTGCCGGAACGCGCGGGGCGGGCGGCGGACTGAGGTCTTCATATAGGAGCGCCGCCGCAGGTGCACCGCCTCTTTTATCAGAAAAGTTGCGGATTTCGAGAATTCGCACACGCTCCTCGAGTGCAATCGTCAGAACATCCCCTGCCTTCACCGCCTGGCTGGAAGCACCGACCCGCACGCCGTTGAGCCGCACATGGCCGGATTCGGCGAGTTTCTGGGCAAGCGTGCGGGTCTTCACGACCCGCGCGTGCCAGAGCCATTTGTCGATGCGCTGCCGCTCGCTCACGCCGTTAACTGCGCTTGTCGCCTTCCAGCTGGGCTTTCAGGCCGGCCAAAGCGGCAAAGGGCGAATTCGGGTCGGCCGGGCGCTCGCGGCGCTCCGGCGAACGCCGGTTCTCGTCGCGCCTGTTGTCGTCGCGGCGCGAGTCGTTGCGCTTGTCGTTCGGGCGCGGGCCCTTGCCCTGATGGGGGCCTTTCGGCCGGCCTCCCGTCTTTCCGGGCCCTTCTCCATCCTTGCGGCGATGGTCGTCGCGCTCGTGCCGGCGTCCCTGATGCGGACGTGCCTTGCCCGCGGCGTCCCCCGTTTCGGCCCGCTCGCCCTGCGGCCGGTTTTCGTGCGGTCTGCCACGGCGCTGGTCCGGCCGCCCGCGCTCGAAACGTCCCGGACGCCAGATCTCGATCATCGCCGGCTCCGCGGACGTGTCCGCAGCAGGCGTTTCCGAAGCGGCTGGCTCGGCACTCACGGCTTCGGCGGTCCGGGTTTCTGCCGAAACCTCGACAGGCTCAGCTGAAGGCTCGGCCTGTGCAGGTTCGGCGGTCTCTGCCGCTCCGATGGAATCGGCGAGCACTTCGCTCGATGAATCGAGCGTCGGATCGATCTCCGCGCCTTCCTTCGGCTCGGACGCGGAAGCACCGGCAGGCTCGGTAGCGGCCTCCGCAATGTCCGCCGCGACAGGGTTCTCGGTGGCGGTGCTCTCCGCGTCGGCATCGGCGACGGCGCTCTCCGCAGCCTCGACCTTCGCCTCTTGCGGCTTCGGCGCGGGCTTGCGCTCCATCCGGTAGCCGAGCGAACGCAGGATGGCGGCGAAATCCTCGCCCGCACACCCGGTCAGCGAGGTCATCGCCACGGTGACCGTGAACCCGTTGCCGTCGGCCGCGCCGGGCGGCGGTTCGGTCGGGGTGACACCCGGACGCCAGGAGATCGCCGGACGGATGAGATCGGCCAGACGCTCCAGAATGTCGACGCGCACCGCGCGGTCATGACAGAGCCGGTAGCCGAGCGCGCGGTACAGATCCTTCGGTACGGACGGATCGGCCTTGAAGCTGGTGCGCCCGCTGGCGGCGAGCCCCGGCGCTTCGTCGAGACCCGGAACCGGCCCGCTCTGATGCAGCGCCCAGAGTTGCGCGGCCAGCGCGCGCGGCGCGGGCTTGAGCAACGCCGGCAAATACAGATGATAGGCGCCGAAACGGATGCCGAGCGTGCGAAGGCCCGCGCGCGCTTCCTGATCGAGCCCCTTCACATCGTCGGCGACGCGCGAGCGGTCGAGCACGCCGAGCGCCTCGACGATCTGGAAGGCAAGGCCGCGCGCCATGCCGTTGAGGTTTTCGGCCTTTTCCAGCTGGAACAGCGGGCCGAGCAGTTTTGCGACATACGCATCGATCCACAGCTGAAGCCGCGCTTCGGCCTTGTCGCGGTCGGGGCCCGACAAGGTCTCGTCGGCCAGAAGGCGCACCCGCGGCGTCAGAACGCGCTCGCCCGGCAGCAGCTTGCCCGCAGGCTCGCCGAGCCAGCGCAACGTGCCGTCCGATGTCAGCACGATGTCGCCATCGGGCGCGGCGCCGAGCTTGTCCGCACGCCGCGCGAACTCGCCCGCGAGCGCCTTCTGCGCGGCGGCGCGCAGCGCGCGTCCGTCCTCGCCTTCGGCGCTTTGATCCGCCGTGAAGCGGAACGCCGAAAGACGCCCGACATGCTGTCCCTCGACCAGCACATCGCCGGTCTCATTCACTTCCGCGTCAAGCATATCCTTGTCCCTGAGGCGCCGCATGAGAACACTTGAGCGGCGATCGACGAAGCGTTGAGTCAATCTTTCGTGCAGCGCGTCGGACAATTTGTCCTCCACGCCGCGCGTCACTCCCTGCCAGTGGTCCGGATCGGCAAGCCAGTCCGGCCGGTTGGCAACGAAAGTCCAGGTACGGATATGTGCGATCCGTGCCGAGAGTGTGTCTATGTCTCCGTCGGTGCGTTCGCTCAAGGCAACCTGCCGCGCGAACCAGTCGTCGGAGATTTTACCCTCCCGCATCAAAAATCCATAGAGGGAGGTTACAAGTTCCGCATGCGCCTGCGGCGAGGTCTTCCGATAGTCCGGAACCTGGCAGACATCCCACAGAAGCTGGATGGCATCGCGCCGCACCGCCATGTCCCGCACCTCGGGGTCGCGCACGGCATGTTCGAGCGCGGTCACATCCTCGCCGGTGGGGGCGCGGGTCAGGCCGGGCTCGGTCGGCGCCACGGCAAGACTGAGATGGAGACGGGCGACGGAGCCGAAATCCAGATCGGCATTGCGCCATTGCATCAGCCGTACGGACTCGAACGTGTGCCCTTCCAGCCGCTCGACCAGATCCTGCTCGAACGGCTCGCAGCGCCCCGTCGTGCCGAAGGTGCCGTCGCGCAGATGCCGTCCGGCGCGGCCCGCGATCTGGCCGAATTCGGATGGGTTCAGGCGGCGGAACTGGAAGCCGTCGAATTTGCGGTCGCCGGCAAAGGCGATGTGGTCGACATCGAGATTGAGGCCCATGCCGATGGCATCGGTGGCGACGAGATATTCCACATCGCCGGACTGGTAGAGTTCCACCTGCGCGTTGCGCGTGCGCGGCGACAGCGAACCGAGCACCACCGCCGCCCCGCCCCGCTGGCGGCGGATCAGTTCGGCGATCGCATAGACCTCCTCGGCGGAGAAGGCGACGATGGCCGAACGGCTCGGCAGGCGGGTGATCTTCTTTTCGCCGGAGAAGGTGAGGTTCGACAGGCGCGGGCGGCCGATGATGCTGGCGCCCGGCAACAGCTTTTCCACCAGCGGGCGCATGGTCGAGGCGCCGAGCAGCAGCGTCTCGAAGCGGCCGCGCCGGTTGAGGATGCGATCTGTAAAGACATGGCCGCGATCGAGGTCGGCCGCGATCTGGATTTCGTCCACCGCGACGAAATCGACATCGAGATCCTGCGGCATGGCCTCGACGGTCGATACCCAGTAGCGCGCATTGTCCGGCTTGATCTTCTCTTCGCCGGTGATGAGCGCAACCTTGTCCGCGCCCACTTTCTCGACGACGCGGCTGTACACTTCGCGCGCCAGCAGCCGCAGCGGCAGGCCGATCAGGCCCGAGCCCTGCGCCACCATGCGCTCGATGGCCAGATGTGTCTTGCCGGTATTGGTCGGCCCCAGGACAGCGGTGACATTGCGTCCCCTCTCCTGCGGCGGAAGTGTGCGTGTTGGCATTTCGACTGGTAAAGGGCGCTCGTGCAGCGCGGGAATGAGGAAGGTCTCTTTACCACGAAAGCGCGCGCCGTCGCCTTTCTTTATGTTAACGCGCCGTAGGCGTGAACACGCCCGGAACAAACCCGGCCCGAATCGCTGACTCCGGCTGGAATCCCGTTCCGTTCACATTCCCTTTGCCATTAAGGTTTGACCGGAACGGGAACAGAGCCGGATCGAATCGGCTCATGGCCGATGTTCCCGGTTCACCCCCGCAATATCTGGGCAAATGGACGATTGACCCACCACATGTGGACTTCTTACATTTCACAAATGTGGATAACTCGAAAATCCCGGTTAACGGGCCGTCCCGCTTTCGGACACCGGCTGAACGCTCACGGTGTCGGACTTCTTGGTTGCGGCGGAAGACGAGGTGAATTCGGAGGCCTCGAGCACCAGCATGCCGAAACCGGTCGCGAACGACACCCGCCAGGGCGCCATCATCTGCGTGCCCTCGATGGGCGCGAGCCAGGCCTCGATGGTGCGGTTCTTTTCCATCGACTTGGCCGAGCCCTGTTCGCGGTGCCCGGCGATCGCCTTGTAGCTGGCGCGGCAGACCACCGCCGGCCCTTCATAGCCCTTCAGCGTCTTCACGATCTCGGTGCGCAGATAGGTCATGCGGATGTCGAAACGCTCGGTCCCCTCGAACACAGGCAGCGTGCGGTCGCAATTTCCGGGCTCGCCCGGCCCGCTTTTGCTGAGCTGCGGCATCAGCACCGCGGAGATCGGATCGGTCACGCCCCGTTTGTGCTCGGGCTGCACCGGCACGCGGTCCGGCCGGTAGGGCAAAGGCGGATGCACCGCCTCCTGCCGCACGCGCCCGCGCTGGAGCGCGATCGAGATCGTCCGCGAGACATTGCTGTCGGAAGACGTCGTCACCGAGGTCGACGGCCACAGAACATTTGCCTGAACGAGGCCGCTGGCCTTGCCGGTCATGGTAAAGCCCATGCCCTTGGCGTCGAAATCGACCGTGTAGCGGCCGCTGTCGGGAAGAACCGCCTTCACGACGCCGGTCGCGAAGGTAAAAGGCAGAACCGCGAGCCGCACTGTATAGCGGGCGTTGAATTCGGTGTTGGCGAGGGCGCTGCCCGGCACAACGAGCGCAGCCAGCAGAACGCCAAGAGGCGCCCTGGCGGGGATGCCCGCAGCCTTGGTCCGCATCACGCTCACAGGTTTTTCGCCTTTTCGCTCGCCGCCGCTCGTGCGGACGATTCACTCTGGCCGAACAATGCGGCAGGATTGGTTATTCGTCGAGACAGGGTGAACAATTCGCAAAGCGCGTTGCTCCGGGGACTCACTTTCGCATCCGGCCCCGTTTTCCGTGCGCCCTTTTCCTTGACCTTTGCCTCGCTTGCCGCCTATACAGCGCCACCTTCGAGCGCCTTCGGCTCTCGGGTCGTTCCTTCTTTTGCGCGAAGACATCCTCTTCCCTGCGGAGAAGGCAGACCCTGAAGCCCGCTCGTCCCGTAATTCTAGAATATGGAGCCTGCGATGTCGCGGCGCTGCGAACTGTCCGGAAAAGCCGTCCAGGTGGGTCATCTGGTCAGCCATTCGAACCACAAGACCAAGACGCGGTTTCTGCCGAACCTCGTCAACGTGACGCTCATCTCCGACGCGCTCGGCCAGTCGTTCCGCCTGCGTGTGACGGCACATGCCCTGCGTTCGGTCGAGCATCGCGGCGGCCTCGACGCGTTTCTGCTGAAGGCCTCGGAAGAGGATCTGTCGCAGAAAGCCAAGGAACTGCGCCGCAAGATCCGCAAGGCCTCGGATGAAGCCAAGGCGGCCTGATTTGGCCGCCCGCGCGCCTTTCTGGGCAGGGCCTTTCGTCCTGCCCGTTCTGGCGATGGCAGCCGTCGTCGCGCTGTCGAATTTTGCCGTCCAGTATCCGATCCAGGCGTTCGGCCTTGCCGATTACCTGACCTGGGGCGCGCTGACCTATCCGGTCGCCTTCCTCGTCAACGACCTCACAAACCGCCGCTTCGGCCCCGCGACGACCCGCAAGGTCGTCTATGTCGGCTTCGCCATCGCCGTCGTCCTGTCGATTGCGTTGGCGAGCCCACGCATCGCGCTCGCCTCCGGCACGGCCTTCGTCGTCGGCCAGCTTCTCGACATCAGCGTCTTCAACTGGCTGCGCCGCAAGACCTGGTGGCGCGCCCCGCTCGCGGGCAGCCTGCTCGGCTCGGCGTTCGACACGATCATCTTCTTCAGCCTGGCCTTTGCGGGCGATGTCGCAATGTCCGGCCCCGTCGCCTTCGGCGCCTTCAGCGTGCCGCTGTGGACCAGCCTCGCCTTCTTCGATTTCTGGGTGAAGGTCGCAATGGCGCTCGTTCTGCTGCTGCCCTATGGCGCGCTGATGAACTGGGTGCGCCCGTTCGAGACCGCGCACACCACGCGCTGATCATTCCACGAGCGCGAACTGCAGCAGGATCGTTTTCTGCGCGCGGTTGAAATTGTCGTCCGACATCAAGGTCAGCACGGTCCGCCCGTCCGCCGCGCGGTGCACGGACAAAGCCTCCATATTGTCGATGTCGTGACCGCCGAGGCTTGCCTCCAGCAGCACCTCGCCGTCGAGCACCGCCCCTTCGGCAATCGAGGCAAGGGGGACGCGGCGCAACCGCATGTTCAAGGAAAACAGCGGCCGGTAGCGCCGCTCCAGAACGAGAAGATCGCCGCCCGGCAGGAACGCCATGTCGGTCACCGCATAGCCATCGCGATTTTTGAAGCCCAGCGCCCGCACGGGTTTTGTCGTCAGCCCCGACACAAGCCACGCCGGATGATCGGCGCCCGCCTCGGGCGGCTCCTCGGCGATGACAACCAGCGTGCCCTTCTCCGGCCCGTCCGGCACCAGCGCAATCGCCTCGATCCCGGCGTTGCGCCGCAGATCGGCCATGGCCTGCGCGCCGGGCAGCTTGGCGCCGCGGGCCTTCGCGGCCCCGCGGCCGAGCGCGAAGCGCAGCACCTGATGGCGGCCTTCGGTCGAGATGAAGGCAATCGAATCGGAGATTTCGAGCGCTTCGGTGTCGCCGCCCCGCGTGCCGGCAATTGGCTGTCCGTCCGGCCCGCGGATCGGAAAAAGCTCGGCCGCCTCGATGCCGGAAGGCCGGTCTCCCTCATAGGCAATCCGGCCCGTCAGCCAGTGCGCCCGGTCGCTGACCGCGTGAAAGCTCGCCCCGTCCGCGCCCATGCGCAGCCCTGAAAACCCGCCAAACTGCGCGTTGTCGGATGTCAGGACGAGACCGCCGAGGAAACGCAGCGGGCCGAAATGGGTCTCGGCGGGAGAAGTGCGCGAAAAGGACAGGATGCGCTGCGCGTTCACGCCGATCGGTTCGGCACAGGCAGCCGATGTCGAAACAAGAGCCGCGAGAAGAACAGCAAGGCGGCTCATGCGCGGCGGCGACCGCCTCCGGCTCCGCGCGATGCCACTTTGTCTTCCTCGAACAGCTCGGCCAGCTTGTCGGTCATCGCGCCGCCAAGCTCCTCGGCATCGACGATGGTCACGGCACGACGGTAATAACGCGTCACATCGTGGCCGATGCCGATGGCGATCAGTTCAACCGGCGAGCGCGTCTCGATCCGTTCGATGACGGCCCTGAGATGGCGCTCGAGATAATTGCCCGCATTGACGGAGAGCGTCGAGTCGTCGACCGGTGCGCCGTCCGAAATCATCATCAGAATGCGCCGGTTTTCCGGCCGCGCAAGCAGGCGCTCATGCGCCCAGTCCAGCGCCTCGCCGTCGATGTTTTCCTTCAGCAGGCCTTCGCGCATCATCAGGCCGAGATTGCGCTTGGCGCGGCGCCACGGCGCGTCGGCGGATTTGTAGATGATGTGCCGCAGATCGTTCAGGCGGCCGGGATTTGGCGGCTTTCCGGCCTGCAACCACGCCTCGCGCGAGGCCCCGCCCTTCCATGCGCGCGTCGTGAAGCCAAGAATTTCGACCTTGACGCCGCACCGCTCCAGCGTGCGCGCAAGAATGTCCGCACAGGTCGCCGCCACGGTAATGGGGCGTCCGCGCATCGAGCCGGAATTGTCGAGCAGCAGCGTCACCACGGTGTCGCGGAAGTCGGTGTCGCGCTCGCGCTTGAACGAGAGCGGCTGCATCGGGTCTGTCACAACGCGCGACAGGCGCGCGGGATCGAGCATGCCCTCTTCGAGATCGAATTCCCACGACCGGTTCTGCTGCGCCAGAAGACGGCGCTGCAGGCGGTTGGCCAGACGACCGACGACGCCCTGCAGATTGACGAGCTGCTTGTCGAGATAGGACCGCAGCCGCGCCAGTTCTTCCGCGTCGCACAATTCCTCGGCCTGAAGAACCTCGTCGAATTTTTCGGTGTAGGTACGATAATCGACGAAGCGGCTGTCGGCGTTGGAGAGCTGGCGGATCGGCGGCTCGCTGACATCCTTTGCCTCTTCGGCATCGGCATCGTCCGGCATGTCGGAGGGCGGCGCGTCGGCCTTGTCCATCTCGCCGAATTCCGGCTCGTCGTCGCTCGCCTCCGCTTCGGAGGACTGCGAGCCCTCCGATTCGTCCTCGCCGCGTTCCCCGCCCTCTTCCTGGCCGGGGTCCTGATCGCTGTCCGGGTCGCTGTCGTCGGTCAGATCGTCGTCGGCGAACGACATCAAGTCGTCGCCCATGTCGAGCGCCTGAAGCACGTCGCGCACCATCTGCGCGAAACCGCGCTGGTCGGTGAGAACCTCGTCCAGATTGTCGAGGCTCGTGCCCGCGCGCTCCTCGATCCAGCCGCGCCACATCTCGACGACCTTCTTGCCGCTCTCGGGCGGCGGCGCACCCGTCAGCCGCTCGCGGATCAGGAGCGCCAGCGCGTCCTCGATGGGCGCGTCCGCGCGGTCGGAAATGTCGTTGAAGCTCGCTTTGGTGTAGCGGTCGTCGAGCATGGCGGCGAGGTTGACCTTGACGCCGTCCATACGCCGCGCCCCGATGGCCTCGCAGCGCGCCTGCTCCACCGCCTCGAACACGGCACGCGCTTCGGTGCCCTTGGGCAGAAGGCGTGAATGCACTTTCGGATCGTGACAGGCGAGCTTCAGCGCCAGCGCATCGGCCTGGCCGCGCAGGATCGCCGCGTCTTTTTTGGACATCCGTCGCGGCGGCTCGGTCAGGCGCACCGCGCCGCCGAGGATCGTCGAACGATCCGCCGCGTACGTGATTTCGAGCTCAGGCACACCCGCGATGGCACGCAGGGTGCCAGACACCGCCCGCTTCAGCGGTTCGGCCGGCGGTTCCTTCGGCTTGATGGCGGGACCCGAGTTCGATGTCATCTTATGTGCCGTGAGGCTCTCAGCTCATTGCGACGTTGACGGAGCTTTCCGGCAGTTCCTGCCCGAAGCAGCGCTGGTAGAATTCGGCCACCAGAGCGCGCTCCAGCTCGTCGCATTTGTTGAGGAAGGTCAGGCGGAACGCAAAACCGATATCGCCGAAGATTTCGGCATTTTCCGACCACGTAATGACGGTACGCGGGCTCATCACGGTCGACAGGTCGCCGTTGATGAAGGCCGAGCGCGTCAGATCCGCGAGGCGCACCATTTTCGAGACGGTCTCGCGGCCACTGGCCTTCGCCTTCAGATGCGGCGATTTCGCCAGAACGATGTCGACCTCGTTGTCGTGCGGCAGATAGTTCAGCGTGGTGACGATCGACCAGCGGTCCATCTGGCCCTGGTTGATCTGCTGGGTGCCGTGATAGAGGCCCGACGTGTCGCCGAGGCCGACCGTGTTCGTCGTCGAGAACAGGCGGAACGCGGGATGGGGACGAATGACGCGGTTCTGGTCGAGCAGCGTCAGGCGGCCCGATTGTTCGAGCACGCGCTGGATGACGAACATCACATCCGGACGGCCGGCGTCATATTCGTCGAACACAAGCGCGATGTTGTTCTGCAGCGCCCAGGGCAGGATGCCGTCGCGGAACTCGGTCACCTGCGCGCCGTCCTTCAGCACGATCGCGTCCTTGCCGACGAGATCGATGCGCGAGACATGGCTGTCGAGGTTGACGCGCACGCACGGCCAGTTGAGGCGGGCGGCGACCTGCTCGATATGGGTGGATTTGCCGGTGCCGTGATAGCCGGTCACCATCACGCGGCGGTTCTTGGAGAACCCGGCGAGAATGGCCAAGGTCGTGTTGCGGTCGAACAAATAATCCGGATCGAGGTCCGGCACATGATCGGCGCTTTCCGAATAGGCCGGAACCTCGAGATCGCTGTCGATCCCGAACACCTGACGCACGGACACCTTCATATCCGGGAGCCCCGGAATCTTCTCAGCTGCAATTGCCATTATCTGCTCCTCGCATGGGACCGCACGTCCCATGTCGCCTCCGGCGGGCGAATGGCCTCAGGCGAGGCCGACTTGCTTCAGGTAATTATACGCCTGGATCACGGCGCGCAATTTATCCTCGGTTCCGCGGTCGCCCCCATTTGCATCGGGATGCAACCGTTTGACCAGAATTTTGAACCGCGTCTTGATCTCTTCGGCGGTCGCGGTTTCCTCGACGCCCAGTTCCATGAAGGCGCTTTGCTCGACCTTTTTGAGCGTCCGGCGCGGCCGGGCCGCCTCGGGCTTGGGCGCCGCATCGCCTTCGAACAAGCTGTAGGGGTCGGCAAAGTTCCAGTTCGCATAGCGCGGATGGTTTGAATTCGGGCGCGGACTGCCCGTGCCGTCCTTGTTGTTCACGCCCATCGTCCAGGTCGGACGGTGCCCGGTCAGGCTGTCCTTCTGCCAGGCGAGCACGTCCTCTTCCGGCATGTCGCGGAAATAATTGTAGGACTGGTTGTATTCGCGGGCGTGCGCCGTGCAGAAATTGAAATACTGCCCTTCGCGGCCGCGCCCCTTCGGCGCCCGATGCTCGGCCTTCACCGCACAGCCGGGATGTTCGCACAGGCCGGCCTTGACCTGCTGCTTCTCGCCGGGCTTCGGCTTCTTGGCGGCGCGGATCTTGTCGAACCAGGGGGACTCAAGTTTCATCATGCGATTATGAGGGCCGCGCGGCTTCGCGACAAGCGAACGCGGCTTCAGGTCTCACTGCGGATTGAAGGGGTTGACGAGTGGCACCTATATGGGTCGTCGTCGCCGGTTTGGCGAGTGGCCGAGAGGAATCCAGATGAGTTTCAAGACGCGTATCGAGGAAAAGCTCACCGCCGCCTTCCAGCCGGCCAGCCTTGAAGTGATCGACGAAAGCGCCGATCACGCGGGCCACGGCGGCTGGCGGGAAGGCGGCGAAACCCATTTCCGGGTGCGCATCGCCGCGTCCGCCTTCACCGGCAAAAGCCGGGTCGACACCCACCGCGCGATCAACGAAACCCTCAGTGCCGAGCTTGGCGAGCGTGTCCATGCTCTTGCGATCGAGGCGAAGGGGCTGTGACGGCCCAGCGCCGGTAAGGATAACGGTCGCGGATGCGGGCGTTGAAAAACCCGCCCTTGGAAAGCGACCGCGCGAACTCTTCGTGCACATGGGGCTCGACACCGATATATGTGTAGGTCCGGGCCGAGCCGGCGAAGGTCACATCCATCTCGCAGTCCGCGGGATGGTAGACGATACGCCCGATGGCGGTGGATGGCATAGTGGCCTCCGCGTTCGCCCCCGTGGCATTAACTCTCAGAGGACTCCAAGGTTTCCGTCTTGGATCGGCCTTGATCGCAGCGGATACTGAACCAATGAACGAACGCTCTTACGGCACTTTCCGGGCCCGCGTCATAAAGCTCCCGGCGTGGCAGATCGCGATCATCGGCGCGGGGGCGGCCGCCCTCGTGCTCACGCTTGCGGTCGTTGCGACCGGCATTTTCCTTCTGGTGTTTCCGGTCATGATCGCGCTCGACTGGTTCTATCGCTGGCGCCACGGCAAGCCGCGCGGCCGCACGGAAACTTCCGCCCGCGCGCCGGACGCCACGATCATCACCACCGATTACGAAGTCCTGCCGCCGGAGCGCTCGTCCGCGGACGAGCGCCGCTGATCCAGCCGATTATTGCTGCGGGTTCGAGGGCGACGGCGCATCGAGGCGCTGCGGCTCGGTGTTGTTGGGCACCGCATCCGTCGACGGGGTCTGCCCGTTGGTCACGCCGAGCGAGGGCGGCGGGTTCTCGATGTCGGTCGACATGAAATACATGAATGCGAGCGCGGCGAGCACAAGGCTTGCGCCTAGAACCCACGCGACGGGGCGTCCCATCGGGCCCTGGCGCACCTCCGCGGCAGTCTCTTTCAGGGGGCCGTCGGTGTCGTGTTGATGGGTCACTGTATGTCTCCTCTTGCAAGGGACAACGCGAACCGCTTCAGGCCGTTCCGGCTTTGGCGCCTTCGGCGCTTTCGGCCTCCTGCTGCGCCTCCTTCTTCTTGCGGCGGCGGATGGCGAGCCCCGCATTCAATTCGCCGCCGAAGATGAAGGCGAGCGAGTTCATGTAGAGGAAGAAGATCACCGCCATGATGCCGCCGAGCCCGGCATAGGTGGACGCGTAATTGGCAAAGTGCGACAGCCACCAGCCGAAACCGGCCGCGGTCGCCAGCCACAGCATGAGCGTCAGAACCGTGCCCGGCAGGGTCGAGCCGACGTCGAGGCGCTGCGGCGGCAGCCAGATATGGGCGAGGATGAGCCCGCCCGCCAGAAAAACGCCTGTGGCCGTGTAGCGGAACGCCACCGCGCTCCAGGTCGCGGCTTTCAGTTCCGGCAGATACCCCGTCACCGAATCCCAGATCGGCGTCCACAGGACGATGGAGACCGACAGAAGCAGCATCCCGGCCGCGCCGAGCAGCATGAAGGCGAGGCTTTGCAGGCGGTTCCAGTACCACCAGCGCATGTCGGGCACGCCATAGGCACGCACCAGCGCGACCCGCATGGCCTCCACCGCCGAGGACGAGGTCCACAGCAGAAGCACGACACCGATGGTCAAAAGATCGAGGCGCCGCCCGGTCAGGACGCGGGTGATCTCGCTGGCGAGCGGCGCCGACAATTGCGGCGGCCAGCCCTCGAAGGCGAGCCCGACAATGCCGTTGGCCAGTTCCGGCGTGCCCACCAGCGAGGCAATGGAGGCGACGACGATGAGGAAGGGAAAAAGGGCCAGAAGCACGGCAAGCGTGACATGGCTCGCCATCGCCCATGCGTCATGGGCGGCAAGCCGATTGTTCAGATCATAGACGAACGCCCAGAGCGTTTTGAGACGGCTGAGAGCCAAAATCCATCTCCGCACACACACAAACAGCGGAACGGGCGCTCCGCGCGCCCGCCCGTCTGGTGCTCAGATAGACTCTCGCACGCCGTGGCGCGAGACCCTCTGTGGAAAGTCCCCCGGCAACCCCCGGGAAGGGAGTTGAAATGCCGGGATGGGTAAGATCCGCCGTCAGGCCGCCTGAACCCCGTCGAGGAAGCTGCGCACGGCGCCTTCCATCTGTTCGGCTTCCTGGGACAGGCCGGTCGCAAGCTGCGCCACATTGTCCGCAACGCCGCGCGCGGTTTCCGCCGCGCCTTCGACGGTGCGCATGGCATCGGCCCCCGATTGGGCCTCGCCGGAGGCGCGCGCCACATTGTCCGCAATCGAGCGGACCGCTGCGTTCTGTTCCTCCACGGCGCCCGCCACGGCCGCCGCGATCTGCGACATGTCCTGGATGATGGTCGAGACACGCTCCATCGCGAGGCCCGCCTCGCCCGAGGCTTCCTGGATCGAGCCGATCTGGCGGGCGATTTCCTCGGTCGCGTTGGCGGTCTGCTGGGCGAGGCTTTTCACTTCCTGCGCCACGACGGCAAATCCGCGTCCGGCATCCCCCGCCCGCGCCGCCTCGATGGTGGCGTTGAGCGCGAGAAGATTTGTCTGTCCGGCGATCGCCTGGATGAGATTGACGACCTCTCCGATGCGCGTCGCAGCGCCCGCAAGGCTCGACATCGTCTGGACGGTGCGGTTGGCTTCCTCGACGGCGCGGGTCGACACCTCGGTCGATTTGACGGCCTGCTGGTCGATCTCCTGGATCGACAGCGCGAGCTGCTCGGCGCCGCCGGCTGCCGCCGTGACGTTTTCGGAGGCAGATCCCGCGGCCGTTCCGGCCGTACGCGCATCTTCGGCGACCCGGCTCGACGCATCGACGAGGCTCGCCGCCGTGCCCTCGAGCTGGCTCGCGGCAGAGCGCACGCCCGCAATCGCCGCATCGGCGCGCTCCTCGAAGCCGCGCACCAATTCTTCCACGGCCCGCGCACGATCCTCGCGCTGCTGGCGCTGGAGTTCCTGGTCCTTCGACAGGCGCTCGCGCTCGAGCGCGTTGTCGCGGAACACGAGAACGGCACGCGCCATTTCACCGAGTTCGTCCGTTCCATTGGCATTGACGGCAATGTCCGTATCGCCATCGGCAAGGCGGCGCATCGCGTCGGTGAGCTGACCGATCGGCCGCGTCACGGCCCGCCCGATCAGGAAGCCGAGCGTCGAGCAGATAAGAACGGCCGCGACGATGATCGCGAGCGCGATCTGGTTGGTGCGGTTTTCCGCCTCGGTGCGCTCGGCGACCGCAAGATTCTTGCCGTCCTGCCCGAAGGCGAGCAGTGAACTCGTGTTCATCGACACCTGTTCGATGGCATCGGCCGCGACGAGGCCCGAGGAAGCCTGTTCACGCTTGGCCTTGCGCCATTCGTCGAACAGCAATTTGTAGGATTCGATGCTGGTGACCAGCGTGTCCTTCAGGACGTCGTCGAGCGTCGACTGCCGGAGCTGCTCGATCAGAAGCGCGGTCTTTGCAGCGAAACCGTCCGCGACGGCCGCCGACCCGGTGATGATGAACGTCTTCTCGTCCTTGCGAACTTCCTGCACCGTCTTGGCGATCGAATAGCTCTCCTCGCCGAGCGCGTTGAGTTCCTGGTCGAGCTTGACCTCAAGCTCGTCGCCCGTGGACTGCAGACGCGCATCGACGCCGGGCTTGGCGCTCGTGCCGAGCACTTCCTGCGCCTTGACGATGTTGCCGAAGGCATCCGAGGTCTGCTGGAGGCCGTCGGACAGAACGGAGACGACGCTGAGAAGGTTCTCGTCGTCGGTCTTGCCGCGGATGGCCTCGACTGCCCGTCCGGCCTCGCGGTTTGCCACCGCAAAGCCCGATTTCACGGAATCGCTCGGGTTCAGGCGGTAGTTCGCCATGGCGCCGGCCATGGTGGCGAGCTGCCCGCGGAACCTTTCCACCTCGACCGGAATCTCCGCATAGCGGTCGGCCGTGTGCACCGCCTCGTTCACCCGCTGTTGCCCCAGGAAATAGGTGGCAGCCGTGATGAGCAGCGCGATCAAGGGCGCAATGGAGAGAAGCGAAATGCGGACGCGGACAGATGTCAGCGCGCGCGGCAACTTTACACGCGGCCGCATGCGACGCAGGCGAGCAAGCATTGAGTCCCCCAAGACTTGTGGCGGTTCGGGATTTTCCCGTTATCCAGCCGTGGAAACCTACGCTGTTGCCCTTAACAGAGGGTTTCGCGCAGCAATTCAGTCAAATGCAGGCTAATATTTGCTTGCCACGTTTAGAGGGAGCCAAGGAAAAGATGAATTTTGCCAAAAGCTTCCGCACCGGCCGCCTCGGCTCGATCCTCGCTCTTCTTGTTGCTTTTCTTGTCTGCTTCGCCGCGGCGAGGCTGGGATCGAGCGTCACGACCCCCAATCTCGACTGGTATGCGGGCCTCGCAAAACCGTCCTTCAACCCGCCGAACCTCGCCTTTCCGATTGTCTGGACCCTCCTCTACGCCATGATGGCCATTGCCCTGTGGCGCGTGGTCGAGGCCTCCGGCGGATGGATCGCGGGCAACCGCACCCTCATCCCGTTCGCCATCCAGCTCATTCTCAATGTCGCCTGGTCCTTCGTCTTCTTTGGCGGGCGCGATCCGGCGGGCGGCATGGTCGTCATCCTGCTTCTTCTTGGGGCGATCGTCTGGACGATCCTCGCCTTCGCGCGGAAAGACCGCATCGCGGCGGCTCTTCTTCTCCCCTACATCGTATGGGTGTGCTTTGCTGCCGTCCTCAATGCCGCGATCCTGCGGCTGAACCCCTGAGTGTTCATGGAAACGTCCAAGATCATCATCATCGTCGCGATGCTGGCCGTCGCCGTCGTTCTTTGCCTCGGCCTGTTCAACATGATGCGCGGCGGCTCGCCCGGCCGTTCGCAGAGCCTGATGCGCTGGCGCGTCGTTCTTCAGGCCGTCGCGATTGCCGTCATCATGATCTCTTTGTGGATCGCGGGCCGCTGAGACCCAACCGGGGCCCGGCCGTCTCTCGTCCGGCTTGACGGCGGGCACGGGCCGCCGGACAGTCCCGCATGGTCTTCGTGCCGCTCACCGACGACAATCCCCGGCTTCTCATCCGCTATCCCTACGTCACGTGGTCGCTGATCGCCGTCAACGTGGCGATCTATGTCTGTCTCCAGTCGAACCTGTTCTTTGCGGACGACGACCGCACGGCCTACGGGTTCGGCGCCATCCCGGCGGTGATGTTCGGCACCGCCGAATTGCCGGACGATCTGCTTGCCGCACCGCATTTCTGGCCGCTGATCACCTCGCAATTCGTCCATGCGGACGTGCTGCACCTGATCGGCAATATGCTTTTCATCCTCGTCTTCGCCGACAACATCGAAGATTCGATGGGCCATCTGCGGTTTATCGTCTTCTATCTGTTGTGCGGCGCGGCGGGGACGGCGCTGCACGTCTTTTCCATGCCGCTGTCGCCAGTGCCGCTCATCGGCGCCTCCGGCGCCATATCGGGCGTCGTCGCCGCCTATCTCCTGCTGCATCCGCGCGTAAAGATGTGGATCCTGCTGTTCGGACGAATTCCGCTGAAAGTCACGGCGTTCTGGATCATCCTCGCCTGGGCGGCGATGCAGGCCATCAGCGCGTTTTTCGGCGGCGATGACGATGTCGGCTGGCTCGCCCATCTCGGCGGCCTTGCGGCGGGGGTCGTGCTGACGCCCCTTTTCAAGCGTGGGGACGTGCCGTGGTTCGGCCGCGCGCCCAAGACCATCGCCGCGGGTGGGTACGGCCCGACATTCCGGTAATGGAAAAACCGCCGAAACAAAAAAGCCTCCTGCGCGCAGGGCACAGGAGGCTTTTTGGGGCCGGAAGCGCCCTGAGGCGCCTCCGGAACTGAACCCGGATCAGAGACCGCGCTTGGACGCGTGGCCGCGCAGAACGCTGTTGATCTCGGTCTGATACTTGTCGGCCTGCTTCTTGAACCAGGCAACGACATCGGAGTCGAGGCGGATCGTGACAGACTGCTTGACCGGCTTGAAGAGCGAAGCCAGACCCGACGTCTTCTTGGCAGGGGTCTTCTTGGCAGCGGTCTTGCTGACAACGGCCTTCTTCGCGGGAGCCTTCTTCGCGGCCGTCTTCTTGGCGGCGACGGGCTTCTTGGCGGCAGTCTTCTTCACGGGCTTCTTGGCCATCTGGGGCCTCCTTATTTGCAAGATTGCGGGCTTTACTTAGGTAAGTACATACCCAATTGCAAGCCTTTTCTGTGGTTAGCGCACATTTACCAGTAACGGTTTGTTGACATTACGGCCGCTATCCGCCTGTCAGACAACATGGATTTGCGGCATAATAGGGACAGGGAGAACTCCTATGAACCCTGTCATCGCCGATGGTCTGGCCGCTGCCATGCTCGAGGGCTTTCGCCGCGCAATGGCCGACAATCCTGTCCCGACCGCCTCGCCGCCGGGTGAAGCCAGTCTCACAGATGTGATCGAAAGTGCGACCGAGCACGCACAGGGCCTTGCGCCCCGCCAGCCCGGCACCGGAGAGCGCATCGACCGTACTGTCTGAATTATAAGGCACATTAACTTCGGCTTCATCGTGCGGCGGCACAGTGGGTCCAAAGGAGACGCTCTTTGGACACCGCCGCTCTCGCCGCCACGCTCGTCGGCATGCAAAGCGCCCAGACCGCCCAGCAGATGTCGATCGTCGCTCTGAAACAGGCCGCGACCATGCAGCAGAACGTGGTCGATCTTCTGTCGCAGGGCGTCGAAGCGGGCAAGGCCCTGCTTCCGGACGGCGTCGGCACAGTCGTCGACCGGAGCGCCTGACGGATGGGCGCGTTCACGGTCAGCAAGAACGGCTTCCGAATGTACGCGCCGAGCTGGCAGCAGAACCCCGGCGCCCGCATGAAGCAGATGAACCAATCGGCGATGGAAACCACCGCCGCGCTCGGCGCGGATCTGATGGGCAGTACGGCCACCGCCGGCGCCGGAATGGCCGAACTGGCAATCCGCATGGCGACCGAGCGCATCCAGAAGCAGGTGCAGGAAAAAACGGCCGCCCTTACGAGCAGCCTGGACACTTACGCCTGACGCCGAAGCTCAGCTTCCGAGCGCGGCGCGGATCAGCGCCTTGGCATCGTCCGACGACCAATGGGCCGGCCCCGGCAGATAGCCGATCTCGCACCCGTCCCTGTCGATCAGGATCGTCGTCGGCAGGCCGACGCCGCGCCCCGCAACTTTCAGATCCTGAAACAGTTTGGTGGTCGGGTCGGCATAGAAGGCCAGCCGGTCGATCTTGAGCTCGCTGAGAAAGTCGCGCGCCTTGTCCTCGCCCTGCGAGTCGATCGAGACCGCCACGACCTCGAAATCGGGGCTGCCCATCTCGGCCTGAAGCGCGTTCAGGGCGGGCATTTCCTCGCGGCACGGCGCGCACCACGTCGCCCACACATTCAGAAGAACGGTCTTGCCCTTGAGATCGGCCGTCGAGACCGTCTTGCCCGCGTTATCGCGGAAGGTGAGTTCCGGCAGCCTGCGCGGCTTTTGCGGCACCAGAACCGCCGCGACCTCGCCCCGCGCAAGCGGCGCCATGCGCGCAACCGTCTCGCTTCCTCCGGCGCAGAAAGCGGCGCTTTCATTGCGTCCAGCCATACTTGTCATGTAAATCGCGCCAACGCCCGCGAGGACGCCGAGCACGGCAGCAATCGTGAGGACCCGCACCGGACGCAATTTCGTGTCCTTTTCTGCCTGTTCCGGCATTGCCTGAGCCTGGATTTTGAGAGCCTCGAAGGGGCCCTGAGATGAGCAACAAAATGTGGGGCGGCCGGTTTTCCGAAGGCCCCGACGCCGTTCTGGAGGCGATCAACGCCTCGATCGACTTCGACAAGCGCTTCTATGCTCAGGATATCCGGGGCTCGCAAGCCCATGTCGCCATGCTGGCGCAGAGCGGCATCATCTCGAAGGTGGACGCGAAGGCCATTTCCAAGGGGCTGGGCGATGTCCTGAAGGAGATCGAAAGCGGCAAGTTCACATTTTCGCGCGCGCTCGAAGACATCCACCTCAACGTCGAATCCCGCCTCGCGGAGCTGATCGGCCCGGCCGCCGGGCGCCTGCACACCGCCCGCTCGCGCAACGATCAGGTGGCGACCGATTTCCGGCTCTATGTCCGCGACACGGTGGACGAGCTCGACACCGTCCTCGCCGGTCTCCAGCGCGCGCTCGCCCTTAAGGCCGACGAGAACGCCGCGACGGTCATGCCCGGCTTCACCCATCTGCAGAGCGCCCAGCCGGTCACGTTCGGTCATCATCTGCTCGCCTATGTCGAAATGCTGGGGCGTGATCGCGGCCGGTTCCGCGATGCGCGTGCGCGTCTCAACGAGAGCCCGCTCGGCGCCGCCGCCCTTGCCGGTACGGGCTTTCCGATCGACCGCCACATGACGGCGAAGGCGCTCGGCTTCGACCGCCCGATGGCCAATTCGCTCGATGCGGTGTCGGCACGCGATTTCGTGCTCGAGGTTCTGGCCGCCTGCGCCATCTCCGCGACGCACCTGTCGCGCCTGGCCGAAGAGATCGTGCTGTGGACGACCCCGCAGTTCAATTTCGTGAAGCTGTCGGACCGCTTCACCACCGGCTCCTCGATCATGCCGCAGAAAAAGAACCCGGACGCCGCCGAACTGGTGCGCGGCAAGACCGGCCGCGTCGTCGGCGCGCTGATCGGGCTTCTCACCGTCATCAAGGGCCTGCCGCTCGCCTATTCCAAGGACATGCAGGAAGACAAGGAGGGCACGTTCGATGCGCTCGACACGCTCGGCCTGTGCCTCACCGCGATGACCGGCATGATCTCTGATCTCGTGCCGAACGCCGAGAGCATGAAGGCCGCCGCCGGCGCGGGTTATGCCACCGCGACCGACCTTGCCGACTGGCTGGTCCGCGAGCTCAAAATGCCGTTCCGCGAGGCCCATCACGTCACGGGCCGCATCGTCGCGCTTGCCGCCAAGAAAGACGCGCCGCTGGAAGCCCTGTCGCTGGCCGAGCTTCAGTCGGTAGCGCCCAAGATCACGAAAGAGGTCTTCGCCGTCCTCGGCGTCGAAAAATCGGTGAAGAGCCGCACCTCCTATGGCGGCACCTCTCCCGCGAATGTGAAGCGGCAGGCGCGCGCCTGGCTGAAAAAGCTCGGCTGAAAGTCGAATCGTGCGTGTCCTGAGCGCACTTGCGGAAACCACCGGCTTCCACGAAAGTGCGGCCCCGATGATCGTCTCTTCCCCGTCGCGCCGCGCCGCGAAAATTGCCGCTGTCGCCTTCGCCGTGCTCGCTCTGGCCGCCTGCGGCCGCCGTGGCGCGCTCGAAGCGCCGCCCGGCCTCACCGCCTCCCCGAAACCGGTCGCGAGCGAGCGCCTCGTTGCGCCCGTCGCACAGGTGACGACGACCGACAGCGGCGCCTTCGACCCGAACCCCGATTACCAGATCAACGATCCGCGCGCCGGCCAGCAACCCGTCGCCGTGGCCCCGGCCCCGGTCGATCCCAACAAACCGAAAAAACGCTTCATCCTCGACAAGCTCGTCGAGTGATCGGGCCGGACGGCTCCCATGCATCATTTCGCCTATAGCGACGGCGTCCTTCATGCCGAAGACGTCAGCCTCCCCGCGCTCGCGGACGAGGTCGGCACGCCGCTCTATGTCTACTCGTCCGCGACGCTCGAACGCCATTACCGCGTGTTTTCGGAAGCCTTCGCGGGCATGGACGCACTCGTCTGCTACGCGATGAAGGCCAATTCCAATCAGGCCGTCCTCACAACGCTCGCAAAGCTCGGCGCGGGCATGGATGTCGTGTCGGGCGGCGAATTGCAGCGCGCGCTGAAGGCAGGCGTTCCGGGCAGCCGCATCACCTTTTCGGGCGTTGGCAAGACCGATGCTGAAATCGCCGCCGCCCTCGATGCGGACATTCTCTGCTTCAACGTGGAATCCGAGCCCGAACTCGAACGTCTGTCGGCGATCGCTTCAGTGCGCGGAAAGACCGCCCGCATCGCGCTGCGCGTCAATCCGGATGTCGATGCCAAGACCCACGCCAAGATCTCGACCGGCAAATCCGAAAACAAGTTCGGCATCCCCTTCGAGCGCGCCCGCGCGGTCTACGCCGAGGCGGCGAAGCTTCCGGGCATTTCGGTGTCGGGCGTCGATATGCACATCGGCAGCCAGATCACCGAGGTCGGCCCGTTCGACGCCGCCTTCACGCTGCTGGCCGAACTCGTCACCACATTGCGCGCCGACGGCCACGCCATCGACCACGCCGATGTCGGCGGCGGCCTCGGCATTCCCTACAAGCTCGACAACGAGCCGCCCCCGCTGCCGGACGATTACGCAAAGGTCGTCGCGAAGCACATCAAGCCGCTCGGCATCAAGCTGGTGCTGGAACCCGGCCGCCTCATCGCGGGCAATGCGGGCATTCTTCTGACGCGCGTTCTTTACGTGAAGACCGGCGGCGCCAAGACCTTCGTCATCGTCGATGCGGGCATGAACGACCTCATCCGCCCGACGCTCTACGAGGCCCATCACGACATCTGGCCGGTTCGCGAGACCGCACCCGGCGCGGAGCACGCCAATGTGGATGTCGTCGGCCCGGTCTGCGAAACCGGCGATTACCTCGCTCTGTCGCGCTCGATGCCGGTGCCGAAGCCGGGCGATCTTCTGGCCGTCATGACCGCCGGAGCCTATGGCGCGACCCAGTCCTCGACCTACAACACCCGCGCGCTCGTCGCCGAAGTGCTGGTGAAGGACAACCAGTCCGCACTGGTCCGCCCCCGCCTCGACGCGGAAGCCATCATCGCCCTCGACCGCCCCGCCCCCTGGCTCTGAATTCCCAGGCCCTGTTTCTGGCCCAACCCTCATCCTGAGCCGGACTCGTCGAAGACGAGCCGTGTCGAAGGATGGGCCACAAGCTCGGACCCGCCGCCCATCCTTCGAGACGGCGCGATGCGCCTCCTCAGGATGAGACTGTAGAGAGAGAATAATCCTTGACTTTGCACAAGGATTATGATCCTATATCTCTGCTTTCGATTACGGAGGGCGCAACTCGAGGCGTCGTGATGTGGATCGGAAGTGCGGTGGCCGGGAATGCGGGAAGACGGGCCAAGGAGTGTGGAAGCCGGCGGAAAACCACCCGCCACGGAGCGTCTGGACGAATGAGGCCAGACCCAAGGAAGGCCCCGAGGTCGGCCTTCCCGGCGGAAACAGTCCGAAGCCAAAAGTCCACCGCGCGCGGGACGTCGTGAGAACGATGCCCCCGAGGTGAGGACAAACTGGTGTTGGCATTACCAAAACCACAGCCAACGCCGCCGCGGGAGCGGTCAATCTCCCGGCGTCCCGCGCGCCCCTCCAAAAGGGGCAACGGACTGCCCGCCGAGCCAGAAGGCTCGCGCATCCCACTCTTCCCCCGGAAGACGTTTCGTCATGCCCGAACGCCAGCGCCGGGAGGGTGGCCTCGCGAAGCGAGGTCGGGTGGGGCGCGCCACCGCCCATCCGGCACAAATCCTGCTCGGAACCGGCCATGCGCCATCTCTTCGCTCTTCACAACTTCGCAATGCCCCTCGCGCGCCGCATTCGCGGTGCTAGACTTTCCGCCATGACAGCAGCGACCACCCCCTGCGGCAGGTCCCGATGACGGACGAAACCGGCGCCTCGCACCCGGACGGCGAACGCCCCCGCGCGTTCGAGGCGCTGATCCGCCGTTCGCAGGCCGCCCTGATCTGGGAGCGGGCGTGGCCCGCCCTCGCGACGGCCGGTCTGGTCGCGCTCGCCTTCCTCACATTTTCCTGGTTCGGCCTTTTCATCGCGCTCGGGCCCGTCGCGCGCATCGCGGTGCTCGCCGTGTTCGGCGTCGCCTTCGCCGCCGCCCTCGCGCCGCTCGCACGCATCGCGATGCCGGACCGCGCCGCCGCCCTCGCCCGCATCGACCGCGAAAGCCGCACGCGCCATCGTCCCGCCACCGCGCTCAACGATCCGCTGGCCGGGCGCACGGAAGATCCCGTCACCGCCGCGCTGTGGGCCGCCCATCGCGCCCGCACCGCCGATGCCGCACGCAATCTGAAAGCCGGCTACGCCCATCCCCGCCTTGCCCTGCGGGATCCGCGTGCGCTGCGTTACGCCGCGCTTCTGGCGGCTGTCGTCGCCTTCGTATCCGCGGGCGACGACCGGTTTGGACGCACCCTGTCTGCCTTCGACTGGCGCACCCCCGCGGGCGGCGTTCCGCCGCGCATGGACGCCTGGGTCGCGCCTCCGCCCTACACCGGCCGCCCGCCGATCTTCCTCACATCGAGCCGCAACGAAGACGCAAGCGCCGCTGTCGCCCCCGAGGCCGAAAGCGCCCATACCGTGCCTGCGGGAAGCGTCGTCGTCGTCCGCGTGTCGGGCGGCAAAGCGGACATTTCCGCTCCCGGCGCCCGCGAACTCGGCGCGGACGAAAAGGCGCCGACGGCGGCCAACATCCCCCGCGCGCCCGCAACCGAGGGCATCAGCGAACGGCGTTTCGTGCTCGACAAGGACACGTCCATCGCCGTCACCGGCGCGGGCAACACCGACTTCGCCTGGGCGTTCGACGTCGTGCCCGATGCGCCCCCCGCGATCGCGTTCCGCGCCCCGCCCCGTTTCGGCCAGAAGGGCGCGCTGACGCTCGATTACACCGCGACCGACGATTACGGCGTCGCCTCGGCGGAAGCGCTCGTCGCTCTGCCACGCCGCCGCCCGGCACGTAACGACGCGCCTCCCGCTGCCACGCCACGCCCGCTCTACGGCCCGCCCGAAATCCGCCTCGTCCTGCCGCAGGGCCGCGCCCGTTCCGGCGATGCCGTGACAAATCTCGAACTCGCCGAACATCCCTGGGCCGGATCGCGCGTTGTGCTGACGCTTCTGGCCCGCGACGAACCGGGGCAGGAAGGCCGCAGCGAAAGCATCGAGACCCAGCTTCCCGCGCGCCCGTTCACCCATCCGCTGGCCCGCGCCCTCGTCGAGCAGCGCCGCACATTGGCGCTCGACGCCAATGCGAAACCGCGCGTTCTCGATGCGCTCGACGCGCTGTCGCTCTTTCCCGAAAGGTTCACGCCCGAGGCGTCGGTCTATCTCGGCCTGCGTACGGCTTCATCGCGCCTGCAGTACGCACGGACGGACGACGAATTGCGCGGCGTCGTCGATTATCTCTGGGAGATCGCACTGAAGCTGGAAGATGGTGATCTTCAGGGTATCCAGGACCAGTTGCGGCAGGCGCAGCAGGCTCTGCAGGAAGCTCTCGAACGCGACGCCTCCGACGAGGAAATCAAGCAGCTCATGGACCAGTTGCGCGAAGCGCTCGGCAAGTTCATGGCCGAGATGGCGCGCCGCATGGAGCAACAGCAGAACGGGCAGCAGGCACAAATGCCCCCCGGCGCGCGCATGGTCACACCGCAGGACCTCAAGAACATGCTCGACCGCATGGAGGAGATGGCGCGCAGCGGCAATCGCCAGGCGGCGCAGAACATGCTGTCGCAGCTGAACGAACTCCTCAACAATTTGCAGACCGCGCAGCCCCGCGGCCAGATGGACGAAGGCGCCGAAGCCGCCGCCCGCGCCCTCGACGAACTCGGCCGCATGATCCGCGAGCAAAGCGAATTGCGCGACCGCACCTTCCGCGAGCGCCAGCCCGGCCAGGGTCAACGGCAAGGGCAGCAACCCGGACAACAGGGGCAGCAAGGACAACAGGGACAGCAGCCCGGCGAAGGCACGGAGCCGGGTCAGAGCGGCGAGAACCCGCTCGGCCAGCTCGGCCAGGAACAGGGCGCGCTGCGCCAGCGCCTCGACGAGCTTCTGAAGGAACTCGAGGGCAAGGGCCTTGAAGGCGATCCCGCGCTCGGCGATGCCGGCGAGGAAATGGGCAATGCCGAAGGCCAGCTTGGCGAAGGCGATGCCAACCGCGCCTTCAACGCGCAGGGCCGGGCGCTCGATGCGCTGCGTCAAGGCGCGCAGGGCATGGCCGAACGCATGCAGGGGCAGCAGGGAGAAGGGCAGGCCCAGCAGGAAGGTCAGGGCCAGCAGCCGGGCCCGCGCGGGCAGGCGGCGGGAGGCGAAGACACAGATCCGCTCGGCCGCCCCACACGCGCGCGGCGCTACGATCCGGGCTCGAACGTGCGCGTCCCCGGCGAGATCGAGGCCCAGCGCGCGCGACGCGTTCTGGAAGAACTGCGCCGCCGCATCGGCGAGCCTGACCGGCCGCAGGGCGAAATCGATTATCTGGAAAGGCTGTTGCGCGACTGATGGATGCCGTCATCCCGGAAACAAAGCGGTTGTCCGGGATCGGTCTGCAGGCGAAAAACTCAGGCCGCCCGCCGCGCCTGCAGCGCACCCGCCACCGCTTCGCGGATCTGGGCGAGGCTGAAGGGCTTCGTCACCACATCCTCGATCAGCGCTTCGAGATCGGACGCGCGTTCGCGCTGATCGGCGAAGCCGGTCATCAGCAGGATCGGCATGTCCGGGTAATCGCGGCCCGCCGTCAGCGCGAGCGCGATGCCGTCCATCAACGGCATGCGGATGTCCGACAGCAAAAGCTCGAAACCCTCGCGCCCCAGAACGTCCAGTGCGTCCGCGCCGTCACAGGCCGTCGCGACATCATGACCGTCCAGCGTCAGAGCACGCTCGACAAAGCTGCGAACGGAATCCTCGTCGTCGACGACAAGAATACGTGCCATGCCTCAAATTCTCCCCGGATCATCCGATGGTTTGGAACTCGAATGTTCAACGACGCCGACAAACGGCAATTCGCGGAACGAGTGGGCTGCGTCCATACCATAACCCACGACGAACAGATCGGGACAGTCGAAGCCCACGAAATCGGCCTCGAAATCCACCGCTCTCTTGTCCTTCTTGTCGAGCAGAACGCAGGCACGCACACTTCTGGCGCCGCGCTCCAGCAGAAGATTGCGCGCAAAGGCCAAAGTGCGCCCCGATTCAAGAATATCGTCGATCAGAATGACATCGCGCCCACGCACATCGGAATCGATGTCGCGCACGACATCCACCGTCCCCGAACTTACCGTGGCGGCCTTGTAGCTCGACAGCTGAATGAATTCGATGTGCGGAGACATCCCGGCATGGTGCAGCGCGCGGATCAGATCGGCGGCGAAGACGAAGCTGCCGCGCAGCACCGCAATGACGAGAAGATTTTCGAGCGGCGTCGCGGCGATCTCCCGGGCGATCGCAGTGGTGCGCGCGGCCAGAACGGCCTCATCGAAAAGAACGCGGACATTGTCTTTCATCGCGCGGCAGTCTGCACTCCGTCGCGCGATCCCACAAACCGCACGATCACTTCACGTCCATCCGCGGGCGGCGAGGCGATCTGCGCGAAGAAGGGAAGTTCTTCTCCCGGGCCGAGTTCGCCGCGCGCAGGCACCGCCGTCCACACGAAAATCTCGCGGCCGGTCCGGTTGACCACAGCCAGACGCAGACGCGGCACGGCGACGCTTTCGCCCGCGACATTGCGGATCGTTCCCCGCACGGCAAGCTGGGGCACGCCGTCCTCGACATTCTCCTGCGTGGTGATGTCCGCGAAATCCAGACCGCGCAGGTTGACCGGCATTCCGGCAATCTCATACAGCCCCGCCAGATCGGGCAGCACCGACACGATGGTCCCCCGGCCGACAATGCTGCACGCCAGAACGGCAAGACAGGCGACGGCGGCCGTGGTGAGCCTGCGGCGGCTTGCGAAATTGCCTACGATGCTGAGGCGTGTCTGCCGCCGCCCGCGTCGGGAAGCTTCTTTCGCCTCCTGCAACGCCGGATTGGAAATGATGTTCTCGATGGGCGCCGGAGCGGCGAAATCATCGTCGCCAAACGCGGCCTCCGGATCCGCCGGTGCGGCCTCGACCTCGTCGAACACGTCGATGTCCTCGACGGTGACTTCGTCCGGCGCGGGGGTTTCCGCGAACTCCTGCGATGGGTTAGATTCAGCCTGACGCGCAAGCCAGACCGCGCCGCATTCCGTGCAGCGCACTTTGCGGCCGGACGCGCCGATATCGGCCGCTTCGACCTCGTAGGAGCTTTCGCAATCGGGGCAAATGATCAGCATGGTTGCCGCGAATCATGTCAGGCGTGAAACCATGCGAGGAATTCGCACGACTTCCTTTCGACCCTCCGCACGTGCGGTTAATTACGGGTTAAGTTCGCCGCCGCGTGGCGTGTTCGATGAAGGACAGGACAGGTTTTGATCCGTTTTGAGAATGTCGGCCTGCGTTACGGTCCGGGCTCCGAGGTCCTGAAGGATCTCACATTCCGGATCGACGCCAATTCGTTTCAGTTCCTGACCGGCCCGTCGGGCGCCGGCAAAACCTCGTTGCTGCGCCTGCTGTTTCTCGCATTGAAGCCGACACGCGGCCTGATCGGCATTTTCGGGCGCGACACCGCCGCCCTCACCCGCGCCGAGCTGCCGGATATCCGCCGCCGCATCGGCATCGTCTTTCAGGATTTTCGCCTTCTCGACCATCTGACGACGTTCGAGAATGTGGCACTGCCGCTGCGCGTGCTCGGCCGCGAGGAAGCCCATTACCGCGCCGAGGTCAGCGAATTGCTGCGCTGGGTCGGCCTCGGCGAGCGCATCAACGCCTATCCGCAGGTTCTGTCGGGCGGCGAGAAACAGCGCGCCGCCATCGCCCGCGCCGTGATTTCACGGCCTGAGCTTCTTCTCGCCGACGAGCCCACCGGCAACGTCGATCCGCATCTCGCCAAGCGCCTTCTGAGGCTCTTCGTCGAACTGCACAAATCCGGCACCTCGGTCTTGATCGCGACGCATGATATCGGGCTCATGGACCTGTACGATGCCCGTCGTCTCGTTCTCGCGGACGGCCGTCTCCACATCTACGAATAGGGCATGCCCGAGCTTAGTCGCCCATCTCCCGGCCGACCGGCGGCGAAAGCGCCGCCACGGCAGCCCCCGGCAGCAGGGGCCGAGAACCGGCGCGCGCCCTCGCTCGTGCCGGGCGGCTCGCTTGCGGGCACCGCGCTCGTCGTCATCATCGCCATCATGAGTTTCCTCGCCTCCCTCACGGCGGGAGCCGTGGGCGTGGTACGCGAAGCTGCCGACAACTGGCAGGATCAGGTTCTGCGCGAACTGACGATCCAGATCCTGCCCGCCGAAAAACGCGACATGAACGCCTCCATCGCCAAAGCGGTGGAGATCGCCCGGGCGACAAATGGCATCGCCAGCGCCGTGCCCTTCACCGACGCGGACACCGCCCGGCTGCTCGAGCCGTGGCTGGGTAAAAACCTCGCTTTCGACGAGCTTCCCATTCCGCGTCTCATCGTCCTGCGCGTCGAGGACGGCAAGACACCCGATTTTGCGGCGCTCGAAACGCGCCTGTCCCGCGAGGTTCCCGGGGCAAGCCTCGATACGCACCGCGCCTGGCTCGAGCGCCTGCGGATCACCGGAAACGCGCTCTCGGGCTTCGGCGTTGCGGTTCTGGCGCTTGTTCTGTTCGCCACCGCTTTGTCCGTACTCTTCGCAACGCGCAGTGCGGTTGCCGGCAACCGCGATGTCGTCGAGGTTTTGCATGTCGTCGGTGCACGCGACGGATATATCGCCCGCGCCTTCGCCCGTCGATTCTTCGTGCTCGGCCTGCGCGGCGGATTGATCGGCGGCGGCCTTGCAATCGTGCTATTTATCATTGCTGATCTCGCCAGCGGCGATGCCAGCCAACCCGGCTCCAGCGTCCTGATCGGGCGTCTCGACATGAGCTTTACGGGCTATCTCTCCATCCTCGCGGTCGCGCTGTTCATCGCCGCATTGACGATGCTCACCTCGCGTCTCACCGTGATGGCCCATCTGAGGCGGCTCGATTGATCGAAGGACCGCACAAACCGCGTCCCAGGCGCAGCCTGTTCGATCTGCTGCACGCCCTTGTGCGGCCGCTGGCGCTGATGAGCGCGCTCGTCCTGACCGGCCTAGTCGCTGGCTTTTTCGTTTTCGTCACGACCATTCCACGCGTCGAACCCGACACCGCCATCACCGGCGACGGCATCGTCGTCCTGACCGGCGCAGCGGACCGGCTGGCTGATGCCTTCAAGCTGCTCGCAAACGGGCGTGCCAAACGCCTTCTGATTTCCGGCGTCAATCCGGCAACGACCAAGGCAGAGCTTGTGCGTGTTTTGCCGCAGTTCGAGAACCTCATCTCGTGCTGCGCCGATCTCGGATACCGGGCGCTCAACACGGCGGGGAATGCGGTTGAAACGCGTGAATGGACTCGGCGAAACGGATTTGAGAGCGTCATCGTCGTTACCTCGGGATGGCATATGCGCCGTTCGCTGCTCGAAGTTCAGCGCTCGATCCCCGAAGTCATCCTGATCCCCTATCCGGTGATCGCTGCCTCCACCGCAGAGGAGACATGGTGGCTTGAGCCCGGCAATCTGAGACTGCTCGTGTCCGAATATGTGAAATACCTTGCGGCTCTGGTCGAAGTGCGGATAGCTCCCCGCGTCATCGACGAAGCTCCTCCAGCCAATCCAGACACATGATCTTCATCCGCTCGGTGGTGTTCAACACCGTCTTCTATGCAAGCTTTCTGGTGGTCGCGATCCTCGGCCTGCCTTTCCTTTTGACGCAGAAAGGCGCGCTCGAAGTTGCGCGCACCTGGGGGCGGATCAATCTCTGGTTGACCGAACACCTGGCCGGCATCCGCTTCGAAGTGCGCGGGCGCGAGAATGTGCCGAACGGCGGCTGCCTCATCGCCGCAAAGCACCAATCGGCGATGGAGACCTTCGGCATCGTGCCCTATGTGCACGACTTCGCCTTCATCCTGAAACGCGAGCTCAACTGGTTACCGCTCTTCGGCCTGTACACAATGCGGGCCGGCATGATCGGCGTCAATCGCGGCGCGCGTTCGCAGGCCCTGAAGGACATGACGGTCGAAGCACGAAAGGCCATTTCCGAGGGTCGTCAGATCATCATCTACCCGGAAGGAACGCGCCGCCCGCCGGGCGCCGAGCCCGCTTATAAATACGGCGCGGTCTATCTCTACACGGAACTCGGCGCGGTCTGCGTGCCGGTTGCGATCAATACGGGACTGTACTGGCCGCGTCGCTCGTTCCTGCGCTATCCGGGAACGGCCGTTCTTGAATTTCTCGAACCCATCGCGCCCGGCCTCGACGGCGAGGCTTTCAAGACGCGGCTTCAAAGCGTGATCGAGGAGGCGAGCAATCGCCTGATGGCTGAATCCCGCGCGCGCGGCGAAGGCATCCCGGCGCACAAGATCAAACCGCCGAAGAAATAACAAACCTCATCCTGAGGAGCGCCCGCAGGCGCATCTCGAAGGATCAGATACCGGCACCCATATCGATCGTGTCGACCCCGCCAAGCTGCTCGGCAAGCCATTCGAGTTCGGCGTCGTGAACGCCGAGATAGCGCAGATGCAGAACCGTGTTGATGACATAATCGCGGTTCGGCCCACCCTCGCCCCGGCAGATGCGTACAATTCGAAGCCTTTCCTCACGCGTCAGATTTCCCGCATATTGCTGGTGCGTTTCGTCGGACACATAAGTCAGCGCCTCGGTGCCCTCCCTGTTCGAGAAGGTCACCGGCAGGACGCGTTCGTGATAAACTGAACCCCTCATCTCGCGCGCGTGAAGATAAGCCCGCACGTCGTCGACCTTTGCGGCCGCGACCCGGTAGGCAACGCCGTGACATGAGCCGCCTGCGTCGAGGCCAAGCACAAGGCCCGGATTATCGGCCGTGCCGCGCCAATGATGGGAATAGATACAAAGCTCCCGGTGCCAGCCCTGCAGCAGCGCCGGGCGCATCTCTTCAAAGGCAAACCCCGGCTTCCACATCAGGGAGCCGTAGCCGAAAACCCAAAGATCCGTTGAAGCAGCCATCACCCAAGGACACCCGGCATCCGCACGTGCCGGACAGACCACGAGGTTAATCTGTGTAATCGGCGAGCCGCAAGGCCTGCCGCTCATTTCCCGTTCGTAGACCCGTGCCCTTCGGCTGCGGGTGTGCGCCCGAAATCGGGAGATTCGATATCCTGCCCGATATCGAGAATGCCGCGCCGTATCGCCCGGGTGCGCGTGAACAGATCGAACAGAGTGTCGCCATCCCCGCGCCGGATCGCCCGCTGCAGCGAGGTCAGATCCTCGGTGAAGCGGCCCAGCATTTCGAGCACCGCATCCTTGTTGTTGAGGAAGATGTCGCGCCACATAGTCGGATCGGACGCGGCGATGCGGGTGAAATCGCGGAAGCCGGAGGCCGAGAACTTGATGACTTCCTGGCGGACATTGTCTTCCATATCCGCCGCCGTGCCGACGATATTGTAGGCGATGAGATGCGGAATATGGCTCGTGATCGCGAGCACGAGATCATGATGCTTGGCGCTCATCACTTCGACATCCGCGCCGATTTTCGTCCAGAATTCAACGAGCCGCTCGACCGCGTTCTGGTTTGTGCTTTCCGGTGGCGTCAGAATGCACCAGCGATTGCGGAAGAGTTCGGCAAAACCGGCATCCGGCCCGGAATGCTCGGTGCCCGCGATGGGATGGGCAGGCACGAAATGCACATTCGCGGGAAGATGCGGCTCCATCTGGCGGATGACCGACATTTTCACCGAACCGACATCGGATACGATCGCACCGGGCTTCAGCGCCGGCCCGATGGCCTTGGCAACGTCCTCGGACGCCCCCACCGGCACGCAGACGATCACCAGATCGGCACCGGCCACAGCTTCGGCGGGATCGAGGGTATAGAAATCGCCGATGCGCAGTTCCTCGGCACGCTTCAGCGTCTTCTCGGATCGCGTCTGCACAACGATTTCGCCCACGAGGCCGCTTTTGCGTGCGGCATGAGCGATGGACGAGCCGATCAGGCCGATGCCGATCAGCGTCAGCCGTGTGAACAGGGGTTCAGCCACGCTTCGCTCCCACGAATTCGGAGAGCGCTGCGACCACAAGCCGGTTTGCCTCGTCGCTCCCGATCGTCATGCGCAAGGCATTCGGAAGGCCGTAGGAGGTGACGCGGCGCAGGATGATCCCACGCGCGGACAGATAGTCGTCGGCCTCCGCCGCCGTCTTTCCGGCTTCGTCGGGAAAATGGATCAAGATGAAATTGGCGACGCTTGGCGTGGTGTGCAGGCCGATCCTGGAAAACTCCAGAGCGAGGCGGTCGAGCCACGTCTCGTTGTGCGCGACAGACATCGCGATATGCGCGCGATCGTCAAGAGCCGCAACGCCCGCCGCGACGGCCGGTCCCGACACATTGAACGGCCCGCGAATGCGGTTTACCGCATCGACCACCGCAGTCGGTCCATACATCCAGCCGAGACGCAAATTCGCGAGGCCATAGATCTTGGAGAATGTGTGCGTGACGACCACGTTCTCGAAATCTTCAACCAGTTCGCGCCCGTCGGTGTAATCCTCCTTGACTACATATTCGGAATAGGCCGCGTCGATCACGAGAAGAATGTCCGGACGCAGGCCCGCGTGCAGACGGCGGATGTCCGCCGCCGGAAGATAGGTGCCCGTCGGATTGTTGGGATTGGCCACGAAGACGATTTTCGTCCGTTCGGTCACATTGGCGAGGATCGCATCGACATCGGCCGTGTAACCTGTCTCCGGCACGACGACCGGCGTCGCACCGCGTCCCATGATTGCGATCTTGTAGACGAGGAAACCATGCTCGGTGAAAATCCCCTCGTCGCCCGGTCCCAGAAAGGCGTGGGCGAGAAGGTTGAGGATCTCGTCCGATCCCGCACCGCAGACCACGCGTTCGGGATCAAGCCCATTTGCCGCGCCTATGGCCTCGCGCAGCGCGCGCGATGAGCCTTCGGGATAGAGCGCCAGTTTCTCGCCCGTCCTGACATAGGCCTCGACGGCGCGGGGGCTCGGGCCGAACGGCGTCTCGTTTGAGGAAAGCTTGAATATGCGGTTCGGCCCTGACGCGCCGGATTTGCCGGGAACATAGGGTTCGATGTCGAGGATGCCGGGGCGCGGCACCGGGCGAAGGCGCTGTTCGGATGCGGTCATCGGAAGATCATTCGGCCACCGCAGCCTGATCGTTTATTTCGATCAGGTCGATGGGTTTTGCGTATGAGCCGAGGCGCGGCGCGCCATCGGGAAGATTAGCGGAAGCAACGGCGATCAGACCTCGCCATCGGTCGGTCGTGGCATCGGCCAGCACATCGAAAATGCCCGGCTGCGGCGCGCTCGCGAAATCGGCCGCGACAACGGCCATTTCATCCACCGCCGCATTGCCGAGCGGCTTTGCGATGACGACCGCCGGAACCGCCGCCGGGCGGCCGGGATAGATCAGAAACGGCAGCCGCGCCATGACGACCGGCTGCCCCGGCCCACCGAGCCCCTGCCACCATGGGCCCCGGCTCGTGCCGAGGCCGATCAGTCCGAGATCGCCCTGAGACGCGGAAACCGCCGCGACCACCGCGTCCGGTCCCTCCTGCATGAAGAGCGGGACGTCGAACCCCATCTGGAAGCGCGCCAGATCCTGCAAAGAGGCGCGGTCTCCCGAGCCGTCCACATGCACCGCATAGGGGGCCTGCACATGCGTGAAGCCCGAAATGATAGTCCTCCAGATGTGTTCCACCGCCGAAAACGGAAGCCGGCCGCCGTGCCGGGCAAGGAGGCGGCGCATCATGTCGGCCTCGCGACCGGGCCGGAACGCCGAGCCCGTCTCGCCGGTCTTCTTCACGCGGACGAGGGCATCGATGATGGCCCCACGTTCGATCAGGAGGCGGTGCATATCGGCATCGATCCGATCGATCTCGGCACGAAGGTCATCGAGGCTTTTGGGCGCTTCTGTCATGGGCCGCACTCAATACGCCGCCCCGGCCCGTTGTCAAAGAAACGTTGACTTTACCGCTTGGTACCATCTTAGCTGTCCGGCCCCGCGCAGCACGCAAGGCGCGGAAGATTATCCCGCGGCACGCGGGAAACGAAGGAACGATCCCACATGGCCCCATCCGAGGCCCTGTCTGCTGTCAAGAATGCGGCTCGCCACGAGGTGGATACCCCGCAAAGCCGCGCCGTGCGCTTCGGCCCGGAAGCGCCGCTCCGGCTCGATTGCGGGGTCGATCTGTGGCCCCTTCAGATCGCCTACAAAACCTATGGCGAACTGAACGAGGACAAATCCAACGCCATCCTCATCTGCCATGCGCTGACCGGCGACCAGCATGCCGCGAGCGAAAACCCGGTTACCGGTAAGCCCGGCTGGTGGGAGAAGGCGGTCGGGCCCGGCCGCCCGATCGACACCGACCACTTCTTCGTCATCTGTTCGAACGTGCTGGGCGGCTGCATGGGCACGACGGGCCCCGCGTCGCTGAACTCGGAAAAGAACCGCCCCTTCGGCCTCGATTTCCCGGTGGTCACCATCCGCGACATGGTGCGCGCGCAGGCCAAGCTCATCGAGCATCTGGGTATCGATCAGCTCTTTTCGGTCATCGGCGGCTCGATGGGCGGCATGCAGGTGCTGGAATGGGCCGTGACCTATCCGGAGAAGGTTTTCTCTGCCGTGCCGATCGCCGCCGCCGCCAAGCACTCCGCGCAAAACATTGCCTTCGACGAGGTCGGGCGTCAGGCCATCATGGCCGACCCGGACTGGCAGGGCGGCCGGTATCAGGACGCAGGCACGGTGCCGAGCAAGGGTCTCGCGGTCGCGCGCATGGCCGCGCACATCACCTATCTGTCCGAAGCGGCACTGCAGCGGAAGTTTGGGCGCGAATTGCAGGATCGCGAGGCGCGTACCTTCACCTTCGACGCCGATTTTCAGATCGAGTCTTACCTGCGCTATCAGGGATCGACCTTCGTCGAGCGCTTCGATCCAAACTCCTACCTCTACATCACGCGAGCGATGGATTATTTCGATCTCGCCGCCGAGCATGGCACGCTGTCCGCGGCCTTCGCGGGAACGAAGACCCGTTTCTGCGTGATGTCCTTCACCTCCGACTGGCTGTTTCCGACATCGGGCTCGCGGGACATTGTCCATGCGCTCAACGCAGCAGCAGCCAACGTGTCCTTCGTCGAAATCGAATCTGACAAGGGGCATGATGCGTTCCTGCTGGACGAACCGGAATTCTTCGCCACCTTGCGTGGTTTCCTCGCCGGGTGCAGCCGCGCGCGCGGGCTGAAGGTGTAACTATGGCGCGTCTCGCACATCAGGGCGCTCCGGTTCAGGACGCCCCGGTCTCGCCGGCCCGCGACAGCGCCCGGCCCGATCATCTTCTCATCGCGGACATGGTCACGCCCGGCGCTCGTGTGCTCGATGTCGGTTGCGGAGAGGGCGATCTTCTGCGGCTTCTTATCGCCCGCAAGCAGGTCGACGGGCGCGGCATCGAAATCAGTCAAGCTGGCGTCAACGCGGGCGTCGCGCACGGGCTGTCCGTCATCCAGGGCGACGCCGACACCGATCTCGACAATTACCCCGATGACGCCTTCGATTACGTCATCCTCTCGCAGACCCTGCAGGCTACACGCCAGCCAAAAGAGGTGATGGAGAACCTGCTGCGCATCGGGCGCCATGTCGTGGTGTCGGTACCGAACTTCGGCCACTGGAAAATGCGCGCGCAGATCGTCCTGCGCGGCCGCATGCCTGTGACGCCGACACTGCCCGAAACCTGGTACAGCACACAGAACATCCATCTGTGCACGATCCGAGATTTCGTCGATCTGTGCGACGCCGTGGGCGCAAAGATCGAACGCGCGGTGGCTCTCGACGACTGGAACCGCCCGGTCCGCGTGAACGCGCCGTGGTGGTTCTGGAACCTGTTCGGCGCGCAGGCGGTGTTTTTGCTGAAACGATCATGGGCCACACCGCGCCACGAAAAGCCGCGCGACTGAGCTCAGCGTCCCGTATTGACTGCACCGCCTGGCACCAGAACCGGCTCCACAGCGCGTACACGCACCTTGGCGGGTTTGCGTTTTGCGCGCGCCGGCGTGTAGACCTGCTTTACCGCCTCGACCATGTGCACACCGCAGAACGGCGCCCAGCCCCAGCTTCCAACGCGTTCGAGCCATAAGGCGGACCGCAGCACCATTCCCCGCTCGATCGGCGGGAACATCAGGGCATCGCTCCAGGTCAGCGGCGCGAACTGGGCCTCTCGCAGGAGATTGGTGAGCTGCCCGCGGCTGTAGGGACGTCCTTGTCCGAAGGGTGTCGTCTCCAGCCGTGCCCACGCGCCGCGCCGGTTGGGAACCACCGCGAGGAGCTTTCCGCCCGGCGCAAGACACCGCCAGCATTCGCGCAAGAGCTCGCGCGGATCGTCCGCATTCTCCAGCGCATGGACAAGGATGATGCGGTCCACGGCTGAATCGGGCAGCGGCCAGATGTCCTGCTCGACAAGCGCCGATGCAACGCCGCGACCGGACTGCCAGTCGAGCACTCCCTGCTCGGCCGGCATGAAGGCGAGAACGCGCTCGGTCTCGTCGCGAAAAACACCCAGAAATGGCGTCGCGAACCCGGCGCCGAGCACACGCAGGCCCGCAGCATCGGAAAAGCGCATGCGTATCTTCGCGCGCAGGATGCGTCGCACCACCTGTCCGAGGCGCCCGTGATAGAAGGTCCTGAGATCGACGACGTCGAGCGACATGACGGCGTCAGGACGCGCGGGCGACAGCCGCGATGGAGGCGTCGCCGGTCGGCAAGGCGGTGCGCGGGGCTGCCTTCTGGCGGGCCTCTTCCAGCCGTTCGATGTTCGTCGACAGCCAGAACCAGAGCGGACGGATTTGCTCGAGAAGCTCCCGGCCGAGGGGGGTCAACTCATATTCGACGCGTGGCGGCACCTGCGGGTAAAGCGTGCGGATGACGAAACCATCCGCTTCGAGCTGGCGCAGGCACTGCGTCAGCATCTTCTGGGTGATCCCGTGCACCCGCTGGAGCAGGCGTGAAAAGCGCAGCGGCTGTCCCTCGGCATCGAGCTCGGAGAGAATCCAGCCGGTCCATTTCCCGGCGATCCGGTTCATTGTTTCGCGGGCAAGGCCCATCTGGCCTTCGGTGAGGTTGCAGCAGGCCTCTTCGATCTGCTCGTGCGTGATGGTATCCATTTGGCATGTATAGATCACGAAGCCATCTTCTTACAATCGGAAACAAGAAGCCGCTGCAACACGAAGATGCCCTTTGTTTCGGGTCTGAAATGCAAAGAGAAATCCTGCGGAAACAGCGGCCGCTTAGTTCTCGCCTTGTGGCATTGGAGGGGGAACATGCACCGGCCTGACGCAACAGAGCTCGGCTTGCGACCATACGCGGTCGCCGCCGAGGCGCGTGCACAGTCCACCCTCCCTTCCCGGTCGAAGCGAGGGTGGACTGCTCCCGTATCCCCTACACCCCCACGGGCGTCCAAACCCGCTTCGGACACGGCGCTGCCGGAGTGAAAGCTCCGGCAGCGTTCGTTTTTCGGAGTCCTCGCTCGGTTCCTCGGTGCCATTGCGAAAAGCCGGCGTTATCGCTAGCTGTCTCCCATGCTGACCGCGAAGGCGAAATACGGTCTCAAGGCCATGGTGCATCTGGCGGCCCTGCAACCCGGAAAGTCGGCGCTCATCGCCGACATCGCAGCGCAGCACGGCATTCCGAAAAAGTTTCTCGACGCGATCCTCAACGAATTGCGTCAGGCCGGCTTCCTCAAGAGCAAAACCGGGCGCGGCGGCGGCTATATGCTGGCGATCCCGGCCGACCGGATCATCGTCGGCGACATCATTCGCAAGCTCGATGGCCCGCTTGCCGCCGTTCCCTGTGTCAGCCGCAGCTCCTATGCGCGCTGTCAGGACTGCGATACCGAGGAAGACTGCAAGGTCCGCCTTTTGATGCTCGAGGCACGCGAAGCACTCGCCCAGGTGCTCGACCGGCGCACCCTGGCTGAAATGGAAGCGGTCGGCCGCAACCCCATGGACGATTTCGTCTACATGATCTGACGCCGCTGGCACCCTGTCGCTTTATCCCGCCCCGCGCGCAACGAGCAGACCTGACAGGAGCGTGCGAAAACCGCACGAAAACAGAGGTTCGGCGCGGACCCGCCATCAAAACCACTTATTTCAAGGGCGATTCGCACACGCTTGCAAAAAAACCGCCGAAAACCCGGCCAAACCGCTCTTGCTCCGCGTTCAATCGACGTAATGTGCAGGCTCCGAATCACTGGAGGTAACAACATGGCCACCGCTCAACTCACCAAGTCGCAGCTCATCGAGAAGATCGCGACCGAGACCGAACTGACCAAACGCGACGTAAAGGGCGTTTTCGACGCCCTCGCCGGCGTCGGCTACAAGGAGCTGAAGAAGAACGGTCAGTTCACCGTTCCCGGCTTCGCGAAATTTGTCGTCGTCAAGAAGCCCGCCACCAAAGCGCGCAAGGGCGTCAACCCCTTCACCGGCGAGCCGACCACGTTCAAGGCCAAGCCGGCCCGCAAGATCGTGCGAGCGCGCCCGGTCAAGGCCGCCAAGGACGCCGTCTGATCTCTGATCGGCCGAGACGATCTGAACCGCCTGCGCCCTCATCGGCGCAGGCGTTTTTCATGGCATCAGGCTTCGGCGGATGCGCGGCGCCGCAGGAGCCCGATCCCCAGAAGCGCAAAACCGATGGCGATCGACAGCGGCAAGGCTTCAGGCCCGGCAATGTCGATAAGATAGCCGATGGGGGTCGAACCGATGATCGATCCCGCCGCATACGCCATCGCAAACCCCGTCGAGACGGTGGCGAGCCGAGAGCCGCGATAATCCTGCCCAATCAGGATCACGCCAAGCGTGTAGAGCCCCGAAATGGCACCACCCGCAACAAACAGAATGACGGCGCGCAAGGCCACGACGTCCATACTGAACGGCAGAGCGACCATGGTCACCACCGCAACCGCCGTGCAGAGCGCAAGCGTTTCCCCCCGCCCCCACCGGTCGGCCAGCACGCCGAGCAGAACGATCAGCACAGCCTCGCCGAGGCTGAAGATGGCGACGAGATACGAGGCGTTCGCGTCGTCGAGGCCATGTGACAGGCCATAGATCGGCAGAAGGCTTTGCAGCGCGGTTTCGCCGACGCCGGACATAAACCCGAACAGTATAAGGCTTCCGGCGAGGGTCAGCGCAAGCCGCAGGCCCTTGAGGTCTCCGAGATCCTCATCCTCCGCCTCGCCGACGGCGGACGGCACGCCCAACGCCACCACGACGCCGACCGCAAGCGGAACGATCGCGGCGATAATCGGGAGTGTACCGACAACCCCGGTTTGCCCAAGAACCACGGGTCCGAGAAACTGGCATGTCGCATAGAGCGTGCCGGACGCACCGATGATACGGCCGCGATGCCGGTCGGTGACAACGCCGTTCAGCCATATTTCGGTGGTCGTCCAAAGCGTCGAGAAACAGGTCCCCATCACGAAGCGCGCCAGGAACCACACCACCATGTTGTCGGTAAACAAAAGCGCGGTGAAGGACACAAGGGACAACGCGAATTGCCCCGTGACCACCGCCTTCAGACCGATCTTCTCGATCAGTTTCGGCAAGAATGGCCCGACGATAAAAATACCCGCGCCCGCGAGGCTCGCATTGAGGCCGATCAGCCAGGTCGGCAGACCATGCTTCTCGAGCGCGAGCGAAAAGAAAGGGTAGGTATAACCATACAGGAGTGCTTCGATCGCAATCAGCGTCAGCACACCGCTCACACGCCACAGATACATCGGAACCTCAGATCAGGCAGCGCGGTTCAGGACACCAGCAGGGTATATCCTCACTGACGAGATTGAAGGTGCGATAATCTGCGAGGAGCTCCTCGCCCGCGCGGATGTCGCGGGAGGCGTAGACGTAGAGCTGGTCCTCGACCCGGGTGTTCGCGCGGCAATTGTGGTTGAGATAATCGACGCCGTCCGGCTCGCTCACGGGAATGAGATAGAGCAACTGCGATCCGACGATCCGCAAATGCACCGATTGCCGCCAGAAGAAACTGTCGTTTCCCTTCTGCGCCTCAAGCTCCGCGAGCTCGGCCACCCGCGCCTCGCCATCGAAAAAGCCGAGGAGCGAGCCCTCGGCAATATCGCGTTTCGCGTAGATGCTTTTGTGGTCGGGGCGAAGGGATCGCACCTCGACCAGATCGAAATTGGTGTAACTCATGGCTGGAAACTATCAGGCGACGAGAATACCGCCAGACTGTCCTTCGCGGCCGACAGACGCGGTTCCAGCCTCGAACATGGTCCGTAGCCAGTTGTCGCACAGATTTTGCGCGTAGATCACCGGCATTTCGTGGCTGTGCATTTCCTTCTTCGTCTCGGCGAAGACTGGATCGTTGTGAGGCGCAAGCCAGCTCCGCCTGTCATCGGACAGGTGCACCGCCCGCTCCGGGCAGGCCGAACGCTTGTTGTAGCTCGAGATCGTGTTGACCGACATGTTCTGCCACGTCGTCACGCTGTGCTGGAAGAGCTTGCGCGCCGCATGCATGCAGGTCAGCTCGTCCGGCTTTGAACCGTAGAGCCGGATGCACTGATCGCGGACCAGACACGCAAAGGCGAACGCATCCGACGTCATATTGATGCCGATGAACGGCGCACTCAAGGACGGATCGTAAAGCGGATCTTCGACATTGTTCGAGCCGCGGCAGAACGCGACGGGGAAGAAGCTGTAGGTCGTCGGAAGACCGGTGACCGGGCACTCGACCTCAAGCTCAATGGAGATCGTCTCACCCTGGACGACGGCGTCGGCACTCCGGCACAGCCCCGCTTCCTGCATCAGCGCGCCGAGCGCCTTGAGTTCTTCGGCGGCATTGGCGTAGCTACGACCACGATCGTTCACGACGGCAAGGAAACCCGTGCGGCTGTGCTCGCGCACGCCCGCAAAAAAGGTCTCGACCTCGCGCGAATAGTCCGCGCCATTACGCACCATCGCGACGTGATATCGACCGAGCCGGAACTCGCGCTTCCCCGCCGAGCACATGAGGTCGCGCTGCAGCCAGTGCTGAAAATCAAAATCCGGTTCTGAACCGTGAAAAGGGCAGCGTGCCGTTTCAGCACGTCCATCTACCACATCCGCCTGAAGACGCTCTGACATGACGCAGATGCCCTGAAAATCGATGACCGCAATTAACGTTTTGTAAACCATAGGGTACGGAATTACGCAATCGTTCTCTGCCAGCGGGGTTGGCGCGTTTTCCGGCTAAGCGATTGGGTGAATGGATAATTACGATATTAACTAAGTTTTGAGGATACATCTAAAGACGATCGAAACGCTCAATGTGCATGATGGAAATGTAATTCCAGAGAGTGCGTGATGCGTCTCACCCGCCAGATTTCCGTCTGCCTTGCTGTCGGAGCCGTCGTTACGTTCCTGACGGTCGGCCTCACGATTGCGTGGATGGCCCGCGAGCATGATGCCGAGGCCGAAAGGTCGACGCGCACGATGGTCGTTGGCGGCCTCGAGACTCTGCATCAGCGCCTGCAGGCGCTGACCAACGATTATGCATGGTGGGACGAGGCCTATCAGGCCTATCACCGCGGCGACCGCGAATGGATCGATGCCAATATCGGTACCGGCATTACGGGCACGCAGATCGCCGATGCGCTGGTCGTCGTCTCGCCGCAAGGCAACATCGATTACGGATGGGCCGTCGAAGACGGATCGGTCGGAGGGATCTTCTCGCCGAACGCGATACGCTCGGCCCTTACCGCGGCCGAGGACGCGCCCGTCACCCAGAGCCAGGCCCGGACCATTCTCGTGCGCGGCGAAGATGGCATTGCGCTCGTCGGCATTGCGCGCATCGTTCCGGCGAGCACGGTGGACACCGCCGACCGAGCAAGCATGCCCTTTGTCGCGATGGCGCAATATCTCAGCGACGAGCGTCTCGGCGAGCTTGGCCGCAGCTTTCTGTTGCAGGACCTGTCGATCCACGAAACGCCGATCAGCGGCCAGGACTCGCTGCCCCTTCTCAATGAATACAACCGCCCGATTGCCTATCTGACCTGGACGCCTCCCACGCCCGGAGCCGCGCTGCTTCGCATGGCGGCTCCGCCCCTCATCGCCGCGCTCGGCATTTTCAGCGTGGCCATGATGCTGATCGGTTTCCGCGCACAGACGCTCGCGAACGCTCTTTTCCGCAGCGAACAGGATGCGAGCGTGTCCGCGCGGCGCGATCACCTCACCGGCCTCATAAACCGCTTCGGCCTCAACGAAATTCTCGCCTCGCACACTTATGTCCAGGCGTCGGCAAAGGGCGAACTGGCCGTCATCTTCCTCGACATCAACGGCTTCAAGGAGGTCAACGATTCCGTCGGCCACCACGGCGGCGATCTCCTCGTCTGCGAGATCGCCCGGCGGGTCGGGGCGGCCCTTCCGAAGAGCGCACGTCTTGCCCGCGTCGGCGGCGATGAATTCGTCGTCGTGCTGCACGGTCCGGACGCGCTCGATGTCTCGAAAATCTCGGCGAGCCTGCCTGAAGCCATGGACGCGCCCTTTTCGGTGCTGGGCATGGAATTTCACATCGCCTGCGCGATCGGCTACACCTCGACCAGCCGTGGCAGCGTTCCGGTCGACGAACTCATCCGTCAGGCGGACATGGCCATGTATCAGGCCAAAAGCTCCCGGCAGCGCGATCCCGTCGCCTATCTGCCGTCGATGGAAACCGGCACGCTCGAGCGCAAGCAGTTCGAAGGGCGCCTCTGGCACGCGCTACAGGACGGCGAGCTCAGCGTCGCCTATCAGCCTATTGCCAGTTCGCACGATCTGTCGCCCAACGGCCTCGAAGCGCTGATCCGCTGGTATTCGCCGGAATTGGGGCATGTCTCCCCGGCCAAGCTTGTGGAGGTCGCCGAGGAATCCGGCCTCATCCGGGACATCGGCGACTTTGTTCTCAACCGCGTTTGCGCCGACATGCACCGCTGGCCCGGCCTGCGTGTGTCGGTCAACGTTTCCCCGGCCCAGCTGCGCGATCCGAACTACATTACCAGCTTCACCGAGACGCTCGCGCGCTACAACGTGGACCCCCGCCAGATCGAGATCGAACTGACGGAGAACGTGATGGTAGGAGACATGATCCCGACCGCCCGCAAGCTCTCGCAGTTGCGCCGTCTCGGCGTCACGGTTGCGCTCGACGATTTCGGAACGGGTTTCTCGTCCATCGGCTCGCTCCGCAATTTTCCGTTCGATCGGGTGAAAATCGACCGCTCCTTCATCATGGACATCACGACGAACCCCGACAGCGCCGCGCTGGTGCGTGCACTCGTGGCCGTTGCGGATGCCATGAATCTCGATGTCGTTGCGGAAGGCGTCGAAACCAACGAGCAGGCGCAGCTCGCGCGCATCAGCGGCTGCGAATATCTCCAAGGCTATCTGCTCGCCCGCCCGATGAGCGCCGAACAGATGGAAAAGCATCTCGCCGAAAGCCTTACCTTCGCGGCGGCCAAGAAGGCCCCGTCGAACCGCCGCCTTTCCCAGATCGGTTGACCCCGAAAACCCGCGTGCAAGAGAAGACGTGCGCCGCACGTTTTGCTATGCAGCCACGTCCGTGGCGGTTATCGCCCCGGACATGCACGAACAGCGCGCCGCACAGCGGCCGGGATACCCGATGACAAAGCTTTCGATTACCGCCGGCCCCTTTTCCTTCGAGGCCGAGCTTCTACACGATGTCGCACCCAAGACTTGCGAAAAATTCCTGACACTTCTCCCCTACAAGGAGCGCATCATCCACGTGCGCTGGAGCGGAGAAGGCTGCTGGATTCCGCTCGGCGAAACCGATTTCGGCCTAGGCTACGAGAACGCGACGAGCTATCCGGCGCCCGGCGAGTTCATCCTTTATCCCGGCGGCTACAGCGAAACCGAGATTTTGCTCGCCTACGGAGGCGTGCGCTTCGCAAGCAAGATGGGCCAGCTCGCGGGCAACCACTTCATGACAATCACCAAAGGGCGCGAAAATCTCCTCGCCCTCGGCAAGAAGACCCTTTGGGACGGCGCACAGGACATCGTCTTCGCCCGCGCGTGACGTTCAGCCGAGCTCGAATGTGGTGATGCCGTAAATGCGCTCCAGCGGCAGCTGGGGCGCCGGGCCGCGATACATGCGGGCCGTCTCGAAGACGGGCTGGAGCGCGTGTCGATCGGCAAGCGCGATCGCGGCATGGTTCGGCTCCGGAAGATCGAGAAAAACCTCCTCGGGAGCCTCGGCCGCCAAAGCCTGGAACAGCAAGTCCGCCACGTCTTCCCGCTCCGCGAACAGCGGGCCGATCTTGTGGCCCGTCCTGCACGCGCGGATCGTGCCGTAGCCGCAGACATGTCCCTCCTGGACATAAGCCAAAGAGGTGCGGCGCTCCGGATTAAGCCACGCGCGCAGGAAATCTTCGCGCGGACCCGGAAAAAACGCCCGGTCGAAGGCAATGACGGACGGCAGGAGCTGGCTGTCGACACGCACAAGCCGCTCGTCCGCCACGCGGGAGGTCTGCGGGCGGCCTCCATAACGCACATTGCGATGTGCGAGCTCGAAACCCGATTTGCGGTAATTGTCCTGCTGCGCCAGAACACCGTCGAGGCCGATAACCCGTCCGTTGAGCCGCTCCATCCCCGCCTGCCACGTCGCCCAGCCATGGCCTTTTCCACGCAGTTCGGGCACCACGATGTAAAGACCGATAAAACCGAAATCGACACCGTAGCGCACGGCGGCAATGGCCGTTGCGGGCTGGTCGTCCAGAAACCCCATCAGAAAACCGCCGGGATCAGCGGCTCTGAAATCCGGGGCATCGCCGAGGCCGGGGTTCCAGCCTTCGTTTTCCGCCCATTTGACAGCCATATCGAGATGGGACGCCCCCATCTCGCGAACGACAAATCCGGTCATTGCCGCACAATGGCATCCGGCGCGAACGACGCAAGAACTCCCGTGTAGGTTTTCGAAATCGGCGTCGCATAGGCGCCGGCTTTGGAGGTACGAAGGCCAAGCCCCGCCAAGGCTTCGATCATTTTGACGCCAGCGGCAACACCGTCGACGACCGGCACGCCGAATTCGCCCGACAGATCCCGTGCAAGATCGGCCATGCCCGCGCAGCCGAGCACGACCGCATCGCTTCGGTCGGCCTGGAGGGCCTCTCGAACCTTCGCGCGCAGCAGCGCCCCGGCATTCGAGCCGGGTTCTTCGAGCGACAGAACCGGAATATCGGCCGCATGAACGCGCGCGCGCTCGGCAAAACCGTAGCGATGAACCAGATGCGAGATCGGAGCCACCGAACATGCCAAAGTGGTGACGACGGAAATGCGCGTCGCAATCATCCCTGCCGCCGCAAGCGCCGCCTCGCAGATGCCGACCACGGGAATGTCGGCCAGCGCCCGCGCCGCATCGAGGCCGGTGTCGTCGAAACAGGCGATAACCACGCCGTCCGCCCCGGCTGCCTCGCCCCTGGCGATCTCCTGCAGCAGCCCCGGCAGGGCGAAGGCCTCGTCATAATAGCCCTCGATGCTGACGGGCCCCATCGCGGGGTTGACGGCAACAATGTCCGTACCGGAGGCCGCCGCCTGCTGCGCGGCAAGACCGATCTTGTCGGTCATGCTCGCGGTGGTGTTTGGGTTTATGACGAGGATACGCATCGGAACTTCAATATCATTATCATCCCGCCCGGCGCCGGGCTCGCTGGGACAGATAGATGGCGCCGAGCGCCAGCACAATGATGAGGAGCGAAAATCCCGTCGTGACCGTGCCGAGCGCATAGAGCACGGGCGTCGTGACATTGGTCGTCATGCCGTAGATTTCGAGCGGCAGCGTGTTGAACGAGCCGGACGTCATCAGGGTCCGCGCGAACTCGTCATAGGAGAGCGTGAAGCCGAACAGTCCCACCCCGATCAGGCTCGGCAGGATGAGCGGCAGAAGCACGTGGCGGAAGGTCTGCCACGGACTGGCGCCAAGATCGCGGGCCGCCTCCTCATAGCTCGGATTGAAGCGGTTGAAGACCGCGAACATGATCAGAAGGCCGAAGGGCAGCGCCCAGGTGAGATGCGCGCCGAAGGCCGACGAATACCAGGCCGGGCGAAAGCCGGTGACCTGAAACAGAAGGCCGATGCCGAGGCTGACGAGGATCGAGGGCACGATCAGGCTGGCGATGGCCGTATAGAACAAAGGGCCCGCGCCCCAGAACGGGCGGCGGAACGCCATTCCCGCCAGCAGCGACACGAACACCGTCGTGCCCATCACCATGAGACCGAGCACGAACGAGCGCGTGAAAGCGCCGCCGAAATCGCCGACCGCTTGCGTCTCGAACAGATTGCGGAACCAGCGCAGCGACACGCCGTTCATCGGGAATGTCAGCCCGCCATCGGGCCCCTGGAAAGACAGGATGAAGATCGTCGTCAGCGGTCCGTACAGGAACAGGACGAACACCGCAAAAAAGATGGCCAGCACCCAGAAGCCGAGACCGCGCCGCTCTCCTTCCATCTCACAGCTCCTTGCGAATGTTCACGACGCGCAGAATGCCCGCGACGATGAGAAGAACGACACCGAGAAGGACCACGGCATTCGCCGCCGCCGCCGGATATTGCAGCACCGAAATCTGGTTCGCGATCATCAGTCCGACCGAGGCGGACTGGCCGCCCGACATGAACCGCACCGTGATGAAATCGCCCATGGTCAGCGTCACGACGAAAATCGTGCCGATGGCAATGCCCGGCTTGGCCAGCGGGATGATGACATTGGTCAGGATCTGGAACGCATTGGCCCCGGCATCGCGCGCCGCCTCGATCAGCGCGCGGTCGATGCGCATCAAGGTGTTGAAGATCGGGACGACCATGAACAACGTGTACAGATGCACCATCGCCAGAACGACGGCGAAATCCGAGAACAGGAGAAATTCAAGCGGCGCATCGATCACGCCCATATTGATGAGCGTCGAATTGATGAGCCCGTTGCGGCCGAGGAAAGGTATCCACGAAATCATGCGGATGATGTTCGAGGTCAGGAACGGCACCGTGCAGATGAGGAACAGCATCATCTGCATGCCCACACTCCGCACGTGGAAGGCGAGAAAATAGGCGACCCAGAACCCGATGAAGAGCGTCAGGGCCCAGACGATGAGCGTGTATTTCAGCGTGTTGAGATAGGTCTTCCACGTCACCCACGACAGCAGAGTCTCCTCGTAATTGAGGAGCATGAAATCGGGAATGATGCGGATCGAATCGTAATCCCAGAAGCTCACCATCACGATGGTCGCGATGGGCAGCAGCAGAAACACGCCCAGAACGATCGCGAGCGGCAAGGCCTGCAGATAGGATGCGAAGGGCGCGAGCGAAAAGCGCGCTCTGGATTGAGGCTCCGGCTTCACTGCCGCATGTTCCGCCGTGATGTCCGCCACATCCGCCTCCGCATGTCAGAAGGGAATGCGGACCGCGCCAAGCGCGGTCCGCACATTGCCGTCAAGCCGCGATGAACTCGTTCCATTTGCGGACCATGTAGCGGTCCTCGTCCATGACGGAGTTCCAGCAGGCGATGCCGCCCAGACGCTGGAGATACGAGCCGCCGTCGCGCACCGACCCGGCCTTTTCCATCAGCTTGCCTTCCGGAGACATGATGTCCTTCTCCGCAGGCTTGCCTTCCATCCAGAAGCCCCACTCGTCCGCCGACATGTATTCCTTGGCCGTGTCCAGACAGGCGGAGTAATAACCCTGCCGGTTGAGATAACCGCCGACCCAGCCGGACATGTACCAGTTGATGTACTCATAGGCCGCATCGAGCTGCGCGCCGTCGAGATGTTTTGCAAGGCCAAGACCGCCGCCCCATGCGCGGTAGCCTTCCTTGAGCGGCTGGTACACACAGGGAATGCCCTTGGAGCGCACGGCCGCAACCGCCGGCGACCACATGGACTGGATGACGACCTCGCCCGAGGACATGAGATTGACGCTCTCGTCGAAGCTCTTCCAGAACGCGCGGAACTGCCCGGCCTTCTTGGCCTCGATGAGGAACGCGATCGTCTTGTCGAGCTCCTCTTTCGTCATGTTGCCCTTGTCGCCGTATGTGATGTTGCCCATCGCCTCCATGATCATCGCCGCATCCATGATGCCGATGGACGGGATGTTCAGGATCGAGGTCTTGCCCTTGAAGGCAGGGTCCATGATGTCGGCCCAGGTCGTGATGTCACGGCCGACGAGATCGGGGCGGATGCCGAGCGTGTCGGCGTTGTAGATGGTCGGAACCATCGTCATCCAGTTGGTCGGCTCCTTGGCGAAGGTCTTGGAATCCTTGCCCTCGACGAAACCGACCGTGTGCGGCGCCGTGCCCTGCGCGATGGTGGATTCCGGCGTCAGCTTGCCGTTGATGAAGAGAGGGACGATCTTGTCGAAATATTTCAGCTTGGAGACATCCATCGGCTGCAGCGTGCCCGCCGGAAAAACCTTCTTGCAGATCCAGTATTCGACGTCGGCGATGTCGTAGCTGTCCGGCTGCGTGACGGTGCGCTGCGCGGCGGCGTCCGAATCGAGCGCCGTCATCTGCAGCGTGATGCCGAGATCGGCTTTGCACTTCTCGGCGATGGCGTTGATGTTCGACACGCCGGTGCCGACCTGACGCAGCGTGATGGGATTCTGCGCCCAGATGGTCGGGAAGCCCGTAATGACGCCAGAGCCCGCGGCAAGACCGCCGACGGCCGCCGCGCCCTTCAGCAGCGAACGGCGGGAAACGCCACCCTTCGTTTCATTCTTCTTGGTCATGTCGCTCTCTCCTGTCGTGAAGCCCGCATTCAGGCGGTTGCGGAAGATTTGAGGATGTGGACGTCTTCCGGCGCCCAGGTGAGCGGAACCGCATCTCCGACCGAGAGCGGCTTCGCAAAGAACTCGGTTTCCGGGATCTGCGCGTCGAAGCCCGATATTCCCGGTGCCGACAACGAGACCTGGACCTTCTGCCCGTGATATTCGACGTTCTGGACAAGGCCCGTCATGCCGCAGCCCTGCTTCGGCGGCACGGCGATCTTCACGCGGTCATTTCGCACGGCGATCTCGATCGGCTCACCGACCGCGCGCGGCACGCCGGGTGCGTTGAACGTTCCGCCGCCCGCGACATCGAACTCGACGCCCGATTCGGTGACGCGGCTGACGCGGCCCGTAATGACGTTGTGATCGCCCATGAAACGCGCGACGAACGCAGTTGCCGGCCGGTTGAACACTTCGCGCGGCGGCGCGGCCTGCTCGATCTTGCCGGCGTTCATGACGACGACCAGATCGGCGAGCGCCATCGCCTCTTCCTGACTGTGCGTGACATGGATGAAGGAGATGCCGAGCTGCTTTTGCAGCTTTTTCAGCTCCTGCCTCACGCGGATCTTGAGGAACGGATCGAGCGCCGACAGCGGCTCGTCGAGAAGAAGCGCCTGCGGATCTGTGATGAGCGCGCGGGCAAGCGCGACGCGCTGCTGCTGGCCGCCCGACAATTGCGCCGGACGCCGCTCGGCCAGATGCTCCATCTGCACCAGTTTCAGCATATCGAGCGCACGGGCCCGGCGCGCGGCCTTGTCGACACCCTTCATCTTCAGGCTGAAGGCCACATTGTCGACGGTGTCGAGATGCGGAAACAGCGCATAGCTCTGGAACATCATGGCGGTGCCGCGCTTGGCGGGCGGCAGATCGGTAACGACATGATCGCCGAGGCGGATATGGCCTTCGGTAATCGTCTCGTGTCCGGCGATCATCCTGAGCGTCGTCGACTTGCCGCACCCCGACGGCCCCAGAAGACAGCAATATGTACCCGCCGGAATCTTGAGGCTGATGTCCTCGACCGCGACGGTTCCCCCCGCATAGCGCTTGGTAACACCGGCAATCTCGATCTGAGCAGGTTCCACGTCGCCCCCCTGGGGTTCGAGCCTGCACCAGCTTTCGCAATCGCCGTGCCAACCTCGTCGGCGATCGTTAGACTGTTGTTTTAACTTGGAAATTCAGAGAGCGGCCGGCCATGCCACCACAACCGCAGGTCGCCCACGATTTGAGCATTTGCATACAAAAGCGCCCGCCATCGTATACAATCTGGACATGACGCGTCCGGTGTTTGGTGGAATAAAGGACACATGAAACACGAGTCGCTGACCGGCTCCACGGAACCCCTGCCCCAGGTCGGACGCATCGCGTCCGACCGCAGCGGACATGTTCGCGACAGCATCCAGGCCGCCATCGTCGATCATCGGCTCCTGCCGGGAACCAAACTCTCGGAAGACGAGGTGGGGGAGCTCTTCGGCGTCAGCCGGACGGTCGTGCGCGCGGCGCTTCAGGCGCTCTCCTTTGCGGGCCTCGTCACGCTCGAGCGCAATCGCGGGGCCTTCGTTGCGCGCCCGAGCACGGAGGACGCGCAGCAGGTTTTCCACGCGCGGCGCCTCATCGAGCCGGACATCGTGCGCGCCGCCGCCGCGCGCTTCACGCCCGAACATGCCCGCCATCTGCACGATCACACCGATCAGGAAGCCGCCGCCATCGCCGCCGACGACCGCCGCAACGCGATCCGGCTTTCCGGCGGGCTTCATCTGGAAATCGCGCGGATCGCCGGTAACGACATTCTGTCCCGCTTCCTCGGCGAGCTCGTCGCCCGCTCCTCGCTCATCATTGCGCTCTACGGCAAAAGCGCCATCTCGGCGTGCGGTCTGCACGACCATCGCGAGATCATCACCGCGCTTGCCGCGAAAGACGCCGGCCGTGCGGCCGAACTGATGGTGGAGCATCTGCACCACATCGATCACGATCTCGATCTCACGCGCGGACCGGCCGGACCGCGCGCTCTTGCAGATATTCTGAAGGCCTGAGCGCAGGCGTCCCCGCGACTATCCCGGCACCCATTCCGTCAATGCGCGAAACCCGCGTGCCATGCGACGGTCGAGCATCGCCGCACGCAGCCGCGCCACCTGACCGGGGTGCTCTTCCGCAACATTGCGCTCTTCTCCCGGATCGTTTTGAAGATCGAAGAGCAGCGGCGGCAGCCCGCCATTGAAGTGCACATACTTCCACCGCGCCTCACGCAGGATCGCGGCATTGCACGCCAGCGGCGAAACGCCGAGAGCGATCTCGAACCGCGTGGGCGATGCGGGATTGGAAAAATCGAACTCCGCAAACGCGCCCGGACGCGGAGCGTCACCGCCGCCTGCATACAGCGCCTGGAGCGGGGTGCCGTCCATCGCCGCCGGGATTTCGCCGCCGATGGCGGCGAGGATGGTCGGCGCCACATCCACCGATTCGGTGATCGCCTCGACCACGGAACCCGCCGCCTTCGAATGGCGCGGATCGCGGATCACGAGCGGCACATGGAAGACCGGATCGAAGAACGTATCCTTGCCCCAGACCCCGTGATCACCCAGCATCTCGCCGTGATCCCCCGTAAGGACGACCAAGGTGCGATCCGCCTGCCCCGTCTCGTCGAGCCAGTCGAGCACGCGCCCGAAATGATGATCGACCTCGGCGAGCAGCCCAAGATAAACCGCACGAAGATCGCGAACGGCTTCTTTGCCGAGCCGGCCGAAATCGCCGTCGAAACCCCAGAAGAGACCGGACTGCGCGGGCGCCGAAAACCAGGCATCGAGATAGGGATGCGCGGGTCCACGCGGCAGCACGTCCGGCAGCTTCGCCGCGTCGATCATCCGGTTGTAGGGCTCCGGCGCGACGAGCGGCGGATGCGGGCGGATATAGGTCACATGCGCGAACCACGGCTTTCGCGTCCGCACGGACAGGGCTTTCAATGCCTCGTCGGTGAGAAATGCCGTGTCGCTGTGCTCCGCCTTGTAGAAGGCCGGGTCGCGGATATCCGGCGCGTTGCCACGTGTCGGCATTGGCTTCCAGAGATCTTCATCTTCTTCCGGCAGCCTGTAGCCTTGCGACGCAAGATAAGCGGGCCATTCTTTCGGTGAATCGAAGCGCAGCTCCACGAGTTCGCGGAAGCCGGGCAGAACGCCTTCATAGCTTGCGAGATCGGGATCGCCCGGCGCGCGATCCGTCGGGTCCGTCTGCACATCGGTGTAGCCGAACAGAAGCGGCTCATAACCGGCCTTGCGCGCTTCGAGCGCGAGATTTGTGTGATGGGCCGCCAGCGGCGCGCCGTTGCGCACCACGCGATGGTTCATCGCGTACAGACCGGTGAGAAGGCTTGCACGCGCCGGTCCGCACGGGGCCGTCACCGAAAAATGGTTACGGAAGGTGACGCCCGAGGCCGCAAGCCGCCGGATGTTCGGCAGGTCCACGCACGCCCCGAGCGCGCCGAAAATTGCATCGGCACGGATCTGGTCGATCGTGACGAGAAGAACGTTCGGACGCTCCCCCATTCAGCCCGACAGCTTCTCGATAAGCGCGGGAAGATCCGCGACCGTGTCGATGATGTGATGCGCCCCCGCATGGCGGAGCCTCTGCCCGGCCCGCGCGCGGATCGCCGCCTTCCCGGCCTCGTCGAGCGCCTTGAACTCCGCGACCGTCAGGCCCGCTTCGTTGCCGGACAGCGCAACGCCCACCGTGACGCAGCCCGCCGCAACGCCCTCGGCGATGCCCGGCTCGGTGTCGTCCACCTTGATGACGGCCGCTGCGGGGTACACCAACAGATCGACAAAGCATTTGTACATGCCGATCGGCGTGGGGCGACCGAGCGGCAGATCGTCGGCGCAGATCAAATTCTCCGGCGAAAACCCCTGCGCCTTCGCAAGCGGCAGGACGCGCTCCATGATCGAGCGGGTGTAGCCCGTCGTCGATCCGATCTTTATGCCCTTCTCGCCGAGATAGGCCACGACATCGGTGACGCCTGGAATAAGCGTGCAGTAATCGGTGACGACCTCGACATTGCGTGGCACGAAGACCTCGTACACACGGTCGATCTCCGCCTCGCCGGGAACGTTGCCGTGCGCCGCCTTCCAGCGTTCGGCGATGTGCGGCTCGGCCAGCATCGCCGCGATGTGCGCGCGCTTCGGCAGGCCCATCGGCTTGCGCGCGTCGGCAATGCTCACCTCGACCTGGAACGTCGCGAAGGTCTCGACGAAGGCACCCATCGGCGCGAACGAGCCGAAATCGATCACCGTGCCCGCCCAGTCGAACACAACGGCCTTGAACTTGGTCATGCGGCAACTCCGCTTTGCGAGCCGAACAGATCGGCGATTGTTTCTTCTGCGATGCCGAACGCGGTCGAGGCGCCGCATCCGGCGGTCACGACCACGATGCGGACATCATCGCTCGGCTTGTCGGTGAAGCGCCAGCGGCCGGATGCGGAGGCATAGGTTCCGATCCAGTTTTCGCTGACCGTGCGTCCCGGAAGATCGAGCACGCGGTCGAACTCGTCGAGGATGAGATCGTCGACGGCCTTCGATCCGAACGGATCTGGCGTCGGTGCGTAATGATGGCTGTCGCCGACAACGAACGAGCCGTCCGCCGATTGCGTCACGATCAGGTGGATGCCGTTCGCCCGGGCTTCGGCCTGCTCGGCGTCGAGCCGCTTTTTCAGGGCGTCGGCTTCCGGCAGATCGGCGTAGCCGAGATAGCGGCCGAGACCGAGATCGGACATCACCGCCGTCCTGAAAAGAACAGGCTTTGCCGGAACGACGCGCAACATCTGAAGCTTGCACCGCGTCGGTGCGTAGGCCGACATGCGTTCGGGAAACAGCGAGATGAAATCGTCGCCGGGGCACACGATTGCGGTCTCGGCTTCGATGCGTCCGGACGCCGTCTCGATCACAGGCGGGGCGACCGATGTCCCCGCTTCGCCGAAACGGAACGTGACGCCCCATTTGTCCGCGAGCCATTTCGTTACTAGCGGAATGGCCGTGCGCGATTCCACGCGGATTTCGTGCGGGCTGTAGAGCGCATATTTCGCGGCATCGCTGCGAAGCTGCGGCACATGGGCCTGCGCCTCGTCCGCTGTCAGCTTCGCGCAGCCCTCGCCCATTTCGGTTTTCAGGAAAGCGTCGATGACGGCTTCCGACTCGGGATGCCGCGCCGCAAGGACGAGCCCGCGCTGCAGAACCTCGATACCCGCCTCTTCCGCGACCTCCGCCCAGACCTCACGGGCGCGGCGCGCGAGATGCCAGCAATCGCCTGCTTCCTGCCCGGTCACGGTGACGAAACCGAAATTGCGGACCGAAGCGCCGTTGGCCTGCGCGTCACGATCGATGACCACGACCTTCTTTCCGCGCTTCGCCGCCGCGAGCGCATGCGCGAGGCCGAGAATGCCCGCGCCAACGATTGCAAGATCGTATCCCGCCACGCGTCAGCTCTCCCGGTGAATTTGCCAGCCGGCCCAGCTCTGGCTCACGGGCATCAGTTCCAGCGAATTGATGTTCACATGCGGCGGCTGTGTCGCGACCCAGAAGATGGTGTCCGCGATGTCGCCCGGCTGGAGAGCGTTCGTTCCCTTGTAGAGCCGGTCATAGGCTTCCTTGTCGCCGCCGGTACGCACAAGCGTGAATTCGCTTTCGCACAGGCCCGGCTCGATGCTGGTGACGCGCACGCCGGTGCCGTGAAGATCCGAACGCAGACCGAGCGAAAACTGCTGCACGAAGGCTTTCGTGCCCGCATAGACATTGCCGCCGGGATAGGGCCAGCTCGACGCGATGGAAGCAAGGTTCACGATCACGCCCTTGCGCGCGATGAGCTTCGGCAACAGCTTGTGGGTGACCGCGGCAAGGCCGGTGACATTCGTCGCGATCATCGTCTTCCACTCGTCGAGATCGCAGTTCTGGGCCGGTCCGGTGCCGAGCGCGAGACCGGCATTGTTGACGAGAACATCCACGTCCGAGAACGCACCGGGCAGAGCGGCGAGCGCCGCATCGGTCGCCGCGTCGTCGGTGATGTCGAAGGCGCTCGCATGGAACAGATCGCCGAGTTCATCTTTCAGACCGGCGAGGCGGTCCACCCGCCGTCCGGTGCCGACGACGCGCCAGCCGGCCTTTGCAAAGCGCCGGGCCGAGGCCTCGCCAAATCCAGAGCTTGCACCAGTGATAAGAACGGTTCCGGTCATCGTGTCTCACACAGTCAGGAGAGTATGAAGGAGGCTGAGCCCGGCGATCAGGATCAGCAGGACGGCGACGCTCCTCCGCCAGACCTCGGCCGAGATCCTGTGAAAAGCGAGGCTTCCAAGAAGTATGCCTAAAATCATGACCGGCGCGAGAACGCCAGCCGTGGTGAGCGCCTCAAGCGGAAAAATGCCGAGTGCCACGCGCAGCGCCACCGCGAACGTGTCGGTCAATCCGAAGACGAGCGTCAGCAGCGCCCGCATTTCCTTCGGCTCGCGGTCGGTCGCGATCAGCCAGGCCATAAGCAAGGTGCCGCCGATCGCAAAGGCACCGATCATCGCGCCGAGCAGAAGGCCGACCAGGGCACCCACCGTCCAATGCGACAGCGCCCGGGCGCGCAGCTTCAACAAGGCCGCAACAGCCGACACCAGGACGGTGATGTCGAGCCAGAGGCGGGCCGAGCCTTCCGGCAGGTTCTTCACCACAAGCACGCCGATCACAACGCCCACCAGCGCCGAGCTGCAGATGGTGACGGCATCGCTCCGGCGCAGATGCTTCAGCGCGCCGGAGCCGATCAGCATGGCCGTCGCCACCATATCGAGCAGCAGGACGATGGAGGTCGCAAGAAGGGGCGGCCAGACAAAGGCCAGCAGCGGCGCCGCGATGATGGCAAAGCCGAATCCCGTCGCGCCGCGCACAAGCGCGGCAACAGCGACCACCAGAGCAGCAAGGGCGAGACTCACATCGAGACCGGGCACGGGACGGGATGTGCCGTATCGCATGCCGGCGCGACAGAGCCACCATCTGCTTTCGTTGGAACCAGAATGTGGACCAGCCGAATTCCCACGCTGGCCCTAACGCGCGGCGGGCCGCGGTTCTAGCTCTCTCGAAGAAGACGCGAGGAGATCCGAACTTGGGCATGTTGAACATGGAGCATCACTGGCTCCCCTTCACGAACAACCGCCTGTTCCGCGAGGAACCGCAGATCTTCGCCCGCGCCGAGGGCGTTCGTTACTGGACGCCCGAAGGGCAGGAACTGCTCGATGCCTCGTCCGGCCTGTTCTGCTGCGCCGCGGGGCACGGCCGCCGCGAGATCGCGGATGCGATCCACAAACAGGTCCTCGAACTCGACTACACCACTCATTTCCAGCGCGCGGCGCCGATCTCTTTCGAGCTCGCCGAACGCCTTTCCGGACTTCTGCCCGAAGGGCTGGACCGCATCTTCTTCGGCTCGTCCGGCTCCGAAGCCGTCGACAGCGCGATGAAGATCTGCCTCGCCTATCACCGCGCCCGCGGCCAGGGGCAGCGCACGCGCTTCGTCTCACGCAGCTGGGCCTATCATGGCGTCAATGTCGGCGGCACATCGCTTGCGGGCATGGTCAACAACAGGCGCGATTTTTCCGGCGTCACCAGCGATGTCGTCCATATGCGCCACACCTGGACCGAGGAGCAGCGCTTTTCGCGCGGCGAGCCGGAGACAGGCGTCGAGCTTGCCGAAGACCTCGAAGACATCTGCAAGACGTACGGCGCCGAGACCATTGCGGGCGTGTTCGTCGAACCCATCGCCGGCTCCATCGGCACCGTGGTTCCGCCGAAGGGCTATCTGAAGCGCCTGCGCGAGATCGCCGACAAATACGGCCTTCTTCTCATTTTCGATGAAGTCATCACCGGCTTCGGCCGCACCGGCTCGGCCTTCGCCTCGCAGGAATTCGGCGTCACGCCCGACATCGTCACCATGGCCAAGGCACTGACCAACGGCACGGTTCCGATGAGCGCGGTGGCCGTACGCACCCGCATCCAGAAGACGATCATCGACGCCGCCGAGGGCGACCGTCCGGAATTCTTCCACGGCTACACCTATTCGGCCCATCCGGTTGCCTGCGCGGCGGCGCTCGCTTCGCTGAACATCTACCGCGACGAGGGCCTTTTCGAGCGCGTGAAGGATTTCTCTCCGACCTTCCTCGACGCCGTGTTCGGCCTGCGCAACCTGCCGCATGTCGCGGACCTGCGCGGCTATGGCATGCTCGCGGGGATCCAGCTCACGCCCGGCGAAAAGCCGGGCCTGAAAGGCTCCATCGCGCAGCGGCTTCTGTTCAAGGAAGGCCTGCACATCAAGGCGACGGGCGATGCGCTGATCTTCGCGCCGAGCTTCACCACGACCGAGGATGAGCTCGCACAGATGACCGACATTCTGCGCCGCGTTCTCGTCCGCGGCGACCTTTAAAGCCCCCGCGTCCGTACCGGAAGCGCGTCGCGGATCGATCAGGGAGCGGTCAGGCGCGCAAGCGATTGCGCCAGCAGCTCGATGCCCGGCGCGATCTTCTCGGTCGGGATGGCGGCGAAGCCGAGCCGCACGAAATTCGTCGGCGCGTCCTCGCGCATGAAATGCACGCGGCCCGGCTCGATGAGAACGCCGCGCGAGGCCGCCTCGGCTTTCAGGTCTTCGGCGTTCACGCCTTTCGGCAGGCGCAGCCACACCGCCGATCCGCCTGTCGTCATCGTCACCGCGCAGCCCGTCATCCGGCGTTCGATCTCGCGCAGGATCGTCTTCCACTTCGCCGCGAGAAGATCGCGCTGGCGGCGGATATGGGCGTCGAAATGCCCATCAGCCAGAAAGATCGCCATCGCCCGCTGGTCGAGCGCCGACGGATGTCGGTACATCAGGCGCCGCAGCGCGCGCAGCTCCGCGATCACCGGCGCGGGTGCGGAGACAAAGCCGAGCCGAAGGCCCGGAAACAGCGGCTTCGACAGGCTGCCGATGTGCAGCACGCGCCCCGCGCGATCGAAACTCTTCAGCGCCGGATGCTGCGGGCCGACATAGTTCAACTCGTGCTCGTAATCGTCCTCGACGATCAGAAAATCATGGCGCTCCGCGGCCTCCAGAAGCGCGATGCGGCGCTGCATGGTCAAGGTCACATTGGTCGGAGACTGGTGGCCGGACGTGACGTAGACGAGGCCGCAATCCTCAAGCTCGGAGCCGACCTTCATTCCGTTCGTGTCGACGGGCACCGGAACAAGTTCGGCCCCATGCGCGAGAAAGATGTTGCGCGCATCGACATAGCCCGGATCTTCCATCCCGACCCGCATGCCCGGACCGCTGAACAGGCTGGCAATCAGATAGACCGCGTTCTGCGCGCCGGTCGTGATGAGAATGTCCTGCGCGTCCGCGCGAAAGCCGCGCTTAGGCAGCATGCGGCGGATGACCTGATCGACCAGCATCGGATCGTCCGCATCGATCAGATCCGCCATCCATGCATTGCCGTGGCGCACCGAACTTGCCTGCCGCACGCAATCGCGCCAGCGGCTGATCGAGGTCTTGTCCGGCGACACCTGTCCGTACACAAACGGATACGGAAATTCACGCCAGGCCCGCGGCTTGACGATGTTCGACTGCCGCGACGGGCGAATGCGGAAGCGTGCCTCATAATCGGCTTGCCCCTTCACATGCGCGAAAAGCGAGGAGGAACGGTCGTCGACGCGCACATTGAGCTGCTCGCGCACATAACGTTCGTTGACGAAATAGCCGCGCCGGTTGACCGCCGTCAGATAGCCATCCTCCGCCATGCGCTCATAGACGAGCGTGACGGTGTTGCGGGACACGCCGAGGCTTTGCGACAGCGCGCGCGTTGCGGGCAGCGGCTCATAGGTCGTGAGCGTGCCCGCAAGAATGGCCTCGACGATGCGCTCCTGGATCTGCTGCTGGAGCGAATGGGCCGGATCGAGCGGCTTTTCGAAAAAGCGTTCCAGCATGAAACGGGCTGGCTCCATAGAATGCGAACGCTGGCTCTAATTCGCCTGCGGAGGCCGCAATAGCATTTTTGTGAGCCGTCACACAGCGCTCACGGGCACGATTTATGCACGCCGGACGGGTCGGCGGACAGCCGCCCATCAATCGGAGAGGGTCTCATGCAGGATTTCGGTTTCAGGGCGCCGGTTAACCGTCGCGCCTTCCTCAAGGGAACCGCGGCGGCCGGCGCGGCCGTTGCGATGCCCGCCATCATCAGCCCGGGTGCGCTCGCCTCCTCCGGCGAAATCAACATCATGATGTGGTCGGACTATCTGCCGGAGAGCTTCACGAAGGGCTTCACGGAGAAGACCGGCATCAAGATCAACTTCACCGGCATCGGTTCGAACGACGACATTCTGAACAAGTTGAAGGCGACGAACGGCCAGGGCTTCGACATCGTCACCCCCACCGTGAACCGCAACCCGCTGTGGGCGGAACTCGGCCTTCTGCAGCCTTTCGACATGAAGAAAGTGCCGCTCGACAAGGTGAACCCGGCCATGGCGCTCGGTGAGACGCACTGGAATTTCGGCGGCAAGGGCGTGCACTGGCTGCCGCACATCTGGGGCACCGAAGGCATGGCCTGGCGTACCGACATGTTCACGCCCGCGGGCGCAGCGCCGTCCTATTACGACACCTGGGACGAGGCCAATGCCGGCAAGACAATGGGCCGGGCCCATTCCTGCATGCTCGGCCTTGGCCTTGGCCTTGAGCGCCGCGGCGAGATGGAAGCCGGCTCGATCTGGGCCGCCTACAAGAGCGAAGACAAGATGAAGGAGGTCTGGAGCAAGCTTACCGAGACCGCCATCGCGAAGAAGAAGAACCTCAAACTGCTCTGGAACGACGCCGACACCCAGAAGAACGGGCTTCTCAACGAAGGCGTTGTCGTCGGACAGACCTGGGACGGACCTCCGCTTGCGCTGAAGACGGCGGGCGAGCCCGTGATGTACCGCGCGCCGGTCGAAGGCGCGATGGCGTGGGTCGACGGCCTCGCCCTGCCGGTCGGCGCCAAGAACATGGACCAGGTCTACGCCTTCATCGAGGCCGCCTACGATCCGGAACTGGCGGGCACCGCCATCAAGACGCACGGCTACAATTCGCCGGTCATCGGCGCCGACAAGTTCGGCGGCGAGGTCTACGCGAAGAATTTCGCCGACGCCTATCCCGGCGATGCGCTCTCCAAGCTCAATCCCTGGCCGGCGGAGGAGCCGTGGTATGCGGCAGCACGCACGGAATTCGTGAACAAGTTCATGAGCGCGTGATCGCGAACCGGGGGGCTTTGGCCATTACGCCATGAAAAGGAAGCGCGCCGGACGTCAAGCACGGCGCGCTTCTTGCTTTTCGACACGCGTCGTTTCTGGGCAGTTGGTTTTGGGGTGAAATGAGCACGCGCGATGTCACGCTGGATCATGTCAGCATACGGTTCGGCCAACACACGGCCGTCAACAATGCGCTTCTGAACATCGCGGGCGGCGAGTTCTTCTCCTTTCTCGGCCCATCGGGCTGCGGAAAGACGACGCTTCTGCGCTGCATTTCGGGGTTCATCGAACCGACCGAAGGGCGCGTCCTCATCGGCGGCAAGGACATGAAGCGCGTCGGCCCCAACAAGAGGCCAACCGCCCTCATCTTTCAGAATCTGGCGCTTTTCCCGTTGATGTCGGTCGCCGACAACATCGCCTTTCCGCTGGAAGTGCGTGGCGTCGGGCGCAAGGAGCGCCGCAAGCGTGCGGACGAACTTCTCGACCTCATCGCGCTGCCCGGCGTCGGCGACAAGAAGGTCTATGAACTGTCGGGCGGCCAGCGCCAGCGCGTGGCCATCGCCCGCGCGCTCGCGGTCGAACCGGACATCCTGCTTCTCGACGAGCCACTGTCCGCGCTCGACCTGAAACTGCGTCAGCACATGCGCACCGAACTGCGCGCCATACAGCAGCGCGTCGGCCTGACCTTCATCTACATCACGCACGACCAGGGCGAAGCTCTGACGATGTCCGATCGCGTCGCGGTGATGAATGCCGGTGTCATCGAGCAGATCGACGATCCGCTGACGATCTACGAAAAGCCGCGCACGCCTTTCGTTGCGAGCTTTGTCGGCGAAACCAACAGCATCCCCGGCAAGGTCGTCTCGCAAAGCGGATTCGACGTTTCGCTCGATACGGCGCTCGGACGGCTCGTGGGACGCTCGGCAGGCGGGCGCCAATTCGCGTCCGGACAGGACGTCGTCCTGTTCGTGCGCCCGGAACAGCTGATGCTCGACCCCGGCGGAAAGATTGCGGCCACCGTCGTGAAGGAGGAATTCGAAGGCAGCCAGCGCCATCTCTTCCTGGAAGCCGGCAACGCCGCTCTTCGCGTTTCGCGTGTCGGCGGCGGCGCCGAGTTGATGGCACCGGGCCTTGCCGTAAAGCTCAACTTCGATCCCGGCCGCTCCTCCGTCATGCCCGCGGCGGGAGCCTGAGCCTTGGAGCGCATCAAAGGCATTTTCGGAGACTTCGTCGGCCGGCACGGACTGGGCGTTGCGATCTATATCAGCGCCAGCGTTCTTGTCTGGGTGATCGTCCTCATCGCGCTTCCGCAGGTTGCGATGCTCGATTACTCCTTCCGCCATAATCTGCCCCCGGCGCAGATCGGCGGGCCGGAAGATGTCTATACGATCAGCAATTACAGCTATTTTCTGTTCGGCAACGGCGAGAGCTTCAACGCGCTCGACACCGGCGTTCTGTTCAAGACCCTGTTCGCCGCCGCAATCGTCACCTTCATCGACATCCTGATCTGCTATCCGATCGCGTTCATTCTCGCCCATTCCGCAACGGGCGTCGCCGCGCGGATGATGGTGCTTGGCCTCATCGTGCCGTTCTGGGTCAACGAGATCCTGCGCGCCTTCGCCTTCCGCGTCATCTTCGGCGCGACCGGCCTCGTCAACGGGATCGGCATGGGAATGGGTCTGTGGGACACGCCGGTCGATTTCATCCGCGCCGATGTCGCGCTTTACTCGAGCCTGACATATTCGTACATACTTTTGATGGTATTCCCGATCTACAATGCGGTGGAGGCGCTCGACCGCAACCAGATCGAGGCCGCTCAGGACATGGGCGCGCCGTGGTGGCGCGTGCACTGGCGCATCGTTCTGCCCGTCGCAAAACCCGGCATCGCGTCCGGCGCCACCATCGTCTTTATGCTGACGGCGGGCGCGCTGGCGGCACCGCAGATCATCGGCGGTCCGTCGAACCTCTGGTTTACCCAGCTCGTCTATCAATGGTTCAACGATGCGAGCAACTGGCAGCGCGGCGCGGCCTACGCGACCATACTTCTCGGCTCCTGCCTCACTTTCGTCCTGCTGTTGATGAAGGTCTTCCGCGTTCCCATCGGAGCCATCGGCCGATGAGCGCGCCCGCCACATCCGGCCGCAGTTTCGCGGTCTTCTATTCGATCCTCTTTTTCGCCTTCCTGTTCGGCCCGCTGCTGATCATGACTGTGACGGCGTTCAACTCTTCTTCCTTTCCGCGCGTCACGCCCTGGGAATGCTTCACGACAGAATGGTTCAGCGTTCTTATCAACAACGACCGGCTGATGCAGGGTCTGGTCACCTCGATCTTCATCGGCATCGGCGTCGTCGCCATTTCGGTTCCAGTCGGCCTTGCGGGCGCGCTCGCGCTGTCGGAAATCAATCCTGCTCTGCGCTCGGCGCTGTACACGGTGCTCATCACGCCGGTTCTCATTCCCGGCGTCGTGCTCGGCATTTCGACCATCGTGTTCTGGGGCAATCTCGGGCGTTCGCTCGGCGGCGGCGCGCAGGACCTGTTCTTCAACGGCATCTTCCTCACCATCGTCGGCCAGGTCACGTTCATCTCCGCCTATGCGATGCTGATCTTCAGCGCGCGGCTGCAGCGGTTCGACCCGACCTTGACGGAAGCCGCGCTCGATCTCGGTGCGACGCCAGGTCAGGCCTTCCGCCGGATTCTCCTGCCCTTCCTGCGTCCGGCCATCGGCTCGGCCGCCTTTCTCACGCTGCTCGCGAGCTTCGAAAACTACAACACCACGGTCTTTACGATCCTCGCCGACAACACGTTCACGACGGCACTCGCCTCGAAGATCCGCTACGGCACCGACCCGTCGCTTTCGGCGCTCGCCGTCATCATCATCGCCGTCACCCTGATCGGCGCGATCACGCATGAGGCCTATACGCGCCGCCGCGAAGCCATCCTTGGCGGAGCTGCCGCGCGCTCTGCCCTTTACACAAATCCGCTCGGCCGCATCGTGACGCATCCGGCCACCATTTTTGCGCTCCTCGTTGTGCTCGCAGGTTTTGCCGTCTGGAAAGGCAGCCAGCACGAGGCCGCGGAATGCAAGATGCAGATCATGGACGAGAAGCGCGCGAACCAGGAGCGCCTTCTCGAAGAGCAGCGCCTCCGTATGCAGCAACAGCCGCAGAACGCACCGCAGGCTCCCGCTCAGCCCGGCACGCCGCCCGCCGGCACAAATCCGTCGCCCTTCGGCGGAGCGTTCGGAAATGTCGCGCCGGGCGCAAGTGCCCCGGCTCCCGCCACGCCTGCCCCGCCCGCAACCACCAACCCGTCCCCGTTCGGAGGCGCGTTCGGAAATGTGGCTCCGGGGGCAACACCCGCACCTGCCGCACCGCAGCCGCCACCGCAGCCCCCGGCGGACGCCAATCCCTCGCCCTTCGGCGGCGCCTTCAAGAACATCGCGCCCGCGCCGTAACTACAGTCGGATCAGCACGATCCCTCCGAGAATGAGCAGGCAGGACAGCACGCGCGCGAGGCTGAGGCGCTCTTTCAGGATGAGCGTCGATATGCCGACGGCGAACAGAACGCTCGTCTCCCGCAGCGCCGCGACGATGCCGATGGGTGCGATCGTCATCGCCCAGATGGAGATCCAATACGCCCCCAGCGACATCGCACCACCCGCGAAGCCCGCTGCGGAATGGCGAAAGCTCGCCCATACATCGCGCGCGCCGAAGCGCAGCAGCGACATTGCGAGAACGGAAACGGCGTCGATGACGAAATAGGCCGCGATATAGGCGTGCGCGTCGCCCGCCGCCCGCGCGCCGAGCCCGTCGAACACGGTGTAGGCCGAGATGATGACAGCCGTCAGCAACGCATAGCGCACACCCGCCGGGTTCATGTCGGCGAGCTTGTTGCCGCCTGCCTTGGCCATGTAGACGATGCCCGCGCCGAGCACCGCGATTCCGCAGGCCGCGATCAGGCCGATCGGCTCCTTCAGCACCAGCACCGAGAAAAAAGCCGTCAGAAGCGGCGCCGTGCCGCGCGCAATGGGATAGACCTGCCCCATATCCGCATGCCGGTACGCCTCCGTCAGCGTCCAGTAATAGAAGATATGGACCGTGATGGAGCCGGCGAGATACGGCCACGACGCGCGCGCCGGAAAGCCGAACCAGACAAGAGCGGGAAGCGCGATCAACCCCGCAAAGAATGCCACCAGATTGGCCGCGAGAAACGGATGGATCCTGATCTTCAGGATCGCGTTCCATCCGGCATGCATGGCCGCCGCGCCGATGACGGCCGCGAAAACGTAGAAGGGAATGTCGGGATCGGTCATCAGGGAACGGCGCGCCATGGCACCGGGCGGCACCGCGGGCTTTATTGCACACGGGCGCCTGACGTATCACCATCTCTTTCGTCAGCCGCGTCGGTGGCGGACACTTCCGCCACGTGACGGCACATTCCGAAAGCGCGTACGGTCCGGCCCATGAACATGACTCCCCTCAGTTTCCGCCAGCAGGAAATCATCACGCAGGCCCGCGCGCAGGGCCGCGTGAGCGTCGAGGATCTCGCCGAGCGCTTCGACGTGACGCCACAGACGATCCGCAAGGATCTCAACGATCTGTGCGACATGCATCTGCTCTCGCGCGTGCACGGCGGCGCCATGATCGCTTCGGGCGTCGAAAATCTCGGCTATGCCGCCCGCCGCCAGGTCGCCTCTGCCGAAAAGCGCGCCATCGGCGAGGCGGCCGCGAAGCTCATCCCGAACAATTCCTCGCTGTTTCTCAACCTCGGCACGACGACGGAAGAAGTCGCCCGCGCTTTGACAGGCCATGAGGGACTTCTCGTCATCACCAACAATCTGAACATCGCGACGCTGCTGTATCCGCATCCGAAGATCGAGGTCATCATGGCGGGCGGCCCGGTCCGGCGCACCGATGGCGGGGTGATCGGCGGCGCGGCGGTGGATTTCATCAAGCAGTTCAAGGTCGATTACGCGCTGGTGGGCGCCTCCGCCATCGACGACGAAGGCGCACTCCTCGATTACGATTTTCGTGAAGTGCGCGTCAGCCAGGCGATCATCGGCAATTCGCGCAAGGTCATCCTCGTCTCCGACAGTTCGAAATTCGAACGCAGCGCCCCGATCCGCGTCGCGCACATGTCGCAGGTGCACGTTTTCGTCACGGACTGGCTAAGCTCCGAGTCGGTCTCGCAAATCTGCCGCGCGGAGGGGGTCGAGGTGATCGAGACCGGCGGTCCGCCCGCCGCGCCTTAACCCAAAGAAAGACAATTTTCGTTTTTTCTTTCGTTTTTTGCCGATTGCGCGCGAATTGATTTTCACTTAGCGTCACCTGCAAGGCGTGGACGAAGAAGCCACGCGATTTCAGGGGACGCGCGGTGCCCGAGACGGCTTACGACATCGCCATTATCGGCGGCGGCATAAACGGCTGCGGCATCGCCCGCGATGCGGCCGGGCGCGGCCTGAAGGTTTTTCTGTGTGAGCAGAACGACTTCGCCTCGGCAACCAGTTCCGCCTCGACCAAGCTCATCCATGGCGGCCTGCGCTATCTCGAATATTACGAGTTCCGCCTCGTCCGTGAGGCGCTGATCGAGCGGGAACGCCTGCTGAAGATCGCCCCGCACATCATCTGGCCGCTGCGTTTCGTGCTGCCGCATCACGAGGGACTGCGCCCCCGCTGGGTGCTCCGGCTCGGCCTGTTCCTCTACGACCACCTGGGCGGCCGCAAGATCCTCCCCGCCTCGCGGAGCCTCGACCTCAAGAGCGATCCATGCGGCGCGCCGCTGAAGCCCGAATTTGCTGCCGGATTCGAATATTCGGACTGCTGGGTGGACGATGCGCGCCTTGTCGTGCTCAACGCGATGGACGCGGCGGCGCGCGGCGCCGACATCAATTCGCGCACGAAATGCGTGGCGGCGCGGCGCGACGGCGGCCTCTGGCGGCTCGACGTCGAGGGCCCTGCCGGGCGCCGCACCGTGCTTGCGAAGGGCCTCATCAATGCGGCGGGCCCGTGGGTGGGCGCAGTGCTGCACGACCAGATCCGCCTTCAGACCCCCGCGTCCATACGTCTCGTCAAGGGCAGCCACATCGTCGTGCCGAAACTGTTCCGGCACAACCACGCCTACATCTTTCAGAACGCCGACAACCGCATCGTCTTTGCCATCCCCTATGAGAAGGACTTTACCCTCATCGGGACGACGGACGAGGATTATCAGGGCGATCCGGCGAAGGTCTCCGCCAGCGAAACGGAGATCGCCTATCTCTGTGCCGCCGCGAGCGACTATTTCGCAAAGCCCGTGACTGCGTCCGATGTCGTATGGACATATTCCGGCGTCCGTCCGCTCTACGACGACGGCGCCTCCAGCGCGCAGGAAGCGACGCGCGATTACGTTCTCAACCTCGATGCCCCCGAACAGCAGGCGCCCCTGCTGAGCGTTTTCGGCGGCAAGATCACGACCTATCGCCGCCTGGCGGAGGAAGTCCTGTCGCGTCTTTCCCGGCATCTCCCCTCGGGAAAACCCTGGACCTCCACGGCAGCCCTGCCAGGCGGCGACTTTCATCACGATGGCGTCGAAGACATGATCCGCGCGCTGCTCGGCGTCTATCCGTTTCTCACGCGCGAACATGCCCATCGCCTGATCCGCACCTACGGCTCGCGCGCCGAACTCATTCTCGGAGGCGCGCGGCGCATGGAAGATCTCGGGCGGCGGTTCGGACCCGATCTCACCGAAGCGGAGGTCTCCTATCTGATGCAGAACGAATGGGCGCAGACCGCCGACGATGTCCTATGGCGCCGCACCAAGCTCGGCCTCCGCACAAATGCCGAAGAGCGCGCCGCGCTCGACGGCGTCATGCGCGCGGGCCGCGCAGCAAGCGCAGCGTGAGGCGCACGATGTCGCTCGTTCTCCAAAACGTCAGCAAGAAAGTCGGCAAGGCGACGCACATCCACGATGTCTCGCTGGAGCTTCCGGCAGGCTCGCTCAACGTGCTGCTGGGGCCGACGCTTTCCGGCAAGACCACGCTGATGCGGCTGATGGCCGGGCTCGAACAGCCGAGCACGGGCCGCGTCCTTTTCGACGGCAAGGATGTCACCGGCGTCGCCGTACAGACGCGCAATGTGGCGATGGTCTACCAGCAGTTCGTCAATTACCCGACCTTGAGCGTCTACGAGAACATCGCTTCGCCGCTGCGCATCGCCAAGGTGCCGCGCACCGAGCTCGATGCGCGCGTCCGCGAGGCGGCGGCGCTGTTGCGGCTCGAACCCATGCTCGCCCGCACGCCGCTCGAACTCTCCGGCGGCCAGCAGCAGCGTACCGCTCTGGCGCGCGCGCTCGTCAAACGCGCGCCTCTCGTTCTGCTCGACGAGCCGCTCGCCAATCTCGATTACAAGCTGCGCGAGGAATTGCGCGAGGAACTGCCGAAAATCTTCGCCGCGACGGGCTCGATCCTCGTCTATGCGACGACCGAACCTTCCGAAGCCCTCCAGCTTGGCGGCAACACGGCGACGCTCGACCGCGGCCGCGTGACCCAGTTCGGCCCGACGATTGAGGTCTATCGCCGCCCGGTCGACCGCCTCACCGCAGAAGTCTTTTCCGACCCGCCGATGAATTTCGTCGCGGCGGACATCGCGCGCGGTGTCGCACGGCTTTCGGGCGATGTGACCTTGCCTTGCATCGGCCCGCTTTCCGGCGTGCCGGACGGACGCGTCACGCTTGGCTTCCGCCCCAACCACCTTCACCTGCGGCGCCTCGACGGCGATGCCGTATCCATACATGCGACCGTTTCAGTGGTCGAAATCACGGGTTCGGAAAGCTTCATTCACGTGCGCCATGCCGGGGATGAATGGATCGCGCTTTCTCATGGCGTTCACGAGCTGAAGCCCGATCATCCGGTCGAGCTTTATCTCGATCCGCACAAAATGTTCGTGTTCGGCGCCGACGGACGGCTTGTCGCCGCTCCCCTTCCGGCGGCAGCGGCAGCATAGGAGAGGACGATGGCAGCCATCACACTCGACCGCCTCGCCCATTCCTACCTGCCGCATCCGTCGGCGCCGTCCGATTATGCGCTGAAACCGCTCGACATTACCTGGCGCGACGGCGGCGCCTATGCCCTTCTCGGCCCTTCCGGCTGCGGAAAGACGACGCTGCTCAACATCATATCGGGCCTCGTCGCGCCCAGCGAAGGGCGTGTTTTGTTCGACGGTACGGACGTCACGCGCATGCCGACCGAGCACCGCAACATCGCGCAGGTGTTCCAGTTCCCGGTCATCTACGACACGATGACGGTGGCCGAGAATCTCGCATTCCCGCTGAAGAACCGCGGCCTCGCCAAAGCCGAGATAAACGCGCGCGTCCACGAGATCGCGGAAATGCTCGATCTTCGCGGTGATCTGAACCGGCGCGCGGCGCGCCTCACCGCCGACGCCAAACAGAAGATTTCGCTCGGGCGCGGTCTCGTCCGCTCCGACACGGCCGCCATCCTGTTCGACGAGCCGCTGACCGTCATCGACCCTCAGCTGAAATGGGAATTGCGCGCCCAGCTCAAGCAGCTTCACCAGAAGGTCGGGCGCACCATGATCTATGTCACGCACGACCAGACCGAAGCCATGACCTTCGCCGACACGGTCGTCGTCATGTATGACGGCGGCGTCGTGCAGATCGGAAAACCGGTCGATCTGTTCCAGCGGCCTGCCCATACATTCGTCGGCTATTTCATCGGCTCGCCCGGCATGAATGTTCTGCCGGCGACAATCGAGGGGCGCGTTGCCCATATCGGCTCGTCGTCGGTTTTTCTGGCGGACGATTATCCCACCCTTCCCGCCGGGAAGATCGAGATCGGCGTTCGCCCGGAAAACATCGCCCTTAAGACCGGGGCGGAAGGCCTTCCGGTGCGGATTACGCGCGTCGACGATATCGGCCGCATTCGCATTGCGCGCACGGTTTTCGAAGACCACGAAATCAATGTCGTTTTGCCCGAAGACACACCGATCCCGACCGATCCGCGCGCAGTGCCCATTGCCGACCGCGTTCATGTCTATGCCGACGGCCACATCGTCGACGCTTCTCCGGTTAGGGGCCACGCATGAACAAGCCGTTCGACAACCGCGCCTGGTTCCTGGTGCTCCCCGTCTTCCTGCTCGTCGCTTTCTCGGCGATCCTGCCGCTGATGACGGTCGTGAACTATTCGGTGCAGGACACGTTCGGCAACAACCAGTTTTTTTGGGCAGGCACGGACTGGTATGTGCAGCTGCTTGCGTCCGAACGCTTTCATCAGGCGCTCGGACGCCAGCTTCTCTTTTCGGCCATCATCCTTCTCATTCAGATTCCGCTCGGCGTGCTCATCGCATTGTGCATGCCGCGCAAGGGCTGGACGGTTTCGCTGACGCTTGTCCTGATGGCGCTGCCGCTGCTCATTCCGTGGAACGTCGTCGGCACGATCTGGCAGGTCTTCGGGCGCGGCGATATCGGCCTTCTGGGCTACACTCTGAACCGGATCGGCCTCGACTATAATTACGTCAACAATATCGGCGATGCGTGGGTCACCATCGTCGTTATGGATGTCTGGCACTGGACATCGCTCGTCGCGCTTCTGGCCTATGCGGGCCTGCGCTCGATCCCCGACGCCTATTATCAGGCGGCGAAGATCGACGGCGCGTCGCGCTGGTCGATCTTCCGCCTGATCCAGCTTCCGAAGATGAAGCACGTTCTCATCATCGCCGTCCTGCTGCGCTTCATGGACAGTTTCATGATCTACACCGAGCCCTTCGTGCTCACAGGCGGCGGCCCCGGCAATTCGACGACGTTCCTGTCGATCGACCTCGTCAAGCTGGCGCTCGGCCAGTTCGATCTCGGTCCCGCCGCCGCGATGTCCATCGTCTATTTCCTTGTCATCCTTCTGCTGTCCTGGGTGTTCTACACCGTCATGACACGCGACGAGAATGAGCGTCAGGGAGGCGCATCATGAAGCGGCTCATCCTTGCCCTTTACATCGCCTTCCTGCTGGTGCCGATCTACTGGCTCGTCAACATGTCGCTCAAGACGAACCAGGAAATCGTCTCGACCATGACGATCTTCCCGCGCGACATCACCTTCGCCAATTACATGACGATCTTCACCGATCCGGCGTGGTATTCGGGCTACATCAATTCGATCACCTATGTCGTGCTCAACACGATCATCTCGATCTCCGTCGCGCTGCCTGCCGCCTATGCGTTCTCGCGCTACCGCTTTCTCGGCGACAAGCACATGTTCTTCTGGCTTCTGACGAACCGCATGGCGCCGCCCGCGGTGTTCGCGCTGCCCTTCTTCAATCTGTACTCCGCCATTGGCCTCTTCGACACGCCGCTGGCCGTCGCGCTGGCGCATTGCCTGTTCAACGTGCCGCTCGCGGTGTGGATTCTCGAAGGCTTCATGTCGGGCGTGCCGCGCGAAATCGACGAGACGGCTTACATTGACGGCTATTCGTTCCCGCGTTTCTTCGTGAAAATCTTCATGCCGCTGATCGCGTCCGGCATCGGCGTCGCGGCCTTCTTCTGTTTCATGTTCTCGTGGGTGGAACTCCTGCTCGCGCGCACGCTCACCTCGGTGAACGCAAAGCCCATCGCCGCCACGATGACGCGCACTGTCTCGGCCGCTGGCATCGACTGGGGCGTGCTCGCCGCGGCGGGCGTGCTGACAATCGTTCCGGGTGCCATCGTCATCTATTTCGTCCGCAACTACATCGCCAAGGGCTTTGCCCTTGGGCGCGTCTGAGGAGGCCGTGATGGAAAGCCTCGCATGGATGGCCTGGACCTGGCAGACGGCCACCTTCTTCAGCGTCATCCTGCTCATTCTGATCGGCATGACGATCTGGGAGCGCGTCTCGCCTTCGGGCGAACGCGTTGGCGTGCTGCGTCTCAGCACGACACGCGGCGATCGGCTGTTCATTTCGTTGCTCGGCGCGGCCTACATCCATCTCGCATGGCTCGGCCTGATCGGGACGGAGCCCGCGCTTTACTGGGCCACGTTCATTTCGCTCGTCTACGCGCTCGGCGTTTTCCGCTGGGCCTAGGCGTGCCACGCAGATTCCACGTCGCTCCGCGTCCGGGCGAGCGTGGTTACAACGAATCGGACGCGGGAGGAAACGCGATGCGCAGACACCTGACGTTCACGGCAACGGCCGTGGCGCTGGTGCTCGGAACGGTCCCGGCTTTTGCGGATATGGACGCCGCCAAACGCTGGGTCGACACCGAGTTCCAGCCTTCGACGCTCTCGAAGGAAGAGCAGCTGAAGGAAATGGAATGGTTCATCAAGGCGGCAGAGCCCTTCAAGGGCATGGAGATCAACGTCGTCTCCGAAACCATCACGACACATGAATATGAAGCGAAAACGCTCGCCAAGGCGTTCTCGGAAATCACTGGCATCAAGTTGACGCACGACCTTATCCAGGAAGGCGATGTCGTCGAGAAGATCCAGACGCAGATGCAGTCCGGCAAGAACATCTACGATGCGTGGGTGAACGATTCGGATCTCATTGGTACGCACTATCGCTACAAGCAGGCCGTCAACCTGACCGACTGGATGGCGAACGAGGGCAAGGATGTCACCTCGCCGACCCTCGACATCGACGACTTCATCGGCAAGAGCTTCACGACCGGTCCGGACGGCAATCTCTACCAGCTCCCCGACCAGCAGTTCGCGAACCTCTATTGGTTCCGCTACGACTGGTTCAGCGACCCGAAGAATAAGGACGCCTTCAAGGCCAAATACGGCTACGAGCTTGGCGTTCCGGTCAACTGGTCGGCCTATGAAGACATCGCCGAGTTCTTCTCGAACGATGTGAAGGAAGTGAACGGCCAGAAGATTTACGGCCACATGGATTACGGCAAGAAGGACCCGTCGCTCGGCTGGCGCTTCACCGATGCGTGGCTCTCGATGGCCGGAAACGGAGATCGCGGTCTTCCGAACGGCAAGCCGGTCGATGAATGGGGCATCCGCATGGAAGGTTGCAGCCCCGTGGGTTCCTCCGTCACGCGCGGCGGCGACACGAACGGTGCGGCGGCCGTCTATTCGATCCAGAAGTACATCGACTGGATGAAGGCGTATGCACCGCCGCAGGCGAACGGCATGACCTTCTCGGAATCGGGTCCCGTTCCGGCGCAAGGCCAGGTCGCCCAGCAGATCTTCTGGTACACGGCCTTCACAGCCGACATGGTGAAGGACGGTCTTCCGGTCGTGAACGCGGACGGCACGCCGAAATGGCGCATGGCGCCCTCGCCCAAGGGCTCCTACTGGAAGGACGGCATGAAGCTCGGCTATCAGGACGCCGGTTCCTGGACGCTTCTGAAATCGACCCCCGTGGACCGCCGCAAGGCCGCGTGGCTGTATGCACAGTTCGTGACCTCGAAAAGCGTCTCGCTGAAGAAGAGCCATGTCGGCCTCACCTTCATCCGCGAGAGCGACATCTGGGACAAGAGCTTCACCGATCGCGCACCGAAGCTCGGCGGTCTCGTCGAGTTCTACCGCTCGCCCGCGCGCGTGCAGTGGACCCCGACCGGCGTCAATATTCCGGACTATCCGAAGCTTGCACAGCTGTGGTGGCAGAACATCGGCGATGCCTCGTCCGGTGCCAAGACCGCTCAGGAAGCGATGGATTCTCTTGCCTCGGCGCAGGATCAGGTTCTCGCCCGTCTTGAGCGCGCAGGCGTTCAGGGCGAGTGCGGCCCGAAGCTGAACAAGGAAGAAACCGCCGAATACTGGATCGAGCGGGCGAAGAAGGACGGCAACATCGCGCCGCAGGCCAAACTCGAAAACGAGAAGCCGAAGGGCGAAACGATCGACTACGACACGCTCATCAAATCGTGGCCGGCAACGCCTCCGGAACGTCGTGCCTCCACGACGAAACCCGCGCAATAGGCCCGGCATTACGTTAAGCTGATACAGGGAGGCCGGGAGCGATCCCGGCCTCTTTTTTTGGGAGACGCGGCGCAAGACCGCGAAGGAGGAGGAAGAATGGCGGGGTATGTCCTTGCGGTGGATCAGGGCACGACATCGACGCGCGCGATCCTGTTCAGCAGCAGCCTGAGCGTCATCGCCGTCGCGCAGCAGGAATTCCGCCAACACTTCCCCGAACCCGGCTGGGTCGAGCACGATCCCGAGGATCTGTGGGCAACGACCGTTTCCACAGTCAACGAAGTCCTCGCCCGCGCCGATGTCCGCGCCGCCGACATCGCGGCGCTCGGGATCACCAATCAGCGCGAAACAACCGTGGTCTGGGACCGCAAGACCGGACGCGCCATACACAATGCCATCGTCTGGCAGGACCGCCGCACCGCCGAGCGCTGCGCGGCGCTGAAGAAGGAAGGGATCGAACCGCTCGTCAGCGAACGCACGGGCCTGATCGTCGATCCCTATTTTTCGGGCACGAAGATCGCCTGGATTCTCGACCGCGTGGAGGGCGCGCGCGCCGCCGCCGAACGCGGAGAGCTTGCCTTCGGCACCGTCGACAGTTTCCTGCTCTGGCGCATGACCGGCGGAAAGGTCCACGCGACCGACGCGACGAACGCCTCGCGGTCCATGATCTACGACATCCGCACAGGCGCGTTCGATCGGGATCTGATGAACGCGGTCGGGGTGCCGGAATCGGTGCTGCCCGAAGTGAAAGATTCGTCCGGACATTTCGGAACGACGGAGGCTCACCTGTTCGGCGCACCCATCAAGGTGTGCGGCATCGCGGGAGACCAGCAGGCCGCCGTCGTCGGTCAGGCCTGTTTCAGGCCCGGCATGATGAAAGTCACCTACGGCACCGGCGCGTTCGCGCTCCTCAACATCGGGGACGAGCCTGTCGCCTCGAAGAATCGCCTTCTCACCACCGTCGCCTATCAGCTTAACGGAAAACGCACCTACGCGATCGAAGGCGCGATCTTCGTCGCGGGCTCCGCCGTGCAATGGCTGCGCGACGGGCTCGGCATCATCAAGCACGCCTCCGAAACGCAAGCTTTGGCCGCGCAGGCCGATCCCCATCAGAAGGTCTACCTGGTTCCCGCCTTTACCGGCCTCGGCGCACCTTATTGGGAGCCGGAAGCGCGTGGCGTGCTCACCGGCATCACGCGCGGCACGGGCCGGGCGGAACTCGCCCGCGCGACGCTCGAAAGCGTCGGCTACCAGACCCACGACCTTTACGACGCAATGCGCGCCGACTGGTCCGGCGACAGCGAGACGGTGCTGCGCGTCGATGGCGGCATGGTCCGCGACGACTGGACCATGCAATTCCTCGCCGATGTGCTGGACGCGCCGGTCGACCGCCCTCAGATCATCGAAACCACCGCGCTCGGCGCCGCCTATCTCGCGGGTCTTGCGGCGGGCGTCTGCCCCTCACCGGAGGAGTTCGGCAAGCACTGGAAGCTCGACCGCCGCTTCACGCCGGCGATGGAGGGATCCTTGCGCGGGGAAAAGCTGAAAGGCTGGGCCGAAGCCATCGGCCGCACACGCCGCTGACGGCGTACCTACTCCTTGAACCTCCGCTCGATCAGCCCCGCATCGAGATCCGCTTTCCGCGCCCACACGAAAAGCAGGTCCGAAAGGCGGTTGATATAGGACAGGACGGCAGGCGGCGCGGGCGGCGTGTCCAGCGCCGAAATGCTGCGCTCGGCCCGCCGCGTAACGGCGCGCGCCATATGGAGCCGTGCACCGCCTTCGCTTTCGCCGGGATAGATAAAATCCCGGAGCTCGGGCAGACCCGCCTCGACGTCGTCGATCAGCTTTTCGAGCCTGCGCACCGCATCCTCGTTCAACACCGGTTCGGCACGCTTTCCCTCCCCGCTGACAACGGCGCCGATCACGTACAGATCGCGCTGTATCTCCCGGAGGTCCTGCGCGATGGATGGGCACACGATGCGGGCGAGACCAAGCGCTGCCGACACTTCGTCGAGATCGCCTGCCGCGATCACGACCCAGGAATTCTTTGCGACGCGGCGGCCGGAGAACAGCATGGTTTCTCCGGCATCGCCCTTCTTAGTGTAGATCTTCATCGGCCTCAGAAACTGACTTTCATACCCATGACCGCCACGCGGCCGGTTCCGCCGAACGTATAGGCTTCCTCATATTCCTCGTCGAAAAGATTTTCGACGCGGCCATAGATTTCGGCCTGTTCGGTTAACCTGTACCCGGCGCGGATATTGACGAGAACGAAGTCATCCAATTCCACCACTGGACGCCAGAACGGAAGATCGGTCTGCGTTCCGTTGTAGATGACGCTGAAGCCCGCGCTCGCACGTCCGTCGAGAAAGCCATAGTCGACGTCGAGGCTTCCCGAGAACTCCGGGCGGCGGATGAGAAGATCGCCATCCGCATCGCGCGCATCGGTCCAGGTGAAGCTGGCGCGTGTCGTCAGATTGTCGATCGGGCGCGCGGTCACTTCGAGCTCGAAGCCGTGGATCTTCGACGTGCCCGGCTGGTTGATCACCGTCATGCCCGAAGTCTCGATGAGGTCTTCGACACGCTGGTCGAAATAGGTGACGGAGACGTTGAGGCGATTGTCCCACAGGGACTGATCGATCCCCGCGTCCCAGCCGCGCGTCTTCTCGGGCTCAAGATCGGGGTTCGGCACGAAAGTCGCCGTCTGCCCATACAATTCATAAAGCGTCGGGTTCTTGACGCCGGTTCCATAGGACGTGCGCAACTTGGTTCCCGTGGAATGGATCAGATAGGCGGCGGAGAGACGGAAGGTCGTCTCATCCTCGAAACGCTCGCTGAAATCGTGGCGCGCGCCGCCGGTGAAGAAGAAGGTGTCGCTCACGCCGAGCTTGTACTCGCCGCCCACGCTCGTCTGCGACACGTCTTCGTCAAAGCTTGAAAACGAACTGCTCGACTGTACGGCGTCGATCTCATGATCGGCGAGAAAGCTGAGCGTGTGGTCGAGATTGCCCGTCTCCGCAAAGACATTGCTGCGATAATCGATCTTGGTTTTCTCGCCCTCGAAGCTCGCGGGATCGAACGTGCCGTAGAGCGAATCGTAATCGTGTACGAGGCGGCTCACGCCCGCGATCTGCTGCCATTTGCCGTCGAAAAGATCGAGCGTCGCCTGTGCCCGCCCGAAGGCCTGCCGTCCGTCGATGTCGTTCTTGAAGTCGTAAGCGCCGCCCGGCGGCATCCACGAGCCCGCCTCGTCGTCTCCTTCGACATAATAATCGAGCCCGCGGCCGACGAGATCGAAGCGGAGATTATCGAGCGCCTGAAAGCCGATCTTCGCCAGGACGCCCGCATTGCGATAGCCGTCCTTTTCCGTGTTGAGACCGCCCATGAGATTGGAGCGCCATTCGGCGGCGGACGAGAAACCGTCCGTACGCAGACCGGCGGCACTCAGAAGGTAATCGACGCGATCCGTCGAGCCGGACAGCGAGGCTCCGCCGGCGACCGTGCCGCGCGACCCGCCTTCGACATATCCCGCAAGCCGCGCCGGTCCTTCGCCGCGGCGGCTGACGATGTTGACGACGCCGCCCGCCGCATCCGAGCCATAGAGCGCGCTCTGCGGCCCGCGCAGCACTTCGATGCGCTCGATGTCCTGAACGAGAAGATGCGCGAAGTTGAACTCGCTGCCGCCGATCGGATCGTTGACCTCGATGCCGTCGATGAGAACCAGAGTGTTGTTCGATTCCGATCCGCGAATGCGCAACTGAGTCAGGCCGCCGAAGCCCCCGGTGCGGTTGACGGAAACGCCGGGCACGCTGCGCAGGGCATCGGACACAAGACGCACCTGCCGCCGCTCAAGCTCCTCGCGGGAGAGGATGGTCACGGCGCTGCCGACTTCGCGGGTCGGCGTCGGCGTGAGATTGGCAGTCACCGAAATCTCGTCGAGTTCGACCGGCGGCAGAGCGGTCTGGGCGAGAGCGGAAACGGACAGAACGGAAACGGATGCCGCGGATGCGAGCAGGAGAGTACGGAACATCAAAGCCTCGGGCGGACGCGCCATTGGAAGCATCATCCGCGAGCGAAGCCCCGTTCTTTGCGGCGTGCGAAAACGCGAGCCGCAAAGCCCCCGAAACGACCCCCGGCACACCCCGTCCGGCGTTCTCGCGCATGACTACGCTCGACGGCAGGTCTCCTGGCTCACGGGTCACCTCTCTCGCGCCGCCTTCCCGGGAAACCCAGTGGCTCAAAGGCGCGAAAAATCGCCGTTTACAGTTGCGGGGGCAGCTGCGGCTTCAGAGCCTAAACCCCTCACCGCATTCCCTTTTCACCCCCGCGAGGGGGAACCGTCAGGCTGATTGATGACGGCAAACGCGCAAGATTGCAATTGCCCGTTATAGTATTACATCCACCGTCACATTTTTGCGGCGTTGGGCTTCCGGCCCGATTGCGCTAGAACCCTGCCAGTTTTTCCGCACGAGAATATTTATGTCCGCCCGCCAGCAGCGCATTACCCAGCTCCAGAACCTTGCCAAAGAGCGCGTCGTCATCCTCGACGGCGCCATGGGCACCATGATTCAGCGCCGGAAGCTCACCGAGGCGGATTTCCGCGCCGAGCGCTTCAAGGATCATCCGATCGACCTTCAGGGCAACAACGACCTTCTGACGCTCACGCGGCCCGATGTCATCAAGGACATCCACAAGGAATATCTCGAAGCGGGCGCCGACATTATCGAGACGAACACGTTCAACTCGACCAATATCTCGCAGGCCGAGTACAGGCTCGACCACATCGCCTATGAGCTGAACTATGCCGGAGCCGAGCTTGCCCGCGAAGCTGCCGACGAAGTCGCCGCCGCAACCGGCGAGCCGCGCTTCGTCGCAGGCGCCATCGGCCCGACCAGCCGCACCGCCTCGCTGTCGCCCGACGTCAACAATCCGGGCTTCCGCAATGTCACCTTCGATGAGCTGCGCGAGGCCTACAAGGACGCGGCGCGCGGCCTGATCGACGGCGGTTCGGACCTTCTTCTGGTCGAGACGATCTTCGACACGCTGAACGCGAAGGCGGCCCTTTTCGGCCTCGAAGAATTGTTCGAGGAGATCGGCGAGGACATCCCCGTGATGATCTCGGGCACGATCACCGATCTGTCCGGCCGCACCTTGTCGGGCCAGACGACGGAAGCTTTCTGGAATTCGCTGAAGCACGTGAAGCCGTTCTCCATCGGCCTCAACTGCGCGTTCGGCGCCGAGCAGATGCGCCCTTACGTCGCCGAGCTTGCCCGCGTCGCGGACACCTTGGTTTCCGCCTATCCGAATGCCGGCCTTCCCAACGAATTCGGCGAATACGACGAAGAGCCGGAACAGACGGGCGCGCATCTGCACAAATGGGGCAAGGATAGGCTCGTCAACATCGTCGGCGGCTGCTGCGGCACGACCCCCAGCCACATCCGCTGCATCGCGGAGGGCGTGAAGGGCCTTCCGCCGCGTGAGGTTCCCGAAATTCCGAAGAAGCTGCGCCTGTCCGGCCTCGAACCCTTCGAGGCCCGCTCGTGAGCACCGCCAATTTCATCAATATCGGCGAGCGCACCAACGTCACCGGCTCGGCAAAGTTCAAGAAGCTGATCCTCAACGGCGATTTCGACGCCGCGCTGCAGGTCGCGCGCCAGCAGGTCGAAAGCGGCGCGCAGATCATCGACATCAATATGGACGAGGCCATGCTGGATTCGGAAGCGGCCATGGTCCGCTACCTCAATCTGCTGGCCGGAGAACCGGACATCAGCCGCGTCCCTATCATGATCGATTCGTCCAAATGGAGCGTGATCGAAGCCGGACTTAAATGCGTACAGGGAAAATCGATCGTCAATTCGATCAGCCTGAAAGAGGGAGAATCCGCCTTCCTCGAACACGCCCGCAAGGTCCTGCGCTATGGCGCCGCCGTCGTCGTCATGGCGTTCGACGAAAAGGGCCAGGCCGATGTGGCGGATCGCAAATACGAGATCTGCGCGCGTTCCTACAAACTGCTGACCGAAAAGGTCGGTTTCCCGCCGGAAGACATTATTTTCGATCCGAACATCTTCGCGGTCGCGACCGGCATCGAGGAACACAACAATTACGCCGTCGAGTTTTTCGAAGGCACGCGCCGCATTCGCCAGAACCTGCCGCACGCGCATGTGTCGGGTGGCGTGTCGAACGTCTCCTTCTCGTTTCGCGGCAACGAGCCCCTGCGCGCGGCGATCCATTCCTGCTTTCTCTATCATGCCATCCGCGCCGGCATGGATATGGGTATTGTCAATGCGGGCGCGCTGACACCCTATGAGGACATTCCGGCCGACCTGCGCGAACTGGTGGAGGACGTTCTCCTCAACCGCCGCGCGGACTCGACCGACCGCCTTCTCGAAGCCGCCGACCGCTTCAAGGCGGGCGCGGCGAAGGAAACCGCCGATCTGTCCTGGCGCGAGAAGCCGGTGCACGAGCGCCTTTCGCATGCGCTCGTCAACGGCATCACCGAATTCATCGACGACGACACGGAGGAAGCGCGTAAGCTCGCAACGCGCCCGCTCGATGTCATCGAAGGCCCCTTGATGGACGGCATGAACGTCGTTGGCGATCTGTTCGGCGCGGGCAAGATGTTCCTGCCGCAGGTCGTCAAATCCGCGCGAGTCATGAAGAAAGCTGTCGGCTATCTCCTGCCCTTCATCGAAGAGGAGAAGCTGGCCGGCGGCGGGCAGCATCAGGCGAACGGGCGCATTCTGATGGCGACCGTCAAGGGCGACGTCCACGACATCGGCAAGAACATCGTCGGCGTCGTTCTGCAGTGCAACAATTACGAGGTCGTGGATCTCGGCGTCATGGTACCGGCAGCAAAGATTCTCGAAGCCGCAAAGACCGAGAAATGCGACGTGATCGGGCTTTCTGGCCTCATCACGCCCTCGCTCGACGAGATGGTCTATATCGCCTCCGAAATGCAGCGGCTCGGCATGACGATCCCGCTTCTCATCGGCGGCGCGACGACGAGCAAGGTCCATACGGCGGTCAAGATCGACCCGGCCTATCAGAACTCCGTGGTGTATGTGCCGGATGCGAGCCGCGCGGTCGGCGTCGTCGGCAGCCTCCTGAGCGGCAACCAGCGCACAGCCTATTCGGAAGAGATCAAGCGCGACTACAAAGCGATGCGCGAGAAGCACAGCCGCAGCCGCCGCGCCGGCCCGCGCCAGAGCATCGAGGGCGCGCGCGCCAACCGCGCAAAGCCCGACTGGACGACCTACACGCCGCCGAAGCCGACATTCCTCGGCGTTCGGGCCTTCGACAATTACGACCTGTCGGAACTTGCGACGCGGATCGACTGGACACCCTTCTTCCAGTCCTGGGAGCTGGCCGGCTCATTCCCCGCGATCCTTGACGACAAGGTGGTCGGCGAGGCCGCGCGACCGCTCTATGCGGACGCACAGGCCATGCTGCAGCGCCTCATCGACGAAAAGCGCCTTAAGGCGCGCGGCGTCATCGGTTTCTGGCCCGCGAACACGGTCGGCGACGACATCGAGATCTATTCCGACGACAAGCGCTCGCATCTCATCGCCGTCAATCATTCGCTGCGCCAGCAGATGCTGCGCGACAATGGACGCGCGAATTTCGCGCTGGCCGATTTCATCGCGCCGAAAGAAACCGGCGTCGCGGATTATATCGGCGGCTTTGCAGTCAATGCGGGCATCGGCGTCGACGATATCGCCGCCGAGTTCAGGGCGCAGAAAGACGATTACAACGCGATTCTGGTGGCGGCGCTCGCGGACCGTCTGGCCGAGGCCTTCGCCGAGCGCCTTCACGAGCGCGTGCGTACCGAATTCTGGGGCTATGCGCCTGACGAAAAGCTCAGCAACGAGGATCTCGTCGCCGAGAAATATCGCGGCATCCGGCCTGCTCCCGGCTATCCGGCCTGCCCCGACCACACGGAAAAGACGACGCTGTTCCGCCTGCTGCAGGCCGAGAGCAATGCCGGTCTCACGCTTACCGAGAGCATGGCCATGTATCCTGGCGCGGCCGTCTCAGGCTTCTATTTCAGCCATTCGGACGCCGCCTATTTCGGCGTCGGGCGCATCGAGCGCGATCAGGTGGAAGATTACGCCGCGCGCAAGGACATGAGCGTGGAAGAGATCGAGCGCTGGCTCGCGCCGAACCTCAATTACGATCCGCAGGACATTTCACGCGCCGGTGCGGCCTGATCCGCGCGGGTTCTTCTCAGATCAGCGCCAGAACCATCGGAACGGCAAAGGCGTAGATCAGCCCCGTCAGGATCATGCCCATCGTGGCATAGGCGGCGGACAGCGGGCTGAGTTCGAGCGCACGCACCACGCCGAATGTATGGCAGGTGATGCCCAGCATCAGGCCGACGCGGCGCTCATCGGTGACGCCGACGCGTGCGGCGATCTTTTCGGAAAGGATCACGCCCACTGTCCCAGTGACGAAGACGCCGAGCATCGCCATCTCGACCGAAAGCCCGTTGGCCTCGGCGATCACGGCCGCCATGGGGTTGGTTACCGTGCGCAGCGACAGGGACGCCGTCTCGGTGCCATCGAGACCGATCGCGACACACACCGCAACTGTCACCACACCCAGACACAGCGAGGCCAGCGCACTCGCGGCCAGAATGCCTGGCAGATCGCGCACGAGCTTGCGGCTGTTGTCGATCAGCGGCAGCGCGAAGGCCGTGATCGCGATCATCAAGCCTTCCAGCAGCACGGCGTTGTGGCGGAAATAGTCGTCCTCGAAAGCAAGCCCGAAGAAGTGCAGCGCGCTCAACGCGGCGACCGCCAGCAGCATCGCCAGCACGACGGGATGCAGGAACGAGGAATTGTTCGCCGCCCGGTTGATGAAAACGCCGAGCAGATATGCGCCGAGACTGATGGCCAGTGCGGGAAGAAGCGTGCTCACGCCTTCTCCTCGTCGCGCAGGAGGAATTTCACGCACCATGCAGTCAGAACCACGCTGAGCAGCGAGGAGACTGCCATCGCGACGACGATCGTCCATATCCGCACGGAGGTGAAATCGAGCGTCAATGCCATACGCACGAGCAGCGGCACCAGAAACAGCGGCATCAGAGTCAGAACGACAACAGCGCCCGGACGGATAAGCACCTGCAACCGCCGGAACAGAAGCATTGCCAGAAAACACAGAACAAGCCCGGCGACTGCGCCGGGAATGCCGATGCCGAAGTGGCTTGCGAGAAAGGCCGCCGGCACATAGAGCGCGCACAGGAGAAAAATGCCCCGCAGCTGATCGATCATGATGTGGCGCCTTCCGTCCTCATCCATTCCGAATCGCGACGGATGGATAGTGCACATTCGCGCGTGGGGCAGCTAGAATTGCCGTCTTGGGAGGAAAAGTTCGAATGACAAAAACCGATATTCTTATGCTCAACCCGATGCGCCCGCTTGTCGAACCCGCCGTCGCGCCGTTCGGCACTGTGCACAAATTCTGGGAAATCGCCGATCAGGAAAAATTCCTTGCCGAAGTGGGTCCGCGCATACGCGGCATGATCGCCTTCGTCGCCTCCTGCCCGCGCGAGCTGATCGAAAAGCTGCCCGCACTCGAAGTGATCGCCAGCTCCGCTGTCGGTTATGACGGCATCGATGTGAAAGCTGCCGCCGAACATGGCATTGTCGTCACCAACACGCCGGATGTGCTCACCGATGAAGTGGCCGATCTCGCCATCGGGCTCCTTCTGGCAACGATCCGCGAGATTCCGCGCGCCGAGCAATATGTACGGTCCGGCAATTGGCCGAAGGCGCCATTCCCGCTGACCGCCACGCTGCGTGGGCGCTCGGTGGGCATCATCGGTCTCGGCCGCATCGGCAAGGCGATCGCCAAGCGCCTCGAAGGCTTCGACATCTCCATCGCCTATCACGGCCGCCGCCAGCAATCCGATGTGCCCTACACCTATTTTGCCTCGCTGCTCGACATGGCGTCCGAAGTCGACACCCTGATCGCCATCACGCCCGGCGGCGCGGAGACGCGCCATCTCATCAACGCCGAGGTGTTCAAGGCGCTCGGTCCGAACGGAATTTTCGTGAATGTGGCGCGCGGTTCGGTCGTGGATGAAGCAGCGCTCATCCATGCCCTGAAGAACCGCACGATCCTTGCCGCGGGCGTGGACGTCTTCGAGAACGAGCCTCACGTTCCGGCCGAACTGATCGCGCTCGAGAACGCGGTTCTGCTGCCGCATGTGGCTTCCGCATCCGTGCATACGCGCGATGCGATGGCACAGCTCGCGGTCGACAACCTTCTGGCTGTGCTGGGCGGCAAGCCGCCGCTCACGCCCGTGCCCGAGACCCCCTGGCCGCCCGCGAAATGATCAGCGGCGTTCGGGATTCGCCTTGTGCAGGAACAAATCGTATCCGCACAGAAGAACGCAGATAAGGCACACAAGACCGAGGTCGAGGCGCGGCACGCGCTGAACCAGGACGGCGAGGAAGCCGCACAGGAAAACGAACGCAACAACGGACAAAAGGCGTTCCATTCTTTTCTCCAATAAAAGTGCCCGGCCGTCTCAACGACGACCGGGCATGTTTCGTTAGCGGCTGTAGAACGCGTTCGGCAGATAATAGACCGTCTGCGGGAAGATGTAGAGAATCGCCATACAGACGAACACCATGCCCAGGAACGGCATGACGCCCTTGAAGATGTCTGTCAGCGCCACATCGGGTGGTGCGATGCCCTTCAGATAATAGGCCGACATCGCCATCGGCGGTGTCAGGAACGATGTCTGAAGGTTGACGGCAACGAGCACGCCGAAGAACAGCGGATCGATACCGAACATCGGCAGCAGCGGCAAGAAGATCGGCACGAAGATGATGATGATCTCCGACCATTCGAGCGGCCAGCCCAGAAGGAAGATGATGAGCTGAGCCAGCAGAAGGAATTGCAGCGGGGTCAGATCGAGACCGCGCACGAATTCCGAGATCACATGCTCCCCGCCGAGATAGGAGAAGACGGCCGAGAACACGTAGGAGCCGACGAACAGCCAGCACACCATCGCTGTTGTACGCACGGTCAGATAGACCGATTCGCGCAGGCGCTGGAACGTCAGCGCTCCGTAGCAGACCGCGAGAACCAGACCGCCGAGCGCACCGATCGCGGCCGCTTCCGTCGGCGTCGCGAGACCGAACAGGATGGACCCCAGAACCGAGAGAATCAGGACCGCCAGCGGCAGGAATGACGTGGCGATCATGACGATCACCCGCAGCATCGGCAGGTCCGGCACCTCGTCCTTTGTGGGCTTTGGCGCAACGGATGGCTGCAGGATCGAGCGGGTGACGACATAGACGAGGTAGAGGCCGACCAGGATGAACCCCGGAATCAGCGCACCCGCATAGAGCCGCACGATCGAAACGCCCGATGACGCCGCATAGACGATCAACATGATCGACGGCGGGATGAGGATGCCGAGTGTTCCGCCCGCGCAGATGATGCCCGACGCGAACGACTTGTCGTACCGCGCCTTCAACATTGCGGGGAGGGCGAGCAGACCCATCAACGTCACGACAGCGCCGACGATGCCTGTCGCCGTTGCAAACAGCGCACAGGTGATCAGCGCCGCGACGCCCATCGATCCGGGAATGTTTTTCGACGCGATGTTCAGCGTCGTGAACAGGCGGTCGACGATGTTGGCACGCTCGACGATATAGCCCATGAAAAGGAACAGCGGCACCGCCGTCAGCACCTCATTGCTCATCACCGTATAGGTCTGGTTGATGAAGAGGTCGAAGATGCGGTTGTTGAACAAACCCTCGATCCAGAGGGACACGCTGTCGTAACTCGACGCCGTCTCCTCAAGACGGTTGAAAGCCCGCCACATACGGCTCGGCTCGAAATACGCATAGTATCCAAAGCCGATGCCCATCGCCATCAGGGTGAAGGCAATCGGAAATCCGAGAAAAACGACAAAAATGAAAAGCCCCAGCATCAGCAGGGCGATTTGTGGATCGGTCATGGATGCGCCCCTGTTTCCGCCTGATTGGCCTGCTCTATAAGCGCATCCTCTGTTTCACGAACGTCTTCCTGGGCGCGCATCCACTGCCCCGTGCGGATGCAATGTATGCACCGGAATATTTCGGCGATGCCCTGGATGAAAAGTAGGGTTCCCGCGACAGCCATGACCGTCTTGAACTGGTAGATCGGTATACCCGCGGGGCTGTTGACGCTGACCTCGCCATAGCCCCAGGACCGCGATGCGTAGCGCCCGCCGATGATGATAAGCGCGGTGACACCCGGAAAGAAAAAGAAGAGGTAGAGGATCAGATCGATCGTCGCCTGCCGCTTTGGGCTGAGCAAGCGATAGACGAAGTCGCCGCGGACATGCCCTCCGCGCGACAGGGTGTAGGCACCGCCCATCATGAAGAGCGTGCCGTACATGATGAAGGAAACGTCGAAGGCCCACGGCGTGGGGCTGTTCAGCACATAGCGGACAAAAACCTCGTAGCTCGTTCCGAACGTCATCAGCAGGATGAGCCATGCGAATGTCTTGCCGAAGGCAGCCGACAGCGTGTCCGCGAATCGGATGAATGCGACCATTGTTATCCCCGGGAACTAAAGGACGCCCGGCACGATCGCCGGGCGTCCTGTCTTGCTTTTATCTTTACGTTGCCTTCGGCAGCTTGCCGGGGAAGAAGTGCTCGTAGGCCAGCCGGTAGTCGGGAGCGTTGAGCAGTTCGTAGTAGGTTACGCGCTCGACCCACGCACGCTGGCTGTCGAGCACCTTTTTGATGAAGGGATCGCTCTCCAGCTGTGGGATCATCTTCGTCCATGCATCCAGCTGGGCCTGAAGAATTTCCGGCGGCGTCTGATGGATCGTCACGCCGTGCTCGTCGCGCAGCTTGGCAAGGTCCGCCGAGTAGTTGTCGAGCGCAAAGGCCGTGTTGTAGGTCGAGGCCGACTCAACGCCGTACTCCACGATCGAACGCAGATCCTCCGGCAGGTCTTCGAGGAAGTCCTGGTTGAAGAGGAATTCGAACGCTTCCGAGGCCTGATGGTAGGACGCGAGGTAATAGTTCTTGGCGACGTCCTGCGATCCGAACCGGATGTCGGACGACGGGTTGTTGAACTCGAACGCGTCGATGACGCCGCGCTCCATAGCCGGAACGATTTCACCGCCCGGCAACTGCGCGACGCTCATGCCCATGGACTGGAACAGATCGGCGGCAAGACCGACCGTGCGGTATTTGAAGCCCTGGATATCGGCGACGCTGTTGACCGGCTTCTTGAACCAGCCGAACGGCTGTGCGGGCATCGGGAAGCCGAGAAGGCCGACAACCTTGAGCCCCATCTTGTCCTGGGTCAGTTCGCGATAGAGCTCGCGCCCGCCGCCCTGATAAAACCAGGACAGCATGGTCGTCGGATTGCCGCCGAAGACCGGGCCGGTGCCGAACAGGGACGCGGCCTTGTTCTTGCCGTACCAGTAAGCGGAGACGGAATGGGCGGCGTCGAGAACGCCGTCGTTGACGGCATCCATCACCTGGAAGGCGCCGACCACCGCGCCGGCGGGCAACAGATCGACCTTGAGCCGGCCGCCCGACATCTTCTGGACGCGGTCGGCATATTGCTGAGCCATCGTCTGCCAGACGTCCGATGCCGGCCACGAGCTTTGCATTTTCATTGTGATGGGGGACTGGGCCACCACCACATTTGGCGCGGCAAGCGCGGCACCGGCTGCGGCCACACCGGCAGCACCGGTCAGGAATTCGCGGCGCTTCAGCGATTTTTTCGGCGTGGTTGTGGTCTCGGTGATCTTGTCATTCATGATGACAGCCTCTCCTTTGGGAGGGCGCCCTTGGCGCCTCCCGCTTGTCGTTTCCAACCCGTGCATCCATTTGGACGCTTCTTGTTTTTGACCGCTTGTGTGCGATCTGATTGAATTATGAATACAAGTTCCGGAAATAATCCAGACCCAACAATAAAAAACCGGTGAGGCAGGACGCCAATAATATGAGCACTTTGGCTATGCCCGCGCCCAACGGCGCGATCCTCGACCGCCGCGACGAGATCGCCGCGGCGCTTCGGGCCATCGTGCCCGGCGAAGGCGTCGTCTCATCCCCGGAAGAAATGCGCCCCTTCGAAACGGACGGCCTCACCGCCTATCGCCAGCTTCCGCTCGTCGTCGTTCTGCCCGAAACGGTCGAGCAGGTCGCGGAAATCCTGAAATTCTGCGATGAACACGCCATTCCCGTCGTGCCGCGCGGTTCGGGCACGTCCCTGTCAGGCGGCGCGCTGCCGCTCGAAGATGGCGTTCTCTTGTCGATGACGCGCTTCAACCGGGTTCTGGACATCGACTATCCGAACCGCACCGCGACGGTGCAGCCCGGCGTCACCAATCTTGCGATCACGAAAGCGGTAGCGGCGGAGGGATTTTACTATGCGCCCGACCCCTCCTCGCAGATCGCCTGTTCCATCGGGGGCAATGTCGCGGAGAATTCGGGCGGCGTTCACTGCCTGAAATACGGCCTGACGACGAACAATCTCCTCGGCATCGAAATCGTGCTGATGTCGGGCGAGATCGTGCGCCTCGGCGGCAAGCACCTCGATTCCGAGGGCTACGACATGCTGGGTCTCCTGACCGGTTCGGAAGGCCTGCTCGGTGTCGTCACCGAAGTAACGGTACGTATCCTTCAAGCGCCGGAGACGGCACGCGCGGTTCTCTTCGGCTTCCCGACAAGCGAAGCGGGAGGCGCCTGCGTCGCCGCCGTCATCGCGGCGGGCATCATTCCAGGCGGCATGGAAATGATGGACCGTCCCGCCATCCACGCCACCGAGGCCTACACGAAAGCCGGCTATCCGCTCGATGTGGAAGCGCTGCTGATCGTCGAGCTCGACGGCCCGCAGGGCGAGGTCGATTTCCTGATCGGTGAGGTCGAGACCATCGCGCGGCGCTGCGGCGCAAGCTATGTGCGCGTCTCGCAGAGCGAGGCCGAGCGGCAATTGTTCTGGCTCGGCCGCAAGGCGGCGTTCCCTGCGGTTGGCCGCATCGCGCCGGATTATCTGTGCATGGACGGCACGATCCCGCGCAAGCAGTTGCCGAACGTCCTCGCCCGCATGCGCGAAATGTCGGAAAAGTATGGCCTCGAAGTCGCCAACGTCTTCCACGCCGGAGACGGCAATTTGCATCCGCTCATTCTGTATGACGGCAACAAACCCGGCGAATTCGAGCGGGCCGAAGCCTTCGGCGCCGACATCCTGAAACTCTGCGTCGCGGTCGGCGGCGTCCTGACCGGCGAGCATGGCGTCGGCATCGAAAAGCGCGATCTCATGGGCGAGATGTTCAACGAGGAAGATCTGAAGCAGCAACAGCGCGTGAAATGCGCGTTCGACCCGCAACACCTGCTCAATCCCGGCAAGGTCTTTCCTGTTTTGCATCGCTGCGCCGAGCTTGGACGCCTGCACGTGCACAAGGGGCAGTTGCCGCATCCAGACCTGCCGCGCTTCTGATGCTCGACACACCCGCCCCCCTCGTCCCGCGCGATACGGCCGACCTTCTGGACGCCATCCGCACGGCATCGGATGCCGAAACACCGCTCGAATTGTATGGGCATGGCACCAAGCGCGGCATCGGTCATGCGGTTGCCGCGCGCCAGAGCGTCGAGCTTTCAGCGCTCAGCGGCGTCATCTTCTACGAGCCCGAGGAAATCGTGATCAGCGTTCACGCGGCAACGCCCATGGCCGAGATCGAGACCCTGCTCGCCGCCAACCGCCAGGAACTCGCCTTCGAGCCGCAGGATTACGGCCCGCTGTTCGGCCTTCCGCGCGGTTCGGGCACGATCGGCGGCGCGCTCGCGGCAAATCTTGGTGGCCCGCGCCGCATCAAGGCGGGCGCCGCACGCGATCATGTTCTGGGGATCGCAGCGGTGTCCGGACGCGGCGAGATGTTCAAATCGGGCGGCCGGGTCGTGAAAAACGTCACCGGCTATGATCTGTCGAAAGGCCTGTCCGGTTCATGGGGCACGCTCGCGGCCTTCACGGAGTTGACTTTCAAGGTTCTGCCGCGCGCGGAATTCTCCTCCACGCTGGTCGTTTTCGGCCTCGACGATGCGGCTGGCGTCGAACTCCTCTGCCGCGCCATGAGCTCGCCCGCCGAAGTCTCCGGCGTCGCGCATTTCCCGGCTGCGACCGCCGCGAGCCTTCCGCATATCGGCGACAACACCCGCGCGTGCACACTGATCCGGCTCGAAGGTTTCAAGACCTCCGTTCTGTATCGCGCCGAGCGCCTGAATGCGCTGATCGGCCCCGGGCAGGACCTCGTTCGTCTTGATGAGGAGGCATCGCGCGATCTCTGGCAGGCCGTGCGCGATGCGGAGCCTTTTGCGGATCATGTCGATCCGGTCTGGCGCATCTCGACGGCGCCCATGCATGGCCCGGCGTTCGTCGAGGCGCTGAGGGCGGCGGTCACCTTCCGTCATTACTACGACTGGTCGGGCGGACTCGTCTGGATCGAGATCCCGGACGCTCCCGCCGATGCGGGTGCATCCGCCATCCGCGAAACGCTCTCGCTGTTCGGCGGCCATGCCACGCTTGTGCGCGCGTCCGGCATCGACCCCTCCGTGCGGCGGTTCCAGCCTCAGCCGCCGTCCCTTGCCGCCTTGTCGCGCCGCCTGAAATCGGCGTTCGACCCGCTCGCCATTCTCAACCCGGGACGTATGGGCTGATGCAGACGCATTTTTCTCCGGCCCAGCTTGCCGATCCTGCCGTCGCGCAATCCGAGCGCATCATCCGCAAATGCGTGCATTGCGGTTTCTGCACCGCGACCTGCCCGACCTATCTTGAGCTCGGCAACGAACTCGACAGTCCGCGCGGCCGCATCTACCTCATCAAGGACATGCTGGAGAACGACCGCCCGGCTACCGCCGACGTGACGTTGCACATCGACCGCTGCCTGTCCTGCCTCTCCTGCATGACGACCTGCCCGTCCGGTGTCGATTACATGCACCTGGTAGACCACGCCCGCGTCCATATCGAAAAGACCTACAAGAGGCCTTTCGCGGATCGCGTCCTGCGCGATGTTCTTTCGCGCATCCTGCCCTATCCCGCGCGCTTCCGCGTGGCGCTTCATGCGGCGCGGCTCGCGCGCCCTCTCGCGCCTGTCTTCGATGCCCTCGGCGGCCCGTTCGCCCGTCTGGCCGCGATGGTGCGCCTGTCGGCGGCGCCCGCGCCGAAGATCGACGCCCCGCCCGTCATCATGCCGACGGAGCCGCGCGCCCGCGTCGCCATCCTCAAGGGCTGCGCGCAATCGGTGCTCGATCCAGGCATCAACCGCGCCGCCGAAAACCTGCTCGCGCGCTTCGGCGTCGAGATCGTCTATCCCGAAGGCGAAGGCTGTTGCGGTGCGCTCAACCATCACATGGGGCGCGAGGAAGAAGCCCGCGCCTTCGCGCGTAACAATGTCGATGTCTGGACACGTGAAATCGAGAAGGGGCTCGACGCCATCCTCATCACGACGTCCGGCTGCGGCACGGTGGTGAAGGATTACGGGCATCTTCTTGGCGAAGATCCGGTCTACCGCGAGAAGGCGCAGGACATCGCCCGCCGCACCTTCGACATTTCCGAATATCTCGCGACGCTCGATCTTCCGGCGGCCGCTCCGAAGGACATGTCCATCGCCTATCATTCCGCCTGTTCGCTTCAGCACGGCCAGCGCGTCACGCTGCAGCCGCGCATGCTCATCGAGCGCGCAGGCTTCACCGTGAAGGAAATCGGCGAAGGCCATATCTGCTGCGGCTCTGCCGGCACATACAACATTCTCCAACCCGTCATCGCGAAGAACTTGCGCGACCGGAAACTGCGCCACATCGCTGACACGCAGGCCCAGATGATCGTCGCGGGGAACATCGGCTGCATGACCCAGCTTCGGTCCGGCACGTCTACGCCCGTTCTCCATCTTGTCGAACTTCTCGACTGGGCGTATGGCGGACAGCGGCCCGCCGCGCTCGGCGCACAGGCTTCGAACATCGAGAGGACCACATGAATCTGACACTCCAGCAGGCCCAAACGATCCTTGTCGGCGCGCTTTCCTATGCGGAGCAGAACGGTATGAACCCGGTTGCGATCCACGTTCTCGATGCGCGCGGCGTTCTCAAGGCCATGGCCGCGATGGACGGAACAAGCCTGCGCCGCAGCGATATCGCCTTCGGCAAAGCCCATGGCGCGATTGGTCTTGGCATGGGCTCCCGCTCGCTGTTCAAGCGCGCGAAGGAACAGGCGTTCTTCATCGCGGCCGCCACGGACGCGATTGGCGGCAAGCTCATTCCGGTTCCCGGCGGCGTGCTCATCCGCGACATCGCGGGCTCGCTCATCGGCGCCGTCGGCATTTCGGGCTGTACCTCCGACAATGACGAGGCAGCCGCCCTGGCCGGCATCGAAGCGGCAGGGCTTGTCGGCGATCCGGGCTCCGACACATGAGCGTCGTTACAACGATTTCCGACCTCCGTGCGAAGGCGAAACGACGCATTCCGCGCGCGATCTTCGAATATGCCGATTGCGGCTCGTACAACGAGACGACGCTCCGCGCCAATCGCGCGGGGCTCGATGACATCGCGCTGCGCCAGCGCGTTCTCATCGATGTCGACAAGCGCAATCTCGCCACGACGTTTCTCGGCGAGCCGGCCACCATGCCCGTCGCCATCGCACCGACCGGCCTCACCGGCCTGTTTCACCGCGACGGCGAGATTCATGGCGCCCGCGCCGCGCAGAAATTCGGCATTCCGTTTTGCCTGTCCACGATGTCGATCTGCTCCATCGAGGATGTGCGCGAAGCGGTCGAAAAGCCGTTCTGGTTCCAGCTTTATGTCATGCGCGACCGCGGTTTCGCCGCCTCGCTCATCGAACGCGCCAAAGCCGCCGAATGCTCGGCGCTCGTATTGACGCTCGATCTTCAGATCCAGGGTCAGCGCCATCGCGACCTGAAAAACGGCCTCAGCGTGCCGCCCCGGCTGACCGTCGCCAACGCCATCGACATCGCGATGAAGCCCGGCTGGGCGCTCAGCATGCTGCGCAACAAGCGCAAGAGCTTCGGCAATCTCGCGGACCGCGTTCCCGGCGGCGACAGCCTCACCACACTGTCGCAATGGATCGCGAGCCAGTTCGATCCGTCGCTGTCGTGGAAGGACGTCGAATGGGTGAAAAGCCTGTGGCCGGGCAAGCTCATCCTCAAAGGCATTCTCGATGCCGAGGACGCCAAGATCGCCGCCTCGTGCGGTGCGGACGCGGTCGTCGTCTCCAATCATGGCGGCCGTCAGCTCGACGGTGCGCGCGCTTCGGTTCATGCGCTGCCCGACGTCATCGCGGCCGTGGACGGCAAGACCGAAATCCTGTTCGACGGCGGCATCATGTCCGGACAGGACGTGCTGAAGGCGATTGCGCTCGGCGCGCATGGCTGCCTCATCGGCAAGGCCTTCCTCTACAGCCTCGCGGCGGGCGGCGAAGCGGGCGTCACGCAGGGGCTCGAGATCATCCGCAAGGAACTCGACGTCTCGATGGCCCTTACCGGCTCGCGCGACATCCGGGAGGTGGGGCCGCACACCCTAGCGTGAGAATCGACGAGCCTTCGATCCATGAGCACTCTCGCACTGGACATTCGAGAAGACGACCTCTCCGGCCCTGAAATTCGGAGCCTGCTCGCGCTTCATCTGGCGGGCATGCTGGAGACGTCCCCTCCCGGAACGAGCTACGCGCTCGATCTGTCCGGACTTCAGACGCCCGACATCAGCGTGTGGAGTGCATGGCTCGGCAATGAACTTGCCGGGTGTGGCGCGCTGAAGGAAATTGCTCCCGGCTGGGGCGAAATCAAATCCATGCGGACCGCCGACGGCCATCTCCGCAAAGGCGTCGCGGCGGCACTTCTGGACCACATCATCGCGACGGCAAAATCACGCAATTACAACCGGCTCAGCCTGGAAACCGGAACCAGCGCGGAGTTCGCAGCGGCAACCGCACTCTATCGCAAGCGCGGATTCGTCGACGGCCTCCTGTTCGGTGACTACCGGCCGAGTCCGCACAACCAGTTCCTGCATCTCGACCTTTAAATGAGGCAGCGCCGCTGCGCTCCGCACATCCTTGCCTGACCTCCGTAGAATCCCACGCTCGCCTTGTGGTTTGAAGGGGTCTAGAAGGAGGGATGCACGACCCCGACCTTTCGCGGACAGTGCTGAAGAAGTCTCTCGGCCTGGTCCAGCTGTCACTTTACGGTATCGGCACCATCATCGGCGCCGGCATCTACTCGGTCATGGCACCTGCCGCGGCCGCGGCGGGGCATGCCTTGTGGGTGAGCTTCCTGCTTGCCGCCATCGTTTCGGCGCTGTCTGCGCTGTCCTACGCCGAAATCGCTTCGGCGCTGCCGGGCGCCGGCGGCGAACATCATTTCCTGCGCGAGACCTTTCCGGCCTGGCCGGCGCTGGCCTTTACGGTCGGCCTTTTCATTTCGATCCATGGCGCCGCCGTCCTGTCGACGGTCGCCCTCACATTCGGAAACTATTTCGAGACGCTGAGCGGCATAAGCCCGGTTTCCACCGCGCTCGGCATGATGGCACTCATGACGCTCGTCAACGTCCGGGGCATGGGCCGCGCATCACGTATTTACACAGCGCTCACCTGCCTGCAGGTGTCCTGCCTTATCCTTTTTGCGCTCGTTGCGCTGGCATCGGACGGAGCAGGCCCCCGGATATCGGCGGCGTTTTCGCCAATCGACGACTGGCCGGGCGTTCTTCAGGGAACAGCCATCGTTTTTTTCATCTACACCGGCTATGAGCACATGGCGACGTTGGGCGAAGAAGCACGCAATCCGGCGCGCGACATCTGGCGTGCCTTTCTGCTCGCGCTTGTCGTCACCAGCTTGGTGTATGGCCTCATTCTTTTTGCCGTGTTTGCCAGCATGGACCCCGACGTCCTGGCGGGCTCGAATGCGCCCCTCGCGTTCGCCGCCTCGCTGCACTCCCCGCTGCTCGGCCATGTCATCCTCGGCGCGGCGCTTGTGGCGACGGCAAACGCGGTTCTCAGCGGGTCTTTGTCCGGCAGCCGCATGCTGTTCGGCATGGCGAGGGACGGCGATCTGCCCGGTTTGTTCGCATCGACATTCGGAGAGCAGAAAAGTCCCGTTGCCGCCGCACTCCTTTTCGTCGGCCTTGCCGCGCTGTTCGTTGCCGCCGGCCGCATCGAGCTTGTGGCCAGCCTCTCGTCGCTTGGCGCGCTACTCGTCTTCGTCATGATAAATACAGCGGTGATCGTCCTGCGCTACACGCAGCCCGATCTGGAGCGGCCGTTCCGCCTCGTGTCGATCGGCCGCTTTCCCATCACGCCTGCGCTCGGCATCGTGACCTCGCTGGCCATCGGCCTGCAGTTCGCCTGGTCGGTTTATGTCGTGTTCGCCATCGTCGCCGGCGTCGGAGGGGCAAGCTATGTCGTGCTGAAACGCAGGAGCCGCCGCGCGAACATGCCCTGAACTCAGGCGCCCGCATCCGGCACAAGATGATGCTCCGGCATGCGGTAGACGCCGTTACGCCCCAACATGAAGGCGTGCAGCGCGCCAGGCGCAAACAGATTGTGAAACGCGCGGCCCATCACGTTCAGGCCTCCGGCATACACGCCGAAGGCCGGCAGGATTGCGCGCCGTCCATCGCTCGCCACGCAGCGCCGCCGCACGCTCTCGCCGCGCACGCGGATTTTTGCCACGGGGTGCAGATGCCCCGCGATTTCCCCCTCCTCCCCGCCCGCGACTGGCTCATGCCGCAGCACGGCCCGTCCGAACCGGAATTCCGGGTGCCATTCGCCGCTCACGCAATCGGGCGGCTCGGGATCGTGATTGCCGGCAATCCAGATCCAGTCGCGCCCCGTCTGCAGCGCACAGAGCGCCTCGACATCGGCTCTGTGAATACGAGCGCCCGCGCGGCTGTCGTGAAAACTGTCGCCCAGCGCAATGACGGCGCGCGGATCGAGCCGCGCCATCAGCCTTCCGAGAAGCGCAAGAGTCGCTGCGGTGTCGTAAGGCGGCATCAGCCCGCGCCCGCGCGCGGCAAAGGCCGATCCTTTCTCGAGATGCAGATCGGCAAGGATCAGCACGCGCTCGCCTTCGTGCCAGAGCCCGCCTTCGGGCAGCACGGCGAACGGCTCGCCATGTACTGACAGATCGGAAAAACTCATGCGTGCCCCATCGCCTCTTCGGCAAGAGCCGCCTCGGCCTCGGCAAGCAGGCTCTCATGGGCATCGCCCGCCACCTGCTCGCGGCCGATCTCCAGCATGCTCGGCACGGCAAGCGGCGAAACGCGGTCGAGCGGCTGGTGCACGATATGGCCTTTGACGCGCGCCAGCATGGCGGAAAGGCGCCCGATGTCGAGCAGTCCCCGCGCCGCATCCGCCCGCGCCGCGCGCAGCAGCAGATGATCCGGCTCATGCCGGCGCAGCACATCGTAGATGAGATCGGAAGACATGGTCATCTGGCGTCCGGTTTTGCGCTGGCCCGGGAAGTTGCGTTCGATAAGCCCGGCAATCATGGCGCAATCGCGGAAATTGCGTTTCATCAGGCTCGATTCGGCAAGCCATTCCTCGAGATCGTCGCCCAGCATGTCCTCGTCGAACAGAGTGCGGATGTCGAGTGCGCCGCTTTTCGCGCGCGCGGCCACATCGCCAAGGCTCCAAACCGTCACCGCATAATCGGTCGCCACAAATCCCAGCGGACGCAGACCGGCGCGCTCCATGCGCCGCGTCAGCAGCATTCCGAGCGTCTGGTGCGCGTTGCGGCCCTCGAACGGATAGCAGGTGAGATAGAAGCGCCCACCGCGCGGAAACGTCTCGACCAGAAGCTCATCCGGCTTCGGGATGACGGAGCGTTCGCGCTGCACTTCAAGCCATTCGCGCACCTGTTCGGGGAAAGCTTTCCATTGCTCCGGATCGGCGATCATCCGGCGCACGCGGCTGGCGACGCCGGTCGTGAACGGCATGCGCGCACCGGCATAGCTCGGCACTTTCGGATCGCTCGACGTCGAGCGCGAACAATAGGCGCTGTCTTCGGCCACGGCATGAAATTCGAGAATTTCTCCGCCGAACACGAACGTGTCGCCCGGGGAGAGCATGTTGACGAAACTCTCCTCCAGCTCGCCCAGCACGCGTCCGCCGCGCCCCACCGGCCCGGTCAATCCCGCGCTGCCGCCGCGCGCGCGCATCAGCCGGATCTTCACCATGTCGGCCTCCACGATCGTACCGACATTCATGCGGTATTGCTGCGCGGTTTTCGGGCTCGCCACGCGCCAGCGGCCGTCCTTTGTCGGGCGTATCCGCGCGAAGCGGTCATAGGTCCGCAGCGCATAGCCGCCGGTCGCGGCGAAGTTCAGCACATCATCAAACGTCGCACGATCGAGCGCGGCATAAGGCGCGGCGCTCCGCACTTCCGCGAACAACTCCTCCGCATTGAACGGTTCCGCGCAGGCCATGCCGAGCACGTGCTGCGCCAGAACGTCGAGCCCGCCGGTGCGCAGCATGTCCGCGTCCTGCTCGCCCGCGAGGGCCGCCATCCGCGTCGCCTCGCATTCGACGCGCTCGAAGCGCGAGCCCGGCACGATGATCGCCTTGGATGGCTCGTCCATACGGTGATTGGCGCGGCCAATCCGCTGCAGGAGGCGCGAGGAGCCTTTGGGCGATCCGAGATGCACCACAAGATCGATGTCGCCCCAGTCGATGCCCAGATCGAGCGTCGAGGTCGCGACCACCGCGCGCAACCTGCCAGCCGCCATCGCTGCCTCGACCTTGCGGCGTTGCGCGACATCCAGCGAGCCGTGGTGCAGGGCGATCGGCAGATTCTCCGAGTTGATGCGCCACAATTCCTGAAACGCGAACTCGGCAAGGAAACGCGTATTGACGAAAATCAGGGTCATTCTGTGGCGTTTGATCTCGTCGTAGACTGCCGGGATGGCGTGCCGTGCCGCATGGCCGGACCAGGGCAGCCGCTCCTCGGTGTCGTGGATATGAATGTCCGGCACGGCCCCGCCCTCGACTGTTACGAGATCGGCCATGTCGGCGCCCGTCAGCCAGCGCCTCAGATCGTCCGGGTCGCGCACCGTTGCGGAAAGCCCGGTCACGGTCGCGGCGGGCGCGACTTTGCGCAGCCGCGCCAGCGCGAGCGACAGAAGATCGCCGCGCTTGCTTGGCGCCAGCGCATGCGCCTCGTCGACGATCACGCGCTTCAGATCGGAAAACAGAAGCTCCGCCTCGCGGCTCGCCAGCAGCAGCGACACCTGCTCTGGCGTCGTCAGCAGAAGATCGGGCGGATCGAGTTTCTGCCTTTGGCGCTTGCTCTGCGGTGTGTCGCCGGTGCGGCTTTCGACGCGAATCGGCAGAGCCATCTCGCGCACCGGCGCCTCGACATTGCGCGCCACATCCACGGCGAGCGCCTTCAGCGGGGATATGTAAAGCGTATGCACACCACGTCGCCGGTTGCGGCGCTCCTTCGGCGGCAGAGCGGACAGTTCCACAAGGCTCGGCAGAAACCCCGCAAGCGTCTTGCCCGCGCCCGTCGGAGCGATCAGCAGCGTGGAGCGGTTCTTCGCGGCCTGCTCAAGCAGCGCGATCTGATGCGGCCGCACCGTCCAGCCGCGCGCCGCAAACCAGTCCGCGAAAGCGGCAGGCAGAAGCCCGCTCTCTTTCGGGCGGCGCGCGGCGGACGATGTGGCCAATCATTTTCCTCAAAGATCGCGCGTCATGAACACCGCATCCCCGCCATAGGTTGCCAGCTTCGCCGTCAGCTTCGGCAAGAGACGCGCCCGGAAGCCCTGCCGCTCCCAGAACGGAGCGGACATGTTGACCGCGATCAGGGACATCGTGGTGAAGCCGCTGACGCCGGCGTGTTCGGCAAGGTGGCGCACCAGCCGCGCACCGAGGCCCTTGCCGTGCGCGGATTTCAGCAGCGCCAGATCGTGGAGATAATAGGTCGACGGCTTGTCCGGTAGGGCGCCGAGCGGCGAATCGAGCGCAGGCGGGTCCTCCGCCGTCCACGGATGGCTCAGAATGTATCCGACCAGTCCTGCGCCCTTCTCATCGTCGAGCCCGAGGCAGCCGGAGGGGTAAAGCCCCATCCGGTCGCGAAACACCACCGGCCCCTCCTGATGCCAGGGATAGGCCTCTTCCTGAACCTTCATAAGTTCGGGAAGGTCGTTCTCGGTCAGCTGCCGCCAGTTTCCAAACCCCGTCATGTCTCGCGCCGCCCTTTCTTGATGCGTTTTGTGTCCTATGTTCTAGCGCGAATGCGTCCCGAAAACCTTCTTTGTCTGACACCGCAGGGATTGTGCTGCCGCCCGGCGGGCGTGCACGTCGATCCGACGCGCGCCGTCGAGCGCGCGCTCATCACCCACGCCCATTCGGATCATGCCCGCCCGGGCCACGGCCATGTGCTGGCGACGCCCGAAACCCTGCGGATCATGGCGCTGCGCTACGGGCCGGATTTCGCCGGGTCGACGCAGCCCATTCAGTATGGCGAGGTCGTCACGCTGAAGGGTGGCGTCGAGGTCTCGTTTCATCCCGCCGGGCATGTTCTCGGCTCGGCGCAGATCCTGCTCGAATGGAACGGCTACCGCGCCGTCGTCTCGGGCGATTACAAGCGCGAGCGCGATCCGACCTGCGCGCCCTTTTCGCCCGTGCGCTGCGACCTGTTCGTGACGGAGGCGACATTCGGCCTGCCCGTCTTCCGGCATCCTCCGGCCCATGCCGAGATTGCGAAGCTGATCGCCAGCGCCGAGCTCTTTCCCGAGCGCGCCCATCTCGTCGGCGCCTATTCGCTCGGCAAGGCCCAGCGCGTCATGGCGCTTCTGCGCGAGGGCGGCTGGCAGCGCCCCATCTATGTCCACGGCGCGATGACGGCGATCACAGATTTCTATCTTTCGGAAGGCATTGCGCTCGGCGAGATTCGCCACGTCGCACCGGAGGAGCGCAAGAATCTCGGCGGCGAAATCGTCATCTGCCCACCTTCGGCCCTGCAGGACATCTGGTCGCGCAAATTCCCCGATCCCGTCAACGCGATGGCGTCCGGATGGATGCGCGTACGTGCGCGCGCCCGCCAGAGCGGCATCGAGCTTCCTCTGGTGATTTCCGACCACGCCGACTGGGACGATCTCGGCCGCACCGTTCTGGAGACCGGCGCGCAGGACATCTGGGTTACCCATGGCGCGGAGGAAGCCCTCGTCTATTGGTGCGAACAGAACGGCCTCCGCGCCAAGCCGCTGCATCTTGTCGGCTATGGCGACGAAGAGGCGGACGAGATCGCCGCGCCGGTGGAGGGCACGTGAACCGCTTCGCCGCTTTGCTCGACCGCCTCGCCTACGAGCCCCGCCGCAACGCGAAGATCCGCCTTCTCGCGGATTATTTCCGCGACACGCCGGACCCCGAACGCGGCATCGCGCTCGCGGCCCTCACCGGCGGGCTCAGCTTCCAGCACGCCAAACCGAACATGATACGTACGCTGATCGGAGAGCGCACCGATCCCTATCTCTTCCAGCTCTCGCGCGACTATGTCGGCGACATGGCCGAAACCGTCGCGCTGATGTGGCCCGCGAAACACGGCGTCAATTATGTCCCCACGCTCGCCGAGATCGTCGCGGGCCTGAACGAGGCTTCAAAGGCCGACCTGCCTGCCCGCCTCGCATCATGGCTCGACGGCCTCGACGAAGTCGGCCGCTGGGCGCTCATCAAGCTCATCACCGGAAGCCTGCGCATCGGCGCGTCCGCGCGTCTCGCCAAGACCGCCGTCGCCAGCATGGGGCAGGACATCTCGCCCGACGATGTGGAACTCGTCTGGCCCGGCCTCGAACCGCCTTATCTCGAACTTTTCGCCTGGGTCGAAGGCCGCAGCGAAAAGCCCGAAAGCAACAACCCGGCTCCCTTCAGCCCGCCAATGCTGTCCACCGCGATCGAGGACACCGCCAATTGGCGCGAGGCGCTGGACCCGAAAGACTTCGCCGCCGAATGGAAGTGGGACGGCATCCGCGTTCAGGCCGTCGGTGGGCGCGATGCGGACGGGCGCCGTGTTGCGCGTCTTTACTCGCGCACCGGCGAGGACATATCCGGCAGCTTCCCGGACATCGTCGCGAGCGTGAATTTCCTCGGCGCGCTCGACGGCGAATTGCTCATTCTGCGCGACGGCGGCGTGCAGAGCTTCAACGTCCTGCAGCAGCGCCTCAATCGCAAGACGATCACCACGAAGCTCATCGACGAGTTTCCGGCGCACATCCGCGCCTACGATCTTCTGTCGGCGGACGGCGAGGATCTCCGCGCCCTCACCTTCGAGCAACGCCGCCTGCGGCTCGATGCGTTTCTTGCCGGCGCACCGAACCCGGCCATCAGCCTGTCGCCGCAGATCGCGTTCACGTCATGGGATGACCTCACCGCCGCCCGCGCCGATCCGGCCTCGCACGGCGCGGGCGTCGATGCGGACGCCGTCGAGGGAGTGATGGTTAAGCGCCGGGCCGCGCCCTATGTCCCCGGCCGCCCGAAAGGCGAATGGTTCAAGTGGAAGCGCGACCCGTTCAACGTGGATGCCGTTCTCATGTATGCACAGCGCGGCTCCGGCAAGCGCTCGTCGTTTTATTCGGACTACACGTTCGGCGTCTGGGCCGACGGCGAGGAGGGCGAGGAACTCGTCCCGGTGGGCAAGGCCTATTTCGGCTTCACCGACGAGGAATTGCTCAAGATCGACCGCTTCGTCCGCAAGAACACGATCAACCGGTTCGGCCCGGTACGCGAGGTCACGCACGAGCCGGACGAGGGCCTCGTCTTCGAGATCGCCTTTGAAGGCCTTAGCCGGTCAAGCCGGCACAAATCGGGCGTTGCCATGCGCTTTCCGCGCATATCGCGCATCCGTTGGGACAAGCCGCCCCGGGAGGCCGACCGGATCGGGCATCTCGAAGCTCTCCTTGCGCCATTGGTCTAAGACCGCTCTCGCTCCCGTGACTTGCTCTTGTTAAGACTGGAAGGATTATAAGCTACGGGTTCACCACGGGAGTTCTCATGCGTTTTCCGCTTGTTATCGGCGCCGCCGCTCTGGCGCTCAGTGCCGGCTTTGCCTTCGCGCAGGATGTGACGCAGCGCGAGGTCCAGATGAAGGAAGTCGGCGGGGCGTTCGGCCAGCTCAACCGCATGAACCGCGGCCAGGACCCCTATGATCCCGCGAAGGCCAAAGCGGCGTTCGAGCGCATTGCTGCAGCGGGCACGGCCTTTGCGCCGCTTTTCGGTGCGGAACCGACCGCGGTGGGCGCTGCACTCCCTTCGATCTGGGAGAACAAGGCCGATTTCGACCAGCGCCTCCAAAAGCTCATCTCCGACGCCAAGGCCGGTGCCGCGACGTCGGACGAAGCCGGTTTCAAGACCGCCTTCACGACGCTGCAGCCAAGCTGCGGCGGCTGCCACAAAGTCTATCGCGGCGACTGACGCTCACTCCGCCGCGACCCTCTCTTCCATCAGGCTCGCGGCAAGCGCCATGCTCTTTGTCCTGGCCTCGTGATCGAAGATCATCGAGGTCAGGATAAGCTCATCGGCGCCGGTCTTCGCGATGAAGTCCTCGGTCTGGCGGCGTGCGGTCTCCGGAGAGCCGCAGGCGGTGGCCGACAGCATCGTGTCCAGCATGGCGCGCGCGGCAGGTTCGAGGCCCTCGCGGTAGTTCTTCACCGGCGGCGGCAGGCGGCCGGGGCGTCCCGTGCGCAACGCGACGAAACTCTGGTCGCGGCTCGACATCAGATATTCCGCCTCCGCGTCGGTGTCGGCGACGTACATATTGAAGCCGAGCATCGCATGGGGCTTGTCGAGATGGGCCGAGGGCTCGAAGCGCGAACGGTAGATGTCGAGCGCGGAATAAAGATCACCCGGCGCGAAATGCGAGGCGAACGCGAAAGGCAGGCCCAGCATGGCCGCGAGCTGCGCGCCGAAGGTGGAAGACCCGAGAACGAAGAAATTCATGGCCTCGCCGCCGCCCGGCACGGCCGGCACCGGCCCTTCATCGCGGAAATAGGCCATCAGCTCGACGACATCGCGGGGAAACTCGTTGACGTCGGCGCTGAGATTGCGCCGCAGCGCCCGCGCCGTCAGCCCGTCGGAGCCGGGCGCGCGCCCGAGCCCGAGATCGATCCGCCCCGGATAGAGCGCCGCGAGCGTTCCGAACTGCTCGGCGATCACCAGCGGCGAATGGTTGGGCAGCATGATGCCGCCCGCGCCGACACGGATGGTCGAGGTGGCCTCCGCCACGAAACCGATGGCGAGCGACGTCGCCGCCGAGGCGATGCCCGGCATGCCGTGATGCTCGGCAAGCCAGAAGCGTTTGTAGCCGAGCTTTTCGGCTTCGACGGCAAGCGCGCGGCTGTTGCGGAGCGCCTGCCCGGCGCTCGAGCCTTCGGCAATCGGCGCCAGATCGAGAATGGAGAGCGGTATCATTCACCGCATGTAGGAAGGCGAAAGCACAAGCTCAACGCGGACACGGGTCAAGGCGCCTTTCCCCCGCCTCCGGCATTCGTCTAATGTTGCCCCAAAGAAACGTGAGCATGCGCGAACATATCTACGACATCGCGATTATCGGCGGCGGCGTGAACGGCTGCGGCCTTGCGCGCGATGCCGCGGGGCGCGGCCTCAAAGTCTATCTGTGCGAGCGCGACGACCTCGCTTCGGGCACCAGTTCGGCATCCACCAAGCTCATTCATGGCGGGCTGCGCTATCTGGAATTCTACGAGTTCCGCCTGGTGCGCGAGGCGCTGCGCGAGCGCGAGGTCCTGCTCAGGATCGCGCCGCACATCGTGCGGCCGCTGCGGTTCATCCTGCCCCATCACCAGGGGCTGCGCCCGCGCTGGATGCTGCGGCTCGGGCTCTTTCTCTACGATCTTCTCGGCGGGCTCGGCCGCACATTGCCCTCGTCCCGCGCGGTCGATCTGTCGCGCATTCCCGCCGGCGCCGTGCTGAAGGCCGATTTCGCGAAGGGCTTCGAATATTCCGATTGCTGGGTGGACGATGCGCGTCTCGTCGTCCTCAACGCCATGGATGCCGCCGCGCGCGGCGCGCACATCCACACGCGCACCGAATGCGCCGGGGCGATGCGCGAGGGCGATCTTTGGCGCGTCACGACGTTGAAGCGCGGCGTGCGGGAGACCATCCGCGCGCGCGTGCTCGTCAACGCCGCCGGACCGTGGGTCAGCGAGATGCTGAACAGCATCGAGCAGCGCCCCGCGCCGGTGCGCCTCGTCAAGGGCAGCCATGTCGTCGTGCCGAAGCTGTTCGCCCATGACCGCGCCTATATCTTCCAGAACCCGGACGGGCGGATCGAATTTGCCATCCCCTATGAAGGCGAGTTCACCCTGATCGGCACGACCGACGAGGATTTCACGGGCGATGCGGCGGACGCCAAAGCCAGTGCCGACGAGATCGCCTATCTCTGCCGTTCCGTCTCGGCCTATTTCCGGCAGGATGTCCGCCCCGAGGACGCCGTATGGACCTATTCGGGCGTGCGGCCGCTCTATGACGATGGTTCGGGCCGCGCGCAGGAAGCAACGCGCGATTATGTCCTGAAGATCGATGGCGGGGCGGGATCGCCACCGCTGCTCAATGTTTACGGCGGCAAGATCACAACCTATCGCCGCCTTGCCGAGCACGCGCTCGATCTGCTGGAGCCGTTCACCGGCCGCACGCGCAGCTGGACCTCCTCGGCCGCCCTGCCGGGCGGCGATTTTGCACAAAGCCGCCGCAGCCGCTGCGCCCGGGATCTGCGCAGCCGCTACCCCTTCCTCAGCCCGGCAGACGCCACCCGCCTGTTCACCGCCTATGGAACGCGCGCCGATTACATTCTCGGTGCGGCCAAGAGCATGCAGGACCTCGGCACCGCGTTCGGCGGCGGCCTGACGGAAGCCGAAGTCCTCTATCTCATCCGCCACGAATGGGCCGAGACCGCCGAAGACGTCCTGTGGCGGCGCACCAAGCTCGGGCTTCACCTCGACGAGGAAGGCCGGCGCGCACTCGACGCCTTCATGAAGACCCATGCAGGACGCACGCGCACACCGCGCCGCGAAGCCGCGCTGGAGAATCCCGCCTGATCGAGAAGCACCCCTGAAACGACAAAAGCGGCCCGAAGGCCGCTTTCGTCACTCGCTCCAAGCGGCCTTTCGGCCGCCGGGAACTTCGCCTTGAGCGGCACAGGCCGCTCACGGGCATTTTCGTGAAGCCAGTCGCCTGGCGCCCGACTTAGCGCGCGAAAGCGCTGGCCGGAATGTCGAGGATCTTGAGATCCGAAGCCGACGGAACGCGGTGGTTGCGGGCAGCTTCGCCAACGCGCTGAGCGGCACCGGCGTATTCGAAGAAGTACAGGATGAAAGCGATCATGAGGTGAACCCCTTTGTTTGACTGCGCCGAATATGATCCTTCGCGCACCCATGAGGTAGGGGTCTGGTATACCACCAGCAATGCATATGACGCATGGCTGAATGGGATAAGCCATGCAGATCGTTAAGATCCGTTAATTAATGGCCGCATGGCTCATGCGACAGGCAAAGCCCCGCCACCCGACGTCTCGGCGGTTTTCGTCATGCCGAGGGCGGTGGCTAACGCCGCTTCAAGGTCGGGAAGAGAAAACGGCTTCTTGAGCAGCCGGTCGGCCGTAACCGTGCCCGCCCCTTCCACGAACCCGCTCATCAGCACGCTCGGCAGATCGGGCCGCAGCGCCTGTATGCGTTTCAGCGTCTGCTCGCCGGACAACCCCGGCATGGCATAGTCGGCCAGCACCGCATCGACGCTCAATCCGTCGCGGATGGCTTCGACCGCCGCCGCGCCGCTGGTCGCCCGCAAGACTTCGCAGCCCAGTTCCTCGATCATGCTCGCCGTCGCCGACAGCACATCCACGTCGTCGTCGACGACGAGAATGCGCAAGCCGTGCGGCAGATGCTCCGCCTCGACGGGAGCCACCTCGTCCACGGCGGCGTTCTTGGTCGCCGCAGGTAGGAAAATGCCGAAACACGACCCCCGCCCGGCCTCCGTCTCGATCTCGATTCCGCCGCCGAGCTGCTTGACGATGCCGAGCACCTGCGGCAGGCCGAGCCCCGAGCCACGGCCAATTTCCTTCGTTGTGAAGAACGGCTCGAACACGCGCGCCAGAACGTCCGGCGGCATGCCCGATCCCTCATCCTCGACGCTCAGTTTGACATAACGCCCCGGCCCCGGCCCTTCGGGCGTGCGCGCGAGTTTCTTGCGGATCTTGGTCTGCGTGCGGATCGTAATGACGCCGCCATCCGGCATCGCATCGCGCGCATTGATGGCAAGGTTGAGCAGGATGAGATCGACCTGCGTCGCATCGGCCATGGCAAGCGGCAGTTTCGGTTCCAGGTCCGCCTTGACGCTGACCGAGCCGCCCAGCGTCGAGCTCATCAGTTCGAGTGCGCCTTCGACGATCATGTTGACGCTCACCGCCTCAACCTTCAAACGCTGCCGCCGCGAGAACGCCAGAAGCTGCTGCGTCAGCCGCGCGCCGCGATCGACCGCCGTATGTGCGCGCTCCAGATAGCGCCTTACATCAGCATCGTCCGCGCGGCGCAGCGCCAGATCGAGATTGCCCGAGATCGCCATAAGAAGATTGTTGAAGTCGTGGGCGACACCGCCCGTCAGCTGGCCGACCGCCTCCAGCTTCTGCGACTGAAGAAGCGCCGCTTCCGCGCGACGGCGCTCGGTTAGATCGACGACGCCGCCAAGCCCGCGCACAGGCGTGCCCTCGGCGTCCCGTTCCGCTTCCATCAGGATACAGACATCGAGCACCGCGCCACTTTTGCTGAGAACGCGGCGCTCCGCGCCCGGGCAATCGAGGCCGATGGATCCCGTCGCTTCGTCTTCGGGCAGGATGAGATCCTCTATCCGCCGCCCAATCAAATCGGCCCTTTCGTAACCCAGCAGACGCACCAGCGCATCGCTCGCATGTTCGATCCGTCCGGACGCATCCACGCTGAACATCGGAAGCGGCGTGCGTCGGTAGAGCTCGCGGAACCGTTCCTCACTTGCCTGCGCGGTACGCACTTCGGATGCCGAGATGCGGCGGTCGAACAAGGCTGCGCCCCAGGCCAGGAAAAGGATAAGAAATGTCAGGCTCGCGATGGCGAGCGCGAGCTCGGTCTGCCCGAATCCGCCCGCATCTTCTGCGTGCGCGGCGTGATCGCTGGAGAACTGGGCGGCCGCCATTGCGGTGTAGTGCATGCCCGAGACAGCAATTCCCATCACGATGGCTGCCGCCGTGCGCACAGCCGCGCTGGCGTCGCGCCGCGCCAGCCAGAGCGCGGCGGTTGCCGCGCCGATGGCGATGGCGACCGACAGCCCCACAAGCGCAGGGTCGTAGGCGACGCTGCCCGGCATCCGCATCGCGGCCATGCCGAGATAATGCATGGTGACGATGCTGAGCCCGAGCACGAGGCCAGACCCGAGAAGCGCGAAAACGCGGTTCGGTTGCCGGTTCACGATGACGAAGGCAAGCGCCGCAACCACGATCGGCAACAGCAGCGAGGCAATGGTCAGCCCGCCATCGAAGGAGATCGGCATGGGCATGACGAAGGCCAGCATGCCGATGAAATGCATGGCCCAGATGCCACCGCCCATCGCGATGGCCGCCCCGATCAGCCAGGCCGTGCGCGCCCGCCCAAAGACGCTGCGCGCACGCGGAAAAAGGTCAAGCGCCGTGTAGGAGGCCGCAATCGCCACGAGGACCGACAGCGCAACGAGTTCAGGATCATGCGTACCCGTGACAATCATCGCACCCGGCCCGTCCGCGTTTTTCGCGTTGTTGGGCACACAGCATAGACGCTCTTTCGGCAGCCGAGAACACTTTCGGCGTCTTTGGGCCCGGGCGCTTCGGCGGCGGGCGGAGCAAGGCCCCGCCCGCCGGCCAGATCAGGCGCGCGATTTTTCTGATCAGGCAGCCGCCCGCATCAGCGAGTAATGCGCCCGCGCCCCGGCGATGACGCCATCGCCCACCGAAAGCGCGACATTGCCCATCGGGCGCGCGAGATCGCCACAGGCGAACACGCCCGGAACGCTCGTTTCCTTGCTCTCGTCGGTTCGCACGAAGGGCCCTGTCGGACCTTCCTCCAGCTCGCAGCCGAGCTGTTCGGCGACCGGGCTCGATGGCCTGATCTTCGTCAGCACCGCAAGTCCCGCAAGGTAGATGCTGCGGCCGTCGGAAAGTTCGACTTCCAACCCTGAAGTGCCCGAGAGGCGCGTCACCGGCGCCCGCTCGACCGTGACTTCGCGGGTCGCGAGGGAGGCGCTTTCCTCGGCGTCCGGCTCGAACGCGCCGTTCAGGAACAGGGTCGTCGGCCCCCAGTCCGGCAGCATCAGCGCATGATGCAGCGACATGCGCGATCCCGCGAGCACGCCGACCGACCCGCCGCCGAGCTCATAGCCGTGGCAGTACGGACAATGAAACACCGTGTCGCCCCAGCGCTCGACGAGCCCCGGCACATCGGGAAGCGTGTCCGATATGCCGGTCGCCAGAACAAGCCGCCGCGCCGTGATGCGGGCACCGTCATCCAGTTGCAGCGCGAAGCCTTCGCCGTTGCGCTGCGCGTCGATGACGGATGCGTCGCGCCAGCTTACAGTCGGATAGGCAAGAAGCTGCGCCTTCGCCTCGGCGGCGATGAGGCCGGGATCGCGCCCGTCCTGCCCGAGAAATCCGTGTGCGTGCCGCGCGAACCGGTTGCGCCGCCGCCCGGCGTCGATCACCATAACGTTGCGGCGCGCACGCGCAATCTGCAGCGCGGCCGACATCCCTGCATAGCTTCCGCCGACGACAGCGATCTCGTACATGCTCAACTCCTCTTTTCGTGGCGTGCGGGCTTTGCGCGTTTGCGGTAATCGTCGACGAGCTGTTTCAGCGTCACATCGGCAAATCGCTCCAGCAGAAGCGCTTCGGCCTCGCTGAACGCCCCCTTCAGCGCGCGGTTGACCGCCTGTTCGACAAGACATTGCGGATGCTCGACATGCACGCCGAGCGACAGAACGGGCGAAGCGCCGAGCGCGTCGTAAATATCCTTCAGGCTGATGGCGTCGAGATCGACGGCAATCCGCCAGCCGCCGCCATGCCCCTTGTCAGAGGTCACGAACCCGGCCTCGCGCAGCCCGGCCATGGTTCGACGAACCACCACCGGATTGGTGTCCATGCACATGGAAAGTTCGGTCGAGGTCATCGCCCGATCCTGCTCGGCCATATGCAGCAGCGCGTGCAGCACCGCGGAAAGTCGCCCGTCGCGCTTCATGTAACTTGATATGTTACAATATCGGATAAAAAGCAAGAGCCCGGGATTTTGCCCGGGCTCTTGGTTCATTTCACGGCGTTATAAGGCCCTCGTCGAGCCTACCGCATCAATCCCAGGTCAGCGCGCCGCCGTTCTGGTATTCGATGACGCGTGTCTCGAAGAAGTTCTTTTCCTTCTTGAGATCCATCGCCTCCGACATCCACGGGAACGGGTTTTCCGTTTCCGGGAACACCGGCGCAAGGCCGATCTGGGCGCAGCGGCGGTTGGCGATGAAGTGCATGTACTGCTCGCAGAGCGCCGCGTTGAGGCCGAGGAAACCGCGCGGCATCGTATCGCGGCCGTAACCGGCCTCGAGCTCCGCCGCTTCCTTGATCATCCCGCGCAGATATTCCTGGAACGCCTTCGTCCACAGATGCGGGTTCTCGATCTTGATCTGGTTGATGACGTCGATGCCGAAGTTCAGATGGATCGATTCATCGCGCAGGATGTACTGATACTGCTCGGCGATGCCGACCATCTTGTTGCGGCGGCCGAGCGACAGGATCTGCGCGAAGCCCGTGTAGAACCACATGCCCTCGAACACCACGTAGAACGCGACGAGGTCCTTCAGGAAGTCCTGGTCGCTTTCGAGCGTGCCGGTCTTGAAATTGGCATCGTCAAGATTCTTCGTGTGCTTCAGCGCCCAGGCCGCCTTGTCGGTGATGGACGGCACTTCGCGGTACATGTTGAACAGCTCGCCCTCGTCGAGGCCGAGCGATTCCACGATGTACTGGAAAGTGTGCGTGTGCACCGCCTCCTCGAACGCCTGACGCAGCAGATACTGCCGGCATTCGGGGTTGGTCAGATGGCGGTAGATCGCCAGCACGATGTTGTTCGCAACAAGCGATTCGGAGGCGGCGAAGAAGCCCAGATTGCGCTTGATCGCGTGCCGCTCGTCGTCCGTCAGGCCATCGCGCGATTTCCAGAGCGCGATGTCGGCCTGCATGGACACTTCGGTCGGCATCCAGTGATTGTTGCAGCCCGCGAGATATTTCTCCCACGCCCATTTGTATTTGAGCGGCAGGAGCTGGTTCACGTCGGCGCGGCAATTGATCATCGCCTTGTCGTCGACCGACACGCGCGCGCCGCCGCGCTCGATCTCGCCGAGCCCCGTCGCGTCCGCGACCGGAGCAGCATTCTTGTCGAAGGCCGGGTGCACGTTCTTCTTCGGGTCGTTGTTCGGCTCGGTCTCGGACCAGTCAAGCATCTTCTCTGTCTCCTAAATCTTTGTCCGCACCGCTCACTGGCAGGCTTCGCATTCCGGGTCGTCGATCGAGCAGGCCTTGCCGATCTCGATGAATTCCTGAACGGGAGCCGCCGCCGCGACACCGCCGGACGAGACGGCGTTCAGCTTGCCGTCCGTACCCTTGAGTGTGGACTTCTCGACGTGGGTCGCACTGCGCGAGCGCAGATAATAGGTGGTTTTCAGGCCGCGCTTCCAGGCCAGGCGATAGAGCTGGTCCAGCTTCTTGCCGTTCGGATTGGCGATGTACAGGTTGAGCGACTGTGCCTGGTCGATCCATTTCTGGCGGCGCGCCGCGGCCTCGATGAGCCAGGACGAGTCGATCTCGAACGCGGTCGCGTAGATCGCCTTCAGATCGTCCGGCACGCGGTCGATGGAGCCGACCGAACCGTCGAAATATTTCAGGTCCGACACCATCACTTCGTCCCACAGCCCGCGCTCCTTCAGGTCGCGGACGAGATGCTCGTTCACCACGGTGAAGTCGCCGGACATGTTCGATTTGACGAACAGGTTCTGGTAGGAGGGCTCGATCGACTGGGCAACACCGCAGATGTTGGAGATCGTCGCCGTCGGCGCGATCGCCATCGTGTTGGAATTGCGCATGCCGTTCTTCTTCACGCGCTTGCGCAGGCTGTCCCAGTCCATCGTCGACGAACGGTCGACCTTCACTTCGGCGCCGCGCGCTTCGTCGAGGATCTTGATCGAATCGAGCGGCATGATGCCCTTCGACCACAGCGATCCTGGGAAGCTCGGATATTTGCCGCGCTCCAGCGCCAGATCGGACGAGGCCGAAATCGCGTAGTAGGAAATCGCTTCCATGCTTTCGTCGGCGAACGTCACCGCCGCATCCGATGCGTACGGAATGCGCAGGATGTTGATCGCATCCTGGAAGCCCATCAGGCCGAGGCCGACCGGACGGTGCAGCATGTTGGAATTGCGCGCTTCCGGGATCGTGTAGAAGTTCACGTCGATCACGTTGTCGAGCATGCGCATCGCGGTCGTCACGGTGCGCTCGAGCTGCTCGCGGTCGAGCTTGCCGTCATGGATGTGGTTGGCAAGGTTGACCGAGCCGAGATTGCAGACCGCCGTCTCGTTGTCGGAGGTGTTGAGCGTGATTTCGGTGCACAGGTTCGAGGAGTGCACGACACCGATATGCTGCTGCGGCGAACGCAGATTGCACGGGTCCTTGAACGTCACCCACGGATGTCCGGTTTCGAACAGCATTGTGAGCATTTTGCGCCACAGATCCTGCGCGCGCACTTCGCGGTGCACGTTCATGTCGCCGCGGCGCGCCTTGTCTTCGTAATAGGCATAGCGCTCGGCGAAGGCCTTGCCCGTCAGATCGTGCAGGTCCGGCGTCTCGTCCGGCGAGAACAATGTCCACGAACCGTTTTCGTCCACGCGCTGCATGAACAGATCCGGCACCCAGTTGGCCGTGTTCATGTCGTGCGTACGGCGGCGGTCGTCGCCCGTGTTCTTTCGCAGATCGAGGAACTCCTCGATGTCGATGTGCCAGGTTTCGAGATAGGCGCAGACCGCGCCCTTGCGCTTGCCGCCCTGGTTCACCGCGATGGCGGTGTCGTTGGCAACTTTGAGGAACGGCACGACGCCCTGCGATTCGCCGTTGGTGCCCTTGATGTGGGCGCCGAGGCCGCGCACGCGCGTCCAGTCATTGCCGAGGCCGCCGGAATATTTGGCGAGCAGCGCATTGTCCTTGATCGACTTGAAGATGCCGTCGAGATCGTCCGGCACGGTCGTCAGGAAGCAGGAGGAAAGCTGCGCGCGCGGCGTGCCCGCGTTGAAGAGCGTCGGCGTCGAGCACATGAAGTCGAACGAGGAGATCAGATTGTAGAACTCGATCACCTTCGCGTCGCGGTCGATCTCGCGCAGCGCAAGGCCCATCGCAACGCGCATGAAGAAGGCCTGCGGCAGTTCGAAGCGCACATTGTCGGAATGCAGGAAGTAGCGGTCGTACAGGGTCTGCAGGCCGAGGAACTGGAACAGCAGATCGCGCTCGGGCTTGATGGCCCGGGCGATCTTCTTGACGTCGAACTGCAGCAGCTCCTTGTCGAGCAGATCAAGCTCGACGCCGCGCTTCACATAGCCTTCGAAATAGGTCGCGTAGACCGTCTCCATGTCCTTCTGCGTCGCCTCGCTCGGGCGGCCGTTGATGAAGGTCAGGGCCTCGCGGCGCAGCCGGTCGTTGAGAAGGCGTGCGGACACGAACGCATAGGCCGGCTCCTGCTCGACGAGCGTGCGGGCGGCCATGATGGAGGCGAGCGCAAGTTCGTCCTGCGTGATGCCGTTGTAGAGATTGCGGCGCGTCTCGGAGAGAACCGGCGCGGCGGAGGTGCCGTCGAGCCCGGCAACCGCTTCGTTGACGAGGGTTTCGAGGCGCTGCTCGTCGAGCGGGATGAGCGTGCCATCCGGCAGCTTCACCTGCAGCGCGGGCGCGGCGCTCGCGGCGGCTTCGGCCTTGGCGGCGGCTTCCTCGCGGCGCTTGCGGGCGCGCTCGTCGCGATAGAGCACATAGGCGCGGGCAACCTTGGCATGCTCGCCGCGCATCAGCGCGAGCTCGACCTGGTCCTGAATGTCTTCGATGTGGAAGGTGCGGCCGGCATCGGCGCGGCGCGTCAGCGCCTGCCACACGCCACGGGAAATCTCCTCGACCGAATCGTGCACGCGGCGCGAGGCGGCGGCCGACTGGCCCTCGACGGCAAGGAAGGCCTTGGTGACGGCGACCTGGATCTTCGACAGATCGAACGGTGTCACCGATCCGTTGCGGCGGATGACCTGATAGCCTGGCTCGTTCTGAGCCCGATCGTCATTCGCGGAAACACCCATCGGCACCACGCCCGTACGTCCCGTTTCGAATTCAGCAAGTGACATCGGCCCAACCATCCCCAAGTTTGAAAGGCGGCCGCCCGAAACCGTCGCCCGACGCGACCCCTCCGTAAAGAGGCAATCGCGCGTGCGGCTGGGTCGTTCCGGAACCCCACCTTAAGAGAGCGGACACGGTATCTGAGTCGTGCCTTTCGGCCATGCCCGGAAACCGCCTTTTTTTGCTTATCCCCATCCGCCAAAACCTACCTGCGGGGGTCAAGCAACCGCTACATCACAATATATAGTGCTTAATAAGCTCTTAAGCGAGTCGGCAAGGCGCCCGCTTCATTTCGCTAAATTAGCCCGGATCGCGCGGCAACGCGCTCTGTTAAGAGCGTGCATAACGGGGACGACAGGTGCCGTTTCGCGTGAAAAAGACCGCCTGTGTCAGAACCGCCGCGGCCAAGGCTCGCAGGCGATTCCGTCATTGTCGCGGTCGAGGTGCAGGGAATAGCCCGGATGGCCGCGCCGGATGGGGGCAAGGCCCATCTGCTGGGCCGCCGCGCAATTGGGGATGTAGAGAATGCGCTCGGGCACCGCGCGCGCGAACTGCCCCGCGGCCGAGGCCGTGCCGGTCACGAACGGATGTTCGGGATAGCTCGCCGCCAGGGTCAGGCCGAACGCGAGCGCCGCGACGAGCGGCGGTTCGAGGAAGGTCCACAGGCGGTTTTTTCTCGGCAGAGCGGTCGGCATGGTTACGCGTCCCTGACTTGGAACACATACCAACCCATCTCCCTTTAACGTCCCGCCACCACGGGCGTCCGGATTTTAGAAGAGCTTTCGTCCCATTTTGCGAAAGTTTGCCGTCGCATCTGGCCTCATTTTCGCATGCCCCTGTTCGTGCCATTTTACACGCCGAATCTTTGCACAGGCACGCACAGGGGAGCTTCATGACGGGCAGGCATTTCGCGCGCATCGGCGCGGCGGCACTTTTTCTTCTTCCTTCGGCGGCGTTCGCGCACACCGGGCATGGCGAGACCGCCGGCTTCTTCCACGGCTTCGAACACCCTGTGGGCGGTCTCGACCACATTCTGGCAATGGTGCTTGTGGGCGTTCTCGCCTGGCAGGCCGGGGGCCGCGCGCTCATTGCCATTCCGGCAAGCTTTGTTCTGCTCATGGCCTTCGGCGGCGCGCTCGGTGTCGCGGGTATTGACGTTCCCTTCGTCGAAATCGGCATCGCGCTCTCGATCGTCGTCTTCGGTCTCGCCATCGCCTTCGGCATGAAGGCACCGCTCTTCGCCTTCGCGGCGCTGGTCGGCCTGTTCGCGATCTTCCACGGCCACGCCCACGGCACCGAAATGCCCGCCGATTCCGGCGGCCTTGCCTATGGCTTCGGCTTCATGCTGGCAACGGCGCTTCTGCACGCCATCGGCATCGGCCTTGGCGTCGCCCTCGCAAAGATCGGCGAGGCACGCGGCGGCCTTCTCGTTCGCGCGGCGGGCGGCGCGGCAGCGGCCCTCGGACTTGGCATTCTGACGGGCGTTCTTTGAACGCATTTCGTCTGGAACAGCGCAAAAGGCCGCCGAAAGGCGGTCTTTTTGTTTGTAATGACGGCGCGCGAAAATGTCTTCCGGGGGAAGATTGTAATGCGCGAGCCTTCTGGCTCGGCGGGCAGTCCGGTTCCCCTTTGGAGGGGCGCGCGGGACGCCGGGAGATTGACCGCTCCGGCGGCGGCTCGGTGTGGTGTTGGGTAAAACACCAAGCCAGTTTGTCCTCACCTCGGGGAAGCCGCTCTCACGACGTCCCGCGCGCGGTGGATTTTGGCTTCGGACTGTTTCCGCCGCGAAGGCCGAGGCCTCATTCGTCCAGACGCTCCGTGGCGGGTGGTTTTCCGCCGGCTTCCACACTCCTTGGCCTCCGTTCCTGCGGGCTACGTCTTCCCGCATTTCCGGCCACCGCACTTCCGATCCACATCACGACGCCTCGAGTTGCGCCCTCCGTGATCGGAAGTGGGGATATAGGATCATAATCCTAGCGTGACGTCAAGGATTATTTTCCAAACGGGGGATCGAAACGAGGCGCCCAAGGATGGGGCCACCTGCTCCAGGCCCTGAACGGCCTGTCGGGCCACGAAAACGGACTTCCCCGAACCGTTTGCTCCGCCAAGGCGCATAAAAAGACCTTTATATCTCATCTATATAAAGAAATGCGCATATCCTGATTGACTTGAAATAATTGATATGTTTTATTTTTCCACGAGAGTGGTGCGCCGGTGAAAGCCGGAGCCGAAGAGGGAATCCGGTGCGAATCCGGGGCTGCCCCCGCAACTGTAAGCGGCGAATCTGCGTCCAGAACCGTGCCACTGCCGGCAATTTCGGCGGGAAGGCCGGGCGCAGATGCTGACCCGCAAGCCAGGAGACCTGCCACGTCTCCGCCGGAACGTCCCGCACGGGCCGCCCGGCGCGTAAGACCGCCGGGCGGGGTGCACCGGAGGCGCAAAGAAATACGTTTTCGTCCGCACATGGACGGTTTCCGCGCGCCTGAACTCCGCCTTATCCGATTTTCACGGAGTTCATTCCATGCCCGTCACCGTCTCGGCCCTCGGCTTTCCGCGCATCGGCCCCCGCCGCGAGCTGAAAACCGCCCTCGAATCCTCCTGGTCCGGCAAGATCGATCCGGCTGCGCTCCTTGCCACCGGCAAGGAACTGCGCGCCGCCAACTGGCTCCGCCAGAAGGCGCTCGGTCTCGACATCATCCCCTCGAACGATTTTTCCTTCTACGATCAGGTGCTCGACACCGCGGCCATGGTCGGCGCCGTGCCGGACATCTATGGCTGGAGCGGCGGAACGGTCGACCTGAAAACCTATTTCGCCATGGCGCGCGGCGCGCTCGGCACATCCGAGACCTGCGAACACGGTCACGTCCATACGTCCGGCGGCGTTCCGGCGATGGAGATGACGAAATGGTTCGACACCAATTACCATTACATCGTGCCGGAATTCACGAAGGGGCAGACATTCGCCCTCTCTTCGACCAAGGCCGTTGACGAGTTCAACGAAGCGAAAGCCCTTGGCGTCCACACGCGGCCCGTTCTTGTCGGCCCTGTCACCTTCCTCAAGCTCGGAAAGTCGAAGGACGAAGGTCTCGATCGCCTGTCGCTCCTGCCCCAGCTTCTGCCGGTGTATGCGCAGGTGCTGAAACAGCTCCACGAAGCAGGCGCCGACTGGGTGCAGATCGACGAGCCGATCCTCGTTCTCGATCTCACGACGAACGAGCAGGCCGCGCTGACGAACGCCTATGCCGACCTCGCGAATGCCGTGCCCGGCCTCAAGCTTCTCGTCGCCACCTATTTCGGCGCGCTCGGCAGCAATCTCGACACCGCCGTCAATCTTCCGGTGGCGGGCCTGCACATCGACCTCACGCGCGGCGAGGGCCAGCTCGACGCGGTGCTGAACGCCGCGCCGAAGGATCTCGTGCTGTCGCTCGGCGTCGTCGACGGCCGCAATGTCTGGCGTGCCGATCTCGAAAAGATCCTCGACCGGCTTGAACCAGTCGTAAATACGCGTGGCGCGGACAAGATCGTCGTCTCGGCGTCGTGCTCGTTTCTGCATGTGCCGATCGATCTCGATCAGGAACAGAAGCTCGACACCGAGCTGAAATCGTGGCTGGCCTTCGCCGTGCAGAAGATCGCGGAATTGTCGGTGCTCGGCCGCGCGCTCAACGGAGGACGCGCCGATGTCGCGGGCGAGCTGAAAGCATCCTCCGATGCCGCCGCATCCCGCAAGACGTCGGCGAAAATCCACAACGCCGCCGTTCAGGACCGGCTGAAGAAAATCTCCGCCAGGGACGCCGAACGCACGCCCTTCGCCGAACGCCGCAAGGCCCAGCAGGAGAAATACGCGCTTCCCGCCTTCCCGACGACGACCATCGGCTCCTTCCCCCAGACCGAAGAGGTCCGCAAGGCCCGTGCCGCCGCGAACAAGGGCACATTGTCGGCCGACGATTACGACGCCTTCCTCAAGGCCGAGACGGAAAAGGCCGTGCGCTGGCAGGAAGAGATCGGGATCGACGTTCTCGTCCACGGCGAGTTCGAGCGTAACGACATGGTGCAGTATTTCGGCGAGCAGCTTTCGGGCTATGCCTTCACCCAGCACGCCTGGGTGCAGAGCTTCGGTTCGCGCTATGTGCGCCCGCCGATCATATTCGGCGATGTCTCGCGCCCGAACCCGATGACGGTCGGCTGGTCGTCCTACGCGCAGTCCCTCACCTCGCGCCCGATGAAAGGCATGCTGACGGGCCCGGTCACCATGCTGTTCTGGTCGTTCGTGCGCGACGACATTCCGCGCACCGAGACCTGCCGCCAGATCGCGCTCGCCATCCGCGACGAGGTCGTCGATCTCGAAAAGGCCGGCGTCACGATCATCCAGATCGACGAACCCGCCTTCCGCGAAGGCCTGCCTTTGCGGCGCGGCGAATGGCAGTCCTATCTCGACTGGGCGGTCGAATGCTTCCGCCTGTCGGCTGCGGGCGTTCAGCCCTCGACGCAGATCCACACCCATATGTGCTATTCGGAGTTCAACGACATTATCGACAGCATCGGCGCCATGGACGCCGACGTCATCTCCATCGAGACCTCGCGCTCGCAGATGGAGCTGCTCGATGCGTTCCGTACATATAAGTATCCGAACGAGATCGGGCCGGGCGTCTACGACATCCATTCCCCGCGCGTTCCGGCGACGGGCGAAATGTCGGATCTTCTGGCAAAAGCCCGGGAGCGCCTCTCGCCGGACCAGATCTGGGTGAACCCCGATTGCGGCCTCAAGACCCGCAAATGGGACGAGGTGAAACCCGCGCTCGTCAACATGGTCGAAGCGGCAAAGAAGCTGCGCGAACACGCCTGAGCCAAACGGAAAAAGCCCCGCGATGCAGATCGCGGGGCTTTTCAATTCAACAGACCTCAGCGCAACGAAGGCGGCGGCGTCTCGTCCTTCAGCTTCTCGCCTTCGGCGATGAGAAGCTTCGCAAGCTCGATCGCGGTCTTCGGCGGCAGCCGGAACGCAAGTTCGGTGTCGCGCCCACGATCGAACACCATGCCCACGGCGGGGCCTGCCGGAGGCATCAGCGTACCGACGGCCGCATCGCGCACATCGAGCGCCTGAACCTCGCTCCATTCATCCGCCTTGGCATTCGCCGGAAGCGATGTCTTGCGCGGCGTCAGCAGGGACGCCCGCTTTGCTTCCGCCACAAGCCGCGTCAGGATCGACAGCGGAAATTCCACTTCGATGTCACGGCCGGCGCTGTCGCGTCCGAACACGGAGAACGCTTGCTCCGCCGCGTTCGTCTTGATCCCGGCGAGAGTCGTCAGCTTCACTTTGGGCATTGATCATTTCCTCGAAAATCTGCGGTCCGCTCTTAACGAATTTCCGCTCTGCGGTCCAATCGCAGGCGCGGTGGCGGTGAACTTTGGTCGGCCTCGACCCTGTAACGCCTTGAAGCGCATTCGGAATGCCTTACCTTCCGCGTTCATGTCGCGGACAGAGGGGATCATATGTCGAAGTTTACGATTGGCGTTGTGGTGGGCAGCGTGCGCAAGGGCTCGATCAACCAGAAGCTTGCCGATGCGCTGGCGAAACTGGCGGGCGCCGACTTCGACTTCCGCGCGGTGAAGATCGACGATCTTCCGCTCTACAATCAGGATCTCGACACCGACACGCCGCCCGAAAGCGTGGCGCGGCTGCGCAGCGAGGTGCGCGCACTCGACGGTTTTCTGTTCGTGACGCCGGAATACAACCGCACGATCCCGCCGCTTCTGGCCAACGCGCTGCACTGGGCCTCGCGCCCCTATGGCAAGAATTCGTGGGTTGGAAAGCCGGGCGCGCTGACCGGCGCCAGCATCGGACCTGTGGGCACCGGCGGCGCGCAAGGCGCGCTGCGCGATCTTCTCGGCGTGCTCGACATTCGCCTGATCGGCCAGCCCGAGGCGTATGTGCACGTCAAGGACGGCACGTTCGCGGAGGACGGCTCCATCGCCGATGAGGGCCTGAAGAGACTTCTTCAGACCAAGATCGACACGTTCACGGCCTGGGTTGCGCAGGTGTCCGGGAAATAATCCATGACGGCGACGGGGCGCTCAATGCGCCTCGTCCCAATTGTCCGCCGCGCACGCTTCGACCTTGAGCGGCACCGCGAGCTGCACCGCGGGTTCGGCCGCATTCTCCATGACATCGCAGATCACCGGCAGCGTCCGCTCGACCTCGGCGTCCGGCACTTCGAAAACCAATTCGTCGTGCACCTGCAGCAGCATCTTTGCGGCGAGCCCCTTGCTCGCGAGCGCCTCTTCCATCCGCACCATCGCACGGCGGATGATGTCCGCCGCCGAGCCCTGAATCGGCGCGTTGATGGCCGCGCGCTCCAGGAAGCCGCGCTCGGCCGGCGAGCGCGCCTCGTTCAGAGGGTAATGACATTTGCGCCCGAAGATCGTCGTCACATAGCCGACAGCCTTCGCCTCGCCGCGCATCCGGTTCATGTAATCCTGAATGCCCGGGAAGCGCTCGAAATACTTCTTGATGTAGGCGCCCGCCTCCTCGCGCGGGATCGACAACTGGTTGGCGAGGCCGAAGGCGGAAATGCCGTAGATGATGCCGAAATTGATCGCCTTGGCGCGGCGGCGCACGTCCGAGGGCATCCCCTCGACCGGCACGCCGAACATTTCCGAGGCCGTCATCGCGTGAATGTCGAGCCCGTCCGCAAACGCCTTTTTCAGCTGCGGAATGTCGGCCATGTGCGCCAGCACGCGCAGCTCGATCTGGGAATAGTCCGCCGAGATCAGCTTCTTGCCTTCCGGTGCAACGAAGGCCTTGCGGATCTTGCGGCCCTCTTCGGTGCGGATCGGAATGTTCTGGATGTTCGGATCGGACGAGGACAGGCGGCCGGTCGAGGTCGAGGCCATCGAGAAGCTTGTATGCACGCGCTTCGTCTCGGGATTGATGTAGCCCGGCAGCGCGTCGCTGTAGGTCGATTTCAGCTTGGCGAGCTGGCGCCAGTCGAGAATACGGCGCGGCAGTTCGTGGCCCTCGGCGGCGAGGTCCTCCAGCACGCTCGCTCCCGTCGCCCAGGCGCCGGTCTTGGTTTTCGAGGCACCGGAAAAGCCGAGCTTGCCGAACAGGATATCGCCGAGCTGCTTGGGCGAGCCGAGATTGAAGCGCTCGCCCGCCAGCGCAAAGATGTCCTCCTCGATCGCGCCCATGCTCTGCGCAAATTCGCCCGACAGGCGCGACAGCATGTTGCGGTCGACCGCGATGCCGTTCCGTTCCATCCGCGTCAGGACAGGAACGAGCGGACGCTCCAGAGTCTCATAGACCGAGATCATGCCCTCCGCCACGAGACGCGCCTTGAACACGCGCCAGAGCCGCAACGTGATGTCGGCATCTTCCGCGGCATATTCGGACGCCGTGTCGATCGGCACCTGTGCAAAGCTGATGCGGCCTTTGCCGGTGCCGGTCACATGGTTGTAGGCGATGCAGGTGTGGCTGAGCCAGCGCTGGGCGAGTTCGTCCATACCATGCGTGCCCCGCCCGGAATCGAGCGCATAGGACATCAGCATCGTGTCGTCCACGGGACGAAGATCGATCCCGTGGCGCGCCAGGACGAGCGCGTCATATTTGACGTTCTGGCCGATCTTGAGCACCGCCGCATCTTCCAGAACCGGCTTCATCTTGCGCAGCACCAGATCGAGCGGGAGCTGGTCGGGCGCGAGCCCGCCGCCGAACATGTCCTGCGCTCCGGTGACGTGCGCGATCGGCACATAGGCGGCGAGCCCCGGCTCGATGGCGAGCGAGATGCCGACCAGTTCCGCCTGCATGGCATCGAGGCTTGTCGTCTCGGTGTCGATGGCCAGCCGGCCCTTGTCGCGCGCCAGAGCAAGCCATTCGTCGAGCCGCGCTTCGGTGCGGATCGTGTCGTAATGATCCTTTGCGCAGGGCGTGGTGCGGGCGTCCTCGATGATCTTCTGCGCCAGAGCGGCGGGCGTGAAATCTCCCGCCGCCGTCGAAGCGGCAGCAGCAGGCGTGCTCGCCTTGACCGGAGGCGCTTCCTCGTCATCGGCGGCAGGGTCCGGCGCCGCGCCTTCGGTGTAGCGCCCGGTGCCGGGCCTCAGGCGCGGGTCCGCCTCGATCTCGTTGGCGTCGATGTCGAAAGCATCGGCGATGCGCTTGGTGATGGTCGTGAACTCCATCGCCTTCAGGAAGGCGATGACCCGCTTCGGATCGAACTCCGGCATCTGAAGCTGCGGAAGGTCGACATCGAGCGCGACATCGCAGTCCAGCGTCACAAGCCGTTTCGAAATGCGGGCCTGATCGGCATACTGGATCAGGCTCTCGCGCCGTTTGGGCTGCTTGATCTCGTGCGTGCGCGCCAGAAGCTCGTCCAGCGTGCCGAATTCCGCCAGAAGCTGCGAGGCGGTCTTGATACCGATGCCCGGAACGCCCGGCACATTGTCCGACGTGTCGCCGACAAGAGCCTGAACGTCGGTCACGCGCTCGGGCGGTACGCCGAAATAGTCGATCACGCCCGCAATATCGATCTTGCGCTCGGGGCGGTATCCGGGACTGCCCTTCCGGCCGCTCTCGAAATCGTAGAAGTTCACATTCGGCGTGACGATCTGCATCAGGTCCTTGTCGGACGAGACGATCAGCACTTCCGCCCCGGCGGCACCCGCGCGGCAGGCAAAGGTCGCGATGATGTCGTCGGCCTCGAAACCGCCCTTCTCGATGGGCTCCAGACCGAACGCCCTCACCGCCTCGCGCATGAGCGGGAACTGGGGAATAAGATCGGGCGGCGGGTCTTTGCGGTTGGCCTTGTACTCCGGGTAGATCGCCTTGCGGAACGTCTCCTCGGTCTTGTCGAACACAATTGCGAGATGGGACGGCCGGATGCCCACGGCCCCTTCGCGCACGAACTGGTAGAGCTTGGTGCAGAACAGGCGCACCGCGCCCGTCGGCAATCCGTCCGAGCGGTAATTGTACTTCGCGTCCTGATTCATCGACTGGAAATAGGCGCGGAAGACGAAGGAGGAGCCGTCGACCAGAAAGATGTGGTCGCCGGGCTTGATGGGCTGCTGGGTCATGGCGCCAATATGGATGGGGCGGGGCCGTCTGTCATGCCACGGCATAGCGCGCCGGCAAACCTTGGCCGGGGCCGGATCGGGCCAAGTGAATAATACTAAAGGCTAAAGTACAACTTCTATGGTTGAGACTACACGGTATATCAGAGCCGTGCCCAACGCCGATCTTAGATAAAAACGCGAGCGAGCTTCGACGGCGGACCGACTCCAGAGCTTCACGCCCTGTGAGACGTGTTGCCCGCTCCCGGCCGCCATAACGGCACCGGGCAGGACCAACAACGCAAAAAGTCTAGGAGGAAGACGCAAATGTCTTCACAAGAAACCGCACGTCCGCCCCTTGGCGGCCGTTGGATGCAGCTCGCCATCGGCGTCGTTTGTATGGCCATGGTGGCCAATCTTCAGTACGGCTGGACATTGTTCGTCGAGCCGATCCAGGCCAAGCATGGCTGGAGCCTTTCGGCGATCCAGGTCGCCTTCACCATCTTCATCGTCACCGAAACCTGGCTCGTCCCCATCGAGGGCTGGTTCGTCGACAAATTCGGGCCGCGCGTCGTCGTGGTTGCGGGCGGTGCGCTCTGTGCGGCGGCCTGGCTTCTCAACTCCGTCGCGGACTCGCTCACCCTTCTGTATGTCGGCGCGGCCATCGGCGGCATCGGCGCGGGCGCGGTCTACGGCACCTGCGTCGGCAACGCCCTGAAATGGTTCCCCGACCGTCGCGGTCTGGCCGCCGGCCTCACCGCCGCCGGTTTCGGTGCCGGTTCGGCCATCACGATCATCCCGATCGCCAACATGATCCATGCGTCGGGGTATGAGCACACCTTCTTCGTGTTCGGCCTGATCCAGGGCGGCTCGGTGCTTCTGCTCGGCCTTCTGCTCCAGAAGCCCGTCGCGGCCCTGCTGCCGAAGGCCATGAAGTCCTCGGTCGCGCAGACCCGCCGGGAATATGCGCCGACGGAAATGCTCCGCACCCCGGTGTTCTGGATCATGTACGCCCTGTTCGTCCTTGTCGCCGCCGGCGGCCTGGTCGTCACGGCGCAGATCGGCCCGATCGCCAAGGATTGGGGCCTCGTCGACACTCCGGTCTCGATGCTCGGCCTGACGCTTCCCGCCCTCACCTTCGCGCTCGCCATCGACCGCGTCATGAACGGCATCACGCGTCCCTTCTTCGGCTGGGTGTCCGACCATATCGGCCGCGAAAACACGATGTTCATCTGCTTTGCGGCAGAAGCCATCGGCATTGTCATGCTGTGGGAGTTCGGCCATGACCCGATCGCCTTCGTGATCCTGACGGGCCTCGTCTTCTTTGCCTGGGGCGAGATCTACAGCCTGTTCCCGTCGACCTGCGCGGACACGTTCGGCTCGAAGTTCGCCACGACCAATGCGGGTCTTCTCTACACGGCCAAGGGCACGGCGAGCTTCCTCGTCCCGCTCGCGAGCCTTGCGGAGGAGTTCACCGGTTCGTGGGAGACGACCTTCTATGCTGCGGCCGCCGTCAACGCGATCGCCGCCATCACGGCGCTCTTCATCCTGAAGCCGCTGCGTGCGCGGACGATCCGCAACGCACAGGCCGAAGCCTCGAAAGCCGCGACGACCCTGCAGCCCGCCGAATAAGGCGGCCTGCCCATCCTGAATGTGAGAACGGCGGGCCTCGGCCCGCCGTTTTTCATTCCGCCGGCTGAGGCACGGGTTTGCGCCCGTCGATGCGGAACAGGGCCGGACGTTCGAACAGGAAGCGGCCATAGCCGGTCCGCCGGACGGTCTCGTAAAGAATGAGCGGGCACACAATGCCCATCGCCGTGACGATCAGCGACATCCAGCCGATATCGGTGATCACGCCCGTCTTCAGCAGAACCACCCGCGTCGCCGCCATCGGCAGGAAGAAGGCGAGATAGATTGCGATCGAATGCTCGCCCGCATAGCGGATGACGCGAAGAAGATCGAACCGCGCCAGAAGTGCCGAGGCCGCGATCACCGCAGCACATCCGGCAAGCCCCAGCGCGATCGAAACGCCGGGCAGGAAGGCCAGGCCTGTCATGACCATCCAGGCGTTCACGGCCGCCCACACCGCAATCGCCGCGGCAGTGAGACCCGCAGATTCATCCGCCCGCCGCGCCAGCGCAAAGATCAGGGGCGCGCCGTACCAGCCGACACAGAAATAGAAAAAGCGCGCGGCGAACTCGTCGACCACGACCGAGCCGGTCGACACGCGCGCAATTTCGAGCGCGCCCGCCGCCACGAGAACCAGAAGCGGCGGAACGTTGCGCACCAGCTTCGCGAGCACGAAGAAAACCGGCAGCAGATAGATGAACCAAAGCGTGCCGAAGGGCTGGACGAGCGCCAGCAGGAATTCCTCGAACACGGCGGCGGGGCCATCGTTCAGCGCCAGGCCCGGCCATTTGAACGCGCCCTGGATCAGCAGCCAGAGAAGGTAGAAGTAGGCGAAATGGACGAGCTTGCGGTCGAGGTACAGACGCCACGGGCGGTCGATCACAAGCGCCAGAAACAGGCCCGAAATCAGAAAGAAATCCGGGATCCGGAACGGCCGGGCAAATTCGACCACATGGTGCATGAAGCCGGTGCCGCCCGCCGCTTCGCCGACGCCGAGCGTCGAATGCATCATGACGACAAGGCAGATGCAGATGCCCTTGGCATAATCGACCCACGGTATCCGCGGATCGCGGCCGGAAGCGGCTGAAGCAGAAATTGTCATGCTGTCAGCCTACACGGCAATGGTTCCCGAATTCCCAAAGCGGGCGCGCAAAGTGCGTCGAACACGCGCCGTTAACTTTGATCGGCCAACGGCGTCGTAACGTCAGCCGGGCAACTAGGCCTCAGGGCGGCTTCAATGCCGCACGAGTGAACCTTCCGTGGCGCTCTGTGTTGTCTTCCGGCAGGATACTGCGGCAGCAGCGGAGTGCTTATGAGGACGGCAGATCTCGACACCACCGGGATCGACGATCGTGCAAGCGATCTTCGAACACGTTTTCACGCCGTTCGATCCCACAGCGAGGACCTTGCCAGAGGGCTTTTGCCGGAAGACCAGACGGTTCAGTCCATGCAGGACTGCAGCCCGACCAAATGGCATCTGGCGCATGTGTCCTGGTTCTTCGAGACCTTTGTCCTTCAGCCTCATCTCAGGGGCTACCGGGTCGCGCATCCCGATTTCGGGTTTCTCTTCAACTCCTATTACGAAGCGGCCGGCGCGCGCCACAACCGCTTCGAGCGCGGGCTGATAACCCGCCCCACGGTGATGGAGGTGTCCGCCTACCGGCATCACATCACCGAGGCGATGGACCGGCTGATGGCCGTGGCCGACGAAGGGCTGTGGCGCCAGATCGGCCCCCTGGTCGAAATCGGCATCCACCACGAACAGCAGCATCAGGAACTCATCCTGATGGACATTCTCAACCTGTTCGCCGCCAATCCTCTGAAGCCCGTCTATCGGCCCTGGAAGCCGCACGTCGTTCCCAGCACAGCGCATCTCGCCTGGTTCGACTATGACGGCGGTATTTACGGCATTGGACATGAGGGGGACGAGTTTTCCTACGACAACGAGAGCCCGCGGCACGAGGTTCTTCTGCGCCCGTTCCGGCTCGCCTCGCGCGCCGTCACCAACGCCGAATGGATCGCCTTCATCATGGATGGCGGCTACGGTCGCGCCGAGCTTTGGCTCGCCGATGGCTGGGCGCGCGTGAAGGCCGGAGAGTTCCGCGCGCCGCTCTACTGGACGGGCGATGGCGAGGACTGGCACGCCATGACCTTGTCCGGACAGCACCCGGTCGATCCGGATGCACCCGTGGTTCACGTTTCCTACTACGAAGCGGACGCGTTCGCGCGCTGGGCGGGCAAGCGGCTGCCCACGGAGGCCGAATGGGAAATCGCGGCCCGAGGCCTGCCGCACGACGGTAATTTTGCGTCGTCGGGGTTCCTGCGTCCCGTCGCAGCGCCGGATCGGCCTCACCCTGCCCAGATGTTCGGCGATGTGTGGGAATGGACGATGAGTCCCTACACCGCCTATCCGGGCTACCGCCCCGCCCCGGGCGCCATCGGCGAGTACAACGGCAAATTCATGAGCAACCAGATGGTTCTGCGCGGCGGGTGCTGCGCGACGCCTGACGGGCATATCCGCGCCACCTATCGCAATTTCTTTTACCCGCACCAGCGCTGGCCCTTCGCCGGGCTTCGTCTTGCGGAGGACGCATGACGCCACATCTCGCGAGCGCTTTGCGTCTGGATTCGGAGCTTCGTCCGGTGCGCGACCCCGGGTTTCTGGAGGACGTGCTCAGCGGATTGTCGCAAAGGCGCAAGACGATCCCGCCGAAATATTTCTACGACGTGACGGGATCGCGCCTGTTCGATCGCATCTGCGCGCTTCCCGAATATTACCCGACACGCACCGAAACCACGATTTTGCAGGTTGCTGCGCCCGCCATCGCACACCATGCCGGACCGGATGCCGTGCTCGTCGAGTTCGGCTCGGGATCAAGCACCAAGGTCCGCATCCTTCTCGACGCGCTCGAGCGCCCGCGTGCCTACGTGCCGATCGACATTTCCGGCGAGCACATGCGGCAGGCCGCGCGCGATCTCCAGACGACCTATCCGGCCTTGAAGATCGTGCCGGTCGAGGCGGACTTCACGCAAGGCGTCGATCTTCCGACATTGTCGGAAGGGAAGCGCATCGGCTTTTTCCCCGGCTCGACCATCGGAAACCTGACGCCGGCAGACGCCGCGCGTTTCCTGCAGCGCGCGGCCGAAACGCTCGGCCCGGGATCGGATTTCATCGTCGGCGTCGACCTGCGCAAGCATGGCGCGATCCTGCACGCCGCCTACAATGATCGCGAGGGCGTCACCGCGGCGTTCAATCTCAACCTGCTGTCACGCATCAATCGCGAACTGGGCGCCGATTTCAATGTGAAGGCGTTCCGGCATCGCGCCTTCTACGATGCCGCGAAGGGACGCATCGAGATGCATCTCGAGAGCCTGAAACCTCAATCCGTCATGATCGCCGGAGACCGCTTCTCGTTCCGGCAAGACGAGACGATACATACGGAGAGTTCGTACAAATACACGATCTCCGGATTTCAGGACCTCGCCGTATCGGCCGGCTGGCAGCCCGCCGATTGTTTCGTCGACGAGGACCGGCTGTTCAGCGTGCACTATCTGACACGCTGAACGTTCAGCGGCTCGCCGCAAGCCTCAGTCTGGGCAGATCGGCATGCGGGATTTCGAGGTCGATCTCGATGATCGACATCTCATCCTCGTTCTTCATGCTGACATTGACGCGGGTTTCGTCCACGGAGACATGCTTTGCGATGGCAGCCAGCACTTCCTCGCGCAGCTTGGCGAGAAGTTCGGACGACCCGCCGCCGCCGGTGCGTTCGTGCGCGAGCAGGATCTGCAACCGGTCGCGGGCCGCGGAGGCGGTCTTCTTGCGCGGGAAAAGGCCAAAAAGGCTCATGCAGCCCTCCTGCCGAAGAGGCGCCCGATCAGGCCCTGCTTCTCGACCGGTATCTCGACCTCGCCGACCGCCTCGCCCCGCAGCCTGCGCGCCGCATCGAGATAGGCGCGCGCCGGGCGGCCCGTCGGGCTCGCAAGCGTCACGGGTGTACCGATATTCGAGGCACGCAGCACATCTTCGCTTTCCGGCACGATGCCGAGCAGCGGAATGGACAGGATTTCCAGCACATCCTCGACGGACATCATGTCGCCACGGCTCGCCCGCGCCGCGTCGTAGCGCGTCAGCAGGAGATATTTGTCGATGGTCTCGCCGCGTTCGGCGCGTTCGGTCTTCGAATCGAGAAGCCCGATGATGCGGTCGGAATCGCGCACCGAGGACACTTCGGCATTGCTGACGACGACCGCGAGATCGGCATGCCGCATGGCCAGGGCCGCGCCGCGCTCGATGCCCGCCGGGCTGTCGCACAGCACCCAGTCGAAACGGGAGCGCAACTCGCCGATGACCTGCGCGACACCCTCGTCGGTCAGCGCATCCTTGTCGCGTGTCTGGGAGGCGGGCAGGAGCCACAGATTTTCGAGGCGCTTGTCGCGGATCATCGCCTGCGGAAGCTTGGCGTGCCCCTGAATGACATTGATGAAATCGAACACGACGCGGCGCTCGGCGCCGAGAACGAGATCGAGATTGCGAAGCCCGACATCGAAGTCGACCACCGCGACGGTGTCGCCGGTCGAAGCCAGAGCCGCGCCGAGGGCAGCCGTCGTCGTCGTCTTGCCGACGCCGCCCTTGCCTGATGTAACGACAATAACTTCACTCATGGGCGCCCTCCTCCGTAAACTCAGCGTAGAACGTCCAGTTTCAATGTCTCGTGTTCCGACCGGATCTGGACCGGCTGGCCGGAATAGGTCGAGTCGATGGACTCGGCCGTCAGGTAAGACGAATCGATGGCAAGAAACTCCGCCTCGAGCTTGCGGCAGAAGATGCGCGCCTTGGCATTGCCCTGCGCGCCGGCAATCGCCCGCCCGCGCAACGCGCCGTAAATGTGGATCGAGCCTCCGGCGACGACTTCCGCGCCGGACGCAATCGATCCGGTGACGGTGACATCACCGTCCGCGAAAATCACGCTCTGGCCGGAGCGCACGCTCTCGACGAGAAGCGAGGACGTATCGGAGGGCTTGGGTTGCGCGGCCTTGGGCTTTCCGGGCGCGCTGATGTCCGCGCTCTGGCGCCCGCCGCTGAGAACGGGCGGCAGGCCGGGCGCGAGAATGGAATCGCGCGCGCCTTCGAAACCCATGACGCGGATGCCGGTTTTTTCGAGCGCCGACACGAGCGTCATCAGTTCGCGCTCGTTGATCGAGAGATCGCAGATGTCCAGAACGATCGGCCGGGTCGTGAAGAAGCCGGGCGAACGCTGGCCAAGCTCCGCAAGCGACTGGAGCCACAGGTCAAGCGGGTCCACCGGCTGGAGAACCATCGCCAGATAGGACTTGCCGCGAAACCGCGGAGACGGGGCTGTTTTGGCAGACGCAACCAACGCTCAGATCCTTAACAAAGGATGACCGATTAGCTGCCGCTTCGGTTAATGACAGGTTAACGACCGGCAACTTCTGCCGGGTTGCGGACGGCCCCATGTCACGCGGTGGACACCTGATCGTGTGCACAAAGCTGGCCCTAAAGGGCATTTCTGCCACAATTGCACGGCGTGTTGCGCGCGTTTTTCCTCGGAGACTTCAAGAATGTTCGACGCCAAAAGCCTGCTGGACCAGTTTCTGGGTGGAGGAAATCAGCGCGGTGCCGCCGGAGGGCAGCCCGGCCAGAGACAAGGCGGGACGGGCTTTGACCTGTCGCAGATCGGCAATCAGCTCGGGGGCCTTGGCGGCCTCGGCGGCGGCGCCCTCGCGGGCGGTCTTGCGACGCTTCTTCTAAGCTCGAAGAAAGGCCGCAAACTCGGCGGCTCGGCGCTGCAGATCGGTGGCATGGCCGTGGTCGGCGCGCTCGCCTATCGTGCTTACCAGAATTACCAGGCGGGCAAGCAGCCGGCCGTTTCCGGAGCCCCGGTGCCGGCTTTGCCCGCCCCCGAAGGCACGCCCTTCAACCCCACGTCGGAAGCCGACCAGCAGCTTCTCGGGCTCAATCTTCTTCGCGCGATGATCGCCGCCGCCAAGGCCGACGGCCATGTCGATGCCGAGGAGCAGGCCAACATCTTCGCGCAGCTTGACCGCCTCGCCCTCGACAGCGAAGCCAAGGCTTTCGTCATCGACGAACTGCGCGCCCCGCTCGATGTGGATGCCGTCGCCCGCGCCGCCCGCACACCCGAAGAAGCCGCCGAAATCTACACCGCCTCGCTGCTCGCGATCGACGTCGACAACCCGGCCGAACGCGGCTATCTCGCGCTGCTCGCCGCCCGCCTCAATCTGGAGGACGCGCTCGTCGAGCATCTGCACCGGACGGTCGAAGGCGCAACCCAGCCCGCGTAAGACGATCCGCACCCGCTTTGCCTGCGATGACGCTTCGTCGAGAAGCGTCATCGCCGCGCGCGGGAGGCGAACCCAGCGAATTGTTCCGCCGCGCGTTCGCGATAGCCCCGTACGGCCCGCACAAACCGTGCATGGCCATTAATCGGTCGGGAACCAAACCCTGTCATAGAGGTTAAGGATATGGGTGCCCGCAAGGCCTTTTGCGGGAGCGACACCGCATGACTTCATTCAACGGAGCATTTTTCGCGAGCGGCAATCGCGATTTACGAACGAGGAGTTCTGCCTATGTGCGGCCTATGTGGCGAAGTAAGTTTCAACGACCGGCCCGTATCGCCTGCGGCAGTTTCCCGGATGACCGGCGTCCTGACGCCACGAGGTCCCGATTCCGAAGGCATTCTCTTGCGCGGCCGATGGGCCCTCGGGCACCGCCGCCTCCAGATCATCGATCTTTCGGCACGCTCCGAACAGCCCATGAACGATCCGGAGATCGGGATCAGCGGCGTGTTCAACGGCTGTATCTACAATTACCGCGAATTGCGCGCGGAGCTCGAAGGGCTCGGATATCGCTTCTTTTCCGAAGGCGATACGGAAATCGTTCTGAAAGCCTATCACGCCTGGGGCGAGAATTTCGCCGCGCGGCTGACCGGCATGTTCGCGATTGCACTTGTCGAACGCGATACGGGACGCTTGATCCTTGTGCGCGACAGGCTGGGCATCAAGCCGCTTTATCTTGCACAAACGCCGGACGGCTTGCGCTTTGCATCCTCGCTTCCGGCGCTGCTCGCAGGCGGCGATGTCGACACCGCGATCGATCACGTCGCGTTCCAGTTCTACATGACGTTTCACGCGGTCGTTCCGCCGCCCCATACGATTCTCAAGGGCGTGCAGAAGCTGCCGCCCGCGACGGTGCGCACCATCGAAGCGGACGGGAAAAGCCGCGACCACGTCTACTGGAATCTCAGCTTCGAGCGCTCGAGCGCGGACGCCGCGCGGTCCGCAGAGGAATGGCGCGACATGCTCGACGCTTCGCTGACCGAAGCCGTGCGCCGGCGCATGATCGCGGATGTGCCGGTCGGCGTGCTGCTGTCCGGCGGCGTCGATTCCAGCCTCATCGTCGGGCTGCTCAACAGGCTCGGCCAGACGGGCCTCAAAACCTTCTCGATCGGCTTCGAAGCAGCCAATCAGGAATCGGGCGACGAATTCGTCTACTCCGATCTCATCGCCGAGCATTTTGCCACCGACCATACGAAGATTTTCGTTCCGTCGAAGAATCTTCTGGATGCGCTGCCGCGCGCGATCGGCGCGATGTCGGAGCCGATGGTCTCCTACGACAATGTGGCGTTCTTCCTCTTGTCGCAGGAAGTGTCGAAGCATGTGAAGGTCGTCCAGAGCGGACAGGGCGCGGACGAGGTCTTCGGCGGCTATCACTGGTATCCGCCGCTCGCCAATTCCAACGATCCGGTTTCGGATTACGCGCGCGCGTTTTTCGATCGGGACCATGCGCGCTTTACCAGCCATGTTGCGCCGCATCTGGCGAACGGCGATGCCGCGCGCGCCTTCGTCCAAGAGCATTTTGCGCGCAAGGGTGCCGACGATTCCGTCGACAAGGCCCTTCGCATCGACACGGAAGTGATGCTGATCGACGATCCGGTGAAACGCGTCGACAACATGACGATGGCCTTCGGGCTCGAAGCGCGCGTGCCGTTCCTCGATCACGACCTTGTGGAACTGGCCGCCCGCATCCCGTCACAACACAAACTGAAAGACGGCGGAAAGGGCATTCTGAAGGATGTCGCGCGCCGGGTCATCCCGGCCGAAGTCATCGACCGGCCGAAAGGCTATTTTCCGGTCCCCGCTCTCAAATATCTTGAGGGCCCCTATCTCGAACTCGCCCGCGACGCCCTTACATCGCGCGCGGCCCGCGAGCGCGGCCTTTTCCGTCCGGACTATCTCGAGGCGCTGTTCGCGAACCCGCATGAGCACATCACGCCGCTGCGCGGTTCGGAGCTTTGGCAGACAGCATTGCTCGAACTGTGGCTTCAGGAAAACAACATCTGAACGGGAGGGCTGTCATGGCATACGGAGACATCACCCCGCGCTCTCGCAAGAGCTTCATGCGGGCCGTGCTCGCGCATCGCGTCCAGCGACAGGGAGGCCAGACGTCCCGTACGGACGAGGGCAACACGGAAGCCAGCATTCAGTGCGGGTGGGGGCGGCTTCTGTTCGCGCCGACCTTCGAGACGCCGGCGGCCCTCGCGGCCGCCATACGTGAGGAAACGCGCGATCAACGCGACATCGCGATCTACATCAGCGATCCCCATGTCGTCGTGGCGGCGGCTCCGCAGGAACTTTTCCTCGACCCCTCGCACACATTCCGCCTCGATCTGGCCGTCTATCGCCAATCCCGGCAGGGACCGCGCGGTTTCGTCATTCGCAGGCTCTCGTCGACGGAGGACGCGGAAGCCGTAAACCGTATTTACATGTACCGCCACATGGTTCCCGTCGCTCCCGAATTCTTCCTCTCGCCCGACCGCAATTCGCGCGCGCTGATCCATCTCGTCGCCGAGGATGTGGACACCGGAAAGGTGATCGGAACGGTCACGGGTGTCGATCATTCTCACATCGACGGCGTCGAGGCCGGCGCATCGCTGTGGTGTCTGGCGGTCGACCCGCAGGCAACGCGGCCGGGTGTCGGTGAAATGCTGGTTCGCCACCTTGCCGGGCATTTCCAGGCAAAAGGCGCGCCCTGGCTCGATCTGTCCGTGCTGCACGACAACGCGCAGGCGATCGCTCTTTACGAGAAGCTCGGATTCGTCCGCATTCCCTTCTTCTCGGTCAAACGAAAGAACCCGATCAACGAGCGCCTTTTCGTCGGTCCCCCGCCGGAAGAAGAACGGCTCAATCCGTATGCACGGATCATCGTCGATGAAGCCCGCCGCCGGGGTATCATGGTTGAGCTGACGCTTCCGGAAGCCGGATATTTCCGGCTGACGCATGGTGGCCGCTCGATCCATTGCCGCGAAAGCCTCAGCGAACTGACGTCTGCGGTCGCGATGTCCATTTGCGACGACAAATCGGTGACGCGGGAGGTCGTGTCGGCCGCCGGCGTGCGCGTGCCCGCGCAAACGGACGCCGAGGATATGGGCGAACTTGAAAACTTCCTCGCACGGTATGAAAAGGTCGTCGTCAAGCCGGCGCGCGGCGAGCAGGGGCTGGGCGTCTCGGCGGGGCTGGACGATTTCGATCAGGTTGTCGCCGCCATCGCCCGGGCCAAGCAGATCTGCGACCGCGTTCTGGTCGAAGAGCATATCGAGGGTGAGGATTTGCGTCTGGTCATCATCGACTACCAGCTTGCCGCGGCCGCCATGCGCCGCCCCGCGCGCATCGTCGGCGACGGCGTGTCGAGCGTCGGCCAGCTCATCGAACGGCAGAGCCGGCGTCGCGCCGCGGCGACGGGCGGAGAATCGCGCATTCCGGTGGACGCGGAGACGGAACGCTGTGTGGCCAGTGCCGGCTTCGACATGGACGGCATCCCGGACGCAGGCCATGAATTCGCCGTCCGCAAGACCGCCAATCTGCATACGGGCGGCACCATCCACGATGTCACCGATGTGGTTCATCCCGCGCTCAAGGCGGCCGCAATCGAGGTGGCCCGGGCGATCTCCATTCCCGTTACGGGCGTCGACTTTATGGTCAAGGATCCGACCGAGCCCGATTATGCCTTCATCGAAGCCAACGAACGGCCGGGTCTTGCCAATCACGAACCGCAGCCGACCGCGCAACGCTTCGTCGACCTTCTGTTTCCCGATACGCGACGCGCTTTGCATCGGGTGATGTGATCCATGCAGTCCTTCACGATTGACGTCGATTACCTCGCCGATGTTCTGAAACGCCTGCTCGCCGTGCCCAGCCCAAGCGGATATACGGACAACATCGTCCGCGTCTGCTGCGCCGAGCTTGAAGCTCTCGGTGTTCCGTTCGAGATCACGCGGCGCGGTGCCATACGCGCTCTGTTGCGTGGCGGCCAGCGCCGTCCGGCGCGCGCGCTCGTTGCGCATGTCGACACGCTCGGCGCGCAGGTGCGCGAGTTGAAAGAAAATGGACGCCTCGGGCTGGTTTCGATCGGCACGTGGTCCGCGCGCTTTGCGGAGGGGGCGCGCTGCACCCTGTTCACAGACCACGGAAGCTATCGCGGGACGATCCTGCCGCTGAAGGCCTCGGGCCATACCTTTGGTGACGATGTCGATACGCAGCCGGTCGGATGGCAGCACGTCGAGATGCGGATCGATGCCTATGTGCGCGGCCCGCGGGATCTGGCGCGGCTTGGGATCATGGTCGGCGACATCATCGCCATCGACCCGCAGCCGGAATTCCTCGACAACGGCTTCATCGTCTCGCGCCACCTCGACGACAAGGCCGGCGTCGCCATCCTGTTCGCCGCGCTCAAGGCGCTCCGGGAAAGCAAGGCCGCGCTTCCCGTCGACACCTATTTCGTGCTGTCGATCACCGAAGAGGTCGGCGTCGGCGCTGCGGCCGTACTGACCGGCGATGTTGCATCCATGATTTCCGTCGACAACGGCACCACCGCCCCCGGACAGAACAGCAGCGAGACCGGGGTGACGATCGCAATGGCCGATATGGGCGGCCCGTTCGACTATCACCTCACCCGCAAGCTCATCCGTCTGTGCGTGGAGCACGACATCCGCCACCAGACGGATGTGTTTCGCTATTACCGTTCGGACAGCGCCTCGGCGATCACGGCCGGGCATGATGTACGCACCGCGCTGATCGCGTTCGGCGTCGATGCCAGCCACGGCTATGAGCGCATCCACATGCATGCCTTGCGCTCCGCCGCCGAACTGGTCGCGACCTACGCAACGAGCGTGATCGAAATCGAACGGGACGCGGTGGATCTCGGCCCGCTGGCGGGGTTCACGGAGCAGCCCATGGAGGAAAGCCCCGACCGCCAGCGCGAGCCCGGGAGCTGAGGCCGAGGCATTCCGATCCCTGGCACAGCCGGGAGCAGGCAGGCCGAGGACCGCGCCGCACCTGCGCTCCATTCCGATTGCCTGTGACGGGCGCTTTCGCTAATGATGGCGCCGCGTTGCACCCGTAGCTCAGCTGGATAGAGCGCTGCCCTCCGAAGGCTGATGTCAAGGGCGGCTGGTCTTTAAGTGATGACGAAAAGGAGTTCGTTTAC